>Ga0207872_100011_pt1 | contig 208570 bp, 194 predicted proteins | sample Passage260B_FD_187372 | JGI IMG/M metagenome (GOLD analysis project Ga0207872, IMG submission 187372) | Cellulose adapted compost microbial communities from Newby Island Compost Facility, Milpitas, CA, USA - Passage2 60B (SPAdes) (version 2) ...
TCGATCTCTGGGCAAGGTCCCGTAGGACCTCGCGCGGAATTGCGGTTCCTGCCCGCTTCTCCGTTCGCGCTTGCTATTCGGATTTCAGAGACCAAACCGACTCGCCGTCGGAAGCGAGCGGCCTTTTAACCGCTCGCCTTCGCCGTGTCAAGGGGGAAACGCACCCCCTTGCGAGACTGTCCGATGCGAACGAAAGAGGGAACTTCCTTTGGCGGTCGAGGCAATGCTCGCCTCAACCATCTCCCCTCAACGCCGCGCGCACGCGCCCCATTCCCGCAAGGGATTGGCGATGCGCTCGCAACCAAGCGGCGCGGGGTCGATGGTGATCGGTGCGGTCGACGATCGCGTCGACCTCATGATTCCCGTCGTTCGAAGGGCCTTCCTCCCTACCCCGAGGGCGCGAAGAAAGCCCCTCGAACCACGGGTCCATGCCGCCGGCTCCGGAGGAGCCCAGTCCCCGCATCTCCGCCTGTCGGACTGGCGAATCGGATTCGACTGTCAGAGAGCGTCGCCCCGAAAGGCAAGTGGCGATCTACGATCTTCGTCGGGACTTGTCAACACCCGACGATCCGCGCCTGCTCCGCGATCCGCCGATCCTCCTCCGAACCCTCCCCGAGGAGGTGGCGAACGATGGCCGCGAGGATCTCCTCGGTTGCCTCCAGGGCGGCGTTCACAACGGCGAAGTCGTAGGACTTCTTCCCCTGCTCGATCTCGGCGTCCGCGGCGGCGAGCCGGCGGCGGATCGCGGCCTCGTCCTCCGTTCCGCGGGCGCGCAGGCGCCGCGCCAGCTCCTCCATCGAGGGAGGCAAGAGGAGGATCGTGGCCGCCTCGGGATGGCGCGCCTTGATCTCCTTGCCGCCCTGCACGTCGATGTCGAAGAGGACCAGGGCGCCCTCCCGCGCCTTCTCCGCGTAGTGCGCGGGGGTTCCATAGCGCGCGCCGTGAACCTCGGCCCACTCCAGCAGCTCGCCGTCGCGGCGCATCCGCTCGAACTCGGCCTCGTCCACGAAGTGGTAGTCGACGCCGTCCACCTCGCGACCGCGCGGGGGGCGCGTGGTCACGGAAACCGAGAAGACCGCGTTCGGGAAGCGGGCCAGGAGCCGCCGCGCGAGGGTGGTCTTGCCCGTCCCCGACGGCGCGGAGAGAACCAGCATCAATCCACGCTTTCTGGTCACGACCTACTCGACGTTCTGAACCTGTTCGCGGATGCGCTCGATCTCCGCCTTCATCTCGACCACCAGCTCGGCCGACTCCATCCAGCACGCCTTGGCGGCGAGGGTATTGGCCTCCCGGTTCATCTCCTGGACGAGGAAATCGAGACGGCGGCCGGCAGGCTCGTCGGCCTGGAGGAGACGCCGGCCCTGCTCCAGGTGCGAGGCCAGGCGGGTGAGTTCCTCGGAGACGTCCATGCGCTCGGCGAGGATGGCCAGCTCCTGCGCCATCCGCTGCGGATCCACCTCGCGGCCCTCGAGGATCTCTTCGACCCGCGCGCGGGTGCGCTCCTGCCTCGCCTGGATGGCCTCGGGGGCCAGGCGCTCGACCTGGGCGCGCAGCTCCTCCAGCCGATCGAAGCGCCGGGCGATGTCGTCGCGCAGGTGGCGGCCCTCGCGCTCCCGCATCTCGAGGAGGCGATCGAGGGCCTCGGCGACGGCCGCCTCCAGGGCCCGGCCCGCCTCCTCCAGGTCGGTCTCCCGCTCCTCGAGCCGGAGGATGCCCTCCACGCCGAGCAGGTCGGAAATGGCGAGCTCGCCGGGAAGGCCGAGGCGCGACTGCAGACTCCGCAGCTCCTCCACGATCCGATCGGCGAGGACCGCGTCGACGCGGGGCTCGAGCGCCGAGCCGGGCGCGGCGATGCGGCGCACCGCCACGTCGACGTGTCCGCGCACGATGCGCTCCTTGACCTGCCGGATCAGAGCCGGTTCGAGGCTGGAGAGCTCGCGCGGCATGCGGACGCGGACCTCGCAGTAGCGCCCGTTGACCGCGCGGATCTCGACCACGAGCTCGTCGGAGCCGAAGCATGCCCTGCCAGTCCCGAATCCGGTCATCGATCGGATCATGGCGCCAGGCTCTAATCCGGGCCGCGGCGGAAGATCAACCCACGACTTCGCGCTCGACCCCCGGACGAGGAAAGACCGCCGCGGCGGCGCGGAGGACGGCCTCGACCTCGTCGCCCTCCCGCTCGCGCAGGTCGACGGCGGCGAAGCGCGCGCCCGGATGTCCCCACCGCTCGGGATCGGTGGCGAGAAAGACGGCGACCGTGGGGACGCCGCAGGCCACTCCGAGATGCATGGGGCCGGTGTCGTTGGTGACGAAGGCGCGGGCCAACGAAAGCAACGCCGCCAGCTCGCGCAGGTCCGTCGGGGGCGCCAGCCGCGCGCGGTCGCCGGAGGCCTCCACCACGGCGCGGGCGAGCGCCTCCTCTCCCGGGCCCCACAGGATCACCGGCTCGAGGTCGAATTTTTGCGCCAGCCGCACCGCAAGCTCGCCGTAGCGGGCGGCGTCCCAGCGGCGCACCGCCATGCGCGCGCCCGGGTTGAGCACGAGCAGGCGATCGACGTCGATTCCCTGGGCGGCGAGGCGCTCGCGCATCTGCCGACGGGCCGCCTCGTCGCGGGCGAGCGGCGTCTCCAGCTCGCGCCCCGCTTCCGGCACGCCGAGGGGCGAAAGCAGCGAGAGCTTGACCGCCACGTCCTGGACGACGCCCTCGGGGGGCGGCACCGGGTGGTCGAAGAAGTACCGCGCCGGGCCGCGGTCGTGGCCGATCACCGCGCGCGGCCGAACGACGCGGGCGAGGAGCGCCGCCGTCAGGCTGAAGGCGTGGTAGTGCCCGGCCTCGATCACCACGTCGAAGCGCTCGCGGCGCAGGCGCCCAAGCTGCGCGAAGAACCTCCGCGGCCGCCGGAAGAAGTCGCGCTTCTCGAAGGGCTCCAGCCGGTCGACGTGGGGCAAGCCCTCGACCAGGGAGCGCTTGGAGGCGGCGTGGAGGAAGACGATCCGCGCCCCGGGCAGGCCCCGCCGCAGCGCGCGCAGCAGGGGGACGGTCAAGAGGACGTTGCCCACGCGCTCGTCGGTGCGAATGACGAGGAGGCGCTCCACCTTCCCCACCGGGCGCCGGCGGGGCCGACCGAAGACGAGGAGGGCGAGGCCGATCACCAGGGCTCGCCCCAGGGCGCGAAGCGGTCTCACGGCGATTCCGTCGACCGGGCCTGCTCGACCAGTAGCACGGGGATGCCGTCGCAGACCGGGAAGGCGAGCCGGCAGGCGGGGCAAAGGATCTCCCCGCCCGATTCGACGAGCTCCCCCTTGCATCGGGGACAGGCGAGGATCTCGGCGGGGTCGAAGGTCTCCACGAAAACTCTCCTTCAGAACGGGCGCAGGGAAGAGGCTGCGGAGGGCTGCGCCAGCGCCTGCTCGTACAGCTCGAGGAGGGCCTGCCTGCGCCGCCGCGGCGTATATAGCCCAGCGGCTCGCTCGCGTCCCGCACGGCCGAGAGCCTGCGCGCGCGCGCGATCCGAGAGCAGCCAGTACATGGCCTCGGCCAGGGATTCCGGATCGTCGGGATCGCAAAGCCGCCCCGTCTGCCGGTCGACCACCGCCTCGGCCACCGCGCCGAAGCGCCCGCCGAGGACAGCGCAGCCGCAGGCCATCGCCTCCAGCACGGCGCGACAGGTGCCGTCGTTTCCGGGGGCGATCCACGCCTTGACGTCGAAGGCGCGGTAGGCGTCGACCAGCGCCTCGCCGGTGCGATAGCCCGCCAGCAGGACGCGCTGCTCCAGGCCCAGCCGGCGGACGAGCTCCTGCACGGCGGGGATCCCCTCCCCCCGCCCCACGAGGACGAGGTAGGCGTCGGGCACGTGCGGGAGCACGCGGGCGAAGGCGCGGATCAGATCGGCGTGCCGCCGGTCGGGCTTGATGCGGGAGACGATGCCGAGGAGGGGCGCGGTCGCGGGGATGCCGAGTTCCCGGCGCAGCCGGGAGGGCCCCGGGGAGAATCTCTCGGCGTCGACGCGGCCGGGAAGCAGCGCGATGCGCGCCGGCGGGATGCCGTGGTGCTGCTCCAGCGCTCGCGCGTGCTCCTGCGAGGGAACGGCGAAGCGGTCGGTGTGGGCGTGGGCGAGGCTCCGCGCAAACCCCCGCGCGGCATTGGCGAGGAGCTCGGTGGAGCGGACGATCCGCACGCGTTCGCGCAGCGCGCCGGCGGCGGCGAGGAGCGCGACGTGGTGGTCGTTGGAGAAGCGGCAGTGCAGTATCTCCCAGGCCCCCTCGCGCAGCCGCCGCCGCAGATGCAGCACGTCGGCGACCACGCGGCGCGGATCGAATTTGCGGCAGAGGTCGAGCCCCTCCTCGATGGGCAACCCCAAGGCCTCGACGCGCTCGCGCAGGCTCCCCTGCCGCCGGGTATCGATGGCGACGGTCACCTCGTGCCCGGCCTCGCGCAGGCTGACGGCGTCCTCGAGCATCAGCTCGGCCGGGCCGGTGTACTCCGGCGTGGAGCAGAGGAGCAGGATCCTCATCGGCCGAGCCTCTCGAGGAGCGAAGTGGTCGAGTGGTCCTTCGGATCGCCGGCGATCGCGACGCGGCCGCCGTAGCTCTCCACCTCCGCGCGCTCGGGGATGGATTCGGGCGTGTAATCCGTGCCCTTGACGTGGACGTCGGGCCGGATGGCGCGGATCACCTCGACCACGGTGGGCTCGTCGAAGATCAGCACGTGGTCGACGCAGCCGAGGGCGGCGACGAGCTCGGCCCGCTCGTCCTGGGGGATCACCGGCCGGCCCTCGCCCTTGTTGGCGCGGGTCGAGGCGTCGCTGTTGACCGCGACGACGAGAACGTCGGCGAGCTCGCGCGCCGCCTCGAGGTAGCGCACGTGCCCGACGTGGAGGAGGTCGAAGACGCCGTTGGCGAGGGCGATCGTCCGCCCCTGCCGGCGGTGCTCCTGGACCAGCTCGACGATCACGGGAAGGGTGGCGATCTTCTTCGCGGAGGAAGCGCGCATCACGAAAGCTCTCGAAGAATCTCCTCGGGCTGGACGGTGGCGGTGCCGGGCTTGCGGACGACGATGCCGCCCGCCACGTTGGCCAGGCGCGCAGCCGAGATCAGGTCGGCGCCGGCGCCGAGGGCCGCGGCCAGGGTGGCGATCACGGTGTCGCCGGCGCCGGTGACGTCCACCGCCTCCTGCTCGCCGTGCACCGGAATGGCCAGGGGCTCTTCGCCCTCCCGGACGAGGACCATGCCGCTGCGACCGCGCGTGGCGAGGACGGCATGGCAGCCGAGGCGCTCGCGCAGGGCGGTGGCGGCGCGCAGCGTCGTCTCGTGGGTGCCGACCGGCAGGCCGGTGGCCGCGGCCAGCTCCGGCTCGTTCGGCTTGACCAGGTAGGTCCCCGCGTACGCGCAGAGGTCGTAGCGGCTGTCGACGCAGACGCGCACGCCCTCGCGAGAGAGCCTCCGCACCTCGTCGATCATCCGCGGCCCGAGCACGCCGCCGCCGTAGTCGGAGACCACCAGCAGGTCGCAGTCTTCGAGCACCTCGCGAAGGCGTTCGACGAGGCGGTGGTGGACCTCCTCGGGCAGCGGCCCCTCGCGGCAGCGATCCACGCGGAGCATCTGCTGGCGGGTGGTGTTGATGCCACCAGCGAGGATGCGGGTCTTCGTCTCGGTGGGGCCCGGCGCCACCTCCACGCAGGGGACGATGCCCGCGCTCTGACAGAGTTCGACGAGCGCCCTTCCCGCGTCGTCGTCGCCGACCACGCCCAGCGCGTAGGTCCTCACCCCGAGGGCGGCGAGGTTGGCCGCCGCGTTGGCGGCGCCGCCGAGCTTCCGCTCGGTGTACTCCTGGCGGACGATGAGGACCGGGGCCTCGCGGGAGATCCGCTCGGTCTGGCCATAGACGTACTCGTCGACAACCAGGTCGCCGAGCACTGCCACCCGGGCGCTCCGCATCGCCTCGACGATGGGGGCGAGGCCGTCGAGCCGAACCTGGCCTTGCATGGTCCTCCTCATCTCACGCGGCGCCCGAGGGGACAAGGCTCTCCACCGCCTCCTCGGGTGGTCGCGTCTTCCAGCGCCGGTGGACCCAGTACCAGAGCTCCGGCGCCTCGCGGATCCGATCCTCGAGCGCGCGGTTGAGCCGCGCGGTAAAGGCCAGGCGATCCGCGGCGGGATCGCCGCTGCGCTCGAAGGGGATCGGGCCCTCGATGATCACGCGGTGGCGTCCCCTCGGCAGCCGGCGCATCAGCACCAGGTAGACCGGCGCGCCGGTGCGCTCGGCCAGGACCGCCGGCGCGGGCGTGGTGGCGGCGAGCCGGCTGAAGAAGGGGGCGAAGACGGCCCGCCGCGGGATCATGTTCTGATCGATCATCAGCGCCAGGACCCCGCCCGAGCGCAGCACCTTCAGCGCCTCCCGCACCGAGCCGGAATCGGGCAGCTCGCGCAGGCCGGCGCGCCGCCGCTGCCCGAGCCAGAAGCGGTTGAAGGCGTTTTCGGGGAGGCGCTTGGTGATGGCGCTCAACGGCAACCCCCGCCGCGCGAAGAAGGAGCCGAGGAGCTCGAAGTTGCCGAAGTGGGCGGTGGCGACGATCGCGCCCTTGCCGCGGGCGCGGTCCTCCTCGAAGCGGCGGTAGGCCTCCGCGTCGAACTCCACGAGCCGCTCCGCCCGCTCCATCGAGAGGTAGGGCGCCCGCAGAAACTCGACGAGGAGCATCCCCAGGTGCCGGTAGAAGGCGCGGAGGATCGCCTCGCGCTCGGCCTCGGTCTTCTCCGGGAAGGCCTGGCGGAGGTTGGCGCGGGCCACCCGCCGGCGCACGCCGACGAGGCGGAGGAGATCGCCGAGCCGCCGGCCGACCCAGAGGAGGAGCGGAAGCGGCGTCAGCGCGGCGGCGAGGGCGAGGAGCCTCCCGCCCGAGAGCACCGTCGCCGCCAGCACCGCGGCGAGGACGATCGCGATCCAGGCGATCACGCGCTCTTCCTCCGCGGCGCGAGCCGGTCGAGCCAGGACTCGATCCGCTCGTCCCCTTCCACCAACTCCACGTCCACCCGCACGGCGAGGACGCGGGGATCGCGCGCCATCTCCGGCGGCAGGCGGACCGCGTCCTTCTCGGTGCAGAGAAGATGCGTGGCGCCCCGTCGCGCGAGGCGCGCCAGGAGCGCGTCGAGCTCGCGCCGCGAGAAGCGGTGGTGGTCGGGAAAGAGCGCCTCGTCGACGATCTCCAGTCCGAGCGCGCGCACCGTGCGGCGGAAGGAGTCCGGCCGCGCCAGGCCCGCGACGAGGAGAACGCGCGCGCGCCGCCACTCCGACGCTTCCACCGCTGTGGCAAGGTCCGCGCGAAAGAGGCCGGCGACGCGGTAGCGCGAGCGGACGGGCGGCGAGCCGGTGAAGCGCTCGGCGACGCGGGCCGCCTCCTCGACGGCCGCCGCGACGCCCTCGTCGACCTTCGAGATCCAGCAGAGGTGCGCGCGCGACAGCGCCGCGACCGGCTCGCGCAGGGGCCCGCGCGGAAGCAACCGGCGATTGCCGAAGGGAGAGCCGCCGTCGAGGACCACCAGGTCGAGGTCGCGGTGCAGGGCCAGGTACTGGAAGCCGTCGTCGAGGATCAGGATCTCCGCCCCGAGCGCGGCGGCGCGGCGGGCCAGCCGCATGCGGTCGGCCCCGACGAGAACGAGAGCGCCCGGGCAGCGGCGCGCGATCAGGACCGGCTCGTCGCCGGCCTCGGCGGCGCTCGCCAGGACGCGCGCGCCGTCGGCGACGAGCACCTCGCCCTTCCCCTCCCGCCCGTAGCCGCGGGAGAGGACGGCCGGGCGCGCGCCGCGTTCGAGGAGCCGCCGGGCGAGGTGGATGGCGACCGGCGTCTTTCCCGCGCCGCCCACGGCGAGGTTGCCCACCGAGATCACGGGCAGGCCGACGCGCTCGACGCGGAGCCGGCCCGCGCGGTGGAGCCGAGCGCGGAGGGAGACCGCGGCGCGGTAGAGCGCCTCGGGCGCCGTGAGGGGGGCGAGCAGGAGGCGCTGCGCGGGGCCGGCGCGCTCCGCGTGGAAGAAGGCGGGGCTCATGCCCCTGGCTCCCGGCGGCCGCGCGGCCTGGGAAGGGTCGCCACCCGCTGGGCGAGCTCGAGCAGGGCCGCGCGGCAGGCCCGCTCCGCCGCCGCCCCTCCTCCCTCCCGTCCGGCGCGGAGCGCCGCGCGCGCCGCGTCCAGGACCACCTCCGGCGGCAGCGCGTCCAGGCAGGCCCGATCGCCCTGCGCGCAGCCGCCCTTGCCGTAGTTGCTGCAGGGGGAGCAGGAAAGCGGCAGCGCCACTGCTCCGCCCATCCCCGGAGCCGGCCCCCACCTTCGCTGCGAGGTCGGCCCGAAGACGACGACCACCGGCGTTCCCACCGCCTGCGCCAGATGCGCCGGGCCCGAGTCCACGGTGACGAGGACCGAGAGACGGGCGAGGACCGCGGCGAGGCCCGCCACGTCCAGGCTCGCCGTGTCCCCCAGGGGAGGCCGGGCCAGGCCGGACCGCACGCGTTCGAGTTCGGCGCGGTCCTCGGGACCGCCGACCAGGACGATCTCCGCGCCCTCGCGCTGCAAGGCCGCTCCGACCGCGGCAAAGCGATCGGGTGGCCAGCGCTTCAGGCTCCAGCGCGCGCCCGGTGCCAACCCGACGAGGGGCGCGCCTCCCGCTGGACCGACGAGGCGCGCGGCGAGCTCGACCGCCTCCGACAGCAGGGCCACCTCCGGGCGGAGATCGCCGGGGCGCAGGCCGAGGGGCTCGAGGGCGTCGAAGTAGAGCGCCGCCGCGGGCTTCTCGTCGAGGATGGGGCCCCCGCCGAAGAGCGAGCCGATCGCGCCGCGGATCCCCTTTCGCTTCACCAGCCGAAGGCGCCGCCGCGCGCGCAGCCGCAGGAGGCTGGCGAGCGTGCGCGCCTTGTTCTGGAAGTCCACCGCCAGGTCGAAGGGCCCGCCCTCCTCCATCGCCCGCAGCAGCTCCTGCGCGCCGCCGTCCCGAGGCAGGGACCAGACGCGAGAGACGAAGGGGAGGCCGAAAAAGAGCGGCGCGTAAGCCGGGCTGGTCAGAATCTCCACCGGCCCGCCCGCGTGCGCGGCGAGGGCCCGGAGCGCGGGGGTGAGGAGGACCACGTCGCCGAGCGCCGAGGTTCGCACCGCGAGCACGCGCATCAGGCGGCCTCCTCGGCGTCGCGCTCCTCGAGCAGGCGGATCATCTCGTCGACGTTGCGGCGCGAGGCCCCGCCCACGGAGAGGACCGCGTTGCGCGCCATGGCACCCAGCTCGGCCAGCCGGGCCGGCCGATCCAGGAGGTCCAGCGCGGTGCGGGCGAGGTGGTCCGGGTCGGAGACCTGGATGCCGCCGCGGCCGAGGAGGACCTGCACGCTGTCGCGGAAATTCTGCATGTTCGGTCCGAAGAGGACCGGCTTTCCCTGCGCGGCGGGCTCGAGGATGTTCTGGCCGCCGCGCCGGGTGAAGGAGCCGCCGACGAAGACGAGGGTGGCGTGGCGGTAGGCGGCGTAGAGCTCGCCGATGGTGTCGAGGATGACCACGTCGGCGTCTGCGCCGCCCCGGGTACGGAAGCCGACGGAAAATCCCTCCGCCTGGACGAGGCTGGCGATGCGCGCGGCGCGGTCCACGTAGCGCGGGGCAATGACCATGCGCAGGGAGGGATGGGCCTGCCGCAGCCGCTTAAAGACGCGAAGAAGCGGCCCCTCCTCTCCCTCGTGCGTGGAGCCCGCGAAGAAGATCGGCCCGGAACCGAGCGCCGCGGCCAGCCCCTCCGGCTCGGCTCCCGCCGAAGGGACCAGGGCGTCGAACTTGCTGTTGCCGGTGACGCGGATCCGGCCGGGTGGCGCGCCCAGCTCCAGCGCGCGCTCCGCCTCGTCCTCCTCGCGCATGAGCAACAGGTCCACCTCGGCGAGGGGATTGCCGATCAGCGAGAAGAGCGCGCGGTAATGGCCCATCTTCTGCGGGTCGAAGCGGCCGTTGGTCAGGACCACCTTGCTGCCGAAGCGCTTGGCGGCGCGGATCAGGTTGGGCCAGATTTCCGTGTACTCCAGCACCAGGATGTCGGGGGCGACGGCCTTCACCGCGCGCCGGGTGGCGCCCGGGAGATCCCACGGCAGATACGTGACCTCGTCGACGAGGTCGCCGAGGCGCCGGGCGATCGCGTGACCCGAGTCGGTGATGGCGGAGACCACGATGGTCGCCTCGGGGAGGCGGCGCCGGAACTCCTCGGCGATGGGCCGGAGCGCGAGCAGGTCGCCCGCCGACGACCCGTGCAGCCAAACGCGCGGCCTCCCCCGTCCGCGGGCGAAGCCGCGCGGGTAGAAGCCGAATCGCCGCAGCTGGCCCCTGCGCGTCTTGCGGTGCAAGAGCAGCAGCGGCCAGAGCAGTGCGAAGGCGACGTAGCCGAGGACGACGTAGAGCGGGCGCACCGGCGCTGGGTTTACGACCCCTCGGGAGCCGACGTCAATGGGAGGCGGCGGGCCGAGGAGGCGATCCACAGCCTCGACCCACCCCACGGAAATCCGGGGTTCAGATACACCTCGGCGCGCCACGCGCCCGGTGCCCGGGGCGCGCGCAGCACGGGACCGGGCCCGCGCGCGACCTCCCGGCCCTCGCAGAAGAGCGCGATCGTCGCCTCCGCGGCAGCGATCTCCGCCACGACCTCGTCGCCGTCGACGCGCAGCGAGAAGGAACTCGCATCCCCCAGTGCGGGGACGGAGCAGAAGGTCCTCGCCTCGGCGATGGCGGCGAGGACGGCACGGGCATCGGCCTCCGGATCGGCTCCCCACGCCTCCCGCTCGGGTGGCCGCAGCCAGAGGTTCAGGCCGACCGCGGCAAAGGAGGAACGGTAGGGCGGAAGGCCGTGCGCGTCCACGCCGCAGAGCATGGCGAGGTCGCGATGCCTCGCGATCCCGTCGTAGCGCGCGAGGGCCTCGTCGGGGCGGTGCACGAGCAGCGCGGCGAGCTTGCGCCGATCCCCCGCCAACGCGACGAGGGGCCAGAAGAGACGACCTCGCCGCTGCAGCGTCGCCTCGCGGAAGGCGGAGTCGAGCGAGAGCGCCTCGAAGCCCGCGAAGCCCTCGGGGGTCGGATCGGTCCAGGGGCGCTTGAGGTTCACCGGGTGCGCGAGGACGGCCAGGCCGCCCGCCTCCGCGATGGCCCGGAGCACGCCCGGGCCGCGTTCGTCTGGTACCCTGGCGAGGCCCAGAGCGATCACGTGCCCCGCCTCGGCGGAGATCTCCACCGCCGGCACGACCAGGACCCCCTCGATCACCACGGGCGCGCGCGGCTCGAGGACGTTGTGCTCGGTGACCACGAGGAAGCGCCCGCCGAGCTCCCGCGCGGCGCGCGCCGCCTCCTCGATGGTCCCGTGGCCGTCGTGGGAACGCGCGGTGTGCACGTGAAAGAATCCGAGGATCGCGCCGTCGCCCGGCGGCGCATGGAGAGCGGGAAAGGGGGCGATGCGGATCGCGATCGCCAGCCCCGCGGCGATCACGCCCAGCGCCGCGGCGGCGCCGAACGCGGCGCGGCGCCGGCTCACGCCACCTCCCGGGCGACGCCCTCCTGCAGCTCGAGCAGGCGCCGGTAGGTTCCGTCGCGGGCCACGAGTTCTTCGTGCGTGCCCTCCTCCACGATCCTTCCGTTGACGAGCACGCAGATGCGGTCGGCGGCGCGGATCGTGCCGAGGCGATGCGCCACCACCACCACCGTCCGGCCCCGGGCGATCTGGCGCAGCGAGGCCTCGACCTCGCGCTCGGTCTCCACGTCGAGGCCGCTCGTCGCCTCGTCGAGAAGGAGGATCGGCGCGTCGCGGAGGATGGCGCGGGCGATGGCGATGCGCTGCCGCTGTCCGCCGGAGAGCCGGCTGCCTCCCTCCCCCACCACCGTGTCCAGTCCCTCGGGGAGGGCCTGAACGAAGTCGATCGCGCCGGCGGCCGCCAGCGCGGCGCAGATCGCCTCGTCGCTCGCCTCGCGTCCCTCGCGCACATTGTCGCGGATGGACTCGTCGAAGAGGTAGGCGTCCTGCGGCACGTAGGCGATCTGCTCCCGCAGGGAGACCGGGTCAACGTCGCGCAGGTCGACGCCGTCGAAGAGCACGCGTCCTTCGGTGGGATCGATCCAGCGCCCGAGCAGATCGAGCAACGTGGTCTTGCCGCCTCCCGAGGGGCCGACCAGCGCGACCACCTCGCCCTTGCGGATCTCCAGGTCCACGCCGTCCAGGGCGACGCGGTCGCCGTGGACCACGCGCACGCCCTCCAGGCGGATGCTCTTCCCGAGGGGCGCCAGGGCTCGGCCGCGCTCCGGCACCGCGAGGGAAGGCGCCTCGTCGAGCATCTCGAAGATGCGGTCGGCGCTGGCCAGGCCCTGCAGGAAGAAGCCGCCCACCTTGCCCAGGTTCTTGGCCGGCTGGAAGAGGAGCGCCACCGCGGCGAGGAAGGAGAGGACGTCCGCGCCCAGCACCGCGCCGGTGTGGAGGGCGCGAACGGCGAAGGCCAGGGCCAGCGCCGCGCCGATCATGGTGAGCAGCTCCATGGCGGGGCTGGCGATGCCGCGCGAGGAGAGGCTCTTCTTCTGCAGCGCGATCCAGCGGTCGTTCTCCTCGCGGAAGCGACGGGCGAGATGCGGCTCCATGCCATAGGCCTGGACCACGCGGATGCCCGCGACCGCCTCGTGGACGAGCGAGGCCAGCCGACCCACGCTCCGCTGGCCCTGGCGCGCCACGCGGCGCAGGCGCCGCGCCAGCCGCAGAAGCGGGAACACCGCCGGGGGAATGACGCCGAAGGCCACCAGCGACAGCTTCCAGTCCAGGTGAACGCAGAGCGCGAGCAGCGCCGCCACCTGCAGCGAGTCGCGCAGGTAGGTGGGCAGCGCGATGTGCAGCGCTGTCTCCACCGCCAGCAGGTCGGGTCCGAAGCGCGAGAGCAGATCCCCCGTCCGCTTCCCGGTGAGATCGCGCGAGCCCAGCCCGAGCATGCGCCGGAAGAGCGCCATGCGCAGGTCCACCACCACCCTCTGGGCCAGGAGCCCCATCCAGTAGAAGTGGCCGAGGTAGGCCGCGCCCTTGAGCAGGCCGAGGCCGAGGAGGACGAGGGGGACGTAGAGGAGGAGCTGGTTGCGATCGAGCGCGGCGGGATCGTCGACGAAGAGGCGCAGCACCAGCGCCAGCCCCTCCTCCTCGCCGCTGGTGAGGAAGTGCAGGAGCGGTCCGGCGACCCAGGCGTAGCCCATGGTCGTCACCGCGAGGACGACCATGCACGAAAGGCCCGCGAAGAGGAGCGCCCTGTGCGCCAGGACGTGCCCGAGCAGGCGCGCCAGGGCGGACCGCTTCATGCGCTGCCTCCCTCGAGGAGGCCGGGCAGCGCCTCGCCCAGGCCGTCGATCACGAACTGCAGGGCGATCGCCGCGAGCAGGAGGCCCATCACGCGCTCGAGGATGGCGAGGCCGTTCTTGCCGAGCACCCGCTCCACCATCGCGGCGCCGCGCAGGACGAAGTAGGTGACGAGTGCGACGAGGCCGATCGCCGCCACGACCATCGCCACCTGGAACCACCCCGAGGCGCGGCTGGTGAGCACCACCGCAGTGGCGATCGAGCCCGGGCCGGCGAGGAGCGGCATCGCCAGCGGGACGATGGCGATCTCGTCCTTGCGAGAGGCGGCGTCGATCTCCTCATCGGAGGTGCGCGTATCCGACTGGCGATGGCGGAGCATGTCGAGCGCGGTCAGGAGCAGGAGCAGCCCTCCCGCCACCTTGAAGGCGGCGAGACTCACACCCAGGAGATCGAAGACCACGCTGCCGCCCAGCGCAAAGAAGGTGACGACGAAGAAGAAGACGGTCGTCGCCCTGCGCGCCGCCCGGCGGCGCTTTTCCGGCGAGTCGCGCCGCGTCAGCGCGAGGAAGATCGGCGCGAGCCCGATGGGATCGACGACGAAGAAGAGCGCGGAGATCGAGATCAGAAAGAAGCTGGCCGAATCAGCGAGCATCGGGGACCACGTTTGCCGGTCCGCCGGCGGCCGGGACGATCGCGCGTTCCGCGAGCCGGGAGAGGATCTCGGCCGCGGCCCGCGCGCCGAATCCGGGCCCTCCCAGCTGCGCGCGCAGGGCCGAGAAGTCCCGCAGCATCGAATCCCTCGGTCCGCCTTCGGAGAGCAAGGGCGAGAGCGCGCCGGCCAGGATCTCGGGCCGGAGCGCTTCCTGAAGAAGCTCAGGGACGGCGGGTTTACCCAAAAGGATGTTGACGATGCAAGCGTGCGAGAGGCGGACGAGGCGGCGCGCGACGAAGATGGAGATCGGGTGCGCCCGGTAGACCATCACCTCCGGACAGAGCGCCAGCGCCGCCTGCAGCGTGGCCGTGCCGGAGCAGACCGCGGCGGCGTCGGCGGCCCGAAGCACCTCCGAGGTGCGGCCCTCGACGATCTGCACCCGCAGCGCGCGACGCGCGGCGATCGCGGCCTCGATCTCGGGGCGAAAGCGCGCGTGCGCCACGGGTAGGACGAAGCGCAGGTCCTCGAACTCGCCGGCGAGGATCTCCGCCGCGCCGAGGAGGTCGCCGAGGACCGCGCGGATCTCCGCCGCGCGCGAACCCGGTAGCAGCGCGACGATCCGCCCCTCTTCCGTGAGGCCGAGCCGGCGCCGGCACTCGCGTCGCTCGGGGAGCTCGACCAGCACCGGGTCGTCCAGGAGCGGGTTGCCGACGTAGCGGGCCGGGACTCCGCGCCGGGAGAACCACTCCTCCTCGAAGGGGTAGATGCAGAGCAGCCCGTCGAGATCGCGCAGCGCTCGGACGCGCGACTCGCGCCAGGCCCACGCCATGGGCGCGATCACGTAGAAGACGGGAATGCCGAGGTGACGCAGCTCGCGGGCGAGGCGCAGGTTGAAGTCGGGCGCGTCGAGGAGGATGGCCGCGTCCGGCCTCTCCCGCTCGGCCCAGCGCGCGAGGTCCCCGAGGATGCGGAGGATCCCGGCCAGCCGCGGCAGGACCTCGACGAAGCCCATCACCGAGAGCTCGGAGACGTCGTGCAAACGCTCTAGGCCCTCGGCGGCCATCGCCTCCCCGCCCAGTCCGACGAAGCGGGCCGAAGGAACGCGGGCGCGAAGGGCCCGGAGGACCTGCGCGCCGTTTCGGTCGCCGGAGGCCTCTCCCGCGGAGACCAGGAAGCGCATGGCTCAGAGACCGAGGCTCGCCCGCTCGCCCACGAAGGGGTTTTCGCGGCGCTCGCGGCCGAGAGTGGAGGGCGGCCCGTGCCCCGAGTAGAAGACGACCTCGTCTCCCAGGGGAAAGAGCCGGTTCCGGATCGAGTCGCGCAGCTGCGGCCAGGAACCCCCGGGGAAATCCGTGCGCCCGACGCTGCCCGCGAAGAGCGTGTCCCCGGTGACGAGGATGCGGTCGTCCGGGAAGTAGAAGCAGCATCCACCGGGCGTGTGCCCGGGCGTGTGGATCACGCGGAAGCGCTTCTCCCCCACCGCCAGCTCCTCGCCATCGGCGAGCCAGCGATCCACGCGCGGCACGGGCGGCGAGGGCAGGCCGAACATCTGCCCCTGGATGGGCAGCGCGTCGAGCCACTGCTTCTCGCCCGGGTGCAGGTAGAAGGGAAGCCCGTGCCGCTCCTGGAAGTAATTGACCGCGCCCGCGTGGTCGATGTGGGCGTGCGTGTTGATCACGAAGATCGGGCGGAGGCCATGCCGCGCGAGCAGCGCCTCGATCTTCTCGGGCTCGTCCCCCGGATCGACGAGGATCGCCTCCCGGGTGGCGGGATCCCCCACCACGTAGGCGTTCTCCTGGAAGGGGCCCACCGTGGCCCAGGCGACGATCGGCTCCAAGGCCTCAGGCGCTGAAGGACGAGCCGCAGCCGCAGGTGGCCTTGGCCTTGGGGTTGTTGAACTTGAACCCGGCCCCCTGGAGGGTCTCCACGAAGTCGATCACCGTCCCGTCCAGGAAGGGGACGCTCTGCCGGTCCACCGCCACGCGGAGGCCGCCGACCTCGTAGGTGAGGTCCGTCTCCCTGGGCTCGCGGACCAGGTCGAGGTCGTAGTTGTAGCCCGAGCAGCCGCCGCTCACGACGGCGATCCGGAGCAGGTGGCCTTCGAGCTTCTGCTCTTCGATGGTCTCGCGGACCTTCCGGATCGCCAGCTCGGTGAGGCCGACGGGCCGTTCGGGGCCGAAGGTGAACCCGCTCACGGGGGTGGGGATGTTCTGCGTCTCCATTGCAATCCTCGCTGAAATGAGCGCCTCGGGCTGAATCGCCGGGTCGGCCACTGTATAACCTTCCGAACCCGGGATTTCCACCCGCGCGCGGGGGAAGTCCCCGTTTCAACCAAGGAGGACGAAATGGCCATTTCCGTGGGGGCCAAGGCGCCCGGCTTCGAACTGGAATCCACCGCCGGCCGCCTGAAGCTCGGCGGGCTGGGCAAGCGCCTCGTGCTCTACTTCTACCCCAAGGACGACACTCCGGGCTGCACGCGGGAGGCGCAGGGATTCGCCGCGCTCTACGAGGAGTTCCGGGCGCTCGGCGCCGAGGTCTGGGGGGTGTCGAAGGACTCCCTCGCTTCCCACGCTCGCTTTCAGGCGAAGCATGCGCTCCCCTTCCCCCTCCTCTCCGATCCCGACAACCAGGTGGCGCGCGCCTACGGCGCCTTCGGGACGAAGAAGATGTACGGCAAGGAGGTGGAGGGCGTGATCCGATCGACCTTCGTCATCGGCCCCGACGGCCAGGTCGAGGCGGTGTGGTCGCCGGTGAAGGTGGACGGCCACGCGGAGGAGGTATTGGCCCGGGTGCGGGAGCTCGCCGGTCGCTAGCGGCGCGGCGGCGCCCCGGGCGGGGCAGTGGCCGCCGCGCGGCGAAACCCATGCAAAAAAAAGCGGGCGAGGAAGCGCCCGCTTTTCACAGCCGGTGAGATGCAACCACCCGGCGATCAGACGAACTTCATGCCGGGCTTCCACTCGGCCGGGCAGCGCTCGCCGGTCTGCGCCGCCTGCAGGACGCGCAGCACCTCGCTCACCGACCGCCCGACGTTGGGGCTGTGGTAGGAGACGTACTGGATGATGCCGTCGGGGTCGATGATGAAGGTGGCGCGGGTCGCGAAGCCCTGGTCCTCCAGGAGCGCGCCGTACTTGCGAGCGATCTCCTTCTTCATGTCCGAGAAGAGCGGATACTTCAGCTCGCCGAGGCCGTTGTTGATCCAGGCCTTGTGAGCGTGCTCGGAGTCGACCGAGCCGCCGAGGATCTCGCAGTTGAGAGCCTTGAATTCCTCGTAGCGGTTCGAGAACTCCTGGATCTCCGTGGGGCAGACGAAGGTGAAGTCCAGCGGGTAGAAGAAGAGGACCAGCCACTTGCCCCGGTAGTCCGAGAGCGAGACGGTGGTGAAGTCGCCCTTGCCGACGACCGCCTTGGCCTGGAAATCCGGAGCCTTCTGCAGAACCTGAACCATGTTCTCTCTCCTCCTGTTGCAAATACGGCACTTGCCGTATCCAGTCCGTATTGGATGCGCGGAGGTCTCGGAGGTTGCGGAGCCCTCTCGAAGGACGAAGGGGACGCCTCTAGATATTGAGGGGCTTACCAGGTGTCAAGGAAGGGAGGACGGGAGTCGATGGTGAAGACGGGAGAGACGGAGCGGCCGATCCGCGAGGACCTGGTGCGGTCCCTGGTGCTCGAGGCCTACGGCGCCATCCGTGGCGAGGGCCAGGTCGCCGATCGCACGCTCGAGCGGATCCTTCGCCGGGAGCGCCGCCTCGGCTCACGCGAACGGCGGAGGGTGAGCGAGGCGGTCTACGGGATCCTCCGCTCCGAGTTCCGCAACGACGCCCTGCTTCGCCGATCGCTGGGCGCGCGCTACGAGAGCCTGGACACCCAGGCCCGCGGCGCCCTCCACTACGAGATCTGGCGGCTCTCCGGAACCGACCTTCCGGTGGAGAGGGAATTCGCGCGCAGCGGGCTCTCCCGGTCGCTCCTCCCCGGAGTGCTCGCCTGCCTCGACCCGGCGGCGGAGGCGCACCTGCCCGACGATCCCGTCGCGCGCCTGGCCATCCGTCACTCGTTGCCCGAGTGGATCGCCCGCCTCTTCGTCCGCGAAGTCGGCGAGGTCGAGGCGGAGGCGCTCGCCGCCTCCCTGACCGAGCGCGCGCCGCTCACCATTCGGGTGAACTCGCTGCGCACCGACCGTGAAACGCTCCGGCAGCGCCTCCTCGCCGAGGGCGTGGAGACGACCCCGACCCCGCACTCCCCCTTCGGCCTTCGCGTGGAGGTACGCCAAAACCTCATGCAGCTCCCCTCCTTCCAGGAGGGCCTCTTCGAGATCCAGGACGAGGGCTCGCAGCTCCTCGCCCTGCTGCTCTCTCCCGAGCCGGGCTGGAAGGTGGTGGACGCCTGCGCGGGAGCGGGCGGCAAGACGCTCGCCCTCGCCGCGCTCATGCAGAACCGCGGGCGGATCCTCGCCCTCGATGCCGACGCGCGCCGGCTCTCGCAGATCGGCCGGCGCGCCCGCCGCGCCGGCATCCACAACTGGGAAGCGGCGCAGGTGCCGGACGTGGGGATCTCCGAGGTGGAGCGCCGCTGGGCCGGGCGCGCCGACGCGGTGCTGGTCGACGCGCCCTGCACCGGGCTGGGCGTCCTCCGGCGCAACCCCGACTCCGCGAGCCGCCTCCGGCCGGAGGCGCTGCGGGAATTCCCCGCCCTGCAACGCCGGCTGCTCGCCCGCTACGCGGCGCTGGTCCGGCCGGGCGGGCGGCTCGTCTACGGCACCTGCAGCATCGCGCGGGAGGAAAACGAGGAGGTGGTGGAGGCCTTCCTCGCCGAGCACCCCCACTTCGAGCTCCGTCCCGTCGCCGACACGCTCGGCCGCGAGCGGGCCGAGGCGCTCGGCCTCGCGCGCTTCCTGCGCCTCTTCCCGCACCGGCACGGCACCGACGGCTTTTTCGGCGCCCTCCTGCTCCGGTCTCAGTAGGCGTACTTCATCAGCTTGTGCTCCGTGCGGTTGCTGATCCAGAGGTGGCGCTGGGAGGGATCGATGGCGAGGCCGCCGGGGACGTAGCCGAGGTCGACCGACCACTGGAAGACGCCGGAGGAGGTGAAGCGCTGCAGGCGACCGCCTCCGGAGGCGCCACCCTGGGAGTCGACCACGAAGATCCCGCGGTCGGAATCGATGGCGATCCCCGCGGGCCCGGTGAAGCTGCCGGGATCGGTGCCCGCCTCTCCGGTGGCGTCGTCGAAGAAGTCGCCCGCTCCCCGGCCGATCGAGCCGCGGGCCTCGAAGCTCCCCGCGGTGAAGCGGGAGACGCGGTGGTTCCCGGGTTCCACGAGGAGGATGTAGTCGCTGAAGCCTCCTTCCATCCTGGCGAGCGCGGGGACGCCACCCTCGTCCATGCGAAAGTCGAGTTGGCCCCTCCCCGAGCCCGGCGCGCCGCCGTAGCTCCACGTCAACGCGCCGGTCGCGGCGTCGTAGGTCGCGATCGTTCCGGGCCCGTGGGTCACGGCCAGGCCGCGCCCCGCGATCACGCCCAGCAGCGCAGTCGGCGCCTCGAGCCCTTCCACCACGACCCTCGCGCCCTCGCTCTGGAGCTCGAGGATCCGGCCGTTGCCCGAGTCGGCCACGAACACCTCGCCCGAGGTGGTCACCCCCACTCCGCCCACCGGCGCGAGGAGGCCCGGCGTCGGTCCGCCCCCGCCACAGCCCGTGGCCTCCCCCTCCTCGTGGAAGCCGAAGGCGGTGCCGTCGTGCCCGAAGAAGCCGAGCAGATCGCCGTCGAGGCCCACCACCTGGACCTGATTCCCCTCGCGCTCCACCACGTAGACGCTCCCCTGCGCGAGCACGACGCCGGTGGGATCGGCGAAGCCGTCGTTGCCGCAGTCGTAGCCGCCGAAGGCGCCGAGCAGCTGCAGCTCCGGCTTCCACGCCACGAACTCCATCTTCGTGTTCGCCAGCGTCGCGCCGTCCTGCGCCACCACCTTCGTCGAGACCACGAGCACGTAGGTCTGGCCCGACTCGAGCCCCGCGCGGAGTCTCAGCTCCACCTCGGCGGGATTCGACATCCTCCGCGAGGCGCTCCAGACCGCGTTGGGCACGCCCTCGATCTGGAAGTTGTCCGGGTCGCTCGCCGGATTGCGCGCCACGGCGCGATTGAACTGCACGATGAGCCGGTCGGGGGCGACGGCGCGCACACCGACCAGGCGCAGCGCTTCGACCACCGAGATGGGCACGAGCGCCGACTTGCCCCCGCCCGGCGGCGGCGTCTCCACGCGGAGCTGGTAGGTGCCCGGAACGTTCGCGATCGCCGCAGGCACGATCGCCGCGAGCGTGGTCGAGCTGGAGGCGGACTCGTCCACCTCGAGCTCCGCGTCTCCGAGGTAGACCACCGTCCGCCCCACGTAGAAGTTCTTCCCCTCGATGGTCAGCCGCACCTCCCCCTCGGCCTGCGTGATGACCTCGGGCGAGACGCGCGTCACGCTCGGCGGAAGGGCGTCGTCGGTCACCGTGAAGTAGGGCCCCTCCAGCGTGACCCCGCGGCTGAGCACCCGCGTCGGGCCCGAGTGGGCCTGCCAGGGAACGTCCACCTCGAACCAGCCGCCCTCGGGGTCCGCGCTCAGGCCGACCGACTGCAAGGTGGGAACCTCGGCTCCCTCGCGCGCCGCGAAGAGGACCGAGTTCTCGGAGGCCAGGCGAGCGAAGTTCTTTCCCACGACCCGCAGGCGGAATCCGCGGCCCGTGCCCCCGGGCGGCTCGAATCCGTACACGACGGGGCGATCGCCCCCTCCCGAACCGCCCGTTCCGCCCGCGCCTCCTTCGCCGCCGACTCCTCCCGTCCCGCCGGTTCCGATCGGCTCCCCTCCCGAGCCACCCTCGGCCCCGCTTCCCCCCGGAGCGCTGGGAGGCTCCCCCTCCGCCGGCCCGCAGGACGAGAGCACCAAGGCGAGCGCGCACGCGCACGCCCACGAGAACACGACGCCGCGTCGGATCATCGCCTTCCTCGCGTTTCCGATACGCGAATCTTTTTGATGTTGTCCCCGTCTGGAGTCGCGAGTCAAGAGCGCCGTACCTCCCCGCCGGCGCCGGAACGAGGCGCGGGAATCCGCCCGCGCGCATGCCGACGTCGAGCTCGACCGGAGACGGCCCTCCGAGGGCGCCATGAAAAAAGGCGCGGGATGGCTCCCGCGCCCCTTCCCTCCGGTCCCGCGTTTCTCAGCGCAGCTCGTAGAGCATCAGCTTCTTCGCGGTGCGGTTCACCACCCACAGCCGGTCCTGCTCCGCGTCGATGGCGATGCCGCCCGGCACGTAGTTCAGCGGGAACTGCCAGCCGAAGGTGCCGTCGGTGGCGAAGCGCTGGATGCGCCCGCCGCCGGAGACGCCGCCCGCCGTGTCGGAGACGTAGAGTCCTCCAAACGCATCGACCGCGATGCCGCTCGGGTAGGTGAACTCCCCCTGGCCCGTGCCGGGCTCGCCCGTGGCGCGCTCCTTGAAGCTCTTCGAGCCGACGCCGATCGAGCCCAGGGCGTTGAGAGCGGAGCTGTACTGTTTGACGCGGTGGTTGCCGGTGTCGACGACGTAGACGAGGCCACCGTGATCGAGAACCGCGGGGATCGCCTCGTCCGTGGTGACGAAGAGGAGCTGGTGGGGGCCCTTGCCCGGCTCGCTCTCACCGATGGTGCCCGCGGGCTTCCCGTCGCTGGGGCGGAGGAGCCCGATGTTGCCCTGCCCGATGGTCACCGCCAGCTGGCCCCGCGCCAGCCCCAGCAGGACCGTGAACAGGGCGTTGGAGTAGAGCTCCGTCCAGCCCTGGTCGGTGATTTTCCAGACCCGGCCGGCGAGATCGGAGACGAAGAGGCCGGCCTGCGTCTCCACCACCTGGCCGAAGGGCTCGTCGAAGCCGCCGACCGCCGCGCAGTCCGGCGTGATGCCCACGTCGAAATACCCGTGCGTGGCGCCGTCGTGCCCGAAAAAGCCGAGGAAGTTGCCGTCGCGATCCAGGACCTTGACCTGGTTTCCGCCCCGGTCGACCACAAGTAGGTCGCCCTCCTGGCCGATGCTGACGCTGACCGGGTCGACGAAGCGATCGGCGGCACAGCCCGGACCGCCGATCTCGTCCAGAAGGAGCGGGAGCGTGCCGAATCCGTAGAACGTCGCCTCCCGGTTCTGGATCTCGCCGCCGTCGAAGGCGGTCACCGACTGGCTGACGCGGACGCGCTGGGTCTGGTTGGGCGGCGGGGTGAAGTTCAAGGTCAGGTCGACCTGGGTTCCGTCCCCCTGGACCAGCCGCGCCTCGCGGACCGCGTTCTGCCGGCCGACGATGCTGAAGTTGCGCCAGTTGTTCGCGGCGGAAGACGAGACCGGCCGGTCGAAGAAGAGGCGAACCCGCTGCTGGCCCGTCGCCTTCGCCTTGAGCAGGTTGAGCCCGGGGACCACCTTGATCGCCCGGACCGCCGAGGACCCGCCTCCGGGCGGCGGCGTGTGGAGTTGCAGCGCGTACGTGCCGGGCGTCCGCGCCAGCTCCGCCGGGAAGTCGAAGGAGACGGTGTGGGCGAGGGTCTGGCCGCTCTGCCCCCAGTCGAGAGGATAAGGCTCGTCGTTGATGGTCAAGGTGGTCACGTTCGGATAGAAGCCGGCGCCGGTCAGCGTCACCCGCACCTTGGCGTCCACCGCCGTGATCACCTCGGGCGAGGCGCTGTTGAGGATCGGCGGAAGCCGCTCGTCGGTCACCTCGAAGACAGGTCCCTCCAGAGACACCTCGCCCGCCGCCGTCTCCACCGTGACCAGAGTCCGGCCCGTCTTGGCATTGAGCGGCACGTCCACCTCGTACCAGGCTCCGTCGGACGCGGCCGCGACGCCGCGGGAGACGATGTTGGGCGATCCCGCCGACCCCGAGAAGAGCACGGCGTTCTTCGAGGCCGTGGGGTTGAAGTTCCGCCCGACCACCCGGATGCGGAACCCCGGGCCGCCCTTCTCCGGCTCGAAGCCGTGGACCTCTGGCTTTCCGCCCGGCCCGCTTCCCCCGGTGCCGCCCTCGCCACCGCTTCCACCCGAACCGCCGGAGCCGCCTCCGGTTCCGCCGGGCCCCGGATCGTCGCCGCCCGCGCCCCCGGCCCCTCCGGTTCCGACACCGGAGGGCCCGCTCGGTTCACCACAGGCGGCGAGAAGCGAGACGGCGCAAAACAACGAAAGAAAACGAATCGCCAGTCGCATCGGACCCTCGACAAGACGAAATCAGGCGAATTGTTCCGTCTGGCGATCGGGTCGTCAAGCGAGGCCGACGAGGGCGATCCCGGCGCGATCGGCGGCAGCGACGGTGGTTGCCTCGTCGAGCACGTAGGCGAGCTTGGCCGGGAAGGCCATGGCGGCGGCCCCTGCGGCGGCGAGCGTCTCGATGGTGGTCGGCCCGATGGTCGGCAGGTCGAAGCGGATGTCCTGGCCCGGCTTGGCGACCTTGACCACGACGAAGCCCTTGCCGGCCACCTCGCCCGCACGGCGGATGCAGCGGTCGGTCCCCTCCATGGCCTCGACGGCGACGACGTTGCCGTTCTTGACACAGACGGTCTGACCGATGTCGGCCTCGCTCACCGCCGTCGCCGCCCGATAGCCCAGCCGGATGTCCTCCCACTGCGCCTCCGTCGGCTTGCGCCGCGTGTAGCAGCCCTCCCGGGCGACGATCTCCGGGCAGATGCGGGCGGGGTCGATGATGGACACGCCCTCCTCCTCGAAGACGCCGGCGATGGTGCGGAGGAGGTCGTCGTTTCCCCACTTGCGCACCTTGGGCATGTGCTTGAGCGCGAGCAGGTCCGGCCAGATCCCGCCGAAGACCCGCACCTTGGCGATGCCCCCGGCCATCGCCGCCTCGGTGACCCCCTCGTTGCGGAAGGCGCGGATGATCTTGCCGAGCTGCCCGAGCTTGACCCAGGTCACCGAGTCGCAGTGCTCCTCGATGACGGGGTCCGTCTCGCCGTCGTGGGCGACGGCGACCACCCGGTAGCCCGCGGCGCGGGCGCTCTTGGCGAAGAGGATGGGGAAGATTCCGTTGCCGGCGATCAACCCGACGGAACGACTCATCGGCGCGTCACTCCACGCTGCGAGCCCTCCACGAAGCGAAGGAGATGCTCGACGTTGGGGTCGTCCGGGATCTCGGCGCGAACCCGAACCATCGCCTCCCGCAGCCCCAGCTTCATGCGGAAGAGGATGCGGTAGGCCCGCTTGATGTTCCGGATCTGCTCCTCGGTGAAGCCGTGCCGCATCAGCCCCACGGTGTTCAGCCCCGCGAGCTGGGCCCGGTGCCCCGAGACGGTGCAGAAGGGCGGGACGTCCATCCCGATCATCGAGCCGCCGGAGATAAAAGCGTGCTTGCCCACCCGGACGAACTGATGGACGCCCGAAAGCCCGCCGAAGATCGCGTAGTCCTCCACCTGCACGTGGCCGGCAAGCATGGCGCCGGCCGAGAGGATCACGCCGTCGCCGAGCTGCACGTCGTGCGCCACGTGGGTGTAGGTCATGAGCAGGCACTTGCGGCCGATCTTGGTGAGGCCGCCGCCCTCGACGGTCCCGATGTGGACCGTGGCGAATTCCCGGATGATCGTCCCGTCGCCGATCTCCAGGCGCGTCGGCTGGCCCTTGTACTTGAGGTCCTGCGGGACAACGCCGACGGAGCAGTGATGGAAGAGGGTCACGTTCTTGCCGATGGTGGTGTGACCGTCGACGACGGCGTGAGCGCCGATGCGCGTCCCCTCGTCGATCTTCACGTGGGGCCCGATGATCGCGTAGGGCCCCACCTCCACCGTCGGATGCAACTCCGCCGTTCTGGCAACGATGGCCGTCGGATGGATGTTCGCCATGGCTCACCGATCCGCGATCGTGGCCGTCAGCTCCGCCTCCGCGACCAGGTTGCCGGCGACCGAAGCCTTGCCCGCCATCTTCCAGACCTGCCCCTTGCGCCGGATCAGCGTCGCTTCCAAGTCGAGGCGATCTCCCGGACGAACGGGCCGCTTGAAGCGGGCGTTGTCGATGCCGGCGAGGTACATCACCTTGCTGGTCCCGACGTCGGTCGGCTCGGTGAAGTAGGCGAGCAGCGCCGACGCCTGCGCCAGCGCCTCGACGGTGAGAACGCCCGGCATGACCGGGTTCTCGGGGAAATGCCCCTCGAAGAAGGGCTCGTTGAAACTGACGTTCTTGTAGGCGAGGAGCTTTTCGCCGGGCACCACTTCCACGATGCGGTCCACCAGGAGGAAGGGGTAGCGGTGCGGGAGGATGTCGAGGATCCGACGAAAATCGCCTTCTCTCGGTTCCATCATCGCTGCTCGAGCTCCTCGATCCGCTTCACGAGTTCGCGGACCTGCTTGAGTAGTTCCGGAAGCCGCTGCCGCGCGGCCTGCTCCCGCAACCAGTGCTGCTGGCTCACGGCGGGGTATCCGCCGTTCTCGCTGCCCGGCGCCAGATCGGTCATGACCCGACTGCCGGCGGCGATCTTCGCGCCCGCTCCGATCTCGAGGTGACCGATGATGCCCACCTGCCCGCCGACGACCACGCCCGGGCCGAGGCGAGTTGAACCGGCGATGGCGGCGCAGCCGGCCAGGAGGCTCAGAGGGCCGACTTCCACGTTGTGCGCCAGCATCACCAAGTCGTCGATCTTGGCCCCGTCTCCGACCTTGGTGTCGCCGACGGTGCCGCGGTCGATGCACGTGTTGGCGCCGATCTCCACGTCGGCGCCGATCACCACCTTGCCGACCTGGGGAACCTTGAAGTGCCGCGGGCCGTGGGGGCCGTTCTTCTCGAACGCGAAGCCGAAGCCGTCCGCGCCGATGATCGCGCCCGGCTGGATGATGGTCCGCGGGCCGATGATGCAGCCCTCGCGCACCACCACGCCCGGGTAGAGGACGCAGTCGTCGCCGATCACGGCGCCGTCGAGGATGGCGCAGTGGGCGTGGATGACGGCCCGCTTGCCCACCTTCACTCCCCGGCCGACGTAGGCGAAGGGGAAGACGGTCGCGGTCGGATCCACCTCCGCCCCCTCGTCGATGGCCGCACGGGGGTCGATGCCCGGCTCGTAGCGAGGCGGCTGGTGAAAGCGGGTGGAGACCTTGGCGAAGGCCAGGTAGGGCTCGTCGACCACCAGAAGGCTGGGCCCCTGCGGCACCTCGCCCTGCGCATGGCGCTCCGAGACGATCACCGCCCCGGCCCGCGTGGAGAGGAAGGCCTTCTTGTAGCGCGGGTTCGTGTAGAAGCTGATGTGCGAGGGCGTGGCCCGGTCGAGCGTCTCGACGCCGACGATCGCGATGTCGTCGTCGCCGATCACCCTCCCCCCGAGCTCGTCGGCGAGATCACGAAGGCGGATTTCCATCTCACTTGCCCTTGTAGGTGGCGTCGTAGCGCCGGACGAGTTCGTTGGTGATGTCCAGGGCGGAGGGCGCGTGGAGGAGCCCCGACTCGTTCACCTCGAAGATGAAGTCGAAGCCTTCCTTCTCCGCGATCTGGGCGATGATCTGCCGCATTCGCCCGAAGATCTCCTGCGTCGCCTTGCGCTCCTCCTCGGCCAGCTCGCGCTGCAGCTGGGCGTAGAGGTTTGAGACCCGCAGAAGCTCCTTGTCGAGTTCCTCCATGCGCTGCCGCAGAGTGGCCTCGTCCATGGCCAGCCGCTTCTTGTCGAGCTCCTCCTTCTTGGCCCGCAGTGCCTCCTGCTCCTTGTCGAGCTGGCTCTGGCTCTGCTCGAGGCGCGCCTTGAGCCGCGCCTTGGCCGCCTTGCCCTCCTGGACCTCGTTGAGCGCCCGTTGCAGGTCCACGTAGCCGATCTTGACCTGCGCGCCGGCCAGGCCGGGCAACGCGAGAGCCGCCAGGACGAACACGGAGAATGCGATGCGACGCATGAACTTCCTCTCTAGCCCGCGGGGAACGCCCTGCGGTTTTCTAGCACCATCCGAACGAGGGTCAAGCTACCCACCCTTCCGCTCAGAAGGAGTTGCCGATGGTGAACTCGAACAGGATGCCCTCGTCCTCCGGGCGGCGGGTCAGGGGGATCCCCCACTCGAAGCGCAGAGGGCCGAACGGCGAGAACCACCGGATCCCGAAGCCCACGGAGTGGAACATCCCGAGCGGCAGATCCTTTTCCTTGAACTCGAAGAAGTTCTCGTCGACGCCGTAGGCGTTGCCCATGTCGTAAAAGAGCACCCCCCGCACTCCCAGCCGATCGAAGATGGGGAACTCCAGCTCGGTGTTGAAGACGAATTGCTTGTTGCCGCCCACCTGGAAGCGGAAGGTGGAGGCCTGCGGGTCGCTCCCGCTGACCGCCACCGGAACGGTGGGCGAGATGGTCCGGAGCGTGTAGCCGCGGACCGAGTTGATGCCGCCCACGAAGTAGAGCTCGGAGATCGGGATGTCGTCGCCGGCGATGTAGCCGATGGTCCCCTGGAACTTGAGGACGAGACGGAGCGGAAGCGGGAAATACCACCGGGTCACGCCCGTGTAGCGCGTGTAGTCGATCTCCGAGAGCGGGGAAGGCAGCGTCCGCTCGACCGAGGCCGACTGCACGAAGCCGCGCGAGGGGAAGAGGCGGTTGTTGCGGCGGTCCCAGTTGAGGGTAAGCCGGGCCGAGGAGGCGAACCCCGAGAAAAAGCGCCCGTGCAAGGGGACCGAGCCGACCTGCGATCCGCCCGCCAGCACGTCCACGTTCTCGGCAGTCAGGGTGAGGAAGAGCCGCAGGTCGTCGTCGTCGAGGAAGGGGAGCGGATGGCCGAAGGTCACGTCGCCGCCGGTGGCGTTGCGCCGGAAGCCGCCGTAGTCGAGCTCGGTGCGATAGAAGTTCACCGAGGCCGTCCAGCGCGTGTCGAGGAAATAGGGCTCGACCACCTGGAGCTGGATGAACTGGCGCAGGCTGGAGATCTGCGCCTGCAGCTGGACGCTCTGACCCCAGCCGAAGAAGTTGTTGTAGCTGATCTGGACGGTGCCGATGAAACTCTCGATCGACGAGAAGCCGGCGCCGACCTGGACGGTTCCCGTAGGTCGCTCCTTCACCCGGACGACGGCCACGATCCACTCGTCCGACGAGCCCTTGCGGGTCTCGATTTCCACCATGCCCGTCATCGGGTCGGGCTCGAAGTAGCCGAGAGCGGTGACGCGGGCCTTGGAGCGCTCCAGCGCAGTGCCGCTGTAGTAGTCGCCCTCGTAGATGCGGAGCTCGCGGCGGATCACCTTGTCCCGCGTCTTGTCGTTGCCCTCGATCTCGATGCGCTCCCAGCGCACCTTCTTGCCCTTGTCGATGTCGAAGGTGATGTCCACCCGCCGCGTGTCGGCATGCACGCGGGTGAGGGGCGCAATGTTGACGTAGGCGTAGGCCTCGTCGTGGTAGAGCCGCGTGATCCGCTGGATGTCCTCCTGCAGCCGCGAGCGCGAGAAGACCTCGCCCTCCCGGACGCTCAGCAGCTCGAGCAGGTCCTCCTCGGTGGTGAGGATGTCGCCGGAGAAGCCGAGCCGCCCGATGAAGAACTGCTCCCCCTCCTCCACCGGGATGGTGATCTGGATGGACTGCATGTCCGGCGAGATCTCCACCGTGGGGCGGTCGATCCGGACGTTGATGAACCCGCGGTCGTAGTAGACGCCGGTGATCGCGTGCAGGTCGCGCTCGAAGACCTCGTCGCGGTAGATGCCGGCCCCCGTGAGGAAGGAGAGGTAGTTCCCCTCCTTCGTGAGCATCGCCGCCTTGAGCTCCTCGTCGCTAACGTGCTCGTTGCCCACGAACTCGATCCGCTGCACGCGGACCTTGGAGTTCTCCTGCACCTCGAAGATCACCGCGACCTGGTTGTCCGGCCGCTCCTCGACGCGGTAATCCACGGAGACGAGGAAGAACCCCTTCTCCACGTACTTCTGGGCGATCTTGGCGGCGTTCCGCTTGAGGGCGGCGCGGTCGAAGACCTGGTAGGGCCGGACGTCGAGGTCCTCCTCGAGGTCCGAGGTGGAGATCGAGTCGTTGCCCTCGATGCGCACCGAGTGGATCGCGGGCTTCTCGGCGACCACCACTACCAGCACCAGGCCCTCCGCGGTGCGGCGCGCCTCGACGCGGACGTCGGAGAAGAAGCCCAGCGCGAAGACGCGGCGGATGTCCTCGCGGACGCGGTCGCGGTCGAGGACGTCTCCGACGCGGGTGCGCATGGCGTCCCGGATGGCGTCGGGCTCCGCGCGCCTCGCCCCCTCCACCTCGATGCGCACCACCCGCTCGGCCGACTCGCCCTGCGCCACGCGAATCCGCGCCGGATCCGCCGGCGCGAGCGCTGGCCAGGCCGACCCAAACAGAAGGAGGATCACTCCCGCGGGGATGGTTCTGCGAAGGAAGCGAGGCATGAAGTGCGAACGGCGTTGATCCTCTGCGGCCGCGGACGATAGGACGCCCGTGACCTACTAGACAAGAGGAAAGCCCGCCATGCGCTGGCTCCTTCGCCTGCTTCGCCGCCAGTCCTCGCCCTCGGCGTCGAGCCTTCCGTGGCTGGACCGCCTTCCGCTCGCGGATCCGGGCGCGCTCGAAGAGGACCTCGCGACCGCGCGGGAGTTCGCCCGGCGCCTACACGGCCGGCCTGCGCCCGCGCCGGGCATGTCCCGCCGCGTGCAGGCGGTGCTGCACGCGGCGCGGCGGCGCCGGGTGGACGAGCTGGCCGAGGCCGTGCGCGGCCTTTCGCCCGCCGACGCGGTCCGGTTGGCGGATGCGCTCTCCGGGCGTGCCGACCTGGACCGCGCCGGCCTGGACGCGACCGCGCGGAAGCTCCTGGCGACGGCGCCGACGCGAGAGCCGGCGCTGGCGGCGCTGGCGCTCCTCGCCCTCGCGCCCACCCCCGAGGACCGGCCGCTCCTGCTGCGCGCCGCCTGCTCGGCCTGCGGAGCGCCTCTCGCGGCGCGGGCCGCCGCCGCGATGCCCGACGGCCGCGCCGTCCTCGACGCGATCTTCGAGGCCGCGCCGGGCGTGGGCCGCGCCCTCGCCATCGAGGCGTGGATCCGCGCCCGCGGCTCCGCACCTGGCCCCGACGAGGGCGCGCGCCTGCTCGGCGCCGCGGCGACGATCGGCGATCCCCTGGACCGCGCCTGGGCCGCGGTGCCGCTGCTCGAGGCGGTGGACGTCCCCGCTCTCCTCCGCGCCGATCCTTCCCTCGCCGAGGCGGTGGTTCTCTGCCTGGAGGCGAATGCGCGCGGCGGCTGGCGCGGCGGTCCGGGACCGGGCCTCGGCCGGCTGCCGGGATCGCTACGGGCCGCGGAGGCCCTGCTGGAAGGCGAGGGCCCCGCCGAGATCCGCAGGCGGGCGGCGCGCGCGGTCCTCGATGCCCATCCGGCCTGCCCGCCTCGCCTGCAGCGGCTGGCCGCGGCCGCCTCATCCGGCTGAGCGCTCGACGATCCGCCCGCTCTCCATGTGGAGGCGCCGGGGGAAGTCGCGGGCGAGGCTTTCGTTGTGGGTGACCACCAGCGCGGTGATGCCGAGCTCGCGGTTGAGCTCGAGGAGGAGGTCCTGGATTTCCTTGCCCGTCTTCGGGTCGAGGTTTCCCGTGGGCTCGTCGGCCAGCAGGATGCGCGGCCGCGTGGCCAGGGCGCGCGCCAGGGCGACGCGCTGCTGCTCGCCGCCGGAGAGCTCGCCCGGCCGGTGGTCGAGGCGATGGCCGAGCCCCACGCGCTCGAGGATCTCGCGGGCCACGCGCTCCGCGCGGCGACGATCCTCGCGGCGCACGAGCAGGGGCATCATGGTGTTTTCCAGCGCCGAGAAGTCCGGCAGCAGGTGGTGCGACTGGAAGACGAAGCCGATGGTGTGGTTGCGGAATCGCGCCAGCTCCGCCTCGTCCCGCTCGAAGAGGGGCTCGCCCTCGAAGAAGACCTGCCCGGCCGTAGGCTCGTCGAGCGTGCCGAGAACGTGAAGCAGCGTGCTCTTCCCCGCCCCCGACTTGCCGAGGAGCGCCACCACCTCGCCCTCGTGCAGGGAGAGGTCCAGGCCGCGGAGGACCTCGATCCTCCCCTTGCCCGGAAGCCAGTAATCCTTGCGCAGCTCCCTCGCCTCGAGGAGGGGCGTTCGGCGGGCGGCCTCAGTCATTGCGCAGCCCCTCCACAGGCCGCATCCGCGCCGCGTAGAGCGCGGGGAAGATGGTGGCCAGGTAGGCGAGGAGGATCGCGGCGAGCCCCACCAGCGCGAACTGGACCAGGTCGATCTTCACGGGCAGGTGGGAGATGTAATAGACCTCCGGGTCGAGCGGGATGGGGAAGATCGAGATCGCGCCGCAGAGGAGGAAGCCGAGCGCCAGCCCCACCCCCGTCCCGATCCCGCCGATCACCAGCCCCTCGAGGACGAAGACCTTCATCACCTGGTTGTCGCGGGCGCCCATCGACTTGAGGATCGAGATCTCCTTGCCCTTCTCCAGCACCAGCATCACCAACGTGGAGAGGATGTTGAAGCAGGCCACCAGGATGATGAAGGCGAGGATCACCGCCATGACCACCTTCTCCAGCTTCAGCGCGGAGAAGAGATTGCGGTTCATCTCGCCCCAGTCCTTGACGCGGAAGGGATAGCCCTCGAGGTTGCCGAGGACCTGCCGGGAGATGCGGCGCGCGTCGTCGATGTCGGCGACCTTGAGCTCGAGGCCGGTGACGGAGGAGCCCATCTTGAAGAAGGCCTGGGCCCGGTCGAGCGCCACGTAGGCGAACTTGGAGTCGTACTCGTACATGCCGGAGTAAAAGACGCCGGCCAGGCGGAACTGCATGCTCCGCGGCTGCGGCCCCATCGGCCCCAGGTCGCCGCCGAGCGGCGAGACCACGGTGACCGGATCGCCGACGAAGATGCGCAGCTGTCGGGCGAGCTCGCGCCCCACCACGATGCCGGGGAGCCGGTTCGGCTCCTCGCCGCGCACCGGGATCTCCTCGGGGTGCGCCAGGTAGTCCAGGCTGCCCTCGACGATCTCCCGCGGCAGCTCGGTGACCTCGCCCACGGTGGCCGGGTCGATGCCCTTGAGCAGCGCGCCGGTGAGGTTGCTCTCGGCGGTGATCATCACCTCCTGCAGGATGAAGGGGGTGACGCCGAGGACGCCCTCCGTCTCGCCCGCCACCTTCGCTGCGTCCTGCCAGTCCTCGAAGACGCCGTACTTGAGCACCACCGCGTGGGCGTTGGTCCCGAGGATCTTCTGCTTCAGGTCGATCTCGAAACCGCTCATCACCGAGAGCACCACGCAGAGAGCCATCACCCCCACCGCCACCCCGCCGATGGAGAGAACGGTCATCACCAGGGTGGGCGAGCGCCGCTGGCGCCGCAGCAGCAGGGCGAGCACGACAGCGCCGGGAAGGATCCCGGGCACGAGCAGCGCAATGCCCCACACGAGCTGTCGGGACAACCTCAGGTGGCTCCTCGCCACCTGGAACTCCCAGCCGAAGCCCAGGTCGAGGCCGCGCCCGGCGCCGGCCATGAAGGCCAGCGTCGCCCCGATGGTGGCCAGGAGGAAGAGCGCGCCGGCGACGAAGAGGGGCGCGAGGAAGCGCGCGCCCTCGGGCGCCAGGTCGAAGAAGGAAGCCGTCACCTCGTGGGCGAGGAGCCCGTAGCCGGCCCCGACGGCGAGGACGAAGGCGGCGGCGAGTTCGAGAAATCCGACCCGCCGCGTGACCACCGAGACCACCGCCCCGCCCAGCAGCGCCAGGACCACGCCCGCCAGGATGCCGAGGACGTCGGCGGTGGCGTCGCGCATCCCCACCTGGTTGGCGAGCAAGAGGCGCGTGGCGCCCTGCGCGAGGACCGAGCCCACGAGGAAGGCGGTGGCGAGCAGCCAGCCGCCATAAGAGAAGACGATCGGCCGCGCGGGCGGCCGCTCTTCCCTCGGTTCCGCGGTCCTGTCTCGGGGTTCGATCGACGCTCGCAACCGCGCGACTCCTCAGGCCCTCGGCCGAAGAAGGGGGAAGAGGATCACGTCCCGAATCGACGGAGAGTCGGTCAGGAGCATGGCGAGGCGGTCGATGCCGATCCCCTCCCCCGCGGTGGGCGGCATGCCGTGTTCGAGCGCGACGATGTAGTCGGCGTCGTGGTCCATGGTCTCCTCGGCGCCCTTGCGCTTGGCCTCGACCTGCTGGATGAACCGCTGCTCCTGATCGATCGGGTCGTTCAACTCCGAGAAGGCGTTGGCAATTTCGTGGCCCGCCACGTAGAGCTCGAAGCGGTCGGTCAGGCTGGGATCCCGGTCGTTGCGCCTCGCCAGCGGGCTGAGCTCGATGGGGAACTGGGTGACGAAGGTGGGGTGCACCAGGCGGTGCTCGGCGTGCTCCTCGAAGAGGGCGCCCAGAAGCTCGCCCACGGTCATCTGCTGGACGAGCTTTTCGTCCACGTCGTCGCCGTGGAGGCTCTCCATGAGGACCCGGCGAAGCTTTTCGGGATCGTGCAGGTCGCCCTCCTTCAGCTTCCCCTCGGTCGCCTCGAGGACCGCCTCCGCCATGGTGATCCGCTGCCACTTCCCCCCGAAGTCGATCTCGTGCCCCTGATAGGTGATCTTCGTGGTGCCGCAGACCTCCAGCGCCGCCTCCCGGAGCATCTCCTCGGTGAGGTCCATCAGGTCCTCGTAGGTGGCGTGCGCCATGTAAAACTCGAGCATGGTGAACTCGGGGTTGTGGCGGGTGGAGATCCCCTCGTTGCGAAAGTTGCGGTTGATCTCGTAGACCCGCTCGAATCCACCCACCACCAGCCGCTTGAGGTAGAGCTCCGGCGCGATGCGTAGGTAGAGGTCCATGTCCAGGGCGTTGTGGTGCGTGACGAAGGGACGCGCGTTCGCCCCGGAGACGAGCGGGTGCATCATCGGCGTCTCCACTTCCAGGAAGTCCCGCTCGTCGAGGAAGCGGCGGATGAAGCGGACGAGCCGCGAGCGCTTGCGGAAGACCTCGCGGACCTCGAGGTTGGTGGCCAGGTCCAGGTAGCGCTGCCGGTAACGCGTCTCCACGTCCTCCAGGCCGTGCCACTTCTCGGGGAGGGGCCGGAGCGACTTGGTGAGGATCGTCCACTCGTCGGCCACGATGGTCAGCTCGCCGGTGCGGGTTCGGATGGCGCGGCCCGAGGCGCCGATCCAGTCGCCCAGGTCGAGGAGCTTCAGCAGCCCGAATCCCTCCTCGCCGAGCCGGTCCTTGCGTAGCTGGATCTGGAGGTCGCCACCGCGATCGCGGATGACAACGAAGGCCATCTTCCCGAAGGCCCGGATCATCATCACGCGGCCGGCCACCGAGAAGACGGTCGGGTCCTTCTCCACTTCCTCGGCCGGCTGGCCCGCGAAGCGCCGGTGCAGGTCCGAGGAGACGTGCTCCACGCGGCGGCCGTTCCCCCACGGGTCGATGCCGCGCTCGCGCAGGAGCTGGGCCTTCTCCAGCCGCCTCTGCCTCTGGCCTTCCAGGCTCGACACCGACGGGGCTTCTCGCACGTCGCTCATCGTCGTTCTCCTGCCTTCGAAAGCGCGGACACTACGTTTTCGGCGCGCGGCCGGTCAAGAAGCGTGCAGGCGTTGATCGGCGAGCCCCGTGCCCACTAAGGTGCGCGCCGTGGCCAACGCGAAGATGCCCCTCCCCGAGATCACGAAGGGGATGATCGTCGGCTTCCTCATCGGCCTGCCCATCGCCGGGATGGTGGGCGGCTTCGTCTCCTGGCTCGCCACGCAGAGACGGGCCCAGGAGCTCGCCGGGGACTACCGCCTCTACCAGGTCGTGATCGTCACGCGCCCGATCCGCGCTGGCGAGCCGCTCGAGGCCAGCAGCCTAGCCCGGCGCCCGGTCCCCGCGATGGTGGTCAGCGCCAACACGGTCTCCCCCGACGAGCTGCCGGAGCTGCTTGGAAGGGAGCCTCTCATCGGCTTCGAGCCGGGCGACCTGCTCTTGCGCACGGCCTTCGGGCTCCCGCCCCGGGAGCATCCGCCCGGCGCGGAGCAGGAGCCCGCTGAACCTTCCCAGTGATCCGGCTCAGGCCGTCTCGGCGGCGGCCAGCTTGGGGTTGCGCTTGCCGAGCAGGTAGGCCTCGAGGAAGGGCTGGATTTCCCCGTCCAGCACCTTGTCGACCTGCGAGGTCTCCTCGCCCGTCCGCAGGTCCTTGACCAGCCGGTACGGGGCCAGGACGTAGGAGCGGATCTGGTTGCCCCAGGAGATGTCCGCCTTCGTCGCCTCGAGCGCCTGCTTTTCCGCGTTGCGCTTCTGCAGCTCGAGTTCGTAGAGCCGGGCCCGGAGGATCTTCCAGGCCAGCTCGCGGTTCCGGTGCTGGGAGCGCTCGTTCTGCACCGAGACGACGATGCCGGTGGGGATGTGGGTCAGGCGGACCGCCGACGAGGTCTTGTTGACCTTCTGGCCGCCGGCGCCCGAGGCCCGGAAGACGTCCACCCGCACGTCCTTCTCGTCGATCTGGACCTCGATGTCGTCCTCCACGTCGGGGTAGACGAAGACGCTGGCGAAGGAGGTCTGCCTCCGCGCCTGCGCGTCGAAGGGGGAGATGCGCACCAGCCGGTGCACGCCCGCCTCCGCCTTGAGGAAGCCGTAGGCGTACTCCCCGCGGATGATCAGCGAGGCGCTCTTGATGCCCGCTTCCTCGCCGGGGGTGTAGTCGGCGATCTCCACTTCCCAGCCGCGGTCCTGGGCGTAGCGCGTGTACATGCGCATGAGCATGGCCGCCCAGTCCATGGACTCGGTCCCGCCCGCGCCGGAGTTGATCTCCAGGATGGCGTCGCACCGGTCCTGCGGGCCGGAGAGCATGGCGCGCAGCTCGAGATCGCGGACGGCCGCCTCGATGGCGTCGAGGCTCTGTTCCACCTCGCGCGCGGTCTCGCCGTCGCCCTCCTCCTCGGCGAGCTCGAGCAGGGCCTTGGCGTCGTCGAGCTCGCGGCGGGGCTTCTCCCACGCGGAGACCACCGAATCGGCCTGCGCCTTCTCCTTGTTGAGCGCCTGCGCCCGGAGCTGGTCGTCCCAGTACCCGGGCTGCAGGCTCATCGCCTCGATCTCCTGCGAACGACGCCGCTTGTTGTCGACGTCAAAGACTCCTCCTGAGCGACTCGAGTCGCTCGTCGAGGTTCTCGATCCTTTCTTTGGCCTGCTTCATCTCGCGTTCCCTTTTCCCTACGGAACAATCGGCGGCCTTCTATCCTTCGAACCAGCGCCCGTCGACCTCTTCGTGCGCGGCGGCCCCGCCGTCGGCGGCCGGCTCCTGGAGGTAGCGCACGATCGCCTCGCGCATGAGGGCCTGCGGGGTGCAACCGCGGCGGTCGGCCTCGACCTCGAGCGCCTCCGCCAGATCGGGCGCCACCCGCACTGCCAGCAACCGGGCCTGCGCGATCTCCACGTCGAGCTGCTCCAGCGCGGCGGAGAGGCGGGAAATCCGGTACTCCCCCTGCTCGAGCAGGGCCCGGATCCGCGCGGCCAGGTCGCCGCGGCTCATCCAGGCCCCATCCACGAAGACGGCCTCGGCGTCGTAGTCCACCGCAAATCGCTCCGTCATCCTTCTCCTCCCAGCATCCCTTCCTCCCCGAGCAGGGATGCCTCCATCTCCGCCATGCGCCGGGCCTCCTGCTCGGAGACCTCGTGGTCGTAGCCGAGCAGGTGAAGCAGGCCGTGGGCGAGGTAGCGGGCGAGCTCCCGGGCGAGCGGCCGTCCGTCCTCGCGGGCTCGTCGCCGCGCGGTATCCAGCGAGATGGCCAGGTCCCCCAGGTACGGAGGCTGGCCCGGAAGGGGATCTCCCGCCGGAAAGGACAGCACGTCGGTGGCGCGGTCGATGCCGCGGAAGTCCCGGTTGAGGCGGCGGATCGCCTCGTCGGTGGTCAGGAGGATGGAGAGGTCCGCCTCGAGGCGGAGCTTCGTCAGAAACTCCCGCGCCCGGGCGCGCAGCACGCGCGCGCCGTACGCCCCGCGCGGATGTTCCACGTTGATGAAAACGCGCGCCGACATGTCATCGCCGCAGGCTGACGACAGGCGCCTCGCGCCCCCCCTCGAGGGCGGCCGATTCCCTCACGCCCGCCGGGTAACTCGGCCGCGAATGGTAGATCGCTTCCAGAGTCCGACAGAAGCTCTTTTCGATCTTCGACAGGTCTTCGAGCGTGAGGGGGCATTCCTCCAGCTGGCCCTCGAGGACGATCCCCTGCACCAGCTTGCGAACCATCTGCTCGATCCGCTCCGGGGTGGGATCGACGAGCGTGCGCGAGGCCGCCTCCACCGAGTCGGCGAGCATGATCAGGGCGTGCTCGCGGTGCTGCGGCCGCGGCCCCGGGTAGCGGAAGCGCTCGGGATCCACCGGGGGCGCGTCCTCCCTGCCCTCCTGCTGCCGCAGGGCCCGGTGGTAGAAGTAGGCCACCAGGCGCGTGCCGTGGTGCTGGGGGATCGCGTCGGCCACCAGCTTCGGCAGCTTGTACTTCCTCGCGATCGCCAGCCCGTCCTCGACGTGGCGGACGATGATCCTCGCCGACTCCTCGGGCTCGAGCGAGTCGTGCGGGTTGGCGCCGCGCTGGTTCTCCGCGAAGTAGAGCGGGTTCTTCCCCTTCCCCAGGTCGTGGTAGTAGGCGCAGACCTTCGCCAAAAGCGGATTGGCCCCGATCGCCTCCGCCGCCGCCTCGACCAGCGTGCCGACGATGATCGAGTGGTGGTAGGTGCCAGGGGCCTGGACGATCAGCTCCTTGAGCGCCGGGTGATTGAGGCTCGACAGCTCCACCAGGCGTAGATCGGTGAGATAGCCGAGGCCGGACTCGAGGACGAAGAGCAGCGCCATCGAGACGACCGGCACCAACACCGCCCCGCCGACCAGGGCCGCCGCGGCCGAGCCGAGGGTCTCCCAGGGCGCGAACTCCCCGGCGGAGATGCCCAGGCCGACCACCGCCACGGCCTGAACCAGGCCCGCGGTGGCTCCCGCGGCGAAGAAGCCTGCGCGATCGCGGATCTCGGCGGCCCGGGCGCAGGCGAAGAGGGAGCCGACGATGGCGACGAAGCTCGGGGCGAGCGAGCCGCCGGTGGCCAGCCCGACCAGCAGGGAGACGCCCACCGCGAAGAGGACTGCCACCTCCGCCCCGAGCGTCATCCGGAGCACCAGCGGAACCGCCGCGAAGGGGAAGAGGTGCGCCCACGCGGCGAAGGGAACCTCGGGGACGCTCTCCCGGAGCGCCGCCGCGCTCTCGAACCAGAGGTCGGCCCCGAGGAGCGTCGCGATGGCGAGCAGCCCCGCCACGGCCACGTCGCGCCCCTGCGCCAGGCAGGGCCGGCGTCCTCGGCGCGACAGCCGCCCCAGCCCCGCCACCAGGAGCGCGGCGACGATCGCGCCGCCCAGCAGGGAGAGCGCGACCCGGCCGAAGCTGGCCTGCGCCTCCAGGGCGCGAAAGATGACCAGGTGTCGCTCCTGGATGCGCTCGCCAGCGGCGACGATGGTCTCGCCCTTGCGCAGCTGGATGACCACCGGCTTGACCGCCGCGGCGGCGAGTTCCCGGCGCTCCTGGGTCAGGGCGGGATCGTACTTGAGGTTGGAGCGGATCTGGCGCCGCGCCAGCTCCAGCGCGGCCTGCCGCACCGGGCGGGGCTGGGAGGCCAGCTCCACCGAGATGCCGAGCTGCGCCCTGACCGTGGCCAGGTCGCGGATCCCCTCCACGTCGGAGAGGATCTCGGTGACGACGCGGTCCCCGCTCACCCGCCGGATGGCGATGCCCCGGCTGCGGTGCTGCGCGAGCTCCTCCCGGTCGGAGACGATGAGCTCGCGCATCGCCTGGGTGGCCATCGCCACCACGCCCTCCTCGATCTCGGGCGCGAATCCGGCCCGCGCCAGGGCCTCGAGCTCGTGGTTTTCCAGGCGGGCACCGAGCAGGTCCTCCAGCGCCTCGCGCTGCGCCTCCAGCGCCGAAAGCCCGTCCCCCTCCCCCGCCTCCGCGAGGACGCGCCGCGCGAACTCGAAGCCGGCGCGGATCCGGGCGTTGACGGAATCGATGAGCGCCGCGTCATGGACGTAGACCGCGCGGACGGCCGCGACCGCCTCCTCGCGCATGCGGCGCGTCGTGGCCTCGTCCAGCACGTCGAGGTCGCGGCTGGCCTTGATCGTCTGCGTGGCGATCTCGCCCAGGTCGGAGGCGTCGTAGGGGATGCGCTCGAAGATCGGGCCAGGCGCGACCGCGACCGCCGCGGTCGCCGCGATTGCGGCCATCGCGAGGTACCCGACGAATCGGCTGGAAGGGTGTCGTCTCGCCTCCACCGGCCGATCCTTTCAGGCGCGACGCGAGGCGTCAATCCATCGCGGCGCGTCCGTCGCGGTCGGGGCCGGAGCGTCGCGCGGAATGCCGCGTCTCCCACGCCTCGTAGGCCTGGACCACCCGCTGCACCAGAGGATGGCGGACGACGTCCGACTCGGTGAAGGTGCAGAAACGGATCCCCTCGACGCCGGCGAGGACCTCGCGGGCGTGCACGAGCCCGGAAGCCTTCCCCTGGGGCAGGTCGATCTGCGTGGCATCGCCCGTGATCACCGCCTTGGAGCCGAAGCCCAGCCGGGTCAGGAACATCTTCATCTGCTCCGGCGTGGTGTTCTGGGCCTCGTCGAGGATGACGAAGGAATCGTTGAGCGTGCGCCCGCGCATGAAGGCGAGCGGCGCCACCTCGATCGCGCCCTTGTCGATGAGCGCCCGCGCCTTCTCGAAGTCCATCATGTCGTGCAGGGCGTCGTAGAGCGGGCGCAGGTAGGGGTTGACCTTCTCCGCGATGTCGCCGGGGAGGAAGCCGAGCCGCTCGCCCGCCTCCACCGCCGGGCGGCAGAGGACGATGCGCTTGACCTTGTGCTCGAGCAGCGCCGCCACCGCCATGGCCATCGCCAGGTAGGTCTTGCCCGTCCCGGCCGGCCCGATCCCGAAGACGATGTCGTGGGTGCGGATGGCATCGACGTAGCGCTTCTGTCCGAGCCCCTTGGGCGCGATGACGCGGTTGCGGTTGGAGACGAGGATGGTGTCGAGGAAGATGTCTCCAAGCGAGGCGTCCGAGCGCTCCGAGAGCACCCGGGTCGCCTGCTCCACGTCCTCCGGGTAGAGGGGATAGCCCGCCCGAAGCAGGGCGTAGAGCTCCCGGAGCACCTTTTCCGCCAGCCGCGCCCTCTGCTCCTCACCCTGCACCGTCACCTGCGTGCCGCGGTGACTGATGCGCACGCCCGCGGTCTTCTCGAGGAGGCGAAGGTTTTCGTTCTGCACCCCGGCGAGCGCCTGGGCGAGCCGGGGATCGTCGAACTCCACTCGGCTGGTGATCTCCGTCAAGGTGCTTCGTTCTCCTCTGCGTCCCGGATGGACAGGGGAACAACAACGAGGTCGGGCTCCTTGTGCCGCAGCCTCTCCGCGTCCCGTTCCGAGATCAGCCCAGCCGCCACCAGTTCCGCAAGGGAAAACGGAGGCCTCCCCTCGCGCTGGCGGAAGACCTCGGCGGCGAAGCGCGCGCGCTCCACGCGCATCGACTCGGCTCCCGCCCCAAACGAGTCGAGAGCGTCGCCGAGGGAGCCGCGCGCGCGCAGCACGCCTGCAACGATCCCCGCCAGCAGCGCGGCGACCAGCGCGCCGTACGCGAGGAGGACGCCCCGACCGACGAGCCAGCCCCGGAGCTTCCCGCTCCGCCTCTCCTCGCGCTCGGCCGCCGAGGGCGTGATCTGGCGGATGTACCCCTGCTCCACCAGGGTGGCGAGCGCCTTCCAGGTCTCGAAGGTGCCGAGGCGGGAGAGGTCCACCAGCTCCTCCACGGTCCGCCCGGGCTCGATGAGCTCCATCACCCGGCGCTCGGCGGCGGTGATCCCGTCGTCGTCCTCCGCGAAGTCGAAGTCGTCGACTTTCGCCGGGCTCTCCTCCGGCGGAGGCAGCTCGCGCAGGACGACGAAGGTGTTCTTCGGGCTGGTGATGATCCGCCGCACGACGGGCCACTCGTCCACCATGCGGGCGCCTTCCATGAGGACGGCCTCGCTCCGCAGCGGCGTGACCGTGTCCTCGTCCCAGACCACCTCGCGCGCCTCGAACTCGTAGGTCCCCCGCTTCCAGTGAAAGAGCGTGGCGAGCGTCTCCGTCACCTGCAGCCGGGTCATCTCCCGCAGCACCTCGCGGGTGATGACCCCCTCCTCGACGAGGATGTCGCCCAGCCGGCGAAGGGTGCGCTTCTGCGTCTCGAGCGCGCGGGAGAGGTCCTGCTCGGTGATGAGCCGCGCGCGCACGAGCATGCGGCCCAGAAGCTCGCGGTGGCGGCGACCGACGTGCTCGGCACCGACCACGGCGCCGTTGTGGAAGGAGATGTGGACCTCCTCGCCGTTCTCGTTCCGCAGGTGCAGGACGCCGCTCTTCCCCTGCTGACCGATGAGCTGGAAGATGTCGGTGATCCCGAAATCCTGAAGCGTGCCCGTCAGCGCCACGTCACCCCTCCCCGCGCGCGCTCGTGAATTTCGAGGCCACGATGGCGATCACGAGGGGGATCGAAAAGGCGGCGCGCAGGCTCGGAGGCCAGGCGCCGAAGATCGGAGGATGCGGACCGCCGATCCCCGCCAGGATCGATGCGACGACCACGGCGACCAGCAAGATGCCGATGGCGGTCCGTCCGGTGAGCAGGGGCCCCACCGCCAGCAGCCCGCCCAGCCGGATGGCCAGCTGGCGACGGCGCTGGTAGCGAGCGACCTGCACCTCCTTCTGGTTCCGAATGGCGGGGTCGAGCCCCCGCTGCCGCGAAAAGACCAGCGCGCAGGGCGCGCAGGTCTCGCCCGAAGGGAGGCCCCGCTCGCAGCGGGGACAGATGGGAGCGCCGCAGCGATCGCAGGGTCGACTCCGCCGCGAGGCCGGCACGAAGACGCCTCCGAGCAACACCAGCAGACCGGCGATGGCCCCGGTGGCCGCCGTCGCAGAACTCGGCACCCTCCCCCACAGAAGCGCTGCGATCGCCGCCGCCCGCGCGTCGTCTCCCCCGGCGAGCGCCGCCAGATCCCCCGAAGACAGCCCCACGTCGACGAGGTAGCGGTGGGTGCGCTGCACGTCCTCCTCGCCCGCGTTGTAGCGCTCGGCGAGATGAGGCGCGAGCGCCAGCGCGCGGTCGCGCGCCGCCTGGCCCTCGGCGATGCGGACGCTGCGGTAGTGCACGCGCGAGAGCCCGAACCACGCCTCGGCGAGATCCGGATCGATCTGCGTCGCCCGCTCGTAGAGCGCGCGAGCGCGGTCGAACTCGCCGCTGGCGAAGTGCAGGTTGGCCCGGTTCACCAGCGCCGGCGGCCAGTCGGGCCGGAGCGAGAGGACCCGGTCGTAGAGCGCGCGCGCCCCCTCGATGCGGCCCGTCCTCTTCTCGTGGCGCGCCAGGGCGAAGAGCGCCTCGGCCGGCGCGCCGGGCGCCGCGGCGAGCGCGCGCAGCTCCGGCAGGCGGGAGAAATCACCCCGCGCTTCGATGGCGTCGAGGAGAGCCGCGGTGGACTCGCCCCAGCTCGAATTCCTCTCCACCCAGGCGAAGTAGGGCTGGGCCAGCCCGGCGAGAGCGAGGAAGGCGGCCAGCCCCCAGCGTTCCTGTCGGCCGAGGTAGGGGGCGAAGAGGAGCAGGAGAAGACCGAGCCAGATCAGCGGACCGCCGAGCCAGACGAGGCCCAGCACGGGCACTCCGAGCGCGAGCGCGAGGGCCAGGGCGGGAGGGGGCCGCCCGGGGAGCCGGTGATGGAGATCGTGGGCGAAGCAGCGCGCGTGGCGGAATACCGCGGCCGCCGCGGCGAGAAGCCCGGCGATCCCAAGCCCCGCCGCCAGCGCGAGCGCGAGGTTGGCCAGAAGCGGCCGCGCATGCCGGTCGGTCCTCAGGTGCACCGCGATGGCGTCCACCGCGGGCGCGATCCATCCGCCCACCCAGAGCGGCGCGGAGAAAAAGCGCGCCCGCGCGAGCGACGCGTGCGCCTGCGGAAGCGAGGGCGCGAGCCGCACCGCGAACTCCGCCATCCTCGCCGCGGAGGGGTCGGAGGCGGCGAGTCGTCGCCGCGCCTCGAGGACGACCGCGCCGGCCAGCGGCTCGCTCTCGGCGAGGTCGAGCTCCCGCAGCGCGGAGAGGACCTCCTCCTCCGCGTTGCGCAGCGCGAGGGGATCACCCCTTCGCGCCGCTTCCTTCCACGCCGCCCAGGCGCGGTCCAGCGCCCGCTCGCGCTCGCTCGGCATCGCCTCCATGCCCAGGGCCGGAAGGCTTGCAAGCAAGGCGATCGTCGTCAAAAGAAGGGTCAGCCGCATGCGATGAGGAAGGCTCCCCGAACTTCGTTGACCTTCTCTCCCACATCGGTAACACGCTGTCCACTTCTTCGACGAGGATATCGTGAGTCGGGAAACGCAAAATTCCCCAGCGGTCGAAAGACTCCAGGAGCCCAGCGCCGAGGCCATCCGTCGCCTGGTGGAGATCATGGCGCGCCTGCGCGGGCCGGGCGGTTGTCCGTGGGACCGCGAGCAGAACCTCGACAGCCTCAAGCCCTACCTCATCGAGGAGGCCTACGAGGTCCTGGAGGCGATGGACGCGGGCGACTCCCGCGACCACTGCGAGGAGCTCGGAGATCTCCTCCTGCAGATCGTCTTCCACGCGGAGATCGCCCGCGAGGAGGGCCGTTGGGACTTCGCCGACGTGGCCCACGCCATCTCCGACAAGCTGGTCCACCGCCACCCCCACGTCTTCGGCGAGGCGCAGGCCCGCGACGCCGGGGAGGTGGAGAGGAGCTGGGCGAGACTCAAGGCCGAGGAGCGAGCGAGGAAGAAGGGCCGGCCGGGCTCGGTCCTCGACGGCATCCCGCGCCAGGCCCCCGCCCTTCTGCGCGCCGAGCGGACCGGCGAGAAGGCCTCGCGGATCGGCTTCGACTGGCCCGACGCCTCCGGTCCCCGCGCCAAGATCGACGAGGAGCTGGCCGAGCTCGACCAGGCCATCGCCGCGGGCGACCGCGAGGCCGTCTTCCACGAGCTGGGGGACGTGCTCTTCTCCGTGGCCAACCTCGCCCGGCACCTGCGCGTTCCGCCGGAGGACGCGCTGCGCGCGGCGATCGCGCGCTTCGAGGAGCGCTTCCACCGACTGGAGGAACGGCTGCGGCAGGAGGGCCATCCGCCCGGCGAGCCGGCGGACATCGAGCGGCTCGAGGCGATCTGGCAGGAGGTGAAGTCGGGTTGAGTGGATTCCCCACAGCACCTGTGGGTTCCTTGTGAGAATGTCCGCCCAAAGGTCCCGTTTTGGTCGCCGAGGGGGCCGAACGGCACGATGCTGCAGGCTGGTGCACCGCCCAAGTGGCGAAAATCCTTGAAAAACCCGCCCGAGCGATCCACAGCTGGACATTTGAAGAGAGAGGCGGCCGCCCGCCCGGGCGGGCGCCTTGACATCGCGCTTCGCGCCCTGCTAAATGGGCCGCCCTCCAAGGAGTGAGAGAAAAGTGGCAAATACACGTTCTGCTGAGAAGCGTGCTCGTCAGGCCGAGAAGAGGCGTCAGCGCAACAGGGCGATCCGCTCCGCGGTGCGGACTGCGGTGAAGAAGGTCCGCAAGGCGCTGGAGCAGAACGATCTGGCCGCCGCGCAGGAGCTCCTCCGGCTGGCCACCCGCACCATCGACAAGGCGCACAGCAAGGGCGTGCTGAAGGCCAACACGGCCCGGCGGAAGATCAGCCGCCTCGCGCAAGCGGTGGCGGCGAAGGCGGCCGGCACCCAGTAGCGAGCACGCCCACCGCGCGGTCCATCATCCGGGACGCGAGCCTCCGGACCGCCTGGCGGCGGGAGGCGTCGAGTTCCAGGAGCGTTCTGGAGGGGAGGTAGTCCTCCCCTTCTTCCATTTCCCGGCTGCAGAGGAGCGCCCCGTCCCGCACGAGGCGGAGGCGGATGCGCGCGCGCAGCCGGTAGACGCCCACTCCCCGACCATCGCTCTGCGTCGCCGCCGGCGACGAGACCAGCGAGACCACCTCGCCCTCGACGCGCGCGGGCGCGGAGGGCCCCGCCGCCCTCCCCGACCGCGCGAGGGCCTCGGCCAGCGCCTCCGCGAAGATGGCGCCGGCCTCGGGCTCGCTGGACCGGTTCTCGAAGACCGGGACGTACGCCGCCTCAACGCCCTCGGGGAGGACGGCCTCCCCCACCGAGAAGCGATAGCCGCAGGCGGAGAGCAGAAGCGCCAGCGCGACGGCCCGGCGTTCCATCCTCAGCTCACCACGAAGTTCATCAGCCGGTTGGGGACGAAGACCACCTTGCGGATGGTCTTGCCCTCGAGGTACGGGCGGACCTTCTCGTCGCGCTCCGCGGCCTCGCGGACCTCGGCCTCGCCCGCGTCGGCCGGCACCTCCACCTCGCCCCGCAGCTTGCCGTTGACCTGGATGACGTAGCGGCGCCGCTCCTCGACCAGCAGTGCGGGCTCCGGGCTGGGCCAGCCCTGGTCGAGCAGCGAGACGGTCGCTCCGTAGGCCTCGGCGATCTCCTCGGCGATGTGGGGCGCGACCGGCGCGATCATCGCCGCCAAAAGCCGCACCGCCTCCGCCAGCGCGGCGCGCTCGGCGTCGCTTTCCGCTTCGATGGGAAGCAGGAAATTCACCAGCTCCATCATGCGGGCGACGGCGGTGTTCATCGAGAGGCGGTCGTAGTCGTCGCTGACCCGCTGCAGCGTCCGGTGCGCGGCGCGGCGGATCTCCAGCGCGCGGCCCTCGAAGGGCCCTTCGTACTTCAGAGTCGCGCTCGCGTGGTTCTGGTAGGCGAGTTTCCACACCCGCTGGAGGAAGCGAACACAGCCCTCCACCTTCTCGTTGGACCAGTCGATGTCCTTGTCCGGCGGGCCGGCGAACATCACGAAGGTACGCGCCGCGTCGGCGCCGTACTTCTCGCAGATCTCCCGCGCGCCGGCGACGTTGCCCCAGCGCTTGGACATCTTCCGCCCATCGGGACCGTTGACGATGCCCTGGTTGATGAGGCGCCGCACCGGCTCGGGCTCCGCGCAGAGCCCCATCTCCTGCATCACCATGGTCCAGAAGCGGAAGTAGAGCAGGTGCATGGTCGAGTGCTCGGGCCCGCCGATGTAGATGTCGACGGGGAGCCACTCGTCGGCCAGCTCCCGCCGGAAGGGCAGCTCGTCGTTGTGGGGGTCGAGGAAGCGCGCGAAGTACCAGCTCGAGTCGACGAACGTGTCCATCGTCTCCACCTCCCGGCGCGCCGGTCCTCCGCAGCGCGGGCAGGTGGTGTGGACGAACTCCGGAACCTTGGCCAGCGGCGGCTCGCCCGTTCCGGTCAGCACCTTCGCCACGTCGATCGGCGGCAACTCCACCGGCAGGTCCTCGTAGGGGACGGAGATCCCCTCGCCCTCCGGGTCGCACCGTTCGCAGTAGACGATGGGGATGGGCGTGCCCCAGTAGCGCTGCCGCGAGATCCCCCAGTCGCGCTGGCGGTAGCTCACCGAGGGCCCGCCGAAGCCGCCCTCCTTCGCCGCCCTGGCGATCGCCTCGCGCGCCTCGGCGGAGCGCATCCCCGTGTACGGCCCGCTGCCCACGAGCACGCCGTCTTCGGTAAACGCCGCCTGCAGCGGCTCGGCGAGCGGCTCGCCCTCCGCCGGCTGGATCACCACGCGGACGGGAAGGCCGTAGATCTCCGCGAACTCGAAGTCCCGCTCGTCGTGCGCGGGCACGCACATCACCGCACCCGTGCCGTAGTCGGCGACCACGAAGTTGGCCGCCCAGACCGGGAGGATCTCGCCTGTGAAGGGGTGAATCACCTTGGCACCGGTGTCGATGCCCTCCTTGGGCAGCTCCTCGTCGTGGCGCTTGCGGGCCGCCTTGCGCGCCTGGTCCACCGCGAAGGCTTCCACCGCCTCCCGCCGCTCGGGCGGCACGATGGATTCGAGGATGGGGTGGTCCGGCGCCACCACCACGTAGGTGCAGCCGAATACGGTGTCGGCGCGCGTGGTGAAGACCTCGATGCGCTCCGGCCGGTCCTTCACCTGGAAGAAGAGCGTGGCCCCCTCGCTCTTGCCGATCCAGTTGCGCTGCTTCTTGCGCACCTCCTCCGGCCACTCCGTGAGCTGGTCGAGTCCCTGCAGGAGCCGCTCGGAGTATTTCGTGATCCGGATGGCCCACTCCGGCATCAGGCGCCGCTCGACAACGTCACCGGAGCGCTCGCAGAGACCGTCCTTGACCTGCTCGTTGGCGATGGCGGTCTTGCAGCCGGGACACCAGTTGACGTGGGCCTTGCGGCGGTAGACCAGCCCCCGCTCGCGGAACTTGAGGAAGAACCACTGGCTCCACTTGTAGGTCCTCGGATCGGAGGTGTCGATCTCCCTCGACCAGTCGTAGGAGAGACCGAGCCTCTTCATCTCCGCCTTGAAGCGCCGGATGTTCTCGGCGGTCCGCTCCGCCGGATGGCGCTTGTCCTTGATCGCGGCGTTCTCCGCGGGCAAGCCCAGGGCGTCCCAGCCCATGGGATGGAGCACGTCGTAGCCCCGCGCGAGGTGGAGCCGGGTGAGCACGTCGCCGATGAGGTAGTTGCGGACGTGCCCCATGTGCATGTCGCCCGAGGGGTACGGGAACATCTCGAGGATGTACTTGCGCGGCCTTCCCCTGCGACGACCCGCGCGGAAGATCCCCTCGCGCTCCCAACGCTCTTGCCACTTGGCCTCGATCGCTGCCGGATCGTACCGCTCGTTCATGACTCTCCTCGGAAGGGGCACAGTACCAAAACGCCCGGAAGCGGGGTGGATTTCCTACGCGCAGGAGGGCATCCGGGCAACCGCATGCCGCTTGCCAATCGACGCGTTCGCGCTTAGGAGCGCGGATCTGCTATGAGAGGGCGCCGCACCCCGGAATGGAGAAGGTTTCGATGCGCCATCCGAGAGCCTGGATCGAGGAGATCGCCCGGTACGACGGGCAGGACGTGGAGCTGCGCGGCTGGCTGGAAGCGAGGCGCTCCTCCGGCAAGCTGCACTTTCTGCAGGTTCGCGACGGGACGGGCACGATCCAGTGCGTGATGTTCAAGGGGGACGTGCCCGAGGAGGTCTTTGTCGAGGCCGACCACCTGCCCCTGGAATCGGCGATCAAGATCCGCGGCACGGTCCGCGCCGACGCCCGCGCGCCCATCGGCTACGAGATCGCCGTCAAGGACATGGAGGTCGTCTCCCGCGCGCTGCCGGACTACCCCATCGGCCGCAAGGAGCACGGCGTGGCCTTCCTCATGGACCACCGCCACCTCTGGCTCCGCTCCAACCGGCAGCGGGTGATCATGGCGGTCCGCCACACCATCGTGAAGGCGATCCGCGACTTCTTCGACGAGCGCGGCTTCCGCCTCGTCGACACGCCGATCTTCACGCCCGCCGCCTGCGAGGGGACGACCACGCTTTTCGAGGTCCCCTACTTCGATCTGGGCAACGCCTACCTGACCCAGAGCGGCCAGCTCTACGGCGAGGCGGCGGCCATGGCCTTCGGCAAGATCTACACCTTCGGTCCCACCTTCCGCGCCGAGAAGTCCAAGACGCGCCGCCACCTCACCGAGTTCTGGATGGTCGAGCCCGAGGTGGCCTTCATGGAGCTCGACGAGGACATGGACCTCGCGGAGGATTTCGTCGTCCACATCGTCGAGCGCGTCCTCGACAAGCACCGGCGCGATCTCGAACGCGTTCTCGATCGGGACGTCTCGAAGCTCGAGGCCGTGAAGAAGCCCTTCCCGCGCATCACCTACGACGAGGCGATCCGCATGCTGCACGAGATGGGCAACGAGACGCCCTGGGGCGAGGACTTCGGCGGCGACGAGGAAACGCTGCTCGCCTCGCGCTTCGACCGGCCGGTGATCGTCCACCGCTTCCCGGCGCAGACCAAGGCGTTCTACTTCAAGCGCGATCCGAACGACGAGCGCCTCGCCCTCGGCATGGACGTGCTTGCGCCGGAGGGCTACGGCGAGATCATCGGCGGTGGCCAGCGCGAGGACGATCTCGAGACGCTGATCCGTCGGCTAAAGGAGCACAATCTCCCCCGCGAGCCCTTCGAGTGGTACCTGGACCTGCGTCGGTGGGGCTCGGTGCCGCACGCCGGATTCGGGCTCGGCCTGGAGCGGACCGTCGCCTGGATCTGCGGCCTGCACCACGTGCGGGAGACCATTCCCTTCCCGCGGATGATGGAGCGGATCACGCCCTGAGACGCGCCTGACAAGCCCCGAATTCTCCAGGAATTTTCCAGGCCGTGCCTCGTTGTGCCCGACGTGGCACGGCTTCCGCGAAGGACGCAGGACGCGCTCTCCCCACGATCGTTCCGCCTCCCGCCCCGGCAGCTCCGGCAGGTGGCCGGCCTCTCGGTGCCCCTCGCCGCCTCCATGCTCTCGTTCGGGGTGATGACCCTGGTCGACACCTTCCTCGTCGGGCAGATCGGGCCGAACGAGCTCGCCGCGGTGGGGGTGGGCGGCACCGCCGCCCTCGCCCTCCTCGGCTTCTCGACCGGGATCCTCCGCCTCCTCAAGCTCCACGTCGCCCGCGAGAGAGGCGCGGGAAATTCGCGCGAGGCGGAAAACGTCGTCGGCGCCGGGCTCGTGCTGGCCCCGCTGCTCGGCGCGCTCACCTTCGTCGCCGGCTACGCCCTCTCACCGCTGCTCGGCCTGCTCGCGCCCGAGGCCGCGCGGCCGCAGACCACCAGCTACTTCCTCGTTCGCCTCGCCACCGCGCCCGTGGTCCTGGCGAACGTCGTCTTGCGCGAGGCCCGGCACGGCGAGCGCGACTCTCGCGCGGCCATGCGCGCCGCCTTCGTCGCCAACGGCGTCAACCTCGGCGTGGACCTGCTCTTCTTGCACGGCCTGCGGCTCGGCGTGCTCGGCGCCGGCCTGGCCACCTGGATGGCGGCGCTCGCCGAGGTCGCGTGCCTGGCGCGCGCCCAGCGCTCGGTCGCCTTCGAGTGGGCCGGCGCCTTCCGCCGCGCCCGGCAGATCCTCGTCGAGGGTCTCGCCTCCGGCGCCCAGAACTCCCTCGAGCTCGGCGCCGCCGCGCTCCTGGGCATCCTCATCGCCCGAACCGGCCCGATCGAGGTGGCCTCCCACCAGGTCACCGTCCAGCTCGCCCAGCTCTCCCTGATCCCCTCGCAAGCCATCGCCGAGGCCGGAGCCGTGCTCGCCGCGCGCGCGCTGGGCGCCGGTCAGCGCGCGCGCGTCCGCCTGCTCGGCCGCAGCGCCCTCGTCCTCGCTGCCTCCTGGGCGGCCTTCTGCCTCCTCCTCTTCGTCCTCGCCGGACCGGCGCTGGCGCGGGGGATGAGCTCCGACGGCTGGGTGCAGGCCATCGCCGGCAAGCTCGTCGTCCTCGCCGGGGTCGTGCACTTCTTCAACGCGCCCAACCAGGTGGCGCGCGGCATGCTCCGCGGCGTGGGCGACATCCGTACCCCCGCACTCTTCAGCGTGGGCCTGGCGTGGAGCGTCACCCTACCGGTGGCGTGGCTTCTGGCCGTGGAGCGGTGGATGGGGGCCATGGGCGGGTGGATCGGCCTGGGTCTGGAGGTCCTCCTCGGCGCCACCCTGTTCTGGGTGCGATTCGAGTCCGATTGCGTGGGACGCAGGCCGCGACCGGCGCTGGCCCGCGCCTTCCGCCGCCTGGTCCGGGCCTGAGCCTCAGAGGGGCTCCTCGAGAACCGCCCACGGGTGGTGCGCCTCCACCACCACCAGCGCCTTGAGGACCGCACCCACCTTCTCGCCCAGGCAGACCAGGGCCTCGAGCCCGGCGTCGCGAGCGGCCCGCGCCGCCGCCTCGGCGACCTGCACGTAGCCGCCCTCGTCGCCACCGAAGAGGGCGATCGCCACCTTTCGTCCCCCCGCGCGGCCCACCGTCGCCAGCGCCTCCGCGAGGCAGGCGCGCGGGTCCTTTCCACCGGTGCCGTAGAGGAAGATCCGCTCCGCCGGGACCCGCCGGAGAGAGCCGGTCAGGAGCCGCTCCCCTTCCCTTCCCTCGAAGAGGCCCCGCTCCAGGATCCGCGTGAGGGCTCCGCAGAGGCGCCAGTCGAGCAACCCTCCGAGGCCCTGCAGCGGCCGCTCGTCCGGTCTCACGAAGACGAGGATGTCGCGCGCGGGCAGCGTGTCCAGGCCGCGCAGGTCGAGCGCGTGCGCGCGAAGCAGAAGCCGTTCCGGCCGGGGCGGTTCTCCGCCGCGGGCCGGGCCTTTCCCGGGCCCCTCCCCGTCTCCCGGATCCGAATGCCCGGGTCCTCCGGGCCTTTCCGCCCTCGCACCCGCCTCGTCGTCCGGGGTCCGAGATCCTCCGGCCGTCGTCGACTCGTCCTCGCGCGGCCGCGCTCCGGCCGGCATTCCCTCCGCCGCCCGGAGCTCGTCGGGCGCGGCCTCGCGCCCCGCCTTCTCCCCGGGCGCCTCAGAGGCGGCCGGCCGTGCGGGCGACGCGGTCGAGGATCCCGTTGACGAAGGCGGCCGAGCCTTCCGCGCCGAAGGTCCTGGCGACTTCGATCGCTTCATTGATGATCACCTTCGCCGGCGTGTCGGTGAACAGCAGCTCGTAGGCGCCCAGCCGCAGCACGTTCCGATCCACGCGCGCCATCCTCTCGATCCGCCAGCTTTCGCTCTCCCTCTGGATCGCCTCGTCGAGCCGGGGAAGGTTGGCGACCACGCCGCGAACCAGCTCCTCGGCGAAGCGGACCGCCGGGCGCGGGGTGGGCTCGTCCAGGCTCTGCCAGAAGTCGGCGAGGACGGATTCGAGCTGCCCGGGATCGTGGCTCTCCAGGACGAAGAGCGCCTGCACCGCGCGCTGTCGCCCCAGATGACGCGGCGACACCGTCATGCGCCCTCCTCGATGGCCCGAAAGAGCGTGGCCTGCTCGATGGCGGCCAGCGCCGCCTCCTCTCCCTTGTTGCCCGCCTTGCCGCCGGCGCGATCGATCGCCTGCTCGAGGTCGTCGCAGGTGAGGACACCGAAGCTCACCGCGCAGGGCGCCGACATGGCCACCTCGCGCAGGCTGGCCGCGCAGGCGCTCGCCACGTACTCGAAGTGCGGCGTCCCTCCGCGCAGGACGGCCCCCAGGGCGACGACCGCGTCGTGACGGCCGCTCTGCGCCACGCGCCGGACGAGCGGCCCGAGTTCGAAGGCGCCCGCGCAGCGGTAGATGGCGATGTCGCTCTCCGCCACGCCGTGGCGCCGCAGCGCATCGACCGCGCCGCGCTCGAGCCGCTCGGTGACGAGCGAGTTGAACCTCGCCACGCAGAGCGCCACGCGAAGCCCCGTTCCGACCAGCTTGCCTTCCACGATCCGCATCAGCCCTCGTCCTTTCCGCCGACGACCAGTCGCGGCCGAAGCGCCGCGGGAGCGACCGATGCCACGTCCGCCTCGTCGCTGGCAACCGGGATGGCCACCTGCTCCACCACCTCCAGGCCGTAGCCCTCGAGGCCCACCATCTTCTTCGGGTTATTGGTCAGCACGCGCAGGCGCCGGATGCCCAGGTCGTTGAGGATCTGCGCGCCCAGCCCGTAATCGCGGAAGGGGCCCTTGCTGCGCCGGCCCTCGTCCGGCTCGCGCATCCGCGAGCAGCGCAGCAGGGAGACGCCCTGCTCCTGCTCCTTCTGTAGGTACACGACCGCCCCGCGCCCCTCCGCGGCGATGCGCTCGAGCGAGCAACGCAGGCTGTTGCCGCAGGTGCAGGCGGTGGAGCCGAAGACGTCGCCGATGGTGCACATGGCCTGCACCCGCACCAGCACCGGCTCGCCGTCGGCGACGTCGCCCATGACCAGCGCCATGTGCATCCGCGGATCGCCGACCATCTGGTAGACGATGCCGCGGAAAACGCCGCACTCCAGCCGCACCTCCTCCTCGGCGATCCGCTGGACCAGCCTCTCCTTCTCCAGGCGGTAGCGGATCAGGTCGGCGATCGAAACGATCACCAGCCCGTGCTTTTCGGCGAAGCGTTCGAGGTCCGGCATGCGGGCCATGGTGCCGTCGTCGTTCATGATCTCGCAGATCACGCCGGCGGGCTCGAGCCCTGCCAGCCGGGCGAGGTCCACCGAACCTTCGGTCTGTCCGCTGCGGACGAGAACGCCGCCCTTGCGCGCCCGCAGCGGGAAGACGTGGCCCGGTCGGACCAGGTCCTCCGGGCGCGCGTCCTTGCGAACCGCCGTGCGGATCGTATGGGCGCGATCGTGCGCCGAGATCCCCGTGGTGACGCCGTGCGCGGCCTCGATGCTCACGGTGAAGGCCGTCTCGTAGGGAGACTGGTTGTCCGCCACCATCATGGGGAGGTTGAGCTGGCGGATCTTCTCCTCTTCCAGGGCGAGGCAGATGAGGCCGCGGGCCTCCTTGGCCATGAAGTTGATCGCCTCGGGCGTGACGAGCTCGGCGGCCATGCAGAGGTCGCCCTCGTTCTCCCGGTCCTCGTCGTCCACGAGGATCACCATCCGGCCTGCGCGGATCTCCGCGATGGCTCGCTCGACCTTCTCGAAGGCGCTCATCGTCCTTGCTCCCTGGCGTGGGGCCCCAGCAACCGCTCCACGTACTTGCCGATCACGTCCCCCTCCAGGTTCACCGCGGCCCCCGCCGCCTTCTCTCCGAGCGTGGTGGAGCCGAGCGTCTCGGGGATGAGCATCACCGAGAAACGGCCCTCCTCCAGCCGGTTCACCGTCAGTGAAACGCCGTCCACCGCCACGGAGCCCTTCTCCACCAGCCAGCGCTCGAGGAGCGGAGGCACGCGGAACCAGACCTCCTCGAAATCGCCGCGCCGGACGCGCGACTCGATCGTCCCCACCGCGTCCACGTGGCCGAGGACCAGATGGCCGCCGAGACGGTCTCCCAGCGCGAGGGCGCGCTCCAGGTTCACCCGGCTTCCCTCTCGCATGCCGCCCAGGGTGGTGCGGGCCAAGGTCTCGGGGGAGATCTCCACGCCGAAATGCCCCTCGCCGACCTCGACCACCGTGAGGCAGCAACCGTCCACCGCCACCGACTCGCCGCGACCCAGCGAGCGCGGATCGATGCGGCGCGGCTGGATCCGCGCGAAGAGCCCCTCGCCTCTTCGCTCGAGCGCCGCGATCCGGCCCACGTCCTCCACGAGCCCCGTGAACATGGCTGGCCCCTTCTTAGCCGCTTTGGCGCCCGCGCGCATCCAGCTCGATGCAGACATCCGGGCCGACCTTCCGCACCGTCCGCACGGAAAAGCCGAGGGCCTCGTCCACCGTCGCCGCCGCGGGCGCGCTCGCCCAGGCGGGGCCCTCGCCGAAGACCTTGGGCCCGAGGTAGAGCAGCAGCCGGTCGACCAGCCCGGCCTTCAGAAACGAGGAGTAGACCTGCGCGCCACCCTCGACCAGGACGCTGACGATGCCCATCTCGCCCAGGCGGGAGAGCAGGTCCCCGAGGTCCACCCGGCCGTCCTCGCCGGCGCGGCAGACGAGGACTTCCGCGCCGGCGCGGCGGAGGCGCTCCGCTTCGCGCGGATCGGCGCCCTCGACGCAGGCCACCACCGTGCGGCCGCCCTCGCCGAGGATGCGCGCCCCGGGCGGCACCTCCAGCCGGCTGGCCAGGACCACCCGCACGGGGTCCCGGCTGCCCGGGATGCGGGCGGTCAGCCGCGGGTCGTCCGCCCGCACCGTGCCCGAGCCCACGAGCACGGCGTCGTGGACCGACCGGAGCTGGTGGACTTCCGCCCGCGCCTCCTCACTCGTGATCCAGCGCGAAGCGCCGGTGCGGGTGGCGATGCGCCCGTCGAGCGTCGCCGCCACCTTGCAGAGGACGAAGGGGATCCGCGTGCGAATGTACTTGGCCCAGGGCTCGATGAGCGCGCGGCACTCCTCTTCCACCACGCCCACCTCCACCGGGATCCCCGCCGCGCGCAGCCTCGCGATCCCCCGCCCGGAAACCTTCGGGTTGGGATCGATGGTGCCGACGAAGACGCGGGCCACCCCTGCGGCGATCACCGCGGGCGCGCAGGGAGGGGTCTTCCCGTGGTGGTCGCAGGGCTCCAGGGTGACGTAGAGATCCGCGCCGCGGGCCAGCTCCCCGGCCGCCTCGAGCGCGAGGATCTCGGCGTGCGGCCCTCCGGCCCTCTGGTGGTGGCCCTCGCCGACGACCCGGCCGTCCCGGACCACCACCGCGCCCACCGGCGGATTCGGGCTGGTGCGGCCCAGGCCCCTGCGGGCGCAAGCCAGGGCCAGGCGCATGAAGCTCTCGTGCTCGCTCACTTCTTCTTCGCCTGCAGCCGGGAGAGCTCCTCGAGGAACTGGTCGATGCTGCCGAAGTGGCGGTAGACGGAGGCGAAGCGCACGTAGGCCACGTCGTCGAGCGACCGGAGCTTCTCCAGGACGATCTCGCCGATGAGCGTGGAGGGGACCTCGGTCTCGCCCTTCTCCTGCAGCACGCGCTCCACTTCGTTGGCGATCTCCTCGATCCGCGCCGCGTCGATGGGGCGCTTGACGCAGGCGCGCCTTAGTCCTGCCACCACCTTCTGCCGGTCGTAGGGCTCCCGCGTCCCGTCCTTCTTGATCACCAGCGGCAGGCTCTCCCCGATGCGCTCGTACGTGGTGAAGCGGCGGTTGCAGCGCAGACACTCCCGGCGCCGCCGAATCGCCTCGCCGTCGTGCGAGAGCCGGCTGTCGACCACCCGATCCTCGAGCTCACCGCAGTAGGGGCACTTCACGGCAGGCCGTAGAGGGGAAAGCGCCGCGCCAGTGCAAGGACCTCGTCGCGGATCCGGGCCAGACGCCGCTCGTCCTCCGGCGCGTCGAGAACCTCGGAGATGAACCCCGCGATCGTCGCCATCTCCTCGGGCCCCATCCCCCGGGTGGTCAGAGCGGGAGTCCCCATGCGGATACCGGAGGTGACGGTGGGCTTTTCGGGGTCGTGAGGGATCATGTTCTTGTTGACCGTGATCCCCGCCTTGCCCAGCGCCTCCTCCGCCGCTTTGCCGGTGATCCTCCGTGGCCGCAAGTCGACGAGGAGCAGGTGGTTGTCCGTGCCCCCCGAGACGAGGCGCAGGCCGGCGTCCGCCAGTCCCTTCGCCAGCGCCTTCGCGTTCTCCACCACGCGCCGCTGGTAATCGGCGAACTCGGGCTTGAGGGCCTCGCCGAAGGCGACCGCCTTCCCGGCGATGACGTGCTCCAGCGGACCGCCCTGAATGCCGGGGAAGATCTGCGAGTCGATCACCTTGCCGAACTCGCCCCGCGCCAGGATCAGACCTCCTCGCGGGCCGCGCAGCGTCTTGTGGGTGGTCGACGTGACGATGTCCGCGTAGGGCACGGGCGAGGGATGCAGGCCCGTGGCGACCAGGCCGGCGATGTGCGCCATGTCCACCACCAGCCTGGCGCCGCAGGCGTCGGCCACCTTCCGGAAACGCGCGAAGTCGATGATGCGCGGATAGGCCGAGGCCCCCGCCACGATCACCTTCGGGCGATGCTCGAGGGCCAGCGCCTCCATCTGGTCGTAGTCGATGGTCTCGTCCTCGCGGAGACCGTAGGAGACGACCTGGAAGAGCTTGCCGGAAAAGTTGGGCGCGGCGCCGTGGGTGAGATGGCCGCCGAAGGCCAGCGACATGGCCAGGATCGTGTCGCCGGGCCGGGCCACGGCGAAGTACGCGGCCATGTTGGCCTGCGAGCCGGAGTGCGGCTGGACGTTGGCATGCTCGGCGCCGAAGAGCTGCTTCGCCCGCTCGATGGCGATCCGCTCGACGTCGTCGACCACCTCGCAGCCGCCGTAGTAGCGGCGCCCGGGATAGCCCTCGGCGTACTTGTTGGTGAGGACGCTGCCGACCGCCTCCAGCACCGCGCGCGAGACGAAGTTCTCGCTGGCGATCAGCTCCAGCCCCTCGGCCTGTCGCCGCGCCTCCGCCGCGATCAACGCGTGGATGGCGGGATCCACCTGGGAAAGCGGAAGGTCGTGGGGGCTGGCCATCGGATTCACCTCATGTTCTCGTCTTCGACGTCGGCGATCTTTTGCACGCGCCGTTCGTGCCGACCGCCCTCGAAGGGCGTGTCGAAGAAGGCCTGGGCGATGGCGAGTCCGAGCGCCACCCCCACCAGCCGCTCACCGAGGCAGAGCACGTTGGCGTCGTTGTGCGCCCGGGCCGCCCGCGCCGCGAACTCGCTGGTGCAGGGGACCGCGCGAACGCCGCGGTACTTGTTGGCGACGATGGCCATGCCCAGCCCGGTCCCGCATACCAGCACGCCATAGTCCGCCTCGCCCGAGGCGACCTTCCGCGCCACGGTGGAGGCGAAGTCGGGGTAGTCCACCGATGCGTTGCCGTGGGTGCCCACGTCCTCCACCTCGACCCCGCGCCCGCGGAGGAAGGCCGTCACGGCCTCCTTCAGCTCGACTCCGGCGTGGTCGGAACCGACGACGACGCGCACGGCTCACCCGAGGAAGCGGCGGAATGCGAGCACGACGTTCGTGCCGCCGAAACCGAAAGAGTTGGAGAGCGCCACGTCCACCCGCTGCTCCCGCGCCACGTTCGGGACGTAGTCGAGGTCGCACTCGGGATCGGGCGTGGTGTAGTTGATCGTCGGCGGGAGCACGCCCCGCGTGATCGCCAGCACGGTGATCACCGCCTCGATGCCGCCGGCGGCGCCGAGCGTGTGGCCGATCATCGACTTGGTCGAGGAGACCGCGAGCTTGCGCGCGTGATCGCCGAAGACCTTCTTGATCGCCGCCGTCTCGTTGGCGTCGTTGAGGGGCGTCGAGGTCCCGTGGGCGTTGATGTAGCCCACCTCCTCGGGACGGATCCCTCCGTCCTGCAGGCAGAGCCGGATGCACTCCGGGGCGCCGTCGGCCGAGGGGGCCGTGATGTGGTAGGCGTCGGCGTTGGCGCCGTAGCCCACGATCTCGCAGAGGATGTTGGCGCCGCGCTTCTTCGCGTGCTCCAGCTCCTCGAGGATCAGCACCCCTGCGCCTTCCCCCTGCACGAAGCCGTCGCGATCCCGGTCGAAGGGCCGCGAGGCGCCCTGCGGATCGTCGTTGCGGGTGGACATCGCCCGCATCGCGGTGAAGCCGCCGATCCCCAGGGGCGTGATCGCCGCCTCCGCTCCCCCGCAGATCGCGATGTCGGCGTCGCCGCGCTGGATGGTGCGGAAGGCCTCGCCGATCGCGTGAGCGCCCGTGGCACAGGCGCTCACCGGCGACCACGAGGGCCCCCTCGCGCCCCAGCGGATCGAGATCTGCCCGGGGAGCAGGTTGACGATCATCATCGGGATGAAGAAGGGGGAGAGCCTCCTGGGCCCCTTGTCGAGCAGCGTCTTGTGCTCGTCCTCCAGGGTCGCCAGTCCGCCGATGCCGGAGCCCAGGATGGTGGCGACGCGAGCCGCCATCTCCCCCTCGAAGGGCTTGTCGAACCCGGCCTGCCGCATCGCCATGTCGGTGGCGGCCACGCCGAACTGGACGAAGCGGTCCATCCGGCGCGCCTCCTTCTTGTCGATGAACCGCTCCGGATCGAAGCCCTTCACCTCGGCGGCGATCTGAGTGGGGAAATCAGTGGCGTCGAAGAGGGTGATCTTTCCGATGCCGCTCTTCCCGGCGAGCAACGCCTGCCAGGTCTCCTCCACCCCGATCCCGACCGAGGTGACCAGTCCCAACCCGGTTACGACGACACGGCGCTTCATGGGTTCGCTTCCCGATCCCGATGGCGGATTGCCTTACTTCTTGTGGGTGGTGATGTAGTTGATGGCGTCGCCGACGGTCTTGATGTTCTCGGCCTCCTCGTCCGGGATCTCGACCTCGAACTCCTCCTCCATCGCCATCACCAGCTCCACGATGTCGAGGCTGTCGGCGCCGAGATCCTCGACAAACGAGGACTCGAGCTTGATCTCGTCCTCGCCAACGCCGAGCTGCTCCGCGACGATGGCCCGAACCTTCGCCTCAATCTGGGACTCTGTCATGAGACTCCAGCCTCCGCTGTGGGTTTGTGCCCGATGCGGGCGTGAAAATCACCATCTACGTGCGGCCGCTCATAACACGAACGGGGACTTTTTTCGCCCCCGGACTCGCATCCGTCACATGAGCATGCCGCCATTGACCCGAATCACTTCCCCCGTGACGTAGGAGGCGGCGTCGGATGCCAGAAATGCGACGACCGAGGCCACCTCCTCCGGCGAGCCCATCCTTCCGAGCGGGATGGACTCGAGCATGTTCGCCCGCGCCTCCTCCGGCAGGCCGCGGGTCATGTCGGTATCGATGAAGCCCGGCGAGACCAGGTTCACCCGGATGTTTCGGCCTGCCAGCTCGCGGGCGAGGCTCTTGGTGAAGCCGATGAGGCCCGCCTTGGTGGCGGCGTAGGCCGTCTGGCCCACGTTCCCCATCTCGCCGACCACCGAGCCCAGGTTGACGATGCTTCCCTGCCGCTGCTTCATCATCGGTCGGGCGGCGGCGCGGCAGAGGTAAAACGCAGCCTTCAGGTTGATGGCGAACTGGCGCTCGATGTCCTCGTCCTTGAGCCGGAGGAGGAGCTGGTCGATCGCCACCCCCGCGTTGTTCACGAGGATGTGCAGCCCTCCGTGGGCCTTCACCGTCTCGTCGATGGCGGCCTGGCAGGCGGCCGAGTCGGCCACGTCGAAGCGCCGCGCCTCGGCCCTTCCGCCCGCCTCCTCCACGAGCCGGCAGGTCTCCCGGGCCGCCTCGTCGTTGCCCGCGTAGCCGATGACCACCGTCGCCCCGCCGCGCCCCAGCGCGACGGCGATGGCGCGGCCGATTCCCCTCGAACCGCCCGTGACGAACGCGACCTTCCCCTGGAAATCGTACATGGCTCAGCTCCCGGCCAGGGCCTCCAGCGTCTTCTCGAGCGACGCGGGATCCTCGACGTTGAGGACGACGACGTCCTTGGCGATGCGGCGGACCAGCCCGGAGAGCACCTTGCCCGGGCCGAGCTCCACCATGTGCGTGACCCCCGCGTCGACCATCGCCTGCACGCACTCCACCCAGCGGACCGGCGCCACCACCTGCTCGACCAAGAGCTGCTGGATGCGGCCCGGATCCGCGTTGGGACGCGCCTCCACGTTGGTGACGATCGGAGCGGCGGGGGCGCGGACCTCGATCTCCGCGAGCACGCGGGCGAGGCGGGGCTTGACCGGCTCCATCAGCGAGCAGTGGAAGGGAGCGCTCACCGGAAGCGGAACCGCCCGCTTGGCTCCCGCCGCCTTGCAGGCTTCCACCGCGCGCGCCACCGCGCCGGCGGCGCCAGCGATCACCGTCTGTTCCGGCGAGTTGTAGTTGGCAGGAGCGACCACCTCGCCCTGTGCCGCCTGCTCGCAGGCCTCGCGAACCTTCTCCGGCTCCAGGCCGAGGATGGCGGCCATGGCGCCCTGCCCCTCCGGCACCGCCTCCTGCATAAAGGTTCCCCGCAGCCGCACCGCGCGCACCGCGTCCTCGAGCGCCATCGCGCCCGCGGCCACCAGCGCCGACCACTCGCCAAGGGAGTGCCCGGCGAAGAAGGCCGGGGTCTGCCCGTAGCGCTCCGCGAAAACCGCGTGCGCCGCGACGCTGGTGACGAGGATCGCCGGCTGCGTGTTCGCCGTCAGCCGGAGCGCCTCCTCCGGCCCCTCGAAGCAGAGCGCGGACAGCTTCTCACCCAGCGCCGCGTCGGCCCGCTCGAAGATCTCGCGCGCCTTCGGCGAGGCCTCGCAGAGGGCCTTCCCCATCCCGACCGTCTGGCTCCCCTGACCGGGGAAGAGAAATGCGACCTTCGGGGCCATGCGTTCTCCTCGAATCTCGCCTGGGGCGGGCGTGATAGCCCAAAGCGGCCGGAGAGGTAAAGCCTCCCGATTGTCGCGCCGCGTCAACGCTCGAGACCGGACGCGGCGCTCAGACGCCCTCCATTCGCCGCGCCACCCGAAGGCACGCCTCCGTGATCTCCGCGGCCAGGTCCAGCGTGGTGGCGTCCCGCGCCTCGCGGATCGCGTTGGCGATGGCCTCGGGGCCCGAGCGGCCGTGCGCGAGGACCACCGCGCCCTTGCAGCCGAGCAGGGGCGCCCCTCCGTACTGCGCGTAGTCGCTGACGCGCCGAAGCTCGGCGAGCGCGGGCCGCAGCAGCATGCCGCCGAGGCGCGCCATCGGCGAGGCCTCGATCCGACGCTGCAGGAAGGTGGCCAGCGCCTGCGCCGCGCCCTCCGCCGTCTTGAGGATGGCGTTTCCCGTGAAGCCGTCGGTGACCACCACGTCGCAGGCACCGGTGAAGAGATCCTTGCCCTCCACGTAACCGCGGAAGTCGATACCCGGGATCCGCCCGAGCACCTCGAGCGCCGCGCGCGTGGTCGCCGTGCCCTTGGAGGGCTCCTCGCCGTTGGAGATCAAGCCGATCCGCGGCCGGGCGATCCCCAGGACGCGCCGGGCGTAGATCTCGCCGAGCATGGCGAACTGGACGAGGTGGAGGGGCTTGACGTCGACGTTGGCGCCCGCGTCCAGAAGCACCACGCGCCCGCCGAGAAGCGATGGGACGAGGGCCGCGACCGCGGGCCGGTCCACGCCCTCCAGCGTCCCCAGGGTGAGGAGCGCGCCCGCCACCACCGCGCCCGAGTGACCGGCGGACATCAGCGCGTCCGCCTCGCCGCTCTTGACCAGCTCGAAGGCCTGCACCAGGGAGCTCTCGGTGCGCGAGCGGATCTGCTGCGATGGCGGCGCCTCCTCGCGAACCGCGTCGGGCGCGTGGCGGATGGCGATCCCCTTCTGATCGGCGGCGCCGAGGCGCACGAGCTCCCCCCGGATCCTCGTCTCGTCTCCGACGAGGACCACGTCCAGCCCGTACTCCCGGCATGCGCGGACGGCGCCCTCGACTACGACGCCCGGGGCCCGATCCCCGCCCATCGCGTCGACGGCGATGCGCGCCATCCCGATCCCTCCGCGATCACTCCTCGACCGCGACGACCTTGCGGCCGCGGTAGGTACCGCAGGAGGGGCAGACCTGGTGGCTCAGGGCAGGCTCGTTGCAGTTGGGGCAGCGGCTGACGTTGGGGGCCGTCAGCTTCCAGTGGGTCCGACGCTGCAGCTTCTTCTGCCTCGAGGTGCGCTTCTTCGGAACTGCCACGACTCACTCCTCCGAACTTCGTGGGCCACGCGCCCCGGGGGCGCGGCCGGAATGGCGCCTCATACATCGAGGACCGCTGCTTGTCCACCCGTCAGCGGGGCAGCTTGATGGAGCGCAGGGCCGCCCAGCGCGGGTCGGGAACGTGGCGGTCGCAGTCGCATTCCTTCTCGTTGAGGTCCTGGCCGCAGACCTGGCAGAGCCCCCGGCACTCCTCCGAGCAGAGCGCACTCATCGGCAGCGCGAGCAGGATCTGTTCCCGTACCGCCGGCGCCAGATCCACCTCCGTGCCGTCGTAGAGGATCTGGTCCGCCTCGTCGGGCGTGAAGCTTCCCGCGATCTCCGCCGCCCCGTCGTCCTCCACCGCCATGTTCGGCATCCCGCCCACTCGCGAGCGGTGCACCAGGCCCAGGGTGAAGCGGACGTCCAGGCGCACCTCGGCCCGGCCGAGGCAGCGGCGGCAGGAGGTCGTCAGCTCGAGGTGCGTTCCGCCCTCGAAGACGAGCTCGCGCGCGTCCACCCGCGTGAGCGTCCCCGAGAACCTCGCCGGCTCGCGCGCGACGAAGCCCGTGGGCGGCTCGGCACTCAGGATCTCCTGCAGTTCGACCAGGGAGATCTCGCGCTCGATGGGGAAGGGAGCTTCCTTGATTCGATCCAGCTGAAAGAGGAAATCCATGGTCTTCCGTGCAACACGCGGCGGGGACGCTACATGTCCGCGGCCTTCCAGGCAAGGAAGCAACGCCCGCCGGCCGTGTATATCGCATGATCATGAGCGTCTTTCGCGACCGGACCGAGGCCGGCGAGAAGCTGGCGGAGGCTCTCGCAGGCCTGGCGGGCGAGGACCTCGTCGTCCTCGCCCTGCCGCGCGGTGGGGTGGAGGTCGCTCTTCCCGTGGCCGAGAAGCTGGGCGCGCCGCTGGACGTGCTCGTTTCGCGCAAGCTGGGCGCGCCCATGCAACCCGAACTGGGATTCGGTGCCATTTCCGAGGGCGGCGCCATCTGGCTCGACGCGGAGTCCACCCGGGCCCTCGGCCTCGGGCCGGAGGCGATCGAGGCCATCGCCCGCCGTGAACGCGAGGAGCTCGAGCGCCGCGTGCGGGTCTACCGCGGCGGGCGTCCGCTCGACCTCCAGGGTCGGACGGTCCTGTTGGTGGACGACGGCGTGGCCACCGGCGGCACCATGCGCGCCGCCATCCGGGCCGCGCGCGCCCTCGGGGCAGCCCGCGTGATCGCCGCCGTCCCCGTGGCGGCGCCGGAGAGTGCAGCCGAGATCCGACGCGAGGTCGACGAGTGGGTCTGCCTGCAGAAGCCCCCCACCCTCTGGGCGATCGGCGTCTGGTACCGGAGTTTCCGGCAGCTGGAAGACGATCAGGTCCTCGAAATGCTCGGAGGCGGCAAGCCCCTCGAAAGCCTGCCGCCTCAGCTGCCGGGCCCCTGAGGGGCCGTGATCGAGATCAGCCGTGGATGGGGATGGTCTTGCCCTTGGCCTCGGAGCGCTTGGGCAGGTGGATCTCCAGCACGCCGTTCTTGAACTCCGCCCGGACCCGATCCTTGTCGATCGTGGAGGGCATGGTGAAGGACCGGCTGAAGGAGCCGTAGTTGGACTCGACGCGCACGTAGTTTTCCCTCTTGTCCTCCCAGGTCAGCTTTCGCTCGCCCTGGATGGTCAGCGTCGAGTCCTCCAGGCGGATTTCCACATCCTTGCTGTCCATCCCCGGCAGCTCGACCATGCAGACGATCTCTTCCTTGTCCTCGTAGATGTCGACGTTGGGCCAGAATCCCTCGCCGAAGTAACGGAACGGTTCACGGAACGTCGTCACGCTCGTCAGGGGTTCCATGAAACGTTCCAGTCGGCGGGCGAGGGAGCGCATCTCGGTAAGTGGATCCCAGGTCGTGATGGCCATGGTTCGTTCTCCTCGGCTTCTCCGGGAACGGTCCGCACGACCGCACCGGGCACCGTGAATTATAGCCGGGCCAAACGACCTGCCAGACCCCCGGACGGCGGTATCGATTTCATTTTTCGACCGAATGCAAGAAGCTGATGACCGCCTCGATGAGGGTCGGAGAAACGTGTCTGTCAAAATTCGAACCACGCATGCAGTTGAGTGCATGCGTTACACAAGGCAGGATTTTCACCTCGTGGATCGACCCCTCGAGTGCGCGCGCCCACGCCTCCGTCTCCGAGGGCGGAACGTTGGTGTCCTCCGCGCCCGAGATGACGAGGACCGGCCGATTGAGGGCAGGGAGATTCTCGCGCGCCTCCCGGCCCATGTCGAGCCAGGACTTCCAATAGGCGACCGGCAACCCCTGGATCGGATCGTTCCCCCAGGACCCGGCCTCGAGCTCCCGGAGCGCCTCGATCGTCAACCGGATCGGTCCGAGCTGCTGCTCGATGGTCGTCTCGCCCAGGCCCGCCACGCGCATCTTCCTCTCCAAAAATTCCAGCTGATGGGCGAGGACGTCCGTGACGTCCGAGTACGGACCCGCGAGCATCACGCCGGCCCGGATGCCTTCGATCCGGCGCATGGCGTCCGGGACGTAAAGCGCGCCCTTGCTGTGGCCGATCGCAAAGAGGCGCTCGGGGTCGACCTCCGGCTGGTCCGCGAGGAAGCGCAGCGCGCCCTCGAAGTCCTGGGAGAACATGCGGACCGTGACCTCGGCCACCCAGGGGCCGAACGGATAGTCGTTGTCACCGCAGCCGTTCCACTCGCCGCAGGTGCGCTTGTCGTAGGTCAGGACGACGTAGCCCGCCGCCTGCAGCGCCTCCGCCAGCTCGCGGTAGGTCGGAATGGAAAAGCCGAAGGCCATGCCGAGCTGCCCGGAGAGCGCGCCGTCGCGGTCGTGCGGCCCGCTCCCGTGCGCGATCACGACGGCCGGGAGACGCTCGCCCACCCGCCATTTCGGGACGTAGAGGTTCCCCACGTGCTCGAAGCCGTCCGGTGCCGCGGAGACGAGACGGACCTCGCGGACGTGAGCCTCGACCACCTCGGCTCGGCTCCGCACCGAGGGTCCATCGGTGGCGCAGGAGAGCCAGACGAGAGCGGCGAGCGGGATCCAAACGATTCTTCGCATCGTCGACGACGCCTCCCTTCGACCGTTCGAGCGTCCGCATGGTATCGAACGGTCGATGGATTGCGAGCGAGCGAAGGCCCTTTGGCTCCGGTTCCTCTGCCACCCGGCCCCGGGCCTGGCCTCCCGGGTCCCGCTCGACCCGGACCCGGCGCCCGCCACGGCCCCCGTGTCCACCTGGGTCTCCGCCCGGCTTCGGCGCGATGCTGCCTGTGGCGCCGACCAGGTGGTGGTCCGGGTGGCGCCCGACGTGGCCCGCGATCCCTGCCGCACGCGGCGCCCCCCCGGAATGCGGCGCCTCCCCCCTTGGTATCCTGTTCACCGCACGGCCACGGGCGTATGAACGGGGAATGAGGACCGCGCACACACCTCCCGGCTTCGAGCCAGTGGAGCAAGGCGCCGCCGGAGCCGGCGCAACCGGCCGGGCGACCGGCTTCGGCGAGAGCCTGCGCTTCGCCGCCCAGGGCATCGTCCGCGCCTACGCCAGGGAACGGAACCTCCGCATCCAGGCCGCCGTCGGCTGCGCTGCCCTCTCCCTGGGCTGCCTTCTCGACCTTTCCGCCGGGGAGCTCGCCCTCGTCGCCGCGACGTGCGCCCTGGTCCTCGGCGCCGAGATGGTCAACACCGCCATCGAGGTCGCCGTCGACCTCTGCACGCGGGAATTCCACCCCCTGGCCGGCCTCGCCAAGGACGTGGCCGCGGGCGCCGTCCTCCTCTGTAGCCTCCTGTCCCTCGTCGTCGGCGCCCTGCTCTTCGTCCCCCGCCTCTGGCCCCTGCAGCTGCGGCCCGGAGGAGCCCCCTGGGCTCTGGGCGTCGTCGCCGCCGGTGCGGCCCTCCACCTCCTCCTGCGCAAGATCTCGCTTGCGTTCGAATCCGGCCGCGACTAAAAGGCCTCCCGCCTCGTGGGCGATTAGCTCAGCTGGATAGAGCGTTGGCCTCCGGAGCCAAAGGTCAGAGGTTCGAATCCTCTATCGCCCGCCACCGAAGCCCCCGGAATCCCTCGGCCTTTCCGAGACGGTTCCGGGGGTTCTTCTGTTCCCTTCACCGACCGGTCGCTGCCGGGTAGCCGCCGAAACTCGACCCGGGGAATCCGACGGGCTGTCGCAATCCCGTCGAGGCCTGGTGGTGGCCGCCCTCGTGATCCTGACCGGCGTCGTCGGATTCTTCCTTCCCTCTTCCTGGCGCGCGGAGCAGTCGATCGAGATCGCTGCGGAACCGGCGCACATCCTGCCCCTGCTCGAGTCTCCGAAGCGGTGGCAGGAGTGGTCCGCCTGGACTTCGGAGCGCTACCCCGGCATGAAGAGCACCTTCGCGGGACCGGAGGGCGGGCCGGGCGCGCGCTGGGAGTGGACCGGCGAGGACAGCGGCTCGGGCGCGCTGGAGATCACGCGGAGCGATCCCTCCGCCGGCGTCGAGTACCGCCTCACATTCGAGGGCCACTCCCCGGCTCTGGGCGGGCTGCGCTTCGAGCCGACCTCCGGTGGCACGCGCGTGGCGTGATGGATGGAGGGCGACGTGGGGAAGAACCCCTTCCTCCGCTACTTCGCCCTGCTCATGGAGCCGATGATGCGCGAGGACCTCGTCACCGGCCTCGAGAAGCTCAAGGTCCGGGCCGAGGAGGCGAAGGCCGCCGCGGAGAAGGAGGCCCGAGAGCGCGCCGAGGCCGAGGCGAGCGCCGCCGAGGCCGCCGCAGCGGAGGCAGCCGGAGCGGAGGCCGCCGCAGCGGAGGGCGAGGCCGCCCCGGCCGAAAACGCCGCCGCCGAGTGATCGACGCTCCGCAAGCGGGCCCTGGCCACGGGCCCGCTTCGGAACGCGCGCCCTGCCCCGCGTCATTCGGCTTTCGTCGACGCCTCGGACCTCGCCCCTCGGCGCCGACGCGGGCCGGCTTCAGCCGAGCGCTGCCTTGATGGCGGCGCCGAGGCGCGGGTCGTCGGGGGCGATGCCGGGGACGAAGCGGCCGATCACGCGTCCGTCGCGGGAGACCAGGAACTTCTTGAAGTTCCACATCAGCTCGGAGGGGTTCTCGCGGCGGATGCCGTAGCTGGCCAGGCGCTTCTCGAAGGAGTCGTCGCCGAAGTCCTCGGCGCGCGGCCAGGCCGCGACGAGCGCCCGGTAGAGCGGGTGCATGTCCGGCCCCTTGACCGAGATCTTCGCGAACATGGGGAATTGCACCCCGTAGTGGGTGGTGCAGAAGGCGAGGATCTCCTCGTTGGTGCCCGGCTCCTGGGCGCCGAAGTCGTTGGCGGGGAACCCCAGGACGACGAGGCCGCGATCGCGGTGGCTCTCGTAGAGCTTCTCGAGCGCGGCGTACTGCGGCGTCAGCCCGCATTTCGAGGCCACGTTCACGATGAGCAGCACCTTGCCCCGGAACTCGCCGAGGGTGGCGGGCGTGCCGTCGATGCGGCGCAGCGGAATGTCGTAAAGGGAAACGGAAGCGGCGGCGGTCATGGTCGCTCCTCCTTGGCGAGCGGCCATTGCACCCGAGGTGCGCCGGTCGGCGCAAGGCACCCGCGCGGTCGCCCCCGTCGGGGGCCGGAGGCGCCGCAATTCCCCGTCCTGGCCCACGGGCGCTCCGCGGCGGCGGTCTCCGCCACGTCAGCCGCACGGCGAGGCCGAGATCTCCGGGGGCGGCGCGTGGCCAGCGCCGGTTGGCTTCAAGGCGGGCTGCCCTGCTCCACCCAGCGCCGCAGCATCTTCCGCGCATTGGGTCCGAGGCCGTCGCCCCACTTCGCCGCGGGTGGCATCAGGCCCTCCTCCACCACCTGGAGGCAGTGAAGCGCCATGTCCTTCGCGCCGAAGGGCCCCTTGCCTTCCGGATGATCGTGTCCCGCATGCGCCTGCCGCCGCTCGCCGTACCCGTCCGCGTGGGTCCCCGTGTCGGTGATCTCGTAGACATCGAGGCGGAAGTTCGCCGGAGCGCCGCGGCGCGGCGGATCGCCGTGGCAGAGGAGACAGTGGTCCTCGTAGAGCGGCAGGATGTCTCGATGGAAGGTCGGGTTCTCCGGCACCTCGCGGATGTCGTCGACGGCAAAGTCGCAGGCGCCGACGACGACCGCGAGGCCGCACGCGATCCACCGCCCGTGCATCGCTTTTCCCCTCCCCGCGAAATTCAAAACAGCCAGACCGAGGCGGCGACGGTCATCAAACCGAGCGTAGTGTATCCCACCGCCTGGTGCACGGCCGCGTAGGTCTCGAGGTTGCGCGCGTTTCCCGCGTCCGCGCTCCGCGCCGCCACGAAGCCCAGCACCACCTGGGTGACGAGGCCCGCGGACACGCCGATCACGGCGATGCGATGCAGCGTGCCGGTGTCGAAGCCGCTCCTGCGCTCGTAGGGCACGGGCGCGAAGAGCGCGAAGGCGGCGGTGGAGAGAAAGGCTCCCGCGGTGGCGTAGGAGGAGATGCGGTGGAGGAGCAAAAAGTCCCCCGATCGCGCCCCGCCCTTCCCGTACAGGTCGGAGTAGTTGAGCTGCCCCACCACCGCGGTTCCCGCCATCAGACCGAGCGTGCTCAGGCCCAGGATCTGGTGGGTCTGCAGCATCGAGCGCCGCGCCTGCGCCAGCCGTTCCACCGTCGGATCGATCGTGCTCGTCGATTCGGTGTCGCCAAAGAGGTCGAAGTCGATCGCCTCGTCCTCCGCCGGCGCGGGATCCTCGAGAAATGGCCTCCCATCGGCGCCGCCCAGAAGGAGCTGCGCCACCAGGAGCGTCGAAACGGTCGCGATCATCTCGCCCCCCGGCAGCAACTGCTTGCGCGGAAAGAGTCATCGCCACGTCTCCCCGGTCGTCGAGTCAAGATGAGCCGATGCGGGCGCGCGGTCGTCTCCCTCCACGGGTCAGCGAGAGCGCCGACCGGCGACGCGCGGAGGGCTCCTACTCGGGCTGGCAGCGGGGGCAGAAGGCGCTGGTGCGGCCGCCGAGCTCCATCTTCTCGATCGTCGTCCCGCAGCGCGGACAGGGCGAGCTGGCGCGGCCATAAATGCGGAAGGGATTGGGCGCGCGCCGCTCCTCCACGTAGGTGATCGAGTCGCCCGCGCCCTGGGCCTTCAGCGTTCGCTCCAGCGACTCGAGGATCGCCGAGGCCAGCTGGCGCGCCTCCTGCGGCGTGATCGACGAGGCCGGCCGCGCCGGGTGGATGCCCGCGAGGAAGAGCGCCTCCGTCGCCTGGATGTTGCCGAGACCCGCGAGCAGGCCCTGATCCATGAGAGCCACCTTCACGGGCCGCCGGCTCCGGGAGAGGCGCTCGTGCAGGCGCGCGGCGTCGACGCCGTCGACGAGGGGGTCGGGGCCGAGGGCGCGGATCTCCGGCAGCGAAAAGAGCTCGTCCGCGGGGTGGACGGCGATGCGGCCGAAGAGCCGCGGGTCGCGATAGGCGACGACCTCGCCGGAATCGAGATCGAGCCGGGCGCGGACGTGGGTCGGCAGCAGCGCTCCCGGCGGCACCCGCACCCACTTGCCGGTCATCCCGAGGTGGTTGAGCAGCCCAACGCCGCCGCGGAACGCGAGGAGCAGGTACTTTCCTCGCCTCTCGATCCAGTCGAGCGACTCGCCCGGAAGGCGCCGGACGAATTCCCTTCGCTCGCTCCCGCGGAAGACGCGGCTCTCGGGCGCGTCGGCGCTCACGATCCGCCGGCCGGAAAGCCAGCGGCGGAGCGCCCGCGCGGCGAATTCCACCTCCGGAAGTTCAGGCATGGAAGCTCCGATCGCTCAGTCGACCGGGACGGGACAGGCATGCACGATGACCAGGTCCTTCACCCGCCCGCCCCGAAGGGCATCGCAGGCCGGTCCGTGGAAGACGATCCGGCTCGACGCCCGATCGTACTCCCAGCCCGAGGCCGGGTCGTGGGGGACTTCCGCTCCGTCGAAAAAGACGTGGATGTCGTCCGGCTGCAGGTCGAGGCCGGTGTCGCGGATCTCGTAGGAGCAGGTCAACACCATGCCGCCGATGGTGGAGAAGGCCGCGATCAAGGACGCCTCGTCGTCCGCCTGGAAATACTTGGGCGAGCCGGGAAGGGCCGTTCCACCGGCCTCGGCCATCGCGTCCAATTCCGCAGCGGAGACCCCGTCGCCGAAGCCGACCACGAAGGTCCTGACCTCCGGGTCGAGCGCCCGCAGAGCCGCCACCGCCGCCGCCCCGTTCCCACCGCAGCGCTCCTCGCCGTCGGTGAGGAGAAGGACGTAGTTGTTGCGCGAGGGATCCTGGATCAACGGATGCCCGGCCACCGCCTCCACGCTCGCGCCGATCGGCGTCGAGCCGTTGGGGACGTGGTCGTCCAGCACGGCGAGGATCTCCGAGGCGTTGTCCGGCCCCACGTCCACCAGGATCTGCCCCGGATCGCAGCCGCCGCCGTCCGGGTAGAGCACCAGCCCGAACCGAATGCGGTCTCCGTAGTCGGCCAGGAGCCGCTCCAGCGCGCGGATGGCGATCCGCCACTTGGTCGCCGAGCCCACGCGGTCGTCCATGCTGCCCGACTTGTCGAGCAGGATCAGGACGTTCGGCTCGACTGCCGCCGCCTCGTAGCGATCGCCCATGCAGCCGCAGTGGCCGGCGATGCAGCGTTCCCCGCGCGGGCACTCTGCATCGATCGCGCAGATGCCCCCGGTCTCGTTGGGGCGGCACTGCCCCTGCGGATCGCAGACGGCGCCCGCGCCGCAATCGGCCGAGCTTCGACACGCCGAGGAAGCCACGCAGCTCCGCGTGCCGGGGTCGCAGATCTTTCCCGCCGGACAGTCCTGGGCCCTCGAGCACGCAGGATCACCGCTTCCGGCTTCCCCGCCCATCCCGCCGGTGCCCGGCTGGGCGGTCCCACCGGAGCCCCCCTCCCCGATCTGCGAGGCCGGATTTGCACAGCCCTGGCTCGAAACGAGCAGGAGTGCGAAGCCGAGAGACATGAGCGTGCGAAAACGGATCGCCAACATCGGAGGCTCCTTTCACAATTGAGAGTTTTTGGCACTCTTTCGATCGGAAGCCAACCCCTTGGCCGCCCGCCTACGACCCGATCGATGCCCGCGGGAGGCAGAGCGGCCCGCCGGGGGGCGAGTCGGCCCTTTGCGACCGGGCCCCGACGTGCGAAACTCCGGGCCCATGTCCCCGATCGACCCCTCCCCCCACGCCCGGGGCGCCTCCCCCTCGTTCGAGGCTGCGCTGAACGAGGAGCGTCCCCGCCTGCTCGCCCACTGCTACCGGATGCTCGGCTCGCTACCCGACGCGGACGACGCGGTGCAGGAGACCCTGCTGCGCGCGCACCGCCGCCTGGATTCCTTCGAGGGCCGGTCCTCGCTCGGCACCTGGCTGCACGGCATCGCCACCCGCGTCTGCCTGGACATGCTGGCGGAAAGGAAGCGGCGGGAGCGGGCCATGGACATGGGCCCGGCGGGAGACACGGAATCCCCGCTCGTCGAGGTGGCGGCGGAGCGCTGGCTCGAGCCCATTCCCGACGCCCTCGTCCTCCCCGCCGCGGCGGGACCGGAGGCGCGGGCGGAGATCCGGCAGCGGATCCGGCTGGCCTACGTGGCTGCCCTGCAGCACCTGCCGCCACGCCAGCGCGCGGCCCTGCTCCTCACGGAAGTGGTCGGCTTTTCGGCCGCCGAGACGGCGGAGCTGCTGGAGACCACGGTGCCGGCGATCCACAGCGCGCTGCAGCGCGCCCGCGCGACCCTGGCGCGGCGCGCGCCCTCGCCCGCGCCCGCCGAACGCACGGAGGAGCAGCTCCGGCTCGTGGAGCGCTTCGCGGATGCATTCGAGCGCTACGACATGGAAGCCCTCACCGCCCTGCTTCGCGAGGACGCGACCATGTCCATGCCCCCCTACGCGCTGTGGCTGCGCGGCCCTCGCGACATCGCCGCCTGGATGACCGGGCGCGGAGCGGCCTGCCGCGGCTCGCGGCTCGTCCCCACCCGCGCCAACGGCGCTCCCGCCTTCGGGCAGTACAAGCCGGGGCCCGAGCCCGGGCGATACGAGCCCTGGGCGCTCGTCGTGCTGGAGGTGGGCGAATCGGCGATCGAGGGCCTCACCTTCTATCTGGACACCGCGCGCTTCTTTCCCCGATTCGGCCTGCCCGCGCACCTGCGGGACGATCGACGGCCCATCGCGGTCCCGAAGGAGGACCGCTGATTGTTCGGGCCCGATCCCGTCCAAGCGATCGGAGACCCAATTCTGGGAGGAACGAAAATGGCTTCCGATCGTCTCGTCTTCATCAACCTGCCCGTCCGCGACCTGGACCGGAGCATGCGCTTCTTCCGGGCCCTGGACTTCGACTTCGATCCGAAGTTCACCGACGAGAAGGCCGCCTGCATGGTGCTGAGCGACAAGGCCTTCGTCATGCTGCTCACCGAGCCCTTCTTCGCCACCTTCACGACGAAGAAAGTGGCGGACGCCACCTCGTCTACGGAGTGCACGGTCGCTATCTCCGCGAGGAGCCGGGAAGAGGTGGACGCGCTGGTGGAGAAGGCGCTCGCGCTCGAGGCGTCCGAGGCCGGCCAGGCGCGCGATTACGGCTTCATGTATCAGCGGGCCTTCCACGACCTGGACGGCCATCTCTGGGAGGTCGTCTTCATGGAGCCGGCGGCCTGACCCGGCTGGTCACCCCGAGGGGGCCGACGCATCCTTTCGAGGGATGAAGGCGATCACCTACGACGGCCCCTTCCACGTGCGGCTGCGCGACAAGCCCTACCCGCGCATCGAGCACCCACAGGACGCGATCCTCGCCGTGACCGCGGCGGGGATCTGTGGCTCCGACCTGCACCTGCTGCACGGCCTCGTCCCGGACACGCGCGTCGGTTTCACCCTCGGCCACGAGATGGTCGGCATGATCGAGGAGACGGGGCCGGAGTGCACGGGGCTGAGGAAGGGAGATCGCGTCATCGTCCCCTTCCAGATCTTCTGCGGCGGCTGCTACTACTGCCAGCGGGGACTCACCGCCTGTTGCGAGAACACCAACCCAGCGGGCGACCTCGCCGCCGGGTGCTACGGCTATGCGCACATCACGGGCGGCTACGAAGGCGGTCAGGCCGAGTACGTCCGCATTCCCTTCGCCGACGTCTGCGCGGAGAAAATCCCCGACGCTCTCTCGGACCTCGACGCGCTTCCGCTCACCGACGCCATGGCCACCGGCTATCAGGCCGCGGAGATGTGCGGGATTCTGGGCGGCGAGACGGTGGTGGTCTTCGGCTGCGGCCCCGTGGGGCTCTATGCGATGCGGTCCGCCTGGATCATGGGCGCGGGCCGAGTGATCGCGGTCGATCACGTGCCTTATCGGCTGCAGTTCGCGCAGGAGTGGGCCGGCGCCGAGCCCCTGAATTTCCGCGAGGTGGACGTGGTCGCCGCGATCAAGGGCATGACCGAGGACCGCGGCGCGCACTGCTCGATCGACGCGGTGGGGTGCGAGGCGGCCGGCTCGCCGTGGCAGCGGATGCTCGGTATCCACGGCAAGCTCTATGGCGGGTCGGCGCAGGCGCTCAACGGGTGCATCCACGCCACGCGCAAGAAAGGCACGGTCTCCGTGGTCGGCGTCTACGGTCCTCCCTGGACTCTCGTCGACTTCGGCAGCGCGATGAACAAGCAGCTCACCATCCGCACCGGCCAGGTGAGCGTGAAGCGGTACATCCCTCGCCTCATCGAGCACATCCGCGCCGGTCGCCTCGAATCCGAATCGATCTTCACGCACCGCCTGCCGCTCGAGGAAGGACCGAAGGCCTACCGCCTCTTCGCGCAGAAGAAGGACGGCTGCATCAAGGTGGCACTCCTTCCGCGAGGCGAGGCGGCGACCGCCCACTGAGGAGGAGCGGATGCTTTCCATCGACGAGATCCGAGGGGTGGACGACGTCTCGCGACGCCCGGGACACGAAGGATACCGGCCCGTCGCTCCCTGGCCCAACGCGCGCATCCCACCCGCGCCGCAGGCGGGCCGACCGACCGTGCCGCGGCGCGTTCGCGCCGGCAAGCCGATGACGCCGGTCTTCGGCACCTCGTGTCCGCTCCGGGGCCTCTCCGGGATCGTCCGCCGGTGGGCCTACGGCTTCCCCGAGCACCGGGCGCGGCACTGGCTCCTCCTCCTTTTCGCCGACCGCGTGGAGGCAACGGCTCCGCGACTTCGCCGGCTCGCGCCCTACGCCGCGTCGATCCTCCTCGCCGCCCTCGCCACGCTGCGACCGCGCGCGAGGAAGGCTCTCGCGAGATCGCCCTCCACCCTCCTCGAATCTCTCCGACGCCTCGGCCCCCGGGTGGCGGAGGCGGGTGCGGCGCGGTAGGTGCGCCTCGGGCCCTGCTGCACCCCCCTCCCGGAGCCGATCCGCTTCCGCCGGACGACGGCGCGCCACCTGTCCCGCCTCGCCCCCGACGCGCGCGCCGAGTTTCTGCGCGAGCTCCTCCTCCACAACGCTGGCGCGCACGAGGAGGCGGTGCGCTGGTGCGCGGATCACGGCATCTTCGCCTTCCGCATGACCAGTCAGATCTTCCCCGTCTACACGCACGCGGAGCTGGGCTACGACCTCGACGTCGTCGACGCCGCGGGCGCGATCCCCGAGCGCCTGGCCCGGGCAGGCGCGCTCGCCCGCGCGCGCGGCGTGCGGCTGAGCCTGCATCCCGATCCCTTCGTGGTCCTCGGCTCGCCGACGGAGCGCGTGGTGAAGAACTCGATCGCGGAGCTGGAGTACCACGGCCTCCCGGCCCGCCTCGTGGGCGCCGAGCAGGTGACGATCCACGCCGGCGGCGCCCAGGGCGGCAGGGTCGCCGCGCTGGAGCGCCTGCGCGACCATCTCGAATGCCTCGCCACCACCACGCGCGCGCTCCTCGCCCTGGAGAACGACGATCGCGTCTTCACCGTGGCCGACCTCCTTCCCCTCCGCCATGCGGAGGGAATTCCCCTCGTCTTCGACGTCCACCACCATCGCCTCCAAGGAGACGGCACCGCCGACGACGAGGCGGCGGAGGCGTGCTTTGAAACCCGGGGCGATCGAGAGCCGTGGGCGCACGTCTCCAGCCCGAGGAGCGGATGGGACGGCCCGGAACCTCGCCTGCACGCCGACTACGTGGACCCCGCGGACGTGCCGGTGGACTGGCCGGCGCGGTGGCTGACCGTGGACGTCGAAGCCAAGGCCAAGGAGCTTGCCGTCCCGCGACTCGCGCGGGATCTCGGCCTGCCTGCGGCCGGAAACGCGCAGAACCGCTGAAGCTTGTGCGCGACCGGCGCATCGGCTAGAAGGCGTCCCTCCGCGCCTCGAGGGGCCCGACGCCTCGAGACGCGGCGCTCCCGGCCTCGTCCTGCCGGGGGCATGCCGCCCGAGCATCGGTGGTTCGAGGAGTCGGTTCGTTCGCCGACTCGCGGGTGAGACATGTCCGAATTGATCGAGAGCGTCGAGATCGCGCCGAATACCTACTGGGTTGGAAAGCGAGACCCGAAGAGCATCTTCCACGCCAACCCCTACCTGCGCATCTTCCGCGGCGTCTCGCCGGAAGGCCGGGCGCAGCAGTTCAACCTCCTCGTCGACCCGGGCTCCCGCTCCGACTTCGCCGTGGTGAGCACCAAGGTGAGCGCGCTCATCGGGAACCTCTCCCGCGTCTCGGCGGTCTGGGTGAATCACCAGGATCCCGACGTCAGCTCCTCGGCGTCGCTCATCGTGGCCAAGCACTCGCCGCGCGCGGCGGTGATCTGCTCGGAAGCCACCTGGAGGCTCATCCAGCACTACGGAATCCCCCGCGACCGCTTCTACTCCACCGATCGCGTGCAGGGCGTCCTCAAGATCCCGACCGGCGGGCACGTCATCCCGGTTCCAAGCCCCTTCTGCCACTTCCGCGGCGCGGTGATGCTCTACGACCCCGAGACGCGCGTCCTCTTCAGCGGCGATCTCTTCGGCGGCCTCACCGAAGTCGACGCCGCCGGGCTGTGGGCCGACGAAAGCGACTGGCGAGGCATGCGTGCCTTTCACCAGATGTACATGCCCTCTTCCCGGGCGGTGGCGAACGCCATCGCCGCCATCCGCCGCCTCGAGCCCAAGGTGGAGATCATCGCTCCGCAGCACGGCCGCGTGATCCGCGGCGCCTGGGTGGACTACTTCATGGACCGCCTGGAGCGGCTCCCGTGCGGCCTCGACATCCTCGAGGACGAAGACGAGGCGAAAAACATCGTCGCCTGGAACAGCGTCCTGGAGCGGGTGCTCGAGACCGCGCGCATGTACCTCGGCCCGGCGGCCGAGGAGCGGATCGCTTCCATCGCCGAGGAGCTCGAGGACGCGGTCGCCTTCGACGCGAGCGGACCGCGGATCCAGGCGTCGCCGCGTTGGGCGCTGGGCGCGATCGTCAATGCGATCACCCAGAACGAGGCGCCCGCCATCGCCAACATCATCAAGCAGGAGGCGCTCGTCGCCGCCGACGAACTCGACCTGCCCCCGCCGGACCTGCGGCTGGAGGAAGCCGACGTCGAGGACTGAGGCCGACGCCCGTGCCACCCGAAGATCGCGGCTTTCCGCTCTTCGCTCCTCCGCTCTGACCTTTCACAGGGACACGAGTGGCCGGGCGGCCTCAGGTACCAAGGAGGCGCACTCTCCCGGTTTCGAGGAGTTCGAGTTCCTCGAGGGCACGGTCGAGGGAGCGGAGCGCCCGCGCCTCCTCCCGCGCCGCCTCCAACGCCTCCTCCGTGCTCAACGGCTCGTGCATCCGCCGCTGCGCCTGGCGGAGCCGCGACGCTGCCCGGGCGACCCGTCGCAACGCCTTCCTTTCGATGCTCCACTTGTCCACGGATCTCCCCTCCTGGGTTCGTCCCGACGAACGATTCTGAAGGGGGCCGCGCGTAGGGTCAAGCGCATGCCCCGCCGGCGATCCCCCGATCCCCTCGCGCTGCGGATCGGCCAGCGCATCCGCGAGCTCCGCACCCAGGCCGGCCTTTCCCTGGAAAAGCTCGCCTACGAGAGCGAGCTTGGCTCCAAGGGGCACCTTTCCGACCTGGAGAGGGGCCTGACCCGCCCCACCATCGCCACCTTGCAGGCCATCGCCAGCCGCCTCGGCGTGGCCCTGCTCGACCTGGTCACCTTCCCCGAGGAGGACGATCGGCAGCGGCTGGTGGAGGCGCTGCGCACCCTGCCCGATCGCGAGATCGAGCGGCTCGTCCGCCGCTACGCGCCCTCCCGGACCTCCGGCCTTCGCGTGGGCGAACCCGGGCGCGATCGGGGCGACGAGCTCGCGCGCCGCCTCGGCGAGCGCGTGCGCGAGCGCCGACTCGAGCTGCGCAGGAGCGCCGAGGAGGTAGCCGCGCGCGCCGGCCTTCCCTCCGAGGAATACCTCGCCATCGAGTCCGGCGAGGCGGACCCCACCCTGCGCACGCTGGCGGAGATCGCCGACGCGCTGGAGATCCCGGTCCACGAACTCTTCCGCCCGCCCGCCTGATATCCGCCGCGCTGCCTGGCCGCCTCGACGCTCCCCGCCGCACGATGTCCGCCACGCTGCCTGGCCGCCTCGACGCTCCCCGCCGCACGATGTCCGCCGTTTGCCGCCCGTTTCGGCGACGTGCCTCGATGCAGACCTTGGGAGTATGGGCGAAGAGCTTCTGCGCCTTCTCTCGAAGAGCCGGCTCTACTCCGAGGAGCTCGGCATCGACCTCGCGGAAGGCGGAGACCCGGCCTATTTCCGATGGTTTCTGGCGAGCCAGCTCTTCGGCCAGCGCATCAGCGAGCCCATCGCTCTGGGCACCTACCACGCCTTCGAGCGCCACGGCCTCCTCTCGCCCGAGGCATTGCTCGCGGCCGGCTGGGACTACCTCGTCCATCCGGTGATGCGCGAGGGCGGCTACGTCCGCTACGACGAGAGCAAGTCCCGCCAGCTCCTCCGCAACGCGAAGGCGCTCCTCGATCGCTATGGCGGGAGCCTGCAGCGCCTCCATGACGAGGCGCGCGATCCCGCGGACCTCGAGCGCCGGCTGCAGACCTTCTACCGGGTGGGCCCGGTCACGGCGAACATCTTCCTGCGGGAGCTACGCCCCTTCTGGCCCAAGGCCGATCCCGAGCCGCTCCCTCGCGTCCGCACGCTCGCCGAGGTGCTGGGGATCGACCTTTCCGCCCTGCCCCGGAAGTCGCTCGCCTTCGCCCGCGTGGAAGCGGGGCTCGTCCGCCTGCAACTCCGTCACCCCAAGGGGCGCAAGGCGCCCCGCACCCGCGCCGACTACGTCCGCCTGGCCCAAAAGGGCGTCGGCCTCGGCGCGCCTCCGCCATGAGTCCGGGAGCTCCTCGGGGCGCCTCATGCGACCGGAAGTTCCTTGGGCGCCCCATGCGACCGACAGCTCCTTGGGGCGCCCCCTCGGCGTCGGACCGCCGAGAACGATCGCCGGGAGGGGCGCGGTACAATGCCCCCGCCAGCGGACATTCGAGGAGAGGAGCCGGTCATGGCGAACGAGGGGAATGCGCGCGACCTTCTACCCCGCGGCAATGCCCTGCGGCAGGCGGTGCGCTGGATCAGCGAGCAGCGGCAGCTGCGCCCGGACGAGAGCCTGGTCAAGCTGATCGACGAGGCCTCCATCCGCTTCGACCTGACCCCGAACGACAGCACCTTTCTGCACCGCACTCTCATCGAAGAAGCCTGAACGGGCGCGATTGTGGTAATCGAGGTGCCCGTGCCCGGGTGACGGAACGGCAGACGTGGCGGACTTAAAATCCGTTGCCCGCCAGGGCGTGAGGGTTCGAGTCCCTCCCCGGGCACCAACGAGATCTGCGAGCCCGCGGTCCTCGAACGCGCGTTGAAGCGGCGGAATGCGCGTGGTAGAGACCTGCGTTCCTTTTCCCTGAGACGGAATCATGCTGGACGTCGTTTCGAAGGGCTTTCGCGCCGCCAAGAACCGCCTGCGAGGACAGGCCGAGATCACCGAGGAGGTGGTCGACGAGGCCCTGCGCGACATTCGCGTGGCCCTCCTGGAGGCGGACGTCGAGTTCGGCGTCGTCAAGCGCTTCATCGCCGACCTGCGGCAGAAGGCGATCGGCGAGGTGGTCCAGACCCGGGTGGAGACGAGCAAGGGCCGGGTGAAGGTCACCCCGGCGGACCACTTCATCAAGCTCTGTCACGACGAGCTCGAGGCCCTCATGGGCCCGGTCGACACCTCGCTGCGCTTCAAGCCCCGCGGGATCTCCACCGTGATGATGGTGGGCCTGCAGGGCTCGGGCAAGACGACCACCGCCGCCAAGCTCGCCAACAAGCTGCTCGCCGAGGGAAAGAAGCCCCTCCTTGTCGCCGCGGACATCTACCGCCCCGCCGCCGTGGATCAGCTCAAGGTCCTCGGCGAGCGGATCGGCGTGCCCGTCTACCACGTCCCCGACACGGCGCCGCCGCAGCTCTGCGAGGACGCGCTGAAGGAAGCGAAGCGGCTCGGACGCGACGTGGTGATCTTCGACACCGCGGGCCGGCTGGCCATCGACGAGGAGATGATGGCCGAGCTGGAGGAGATCAAGGCGCGTACCCAGCCGGACAACATCCTCCTCGTCGCCGACGCGATGATCGGCCAGGACGCCGTCAAGACCGCGGCGGAATTCGACCGGCGCCTCTCCATCGACGGCTTCATCCTGACCAAGCTCGACGGCGACGCCCGCGGCGGCGCCGCCCTCTCGATCAAGGCGGTCACCGGAAAGCCCATCAAGTTCCTCGGCGTGGGGGAGAGCCTCGATCGCCTCGAGGAGTTCCGCCCCGACGGCCTGGCCAGCCGCATCCTCGGCTTCGGCGACATCGTCGGCCTGATGAAGGACTTCGAGCGGGTCGTCGACGAGAAGAAGGCCGAGGAAGACGCGGCCCGCATCCTCTCGGGCAATTTCACCCTGGAGGACTTCGTCGAGCAGATCCGCCTCGTCCGCAAGATGGGGTCGCTCTCCGAGCTTCTCGAGAAGTTCCCCCTCTTCGGCGAGCTGCCCGAGGGCTTCCAGATCGACGAGAAGGAGCTCGTGCGCATCGAGGCGATGGTCAACTCGATGACGCCCGAGGAGCGCCGCAACGCGCCGCAGATCTTCAATGAGTCGCGCATCCGCCGCGTCGCCCGCGGCTCAGGCCACACCGAAAAGCAGGTCCGCGACCTGCTCGCGCGCTACAAGGCGATGCGGGACCTCATGGGCCAGATCGGCGGCAACGCGGGCGGCTTCCTCAGCCGACTCCCCGGCATCCGCCAGCTCGCGCGGCTTCAGCAGCTCAAGGGCATGGACCTTTCGTCCATCTTCGGGGACCTAGGAGCGCGGCCCGCGCCGGCGCCGATGCCGCAGCGCATCCCCGGCCTCCCGCCCGGGTATACGCCGCCCATGGATCCCGCCATGCGCGCGCGGGCGCGCAGCATGGGCTGGGCAAACGGCCCGGCGGTGCCCAGCGCCACCGAAGAGGAGCGGCGCCGCCTCAAGGAGAAGCGCAAGCGCGAGCGCCAGGCCCGAAAGGCCAGCCGAAAGAAGCGCCGCTAGGAGCCTCTTGAGGCAATCGGCCGTCGCGGGGCGGTGGAGGCGGTCGGCGAGATCGGCACGCGCAGCGACGAGCGGGACCGCGAGGCCAGCGTCGTCCCGCTCCGGTCACTCCTCGTCGTCCAAGAGGCTGTCGCGGTACTCCACCACGCACTCGAGGCAGAGCTTGTTCGGCGGCTCGCGCCGGAAGGCGACCACCGTCTCGCCGACTCGGCCGCAGACCTCGCAGCAGCTCTCCGCCTTCGCCTCGCCGGCTTCGAGGAGATCCTTCTTCGGTCCGGACATCGCCTACCCTCCTTGCCTTTCCTCCGCCGAACTCTTGCCCAGCCGGCGCGGGACGACCAGGCCGCGCGAGAGGCGCCGGAGAACTCGCAGCTGCTGCCGCCTCTTGTAGCGCTCGTGGGAGTTCTCCCCGATCTCGTTCTGGCGCGCCGTCTCCTCGTCCAGGAACTGGAACTCAACCGGGACGAAGACGATCGCCGGCCGGTACGGTTCGATCGCCGCCACGTCGCAGGCGGGCGGACCCTCCAGCCGGACCGGAACGTCCGCCACGAAGTTGAGGACGCGGTAGGTCTTGCCCGAGAACTCGTTCGGCACGCCGTTCTTCTTCTTCTCCCATTCCAGCTCGGTCGCCTCGTAGGGATCGAGCTGCAGTTGCGGCACCAGCTCCTTGAGCTCCGGCGTCGCCTCGATAAGGCCGCTAAAGGAGATCAGCGTGTTTTCCGTCTGCGCCGGGACGACGAGGTTGAAGGGGAGCAGGTGGGTCACCAGATGCTGCATGGCCGAGAGGACGTCGCGCTTTTCGCGCACGACGAGCCGGTAGCGCACCTTGTCGAAGATCTGCGTCGCCACCGTCTCCCGCTTGGCCAGCAGCTTGGTGATCGTCGACTCCCGCGACTTCACGCTCCCCTTGAACTCCACCACCGGCGCGCCGGCCTCACGCAGCTGCGACGCCCAGCCCTGGACCCGCTCGTCCACCAGCTTCGCGAGCGTCTCCGAGGCGATCGGCAGGCGGTGCAGGAGCTCGCGCGAGTCCGTGTGGAAGATCGTGTGCATCACCTTGAGCACGATGCACGCGATCCGCCGCCACTTGCGATGCGGACCGACGCCGGAGGCGATGAGGAAGAGGTCGTGGATCGACTCGGGCTCGGCCACCACGTCGGCCACCCGGTAGCGGAAGACCTTGCGGAGGTAGGCCACCGCCTCGTCCAGGATGGCGCGCATGCGGGCTTCGTCCGCCGGCTCGCCGGGCCGGAACTGGCAGAGTCGGAGGAAGTCGTCGACCTCCTCGCGGGTCTGGAAGTTGAGCCGGCGCCAGTCGACCACCGACCCTCCGCGGAGGATCAGGCGGATCTCCTCGAGTTCGCGCACGCCGAATCGCTCCGGCGGCAGGATGGCCTGGGTGCTCGCGACGATGCGGCGAATCTCGATGGCCATGGAGAGATCCTCCGGTGCGTTCCACGCTAGTGGGAGGCACCGCACGCGTCAAGGCGCGCGGCAGCCCCCGGCAGCTTGCTCCGCCGGGGCCCCGACGTGCGACGAGGGAAGGGCCGGCTGGCCCTTCCCTCGTCCTCCTGATGAGCGGCGGCGCCATCGTCGCGCCGCCCTCTCGGCACGCGGGCGAGCGCCCGTCCCTCTCGCTCAGCGCTGACCGATCACGCAGAGCGTGTTCGACGCGTTCCCCGCCGCGTCGCGGACGAAGATCGCCGTGCCAGGCGTGTTCACGCCGTCGGGGAAGCAGGCGCCGAACTCGGCCCGATTGCCGCCGAGCGCGCCGACAGCGAAGGCATTGCTGTGGCCGCCCTTCCCGCTCACGACGAAAACGTTGTTGTTGGAGGGAGTGAAGTCGTTGTTCGGGTCGAAGTACTCGAACGAGAACTTGCAGAAGAGGCGAGCACCCTCACCGCCGCACATGTTGCTGTTGGGCTGGCAGTTCTGGCCCGGGCCGACCGCGACCTGCTCCGGGAAGAAGATGACCGGAGCGTTGGCCTGCTTCGTCCCGTTGTTGGCGCCCAGCGTGCAGCGCGAGCAGTCGTTGAAGACCGAGCCGCACGAGATGTCCACGCACTCCTGCGAGCCGCCGACCAGGCCGCAGTAGGCGTCGCCCTTGTCGTAGCAGTCGGCGGTTTCCGTGCAGGAATTGTCGCCCACGTCCACGCACTGGCCACCCTTGCAGATCTGCCCGTCGCCGCAGTCGGAATCCCCGCTGCAGCCGGCGCCGCGGGGCAAGCACTTCCCCGTGGTGGTGTTGCAGAGGAAGCCCTCCGCGCAATCGTCGTTGCCCGTGCACTTCGGCTCGCACTCGTGGGTCACGGAGTTGCAAACCTGATCTACGGCGCAGTCGTCGTCGGATGCGCACTTGTTCAGGGGCGGGAGCTCGCAGCGGCCGTTCTTCCCGTCGCAGAACTCCGTGTTGCAGATCTGCCCCTCGGGGCAGTCCTCGTCGCTCTGGCACTCGAGGAAGCAGATCGGCTGCTCGGCCTCCGGGCAGCCTGCGCCGGAGCAGGCCAGGTTGTCGCCGCAGTCGTCCGCGTCGGAGCACACCTGCGCGCAGGTACCGTTCACGCAGATCTCGTTCTCGGCGCAATCGTCGTTCGTTTCGCAGCGCGTGGCTTCGTCCTCGCCGCAGCCGACCAGCGCGAACGAGGCGAATGCCGTCACACCGAAAGCAAGAACGAGCCAGTGAAGTCTCGACATGGTCTTCTCCTTGGACCCCGCGCCCTCGCAGGGCACCAGCGCCCTTTACCCCAGCCCTTAGCAGAATTTCAAGTTACGAACCTCGCCCCCCATGTGCGCTGCTGTGGGCGCGAAGCGGCGCCCACGGGCATTTCCCGCAACGCTCGTGCGCCACTGCGGGAAGGAGGAGCGAGCGCCGCGACAGCGCAGGTCCGGCGCTCCCGGTGACGACGGAGCGAGGACGCCGCTCGCAGGCCCGCCCGCGGCGCCGAAGATGACGTGGCTGCGGGCGCCGCCGGCGGCAGCCGAGAGCGGCAACCGCAGCGACGACCGAGCCGAGCGTACTGAAAACGTACGTGAGGCGAGGGAGGAGCGAGGACGCCGCTCGCAGGCCCGCCCGCGGCGCCCGCCTAGAATTGGAAGGGGAATTCGATGGGCTGCATCCGCGGCCCCGAGTACGACGGGAACTTCCAGGTGCGGATCTGCTCCTCGAGGCAGCGCACCATGCCCGCGTGCTCCTGGCCCTTGACCGCCTTGACGTTCGAGGTGCGGCCGTCGGGTTCGATGACCCAGCTCATCACCACGCTGCCGGAGCTGCCGCCCTGCTCCTTGTAGCGGTTGGCGCAGGCGCGCAGCTCGGCGCGGTGGCCGGCGACCACGCTCATGATGTCCCCCTGGCCGAGCTGCAGCGGCTTCTGCACGCCGGAGCCCGGCGGCGGTGGGATGTAGGGCTCGCTGCCCTTCCGCTCCGCTGGCCGAGGAGCGGGTTTGGACATCTCCTTCTCGAAGAGCGCATCGATGGAGCTCGACTTGCCCGCGGCGAGAAGGTCCCGCTTGCCGCTCGGCTGGGTGCTCTCGGGAGCGGGAGCTGGAGCGGGAGCGGGCGCCGGCGGCTGGGTCGACTCCCGGGGATTCGAGACCGGCCGGGCCGCGGTCGGCGTCCGCCTGGGCTCGGGCGCCGCGCGAGGCGTCGGGGCCTTCGCCGCGACCTGGGTGCGGCGGTTTTCCTCGGCCGAGGCCTCGACACGATCCGCGGAGGCGTCGACGGTGTCCTTCTCCGCGCTGGCGACGGTGGAGCCCCCCTGCCCGCTCGAACCTGCCTGGCCATCCTGGCCCGCCTGCTTCTCCTGCGCCCCGGCACCGCCACCGCCTGCATTCGCAGCGACTGCCTCGCCCTGCGCGGAGCCGGCGGCCCCCGCCTCGGGTCGATCCAGGGTCGGCTGCGGCTGCGCCTCCGGCCGGGCCGATGGCTCGGCGCGCGTCACCACCGCGGGTTCGGGGGGCGCCTCGCGACCGAGAGCGCCGACGGGGAGCAGGCCGGCGAAGTAGGCCGCGGCCGCCCCGCCACCGAGGAGGACCGCGGCGAGGGCGATGAAGAGCGGTGCGCGGCCCGGCTTCGGCTCCCGCGCGGCGGTCTGAATCGGCCGCTGTACACGAGGTGCGGGAGCTGGCGCCGGGGCCGGCACGTTCTTCGGGATGGGGATGAACTTGGACGGCTCGGGCGGCGGCGGCTCGGGCAGGTCGCGCAGCACCACGCGGATGCCGGTGGTCTCGGGGTCGGGGATGGCCGGAGCCTCCTCCTGCCGCTTCTCCGCCTCCTCGACCTCCTTTTCCACCAGGGCCTCGAGGGCCACCGCGGCCGTGGGCCGCCACTCGCGCTCCCTCGCCTCCGCCGCTGCCGGCGCGTTCGGCTCGGCCGCCGGCGTCGCCGCCTTGCGCTCGACCGCGCTCGTCCCGCTCGCCTTCGACGCGGCCACCATCTCTGCCTTCGGCCCGGAGGCGCCGTCATGGGGCGCGGACTTCGAGACGGGCGGCAGCCGCCGGACCAGCTCGGGGAGCTGCCCGATCGGCACCCAGTCGGAAAGCCCCGCTCTCCAGCACAGGGAGTCGGGGCCGAGCAGACCGCGCGCCCACCGCTCGGCGATGTCGGCAAAGGAAACGGGGCCGACCTGCTGGCCCTCGATAGCCACGTACCACTCCATCGAGGCGGGGTCGGTCTCCTCCTCGTCCGTCAGAAAGACGTTCTCGAAGGCCTGGCCGAGCTCGTCGTCCAGCGCGACGTCGATCCCGGTGCCGGCGTGCGTGTGGCCGCAGTGCGGACAGACGATCTCGCCGCCGGATCCGGGATCCGGTGTCGGAAGGGGCTGCTGGCAGCGGTCGCAGCGAGCATCCATCGACGCCCTCGAAAATCACGGCGCCCCCGGCGAACTTCGTACCGGCGGGCGCCGCTACCTTAGCCAGGCCCAATCGAAAGGGTCAAGGAATCACCTGAACCGCGACGAAGCGCAGCGTCTTGGGAACCGCGACAGAGCCGTCATAGCAGTTGGTGCAGCGCGCGAGGATGGCGATCTGGTGATTGCCGGGCGTGAGGCGCTTCTTCGCGATCAGGAGCCGCGTGTTGGTCTCGCCGATCTGAACCGGGACGCTGACCGGGGCGAAGCCCGCGTGGCTTCCATCCACCTGGTAGACGAACTCGACGGTCTTGCTGGCTCCGTGGACGATTGCCGCAGTCTCGAAGCTGGCCGATGCTTCCCCCACGAGCAAGACGTCGGCGGTCGAAGTCACGGTGATGGTTCGTGGCTGCCCGACGACCGTCCAGGTGTAACCGGGCTTCATCGACCCGGAGGGCTCGCCCTGCAGGATGTCGAAGTCGAGGATGCCGTCGTCCCCCTTCGGCCCCTGCGGCCCGGTCGGTCCACGCGGCCCCTGAGGCCCCTGAGGCCCCTGCGGCCCCGGAGGCCCCGGCGGTCCCATCTCGCCGCGCTCGCCCTTCGGTCCGGGCTCCCCCTGCGGCCCGCGCTCGCCTCTCGGTCCTTGCGGTCCCGTCGGGCCGCGCTCGCCCTTCTCGCCCGGCTCGCCCTTCTCCCCGCGCTCGCCCTTTTCGCCGCGGAGCAGCCAGAGCTTCTCCTCCGCCGCCATGCCGAGGCGCCGGACCACGAAGCGAGCGATGCCCGGATCCACGTCGTCCGGCATCTCCACGCGCAAAAGGTCGTCGCGAGCTTCCAGGATCTTCAGGGCGCGCTCGCGCTCTCCCTGCTCGAAAAGGACCGTGGCGCCCAGCAGGTTGCTTCCATGGATCTGCACGGTCGAGCGCAAGCGCCCGTTCTCGCCGTCGGCCTCGATCCGCTCGATGCGGGGGGCGGCGTCGGAATCGTCCTCTACGGTCGTCTGGGGTTCGGCCGCAAGGTCGGGCTGTCCGCAGGCGGCCAGCCCCAGCAGCGCGAGGAAGGCGACGTGGTTTCGCATGGCTCTCTCCCTTCTCGGGCGACGGAATGCGCCCTCGCACCCGGGAGTGAGCCAGGAGCGTGCCGATCCGTAAGTCCTCGAAATCCCTGGCGACGTGGCGGGAAGACGGGCCCGGTGCCCGTACCGCCGGGCCCGGTTTGCCGCCCCTACTCCCGAACTTCGATCGCCAGCTTGAGCTTGCGCCGCAGCTCGGCGTAGGGCTCCGAGAGGCAGAAGACCACCAGGTCGTCGACGAGCGGGTCGAGGCCGAGGCGGCTGCCCGCGCTGCCCTCGGAGACCAGGCAGCGGGAGACGACCTTGAGGTCACCGCCCAGAAGCGCGCCAGCCCGGGTGGCGGTGAACTCCACGGACTCGACGTAGCGCCGCAGGCTCAGCCGCTTGCCCACGCTCTCGCGCGCCAGCCGAGCCAGGCGCTCGCGCGCGTCGTCGCCGAGATTCTGCGCGAGCATCGCCCTCATCTTCTCGACGCGCGCGGGCTCGGAGGTGGGCTCGAATCGAGGCTCGCCCAGGGAAAGGGCCGCCTCCAGGGCCACCTGCAGCTCGTCGCGCTTGAGGAGCGTGGCGAAGGCAAATTCCGGGCGGGTGAAGACCAGGTAGCGCGCCAGCAGGAAGTAGAGTTCCTTCTTGCGCCGCTTCTCCGAGAACATGTCGGGGCCGGCGACGAGGCAGAGCGGGAAGGTGCCCGCCACCGCCAGGCCCACCACGGCCTCCGAGCGGAAGATCGCCGGAGGGGCGATGCCCAGCGTGGCAGCGACGTAGCGACACGCGTTGGCGAAGAAGAGCATCGAGTTGTCGATGTCCACGCGGTCGCGGTCGGGGTCGATGCGCAGCGTCTTTCCCTGCACCTTCACCGCGTCCAGCCCCGACGCGAAAAGCGCCCCGGCCTCGCGATAGAGCAGCCCGAAGATCTCCGACGTCGGCGCCAGCGCGTCCGGGTGACAGAGCAGATCGCGGAAATCCTCCTGGGCGAGGCTCTCCTCGGTCGAGGCGCGCGCGAATCCCTCGAGGCGCGCGAGGATTCCTTCCTCGTCGCGGCCTCCCTCGCCGAGGAGGTGGCTGACCACCTGCGCGGCGACGTAGGCGTGGTCGAAGGCGCGGCGCCGGGCGTGCAGCTTGACCAGCGCCTTGGCGGCGGCCACGCGCGACTCGGGAACGGCGAGAAGCCTCCGATACGCGCGGATCGCCTCCTCCTCCGAGCCGGCCTCGCGCGTGACGAGTTCCGCGTAGCGCTCGCGCGCCACCGCGTCGGATGGCTCCAGCGCCACCACCGCACGGTAGGCCTTCACCGCCTCGGAAGGCCGGTCGAGCACCTCGTAGTAGAGGTCCGCGAGGTTGCGGAAGAGCGAGGCGCGGGCCTTCTCGTAGCCCACCTTGCCGGAGAGACGCTCGATCATCCGCAGGTAGCTCTCCTCGAGCAGACCCCACTTCCCCGCGCCGACCAGCATCTTCTCCAGCGCCGAGAAGGCCTCGGTCTGGCGGAAGTCGAGGTTGAGCGCGGCCTCGAAGTGCAGCGCCGCCTTCTCCAGCCAGTCGGGCGAGCTGCGGCCCTCGTCGCGGTGCAGCTTGCCGAGCTGGATGTGGTAGCTCGCGGCGCGGCGCGGCGAGCCCTTCGCCTCCGGCGTCTTGAGCATGCGCTCCAGCAGATCGATGGCCCGCGCGGCCTGCCGCGTCCGCTCGTACAGGTCGAGCAGCTCCTCCATCGCCTCGAGATCGGCAGGAACCTCCCGCAGGTAGGCGACCAGCGCCTCGATGGCGATCTCGGGCGCGTCGAGCCGGTCGCGGGCGAGCCGCGCCGTGCTGCGCAGGAGCTGACGGCGCTCCTCGCCCTGCAGCAGATGCAGCAGCCGGTGGCGATGGCGGAGGGCCTCGTCGTACTGCCCGTCCTCCTCCGCGACGTCGATGATGGCGCGCAGCGAGGGAACGTGGTCGGGGTCGAGCTCGAGCGCGGTGCGAAGGCTCTTGAGTGCGCCGGCGCGATCGCCCAGCCGCGCGCGGAGCGCGCCGATGGTGCGGTGGAGCTCCACCACCTCGGGCTCCTCGAGCTCCTCGCGGTGGTGGATGAGGATGTTCTGGTAGATCTTCAGCGCCTGGATGGTGTCGCCCGCGGCGAGCCTCAGCCGCGCGAGCCCCTCCGCGCCGGGCAGGTGCGTGGGGTCGAGCTCGTAGGCGCGGGCGTAGCACTCCATCGCCTTCGGCCGGTTCTCCCGCCGCTCGCAGACCTCGCCGAGCGCACAGAGGGCGGCGACGAGCTCCTCCGCGTCGCGGCCGGGCGAGAGCTCGCGGCAGAGCACGTCGAGCGCCCGCTCCGCGCCCTCCCAGTTCTCTCGCTCCCGGTACAGCTCGACGAGGCGGCGGGCCGCATCGAGGTGGCTGCCGTCGTGCCGGAGGGTCTCCTCGAAGTAGCGGATCGCCCCCGCGCGATCGCCGCGCTCGAGCCGGAAGCGGCCGGCCTCGAAGAAACACGCCGCGCGGGCACCGGGCTCCTGCGTGTAGGAAGCCTCCTGCAGCAGGTACTCGAGATAGGCGTCGGCGTCGCCTCGCTCGAGCGCGAGCTCCTTGAGCGCCTGAATGGAAGGCAGGTGTCCGGGGTCGATCTTGCGCGCCTCGAGGAAGGCGCCGCGCGCCGACTCCGGATCGAGGAGCATCTCGCGGTGGATCCGCCCCATGCGGTAGTAGAGCTCCACCGCCTCCGGACCGTGGCCGGCGCGCGCGGCCTGCTGCGAAAGAAGCTGCAGCGCGTCGGTCCAGTTGCCCGTGCGCTCGTAGATCGTGCCTAGACCGATCGCAGCTTCCTGGGCCGACGGGTTCAGCTCGTAGGCCTTCCGGTAGGCCTGCTCGGCGCGGTCGATCTGCTGCAGCTCGTTCAGGTAGAGGTCGCCGAGGCGCGTCCAGATCTCCGCCCGCTCCTCCGCCTTGCGCGCGTCGCCGGCGAGGAGCTCCTCGTGGCGGAGATAGGCCTCGGCCAGCCGCTGCCAATGCTCCTCGGCGCGCAGCAGACGCTCCAGGTCGCGCAGGGCCGCGACGTTGTCCGGCTCGAGGGCGAGCGCGGCGTCGAGGCAGGCGATGGCGTTGGGGAGATTGCCGAGCTTCTCCTCCCAGATGCTCGCCGCCTTCAGGTAGATGCGCACCTGCTCCTTGGGCCGGCCCTCGGCGAGGCGCAGCTTGCGATCGTAGATGCCGAGGAGCTCGGCGGCGCGGTCCGCCTGGGTGTAGAGCCGCTCCAGCGCATCCAGCGCGGCGAGGTCCTCGGGGTCGATCTCGAGGATGCGCTCGTGCGCGGCGATGGCGCCCGCGTCGTCGTCGAGGCGCATCTCGTGGATCTCGGCGATCTGCCGCTCGAGCTCGATCCGCCCGCCCGAGTTCTCCGTCAGGTCCCGCAGCCGCGCGAGCAAGGCGACGAGGTCCTCGAAGCGCCCGTAGCGTTCGAGGAGCTCGCGCAGCGCGGCCGCCGCCTCGGCGCTGGACGGATCGAGGTCGAAGGCCTCGCGCAGCACGTCCAGCGCGCGGTCGACCTGGCCAGACCGCTCCAGGATCCGGCCCATCCGGATCAATCGCTGCTGCCGCTCCACCGGCGAGGCGGCGATCTCCACCTGCCGTTCGAGGATCTCCACCAGGCGCTCGTGCTCGCCGCGCGATTCGAAGAGGCGCTCCAGGGCGGCGAGGGCCTCCGGGTGATAGGGGTCGTGCTCGAGGACGCGGCGATAGCTCGCCTCCGCCTCGCGGGGATCGTCGAGCCTTTCGTCGTGCAGTCGGCCGCGCAGGAGCCACAGCGACCGCTCGCCCGACTCCTCCGCCACGCTCTCGAGCACCAGCGAGAGTTCCTCGTAGTTGCCGCCGCGCTCCGCGATCTCCCACAGCGCCTGCACGACTTTCGGATCGCGGGGCGCCAGCCCCAGCGCCGCGGCGAGCCGGGCGAAGGCGAGGTCGCGCTGCCCCAGCCTCTCCTCCAGCACCCGCGCCAGGTCCAGGAGCAGCTCGACCTTCTGCCGGTCGTCGGTGGCCGATCCGAGGTAGCGCTCCGTGGCCGCAGCGTAGCGGCGAAAATCCGCCGCCTGGCGGTAGATGGCGCGCAGCTCGGAGAAGGCCGTCTCGTCGCGCGGATGGCGCTCCAGCACGCGCTCCAGGGCCTGCGCCGCCATGTGGGGCCGGCGCAGCTCGTCGCGCCAGAGGCGCGCGATCTCGCGCAGGCGCTCCACGTCGCCCACGGGCTCGACAGCCACGAGCGCCTCGAGGACGCGGATCCGCTCGGCGTGGGCCTTCCACTCGCCGAGGACCGTCTCGAGGCGAAGCAGCTCCTCCTTGCGATGCGGAGACAGGTCGAGGATGCGGCCCGCGGCCTCGATGGCTTCCTGCCGCTTGCCCATGCGGACGAGGCATTCGAAGAGCTCGAGGCGAACCGCCTTGACGTCGGCCGGATCGTCCTGGAGCGGGATGAGCCGCCGCAGCACCTCCTCGAGGAGCGCGTCCTCGCCGCGCAGCGCGTACAGCGATCGGAGCGCCTCCAGGGCCTCGCGGTTGCGCGGGTCCTGGTCGAGCACGGCGCGATAGCCCTCGATCGCGCCGTCGACGTCGCCGAGCCGGTCGCGCCGCAGCCCTGCCAGGCGCAGCAGCAGGCCGATGCGCTCGCGCGCATCGCGCGCGACGGCGACCGAGGACTGCAGGAGCTCGGCCACCTCGCCGAAACTGCCGCGCCCCGCCAGGATGGAGATCAGGCGCTCGCGCAGCACCGCGTTGCGCGGGTCGCGGGAGAGAAGCTCGCGGTAGTGGGCGATCGTCCGCGCGGCGTCGAAGGCGAGCGCGCGCTCGCGGAGCGCCTCGGCGCGCGCGGCATCCCCTTCCCGCTCCGCGAGATCGGCGAGGTGGAGCGCCAGCTCGGCGGCGACGCTGGCGTTGGGAAGGCGATCGAGTTCCTCCGCGGCGGCCGCGATCCACTCGTCCACGCAGTCGGCGGCGCGGGCGACCGCGGCGATCTCGGTCCAGAGTGCCCGGTCCGCCGGGTCCTCGCGGAAGGCGCGGTGCAGGGCGAGGAAGGCGAGGTCCGGGCGGTTCTGGCGGCTCCGGCGCAGCTCGGCGAGCTCCAGCAGGAGCCCCTTGCGCGAGGCGCGGTCCGCATAGGAGACGCGGTGCTCCAGCAGGTCGCAGAGGCCCGCCCAGTCCATGCGCGCGCGGTAGGCCTTCTCCATGGCCGCGGCGATGGCCGGATTGCCCGGATCACTCTCCAGCAGCCTCTCCAGCCGCTCCAGCGCCGGACCGTGGGCTGGGTCGGCCTCGAGGATGCGGGCGTAGATGCGGATGGCGCCCGCGCGATCGAGGAGCGGCCCCTCCTTGAGCTCGGCGAGGCGCAACTCGACCGCGGCCCGCGCGGGCCCCTTCTCCCGGGCCAGGCGCCGCTCGAGCACCGCGGCCACGTCGGTCCAGCGCTCGCGGCGCGTCGCCACCTCCTCCATCGCCTCCAGGGCGCGGGGGTCGTCGGGCCACCGCTCGGCGTAGTCCGTCAGCGTGTCCCAGGCCGCCGCCAGGTCTCCGATGCGCTCGCGCTGCACGCGGGCGATCTCCCAGAGGAGCCGGCGCCGCTCCGCATCGTCGACCGCGACGCGAGCGAGCGCCCGGAGCGCGTCCACGTACCCCACCGCATCCGGCGAGCGGGCGCGCAGGCGCACCTCCGCCTCCAGAAGCTCGCGGTCGCCGGGGTCGATCGAGCGCGCTTCCAGGTAGGCGCGCAGCGCCGTCTCCTCGTCGCCGATCGCCTCGGCCGCGCGCGCCAGGGCGACGTGGAGTCGCCGCCGCGACTCGGGTCCTCCGCCGAAGGGCGCGATCTCGTCGAGGAGCGCGACGAGCTCCTCCTGCAGCGAGGCGCGCGCGGCCGTCTGCAGGACGAGGTCGAGCGCCTCCGCGTTCGCGGGCTCGGCGCGCAGCGCCCGGCTCGCCGCCACGAAGGCCAACGCGGGCTGCGGCTGCGCGGTGGTGTGGATCTCGGCGATGCGCAGGTAGAGGCGAGCGCGCTCGGCCGGATTCTCCTCGGCGAGCGCCAGGATCTCGAGCGCGCGAACGGCCTGGGAAAACTCCCGCTCCTCCAGGTAGATGGGGGCCAACAGGCGCGCGGCCTCCACCTTCCGCCTGCCCTCCTCCTCCTCGACGAGCTCCTCGAGAACGGAGAGGACTCCCGGATGGCGGGGCTCCTCGTCGAGCACGCGGCGGAGGAGAGCGAAGCCCCCGGCGGGATCGCGCTCGAGCCGCAGCAACACCTTCGCCAGCTCGACGCGCAGCTCGCGCGCCTCGCGGGCGGCACCGCGTGACTCGAGGTACGCGACCCGCTCCTCGTGGAGCTCCGCGAGCTCGCGGTGGCGGCGCGAGCTGCGGAGGATCTCCGCCAGGGCCTCGAAGGCCTCGCGATCCCCCGGGTCCATCTCGAGGACGCGGCGATACGCTTCGATGGCCGCCACCTCGTCCTCGAGCTGGTCGAGCTGCAGCGCCCCGAGTTCCAGCAAGAGCGCCCGCCGCTCCTCGGCGGAGGCCTCCTGGGCGATGCGCATCTCGTAGAGGCGGGCCAGATCGGCGAACCGCCCCAGCGCGCGGTAGTTGCGCTCCAGCGCTTCCACCGCCTCGCGGTCGTCGGGAAAGGAGTTGAGGATGGAGTTCCAGCGCGCGACGGCGCCCGGGCGATCGCCGAGCTCCTCCTCGCAGATCACCGCCGCGCGGGCGCGCAGGTCGCGGGCCTCGCGTCCCTCGCGGCGCGCGGCCTCCATGTCAAAGATCTCGCAGAGCTCCCGCAGGGTCCCCGCCGCCTTCGCCAACCTCTCCAGGTGGCGCGCCGCCTCTTCCGATCCCTCGGAGAAAGCGCGGGCCGAGGCGTCGAAGGCCAGCCGCGGGTTGGCCAGCGACTCCTCGGCGATGAAGGCGATCTCTCGCAACAGCGCCCAGCGGCGCTCCGGCTCTACCGTCCGCTCGAGCGCCTCCTCGCGCAGCGCCACGCGGAACTCGTGGTCGCCCGCACGCGCGAGGAAACGATCCAGCGTCTCCAGCGCGGCGGCGGCGTGCGCACCTCCCTCGCGCCACAGCGCTGCGAGGCCGTCGCGCGCCCCGCCGTGATCGGGCCGGCCCTCCAGCACGGCCGCGTACAGCGAGATCGCGCGCTCGGGGTTGGAGCGGTGCAGAAGCCCGGCGATCCGCACGCCGAGCGCCCGCTCCTCCTCCTCGTCGCCCTCGCGGATCGCCCGGCGCTTGAGGCGCTCCAGCAGGGCGATGAGCCCCTCGCGCAGCGACTCGACGCGGTCCGGATCCTCCTCGTTCTCCAACAGGTCGGCCCAGCGCTCGACGAGGGCCCTCTCGAGGTCCGCCTTCTGGGCCGCCTCCACCACCGCAGCGCGAAGCTCGAGGTCGTCGGGGTTGGCGGCGAAGGCGCGCAAGAGCTCGGCGAAGCGGTCCGCCGGCGAGAGGGAAGGACGCGGGGGGAGCTGGGGCGGCTCCACGGCCGCGGGGACGGCATCCGGTTCATCGGAGCGCGCGTCCTCCACCCCGATCGGCGCGTCCGCGGTCTCGGTGGAGGCAGCGCTGCCCACCGCGTCGCCCGCGGAAGGTGGCGGCGACGGCCGGTTGCGAGCGGCGTCGATCGCCTGCGCCAGCGCCAGCGCCTCCTCGCAATCCGGATCAATTTGCAGCGCCTCCTCGAGGCAGCGCTCCGCGAAGGCGAGATCGCCGTGCGCATCGAGCGCGTCCTGCCCGAGCGCGACGATGGACCGCGCGTGCTCGCGCGCCTCCTCCGCGCCAGCGCCGGCGGCCGCCTGCAGAAGGCGTGAAAGCGCCGCCTGGAGATCGCTCTCCCGCGTGGCCGGCTCCGATGTCCGATGCATCTGAAGTCCCCCTCAGAACGTGTACTTCAGGTGGGGGAGGAGAGTGATGGCGTCCGCCTGCCCGAGGTCCCCGAGAAGGCCCAGCCAGTCGAGCTCCAGGCCCACCGAAAAGTGCCGCAGGTGTGTAAAGTACTCCACGCCGACGCCGCCGAGGGCGAAGAAGCCCTCCTCGTCCAGGATGCCCCGGGGCCGGGAGACCGTGGCGCCGCCCGCGGCGCGCAGGAAGAAGAAGGTGCGGTCCGCGCCGTTGGCGTCGGCGAGCCGGATCGGCGCCCAGCGCAGCCCGGCACCGAACATCATCGTCTGGAAGTCGCCGCGCGCTCCCCGCGGGTCGAGGTCGTCGTCGGTGATGCCGCGATAGTCGGCCGGCGCGCCCACCGACTGGCCCCAGGCGAGCACGCCGATCTGGAGCGCGTCGAGCAGGTCGTAGCCCACCTCGATGCCGATGAGGGTGCCGAGCGCGGAACTTCCGTTCTCGCCGGGAAGGTCGAGGTAATAGACCGCCCCCACGTGGCTCGCGGCCCACAGGCCGCGTTCGACGTCTGCGAGCTTGGTCACCGACTGTGCACCCGCCCACGCGGGCAGCATGCAGACGGCGAGGATCAGCGCCCCGATGCGGCTCATCGGCTCCTCCAAGGTCGAAAATCTCGAAGGCGCTTGTACCACAGCCCTGCCGCCTTGGCGATTTTGCGACCTCCCTCCCGGCCCCCTCAGACGAAGCGCACCGCCGCGGCAGCGAACGCCGCGACGATGGCCGCGGCGGAGACGAGCGCCAGCGTGCGGGCCCAGCCCCGGTCGGCGCGCCTCGCCGGAAGGGCCCAGCCCGCCGCCGCCCCGCCGAGGAAACCGCCCAGGTGGCCGAGCCAGTCGATGTTGGGGACGATGAAGCTGTAGGCCATGAGGACCGCCGACCAGATCAGGAGGTCGGTGAGGATGCGCTTTCCGGTGAGGGTAAGGCGCTCGCGGTGCCGCAGCAGGAAGGAGACGAGCGCCCCCACCAGGCCGAAGATCGCACCGGAAGCGCCCGCGCTGACCTTCGGCTGAAGCAGCGTCAGCGCGGATCCCGTGAAAGCGCAGAACACGAAGAGCGAGAGCGTCAGCGCGCTTCCGAAGGTGGACTCCGCGAGCCGGCCGATCTGCAGCAGGGCCCAGCCGTTGAGCAGGAGGTGGATCGGGCCGACGTGGAGGAAGGCTGCGGTCAGCATCCGCCACCACTCGCCGTCGTCCACGATCCGCGTGGACTCGTTGGCTCCCAGAGCGAGCAGGACGCGAGGTGAGGTGGAGCCCCCGGCGATCACCTCGAGCAGGAACGCGATGCCGATCAGGGCCAGCAGGGAATGGGTCGTCGGGAAGGCGCCGAACAGGGTGCGAGGAGGGCTCACGGACCGCCAGTATAGGCCCGCAGCGCCGCCAGCGCCCGCAGGAAATCCTCGGGCAAGGGAGCCTCGCAGCGGACGAGCTCGCCCGTGGTCGGATGCGGAAAGGCCAGCACGCGGGCGTGCAGCGCATGGCGGCCGATCGCCTCCTCCGCCTGGCGGAGGACTGGGTCGTCCCGCAGGGCCTTGCGGCGGATCGACCCGCCGTAGACCTCGTCGGCCAGCAGCGGATGCCCCGCCTCGGAAAGGTGCACGCGGATTTGATGAGTGCGCCCCGTCACGGGGCGGGCCTCGATCCGGCAGGCCGGCCCGAAGCGCTCGAGCACGCGGAAGCGGGTGATCGCCCGGCGCGGCGGACCGGCGGGCTTGCGCGAGGTGAAGCGGACGCGGTCGGTGGGGTGGCGCCCGAAGGGCGTGTCCATCGTCCACTCGTCCGATGGTGGATCGCCGAAGGCCAGCGCCTCGTAGACCTTCTCCACCGCCCGGCTCTTGAAGACCGCCTGCAGCGCGTTCAGCGCGCGGTCGTTCTTGGCCACCACCATGCAGCCGGAGGTGTCCTTGTCCAGCCGGTGCACGATCCCGGGTCGGATCTCGCCGCCGATCCCCTGCAAATCCTGCACGTGGAAGAGGATGGCGTTGACCAGCGTCCCCGAGCTCACCCCCGCCGCCGGGTGCACGACCACGCCGGGATCCTTGTCGATGACGAGGAGGTCGCGGTCCTCGTGGAGGATCCGCAGCGGCAGGTCCTCGGGCTTCGGCTCGGCCGGAACGGGGTCGGGGATCTCCACCGAGATCGTTTCCCCGCCCCGGAGCTTGCGCGAGGGCTTGACGACCTTGCCATCCACCAGCACCCGCCCCTCCTCGATCAACGACTGGATGCGGGAGCGGGACAGGTCCTCGTGCCGGCTACCGAGAAAGCGATCGAGGCGCTGGCCCTGCGCCTCCTCGGGGACCGAGTGGACGACCGTCTCGGCCATTCAGAGCCAGACTTTGGAGCGGATGTGGCCCCGCGGGCGAACGATGATGTCGACGATGGCCCGCTCGAAGAAGTTGGTCGTGCGGTACAGCTCGTCCGACACCCGGCTGCGATACAGCTCCCTCCCCTCTTCGATCTCCTCCTGCAGCACCTCGAAGAGGTTGTCCTCCTCGATCCCCTTGCGGATCTTTTCCTCGTTGTAGAGGGAGATGTCCGACGCGATGGCGCGTGCCAGCCGGATCGCCTTGGCCTTCTCTTCTTCGGTGGGCATGGACGTGCCTCTGCTCGCGATTCGTCGACCGGAGCCAGTCTAGGCGCTGCGGATCGGGGCGTCAAACGCTCAACCGCCGCGCTCGCGGCGGGCGAGGAAGGTGCGCGCGACCTGCTCGGGATCGAGGCCGAGCTCGCGGGCCACCGAAACGAGGAAGCCGCGGACGAAGACCCGCGCGGGAAGCCAGTCCCACCGCTCCTTTTCCAGGCTCTCCAGGTGCATGGGCGAGATCTTGGTGCGGTGGGAGAGGTCCTGGATCGTCAGGCGCCGCGCCATCCTCACCTCGCGCAGGAGCGCGCCGGTGAAGACCGTGTCCGGCGTGATCTCCGGCATCGGCGGCGCCGGCATCTGCGGCGTCGACGGCAGGGGCGGCGGTGTCGGACGCAGGCCGGTCCGCGCGGGCGCCGGCGCGGGGCGCGCAGCGAGGCCAGGCTCCTCGACGGCCTCGCGCGTCGTCCCGGTGGGCGCGCCATACCCGACCGGAGCCCGACCGGTCGCGGGCGGGTGCTCCACCGCCGGAGCCGGGCGCGTCGACGCCGCCAGCGGACGCTCCGCCGCCGGGATCGGGCGGGATGCTGGCACCGTCGCGCGCTCCACCGCCGGAACCGAGTCGGTGAACGCCGGCCCCGGATGTTCCGCCAGCGGGACCGAGCCGGTCGACGGCGTCAGCGAGCGTTCCCCCGCCAGAGCCGGGCGCGCCGGCTCCACGGTCAGCCATCGCGATGGCTCCGCCGCCATCCCCGCCGGCACCGCCGCGGCGCCGGGCACCGACTCCACCTCCGCCCGGGCCTCCGCCGACGCGGTCGGCACAAGCGCGCGGACCGCCTCGACGGAGGGCGCCGACTTCACCTCGGGAGGCGGATGGCCGTGCTCCTCGTCGTGGGTCCGGCGCAGCTCGGGATCCGCGAGGATGCGGTAGGCCTCCTCGATCTCCATCAGGACGGCGCGCTGCTCCTCCGGCGTGACCAGGGAGTAGACGGCCAGCGAGGAGGGGCCGAAGATGGCGCGCACCCGCTCGTACGCGCGCCGGATCTCGGGGAAGGACGCGCCAGGGCTGACCTCGAGGACCTCGTAGGGGCAGCGCGAGCTCATCGCGTGCTCTCCGCCTCCTCGATGCGGGCCCAGAGTCCGTCGGCGATCGCGCGCAGGTCCTCGGCGATGGGATGGCCGGCGCGCTCCAGAAGCAGCGGACGTCGCGCCCGCACCGCCCTCCACGCCTCGTCGTCGTGGCGGACGTAGCCGAGGTAGCGCAGCTCGATCCCGAAGAAGCGCCGCCATGCGGTGCAGATCGCGTCGCCGAGGCCGAGGTCGGCCGCCTCGCGGACCGCGTTGACCACGACGAAGGGACGAAACGCCCGCATCTCCTCGGCGAGGCGGCTCCCCGCCTCCGGATCCTTCTTCGAGACCTCCTGGACCAGCTGCGCCGGGCTCATCGGGCGCCTCGCCTGCATGACCTCGGCGAGGAGGTCGTGCAGACCGTAGACCGCCTCGACCGCCTTCAGCCGCCGGAAGAACGCCGCCTTCACGAAGCGATACGCGTTCTCCACGGCGGTGGGCTCCGGAACCAGGGTGACGATCCCCTCGTCGGCGACGAGGAAGAAATCGAGCACGTTGAAGTGGCTGCCGGCCCCCAGGTCGAGCACGACGAGATCGGCGTCGAGCACCTGGAGGGCCCGCATCAGCCGCAGCTTCTGCTGGTGCAGCGGGTTGGCCGCGCCGATGGCGTCGAGGGAGCCGGAGATCAGCCGGAGGTTTTCGATTCCCGTCTCGACGGCGATCTCCTCCAGGCTCTCCACGCGCCGCAGCACGAAGTCGGAAAGCGTCGCCTCGGGATGCGCCATGCCGAGGCAGGTGTGGAGGTTGGCGCCGCCCAGGTCGAGGTCGACCAGCACGACTCGGCGCCCTCTGCGCGCGAACTCGATCGCGAGGCTCGATGCGATCAGCGACTTGCCGATCCCCCCCTTGCCACCGCCCACCGCGAGGATGCGCCGGGCGAAAGCGCCCCCGAGTCGCACGTCGCCCGTCGAGACCGGTTCGGCTGGCGAGTGTTCGGCAAGAGTGCGCATCGGGCACACACTAACACAGGCCCTTGCAATTGCCATCTAGCGGGCCGCGCGTTTCCCACAGCGAGGCGGGACCGTTTCAGTCCTCCGCGCCGTTGCGGTGCGGCGCGCCGACCGGCAAGAGAAAGGGCTTCCACGACTCGAACGCCGATGGCTTGCCGCTCCGCAGGACCGGATTCCACCTCGGACGGAAGGGCTTGCGCAGAAGCCGCATCCCCGCCTGCTCGGGCGTGCGCCCGCCCTTTTTGAGATTGCACGCGATGCAGGAGCAGACGACGTTCTCCCAGGTCGTCGCTCCGCCTTGCGAGCGAGGTATCACGTGGTCGAGGTTGAGCTGCGAGCGCGGCAAGGTTCTCCCGCAGTACTGGCATGTGTTTTCGTCGCGTAAAAACACGTTTTGCCTCGAGAAACGCACCTCCATTCCCGGATTCCGGTCCAAGGCCATCAGGACGATCACCCAGGGGACGCGGATCCGCCGCGACGGCGTTCCGATCGAATCGCCGGACGCAGCGGAGAGGGCCGCCCACGACTCGAAGTCGAAGAGCCGGAACTTCTCGTCGATCGCCTGGGCAACTCCACGGTAGAGCAGGACGAAGGCGCGTCGCAGCGACGTCACGTGGATCGGCTGGAAGGTGCGGTCGAGGACAAGACAAGGAGCCGCAAGCGAGACGGAGACGGAGGGCCTCCGGCGTAGCGCCGCCCCATCGGCTGTCATGGAGCTCATGCTCGGGGCGCTCCCATCCGCGACCTCCGTTCGGTCCCGGCACGCGTGGCGCCGGGCCGTGCGGGGAACGAGCGCGGGCGTCCCGCCCCCGCGCCGGGCGCGATTCTAGCGCGCCCCCGACCCCCTGGTAAGCCGGGCCGGCCCGCGGCTCGCCCGGCCGGCTACACCAGGAACCCCTCCGCGTCCCGGAAGGCCCGGGCGATCGCCTCCGCCGCAACCGGGATCTCCTCCTCCGCGATCGAGGACGCGTCGACGACGAGGCGTCCCTCGGCGACGCGGGCCGGAAGGCCCGGCGCCCTGCGCTCGAGCTCCACCCAGAGCCGCCGTCCGCCTGCCACCGAGACGACGGAGCCCCGGATCGACGCCACGATCCCTCGCTCCTCGAGGCCGCGCGCCAAAAGGCTCGCCCGCCGCTCGCCCTCCGATTCCCACACGACGTTCCCCCCTCTCACGGCGCCGCCCGGCCCGGCGCGATGGCCGGGAACCGGTCCTCGCCCTCCCCGTAGATCAGCCGGTAGGTGGCGAAGCTGTCGAGCACCCGCTTCACGTAGTTTCGCGTCTGGTCGATCGGGATCTCCTCCACGAACTCGTCCAGCGAGAGCTCGCCGCGCGCGTCGAGCCAGCGCACCACCGCCCCCGGCCCCGCGTTGTAGCCGGCGCAGGCCAGCGCCCAGTTGCCCTGGAAACGCTGCAGAAGCGATCCCAGATACGCGGTCCCGATCCGCACGTTGGTGGCCGGATCCTTGAGGCGGCTCGCGTCCACCGGCCCCAGCCCCAGGCTGCGCGCCACGGCGCGCGCGGTCTGGACCATCAGTTGCGTCAGCCCGACCGCCCCCGCCCACGAGACAACCAGCGGGTCGAGGCTCGACTCCTCCCGCATCAGCGCCTGCAGCAGATCGGCGGGAACGCCGTACTTCCGCGCGTTCTCCTCCACGAGATCGCGGTACGCGAGCGGATAGGCGAGGCGATAGAGCAGTGCAGTCTCGGCTCCGTACCCACGCTCGAGGGCCTCCGCCAGCTCGACCCGCGCGATCTGCAGCGCGGGCTGGCGCGAGCCCGCGCGGTCCAGCAGGTAGACGATAGCGAGGACCGGATCGGCGGATCCACCCGCCGCCGCGCGGAGCGCCGCCCGGTCGATCCGGAGCAGCTCCGCGGTGGCCTCGGTGGAAAAGCCCAGGCGCAAGAGCTCGACGGCCGCCGCGATGCGCCGTTCGCCGGCGACCACGGAAAGATCGAACTCCGGCGCCGATGCGTCGAGGAGCTCGGGCCGGAGTTCCGTCGCGAGCGCGGGGTCGAGGGCCCGGACCCGGCCCCGCGCCAGCAGCGCGTAGTAGGACGCCGGGTGATCGACGAGGAGGCGGCGGAAAGCGGCGACCGCCTCGGCCGGCCGGCCGAGGTCGAGCAGCGTCCGGCCCTGCCAGTAGAGCGCGCGCGGCCGCTCCCGCCGCTCGCCCTCGAGCTGATGGAGCGCGAGGAGGGCCTCCTCCAAACGCCCTTGCTGGCGCTCCAGCCAGAAGAGCCGGAAGAGCGCCTCGCCCCGGAAGTCCCCGCCGGGATGGCGCTCGATCAGCCGGTGCAGAAGCTCGCGAGCGCGCTGCAACTCCCCCTGGCTGCGCGCTACCTCCGCGGCATGGAAGAGCGCGTCGTCGGCGTAGGAGTGATGGGGGAATTCCCCGGCGAGCCGCAGCCAGTTCTGGGCGCCGCGCGGCGGATCGACGACGGTCGTGCTGGTGGCGAGCAGGTAGAGCGCGCGAACGCGGACCTCGGAGTCCTCGCAGCGCTCCACCACCGGCTCGAGCGCGCCGGGCACCTCCGAGTGCCGGCGCATCTTCCGCAGGGCCCGGCCCAATTCCAGCCGCGCCTCGCAGCCCGCCTGCGAAGGGAATTCGAGCGCGGGCAGCACCTCTCGCAGGAGCGCCGCGCCCTCCTCGTTGCGGTGCGCCTCCACCAGGTTCCGGGCCCGGCGCAGCATCTCCCCGGCGCCGAGTTTCGCCGCGCCGAGCGCCTCGAGGCGCCGCCGCGCCGCTTCCGCCTCCGGCGACAGGACGTGCTCCGTAAAGAGCTTGCGGTAGGCGGCGACGGCGGCGGGCCGATCCCGCTTCTCGGCGATCTCGCCGAAAAGGAGCAGCGCGCGGGCCGGCTGGTCCTGGCCCCACTTCGGCGCGGGCTTCTCGGCGAGCGGGCGGAGCACCTCCATCGCCTCCGCCTCGCGACCGAGCCGGACGAGGAGGCGGGCGCGGGCCAGCCGGGCCTCGTCGTGCAGCACCGATTCCGGACCGATGCGCCCGTAGGCGGCGAGAGCGCCTTCGCGATCCATGCGTTTCTCCCGCGCCTGGGCCAGGTGCCACAGGACGCGGTCCTCGATCGTCGGCAGGCGAGGGACGAGCTCCTCGAGCAGCTTCTCCGCGCGGTCGACCTCGCCCGAGCGCAGCAGCGCCAGCGCGCGCAGGTAGGCGGCCTGCGGGGAGCCGTCGTCGTGCGCCGCGAGCAGCGCGAGGGCTTCGCGGTGCTGGCCGCGATGGAACGCCTCCGCCGCCCGCGACAGGCCGCTCGATGCCAGAGTGAGCCGGAGGTCCGGGCCTTCCGCGAACGCGCTCGACGCACACAGGCAGAAGAGCAGGACCCGCCACCCCACCCGTCCGCCGCGTATCGCCTCCACGCCCACGCCCCTAGTTGCGTCCGAAAGAAAACCCGCTCTAAATGGAATCGCCTTGGATCTCAGCACCCAGAGCTCGCTCCTCGCGGCGATCGTTTCCCTGGCGTTGGCGGTCTCGATGCTGCTGCGCACGCAGCGCGCCAGGACCTTTTCTCTCTTTGCTCTGGTCTGCCTCTCGTTCGCCGCATGGTACCTGGCGCGCTTCCTCTTTTCCATCACCGGCGCGCCGTTCTGGCTCCGGGTGTCCTTCGGCACTGCGGCGATGGCGCCCGCCGCGGTGCTCGAGTTCCTTCTCGCATTTCTGGGCATCGGCCGCGCGCGGCGGGAGCGGAACTTCGCCTTCGTGGCGGGGCTGACCGGATGGGCGGTTGCCAGCACCCCGCTCGTCCTCGCCCCGGCGGCGCGCGCGGGCGCCGGGCTGCTTGTCGCCGCCAGCCTGGCGGTCGCGCTGGCGCTGCTGCGTCGGCGGATGCACCAGGTGAGCTCGCGCGTGGAGCGCCAGCGGCTCGCCTACCTCTACTACGGCGGCGGCGGAACCCTGCTGGTCTCCCTGCTCGACTTCCTGCCCTCGGTGGGGATCCCCTTCCCCTCCCTCGGCCCCCTCGCCACCATCTTCTACCTCTTCTTCTTCTCCCACACGCTGCAGGTCTACCGGCTCCTCGACCTCAACGAGTTTCTCGGGCGCATCGCCGCCCTCTCGGTGCTGGCGCTGATCCTCGCCGCCATCTACGCGGGCCTGGTCGTCTGGGCCCGCGACGACACCGCCCTCTTCCTCTTCAACACCCTCGTCGCCTCCGTGGTGGTGCTCAACCTCGTCGATCCTCTGCGCACCACGGTCGAGTCGTGGGTGAGCTCGGTTCTCTTCCGCGAGCGGGCCGAGCTTCTGCGCACGCTCTCCGCGCTCAAGGTGCGGCTGGCCGGCATCATCGACCCGCTGCACGTGGCGCGGGTCTGCCTCGACACCTTCCACGAGTCCCGCCGCGTCACCCACGGGTCTATCTACCTCCTCGCCGACTCGCGCCCCGGCTTCTCCCTCATCGACAGCCGCGGTCCAACTCCCGTGCCTTTTCTGGACGCGGGCGCTGCGCGCGGCCTGCTCGCCATCGCCCGCTCCGGACAGAAGGCGGTGTTGCGGGAGAACGTCGAGCGGCGGCTCGACGAGATCCGCCAGCTCCTGGGCGCGCGCGGCCAGGCCACCGAGCTCGCCGAGGACGATCCCGTGCGCGTCAAGCTCGTCGAGGAGTCGAAGCTGCTGTCGGAGATCCGCTCCGCCCTCAACGCCATCAAGGCGGGGATCTGCATCCCCCTGATCGGCGCCGACCGCGTGATCGGATTCCTGAACCTCTGGGACGAGCGCGTCCCGGAGGCGTTCTCCTCCGACGAGATCGCCCTCATGCTTGAGGTGGGCGAGCAGATCGCCACCGTCGTGGAGAACTCCAAGCTCTACGAGCGCATGCGCGAACGCGACCGCCTCGCCGCCCTCGGCGAGATGGCCGCCGGCCTCGCCCACGAGATCCGCAACCCGCTCGGCGCCATCAAGGGCGCCGCCCAGTACCTCGACCCCGCCCACCTCGGCGAGGAGGACGGGGAGATGCTCCAGGTCATCATCGACGAGGTCGACCGCCTCAACTCGGTGGTGACCCAGTTCCTCGACTACGCCCGGCCCGTCAAGCCGAAGCTCGTCCCGGTGGACGTCAACGAGGTCATCGAGCGGACGGTCAAGCTGCTGCAGGTGGACCTGGACGAGTCCATCGTCGTCGACCTGCAGCTCGACCCCTCGCGCCCGCTGGCGATGACCGACGCCGAACAGCTCAAGCAAGTTCTGGTGAATCTGGTACAAAACGCGGTGCAGGCGATGCCGGCGGGCGGCCGGATCACCCTGTCCACCGGCTCCAGCCACGACGATCCGGCGGGCTTCCATCTGAGCGGCCGCAGCACGGATTTCGTGGAGATCCGCGTCAAAGACACGGGGCCCGGCCTGCCCGAGGAGCATCGCGAGCACATCTTCGTGCCCTTCTTCACCACCAAGAAGGGGGGCACCGGCCTGGGGCTGGCCATCTCGCAGCGGATCATCCGCTCCCACGGCGGAACGATCTCGGCGCAGAGCCGGCCCGGCGAGGGAGCGGAGTTTCTGATCCGCCTCCCGGCGGCCGAAAAGAAGAGCGAGGCGGTCCAGCCACCCGAGGGCCAGGCCGCCTCCGCCTAGGAAGGGTTATCGAGATGGCGCAGACCGTACTCGTCGTCGACGACGAATCCAGCCTCCGCAAGGTGCTCGGCGCCACGCTTCGCCGCGAGGGCTACAACGTGGTGACCGCCGAGGACGGTGAGAAGGCGATCGCGCGCTTCGACGAGGGGGGGATCGACGTGGTTGTCTCGGATCTGGTCATGCCCAAGCGGGATGGCCTCGACGTCCTGCGGCACGTCCTCTCCCGGGCTCCCGACGTCCCGGTGATCCTCATCACCGCCCACGGCACGGTCGACTCCGCCGTGGCCGCCATCAAGGCCGGCGCCTTCGACTACATCACCAAGCCCTTCGACCAGGCCGAGCTGCGGCAGGTGATCGCCAAGGCGGCCAAGACCCGGGCCCTTTCCCAGCGCAGCGGCCTCTCGCGGGAGAGCCGCCATGCCATCCGCCTCATCGGCAAGAGCCCGGCCATCCAGGAGGTGATCCGCATCATCGAGAAGGTGGCCGACACGCCCTCCACCGTCCTCATCACCGGCGAGAGCGGCACCGGCAAGGAGCTCGTCGCCCACGCCCTGCACAACCTCTCCTCGCGGCGCAACGGCCCCTTCATCAAGATCAACTGCGCCGCCATCCCGAAGGACCTGATGGAGGCCGAGCTCTTCGGCTACGAGCGGGGCGCCTTCACCGGAGCCGTCACCTCCAAGCCCGGCCGTTTCGAGCTCGCCGATGGCGGCACCCTCTTCCTCGACGAGATCGGCGAGATCCCCGTGGAGATGCAGGTCAAGCTCCTGCGCGCCCTGCAGGAGAGCGAGTTCGAGCGGGTCGGCGGCGTCAAGACCATCCGCGTCGACGTTCGCCTCATCGCCGCCACCAACCGCGACCTGCAGAAGGAGATCCAGGAGGGCCGATTCCGCGAGGATCTCTACTACCGCCTCAACGTCGTCCCCATCGTCCTGCCCGCCCTGCGCGAGCGGCCGGAAGACATTCCCCTGCTCGCCGATGCGTTCCGCCAGCGCTTCAACCGGCGCCTGGGCAAGAACGTCCAGCGCATCACCGCCGACGCCATCGCCGCCCTGCAGGCCTATTCCTGGCCCGGCAACGTGCGCGAGTTGGAGAACGTGATGGAGCGCACCCTCCTCTTCGTGGAGGGCGACGAGATCCGCCTCGAGGACCTCCCCGACTTCATCCGCAACGCCTCCGCTCCGCCTGCCGCACCCGCCCCCGAGCCCGTCGTCCAGATCCCGCCCCTCGCCTCCCTGCCCGCCGATGCCTCCATGAAGGAGATCGTCAAGGGCGCCACCGCCGCCATCGAGAAGGACCTCATCGTCCGCGCCCTCGAGGAGACCGGCGGCAACGTCACACAGTCCGCCAAGAAGCTCAAGATCTCCCGCAAGTCCCTGCAGAACAAGATGAAGGAATTCGGCCTGCGCGACAGCGAGGACTAGGAGTCTGCGTCTCCGTGTCTTCGGCCCGAGCCCGGCCACTCGAGGTCCGGGGGGAAGACGAGGACTCCCCTCCTCCTCAGGTCTTCTCGTTCCCCTCGCCGGCGAGCTCGAGGGCGCGGCGGTAGACGTCCTTGCGGGGAAGACCGAGGGCCTCGGCCACCTCGCGGGCGGCGTCCTTGACCGAGGCGCCCGCGGCGAGGCGGGAGCGGAGCAGCGCCTCGGGGTCGGCTACGGGCTCTGCCTCCACTTCGGCGGGCCGCCCCTCCACCACGATGGTCACCTCGCCGAGGACCTCGCCGGAGAAGCGTTCGGCGAGCTCGGAGAGGCGGCCGCGCGCAATCTCCTCGTGCATCTTGGTGAGCTCGCGGGCGACACAGGCGCGGCGGTCGCCCAGCGCGTCGCGCAGGTCGGCGAGGGTTTCCGAGAGCCGCCGCGGCGACTCGTAGAGGATGCACGTTCCGGGAAAGGCGGCGATCTGCGCGATCGCCTCGCGTCGCGCCTTCGCCTTGCGCGGCAAAAAGCCGAAGAAGGCAAAGCGCGAGGTGGGCAGGCCGCTCGCCGCGAGCGCGGCGAGCGCGGCGTTCGGGCCGGGGATGGGCACCACCTCGATGCCTTCCTCCACCGCCAGCCGAACGAGCGCCTCCCCCGGGTCGGAGATCCCGGGCATACCGGCGTCGGTGACCAGGGCCACGTCGTCGCCGGCGCGCAGCCGCTCGACGATCCTCCGCGCCCGCCTCTCCTCGTCGAAGGCGGGCAACGACGTCGTGGGGGTGCCGATGCCGAAGCGGTCGAGGAGGATGCGCGTCCGCCGCGTGTCCTCGCAGGCGACGAGCTGCACCTTCCGCAGCGTCTCGATCGCACGCGGGGAGGCGTCGTCCAAATTCCCGATGGGCGTGCCCACCAGGTAGAGCGTGCCACGCCGGGGATTCAATCCACCCTTCCTTCCGCGTCGAAGGCGCCCTCGATGTGGCGGATCTCGGGCTGGCCGTCGTCTCGATAGAGGATGCCGATCACGTCGAAGCGGAGGAAGTGCGATTCGAGCACGCCCGCGCGACGGGCCCAGTCGACGGCGGCGCGGACGATGCGGCGCCGCTTTGCCCACGACACGGTCTCCACCGGATGGCCGTAGTCGTCGCGGCTGCGGCTGCGCACCTCGACGAAGGCGATGGTGCGGTCGCGCCCCGCGATCAGGTCCACCTCGCCGCCGCGACACCGATGGTTGCGCCCGAGGATGGTCCATCCCCGCTGCTCCAGCCAGTCCGCGGCGAGGGACTCGGCCCGCAGGCCGCTCGCCCTCCTCTCCTCCGGGCGGGCCGGGCGTCGACTCACGCCGCCTCCACGACGGCGGCGTCACGCCGAAAGCCGGCGACTCCGGTCCGATGGACGATCTGCACGCCCTGGCCGGCCAGCCACTGGAGCGCGCGAGCCAGCCGGGCCTGGAAGGCCGGCGGAAGCTCGTCGTAGGGCCGGTCGAGAAGCAGCGGGCCGCCGGCGGCCTCGGCCACGGCGAAGGCGACCGCCGCGCGCGCCGCCTCGCGGTCCTCGTGCGGAAGGTCGGAAAAGCGCGCCACGCCGCCGTCTCCCTTGACGGCGAGTCCGCCGGAAGCGCCCCAGCCCACCGACTTCCACTTGCCGTCGGTGAGCGCGGCCAAAAGCTGCGAGGCGCGCTTCCCCAGCGTCCGCAGCAGGGTCGGGCGGTCGCAGCCGGCGCAGCTCGCCGCGGCGTCGACGAGCTCGGCAGAGACGTCCTTCGCTTCCTCCTCGCCTCCGAGCCGGCGCCGGATCTCGGCGATCTCTCGCTGGATCTCGCCCGCGCTGCGGTACGCGCCCGCGGCGAGCGACGCGATCCGCTTCTCCTTCGCCTCGATCTCGCGCAACAGGCGCGCCTTCGTCTCGGCCGCCTGGCGGATCTCCTCGCGGGCCTCGATCGCCTCACGGGCCGCCGACGCGCGGCGCACCGCCTCCTCGACCTCCCGCGCCGCCTCCAGCCAGGCGCGGAACTGCTCCACGGACTCGCTCCCGGTGGCGGAAAAGAGCTCCTGCACGCCCTGGCTCTCGCGGGCAAAGCTCCGCTCGAGCTCGGCCAGCCGCTCCTCGAGGAGGGCACGCCGACGCGCGGCCTGCTCGCGCTGCTGGCTGGCGGAGATGGCGCCGAGCAGGACGACGGCGGGAAGACCGAACGCCGGGATGGCGAGGATGGCCAGCCCCTTCCACGCGGTCAGCAGGCCGAGCGCCAGGGAGACGAGGCCGGCGCCGGCGCCGGCCCAGAGGCGCGCGTCGCGGGTCGGGTCGATCCGGGGCTCCGCCTCCGCCTTCTCCAGCGCCTCGAGCTCCTTGCGCAGGCGGACCTCCTTCTCGTCTCGGCGGGCGCGGGCCCTCTCGAAGGCCAGGAGGCGCGCCTCGAGGTCCGCCGGGAGCTCGACCGCGCGGTAGGGCGTGGCGCGCTCCACCGCCTCGCGCTCGGCGGCGCGGGCGCGCTCGAGCTCCTCGATCCGGCTGTCGATGGTGAAGATCTCGTGCTGGAGGGCGCGAACCTCCTCGTCGAGGCGCTCCAGCTCGCTCTGCACGGCGAGCTCCGCCTCGAGCTGCGGAAGCAGCGCCGAAAGCCGCTCCCGCTCCTCGGCGGAGAGCACCTGGGGCCGGGGGAGGGGCCGCAGCAGGCGAACCCCGGCCTGCGCCGGGTCCAGCAGCGGGTCGGCGGCCTGGAAGGGACCGAAATGGCGTTCGATCGCGCGGCGCTCGCCGCCTACCTCGACCTCGACGCAGAGCCGCCCCTCCCAGCCGGCCCCTCCGTCGCTGCCGAAGAGCAGCGCCGAGAGCCAGCCGAGAAGCGGCTCGTTCGGACCAACCACCGCGTGGCCCGCGGCGAGCGCGTAGCGGACGGGCTCACCGAGCCCGTCCGGCCCCTCGAAGACGACCTCGCGGATGCGCATGGTGTCAACAATCTACACCAATGCGCATCCGGAGATGGAGTGTTTCACCGATTCTCGGCCGGGCGAACTTCCTCTTCCTTGAGGCGCGCCGCCCGCCCGCGCAGGTTGCGCAGGTAGTAGATGCGAGCGCGGCGGACCCGGCCGCCCGTCACCACCTCGATCTTCTCGATGCGAGGCGAATGCAGCGGGAAGATCCGTTCCACGCCGATCCCGTACGAGATCTTCCGCACGGTGAAGGTGGTGCGAAGGCCGGCCTTCTTGACGCGGAGGACCACGCCCTCGAAGACCTGCACGCGCTCCTTGTCTCCCTCGCGGATCCGGGTGTGCACCCGGACCGTGTCGCCGGCGTCGAAGTTGGGGATGTCGTTGCGGAGCTGGTTCCGCTCCACGGCGTCGATGATGGGGTTGCGCATCTTCCTTACCTCTCGGGCCCTCCGGCCCGCACCGACGTGAGCATGCGCGAGTCTCCTCCGCAGCGGCTCACCCGTCCTGTAGCAGCTTCCGGTCCTCCTCGCTGAGCTGCAGCCGGGCGAAGAGATCCGGTCGCCGTTCGCGGGTCCGCAGAAGCGCCTGCTTCCGCCTCCACCGGGCGATCCGCGCGTGATCGCCCGAGAGAAGGACCTCCGGTACCCGCATCCCCCGAAACTCCGGGGGCCTCGTGTACTGCGGGTAGTCGAGCAGTCCCTGCTCGAAGCTCTCGCTACCCGCCGACTGCTCGTTGCCCAGCACCCCGGGGACGAGCCGGGCACATGCATCTACCACACAAAGGGCCGCGAGTTCTCCCCCCGTGAGCACGAAGTCGCCCAGGGAGAGCTCCTCGTCCACGAAGGCCCGCACCCGCTCGTCCACGCCCTCGTAGCGCCCGCAGACGAGGACGAGCTTGCCCAGCGCGGCGTACTCGCGCGCCAGCGACTGGTCGAATTGGCGCCCGGCCGGATCGAGCAGGACCACCCGGGCGCCGGGGACCGATTCGCGCGCCGCCTCGATCGCCTCCACGAGGGGCTCGGGCTTCATCACCATGCCCGCGCCTCCGCCGTAGGGGGTATCGTCCGTGACCTGGTGCTTGTCGTGTGCGTGGGCGCGCAGATCGCGGATCCGCACCTCGATCAGGCCGCGGGCGATCGCCTTGCCGAGGATGCTCTCCTGCAGCGGGCTCTCGAGCAGCCGGGGGAAGATCGTGATGATCTCGAAGATCATTCCTCCGCCTCCTCCGGCGGCCGTACCACCACCCTGCCCTCGGAGAGCGCCACCTCGGGCACGTATTCCCGGGTGAAGGGAACGAAGCGCTCGCGACCGCTGCGGGAGACCACCAGGACGGCGACCTCGGCCGTGTCGACGATCTCGGTGACGCGGCCCAGGCTCCTCCCCTCCTCGTCCACCGCCTCGAGTCCCAGGAGATCGCGGTGCCAGAACTCGTCCTCTCCGAGCGGCGGCAGCTGCGCCTCCTCGAGCCAGACCTCGAGGCCCCGCAGCTTCTCCGCCTCCTCGATGCGCTCCACGCCCTGGAGCTGGAGGATGACCTGGCCCTTCCGCCCCCGCGAGGCGCCGACCACCTCGTTCCGGCGCCGGTCGGGGCCCAGGTGCACGTATTCGACTCCGAGGAGGGACTCGCTATCCGGGTTGTCCAGGGTGACCGCGACGGCGCCCCGAACACCGTGGGGTCTGGCGATCCGTCCGATCCGAATCATGGCGCCGCCCCCTCAATCCAGGACCTCCAGCATGACCCGTCGTCCCTCGACGCGGGCCTTGGCCGAGACCAGGGTGCGCAGCGCCTTGACCGTCTTGCCCTGACGCCCGATCACCCGCCCCAGATCCTCCGGGGCGACGCGGAGGGTGATGGCCGTGGTGGCCCCGACGCGCTCCTGGACCTGCACCTCGTCGGGCGCGTCCGCCAGCGCCCTGGCGACGTATTCGACGAGGTCGCGCACGGGGCTCAGCCCTCCGCGCTCTGCGCCGTCCGCGCCCGCTTGCGAAGGAGCGAGCGAACGGTATCGGTCAGCTGGGCGCCGTTCTGGATCCACTTCTCGAGCAGCGCCTCGTCGATCCGCACCTCGCCGGTGGACGGCTGGTAGGAGCCCAGCGTCTCGAGGAAACGCCCATCGCGCCGGCTCCGCGAGTCCGCGGCGATGATGCGGTAGTAGGGAGCCTTCTTGGCACCGGCCCGAGTCAACCGAATGTGTACCGCCATCGAGATTCCTCACCTCGGGGGCTGAAAAACCCAGATGCCCCTCGGAAGCCGGCCCTCTTATCCGCCGAAAGGCCCCCTGTCAAGGCAAGCCGCCCGAGATCGTCCCGAACAGCACCTTCAGATCTTCGTCGGAGAAGCTCAGACCCGCCCCGACGAAGTAGTCCCGGCCCATGCGGAAGCGTCCCGTCACCAGGTCGAAGCGCGCCCCGGCGAAGGCGTCGTCCAGCCCGGCGGTCAGGTAGAAGTGCGGGATGACCGTGATGTTCGTGTAGCCGCGGATGCGGGGGAAGCTCGCCTCGGGCCGGGCGAAGTCGAAGACGTCGACGGTGAACGTGAGCCGATCGTCCAGGAAGTTCAGGTCGACGCCGAAGCCGCCTGTCGATTCGATGAGCCCGAAGCGGATCGCCAAAAACGAGTAGCGCTTGGCCAGCTCCACCGAGAACTTGAGAATGTCGGTGGTGGTGCGGATCTCCTGGTGCGTGGCCTCGTCTTCCCCGGGCGGGCTGCGCAGCACCGATTCGCGGCGCACGAAGCCCAGCGGATCGTCGACGACCTGGAACATGAAGAACTGGTCCGGCGCCGGGATGAGGCGAAGCGTGATGTAGTTCTTCGCCGATTCCGCGCGGAACAGGTACTCCGTGCGCAGGCTGATCTCCGTCTGTAGCCCGTCCAGCCGCGTCACGTAGTTGCTGACGCCCTCCACCGTGGCGCCCACGCGCTCGCCGAGCCGCTCGTCGGAGATGAGCTTGCCGAGCGCGCCCTCGCCGCGGTCGATCTTGCGCACGATGGATTCCAGGTGTTCGAGCGTGCGGGACAGGCGCGCGACCGTCAGCCCCATCCCCTCCTCGCCATCCCCGAAACTCGTGCGAAACCCTGCCAGTGCCTCGCGCGCCTCCCGGGTGATCTCGCGCGCGTTGGCGAGGATCTGCTCCACGTCCTCGTTCTTGCCCGAGGTGAGCTCGCGCAGGTTGTACGAGATCACCTCGGCGTTCTCGAGGATGACGGCGATCTCGTCGGTCGAGCGCTCGACCAGCCGGTCCAGCCGCCCGGTGAGGTCCTCCACGCTGCGGACGATCTGCTGGATGGAGCCCGACTCGCTGGAGATGATGCGGTCGAGGTTGGAGGTGATCCGGCGCACGTCCTGCGTCACCTCGCCGAGCAACTCGAAGATCTGCTCCACCGAGATCCCTTCCTGGACGTTGCGGATCTGGCTACCCGAGGGGAGCGGGACCGTCGTCGCGCCGAAGCCGCCGTTCACCGACTCCGGAAAGCCGGGGTCGAGCTCCAGGAGGGCATCCCCGAGGATGGAGGTCCTCCGCTTGAGAAGCACCGCGTTTGGGTAGACCTCGACGTCCGGACGCACCGTGATGTCGATGCGCGCGCGGCCGCCCTGCAGGGTGATGGAGGAGATCTCCCCCACCTTGACGCCCGCCACCCGGACGTCGGCCCGCGGCGACAGGCCGGAGGCGTCGTCGAAGAGCGCCCAGTACTCGTTGGCGCGCCCCCCGCCCTGGCGATCCTGGACGAAGTTGTAGGTGACGAGGAAGGCGACGATCCCTGCCAGAAGCAGGAAACCGACCTTCACGTTCGTTCCGATCGCTGACAACGGACGGCAAATTAGGGTCTCGCCGCGCGGGGGTGCAAGAAGCGCTGTACATACGGGTGGTCCGAGCGCTGGATCTCGGCGGGCGATCCCCGAAAGATGATCCGCCCCTCGGCGAGCACGGCGATGTCATCGGCGATGTAGAGCGCGCTCGCCATGTCGTGGCTGATGACCACCGAGGTCACCTGCAGGCGATCGCGCGTCTCGAGGATGAGGTCGTTGACCGATTCCACGGTGATCGGATCGAGGCCCGTCGTCGGCTCGTCGTAGAGCACGATCTCCGGAGCGTGCGCCACCGCCCGCGCGAGCGCGACACGCTTCTTCATGCCTCCGGAGAGCTCCGCGGGCATCAGATGCTCCACCCCCTCGAGATGGACCAGGGCGAGCTTTTCCCGGACGATGCGCCGGATCTCCTCCTCGCCGTACTTGCGGTCGCCCACCCGCAGGGGGAAGGCCACGTTTTCCGCCACTGTCAGCGAGTCGAAGAGGGCCGACGTTTGAAACACCATCCCGAACTTCTTGCGGACGCGCATGATCTCGCGCGCGCTCATCCGGGTGATGTCCTCGCCGTCGACGTAGATGTGGCCCGCGTCGGGGCTGAGCAGGCCGATGATGTGCTTGAGGAGGACGGACTTGCCAGAGCCGGATGCCCCGATGATCACCTGGACGGCGCCCTTCGCCACCGTCAGGTCGAGGCCGCGGAGCACGTGATTCGGTCCGAAGGACTTGTGCAGACCGACGACCTCGATGACGGTCCGGCGCATGGGATCAGGAGGATCGCCACCAGGGGAGCATGACGGTGGTCAGAAGATAATCCGAGACCAGGATGAGAACCGAGCCGAGGACCACCGCCTGGGTGGTGGCGTGCCCCACCCCGCGCGCGCCGCCCGTCGCGTTGTAGCCCTTGTAACACCCGGCAAGCGAGAGAATGAGTCCGAAGACGGCGGACTTGATCAGCCCGCCGAAGACGTCGCTGGGATCCACCCAGGAAGGGATCCGCGCCCAGAACGCCGCCACGCTCAGGTTCTCCACGTTCACCGCGACGAAAGCGGCAGCGACGATGGCCACGAAGTTGAAGATGGCGGTGAGCAGCGGAAGCGTGAGGACGCCCGCCCAGACCCGCGGGACGAGCAGGTAGTGCTCCGGCTCCACCGCCATGGTCGCCAGCGCGTCGATCTGCTCGGAAACGCGCATCGTCCCCAGTTCCGTGGCGATGGCAGAACCGGCGCGGCCGGTCACCATGAGGCCGGTGAGCACGGGAGCCAGCTCGCGCGCCATGGAGAGCGCGATGCTCGCTCCCACGAGCGTCTCGGAGTGGAAGAGGGCGAAGGCCAGCGTCACCTGCAGGGAGAAGACGGCGCCCGCGAAGAAGGCGGTGAGCAGCACCACCGAGAGCGATCCGAAGCCGATCGCCTCCATTGCGGTGAGCAGGTTGCGAATGCGGTAGGGGGGCCGAACGGAGAGCACGAGCAGACGCGCCCCCATGCGGGCCATGCCCCCCAGGTCCGCGAGGACCTGAAGGACGATGTCCCCCAGGGTGCCCACCGGGCGGAGCGCACCTCTGCCGAAATCGCGCACGGGCGGCGGCAGCTCAGGCGCCGACGAAGATCCGCGGGACGCGGGGACCGATCCCGCAGAAGATCTCGTAGTGGATGGTGCCCGCCCACGCGGCCAGCTCGTCGGCGCGGATCTCGTCCTCGCCTTGCGGCCCCAGAAGCACCGCCTCCTCGCCCACGCTCGGCTCGTCGATGTCGGTGACGTCGATCATGCACTGATCCATGCACACGGTGCCGGCGATCGGCACCCGCCGGCCGCGGACCAGCACCTGCCCGACGTTGGTGAAGCTGCGCGGATAACCGTCGGCGTAACCGACCGGCAGCGTGGCGATCACCGAGGGCCGCTGCGCCACCCAGCGCGAGCCGTAGGAGATCGGCGTGCCCACCGGGACGCGCTTGACGTGGGTGATCCGCGTCGACCAGCGGAGGGCAGGACGGAGCCGGATCTTGTCGCGGTAGGCTTCGGAGGGGTAGGCGCCGTAGAGCATGATCCCCGGCCGCACCAGGGTGCCGTGCGCCTCCGGCCGGGTGACGGTGGCGGCGCTGTTGGCCAGATGGATCCACCGCGGCCGCATCCCGCGGGCCGCCAGGGTCTGGACCACGCCCTCCATCAGCCGGATCTGCCGCTCGGTGAGCTCGCTGTCGGCGAGATCGGCGTTGGCGAAGTGCGTGGCCACTCCTTCGAGCTGCACGCCGCAGACGCGCGCTGCGTCCACGAAGGCGCCGACCTCCGAGGGGGCGATGCCGATCCGCCCCATCCCGGTATCCACCTTCAGATGGGCGACCGCCGCCTTTCCCCTGGCGCGCGCCGCCGCCGCCAGGCCCTCGAGGTGCTCGCGTTGGAAGACCAGCGGCGTCAGGTCCTCCGCCACCAGAAGGTCGTAGCGGTTCCCGTAGGCTCCGCCGAGCACGAGGATGCGGCTGCGGATCCCCGCGCGCCGCAGCTCGATGCCCTCCTCGGTCAGCGCCACGCCGAAGAAGCGCGCGCCCGCGCCCTCCAGCACGCGCGCGCAGGGAACGGCTCCATGCCCGTAGGCATCCGCCTTGACGATGGGGAGGAGCTCGGCCGGACCCGAGAAGGCCCGGAGCTGGAGAAAATTGTCCCGGATCGCGCCGAGGTCGACGTGGAGGACGGTGGGGCGAATCGGAGATCCATCCCATGAAGAGAGGATGGACTCGCCTGGGGCCGCGGCTTCCGGGATGGCCATGTTCACCTCTTCAACCCCGAACCTCCCGCAGCTTGGGGCCGTCGTCAAGGTTCGAACGCTCGAGCCAGCGGCGAAGGCTGCGGACAGTCTGCCGCCACAGCGGGCGGTCCTCCTCGAGGACCTCGTCGTAGAGCCGCTCGAAGCGCCGGGCCATCACGTCGATGGCGAAGCGCGACTCCACGGTCGCCCGCGCCGCCTGGCCGAGGGCTTTCCGCCTCGCCGGATCCGCGAGGAGCGCGTGCAGGCGCTCGGCCATCACCTGCGGCGCGTGCGGCGGCACGAGGTAGCCGCTCTCGCCGTCGCGAACCAGCTCCGGGGTCCCGCCGACCGCGGTGGCCACGATCCCCAGGCCCGCCGCCATGCCCTCGATGATCGAGTTGGAGAGGCCCTCCGCGCGGCTCGACGAGATCAGGATGTCCGCCCGATTGAGGATCGCCGGCACGTCGAGGCGATGGCCGAGGAAGTGCACCCGGCTTTGCAGGCGACGCGCGCGCACCCGCGCCTCGAGCGCCTCGCGCCGCGGGCCGTCGCCCACGAGGAGCAGGTGCAGATCGCGGGCGCGCGAGCCGAGGTAGGCGAGCGCGTCGATGGCGTCCTCCTGGCCCTTGATCGGGTGGAAGTTGGCCGCGATCACCGCGACCGGCGCGCCGGGCGGCACGGGAAGCCCCTCTTCCAGCGGCTCCTTGCGCCGGCGATCGAAGCGCGCGAGGTCGATCCCGTTTTCGATCACGCGGATCTTCTCCCGGTCGATCCCCTCCTCCTCGACGAGCTGTCGCTCGATCGCCCACGCGTTGACCCAGATGCGGTCGGCCGCGCGATAGACCCAGCGCAGGGCGGCGCGCCGCCGGGAGCCGTGCCAGTGCGCGAGGTCGAGGCGGCTGACCACGAGCTTGCGACCGGTGAGCAGTGCCGCGGGCGCCGCCACCAGGTTGGTGTAGAAGTCCTGCGAGTGGATGAGCGCGATGTTTTCCTTTTCGACCAGCTCGGCGATCTCGCGGATCGCGCGCAGCGTCGCCGGATGCGCGAGGCTGGGGCCGAGGCGGATCTCGCGCGGCGGCATTCCGAGCGCGGCGAGCGCGGCGAGGTTGGGGCCCTGGCAGCGCAGCGTGGCGACTACCGAGCGGTGACGGCGCGGGTCGAGCCAGCGCAGCCTCTCCACGAACTGACCCTCGGCACCGCCGATGCCGAGGATGTTGACCAGGTGCAGGACCCCGGGTCGTCGGCTCATGGCGTCCGTTCCTTCCAGGCAGCCTCGGCCCGCGCATAGCGCTCCACCGCCGTGGCCATCCCCAAGAGCAGAAAGAGGAAAAACGAGAGCATGAAACCGGCGAACATGTGGCAGACGAGATAGCCGCCGATCGCTGCGAAGAGCGCCTTCGCCTCGTCGGAGACGGACGAGTGTTTTCCCTCGCGCGCCACGCGCAAGATCGCCCGCATGCACGCGAGGATGAGGAAGCAGAAGCCCGCGAGCGCGAGCAGGCCGAGCTCTGCGGCGACCTCGAGGAAGAGGTTGTGCGCCACGTAGGGCGTGGACCCCGCCTCTCCCGGCGCGAAGCTCGCCCAGGCGGCGATGAACGCCGACGCGCCCACGCCGGTGAGCGGACGCCGCAAGATGATGTTCTCCGCCGTGCGCCAGGCGTAGATCCGGCCCATGGCGGAGGCGTCCTCCTCGTAGGACAGAATCGTCTCGGTCCGGTTCCAGAAGCGGTCCGGCGCCAGGATCGTCACCCCGAGCGCGAGCCCGGCCACGACGACGAGCGCACGGCCGCGGCTCTTGCCCGCCGCGGCCACGAGAAAGAGCGCCCCCAGTCCGAGACCGAGCACCGCGCCCCGGCTGTAGGTGAGGACGATGGTGGCCGCCTGCAGCGCGATCGCCGCCAGCGCAGCCACGCGCGCCATCGGGCTTCGCAGCCGCGATCGCAGCCCCAGCAAGAGGAGGGTGGAGATCACCAGGGCCATCGCCAGGCGGTTGGGGTCGTAGAAGCTCCCCTCCCAGCGCGTCCGGTATCCCTCCAGCAGGTCCGTCCCCTGCAGGTAGTTCTGCAGGCCGTACCAGGCGGGCACGCAGGCGGAGAGCGCGATGGTCCACGCGATCAGGCGGATGCGCCCGGGCGTGGTGAGAAGCGTGGCCGCCGCCACGTAGATCAGCGCCATCTTCATCGCCTCGCCCGAGGCCCATCGGCTCGCCTCCGGATGCATGCTCCACGAGGGCGAGAGCACGGCCATCACCACGAAGACGAGGAGGCCCAGCGCGCGCAGCCCGCCGGCGGTCGGGAAAGGCCCGCCGAGGAACCACCGCCCGATCATGCCGGCGCCCGCCAGCGCGGCCGTCACCGCGCCGATGCGGAAGGGTTCGAGCACGGGGAACAGGTGGTGCGGCAGCGCGTAGAGCGTCACCGCGAAGCTGGCGAGCCCCAGCACGCCCACCTGCGTCGCGAGCTGCGTCCCCCGATCGGAGAAACCCGAAATCCTGGCCGCACGGGCCTCACTCATTCCGCCTCGCGCATCCTCCTTCGGCAAGGTAGGTCACACTTCGCGGGAAGAGCCTCGGGCCCGGTCGGGTTGGTAGGGCCGCAACCCCACACCCCGACCGGAGCCCGCGATGCGAAAGGCATTCCTCCCCTCGATCCTCGCCGCGACCGCGGCCCTGCTCGCCGGTCCGGCCCTCGCCGCCGGGCCGCAGGTCTCGGCCCTGCACACCCTCCTCAAGGTTCGCCCCGAGGACGATCCCCGGACCGAGCCCGTGGCCCGGATCGCCGCCGCGGCCAACGAGATGGAGGGCTTCCAGGTGGTGATCCGGGGAGGAGGCGCGGGCCTGCGCAACGTGAGGGCCCACGTCACGGAGCTCGTCGGCCCCGCGACGATCGACGCCTCGAACTTCGTGCTCTACCGCCAGGAGTACATGGAGATCCGCCAGCGCTCCGACGCCAACGCCATGGAGGGGCGGATCCCCGACGCGCTCATTCCCGACGTCGATCCGCTGGTGGGCGAGAAGCGCAACGCCTTCCCCTTCGACGTGCCCGCGGGCGAGAACCGCCTGCTCTGGGTGGACCTGCACGTCCCGCCCGGAACACCGCCGGGCACCTACGAAGGCGTATTGGAGGTGGAGGCCGACGGCTTCGCTGAGGCGCTGCCCATCGAACTCGAGGTCTTCCCCTTCGAGCTTCCTTCGACCCCCAGCTACACCACCGCGTTTGGCTTCGGCTGGTCGGCCACCGGCACCGCCCACTGCGGCGACGCCTGGTGCAACGGAGACGACGAGCTCTACGACCGGCTCCGCCAGCTCTACGCCATCGCCGCGCTCGACAACCGCGTGAGCCTCTCCTCTGTCGCCGGTCCCGGCGTCCCCGGAACGGGCGGCAACCTAGACTTCTCGCGCTTCGACCGCGTGGTCGGCCCGCTGCTCGACGGCACGGCGTCGACGCGGCTGCCCGGCGCGCAGCTGACCTCGGTCCAGACCTGGATGGCCGAGCGCAGTCCGGAAAACTACGCCGCCTGGGAGGCACACTTCCGCAGCCGCGCCTGGCTCGATCGAACCTTCGACTACACCTGCGACGAGCCCCCGCTCGGATGCAGCTTCGAGGAGATCGCCCAGCGGCAGGCGAGGCTGCGCGCGGGAAGCTCCGAGATCCCTTCGCTGGTGACCAGCAGCGTGCAGCGCCTGCGAGAGCACGGCGTGTACGAGAGCACCGACGTCATCGTGCCCGTGGTCAACTTCGTGCAGGGCAAGAGCGGCGACTACGCCGGGGACCAGAGCGCGCTGTACGCGCAGGCGCGCAAGGAGGGCAAGACCACCTGGATCTACTCCTCGTGCATGAGCCACGGCTGCGGCGGCACTGTGGGCGGCGAGTACGAGGTCGACCACGACCTCTCCGGCTGGCCGAGCCTGGTCATCGACCACAGCGCCCTGCGCAACCGCGCCATGCCCTGGGTCGCCTACCGCTTCGGCTTCACGGGCGAGCTCTACTGGGAGACCGTCTGGGCCTACACCTCGCAGAGCGATCCCTGGCGGAGCCAGTGGGACTTCTCCGGCAACGGAGACGGCACCCTCTTCTACCCCGGCCGGGTCGACCGCATCGGCGGCCAGACCGACATCCCCATCGAGTCGGTGCGGCTCAAGCACGTCCGCGACGGCATCGAGGACTACGAGTACCTGAAGCTCCTCGAGAGTGTCGATCCGAAGGCGGCGCGCGAGTTCGCCACCCGGCTCTTTCCCAATGCCTGGAGCGCCGACGAGATCACGCCCGAGCAGCTCCTCCAAACGCGGCGTGCCATCGCGGCGAAGATCGCCGGCGTGGGTGGACCCTCCGTCTCCCTGCCGGGTTCGCTCCCGGGCGCGCCGGGCGCGCCCTCGTGGGGAGGCGGCGGCGAGGGCGGCTGCCGGACCGCCTCCGGCCCCTCCCCCGCCCTGGCCTGGCTCCTCGGCTCCCTGGCCCTCGCCTTCACCCGCCGACGGGGGTGGTGAGGACGTTCACCCGCGACGCCCGGGAATGGCCTGCACGCCACGCCTGGGACGCGCGAGGCGCTCACGCCGCCTGATCGAGCGGGAGGTCCTCCACCTCAGCGTCGATCCCCGCCTCCTCGATGCCGCGCTGGATGGCGTCGCGATCGCCGACGAGAACCAGCGCGAACGGCTCCGCGAAGAAGTACCGGGCCGCGGCCTCCGCGGCCTGCTCAGCCGTGACCGCCATCACGCGCTCGCGGTAGCGCGGCACCCAGTCGTCGCCCAGGTCGAAGAGGATCGTCTCCGCGATCGCGGCCGCGACCTGCTCGTTGGTCTCCAGCCCGAGCGGATAGAGTCCGGCCAGGTAGCGCCTGGCCCGCTCGATCTCCTCCGGCTCGAAGCCGGACTCGCGCGCCCGCCGGCTCTCCTCGAGCAACACCGCGAGCAGCTCGCCCACCGTGTCGTTCTTGGTGAACGACGAGAAGGAGAAGAAGCCGCCGCCGCGCAGCAGGGTGAAGGTCGTGCCCACCGAGTAGGAAAGTCCGCGGTTGACGCGGATCTCGTTCACGAGCCGGCTGGTGAAACCGCCGCCGAAGGCGACGTTGGCCACCATCGCCGGGAAAAAGAGCGGGTCCTTCCACCGCAGCTCCGCGGGGCCGACCATGCGCACCTGCGTCTGGTTGGACTCGTCCTTGTGGATGGCGCGGACCTTGTTGCGCGCCCGGCGCGGAAGCGGCAGGTGCTGCGCGCCGGGGCTCGCGCCCTTCCAGCCGCCGAAGAGATCCTCCGCCAAGCGCCGGACCTCGTCGGCATCGACGTCTCCGACCACCACCAGGAAGGAGGTCTGCGGGGCGAAGGACGCGCGATGGAATTCGACCAGGTCCGCGCGCCGAAGCCGCGCCACGGTGGAGGTCCATCCGGGGACCGGAGCCGCGTAGGGATGATCCGGTGGAAGGTAGGCCGCCAGCAGGTTGCGGCGCGCCACCAGCGCAGGATCGTCCTTGCTCTGCTCGAGCTCGGCCACCTGGCGCCGCCGCGCCGCCTCGGTCTCGCGCGGGTCGAACGAGGGTGCGGTCACCACGTCCGCCACGACCTCCAGCGCGAGCGGTAGGTGCTCGGCCAGCGCCTGCACGCTCACGTAGGCGCGGTCGCGGTCGGCCGCCGCGTCGATTCGGCCGCCCACCGCCTCGATGGCCCGCGTCACTTCCCCCGGCGCCCGCTTCTTCGTGCCGCGGAGGAGCAGATCGGAGACGAGCGAGGCCAGCCCCGCCTTGCCGGCCGGATCGCGCGCCGAGCCCGCGTCGGTCACGAAGAGGAGGCTGACCAGCGGCAGCTCGCGCCGCGCGGCGGCGACCACGCGCAATCCGTTGTCGAGGACGAACTCGACGCGCGGAGGGAGCTCGACCGGCCGCATCACGCCGCCTCCGGGACCACCGTCACCACCGACCGGTTCGCCTCGCGGAAGAGATCCCGCGCCACGCGGCGGACATCCTCCGGGGTAACGGCCTGGTACCGATCGAGGACGCGGAAGGTCTCGCGCCAGTCGCCGAAGACCACCTGGTGCTCGCCCAGCACGTGCGCGATCCCCGCGTTCGAGGCGAGCGAATGCAGGATCGAGGCGCGCACGATCGACCGCGCCCTCTCGAGCGCCTCCTCGGAAAGGCCCTCGTCGGCGATCCGCGAAAACTCCTCGTAGATGGCCTTCTCCACTCGCGCCACGTCGCCCCCGGGCGGCAGATCCGCGAACACCATGAAGACGCTGGCGTCGATGCGCAGGTCGTGGCTGACGTGCACGTCCGAGGCGAGCTCGGTCTCGTAGACCAGCCGTTCCATCAGGATGGACGATTCGCCGGCGCCGAGCGCCGTCTCCAGGATCTCCACCGCCGGCGTGTCGGGGTGCGTGGCGGGGAGCGCGCGGTAGCCGACCAGCAGCGCCGGGGCGTGGCTCGGGAAATCCACCCGCGCGCGGCGCGCCGCCGGCGCCGCCGGCTCCACCGCCGTCACCGCCGGCACGGGCGGCCCCGGCGGGATGTCGCGGTACGCCGCCTCGATCGCGGAGAGCGCCCGGTCGGGATCGACGTCGCCCACCACCACCAGCACGGCGTTGTTCGGCGCGTAGAAGGTGCGGAAGAAGCGCAGCGCGTCCTCGCGCGTGGCCGCGTCCAGATCCTCCATCCACCCGATCACCGGCCAGCGGTAGGGGTGGACCGAGAACATCAGCGAGGCGAGCGCCTCCTCCATGGTGCCGAAGAGGTCGTTGTCCACCCGGAAGCGGCGCTCCTCCTTGACCACCTCGCGCTCGCTCTCGAAGAGATCCTCGGCCAGCGCCAGCGCCCGCATGCGGTCCGACTCGAGGTCGATCACCGTCTCCAACGCCTCCGAGGGGAAGTCCTCGAAGTAGACGGTGAGGTCGTGGGACGTGTAGGCGTTCGAGGTGCCACCCACGCTCTCGAGCGTGCGGTCGAATTCCTTGGGGCCGTACTTCGCCGCCCCGTTGAACATCATGTGCTCGAGGAAATGGGCCAGTCCGGTGCGGCCCGGTTGCTCGTTGCGCGAGCCCACCCGGAAGAAGGTGGTGTAGCTGACCGCGGGCACGCTGCGGCGAGGAAGCAGCAGGACGTGCAGGCCGTTGTCGAGCCGCCGCTCGACCACCGGGAACCGCTCCGGATCGAGGGTCCGCGCGAGGCTGGCAGGCTTCGTCATCTCCACCTCGAACGATCGGCGAGCCCGGCGCGGGCCGGAGCATCGTCCGGTCCGCGACGGGCTCGCGCACCGCGCGGAGGATAACCGCTTCCGCGCGGATTGGCTCGGGCGAAGCCGCGCCCGTCCTCAGTCTCCCGGCGGGCTGAAGACGAAGGGATAGGTCACCAGCGCCGCGCCGCCGCCTTGCGGCATCGGGAACTTGAGCCCGCGGATGCGGGCGACCACGCAATTCTCCACCGTGGGATTGTGCAGGGTGGAGCTGTCCACCGCGGCGAACGCGACGTCGCCCTGCGGGTTGATCTGGAAGCGCACCGCGAGCCGGCCCGCGAGCTTTGGATTCCGCACCAGCTCGTTCTCGTAGCAGTACTTGAACTTGCCGTGGTTGGCCTGGATGACCTTGCGGATGAGCTCGCGGTCGATCGTCCCGGTGATGGAGACCGCGGAGGTGTCGATCCGCACCTCGGCGCTCCCCTTCTTGCCCAGGCCGCCGACGCCCGAGCCGAAGCTGGCGGTGCCGCCGCCGCGGCCGCGCGTTCCGATGGCGCCCACCGAGACCGTCTCACCGATGGCGCCGCCGCCGGGACCGGTCCCGCGCAGGCCGAGGCCGCCGAAGCCGTGGGCATCGCCGACCGCCGATCCGGTCAGGCCTCCGATGGCGCCCTTCAGCTCGCCGCCCAGGCCCGAGGAACCGAGCACGGTCGAGAGCCCGGCACTGCCCTTGCCCAGGATGGCGAGGATGCCCTGATTGGCCACCATCTCCTTGTCATTCGGATTGCCCTGCGGCGCAGACCGGCGCGCGACCTCCGGCGCGTCCTGGCGCCCCATCTTCCCCTCCTCGCGGGGCGCCTGCACGGTCTTCGCGGCCTTCTCGGGCTTGAGCTTTTCCAGTCGCTGCAGGAAGGGGTTGTTCTTCACCCGCTCCGGCTCCTGCAGAAGCAGCCGCGTGAAGCGGGCCTGGTTGGCGAAGAGGTAGTCCGCATCCGACGGCGGCCGAGGCTCGGTGTGCAGCAGGCCGACCACGGTGGCCGCGACCACGAAGAACGCGACCGCGAGCACGTTGAGGTACTCGTAGTCGAGCGTTTGCAGCCAGTCGGCGGCGAGGGGCTTTCGCCGGGGCCGGTAGCAATAGGTCAGGCGGATCTTGCCCAGGTCCACGTAGGCCGACTCGGCGACGCCCAGCGGAAACTCCAGGCCTGCGTCACCCGGCTGCATCTGCCCGCGCAGTTCCTCGAAGGTGAGCAGCTTGCCGTCCCGGATCACGCCGCCGCTTCCGCCCTCCGGCACGGCGATCATCCAGCTCCCTCCCTCCTGGCGCGCGATGGGAAGCGGATCGCGGGAGAGGTTGCCGGGATCGACCGCGAAGGTCGCACCCTCGCCGCCGAGGGTGATCTGCGTCTCCTCGTAGAAGCTTCCGGTGTCGAGCGGCTGATCGCCCCAGTAGATGCCCACCTGGAGGGCCATCGGTCCTCCGAGCGCCTCCTTGGGCCAGGGAGCCGGAAGTGGCGCGCCGCCCGGCTTCCGGGCCGCGGCCGGCGCGGGCGCGGCCGCCGGACGCGCAGCGGGCCGCGCGGCGGAATCCGCGGCTGCAGCCGCCGGAGCTACCGCCTCGATCCCGCGCGCGCTCTCCGGACGCCCCTGCACCGGGCGCGCTTCCTCCGGCGCGCGCCGGCTCGGCTCCGGCGGTCGCGTCTCCACCGGCCGGGCAGCCTCCGGCTGCGCCGCGCCGGCCCCGGGCTGCGGGACCGCCGCCTTCTCCTCCTTTGCTGCCGCCGCCGTCGCCGGCTTGCCCTCGCCGAAGAGCACCTCCACGGTGGTGTCCCCGACGACGAAGCGATCCCCCGACGAGAGCACCGCCTTGCTGATCGGCTTGCCGCCGAGGAGCGTGCCCTGCGCCGATCCCATGTCGATGAGGGAGACGGTCCCGTCCGCCCCCACCTCGATCATCGCGTGGATGCGCGAGACCTTGGGATCGTCGAGGCGGAGATGCGCCGTGGCCATGCGGCCGATCTTGACGAGCTCGCCCTCGACCGCATGCGTCGCGACGACCTCTCCGTTCCGAAGGACTCTGAGGGTGATCTTCCGGGTCATCGTTCCTCCTAGAGGTCGCCCACGGATTCGAGGATGCGCTCGCGGAAGGTCTCGCGCTCACGAATGAGGTTCTGGTGCTGGACCCGGCGCCGGGCCTCCACCAGCTCGCCGTCGGGCCTCTGCAGGTCACCGGTGATGGTGTCGTCCTCGAAGTTGATCTCGGTCACCTTCGCGTCGGCCGCTTCCTGGCCGACGGCAACCGCAGCGGCGCCCCAGGCGAAGATCGTGACGATAGCCAGAAGCGTCCTCATCCCACTCTCCTAGTCGCCCTCCACCGGGGCGGGTTCGTCGGGATCGAGATCGGGCGGCGGAACCAGATCGGGATCGCTCTCCTTCTCGTTCGAGGCCGGAATCGTCTCGTGGGAAGCCGGAATCGCCTGGCCCTCCCCCTGCGCCCCCTGCGCGGCCGCCTCCTGCGCCATCGCCTCGCGACGCCGCCTGGCCTCCTCCTCCGCGCGCGCCTGTGCGAGGAGCTGCACGAGCTGCTCGCATTCGCGCAGCTGCGCGAAGACCGGGTGTTCCGGAGGGAGGTGGATGGGCGCGTTGGCGACGTAGCGGCGGTAGTGCCGAAGCGCCGCCTCGGGGTCGTTCTCGTGGCGGTGCAGGATCACCGCCAGCGGATAGGAGGGCCGCGTGTCCTCGGGCCGAATGGCCTGGGCGCGCTCCAGCGCCTCGCGGGCCTCGGGGATCTGGTTCTTTCCGAGAAGCGCCGTGCCCAGGTTCAACCACGCTTCGAAGGACTCGGGCTCGAGCTGCACGAGCCGCTCGAAGGATTGCACCGCCGTCTCGTAATCGCGCAGTTCCAGCGAGAGCCGACCGAGCCGCGCCCACGCGGCCGCATTGCGCGGGTCGCGCTCGGCGGCCCGGCGGTACTGCAGAGCGGCCGCGCCTCGCTGTCCCTGGTGCTCCAGGACCCGCCCGAGGAGGTAGGGCCCCTCGGCGCCCTCCGGGCGGATGCGGTCCACCCGCAGTGCCACCAGCCGCGCGATCTCCGGCTCGCCGAGCGCGAGGTGCGCCTCCACGAGCACCACCAGCGCCGGGAGGTTCTCCGGGTCGCGCATGAGCGCCTCGCGCGCCAGCTCCCGGGCGCGGTTTGCGTTGCCCGCCTTCAGGTGCAGCGCCGCCAGCCGCGCACGCGCTCCCGCGTGGTCGGGCCGGATCCGCAGGATCTCCTTGTATTCGCGCTCCGCCGCGCGCTCGTCGCCGAGCCGCTCGAGAACGATCCCGAGGTTTTCCCGCGCCGGAACGAGGTAGGGCTGCTGCGCGATCGCATCGCGGTAGTGGCGCTCTGCGTCCTCCAGGCGACCGCGCATCTCGGAGATCCGACCGAGGTTGAAGTGCGCCTCCGCGAAGCGCGGCTCGCGCTCCACCACCGCCTGGAACTTCTGGTAGAGCGCGTCCCAGTCGATCACCGCGAGCTTCTTCGCCTCCTCGTAGGAGCGGACGGCGTCGCGGAATCGCCTCTGCGCCACCTCGTCGAGGCGGTCCTCGTCCGCCTCCGCTTCCTCGCGGAGCGCGGCCTTCTGGCTTCCCTGGCAGCTCGCCAGGAGAGCGCAGAGGAGCAAGAGCGCCCCGAGGCGACGCATCGGCCTTCCCCTTCTTTCAGAGCAGGTCGTCGTCATCTGGCTCGCCTTCCAGAACCGGTTCCTGCGGTCCTTCCACGGGCCGCGGCTTCCGGCGCTCCGAGAGCCCGGGGATGGTCTCCTCCACCGCCGACGAGAGCACCGCGCCCTCCGGCGGCGGTTCGACCTTCTGGCGCTCGGTCAAGAGGTCGATGCCGAGGTCGGGCCGCTCGAACGCGGGAGCGGGATCGCCCACGAGCGGCGGGTAGAGGTGCGGTGCGCGGCTCTCCAGCAGCGCGAGCGCCTCTCGCGAGCAGGCGTCGTCCAGCCCCAGCTCCCGCGCCTTGGAGACGGCGGTGGCCAGCGCCTCCTGCGCCTTCGTCTCCACCGGCATCGCTTGCTCCGCCAGCGCCTCGCGATAGATGGCCTCCTGCTCCTCGGTGAGGCCTGCCGGGATCGGCGCGTCGTAGAGCGACCGGGCGAAGTGGTCGTAGGCCTTGCCGATCCGGGTGAGTGCACAGACCGCCGGCCCCGGCGCCCCGAGCTGCACGACCGCGGTGTAGCGCCGCTCCACCTCCAGCAGCGCGTTGGCCTTCGCCTCCAGCCGCTGCGCCATCACCCGCTCCGGCAGCGCGAGCTTGATCGACTGGAACCACCGGTCGTGCGGCTCCGTCTCCACCAGCATGGCCCGCGCCACCGCCTCCAACGCCTCGGGCGAGAGCGACTCGCGTCGCGAGCGCGACAGCTCCCGGTAGTACTTGAGCATCCGCTCGCGGATGCGGTCGGCCGCGCGATCGCTCCCCCGCGCCGCGTAGGTTTCGATGATCGCCGCCTCTCCGAGGATCATCTTGTCGGCGTCGCGCAGGTAGCGCTTCTCGAAGGCGTCGAGTTCCTGGAGCGCGCGGTTGTGGGCGCCTGTGCGCGAAAGCAGCCGCGCCACCGAGAGGTGCATCGCCGGGGCGGCCTCGTCGTTCGGCCAGAGCTCGAGGAAGCGCCGGCGATTCCGCAGAGCCATGTCGAGGTCGCCGAGTGCCTCGCGGAAGATGGCCGCGTCGTTGAGCGCCGCGCGCGCCTTCTCCTCCTCGTAGCCCGGCCCCCGCGCCACCCATCCGTCCACGTACGCCTCGTGGAGCCCGGCGGCCGACGCGTAGTCTCCGATCGCCTCGTAGACGGAGGCGTTGAGGAGGATCGCCTGCGGGACGAGGCGGTGCCCCGGATACTCGCGCACCAGCCGATTGCGCACCTCCAGCGCCTCCTCGATCCGCGCCGCCTTGTAGAAATCGACGGCCGCGTTGAAGAGCGCCTCGCCGGCGAGGTGGCTGTTCGGCCACTCCCGGACGAAGGTGACGTAGCGCTCGGCGGCCTCGCCGAACTTCCCCGCCTGCTCGAGCCGCGCGATGAGCTGGAAGGAGTTGCGCTCGATGATCTCGAGAAGCTCCTCGCGGAAATTGCCGCGGTGCAGGCGCTTTTCCGCGTAGAAGCGCTTGGCCCACTCGTCGATCGCCTCCCAGTTCTCCTGCAGGTTGAAGGCGTCGAGGACGAGGTGGGCGCTGTAGATGGCCAGCTCGTGCTCGGGGTGCTCGAGCGCGATCCGGGCGAAGCCCTGCACTGCCTTGTCGAAGTGGTTGTACAGGTAGTAGATGCGCGCCGCCTTGTAGGCGACCTCCACCCGCATGTCGCCGTTCGGCACGTGCGCCAGATACCGCTCGGCGGCGTCGAGGAAGCCCTGCTTCTCCGGCGGAATCGGCAGCGGCTCCTTGCGATCCGTGTCGGGCGGAGGCTGCGTCTGCTCCGCGCGCTTCATCAGCTCGTCGCGCGCGAAGATGGCGCCCTCCAGCGCCGGCACGAACCACTGCCCCGGCTCCTCGCCCCGCTCCTTGCGGGCGATGTCCTCCAGCGCCACCTCCGTGTAGGCCTGCGCCGCCGCTTCGAAGCGCTCGAGCGGGTCGTAAAGCAGCTCGCCGTAGAAGAAGCGGAGGTGATACGCCTTGGGCGAGTTCGGGAAGATCGCCAGGTAGTCGGCGTAGATGCGGGAGGCAAGCTCGAAGGTCTCTGGATCGCGCGTCTTCTTCGCCTCGTTGTGCCAGTTGACCGCCAGGCTGGAGAGCGTTCGCTCCGAGAGCTCCTCTGCCCTCTCCATGGCGATCTCGTCCTCGCGCGTGCGCACCACGCCCGCCTTGCGGACCTCGAGGAAGATGTCGACGAGGATGCGCGCCTGCTCGGCGGTGAGCCGCTTGTTGCCCACCCGCATCACCGAGTCGACGATGCGGCTCTGGTAGAAGGGCGCGCGCGGCGAGAGCGGCTGGTCGCGAATGAGCTCGCGGTAAACCAGCACCGCTTCCTTGTCCTTGCCGTCGTCGTAGTAGATGTTGGCGAGCTGCTCCAGCATGGCTCGCCAGTTCTCCTCGCCGCCCACCTCGCGGAAGGCATCCTTGGCCCGGGCCGGATCGCCGAAGCGCGAGTAGGCCAGCACGTAGTCCTTCCGCGCCTCGCGCACGAGGGCCATCTTGTTGTCGCCCCCGACGGCGGTGGTCACCTCGCCGTAGTAGACGGTGGCCTTGAACTTGTCCGCCGCGCCCGCGTAGTCGGTGAGGTTGTAGAGGCACCAGCCCTGCTTGTAGATGGCGTAGCCGTAGACTCGCGCGTCGGTGTAGCTCGCCGCGCGCGTATAGGCTTCCAGGGCCGCCTCGAGCATGTCGCGCTTGCCCTGGGAGTTGTCGAAGTACCACTCGCCGAACGCGATGTAGGCGTCGGGCGCGAATCGCGAGTCGGGGAAGCGCGTCAGCAGCGTCCGGTAGGCGCCGAGGGCCTCCTCCTTCTTGTCGGCTTCCCACAGGGTGTAGCCGAGGAAGAAGAGGACCTCGTCCATGCGCTCGTACTCGGGATGGGTGGCGATCACCTGCTTGTAGTGCTCGATCGCCAGCTCCTGGTGGCGCTTCTGGTTGTCGGCGTATTTCTTTTGCGCTCGCTCCGCCTCGCGCTTGCAGGCCTCGTCGTTCGCCTGCAGGCAGCGCGCGATCCGGTCGTCCTGGCGATGCGACTCGAAGCCCCAGTACTGGGCTTCCTCCCAGTGCAGCTCGGCGATGCGGAAGAAGAGGTCTGCCTTCTCCTTCTTGTCCTGCGCGAGGGGCGCCATCTGCTCCAGCGTCCGCAGGAGTTCCTCCCGCTTGTCCTTGAGCTGCAGCTCCACCGTGAAGCGGAAGGTGTCGTACTGCAGCGCCGGCCGCTCCTCCTCGGCGCGCTTCGCCTCGTCCTTTTCCTCCCGCGTGGTATCGCCGGCGAGCTCCTCGGAGGGACCGCCGAGGTCCGCCTTCTTGCGCAGACCGGCGTCGCGCGCCTCGGCCCCGGAGGCCTGCGCCACGGAGATCGCCGGCGCGAGGAGGCCGAGCACCCAAACGAGTTGGACCATCCCGCGCATCATCTCTCCTTGCAGCCCCTGGTCAGGGTGTACTCGTAGCTGCCCAGCTCGTCGCGCCAAAACTCGCCCTCGAAGGGCCAGTAGACGTGTTCGTCGTCCACGGCGGTCGAGTACCGGTAGGGGCGGACCACGGTGACGCTCTCACCCTTCTCCAGCGACGCCTGCAGCGCCTCCTTCTCCCGGCTGGAGATCTCCGCCTTAATCGCAAGAGCGCGGTAGTTGAGCTGGCCGAGCTCGCGCGCCTCCCGCTCGAGCTTTCGCTTGGTGTGGTGGCCGGCCTTCACCACCAGCGCCTGCCGCTGCTGCTGGAGCTCGGCGACGAGGTGACGCGCCAGGCCGGAGAAGCGGAACATCTCCCGCCGCTGCGCGATCGCCTTCACCTCCGAATCCAGCTCCGCGATCGAATCGCTCAGATGGCGGAGCTCCTGGTCGGAGAGGGCCATGCGCACGATGCGCGCGAGAAGCTCGTTCTCCTCGCCCTCCCCCAGCCCGGCCAGCGCGTCCCAGTAGGCCTGCGGCGAGGGGAGTTCCCGCTCCAGGAGCTTGGTGAGCGCCCGGTACAGGGGGCCGTAGCGCTCGAGGAAGAGGTCCACCGCGCGACGCGCCTCCGAGTAGCGGCAGTTTTCGTAGTAGATGACCGCCTCGAGGAGCATCGCCTCCGGAAAGTACTCATCTCGAAAGAACGGCGAGCGCAGCGTGAGCAAATTGCCCAGGGCCTTTTCGTCCTCCCCGAGGCGGAAATACGCCCAGGCCGACTCGAAGAGGGCGGTCAGCCACTGGTCCGACCCGCGCACGATCCGGCTGTAGTAGAAGTTCGCGTAGCGGTTCTGCCGGTGCTCGTAATGGATGCGGGCGAGCTGGAGGAAGGCGAGCTCGCGCAGCTTGGGGTCGTAGTACGTTCCCTCCCGCCGCGGATTGGTCGCCCGCACCACGTCCTTGAAGCTCTCCACCGCCAGCGCCGGCTTGCCCGTGGCGTAGAGCGCGAGCCCCTCCAGGTACTTCGCCTTCGGGTAGAAGGGCGACCCGGCGGGGACCATCGCCACCAGGCGCCGCGCCTCCTCCAGGCTCTGCCGGGCGGCGTCCGCGTAGGCGGTGGTCCTGCCGCCCTCCACCTCCTGGGCGTCGATCAGGGCGCGGCCCCGGGCGAAGTTGTACTTGGCGAGCAGGTAGCGGTACTCGTCCTGGTATCGCTCCGGGAAGGCCACGCCCGCAAAGCGCGCGATCTCGTCGAGGACCACCGACTGGTTGGTGGTCTTGTGGGCGATGAAGAAGAGCCACTCCAGGCTGGTGGCGAAGAAGCGGTCCGCCTCGCCGCGCGCCAGGACGCGTTTGAAGATCGCCAGCGCCGAGTGGTACATCCCCAGGCGGTAGAGCGACTTGCCGAGCATGTACTCGGCGCGCGAGTGCGCCGACGCCGCCTTGGGGTCCTGGAGGATCTCCCAGAAGCCCAACGCCGCCGCCTCGTAGTTGCGCTCCTCGAAGAGGCGCGTGGCCGCACGCATCCGCGCCTCGACCTCGTCCATCGCCGTCGACCCGGCCTCCTCGCGCAGGTCCAGTCCGAGCCCGCCGGCGCTCCCCTCCTGCGTCTCCTGCTTCTCCGCCCCGTCCGAGAGATCCACGCCCTCGAGGCGGATCTGCGCCTGCGCCGCATGGGCGAAGGCGAGAATCGAGACAAGCGCGATGCGACCAACCACTCGCATGCTCAAATCCCCTGCCCCTGGCCGAAGAACAAGGACAGCCCCAGGGTGAAGAGAAGCTGGTTTTGCAGGCTGGTCTCGGGGCCGGTGCGGCCCTGCAACTCCAGCGGGTAGACCAGGTCGCGAAGCTCGAGCCTCAGCGTCGCCGTCCGGTTCAGGTAGAAGCGCTGGCCCACGGCGATGCTTCCGTGCGGCGCCAGGTTCGCCTCCAGGCGCGTCGTGTTCGGCGGCATGTGCTGCGTCTGCAGCACGCCGCCCCCGACGGCCACGTAGGTGTCGAAGTGCAGGACGCTCTCCGCGAGGACGGAGATCTTCCCGTACAGGGGCGCCCAGCTGACGTCGGCGCCGATCATGAAATCGAAATCCCCGGGGGCGCGGACGAGGTCGCCCTTGGTGGGGATCCGGCAGCCGAGCCCGCGGCTGTCACACCGGGTCACCGCACCCGAGGGCGTGCTCGTCGCCCAGAAGCCCCCCAGTCCGACCGACCACTGCTCTCCGAAGTGGTAGGCGTATCGCAGCCCGAGCAGGTACTTGGTGTAGAAGGGGTCGCCCAGCGAGAGCCCCAGCGTGGGCGAAAGCTCCTGCCGGCTCGCCTTGTGCAAGAGCTTGCCCGATACCGCGAGGATGCGCCGGTCCAGGTCGAGGTTCGGAATCGCCTCCGCGGTCTGGACCTGCGCGTCCCGCATGGCTTCCTGCAGGCTGTCCTCGTCCGCGCGCGCGACCGCGGCGGAGAGCAGCGCCGAGGAGAGGACGGCGACGAGGGTGGCGCGGCGCATCATCTCGCTCCGTAGGTGAAGGAGGTGGGCAGCCAGAACGAAAGACCCACGTTCAGCGTCAGCACCTTCTGGATCTCCGAGATCTGCCGATCCTGGGGCCGGTCGGCATAGAGCAGACCCTTCACCCAGAAGTCCGCCGCCATCCAGTCGGTCAAGGCGAAACGCTGGCCCACGCCGACGTCCACCGCCGGATGGAGCCCGTCGTTGACCGGCGCGCCGGAGGTCTGCGAATGGGCCACGCCCAGCCCCGTCAGCAGAAAAAGGTCGTAGTGGACGATGGAGTTGAACCAGGAGAGCTTGCCGTAGATCGGCGTCCAGACCAGGCCGAGACCAGCGTTCCAGTTCAGCTTCGAGGAGAGCAAGAGCGAGCGCAGCTCCCGCTTGGCGATGCGCACGTTGTCGGTCTCGACGATCCCGAAGTGGCTGTAGTGCGCCATCACCCCCAGCGAGTCGCCCAGATGGTAGGTGGCCATCACACCCCCACCGACCTTGGTGTAGAAGGCGTCGTTGAGGGAGATGGCGAAGGCCGGCGTGATCTCGAAGCGCCGCCGCTTGAGGAAGTGCTTGCGCTGGACGGCTTTGACCTTGTCGGAAACCGCCGCGTCTTCCTCGACCCGGATCGTGGTCGCGGGCGGAACCTCCCCCTGGAGCTGCCACCGCCATTCCTCGGCGGAGACGGGACCCTCCGCGGGCGCGGGGCGGTCCTCGCTCGCCTCATTGCCGTCCTCCTCGCGCAGGTCGAGGCCGAATTCCTGCGCCGCCGCGGGCATGGCCCAAAGCCACCCGAGAGCCACGACTGCCAGGCCGATGCGCGTCTTCACCCGTGCACTCCATCCACCCGTTCGGGACAGGAGCCGATGGTTACTAGGTTTTTTCGTCGGAGTCCAAAAAGTAGCGCTGCCGGGAGGCCGGCGACCGCTCACGTCACCCTCCGACCGGCACCGGTACCCGAGGCCGGGACTGGGAGCCGGCTGCGGCAACCAACGCTGCGGCGACGAACGGTTACCGCAACAGGATCCTTGGGTGCGGTTCTACTGCGCGGATGGGCAGCGAGCAAGTTTTTGAGGAACTCACAGAATTTTCATAACGCCCCTTCCAAAATCTTGAGAGGGCTCCGACCCCGTGCTAGCGATCGCCCCATGCCACGGAAGCCCCTCCTCCTCTCCATCTCGCTGCTCCTGCTCTCCGCCGGCACCTGCTCGGAGACCGACATCGGCGCTCCCTGCCAGCTGCAGAAGACCCGGATGGACCCCACCATCCCCGGCTGCCAGGACGTCCGGCCCGGCGACCTGAACACGCGACCGGAGTGCTTCCGCCCCAACCTCGCCGACCTCGAGGAGGGCCGCGACAAGGATTTCATCTCCTTCGGGGTCGCCGAGTGCGACAACCTGATCTGCGTGCGCTCCCGGGGCTCGCCGCTCCCGCAGTCCGAGGCCGAACCGGCCGGAAACTGCTCCAACGAGTGCATCACCGACGCGGACTGCCAGGGAGCCGATCCGGGTTACATCTGCCGCGAGCTCGTCTTCGACGACGATTTCCTCCGCTCGCTGCGCGAAACGCTCTCCGAGGAGGAGTACGAGCGCCACCTGGGCCGCATCCAGAACGCCAAGTTCTGCGCCCGCAAGTAGCCGCTGCCTCCATTCCGGCGTCGACTTCGCTGCCGCGGGGAAGGCGAGCCACCGCTCGCTCGGCGCGGCGCGCGCTTTTCGCGATCCCGCTCAGGGCTTGGAGAGGAGCCGCGCGCTCAGCGCCTTGCCGAGGTTGCGGGCCATCAGGTCCTCGACCAGGCGCTCGATCGATAGGCGTGCCTCCTCGCTCGGATAGACGAAACGGATCCCCATCCCCGGCTCGTCGCCCTCCTCCCGGACCCAGGCGACCTCGCCCGTCAGCACGATCGGCTCGCTCAGGGTGGGAACGCTGAGCCGAAAGACGAACCGAGTCCCCACGGGAAGGGGCTGACCGGTTTTGACGAAGGTCCCGCCCTTGGAGATGTTGCGGGTGTAGTCGGCGAAGAACGCGTTGAGCTTCGGATAGTCCACCCGCAGCTCGATGGGAATCCTGGGATGGGCCCGCCTGTCTACCCCGACGCGATCCATGCTGTGGGCTAGCATACAACACGTCCCGCCCGGGGCACGCACGGAATGCCGCGCTGCCGGGCGATCTTCCTTTGGAGGCGCCCGTTGCCGCTGACCCTCCGCACCCGGCTCCGGCTCCTTCTCGCCCGGCGCCCCGTCCTCGTCGGACTGGGGATCGCGGTGGCCGTCGCCGCGCTCACGCCCTTCCTCCCCATGGCGCGCGTCCCCGGCTTCGAGTCGGCCCTGCTCGCCACCTGGGTGCTCGCCCTGCTCGGGGGGGCGCTCGGCATCGCCGCCGGCCGCGCGGAGGCGGCGACCGCGCGGGAGGCGCGGTTTCGCCGCACGACGTCCACCCGCTCCGTCCTCGCCGCCTGGGCGAGCGCGCTGCTTTTGGGCCTGATCCTCCTCGGCGGATGGATCGGCTGGACCGCGGTGCGCACCGCGTGGGCCTCCCCCTGCTCGCCCACGCTTGGCCTGGGCTGGTACCTGGTCCTGCCCCTTCCCACCCTCGCCCTGGCCACCGCCTCGGGCCTCGTCCTCGGCCTGACCCTGCGACGCCCCTGGCAGGCCGCGGCGGCCTACGCCCTCCTCCTCGCCGCCTCGCTGGCGAGCTCGCTGATGCCGGTCTGGCGCGGGCCACAGGTCTTCGTCCTCGACCACTTCTTCGGGCATCTGCCCGGCCCCATCTACGACGAGCTTCTGCGCATCGAGCCGCGCCTCTGGATCTTCCGGCTGCTGACCCTGGCCTGGGCCGCCGCCGCGCTCGGCCTCGCCGCGCTCCTGCGGAGGCGCTGGCCGATCCCGCGCGACGGCTCGGCGCTGCCCGCCCTCGGCCTCTGCGCCCTGGCGCTCGTCGCCGTCCACTGGGGCCGCACGCACCGCCACGAGCTGGACCTGGAGCAGTCGACCGCCTCCGTGGAGGCGCGACTGGGTGGCGTGCTCGAGGGCGAGCGCTGCCGCCTCGTCCATCCCCGGGAGATGCCCGCGGAGGAGGCGCGGAGCCTTCTCCTCCAGTGCGAGCGGCGCATGGCCGAGCTCGGCGAGTTCTTCGGCGTCGATCCGGGCCGCGCCCACGTCTTTCTCCACCGCGACGCCGCGGAGAAGGCGCGCCTGGTCGGCGCCGCCGGCACACAGTTCGCTAAGCCGTGGCTCGGCCAGGTCCACGTGGATCGCCGCGGCTTCCCCCACCCGGTCCTCGACCACGAGCTCGCCCACGTGGTGGCGGCCCGCCTGGGCCGGCTTCCCTTCGGCGTCCCCGCCCGCCTCTTCGGCCTCCTCCCCCTGCCCGGCCTGATCGAGGGCGCGGCGGTGGCCGCCGACTGGCCGGGCGGCAGCCTCACCGTCCACGAGGAGGCGCGGGCCCTGCGTGCGCTCGGCCTCGCCCCCGACATCCCCCGCATCCTCGGCGCCTCGGGCTTCTGGTCCCAGCCCGCCGCCCGCGCCTACACCTACGCCGGCTCCTTCCTTCGCTGGCTCGTCGAGACCCGCGGCCCCGGGCCCTTCGCCACCCTCTATCGCGACGGCGATTTCGAGGCCGCCTACGGCGTCCCGCTGCGCGCCCTGGTCCGGCAGTGGGAGGCCTTCCTCGACCGCGAGCCGCTCCCGGAGGAACTCCTCGCCCTGGCCGAGGAGCGCCTGCGCCGGCCCTCGCTCTTCGGCCAGGTCTGCGCCCGCGAGGTGGCCGCCCTGCGCGCCGACGCCGCCGAAGCCCGCGCCGCCGGCGACCACCGCCGCGCCGCCGAGCTCTACGCGCGCGTCGCCGAGCTCGCGCCCCACGACGGCGCGGCGTGGCTCGGCCTCGCCGCCGCCCGCCTCGACGGCGGCGACGCGGAAGGCGTGTGGGCGCTGGCGCAGGAGGCCGAGCAGGCCGGGGACCTCCCCGCGCGCATTCGGGGCCAGCTGTGGACGCTGGCCGGCGACGCCATGGCCGAGGCCGAGGACGTCGAGCGCGCCCGGGCCGCCTACGGCCGCGCCGCCGCGCTCCCCCGAGATCCGGCCTCGGCGCGCGCCCTCGCGGCCCGGATTCAGGCCGCCTCCGACCCAGCCCTCGCCCGCGCCGTGCTGCCCTATCTGCGCGAGGGCCGCGCCGCCGACCTCCTCGCCGTGCGCGAGCTCCTCGACGAGCGCCGAGACTGGGCCATCGGCTGGTACCTGGTCGGCCGTCGCCACCACCAGGACGGCCGCCACGAGGACGCCGTTCGCGACCTGCGCCGCGCCCTGGAGGCCGGCCTGCCGGAGGCGTTCGACCGCGAGGCCCGCATCCTCCTCGGCCTCTCCCAGGCCTTCGCCGGGGACGCGCAGGGCTGCGAGGTCCTCGAGGCCCTCTCGCGCGAGGGCCCCGAGGGCGCGCGCATCGAGGCCGCCAAGCTCGCCTCGCTCTGCCGCGCTCGGGCGACCGCCGCGCCTTGAACGGACGATGAGGAAACACACCGACGACGGGACGAGTCGACACCCGGAGACGATGCGAGCCACGGAATCGCGTCGGCGATCCGTACCTGTTTCATGATGATTCGGGCCGGGAGCAGCGAGAAATCCCTGGCTGCTTCCGACCCACAGACCGGACCTGGACCATGCCGGTCGCACCAAAAGAAGAGCGGCTCGCCCCAAGGGACGAGCCGCTCGATGCGGGGCCGAACCCGATCTCCGATCTCAGCGGATCAGGTTCATCGCCTCCTTCTCCCAGGCGGTGGCGATCTCGCGCTGCCGCGCGTCCAACAGCTTCTGCTTGACGCCCTGGACCACGGCCACGAGCTGCTCCTGGGACGCGCGCGCCTGCTTCCACTGGGAGAGGGCCATGGCATACTCCTGCACGCCCTGCTCCCACTCCTTCTTGGCGAACAGGAGATTACCCCGCTCGACGTAGGCCTCCGGGAAGAACTCGTTGGCCGCGACCGCGCGATCGAGCGCGTCCTGCGCCTCGTCGAGCTTGTTGCGGCTGATGAGGATCGCCGCCTTGGCCACGTAAGCGCCGGCGTTCAGCTCGTTCTCGGCGATCGCTTGGTCGTACTTGGCGATGGCCTCGTCGAACTTCTGCAGCGAGCGCAGCACGTTGCCGTAGGTCAGGTAGTACTTGTCGTTCTTCTTGAGCGCGTACTTCTCCATGAACGCGACCGCCTTGTCCTCCCGGCCGGCGGAGGCCATGATCGTCGCCGCGTCGAAGTAGATCTGCGCCAGGTAGGGATCGGCTTCGATCGCCTTGTCGAAGGCGGCGGCCGCGCCGTCGATGTCCTGCTGGAAGGCCTTGATCCTCGCCTCGACCACGTAGGACCACGGGAACTTCGGGTCGGCCTTGGCCGCGTCCTGCGCCATGGCCAGCGCCTCGTCGAGCTTCTGCTCGAGGATCAGGGCCTCGGCCTTGGCGGTCAGGGCGAGCGCCCGCAGCGCCGGCGAGAGGTCCTCCCGCAGGGCACGGTCGATCACCGCGAAGGAGGGCTCGAGCTCCTGGCCGCGCCGGATCTGGAAGCGCGCCTTGCCGAGCTGGCTGGCGATGTGCTCGGAGTAGGAGGAGAGCGCCTTGCCGTAGAACGCGAGCGCGTTGGCCGCGTCGCTCTCTTCGGCATAGATGTCGGCGACGATGCGGGAGAAGCGCGGGTTGCGCCAGTCGCTGTCCGAGGCGGCGCGGCCGCTCCGCTTGGCCTCGGCCAGCTTGCCCTGGGCGCGCTGCGCCAGGGCGAGCGCGCCGAAGATACGGGCGTCGCCGGCGTCCTTCTCCAGCACGTTCTTGACGAGGAACTCCTCCGCCTCCTTCGCCTTGCCCTGGCCGAGCATGAGCAGGGCGCGAGCGGAGTAGGTCTGCGGGAGGTTCGGCGCGTGCTTCTCGGCGAGCGCGAGGTACTTCTCGGCCTCCGCCCGGTGCGAGTCGCCGAGCTTGTGCTCGACGTGGAGAAGGGCGTGCGTCTCGGCCATCGCGGCGAGGGCGAATCCGAGCTTGGGCCGGATCGCCAGGGCCTCCCCGAGCTTCTGGACGGCCGCCTTCAAGTCCGCCGGATTGTCCTTGGCGATCAGCGTGGCGGCCTCCCGCGCCAGCGCGCGGGCCGCGACGTCCTTGTCGACCTTGTCCGCGTACCAGGCGAAAGCGGCGCCGAGGATGACCGCGACGATGGCGATGTCGCGCAGGAAGGTCCAGATGGTCTCCCGCTTCTCCCAGCTCTCGCCCATGCTCCTGTCGCTCATGCTACCTCCCGACGCACGTCGGTCGACGGGCCTCGATCCGATGCCGTGTTGCTGTGCCCAGGGGGCATATCAGGCTTGTCCGAAGAGTGTCAAGGCGAGCAGACGCCGATTTTCGGCGACTTGCAAGGCCTTTCTGCGCACCGCGCGATCGCGGCGAGCGGCCGGCCGGGAACCAGGCGAGGAATAGGTTGACACGCCCGCTCATTTCAGGACACGACAGGCGCAGTTCCTTGTCCCGGAGGGCTCCTTCCTTGGCGCATCCACGCATTCGATCGCTCGTGCCGGCGCTCGCCGTGCTCGCAGGGTCGGTCGGCTGCACCACCCGCTACATCGGCAACACCCAGGTCGAGGACACCGAGGAGAACCGGGCCGTCCTCCTGGTGATCGAGCAGTACCGCCGGGCGGTCGAGGACCGCGACGTGCAGCGGATCCTCGACCTGACCAGCGACGATTTCTTCGAAGATCCCGGCACCCCGGGCGACCCCTCCGACGACTACGACAAGAAGGGGTTGCGGAAGAGGCTGGAGGAGAGCTTCTCCCGGATCGAGGACCAGCGCTTGCGCATCGACGTCCGCAAGCTCCACGAGCTCGACCGGGGCAAGGTCGCGGTGGAGTACCGCTTCGACTACCGCTACAAGCTCGCCCTGCCGAGCGCACCGGAATGGCGGGAGTTCATCGACGTCAATCGCGTCGTCCTCGTCAAGGAGGGCGACCAGTGGAGATTCCTCTCGGGCCTCTGAGGAAGGGCGGATGACCACGGCCGCGGACGAGCGAGAGACGGTGCTGGTCGTCGACGACGACCCCGGCCACCTGGAATCCGTCCTCCGCATCCTCGAGCGCGAGGGGCTGCGCGTCCTCTCCGCCCCCTCCGGAGAAAAGGCGCTGGAGATCCTGCGCAACGAGGAGGTCCGCGTCGTCGTCACCGATCTGATGATGCCGGGCATGTCCGGCGTGGCCCTCCTGCGCGCGGCCAAGGCCATCGCCCCGCACGTGGAGGTCGTGCTGATGACCGCCTATGGGACGGTGGAGACCGCGGTCGAGGCGATGAAAGAGGGGGCCGACGATTTCCTCACCAAGCCGCTCCGGCGCCACCAGCTCGTCCGCACCGTCAAGAAGGCCCTGGAAAAGTACCGGCTGCTCGAGGAGAACCGCCGCCTCCGCGAGAAGGTCGCCCAGCTCTCCAAGGTCGGCGGCCTGGTGGGCAGCTCCCCCGCCTTCCGCTCCGCCATGGAGACGGTGCGCATGGCCGCCGCCTCCAACGCCACCATCCTCCTGCTCGGCGAGAGCGGCACGGGCAAGGAGCTGGTGGCGCGCGCCATCCACGAGCTCTCCCCGCGCGCCTCGGGCCCCTTCGTCCCCATCGACTGCGCGGCGATCCCGGAATCGCTGCTGGAGAGCGAGCTCTTCGGTCACGAGGCCGGCGCCTTCACCGGGGCGACGCGTCGCAAGGAGGGCCGCTTCGAGAAGGCCGACCGCGGCACCCTCTTCCTCGACGAGGTCGGCGAGATGAGCCCGGCCGTGCAGGCCAAGCTCCTGCGCGCCATCCAGGAGGGAGAGTTCGTCCGCGTCGGCGGCACGCAGCCGGTCCGCGTCGACGTCCGCATCGTCGCCGCCACCAACCGCGACCTGCAGCAGGAGGTGCGGGAGGGCCGCTTCCGCGAGGACCTCTACTACCGCCTCCACGTCGTCCAGATCCGATTGCCCCCGCTGCGCGAGCGCCACGGGGACGTCCCCCTTCTCGCCGCCCACTTCCTCCGGCGCTTCTCCGAGGAGAACCGCCGCGAATTCGAGGGCTTCTCGCCCGAGGCCCTCCGCGCCTTGGAGGCATACTCCTGGCCGGGCAACGTGCGCGAGCTCGAAAACGCCATCGAGCGAGCGGTCGTCCTCGCGCGCGGCAGCCGCATCGAGCTGGAGGACCTGCCCGAGACGGTGCGGGAGGCGGTCCGCCCGGAGGGCGCGGCGTCTTCCGACCGCGCCATCGTCATCCCCTTCGGAACGCCCATGGAGGAGATCGAGCGGCGGGTCATCAAGGAGACCCTCCGCCGCACCGGCGGCGACAAGGCCCTCGCCGCCCGCATCCTCGGCGTCTCCACGCGGACCATCTACCGCAAGATCGATCGCTCCCGCTGAGACCGCCGGGCCCCGAGCCAATTTGTCACGGCCCCGCCGGTCCTGGGCCGCTCGCTTGCCACTTTGTCAGAGTCTCCCTCGCCCGTCCTCGCCTTCCGGGCAGGCCGTCCGCACCGGAACTGTTGTTTGCCCGGAAACACGCGCTCCGGGCCCCTCCTTCGACCGCTCGGACGCCAGGCATGGAGCTTGCTAAGCGAGGCGAGCTGGGATGGAGATTTTGTTCCGAAAGTACTTCTGGGCGGTGGAGCTGGCCCTTTTGGCCGTGATCTCCTTCCTGGGAGCTCTGACCACCAGCTCCCTGGTGGCCGCCCAGCTGGTCGCGCCCGTCGACCTCGACGCCATGGCCCCGTCGTCCGGGGGAGTGCCGACCGCCCCCGTTTTCGCGCGACCGGGCAGTCTCCCCCTCGAAAAGACCGCGGCCTTCCTGGGCATCGAGCTCCCGTCCGAGGACCCCGCCGCCGGGGCGCCGACGCCGGCCTACGATCCCGACGCCGAGGCCGTCCCGAGCACGCTCAACCTCACCCTGGTCGGCACGATGGTGGCCAACCGGCCCGAGTGGTCCTTCGCCATCATCCGCGGGCCGAACAACCAGGACGCTGCCGTCTACATCGTCGGCGACGTGATCGAGGGGGCGACCATCCTCGAGATCGAGCGGCTCCGCGTCATCCTGCTGAACCAGGGCCGCAAGGAGTACATCTCCATCGACGGCACCAAGGCCGGCGAGCCGCCGAAGCTCGCGTCCGCCGCCCCGGCGCCGCCTCCGCCGCGCGGCGACGCGCCTCCGGCCGCCTCCGCGGAGGTCCGCCAGGTCGACGATAACACCTACGAGATCTCCCGCGAGGACGTGGAGCGCCAGCTCTCCAACCTGAGCGCGCTCGCCACGCAGGCGCGCGTCGTCCCCTCCTTCAAGGACGGGAAGGCGAACGGATTCAAGATCTTCTCCATCCGCCCCGGCTCGCTCTACCAGAAGCTCGGCCTCCAGAACGGGGACGTCATCCGCAAGATCAACGGATACGCCATCGACAGCCCGGAGAAGGCGCTCGAGATCTACGCCAAGCTCCGGGAGTCGACCCGCATCGAGGTCGAGCTGGAGCGACGGGGCCAGGTTCAGACCAAGACCGTCAACGTCAGATGAGCCAGCCGGCATCCGCCCCCGGAGGCCGTCAACGTCGGGTTCTTTGATGCAGACCTTCCGCAACACCCTCGCTTCGCTCAGCTCGGCATCGCTGCTCTTCGTCGCCGTCGGCGCCCAGGCGCAGGAGCCCGTCCAGCCCGCGGACCGGGTCGGCCAGCTCCGGGTAACGCCCAACGTCCGCGCGCAGCGGCCGATCCCCCAGCCCCCCACCGTCTCCCCCTCGGAGCGCCGCGCGGAGCAGGAGCGGCGACGGGAGGCGGCGCGCGCGGAGGAGCAGCGCAAGGCAGAGGAGGAACGGCGTCGACAGGAGGAGGCGCGCCAGCGTCCGCCGTCGAACCAGCAGCCGACCGGGCAGCAGCAGGCGCAGACGCAGCAGCAGGATTCCCGGGAGCGCCGCGAAGCGGCGAGGCGGCAGGGCCGCTTCCAGCTCGATTTCAACAAGGCCGAGATCCAGGACGTCGTCCAGACGATCTCGGACTTCACCGGCCGGCTCTTCATCGTGCCCGAGAACATCCGGGGCCGGATCACCATCATCGGCCCCGAGGACGGCACCGGTCTGGTGACCGCGGACGAAGCCTACGCCGCCTTCCTCGCCGCCCTCGAGGCCAACAACTGGACCGTCTACCCGGTCGGCCCCTACCTCAAGCTGGTCGAAAAGCGCTCGGCCGCGCAGTCCAACGTCTGGACCTACGTCGAGCCCGGGTCCACCCCGCCCGCCGACGAGCGGATGGTCACCAAGATCATCCGCCTCAAGCACATCGACACGGACACGGTCGTCAATCCGCTCAAGCAGCTGATGTCCAAGGACGCGACCGTGATCCCCATGCCGCCCGACACGCTCATCGTCACCGAGGTCGCGCTCAACCTTCGGCGCATCGAGCGGATCCTGGAGGCGCTCGACCAGCCCGGCGGCGGCGAGGAGCTGCGGATCATCCAGCTGGAGTACGCCTCCGCCTCCGAGATCGCGGAAAAGCTCTCCCAGATCTTCGAGCCGACCAGCGGCCCGGGCGCGCGCGCGCGTCCGGTGGCGCGGCCCGCCGGCGGAGAGGGCGCGGCCGGCGGCGACTCCGGCGCCGGAGCGGCGACGGTCTCGCGCATCATTCCCGACGACCGCACCAACAAGCTGATCGTCTTCGCCAACCGGAAGGGCTTCGAGCAGGTGGAGACGCTCCTCCGCCAGCTCGACGTGCCCACCGGCGATACGGGACGCGTCCACGTCTACTACCTGGCCAACGCCAACGCGGAGGACCTGGCCAACACGCTGCAGACTCTCCTCCAGGGGCAGCAAGCCTCGCAGACCGCCCGGCCCATCGCCCGCCGGCCCCGCGAGGGCGCTCCCTCGTCCCAGGATTCCGGAGCCGCCATCTTCACGGGGGACATCAAGATCTCCGCCGACCCGGCCACCAACTCGCTGGTGATCGTCGCCTCGGCCCAGGACTACCGGAACCTCGTCCGGGTCATCGAACAGCTCGACATCCCGCGCCGCCAGGTCTTCGTCGAGGCGGTGATCATGGAGGTCAACCTCCGCGACAACACCGAGTTCGGCTTCAACTTCCACGGCGGCGCCGCGATCGAGACGACCGACGGCATCGCGCCCATCGTGATCGGCAACCAGGTGGGACAGGCCTCCTCCCTCAACCTGAGCAGCCTGCTCTCCATGGGCGGCTTCCTCGCCGGCATCCAGGGCTCGCCCGTCCCCGCCGTGGCCGAGCTCGGCATCAACCTCCCCTCCTTCGGCGTGATCCTGCACGCGCTGACGACCAGCTCGGACGTCAACGTGCTCTCCACGCCACACATCCTCACGTCCGACAACGAGGAGGCGGAGATCACCGTCGGCCAGAACGTGCCCTTCCAGGCGGGCTATGCGCCGCAGGGCCTGGCCAACCTGCTGACCGGCACCACCACCAACACCGGCTCGCTGAGCGGTCTGCTCGGCAGCAGCATCGGCGCGTTCGGCCTCTCCTCGCTGTACGCGCCCATCCAGCGCCAGAACGTCGAGCTCAAGCTGAAGATCAAGCCGCAGATCAACGAGAGCGACTACGTGCGCCTCGAGGTGGAGCAGCAGACCGAGGAGATCGCCGAGCAGGATCCTGTGCTCGGCCCCACCACCGCCCGCCGCACCGCCAAGACGGTGATCGTGGCCAAGGATCAGACGACGGTGGTCATCGGCGGCCTGGTCCAGGAGCGCACCATCAAGTCGGTGGCCAAGACGCCCATCCTGGGTGACATCCCGGTGGTCGGGCGGCTCTTCCGCGACAACTCGACGAGCAAGGTCAAGACGAACCTGCTGCTCTTCCTGACGCCCTACATCATCCGCAACCAAGACGACTTCCGGCGGATCTTCGAGCGGAAGATGCGCGAGCGGCAGCAGTTCATCGCCACCTTCTACGGCACCTCGCCCGAGTACGAGGTCCCCATCGACTTCGCGCGCAAGGCGGGGCCGCTCGCGCTGCTCTCCCGCGACGTGGAGCAGGAAATGCAGCGGCTCGAGAACGGCGGGCCCGGCGCACCCGGCGAGATCCGCATCCAGCCGCGGACCACCGAGCCGCCCGAGGCCATGCCCGAGGAGTCGACCGTGCCCATGGAGGACGTCCCGGAGCCCGCCGCCCCGGCGGAGGAGCAGGCGCCCGCGCCCTGAACGGCGGGTTTTTCCGGACCTCCCGGGGAAGGCGAAGACCTCTCCGGTTCGTTGGGATGAGACGATGAGCGAGATGCACGCAGGGAAGATTCGCGAGGGCGACGTCGGTCGGCCGACCGACGTGGATCTTCGCACCCTCCCGCTGGGAGAGATCCTCCTGCGCACCGCGGGTCTCGATCCGGCCCGCCTCGAGGAGGCGCTCGACCGCCAGGCCGAGAGCGGCGGCCGCATCGGCGAGATCCTCGTCGCCATGAAGGCGGTGACGGAGGAGGACGTCCTGCGCGCCCTCGCCCTGCAGCTCGATCTTCCCTTCGTCGAGAAGCTCTCCGGCGATGCCATCGACCTCGAGCTTGCCCGGCGCATCCCCATCAACTTCGCGCGCCAGTTCCGGCTCATCCCCGTGGTGCGCAAGCCGGAGGGCGTCGAGGTCGCCACCGCCGATCCGCTCGCGGTCGAGGCGCTCGACCAGGCGCGCCTCTCCCTGGGCGCCCCCGTCCTGCCGGTCATCGCCACCACCCAGACGGTGATCGACGCCATCCACTCGGTCTACGAGCGGCTCGCCCACGAGGCGGACATCGGCGAGGAGCTCGACGCCGAGGAGCACGAGAACCTCTCCGAGGAGGTGGAGGAGGCGCCCGACCTCATCGACTCGGGCGACGACGAGGCGCCGATCATCCGCCTGGTCAACTGGCTGCTCAAGCGCGCGGTCAAGGAGCGCGCCAGCGACATCCACATCGAGCCCTTCGAGAAGGAGCTCGTGGTGCGCTTCCGCGTGGACGGCGTGCTCAAGGAGGTGATCAAGCCACCCAAGCGCTTCCAGAAGGCGATCACCTCCCGCATCAAGATCATGGGGCAGCTCAACATCGCCGAGACGCGCCTGCCCCAGGACGGCCGCATCCGCATCAAGATCGCCGGCAAGGAGGTGGACATCCGGCTCTCCACCATCCCCACCGCGTGGGGGGAGAGCTGCGTGATGCGTCTGCTCGACAAGAGCAACATGCTGCTCAACCTCGAGGAGATCGGCTTCGAGCCGGAGCAGCTCGAGCTCGTCGAGCAGCTCATCCACCGCTCGCACGGGATCTTCCTGGTCACCGGCCCCACGGGTTCGGGCAAGACGACCACGCTCTACGCCGCGCTCAACAAGATCAACCGGCCCGACCTGAAGATCCTCACGGCCGAGGACCCCATCGAGTACCAGATCAAGGGGATCAACCAGGTCGCCGTCCATCCGAAGATCGGCCTGACCTTCGCCTCAGCCCTACGCGCCTTCCTCCGCCAGGACCCCGACGTGATCCTCGTCGGCGAGATCCGCGACCTGGAAACGGCGGAGATCGCCATCCAGGCCTCGCTCACCGGCCACCTGGTGCTCTCCACCGTCCACACCAACGACGCGCCCGGCGCCATCACGCGTCTGGTGGACATGGGCGTGCAGCCCTTCCTCGTCGCCTCCTCGCTCATCGCCTCGCTCGCACAGCGGCTCGTGCGCAGGCTCTGCTCCAACTGCAAGCAGCCCTACGAGCCGACGCAGGAAGAGCTCGAGGAAGTGGGCATCACGCCCGAGATCATGGCGAAATACGGCACCGGCGTCCTGTACCGGCCGGCGGGCTGCGAGCAGTGCAACGGCTCCGGCTACAAGGGGCGGACCGGAATCTACGAGCTGATGCTCGTCGACGACGAGATCCGCCAGATGATCCTCAAGAACCTCGATTCCAACACCATCAAGAAGTACGCCACGAGCGTCGGCATGAAGACGCTGCGCGAGCACGGCGCCATCAAGGTGGCGCGCGGCGTCACCGCGCCCGCCGAAGTGCTGCGCGTGGTGCAGGACGACGTGGTGCTCTGAGGGGGCGGATCGGTGCCGGTCTTCGAGTACAGGGGATTCCGCGAAGGGGGCAAGGCGGTAACGGGTGTCCGCGACGCCGAAAATCCCCGTGCGCTCCGGGCCCTGCTCCGCAAGGAGGGCATCTATCTGACCGAGGTGGTCGCCGAGCGGCAGGCGGTCGGCTCGGTCGGCGTCGGCGGCACGGCGAAGAACCTCAAGCTCGAGCAGTTTTTCACCGGGCGGATCAAGGCGGTGGACATCGCCGTGATGACCCGCCAGCTCGCCACGCTCCTGGGCGCCGGCATCCCCCTGGTCGAGGCCCTCGTCGCGCTCATCGAGCAGACGGATCACCCCCGCCTCAAGACCATCGTCACCCAGGTCAAGGACCGGGTGAACGAAGGTGCTTCCTTCGCCGACGCCCTGGCCGAGCATCCCCGCGCCTTCTCGGCCCTCTACGTCAACATGGTGCGGTCGGGAGAGCACTCCGGTGCGCTGGACGTGGTGCTCAACCGCCTGGCCGACTTCACCGAGGCCCAGGCGCGGCTGCGCTCCAAGGTGCTCGGCACCATGCTCTACCCCGCCATCATGATGGTGGTGGGCTTCGGGATCGTTTCCATCCTGATGACGGTGGTGATCCCGAAGATCTCGCAGATGTTCGAGGACATGGGCGCCACCCTGCCCCTCGTCACCCGCATCCTCATCGGGACGGCCGATTTCGTGCGGGAGAAGTGGTGGCTGCTGCTCGGCCTCGCAGCGGTGGGGCTATTTTTCTTTCTGCGGTGGAAGAGGACCGAGAAGGGCCGGGCGAAGTGGGATGCGTTCCTGCTCAAGCTCCCCATCTTCGGCCCCCTCATCCGCATGCTCGCCATCGCTCGCTTCAGCCGCACGCTTTCCACGCTTCTGCAGAGCGGCGTCCCCCTGCTCACCTCGATGAACATCGTCAAGGCGCTGGTGACAAACAGCGTGCTGGCCGACGTCATCGAGAAGGCGCGGGAATCCATCCGCGAGGGCGAATCCATCGCGGGACCTCTGCGGCGAAGCGGCGAGTTTCCGCCGCTCGTCTACCACATGATCGCCATCGGCGAGCGCTCGGGTCAGCTGGAGCAGATGCTCGCCAACGTGGCCGATGCCTACGACGCGCAGGTGGATGCGCGGATCGCGGCGCTCACCAGCCTGCTCGAGCCCATCATGATCGTGATGATGGGTGCGGTGATCGCTTTCATGGTGTTTTCGGTTCTGATGCCGATCCTGCAGATGAACACGATGGTCGGCTGAAGGGGGAAACATGGAGTCGCGCCTGGACAGGGGACTCAGAGCCATCGCATGGACGGCGGTGGTCGCCACCGTACTCGCTCTCCTGGCCACGGGCGCATGGATCTTCCGGCCAGAGCCGGCCGGAGCGAATCTGGTTCGTCAGGAGATCTCCTGGGAATCGTCCTTCGAGGAGGAAGCGAGATGAAGAACTGGCTGCGTCGACTGCTGGCCCGCCATGCCAGCGGTGCGAGGGGCATGACCCTCATCGAGATCATGATCGTGGTGTTCATCCTCGGCCTCATCGCCACCGTGGTCGCCGTCAACGTCGGTGGCGTCTCCGAGGACGCCAAGATCAAGGCCGCCAAGCTCGATCTGCACAACTTCGAGAACGCCCTCGACATCTACATGCTGCGCAAGGGCACCTACCCGAGCACTGCCGAAGGCCTGCAGGCGCTGTACAACGAGGGCATCCTCAAGGGCAGCCTGAAGAAGGACCCCTGGGGACGCGACTACGTCTACCTCTACCCCGGGCAGCGCAACCCCAAGGGATACGACGTCTACTCCTACGGCCCCGGGGGCCAGGGAGATCCCTCGGGCTTCATCTACGCCGATTGAGTTGCGGGCGCGCAGGCCAAACGACCGGGGCTTCACGCTGCTGGAGCTCCTCATCGTCTCCGGGCTGGTGATCGCCATCGCCCTGGTGGTGGTCCCGTCTGCCCAGAGCGCCCTTGGCCTGCAAACTCGGGAGGCGGCCTCGAAGATGGCGGCGGCCATCCGCGCCATGTACGGCGAATCGGTCCTCTCCGGCCGAACCTGTCGGCTCGTCTTCGATCTCGAAGAGGGAGCCTACTGGCCGGAGTGTGCCGAAGGCCGGGTGCGGATCGTCCAGATGGAGGAGAGCCGCCGGGGCCAGCGCTACGAAGCGGAGCGGCGCGACCGCGCCCGCAACGACCTGCAGGCGCAGGCCATGCAGGAGATCGAGGCGAAGTCGTCGTTCTCGGCCCTCGAAAGCCGGATGGTGCGAAGGCAAGAACTGCCGGAGGGCGTGCGCTTCGCCTCGGTCTGGACCCACCACCAGCCCGAGCCCTATACCGCCGGCACCGCCTTCCTCTACTTCTTCCCCCACGGCGAGACGGAGCGGGCCTACATCCACGTGGCGCGCGGGGATGACGACGTCTACACAGTGGTCGTCGATCCCGTCACCGGGCGGACCCGCGTCCTCGGCGAGCGCATCGAGGTCCCGCGGGAGGAGCTTCGGCGATGAAGCGACCCTCGCGCGGATTCACCCTCCTCGAGGTCATGGTGGCGCTGGCCATCCTGGCGGTCAGCCTCGTCGCCATCCTGGGCATCAACGGCGGGACCGTGCGCTCACACGCCTACGCCAAGCGCCTGACCGTGGCCACCCTCCTCGCCCGGTCGAAGATGGTCGACATCGAGACCCATTTCCTCCACGAGGGGTTCACCTCGGAATTCGACCAGACGATGGAGGGCGATTTCTCCGAGGAGGGCTGGAACGACTTTCGCTGGAGAGCCGAAGTCGTCGTCCCCAAGCTCGACGCCGCCCTGGCCACCACCATCGTCCGCGAGCTGGTCGACAAGCTCCTGGGCGATATCGAGCAGCAGCAGACCGCCAGCGACGGCGGTCCCACCTACGACGTTCGGTCCATGGCGGCTCCGTTTCTGGGCCTGCTCGAGGGCCAGATGGCCCAGCTCGTCGAGCTGCTCAAGCGCGCCGTCCGTGAGGTCCGGCTCCAGGTCACGTGGATGGAGGGCGGGCGCGAGGAAACGCTGGACGTGGTCACCCACATCGTGATTCTCCCGAAGGACATGCAGGCCCCGGGGAACCTGCCGAGGCTCCCGACCCAACCGACGCTCCCGACGCAACCGACCCTGCCCGGCACGTCGCCGACGCGGCCGCCCTCGCCAGGAGGGAGCACGACGCGATGAGAGGCGCGCGCGGCTTCACCCTGATGGAGCTGATGATCTCCATCGGCATCCTGGCCCTCATCGCCGGGCTGGTGTGGGGCTCCTTTTCGCCGATCTGGCGGGCGCGCGAGGAGGTGGAGATCCAGGCCAACCGCTACCACGCCATCCGGCTGGCCATGGATCGCATGCGCCGCGACCTCGCCATGGCCTTCATCTCGGACCGCTACGATCCCAAGCGATACCGCGAACGCCCCACCCACTTCGTCGGCGAGCGCGGCGACCGCGGTCGGTTGCGCTTCACCACCTTCTCGCACAACCGGCTCTACGTCGACGCGCGGGAGAGCGACCAGGCGGTCGTCGAGTACCGGATCGACCGCGATCCGGACGACCCCTCCGTCGACGCGCTGATCCGCCGCGAAAAGCCCGTCATCGACGACGATCCGGAGCGCGGCGGAACGGAGATGGTGCTCGTCTCCGGCGTCTTGGGGCTGACCTTCGAGTACTGGGATGTTGAGAAGGAGGAGTGGGTCCCGGAGTGGGATACCACCGACGCGGCGTGGGCCAACCGCCTGCCGCAGCGGGTGCGGATCACGCTCACCGCCGAGGGGGACGACGGCAAGCCGAGGAAGTACGTGACGCAGGCGACGATCGCGATGACGACGCCTCTGGGCCGATGATGCGCATCTTTTCCGACAAAGCCGGGGGCACCGGCACGCTGGGAACGAGAGGACGGCGGGGCATGGCCCTGCTCATGGTGATCACCACCATCGCCGTCCTCACCTCGGTCGTGGTGGAGTTCGCCTACAGCACGCACGTGGACGTGCGCCTGGCGGCGAACGCGCGCGACGCGCTCCGCGCCCACTACCTGGCCAAGTCGGCCACCAACTTCGCTCGCGTCCTGCTCTTCGTCCAGACGCTCCTCGACCGAAGCATGCAGGGCGGCATGAACTTCCGCGTCTGGGAGGCGATCCCCATCCAGGGAGACGCGATCCGCGGCTTCGTCGAGGCAACCCGGGCCGAGTCGACGGAGGCCCCCCCCTCCCTTCCCCCGGCGCAGCCTCGGCCGGGCCTGGGCGAGCTCGTCCCCGCCGAGGGCCTGCAGCCCTTCGGCAGCTACCAGGGGACCTTCTTCGCCGAGATCGAGGACGAAGAGGCCAAGATCAACCTCAACAAGCTCAACAACCCCGGCCTCTCCGGCGCCTTCACCGCCCAGCTCCTCTACCAGCTCATCGCCGACCCGCGCTGGGACTTCCTCTTCGAGGAGGAGAACACCCACCGCGAACGGATCAGCCGCGAGGAATTCCTCGTCCGCATCAAGGACTTCATCGACGAGAACGAGGTGGAATCGGCGCTGGACCTCACCCTCGCCACCGGCGTCTTCGCCGACTCCGCCTCGGACGAGGAGCGCCACTACGTCCGCTATCCGCAGCGCTACCGCCCCAAGAACGCGCTCTTCGACTCGATGGACGAGCTCCACCTGGTGGCGGGCATGTCCGAGCGTCTGATGGCCGCCTTCGAGGATCGGCTCACGGTCTACCCGGACATCAACGCCAAGTTGAACCTCAACACGCGCGATCCCCTGCAGCGCCTGACCATCCTGCGGCTGATGGCACGCGAGCCCCACCACCCGGCCTTCGAGAACCCCTACACCGTCGAGTCCATGCTGCGGCAGCTGGACATCATGCAGGCGTCGCTGCCCTTCGCCCCGCTGACGGCGCAGCAGTTCGCCTCCGTCCTGCAGATGCATGGCCTGGAGGCGCGCCAGGACGTGATGAACACCGAGTTCAGCAACACCAGCCAGACTTTCACCATCCGCGCCATCGGCCAGGCCGGCGACGTCACCCAGACGATCACCACCGTGGTCCGCCTCGACGGCGGCCTCGGAAAGGTCCTCTACTACCGGGAGGATTGAGTGGCACAGAAGATCCTCGGCCTCGACATCGGGACCCGCATCGTTCGCGGGGCGCTCATCGAGGGCACGGCGCGGGAATTCGCCATCCGGGCGACGGCCGCGGTGCCGATCGAGCCGCGTGCGGCCGCGGAGGGCGAGGAGGCCTCCGATCCGCGCGAGCTCTGGCGCGAGGCCCTCGCCTCCGCACTGACCGAGCTGCGCGAACGGCTCGGCGCCCAGCCCGACGCGGTGATCACCGCCCTGCCACCGGCCCAGGCCTCGAGCACCTTCCTCGAGCTGCCCTTCGCCGAGACCAAGAAGATCGAGGCGACCCTCGGCTTCGAGGTGGAAAACGTCCTCCCGCTCGACCTCGAGGAGGTCGTCTACGACTACCAGCTCCTCGCCCGCTCGAAGGGCAAGAGCGAGCTTCTGGTGGGCATCACCCGCGCCGAGGAACTCGAGGGGCTGCTCTCCGTCCTCGCAGGGGCGGGCCTCGACCCGCGGGTGGTGACGCTCCCCGCCCTGGGCACCTTCGCGCTGGGAGCCCTAGCCTGCGCCTCCTCGCTTCCCGGCGCGGAAAACGGGCTGGTCTTCGTCGACCTGGGCGCCGAGCGCACCCTCGTCGCCATCGCCCGCGGCGCGGCGGACGGGCGCGGCCGTCCCGCCCTCGCCTTCCTCCGCTCGCTCGAGATCGGGATCGGCGATCTCGCCAACCTGGCCAACCCCAGCCTCGAGGACGGCTCGGACGAGGCCCGCGAGATCCAGCGGAGGCTGGCGGCGGCGATCCGCCCCCTCCGCCAGACGATCACCGCCGCCCGCACCCGCGACACCCGCGCCCTCGACGGCATTCGCCTCGTCGGCGAGGCCTGCCGGATCGCGGGCATCGAGCCCTGGCTCGAGCGGCAGCTCGGCCTGCCGGTGGAACGGGTCGACGCCCTCCCGGGCGGCGCGGACGTCGATCTCTCCTTCGCCCAGGCGGTGGGCCTGGCCATCCGCGGCCTGGAGCGGGGGCGCAACCTCCTCAACTTCCGCAAGGGCCCCTACGCCTTCCACGGCGACCTGAGCTACCTGAAGGGCAAGCTCCTGCGCGTCGGCGCGGCGGCGGCGGTCATCGCCGTCCTGCTCGGCGCCAACGCCTTCACGCGCCTGGCGGCGCTGGAGAAGCGCGAGGCCGAGCTCGACGAGGCCCTCTGCTCGGTCACGGTGCGCGTTCTCGGCGCCTGTGAGAACGACTTTCACGTCGCGATCTCCAAGCTGCGGGGCGGCGACACGAGGGTGACGCAGATCCCCACCGTCTCCGCCCTCGACGTGATGAACGCCGTCATCGAGAAGATCCCGCGCGACGTCGGCCTCCGCGTCACCGAGATCGAGACCACCCTGGACCGCCTGCGCCTGAGCGGCGTGGTCGACTCCTTCGAGGGCGTCGAGCGGGTGGAGTCGGCCCTCCGCGAGCACGGATGCTTCGGGGACGTCCGCCAGGGCCGCGTCCAGAAGAACCGCGAGGACAAGGTGGAGCTGACGTTGGACGCCACCTACGTCTGCGGGCAGCAGGAGGAGACGAAGGGATGATGCGCAGGCCGGGATTTCTGCAGGATCTCGCGGATCGCCTCTCCGCCGCGTGGAGCGGCCTGAGCGAGCGCGAGCGCAAGCTCGTCTCCCTTCTCGGCGTCGCTCTCGTGCTCACGATCGTTGCGCTGGGGCTGACCTCCTTCCGCAAGACCCTCGCGGAGAAGGAGCAGTCCATCGCCTACAAGGAGACGGCCATCCAGGAGGTGGCCAAGCTCTCGGCCAACTATCGGCAGGCCGAGGCGCAGCGCAACCGCATCGAGAGTCGCCTCCGCGGTGCGCCGGTCAAGCTCTTCTCCTACCTGGAGGAGACGGCCAAGAAGCAGAACGTCACCATCGGCGACATGAAGGACCGCGGCAGCGACACCCGCGACGGCATCGTCCGCTCCACGGTGGAGGTCAGCTTCCCCGCGGTCGAACTCCAGCCCCTGCTCCGCTTCGTCAACGAGATCGAGAAGAACCCGCGCTGGGTCAAGGTCGAGCGGATGCGCATCCGCCGCCGCAACGACGATCCGGACCGCCTCGACGTGACCCTCACCGTCTCCACGTACTCCCTGGCGACCTCATGAGCCTGCTGACCAAGATCCTCACCTTCCTGCGGGAAAAGCGTTGGGCGAGGTGGCTAGCCTACGCCGCCTTCTCGTGGGCGGTCTTCTCCGTCTCGCTCTACCTCACCTTCCCCTCCGACCTGGTGAAGGAGCGGATCGTCCAGATGGCGCAGAGCCGCGCGGGCATCCGGCTTCGCGTGGAATCCGTCGGCCTCGCCTTCCCTCCCGGCCTCACGCTGCGCGACGCCTACCTCGTCCTGCGCGAGCCCGATCCCGAGGCGCAGAAGGGCGCGGTCGCCATCCACCTGTCCCGGCTCACGGTTCGCCCCTCCCTCCTCGGCCTTCTCACCGGCAAGCCCGGCCTCTCCTTCGATGCCCGCCTCTGGGACGGCACCCTGCACGGCAAGGCGGGCAAGAGCGACGAGGGAAGCCACCTCGAGCTGCGCGCCCGCGGTCTCGACCTCTCCCAGAGCGTCCTCGCCGCTCTCGGCCTGCAGGCCTCCGGCAAGGTGGAAGAGCTTCGCGTCGAGGCGGCGGGGCCGAGCCTGCGGGAGATGAGCGGCGAGCTGACCATCAAGGGAACCGACCTGGTCCTGGAGGGCGGCTCGGTGGACGAGTTCGAGCTTCCCCGCGTGGCGCTGGGGTCGCTCGAGGGGAAGATCGCCATCGGGGAGGGCCGCGCCGAGATCGAGACCCTCCAGGCGGAGGGAGCGGACGTCACCGCCTCCCTCGAGGGCTCCATCCGCCTCGCCGATCGGCTCTCCCAGGCCACGCTGCAGACGAAGCTGCGCTTCAAGGCCTCCGAGGAGTTCTGGAAGCGCAACGAGATGCTCCGCGCCGGCGCGAGCATGGCCCTCAAGAAGGACTCGGACGGCTTCCACACCGTCCAGATGTACGGCCAGCTCGTCCGGCCCCGCTTCCGCCTGAACTGAGCCGCCCTCCGGAGCCCGGCGTGGGCCCGGGTACCGACGCCCGGGCAACTTTCCCACATCACGCCGCCGGTCGCGGGCCCAGGCCACGGCCCTGCCCCGCCACGCCGCCGGTCCTGCGCCCTAGCCACGGCCGTGCCCCGTCACGCCGCCGGTCCAGGCCCTGACCGCGGCCGTGCCCCCGCCACGCTACCGGTTTGCGCACGGCCGCGACCGCGTCAAACGACTTAAACCCATCGGACCCGGCGTGATAGGCTCGACCATATGGGGCGTCTCGTCTTCTTTCGACGCGGCGAGGAGCTCATGCGCGTCTCCCTCGACCGCCCGGTGATCGTGCTGGGGCGGGCCGGGAGCGCCGACGTCACCATTCCCCACCGCGCCGTCTCGCGGCGGCAGGCGGCCATCCACCGCACGCCCGATGGCTTCCGCCTGGTCGACCTCTCCGGGCGCGGCACGCGCGTCGGGGATCGAGTCGTCGAGGAGACCGTGCTGCGGGAGGGCGATCGCATCGAGCTCGGCGACTACGTGGCCTGCCTGGCCCTCGAGACGTCGGAGGATTCCGAAGAGACGCGCGTCGGCCTGCACGGCACGCGGGAGCTTCGCGCCGCGAACGACGGCGCGGGCTCGCTCGTCCTGCGCATCCGCTGCGGCGAGCGCGAGGCGGTCCTGCCCCTGCGTGGCACGCATGTCGTCGGCACCGAGCCCACCTGCTCCATCGTCCTCGACGACCCCTACACCTCCGGCCGCCACTGCCGGATCACCTGCGAGGGCGGTCGCGTCCACCTCGTCGACCTCGGCTCCACCAACGGGACCTGGGTAAACGGCGTGCGCGTCGGCCAGGCCGAGCTCTCCGCGGGGGCCTGGGTCCGGGTGGGTCAGAGCGACCTGGTCCTCGAGCGCGCGCAGGGCGACGAGGTTCCCGCCTTCGAGGGTATCCTCTCGCGCTCGCCCACCATGCGCGAGGTCTTCCTCCGCATCGAGCGCATCGCGCCTTCCATGGCGCCGGTGGCCATCTTCGGCGAGACCGGGACTGGAAAGGAGCTGGTCGCGCGCGCCATCCACCGCCGCAGCCACCGCGCCAAGGGGCTCTTCATCCCGGTCAACTGCGCGGCGATCTCCCGCGAGCTGGTGGAAAGCGAGCTCTTCGGCCACGAGAAGGGCGCCTTCACCGGAGCGGTCAACGCCCGCAAGGGCGCCTTCGAGGAGGCGCAGGGCGGCACGCTCTTTCTCGACGAGATCGGCGAGCTCCCTCTCGACCTGCAGGCCAAGCTCCTGCGCACGCTGGAGTCGGGCGAGATCCGCCGCGTGGGTTCCTCGCGGCCCTTCCGGGTGGACGTTCGCGTCGTCGCCGCCACGCACCGGGACCTGCGCGCCATGGTGCGCCAGGGCACTTTCCGCGAGGACCTGTACTACCGGCTCACGGTGATCCGGATCGACCTGCCGCCCCTGCGGGCGCGCAAGGAGGACATCGCGCTGCTCGCCGAGCACCTCCTCGGCCTCTACGCGCCCAGGGGGCCCCTTCCCACCTTCACCAACGACGCGCTCGTCCGCCTCACCTCCCACGACTGGCCGGGCAACGTGCGCGAGCTGCGCAACGTGGTCGCCCGCGCCCTGCTTTTGCGCAAGGGCCCCCAGATCACCGCCGAGGACATCTTCTTCGACAGCGAGGAGCGGGAGGAGAAAATTCCCCTGCCGACCGGAGACGACGACGTCGTCTACCTACCCGGCCGGACGCTGGCGGAGATCGAGCGCGAGGCGATCCTCAAGTGCCTGCGCCGCCACCGGGGCAACCGCCGCGCCGCGGCGCGCGAGCTCGGTCTCGCCCGCTCCACCTTGCAGCTTCGCGCCAAGGAGCTGGGCGTGCCACCGCCCTCCGAATTCGAGGCCGAGGAAGAGGATTGAATTTCAGGGCGGGTGGTTTTTCGTCGCGTGGCCGCCCGGCGCGATCGCCGGTCCCTAGCCCGGCGTTGCCGCGTAGGCGCCCTCCAGCACCAGCACCGGCCGCAGACTCTCCATGATGGTCTCGATCTCGGAGATCACCTTGCGGGGCGCGCCCTTCGGCCAAGTCCCGAGGACGACGAAGATCCGACCGGGCTCGCGGCGCAGTCCCACGCGCCCCTCCACGCGGTCCTCCACGGTGAACGAAAACTGCACTCGATTCGGGGCGATCCGCTCCGGCACGGTGGTGACGAAGCCGTAATTGTCTCCCAGCCCCTGCGCGAGGCGCACCGCGAACTCCTCCACGGGGGCCACGTCGGGCGCCACCTGGACCACCACCTGCGAACCGGTGGCCTCGTGGACCAGCGTCACGGGGATGGCGATCCCTTCGGGCGCCTTCTTCCCTTCGGTGAACTCCCAGCTCTCCGAGGGGCGCTCGATCTCGAATCCGTAGTCGAAGCTGACGTAGCGGTTCTTCGGATCGACCTGGGCCGACCCGTCCGGCCGGCCCGGCACTCCCGCACAGCCCAGGAGAAAGACGACAGCCCAGATCCCCCGTCCGCCCATCCTTTGTGCCTCCGCAGCAAAGGTTCGGCGGTGCGGGAAGGATGACAAGGACGTCCCCCGGCTGGGGGGAACGCTTCCGGACTGCGGGCGGCGCTCAGCCCTCGACGATCGGCGGCTCGAGCTCCCGCATCGCCTCGCGCACGCGGTCGACCACCTCGGCGAGGGGAATTGTCGTCGCCTCTCGGTCCCGGCGCAGCTTGAATTCCACCGCGCCGTCGGCCAGCGCCTTCTTTCCCACCGCGATGCGGATGGGCAAGCCGATGAGGTCCGCGTCCTTGAACTTCACGCCGGGCCGCTCGTCCCGGTCGTCGTAAAGCACCTCGATGCCCGCGTCGGTGAGCTTCCGGTAGAGGTCCTCGGCCGCGCGCAGCACGTCCTCCTCGCGCGGCTGCAGGCAGAGCAGCGCCACGTGGTACGGCGCGATCGTGATCGGCCAGATGATGCCGTCGTCGTCGTGGTGGAGCTCCACCGCGGCGGCGAGGATCCGCTCCACGCCGATCCCGTAGGCGCCCATGACGATCGGCACCGCCCGGCCCTCCGCGTCGAGGACAGTGGCGCCCATCGTCTCCGAGTAGCGCGTGCCCTGCTTGAAGATGTGCCCCACCTCGAGCCCCTTCCAGAGCTCGAGCGTCCCGTCGCAGCGCGGGCAGCCCTCACCCGCCTGCACCGTGCGCAGGTCGGCGAGCCGCGCATGCGCGAGGTCGCGGTCCACGTCTACGCCGCGCAGGTGGTAGCCGTCTCGGTTGGCGCCTGTGACCATGTCGCGGCGCCCCGCGAGGCTCAGGTCGACGTAGATCTCCTTGCCCTGCGTGCCGACCCCGCCGAGCGACCCAGGCCGGGCTCCGAGCAGCGCGACGATCTCCTCCTCGTGCGCGGGCCGGATCTCCTGCGCCCCCGTCGCCGTCTGCAGCTTCGCCTCGTTGAGCTCCTGGTCGCCGCGCACCACCGCGATCACCGGACGGCCGTCCGCGATGTAGACGAGCGTCTTGAGCTGCCTGCCGGCCGGCACTTCGTACGGCGGCTTCTCGAGATCCTCGATGGTCCGCACGCCCGGCGTGGGGAAGGCCTCCGGCGCGGGGAGCCCCGGGCCGTCCTCGACCTTCGGGATGCGGCTCGTCGCCTTCTCCACGTTCGCCGCGTAGCGGCAGGAGGGGCAGACTGCCAGCCGGTCCTCCCCGGCGTCCGTGCGCACCATGAACTCCATCGAGGTGGTGCCGCCCATTACGCCGGAGTGCGCCTCGACCCCCACCACCGAGAGCCCGCAGCGGGAGAAGATCCGGTAGTACGCCTTGCGATGCTTCTCGTAGGCGACGTCCAGGCCCGCCTCGTCCACGTCGAAGGAGTATGCGTCCTTCATGGTGAACTCGCGCACCCGAAGCAGGCCCGACTTCGGCCGCGGCTCGTCGCGGAACTTGGTCTGGATCTGGTACCAGATCTGCGGCAGGTCCCGGTACGAGCGGATCTCGTTGCGGGCGATGTACGTGAAGATCTCCTCGTGCGTCATGCCGAGGCAGTAGTCGCCGCCCTTGCGGTCCTTGAGGCGAAACATGTTTTCGCCCATCACGGACCACCGCCCCGACTCCTCCCAGATCTCGCGCGGGTGCAACGCGGACAGAAAGAATTCCTGCGCCCCGATGGCCTCCATCTCCTCGCGGATGATCGCCTGGATTTTGAGCAGGGAGCGCCGCGCCAGCGGAAGGTGCGCGTAGATCCCGGCGGCGAGCTGACGGATGAATCCGGCGCGCAGCAAGAGCTTGTGCGAGACGACCTGCGCGTCGGACGGCGCTTCCTTGAGCGTGGGAACGAAGGCTTTCGACAGTCTCATCGCGGTTTCTCGTGCAGGACCGGGAGCCGGTTCCGCCGCTCGGCGGTGATCTTCTTCACCTCCTCCAGCAGCGCGCCCTCGAGCTCGTCGGCGGCCATCCGCCGCACCACCTCCCCCCTGCGGAAGAGGAGGCCCACGTTGTTGTGGCCGTAGGCGATGCCCACGTCCGCCTCTCGCGCCTCGCCGGGCCCGTTCACCTCGCAGCCCATCACGGCCACGTGGATCTCCTCCTTCACGTTGGCGAGGGCGCGCTCGACCCGCTGGGTGATCTCGATCATGTCGACCGAGCACCGCCCGCAGGTCGGGCAGGAGACGAGCGTCAATCCGCCCTGCCGCAGGCCGAGCGCCTTGAGCAGGTGCGTGCCGACCTTGATCTCCTCCACCGGGTCAGCGGTCAGCGAGACGCGGATCGTGTCGCCGATCCCCTCCGCGAGGAGGATGCCGATCCCCGCCGCGCTCTTGACCGCGCCCTGCAGCAGCGTCCCGGCCTCGGTCACGCCCAGATGGAGGGGATAGTCGAAGGCCTGCGCCGCGAGACGATAGGCGCGGACCATGGTGGGCACGTCGGAGGCCTTCAGCGACACCTTGATGTCGAAGAAGTCCTCGTCCTCGAGCATGCGGATGTGGCGGAGCGCGCTCTCCACCATCGCCTCGGGCGCCGGATACCCCCACTTCGCCAGCAGGTCCTTTTCCAGCGAGCCGGCGTTCACCCCGATGCGGATGGGGATCCCGCGCTCCTTGGCGGCGCGCGCCACCTCCCGAACCCGCTGCTGGTTGCCGATGTTGCCGGGGTTGATGCGCACTCCGCCCACCCCGGCCTCGATGGCGCGCAGTGCCAGGCGGTGGTTGAAATGGATGTCCGCCACGATGGGGATGGTGACCGCCCGGACGATGTCCGCCAGGTTGGCCGCCGCCTCCTCGTCGGGCACCGCCACCCGCACGATGTCCGCGCCCGCCGCCTGCAACATGCGGACCTGCTCGATGGTCGCGCGCCTGTCGCGGGTGTCGGTGGTCGCCATCGTCTGCACCGAGATGGGAGCGTCGCCACCGATGGCGAGCGTTCCCATCCGGATCTGGCGCGACCGCCGCCGCGGAGAGAGGGGCCTGCTGCTTTCGCTACCGACGCCGCTCATGGCTGCCTCGGCGACCTGCTAAATCGCGGTGCCTGCGCCGTCAAGGCCTGGCGGAGCCGCTGCGGGCGAGCTCCTCGTCGATGACCCGGGCAAACTCGGAGAACGGAACCGCGCCCGAGAGCATCCGGCCATTGACGAAAATGGCCGGAGTGCCGCGCACGCCGAGCTGCGCGCCCGCGAAGAGGTTCTCCTGCACGACCGCCGCCTTCTTGCCTTCGTCCAGGCACTCGGCGAAAGCCTTCTCGTCCAGGCCAATCTCCTTCGCGTAGGCCTTCAGGCTCTCCACGTCCAGCTTGCGCTGGTTGGCGAACATCTTGTCGTGCATCTCCCAGAACTTGCCCTGCTCTTCGGCGCAGTGGCCTGCCTCCGCCGCCTTCTGCGCGTTGGGGTGGAAGGAGAGCGGAAAGTCGCGGAAGACCAGGCGCACCTTGCCCGCGTAGGTCTCGAGGACCTGGTTCAGCGTCGGGCTGACGCGGTTGCAGTACGGGCACTCGAAGTCCGAGAAGGCCACGATCGTCACCGGCGCGTCCGCCGGCCCCTTGCTCGGCCCCTTGGCCTCCACTTCGACCCGGGGCGGCTGCAGGAGGATCTCCACGCCCGCCGACTTCTCGAGCCCGGCGAAGAAGGCCTCGGCCGCCTCCTCCGTCTTCGCCCGCGTCAGCACGCTGCGGATGATGGGCGCCGCCTCCTCGAGGGGCGGAATGCCGGGCAGGTCCTTGCGCTGCTCGTAGAAGGACTTGACCTCGTCGTCGGTGGGCTCACCCACCTTGGCCACGACCTCCTGCTCGAAGAGCTGCTTGGCCTCGATGCCCCGGCGCGCCGCCTCGCGTTCCAGGAGCCGCTCGCGAATCACGTTCCGGAGGGAGGCCGACCGAAGCTCATAGATCTCCTGCTGCTTGCCGCGGATGTCCGCGAGGATGGGCCCGTCCACCTCGTCCAGCGTGATGGGCTGCCCGCCCACGCGAGCGACGACCGTGGATCCGGCCTCGTCCACCTGCCGGGACGGCGTCGGTGCGGGCACCGAGGCGGAATTGGTGCAGGCCGCCAGCAGCGCGGCCGAGAGGAAGGGAACGTATCGCTTCATGACGGACTCCTGGGCGCGTTCGACGCCGGGGAAATGGGCTTGCAGTCTCGGAAGCAACGCGTGGAAGGTCAAGGAAAATGCCCGGGGCGCAGCTAGGCTGGATTCGCCCGTTCTCCGGTCGTATATGGTGCGAGGACATGGAACAGGAGCAGAACTTGAGCGGCCAGTCGACGGCGAAGGAGCGAGTCCTCTCGGGAATCCAGCCCTCGGGCGAGCTGCACCTCGGCAACTACTTCGGTGCCATTCAGCAGCACCTCGAGCTGCAGCACCAGTACCCGGGCGAGGCCTACTTCTTCATCGCCAACTACCACGCCCTGACCACCACCCGCGACCGCGAGCTTCTGCGCAAGCGGACGCTCGACGCGGCGCTCGACTACCTGGCGCTCGGTCTCGACCCGGAGAAGGCGATCTTTTTCCGCCAGAGCGACGTCCCCGAGGTCTGCGAGCTGGCGTGGCTTTTGGCAACCGTCACTCCGGTGAGCCTGCTGGAGAAGGGCGTCTCCTACAAGGAGAAGGTCCAGCGCGGCATCCCCGCCTCCGCCGGCCTCTTCACCTATCCCCTCCTCATGGCGGCGGACATCCTCATCTACCGGGCGACCATCGTGCCGGTTGGCGAGGACCAGGTGCAGCACATCGAGTTCACCCGCGACATGGCCGGTTTCTTCAACAAGGCGTACGGCAAGGGTGAAGCCATCCTGCACCTGCCCGTCGCCCGCTTCTCGCCGGGCAAGAAGGTGCCGGGCCTCGACGGCCAGAAGATGTCCAAGAGCTACGGCAACACCATCGGCATCTTCGAGGAGGGAGCCGCGCTCAAGAAGAAGGTCATGTCCATCAAGACCGCGAGCATCCCCCTCGGCGAGCCGCTCGACCCCGACAACGACACCGTCTTCGCCCTGTACCGGCTGGTGGCCAGCCCCGAGGAGACGGCGGACATGCGCGAGCGGTACCTCGAGGGCGCCATCGGCTTCGGCCAGGCCAAGAAAGAGCTTCTCGCCAAGCTCGACGAGCACTTCGCCGAAGCCCGCGAGCGGCGCCGCAAGCTCGCCGAGCATCCCGAGCGCGTCGAGGAGATCCTGGTCGAGGGGGCGAGGAAGGCTCGCGCGATCGCGCGCGAGACGCTGGATCGATGCCGCGACGCGGTCGGCATCCCCTGAGGCCGAAGCACGGCGGATGTCCCCTGACCCCGGAAGCAGAAGAGCCGGCCCACGGGCCGGCCTTCATCATGGATGGATGCCGACGCCGGCGCTGCGGCCGGCGTCCTCGCGCCTCCGTCGCCCGGCCCGGTCGTCGCTGCGAGGGCTTCGGCTCAGGCGACCTTTTCCGCCGTGGCCCAGGCCGGAATGCGGATGTCGAGGCGCTCCAGCTCGGTGCGCTCCTCGGTCTCGACGATCTCGTAGGAGGAGGCGTCGGAGAGCACCTGCGTCACCAGCTTGTGGTTGAGCGCGTGCCCCGACTTGTGGGCCACCAGGTGGCCGATCACCGGCATCCCGAGCAGCGAGATGTCCCCCATCGAGTCGAGGATCTTGTGGCGCACGAACTCGTCGGGGTAGCGCAGGCCGTCCGGGTTGAGGATGCTGAAGTCGTCGACGACGATGGCGTTGTCCAGCGACCCGCCGCGCGCCAGGCCCATCCGCTTCAGCATCTCCACCTCCTCGTAGAAGCCGAAGGTGCGGGCGCGAGCGATCTCCCGGTGGAAGAAGCGGTCGGAGAAATCCATCCGGAAGGTCTGCCGGGAGATGAGCGGATGGTCGAAATCGATGGTGAAGGAGATGGAGAGCTGCGGCGCCGGGAGGAACTTCGCCCACTTGTCCCCGTCCACCACCTCGACGGGCTTGCGGATGACGAGGAACTTCTTCATCTCCCGCTGCAGCTCGATGCCCGCCGACTGGATCAGGTAGACGAAGGGCGCCGCCGACCCGTCCATGATCGGTACCTCGGGCCCGTCGAGCTCCACCCGACAGTTGTCGATCCCGAGGCCGAAGAAGGCGGCCATCAGGTGCTCGATGGTGCCGATGCGCGCCCCGTCTTTGCCGATGGTGGTCGCCAGCCGCGTGTCCACCACGTACGGGGCGAGCGCCGGGATCTCGACCTCCGGATCGAGGTCAGTGCGGACGAAGCGGATGCCGGTATTCGCGGGGGCCGGGCTCAGCGTCAGGGTGATCTTCGCGCCGGAATGCAGCCCGATTCCGGTGCAGCTCACCTTCTGCCGGAGGGTGCGCTGGCAAAGCTGGTTCATCGAGTCCATCTCCAAGCGGAAAGCGGCCGAGGGGCGTCCCCCGGCGCGGGCACGGAGCGGGCAGCACTGCAAGTTGTGCGCCAGCCCACCAACGCCTCGCCACGGATGCGGCACTTGCTCAGATCCCGGCAGTTTTCCATCCTGCGCATCGGATCGCCGCTCCGCCTCCGGCGCGTCGGCACCCGCCGGCCCTGCCGCGGGAGTCCAACCGTGACATTTCCGTCATGGCAGCCGACGCCATGTGTTACAACGCCCGTGGCTGCGCGCGCACGTTAGCCGAGCCCTCGCTTTGCGGCAACTTCTTTTATGATCCCGCTCAAGGACGACATCCCCACCCGCCGTGCTCCCATCGTCACCTACCTCCTGATCGCGGCCAACGTGGCCGTCTTCGGCTGGCAGATCCGAGGCGCGCCCTCCTTCGAGGCCTCCGTCTTCCGGCTCGGCCTGGTGCCGGCGGATTTCTGGCGCGCGGAGACCCTGCCCTCCGCCCTGCTCTCCGTCTTCACCAGCATGTTCGCCCACGGCTCCTTCCTGCACGTGGCGTCGAACCTCCTGTACCTGTGGATCTTCGGCAACAACGTCGAGGACGCGATGGGCCGGGCACGTTTCGGCGCCTTCTACCTCCTCTGCGGCGTCGGCGCCGTCACCGCCCAGGTGGTCGCCGCTCCCACCTCCACCATCCCCATGGTCGGCGCCTCGGGCGCCATCTCCGGCATGCTGGGCGCCTACCTCCTCCTCTTCCCCTTCGCTCGCGTCCTCGTCGTCGTGCCCGTCTTCTTTTTCATCCGCCTGGCCTGGCTCCCCGCCGCCCTCTTCATCTTCCTCTGGCTCGTCCTGCAGGTCCTCGGCGGCCTCCTCAGCGATCCGGCCCGCGGCGGCGTGGCCTTCTGGGCCCACGTCGGCGGCGCCGTCACCGGCATGGTCCTCCTCCGCTTCTTCCTTCCTACCCCGATCCGGGGGATCCGCCGCGTCCGCCACCGCTCCATCGATTCCTACTGACCCGCGTCGCCGGGGCCCGGTTCCAGTGCGGGAGCCAGTGGTCGGATCGCCTCAGAGGGTGTCGACCACCTGGTAGGCGACGTGGCCCGGGAGAAGCTCGACGGATTCCGTCACGAAGTCGCCGCCCGGGCCCGGCCGCTCGATCTCGTAGGTTCCCGGCGGCACCACGACCAGGACCGCCTTGCCGGCGCTCCCGAGCGCGAGCAAGACGCGCCGCGCGGCTTGCCGACAGCACTCCGCCTCGAAGATTCGCTCCAGCCACCAGAGGTCCGCATCCTCGACGACGTCTTCCACCACGCCGACCCATTCGCCGTCGACGCGGACTTCCTCCCCCATGTCCCAAAGGCGAACGAATACGTACGCCAGCAGCGCCGTCTTCGGATTCTCCAGGGAAACGGGGACCACGTTGCACTCACCTCGGCGGAGCGAATGAACGAACTGCCATTCGAACCCCGACTCGCTCGTCGCGGTCACGGCGATCTCGTCGGCGTCCACCTCGATGGCGTTCTCGCTGCACTCGGTGGAGAGCGCTTCATCACCCGCCGAAGGCTCGAAAACCCAGGTCTTACCGAGCGCCTGCACCGTCACCGGCCCTACCAGGTCGAGGTCCTCGACCGCGAAAGCGACGCGAGCGGGCCCGGAAGGCTCCCCTTGCCCTCCTGCGCCGTCGCTCTCCGCCCCTCCGCACGCGAGAAGCGTCGCCGCGAAGAGCGGAAGAAGGCCCCAAGACCACCCCTCTCGAACGACCACATTCGGTTGCACCATCGTGCGCCTCCGATGAACGAGCCGCGCGATTCTCCCCTGCGCGGTCCATTGCCATCGACGAGGTCTTGCACGAAAGATTCACCTCGAGTCGGGCGGCGAGGGGATTGCAACGCGCTCGAGCCGGGAGCTCCACTCCCTCCCAGTCCGATCCCTTGCCGCATACCCACCATCCTTCCCTTCCTCGCCCGTCGACACTCCCGCGACGACGGCGGCTCCTCTCGCCGCGCCTCGCCGGCAGCCGGCGAAAACCCGTCCTCCGGATGGACACGTGGGAACCCCCATTGGGCAAAGGAAGAGAGCGCCCCCGCGAGGAGGACGCTCTGCAGGCCACAAGGGGGTTTCTGGGCGACGAGCTTCCCGAAAGAGCCGTCCGCCCCTGCCCATCGCACCCCCAACCCTCACGCCCGGCGATACTCCGCCGCCCCGGACAGTCGGATCCCGAAGCGTGGGCCGACGTTGACGACGGCTGTCACTCCACGTAATCGCGGCACTCGGGCGGGTACCTCCACGGGAACATCAACTTCATCTCGCCTTCCTGGCGAGGCGGCATGGAGTACGGCTCGGCAACGTCCCAGCCCGCATAACGGCCAATGATGATCTGCGGTCGGAAATTGGCTTCCTCCTGCCACGAAAAGAAACGCCCATTGTCCACATAGCGCCGGACGTACGCCACTTCTACTTTCGACACGTTGGATTTTTCTTCTGTCTGGCGGTTGGGATACACGATGGAGTAACACGAAAAAATGCCGTTCACCACCTTCTTGTAGTCGCGCAATTGCACCAAGAGGCGATTCTCACCTTCCGTCCATCCCACTACAGTGGATTGAGGGACAAGGTAGCAACCGCCCAGAGCTCCGGAAAAAATCGCGCAGACCTGGGCGGCGGGCGAGAACAAGATCGGGAAGCTCCTGTAACCGCCCATGACTTGCCGCGTCTCCGCCCGCGTCGCAACATAGATGATTCTCATGAGGACCACATCCACAAGGACCTTCTCCGAATGCTCTATGATTCCCTCGACGAGAAATGGAGGGCCCGGTTGCACCGGATTCCCATTGAGCTCGGATTGGAATCCGGAGAAGCTCGTAATGTTCGCCTCGCTCACGTCAACGCCCTCGGGATCGACAAGAAGCTCCCCGGTCATGGGCTCGACCGCCTCCAACGTGTACAGGTCCACGTGTTCGCCCCCACATCGATCCGGGTCGACGCAGTACTCGATGCCCTCCACCCTGACGCGTCCAAATCGTCCGCCAACCAGCGTGGCAAGCGCGTTGGAAACCGGGATGAACTGCTCCAGATTGACGTCGTAGGCATAGAGCTGACCGACCGTGATCACGGAGGCGCCCTCCTCCCAGTCGACCACGTTCAGGACGGCCGTGAGAAACGCCTGGTAGGCCTCCATGGAGGGGAAATCTCGCACACCATCGTAGAGCGGGAGAATCAGCCGACGATCACTCCCGTCAAAAACGAGCACCCCCGGCTCCGAGTTGTCGATCTTGACGAGGTCCAGAGGGACGACTTCGGCTGCGACGTTGGAAGGCGCCGTCAGCCACGGTGCGGACAACAGAACTATGAAGGAAAACCGTTTCGCTATCCTGCGCATGGATTCCTCCTCGGCGTCGTTCCAATGAATCATTTTGGGGTACCCGAAAACCATCCGAATGTCAAACTGTCATGATTTCAACATCATGTCTAACTCGATAGGCTCGAGCGGAAGTCGCGAAAGGAACGTGGTCGATTCTCCTCCAGGTGCAAGGCCGAGGCTGTTCTTCACCTCCTGCGGGGCGAGCCGCTCGAAGGGCTCTCACGGGAGCTGGGGCCGGGCAACGCGCAGACCGGCCTGGAGCCGGACCGTGAGGCGATCAAAAGGAGAATCCTTCGGTCTTCCACCAAAGCCCGCCTTCCATCGAGGTGGCGCGACGAGTATCCGGTCCGTTCGGCGTCTCGACGTCGAAGGCAGGCCCTGACCATCGTCTGGTTCCTCGGGTTCCCCACAGGAAGACGAGAGCGAGATGCAGAGCAGTGGGAGTCACCACGTCTGTCTCATTTTTGCGCTCCGTTCGATACGCGACGAAACGAGCTCGGGAGCGTCTCATGAATAGACACGACGACGCCACGCGTCGTCGCCCAGAGCGCCCGCTTCCCGTTTCGGTCCCCGTCCTTCGGTCTTCGTGAATGAAACAGGAAGAAGGGCCGCAGGGCCATTGGCCCGGAGACCGAGCCGCCGAAGGGATTCAGAGAAGCGGACCGGACTTCACGCGGCCGAGGTGGCGGTAGGCCTTCGGGGTGGCGATGCGGCCGCGCGGGGTGCGGGCGAGGTAGCCCTCCTGCAGCAGGAAGGGCTCGTAGACCTCCTCGATGGTGTCCTTCTCCTCGCCGATGCTGGCGGCGAGGGTCTCCAGGCCCACGGGGCCGCCGTCGAAGCGGTCGATGATGGCGAGCAGGAGACGGCGGTCCATGGCGTCGAAGCCGGCCTCGTCCACCTCCAGGCGAGTCAGCGCGCGGGCGGCGCCCTCGCGGTCGATGATGCGGCCGCCCTCCTCCTGCACGAAGTCGCGCACCCGCCGCAGCAGCCGGTTGGCGATGCGCGGCGTGCCGCGGGAGCGACGAGCGATCTCGAGGGCGCCGTCCTCGTCGATCTCGATGCGGAGGATGCGCGCCGCGCGCTTCACGATCTGCTGCAGCTCCTCCACCGGGTAGAAGTCCAGCCGCTCCACGATGGGGAAGCGGTCGCGCAGCGGGCTGGCCAGAAGCCCCGTGCGCGTGGTGGCGCCGATCAGGGTGAAGCGCGGCAGGTCGATGCGCAGGGCGCGTGCCGCCGGCCCCGAGTCGATGACGATGTCGAAGCGGAAATCCTCCATTGCCGGGTAGAGGCTCTCCTCCACCGCGGGCGCGAGGCGATGGATCTCGTCGATGAAGAGGACGTCGCCGGGCTTGAGGTTGGTGAGGATGCCGGCGAGGTCGCCCTTGCGCTGCAGCGCCGGCCCGTTGGTGTAGTGCAGCTCGGTGCCGAGCTCGGCGGCGATGACGTGGGCGAGGGAGGTCTTGCCCAGGCCGGGCGGGCCGGAAAAGAGGCAGTGGTCGAGCGCCTCGCCGCGCCTGCGCGCCGCGGCCACGTAGACCTGGAGCTTGTCGACCACGCGCCGCTGGCCGATGTAGTCGACGAAGCTGCGGGGCCGAAGCGACCCCTCGTCGGCGAGGTCGAGCAGCGAGGCTGCGGGATCGAGGTCGGGGTTGGCGCGCCGCATGGGAGCAACCTAGCACATGCGAGCGCGTCCGCGCGGTCGAGATTCAGACGCGGCCCACGTCCACGCGGGCGCGGCGGGCCGCAACTCAGCGCGCCCGCAGCGCCTCCTTGACCAGCTCCTCCACCGGAGCGCCGTCGCCGAGACGCTTGCGCGCGAGGGCGGCGCGCCACTCCGCCTCCGCCGACCGGTAGCCGAGGGCCTCCAGCGCCAGCAGGAGCTCGTCGGCGGTGCGAGACGGCGAGGGGAAGGGCGCAGCCTTCTCCGGCGCGGGGCCGACGAGGGCGGCGAGCCTTTCGCGCAGGTCCACCACCAGGCGCTCCGCGGTCTTCTTCCCCACGCCGGGGAGCTTTCGCAGGCGCGCGAGGTCGCCGGCCGCGATGGCGGCGGCGATCTCGCGCGGCTCGCCGCCTTCGAGGATACCAAGCGCCATGCGGGGGCCGATGCCCTGCACGCGCAAGAGCTCGTGAAAGAGCGTCTCCTCCAGCTCGGTGGAGAAGCCGAAGAGTTCGATGGCGTCCTCGCGCACCGAGGTGTGGATACGCAGGGAAGCCTGCGCGCCCACGGGATGGCGCGCGGCGGTAGCGTCGGTGCAGAGCACCAGGTAGCCGACGCCGCCGACGTCGAGCACCAGGCCGTGGGGCCTCCGCTCCACCACCGTGCCGGTCAGCCGGGCGATCACGAGGCCACCTCGAGGAGATGGGCGCGATGGATGTGGCAGATGGCCGCCGCCAGCGCGTCGCTGGCGTGCTCGTCGCCGGGCGCCTCCACGCCGAGCAGGAGGGCCACCATGCGGCTGACCTGCTCCTTGGCGGCGCGGCCATTGCCCGTCACCGCGCGCTTGATCTCGGAGGGCGCGTACTCGTGCACCGGGAGCTCGCCGCCGGTGGCGGCGAAGGCGGCGCCGCGCGCCTGGCCGAGGACGAGCGCGGCCTGGGCGTTCATCGAGTGGAAGACGCGCTCCACGGAGACGGCGTGCGGCCGCGCCCGCTCGCAGACCGCGCGCACGCCCGCGGCGATCTCGGCCAGCCGCCGCGCCAGCGGCAGCGACGCGCGCGGCGAGATGGTCCCGCATTCGACCAGGACCAGCGAGTTTCCCCGGCGCTCGACCACGCCCCAGCCGGTGTGGTGCGAACCCGGATCGATGCCGAGAACCCGCAGGAAGGGCTCCATGGCGATCACGCGGCCCGCGAGAGCTCGAGCATGCGCATCACGGGCCGGAGGGCCTGGCTGCGGAGGGGCTCGGGAACGTCCACCTCCGGGGACAGACTCCGCAGGCAGTCGCGAACCTTCTCCAGCGTGTTGCGCTTCATGTGGGGGCACTCGTTGCAGGCCCCGGTGGTGGTGCAACTCGCGTTGCTGGGCGCCTCGACGAGCTCCTTCTCCGGCGCCTCCTTCCGCATCTGGTGGAAGATACCCGGCTCGGTGGCGACGATGAAGCGCTGGCGATCGCTCTCCTTGACGCGCCGAAGGAGCGCCGCGGTCGAGCCGATGAAGTCCGCGTGCCGAAGGACCGCCTCCTCGCACTCGGGATGGGCCAGGACTTCCGCGTCCGGGTAGCGCACCTTCAGCTGCACGAGCTTTCGCTCGGAGAACTGCTCGTGGACGATGCAGCTGCCGTCCCAGAGGATCATGTTCCGGCCCAGCTTCCGGTTGAGGTAGGCGCCGAGGTTGCGGTCGGGGGCGAAGATGATCTTCTGCTCCGGCGGGAAGCTCGCGACGATGCGCTCGGCGTTCGACGACGTGACGATCACGTCGGAGAGTGCCTTGATGGCCGCGGTGGTGTTGATGTAGCTGACCACAACCGCGTCGGGGTGGCGCGCCTTGAAGGCGGCGAAGGCGTCGGGCGGGCAGGAATCCGCCAGCGAGCACCCCGCCTCCAGGTCGGGGACCACCACCTTCCGGTCGGGGTTCAGGATCTTGGCCGTCTCGGCCATGAAGTGGACGCCGGCGAAGCAGATCACCTCCGCGTCGGTGTTCCGCGCGGCCTGGGCGAGCTGGAGGGAGTCGCCGATGAAGTCGGCCACGTCCTGGATGTCGGGGTCCTGGTAGTAGTGGGCCAGGATCACCGCGTTCCGCTCCTTCTTCAGCTGCTCGATCTCCTCGAAAAGGTCAGGACCGATGGCCATGGCTACCTCCCGTCCACCCTCTTAACGCGGTGAGCCGGGCCTTTGCTTCAAAACTCGAAGGCGATCCCGCCGGAGACGAACTCGTCCGAGAGGTCGAGGCCGCGGGCCTCGAAGCCGTGGCGGAAGAAGTTCCCGCGGAATTTGGCGTTCCACCAGGTGTACTCGACGAAGACGTAGGTGTTGTTGACGCCGAAGTTGCGGTCGAATTCCCGGGCCAGCTTCGGATCGACCCAGTCGAGGTGGAAGGCCAGGCCCGCGGAGGCGCTGAGGCCGAGCTTGGCCCCACTGTCATCGCTCCCCGAGCCCGGGCCGCTCTCCCACCAGATCCACTCGCCGATCCCCGCCCGCCCGTGCAGGACGAAGGGGATGCCCCAGTGCAGCGCCGCGTAGTCGAAGCGGTAGGCGGCGAAAAGCTGAATGGGCACGACGCGGAAATACATGGGGTCGCCCGAGCGCTCGTCCGTACCGCTGATGAAGGTCCGCCCGAAGAACTCGCTGTACCCCACCTGCAGGCCGAGCCCCAAGGTACCGATGCCCTCGTAGAGGTAGCGCTGCAGCGAAAGCTGCGTGATCAGGCTGCTGCCGCCGAAGAAGTCGGCGAAGGGAGTGCCCGACACGTTCTCGTCGACGGAGGGGAAGTAGCTGCCGAGCTGCACGTCGAGCACCCAGTTGCGGGGCGACTCCCGCGCGAGGTCCTCGACCGCATGCGCCGCCGGCGCGAGGCCGAGCACCGCCAACGCCAACCAGAGACCGAGCTTGCGCGCGTACATGGGTCCTATCGCCCCCTGCGCCACCAGAGGGCGAGAAGCAGAATTCCGATCCAAGGCCAGGCTCCGACGCTGGAGGCGGTGCTGCAGCCGCCCTCCTCTTCGCCGCCGGCCTGCCGGTAGCGATCCAGGAAGTCGTCCGTCGGTGTGGGAACGCCGGTCCGTGGCGCCGAGAAGGGCGAGAGGTTCCCATTGGCGCTGACCGCGCGCACCGCGACCAGGTAGGTCTGGCCGTTCACGAGGCCGCCGAGGCGGAAGTTCCGCTTGGCGCCGGCGATGTCGCGCTGGCAGCGGTCTGGGACGAACTCCTCGGCGGTTCCGCCCTCGCCACCGGCGCCGCCAAAGCCGCCGACGCCTCCCGTGCCGCCAAAGCCGCCGACGCCTCCCGTGCCGCCAAAGCCGCCGACGCCTCCCGTACCGCCGAAGCCGCCGGTACCGCCCGTGCCGCCGACGCCACCCGTGCCACCGATGCCACCGATGCCGCCCACACCGCCGGTGCCACCCGCGCCGCCGAAGCCGCCAATTCCGCCAAAGCCCCCCGTGCCCTGCTGGAAGGCCTCGGCCTCGGCGAGCTCCTCCTCCTCCCCCGGCAGGACGAGCTTGTGGCAGACGTGCCAGGAAGCGACCTCGCCGCCGCTGGCCGGCTCGAAGGAGACGTGCAACGCCCGGTCGCCCGGCTGGATCCCCGTGATCCGGGGCCGGTCGGGGACCCTGGTGTCGATCGTGACCTTGGCGCTGTTGGAGACGCGGTTGTCGTCGTCGTTGGTCCAGATGGCGCAGATCTTCGCGTCCGTCGACACGTCGTCGGTCGGGCAGGTCTGCCCCGTCGCCGCCTCGAAGATCTCCGCCCCCCTCAGGCCCACGCGGTAGGTGCCCCGATTGGTCACGTCCTCCGTGGGCTCCACGCCCAGGGACTCGCCGTCCTCGCAGCGGGCGTTGCCCCGGGCGACGGTGATGTCCCACTTGCCGGAGAGACCCGTGGCGGGCTGCCCCAGGATCCGGGCCTGGATGGTCACGCTGAAGGCCCTCGAGCAGTCCCGGCTGCCGAGCCGAGTCGGTTCGACGGTGACCGTGAGCGCGTCCGCCTGGCGCTGGGCGAGCGCCGGGGCCGTACAGACGAGGGCGCCGAGCGCAGCTACGATCGGGAAACGACGCATACGAACGCGGAGCCTAGCAAGTTCCGGACCGACGAAAAAGCGAGACAGAGGCGCGAAAAAGGCCCCCTTCCACGGCTTCGTTGACAGGTTGGCATGAGCGCGGGCCACCGCGCTGCCATTCTGTCAGCGCGCCAGCCTCCCCCGGTCGAGCAGCTCGCGGGCGAGCGCGACCAGCGGGGCGGCGATGCCGAAGCGCACCTCGTCCGCCGTGGCCACCAGGTGCAGGACGTCGCCGCGCGGGACGAAGCGCCCCACGTGGACGCGGTCGTCGCCCACCGCCAGCATGGGCATGGGGAAGACTCCCTGCTCCGGGTCGTCGAGGACCGCCACGCCCTCCGCCTCGCGCAGCACCGACCGCGCCGCTTCGCGATCCAGCGGCAGCTCCGTTCGCACCGAGAGGAAGACCGTGGCGCCGTGAAAGAGCGGCGCCCAGGCGCTGACGAGATGGGCCTCGGGCCGGCGACCGAGGAGGCGGCCGAGCTGATCGAGGGCCAGCTTCTCCGCGTCGGTCGCGCCCGATTCGAAACGCCCGACCATCGGCACCACGTTGAAGGCGAGCCGCTGCTCGAAGACGTGCCGCTCCGGGTCGCGGCCGGAAAGCAGGTCGATGGTCTGCTGCGAGAGCTCGTCGAGACCGTGCGTCCCCGCGCCGGCCGCGGCGCGCAGCGCCACGACATCCACCGACTTCACCCGGGCGCGCGCGTCGAGCGGAATCAAGACCGCGGCGAGCAACGATGCCAGCGGAGTGGGCAGCGAGAGCGCGAGGGCGTCCTCGTTTTCGTCGAGGTCCTCGTCGTTGATGCCGGGAAAGATCATGGGCGCGTCGGGGAGAACGCCCGCCGCGTCGAGGACGATCCCGCCGCCGCGCGTGGCCTCCTCGAGGATGCGGCGGTCGGGTTTGGCGCCCGGCAGCAGAAAGACGAGGTCCCGTCCCGCAAGCGAGCCCAACTCGAGCGGGACGATGTGGACTTCCTCGTCGTCGAGCGTGGCCGACTCCACCTCGTCACCGACGGTGAAGAGGGCCGGGCGCTCCATGGGGAAGGATTCTTCGAGAAGACTTTCGACCAGGTCGCGGCCGGCGAGCGTCTCCGCGCCCACCACCGCCACGTCGAGCATGCGCTGCCCCATCCGGCGTACCTCCGGAGCGAAGCGCCGTTTAGCAGCGCCGGCCGCGGCCGTAAAGCCCGCGAGCGATCAGGCGTTGCCGATCCGCGTGTACCGCTCGATCTCGTCCTTGGCGTAGAGCTTGAGGCGCTTGAGCCGCCGCACCTCCGCCTGCTCCTCCTCCGTCAGGAAGTTCCGCTTGGCGTAGGCGCGAAGCTGCTCCTCCAGCTCAGCGTGTCGGCGCCGCAGGGCTTCGATCTTCGCGCTCAGCTTCTCCGGTCGGGGCGTACGAACCACCGGAAACCTCCGCCTCGGCCCGGTCGGATCCAGGCGGATCCCGCGGGCAGGGCCGGACCGAGCTCGTCCTTTTCCCGCGACTTCGATCGTCCTCCCGGGAGGAGGAGGAAGTCAATTCGCCCCGGTCGTGGGCCGCTCCGGCCGCTTCCAGCCCAGCTCGGCGTCGCTCTGGCGCACGTAGTCGGGCTCGAGGGCGAAGATCGCCTCGCGGTCGTACTCGAGCATTTCGCGGAAGGCCAGGCGCGCGACCTCCTCCGCGCCGGGAGCGCGCGGAAGCTCGCCGAGGTCGAGCCGCCTCCCCTCCGTGGCCCGGTCGAGGATGTCGCGGTAGACGCGGTAGCCCTCGCCGAGCAACACCAGCGGACCGGGAAGGCCGGCGAGCTTCTCTGCGAGCCGCTCGGGAGGCAGGGCCGCGCGCGGCTCCAGCTCGACCACGCCCGCTCCCGCGCGGAGGTAGAGCGCGGCGTAGACTTCCTTCTTCCGCGCGTCGAGGATGGGGACCACCGCGGCGCCCTCCGGCGCCGGCGCGGCCAGCGCCAGCGCCTCGAGGGTCGAGATTCCCGCCAGCGGCAGCCGCCGCGCGTAGGCGATCCCCTTGGCGGTGGCGAGGATCACCCGCAGGCCGGTGAAGGCCCCGGGGCCGATCCCCACCGCCACCCCCGAGAGGTCCTCCACGCCGACGCCGGCGCGGGCGAAGAGCTCGTCGAGGACTGCAGGAAGGAGGCGGGAGTGGCTCTCGCCCTGGTCGCCTCGATCGAAGCGCAGGCTCGCCAGCACCTCTCCCTCTTCCCGCACGAGCGCCAGGGACAGGACCGGCGTCGAGCCCTCCATCGCCAGAAGGATGCGGCCGGCCAAGGCTTCAGCCCGAGAAGAAGTAGCGGACCACGTCGTTGCGCATGGCGAAGATCATGAGGGCGAGCAGCATGGCCAGCCCCACCATGTTCGCCAGCTCGCGCGTCCGCATCGAAAGCGGCCTGCGCCGCACCATCTCGATCCCCGACTGCAGGATGTGGCCGCCGTCGAGGACCGGCACCGGCAGGAGGTTCAGCAGGCCGAGGTTGATCGAGATCAGCGCCATCGTGTGCAGGAAATACTCCCATCCCTGCCGCGCCGCCTTGGTCGCGACGTCGTAGATCTGGATGGGCCCGCCCACGTTGGAGAACGCGATCTGCCCGGTCAGCAGCTTGCCGATGCCGAGCGCGATCTTGCGGGTGACGTCCCAGGTGGAGCTCAGCGCCATCTCGGCAGAAAGAAGCGGCCGGAACGGCACGGGCTCCACCGCCGCGGGCAGCGCGGGCAGCCCGCCGAAGGCGCCGAGGGTATAAACGGTCACCGGACGGCCCTGGACCTCGTCCATCTGGGTCTTCGCCGCCTGGGCGACGGTGAGCGTGCGCTCCTCGCCGTCCACGCGCACGGTCAGCGCGAAGGGCTCGCCGCCCTTCTTGCGCCGCGCGGTCTCCACGTCCTGCCAGGATCGCAGCGGCTCGCCGTCGATGGCCACGAGCCGCGTCCCGCGCGCAATCCCCGCCTGCGCCGCGGCCGAGCCGGCGACCACGCGCGAAACGTAGAGCTCGCCGGATTCGATGCCCAGCTCCCGCCGCTCGCCGGTCTCGGGATCGACCGGTACCACCCGCACCTTCACCGCGCGGGGGATGCCCAAGTCGAGCGGGCCCGCCGCGAGGCTCTCCCGCCGAAGCGCGACCACTTCGAAGGGCTCGCCCGCGGCGTGCCTTTTCTCCAGCCGGGCCAGCGCCTCCTCGAGCGTGCGGACCTCCTCGCCCCCGACGCGGGCGATGCGGTCGAGCGAGCGCAGGCCGGCCTCGTGCGCGGCCGTGCCCGGGCCGACCACGCCGATCACCGGCGCGGCCGGGTTGGGGATAATGCCGATCTTGCCGACCTGCAGCGTCTCGATCGGGTCGCTCTCCTCCACCACTGCGGGCGTAATCCGAAGGTCGATGCGCTCGCCGTCGCGCTCGACCACCATGCGCAGCGGCCTGCCCGGATTGGGGTCGATGTGGCGGCGCAGATCCTGGAAGGCGTGGATGCGCTCGCCCTCCAGCTCGACGATGCGGTCGCCAGGCCGGAGCCCCGCCTCCGCGGCGGGCATTCCCGGCACCACCTGGCCCACCACCGGCGCGACCGCCTCGGTCTGGGCGCTGAAGACGACGAAGTAAACCAGGATGGGGAAGATCAGGTTGAAGGCGGGGCCCGCCAGCGCGATGAGCATGCGCTTCCAGGCGGGCTGCTCCAGAAAGCCCCTGCCGCGATCCTCCTCGGGAAGCGGGTGGTTGGGGTCCTCGCCCGCCATCTTCACGTAGCCCCCGAGGGGCAGTAGCGAGAGCCGGTATTCAGTCTCGCCCCGGCGGAAGCCGAGGATGCGGGGCCCGAAGCCCAGGGAGAAGGTCAGGACCTTCACCCGAAACGCCTTGGCCACCAGGAAATGGCCCAGCTCGTGGACGAAGATCAGCCCCCCGAGGAGGACTACCACCGGCAGGATGTGGCTCGAACTCATGACGTTTCGACCTTAACCCGCCCGCGCCCGGGCCGCCAGATAGGCGGTTGCGAGCCTTTTCCCTTCCTCGGAAGCCTCGATGGCCTCCTCGACCGAGCCCACCCGGCGCGCCTGATGCCGTTCCAGGGCGTGGGCCACCGCCGCCGGAATGTCGGTGAATCCGGCTCGCCCCTGGAGAAACGCCTCCACCGCAGCCTCGTCCGCCCCGCTCACAACCGCCGGCGCCGTGCCGCCGATGCGAAGCGCCTCGTACGCGAGCGACAGCGCCGGGAAGCGCTCGAGGTCCGGCTCCTCGAAGCGAAGTTCACCCATGGCGGCCAGATCGAGGCGCGGCAGGTCGAGCGGCAGCCTCGGCCCCGGCCAGGTCATGGCGAAGGCGATCGGCCCGCGCATGTCCGGGGTGCCCAGCTGGGCCACCACCGATCCGTCCACGTACTCGACCATCGAGTGCACCACCGACTCCGGATGCACGAGGACCGAGATCCGCTCCGGCGGAAGGTCGAAGAGCCAGCGCGCCTCGATCACCTCCAGGCCCTTGTTCATCAGGGTGGCGGAGTCGATGGTGATTTTGGCGCCCATCGCCCAGTTCGGATGCCGAAGCGCCTCGGCGGGCGTCGCCCTCCGCATTCGCTCCAGGCTCCACTCACGGAAGGGACCGCCGCTGGCGGTGAGGACGAGCCGGCGCACGTCCTGGCGGTGGTGGCCGACCAGGCACTGAAAGATGGCGGAGTGCTCGCTGTCCACGGGGAGGATGGGCGTGCCTGCGGCGCGCGCCATGGCCATCAGGTGCTCGCCCGCCAGGACCACCGACTCCTTGTTGGCCAGGCCCACGACCTTGCCGGCGCGGACGGCGGCGGCGGTGGGTCGCATGCCGGCGCTGCCGCTGATGGCGGCGAGCACGTAGTCGACCTCGGCGAGCGAGGCCACCGCGCAGGCGCCCTCCGCGCCCACCAGGATCTCCGGTGTCTCGCCCCCCAGCCGCGCGCCGAGCTCCGAGGCCGCCTCCGCGTGCGCCACCGCCACCACCTTTGGCCGGAAGGCCCGGACCTGCTGTGCCAGCAGGTCGACGTTGCGGCCCGCGGCCAGCCCCACCACCTCGAAGCGCTCGGGGAAACGGGCCACCACGTCGAGCGCGGCCCGGCCGATGGAGCCGGTCGATCCCAGGATGGTGAGCTTGCGCCGCGTATCCATCGTCCTCCCTTCAACCGACGAAGAACGCCTGGTAAGCCAGCGTCCAGGGCGCCACGAAGAGCAGCGCGTCCAGGCGGTCGAAGATACCGCCGTGGCCCGGGATGAGGTTGCCCGAGTCCTTCACGTCGAAGGCGCGCTTGATCATCGACTCGGAGAGGTCGCCGAGCGGCCCGACCACGCCCGCCACGCCGCCGAGCACGAGCACGTCCCCCCAGTCGAGCGGCAGGAAGAAACGGAAGATCGCGGCGGCCACCACCGAGGCGACCAGCCCGCCGAAGAAACCCTCCCACGACTTGTGCGGGGAGACCTTCGGATAGAGCTTGCGCCGCCCGAAGCGCATGCCGACGAAGTAGGCGCCGGTGTCGTTGCCCCAGGTCATCGCCAGCGCGAGCGCCGTCCACGCCAGTCCCTCGGGGTGGGCCCGCAGCGCCACCAGCGATCCGAGCAGGCCGGCGTAGGGGACGGAGGCGGTGATCCAGGAGGCCGCCTGGGCGGCGCGGCGGAGGTCGCCGGCGGGCGGCCAGAGCGTGGACAGCGAGAAGATCGCCACCGGGGCGAGCGCGAGGACGCAGACGACCGCCGGCCAGCGCGCGGCCACGTCCTCGCCCGCGATCACCAGGACGATGGCGCCCGCCATGCCGGCGAGCGCCGCGGGGTGGATGGGGTCGATGCCCACGATTCCGTAGAACTCGCGCGCGACGAGCGCGGCGGCGGCCGCGACGACGATGGTGAAGGGCGTCCCGCCCGTCCAGAGGAGGACGAGCACCAGCGGAAGGAGCACGGCCGCCGAGGCGATCCGGACGAGAAGGTTCTTCTTGCGGTCCATCACCTCGACCTCTCGCGAATCTGCGCGCCCGTCAGGCCGAAGCGCCTCTCCCGCTGGCGATACTCGAGGAGCGCGGCAAAGAAGGCCTCCTCCCGGAAGTCCGGCCACAACTCCTGGGCCACCACGATCTCCGCGTAGGCCATGTGCCAGAGCAGGAAATTGGAGATGCGATGCTCGCCCGAGGTGCGGATGCACAGGTCGAGCGGCGGCAGCGAGCCCGACCACATCGCGCTTTGGAAGGTGGCGACGTCGAGCGACTCCGGGTCGAGGGCGCCCTCGATCGCCCGGCGTGCCAGCGCGCGGGCGGCGTGGACGATTTCCTCCTGTCCGCCATAGCTGAGTGCGAGGGTGAGCGTCATCGAGCGCCCGCCCGCCGACGCCTCCTCCACCTCGTCCAGCACCTTGCGCACGCGCGCGGGCAGCCGATCGATCTCGCCGATGGCGCGAAGGCGGATGTCGTTGTCGAGCAGCGTCTTCTTCTCCTGCAGCAAGAACGTGCGCAGGAGGTTCATGAGCCCGAGAACCTCGGCGCGGGGCCGGCCCCAGTTCTGCGTGGAGAAGGCGTAGAGCGTCAGCGCCTGGATGCCGACCTCGCGCGCCGCCGTGGTGATCGCGCGCACGCTTTCCGCGCCCGCGCGATGCCCTTCCAGGCGCGGCAACCCCCTCGACTCCGCCCAGCGTCCATTGCCGTCCATGATGATCCCGACGTGAACCGGGCGGGGTCCCTGCAGGACCCTTTCCTTGAGACTTTCCGCCCGGGCCGTCACGGGAGCCTTCGTCCTGGAAGTGAGCGGACCTCGAAGACCATGGTGTCTGCGCGTCCTAGCGAGCCCCTCCCATCCGGTCAAGGGCCAGGAACCTGCTGCGGTGACGGTCGGTTACCGCAATCGGCTCCCCGGGAGGCCGCCTTTACCCCCTCGGATGCGGGGGCTACAATCGCCCGGTGTCGCCAACGGTCATCGGGCCCTACCGGATCGAAGGCACCCTCGGTCGAGGAGGCGCCGCCGTCGTCTATCGCGCGCAGGACGAGCGCACCAACGAGGAGGTGGCGATCAAGCTCCTGCACCCGCGTGGCCTCTCGTCCACCCAGGCGGCGCGGCTCGCGCGCGAGTTCCAGGCGCTCTCCGAGCTCGAGCATCCCAACGTGGTGCGCGTCTTCGACACCGGCGTTCACGAGGGGAGCCCGTACCTGGTGATGGAACTGGTCGAGGGGCTGAACCTGCGCAGCTACCTCTCCCTCGACTGGATGGCGCCCTCCCTGACCGATTCCTTTTCCCTCTCGGTCCCGGGCAGCGGCCTCGACCACCGCGCCGCCGTCCGCCGCGGCTTCGACCTCGACGCCCTCCTCGACGAGCCCGACACGGACGAGCTCTACACGCCCGGGCCCCGCGACGGATTCGACGACGCCGACCGGGCGCCGGAACGCCGGCTCACCCTGGAGGAGATCAACCGCCCCGAGCGGATCGGCCGCCTCAAGGACGCGCTGGTGCAGATCTGTGACGCCCTCGCCTACATCCACGGCCACGGACTGGTGCACCGCGATCTCAAGCCGAGCAACATCCTGGTGGACGCCGACCGTCGGGTGCGCCTCATGGACTTCGGCCTGGCGAAGTTCCTGGCCGACGAGAGCGGAATCACGGTGACGGGGAAGGTGGTGGGCACCTACCGCTACATGTCGCCCGAGCAGGCGCTGGGGGAGCCCATCGACGGGCGCGCCGACCTCTACTCGCTCGGCGTGATCCTCTACGAGCTGATGACCGGCCAGCCGCCCTACGACGCCGACACGCCGGCGGAGTTCTGGCAGCGCATCCTCGACTTCGAGCCGCTGCCGCTCGAGCGACTCAACCCGAGGGCCGACGAGCAGATCGCCTACATCGCGCAGCGGCTGCTGCGGAAAGATCCCGACGATCGATTCCAGACGGCCGAGGAGATCCTCGACCTCCTTCTCTCCGGTTGACCATGCCTTCCCAGGACGACCGCCCCGTTCCCGGAAGCGGGGACAGCGCCTTCGTGTCCCGCGTGGAGCAGCGCTATCTCGAGCTTCGCGGCTCGGGCCTGCTCTTGCCCGCGCTCGACGCCGAGCGGATCCGACGCTGGGAGGAGCGCGGCGTGCCGCTCGGCGTCGCGCTGGACGCGCTCGACCGTGCCCATGCCGCATGGATGGCCTCGGGCCGCGCCAACCGGCGTCGGCCCTTCCCCCTGGAGCTGGCGGAGCGGGAGATCGAGAAGGCCCTCCAGGGGAGGATGCGCACCGGCATCCACCCGCGAGAGTCCTCGACCTCCGGCCGCGCGCCGGACTATGCTGGCCCCTCCGAGTCGCTGCCGAAACCCGCCCCCGAGGTGGACGCCGTGCGCGCGCTGCCGGAAGACGAAGCCCCTCGAACTCTTGCCCATGCCCTGAGCGAGGTCCTCGCCCGGGTGCAGCCCCCCGCGGAGGGGGAGGCGCCCGCTTCCGTGCGCACGGCCAGCTGCGCCGCCTGCCGCGGCAAGGGCTACCGGCTCGGCGCCGAGGGCCCTTACGCCCGGGCCTGGCTCTGCAACTGCGAGCGGCGCTGTCTGGACTGCGAGGGGCGCGGCTTTCTCGTCCGTGCGCGGGAGGGTTACGAGTTCACCATCCCCTGCGCCTGCCAGAGCCTGGCGCGGCGGGTGGCCGCGTACAACGCGGCCCAGCTTCCCGCGCGCTTCTGGAACAAGACCTTCGACAACTTCTACGTGGAGCCGGGCGATCCGCCCGCCATCCGGGAGGCCCGCGACGCCTTCCGCAACTTCGCCCTGGGACGGGGCCCGGCGCGGCTGGGGCTGGGGCTCATCGGCGGCCCCGGCCGCGGCAAGACGCACCTGCTCGCCGCCACCCTGGCCACGCTCACCCTCGAGCGCGGCGTGCGCTGCCGCTACGTGGAGATCTCCCTGCTCTTCGCCGACCTGAAGGCGGCGATCTCCGATCCGCGCGCCCGCGCGCACGTCGACAAGATCGACGAGCTGGCGCAGGTGGACGTGCTGGCCATCGACGAACTGGGCAAGGGGCGCGGGAGCGTCTTCGAGGAGGAGGTCCTCGACGAGCTGATCGGCCGCCGCTACAACAACGAAAAGCCCACCCTCTTCGCCACCAACCACCCGCTGGAAGAGCGCCCCGGCGAACCTCTGGGGGAGAGCCTGCTGTCCCGCGTGGGTCCTCGGATCTTCTCGCGGCTCCACGAGATGGTCGTCTTTCTTGAACTCCCTCCGAAGGCCAACGATCACCGGTTGCTGCTCCGAAAGATGATGCGCTGAGGCGTCCATGGTGAGACCGACCAGGCTGCTTCGACGGCTGCGCGGTTTGGACGAGGGGATTCCCCACGGTTCCCGCAAGGTCCCGCCGCGCGCGCCCCTCGCCCTGGTCGGTGGTGTCGCCGCCGGGCTGGCGGCGGCCCTGGCCATGGTCGTCTCCATGCTGCATGGCTACCGCACGGAGCTTTCGCTGCAGGCCGAAAACCTCCGCGGGGATCTGCAGCGCTCGTTCGAGACCTGGGAGAGCGCCGCCGAGTGGATCGCGCACGCGCACCGCAACGGGACGCTCGCCCCCATGCGCGACCTGCGGAGCCGCGACGGCTCGTCCTCGGTTCCCGTGCTGCCCGGCGTGCTCTGGTTCGGCGTCGTCGAGCCGGACGGCTCCTCCTTCCCCCTCGTCGATTCCATCCCGAAGGCCGACCTCTCCCTCCACGACTCGCTCCTCGCCGATCCGACCGCCCGCGTCGCTCTCGAATCCGCGCTGCGGACGCCCGGCATCAACGCCACCCCGCGGCTGGCGCTCGCCGGGGGCCCCTGCCGCGCCCTCTTCCTGGTCGCGCGCGGGGAGTTCGCGAAGGCCGACCGCCCCCTCCTCGTCTACAGCCCCGTCTGCCTCGACGCCTTCCTCCGGCCGATGTCCCGCCACGACCGGAGCTTCGCGCTGCGCATCCAGGCGGGGGATCACGTCGCCTTCTCGGACGAGAACTTCGAGCCGCGCCTGTCGACGATGCTGGTGCGGACGATCCTGCCCGTGGACCTGGGCCGCCAGAGGTGGACCGTCGAGCTTCGCGCCCTGCCCTTCCCCTTCGGCTGGCAGTTCGCCGCTCCCGCCGCGCTGCTCGTCGGCATCGCCGGCATGGGCCTAGTCTTCTTCGCCTGGGCGCGCTGGGAGGACCGCGACCGGCGGCGCAGCGCGATGATGCTCGAGGCCTATCGGCAAAGCCGCAAGCAGACGCATTTCCTCGCCGAGACCAGCCGCTTCCTCGCCTGGCACTACGACGAGGCTCCCGCCACGCTGCTTCCCCGGCTCGCTGCGCGCGCCATTCCCGTGCTGGGAACCGGCTGCGGCATCTGCCTGCTGGAGGGAGAGAATCGCGTGCGCGTCCACGTGGCCCACGCCGACCCGCAGGTGGAGGCGGAGCTCCGCGCGGCCCTGGCCGAGCCGATTGAGATGCCGGGGTTCCGCGACTTCCTCGTCGACATCGCCCGCACGCACGGAAAGCGCATCCCCGACAGCGCGCTGGAGGACGCCCTCCTCGTCACCTCTCCCGGCACCGACCGCGCGTACCTCCGCAGCGTCCTACGCTGGTGCATCGCAGTGCCGATGATCGCCCGCGGCCGCCCCATCGGCGCGGTGGTGGTGCGCATGCAGAGGGGCCGCCGCTGTAGGCCGCGCATGGTGCGCATCATCCACGACTTCGCCTCGCGCGTCGCCATGGCCCTCGACCGGTCGAGGCTGCTCTCCGACCTGCAGCAGGCGGTGCGGGCGCGGGAGGAATTCCTCTCCATCGCCTCCCACGAACTCCTGACGCCGCTGACCGCGCTGCAGGCCAACGTCCAGAGCCTGATCCGGCTGCGGCGCCAGGGCAGCGTGATCTCGGAGGAGCGGCTGGCGCGCTCGCTCGACGTGGCCGACCGGCAGCTGCACCGGCTCTCCCGGCTCGTCCACGAGCTGCTCGACGTGTCGCGCATCGAGTCGGGCCGCCTCCTCCTCGATCCGGAGCGATTCGACCTGGCGGAGCTGGTGGAGGAAATCGTTGGCCGCTACGAGTCCGAGGCGGAGCGCCTCGGATGCACGGTCACCGCGGACTGCCCGCGCGGCGCATGGGGAACCTGGGACCGCCACCGCATCGAGCAGGTGGTGACCAACCTCCTGTCCAACGCCGTCAAGTACGGGCGGTCGCGGCCGATCCGCGTAGAGGTGCGCACCGAAAAGGACGAGATCCTCGTGCACGTCCGCGACCAGGGCATGGGCATCCCCGCGGCCGCGCTGGAGCGGATCTTCGAGCCCTTCGAGCGCGCGGTGAACGACGGCGGCTACGGAGGTCTCGGCCTCGGCCTCTACATCGCCCGGAGCATCGCCGAGGCCCACCACGGAACCATCGAGGCGCAGAGCGCGCTCGGCGAGGGCTCGGTCTTCACGCTGCGGCTTCCTCGAGAAAAGCTCGGTGAAGCTCGGCCGACAGTCGAGACCGGGCCGCTTCGGGAATCCATGCACTGAGTCGGTGGCGCGAGGCGGTCACCCGGCGCGGCCGGTGCTTGCCCACGATGGCGAGGAAGCGCTCGAGCATGCGGGCGTCCTCGTCCATTCCCGTCCCCACCACGGAGACCGTGCCCATGCAGTCCTCGACGGAGGCGCCGCGCGCCCGCAGGTCCTCGACCACCGCAGGCCAGTCCATCACCCTACCTTTAGAGAGGAGGAAGGAGACGTTCCCTTCTCCGTCCACCCAGAGCTCCTGGACGGGGACGCCGAGTTCCCGCAGCCGCTCCACCAGCGACGCCGCCCCGCTCTCCAGCCTCAGGGCGAGCAGGGAGCCGTCGGAAGCCACCCCGACCACCCGCCGATCCCACGGGTCCGCGGGTCCGATCCGGGTCTCCGCGGCGGAACCGAAGGTCTGCCGGGCGTGGATGACCACGCCCGCGCGCCGGGCGAACTCCACCGCCTGCGCGTTCAGCACCCGCGCCCCCGATTCGGCCAGCGCCTGCATCTCCTCGTAGGAGAGCTCATCGAGGCGGAAGGCGGCCGGCACCTCCCGCGGGTCGGCGGAGTAGACCCCGTCCACGTCGCTGTAGATCTCGCAGGCCTCCGCGCCCAGCGCCGCGGCCAGCGCCACCGCGGTGGCGTCGGAGCCGCCCCGGCCCAGCGTCGTCACCTCGCGCGTGCGGGAGACGCCCTGGTAGCCGGCGACGATCACCACCTTGCCCTCGTCGAGCGCCTGGAAGACCCGCTGCGGCCGGACCTCGACGATGCGGGCGTTGGTGTGCGCCTCGTTGGTGATGATCCCGCTCTGCGACCCGGTGAAGCTGACCGCTGGCACCCCCCGTGCGTTGAGCGCCATGGAGAGGAGCGCCATGGAGATGCGCTCCCCGGCGGTCAGCAGCATGTCGAGCTCGCGGCGGGAGGGGTTTTCGCAGACGCTGCGGGCCAGCGCCAGAAGCTCGTCGGTGGTATCCCCCATGGCCGAGACCACCACGACGACCTGCTTGCCCTCCTCTCGGGTCCGGGCCACCCGCTCGGCGACTTGCCGGATCTTCTCCACGTCCGCGACCGAGGAACCCCCGTACTTCTGCACCACGATGGCCATCGGCGCCCTTTTCTACGGCCGCCGCCCCCGCGGATACAAGAGGCGGGCGAGGCGCCGGCCCTCGACGCGTACACGAGGGGCGGTTGCGCCGTTGACAGGTGCTTATCGGGTGCTACCGTTCGGCGCATTCGGTCATGCACCGGGGAATGAAGCGCTTCCCCGGCTGTTTCGCGGGTCGCTCGGGCCGGACGCGGGGCCGGCCGAGCGCCTGGCGATCTCCGCCCAAGGAGGCTGCGATGATCGAAGTCTCGGGACTGACCAAGCGCTACCGCGACATCACCGCCATCGAGGATCTCACCTTCCAGGTATCCAAGGGGGAGGTGCTCGGCTTCCTCGGCCCGAACGGCTCGGGGAAGAGCACGACCATGCGGATCCTCACCGGCTTTCAGCCGGCGACGAGCGGCACCGTCAAGGTCGCGGGGTTCGACGTCTTTGAACAACCCCTGGAGGTCAAGAAGCGGGTGGGCTACCTGCCGGAAAACCCGCCCCTCTATCCGGACATGACCATCCGGGCCTACCTGCGCTTCGTCGCTGACCTCAAGGGAATCCCGCGCAAGCAGATCCGGGACGAGGTCGACCGGGTCGCCCAGGCGGCCCACGTCGACCACGTCATGGACCGGCTCATCGCCAACGTTTCCAAGGGTTACAAGCAGCGGGTGGGGATCGCCCAGGCGCTGATCGGGTCGCCGGACATCCTCATTCTGGACGAGCCGACCGTCGGCCTCGACCCGTCGCAGATCCTCGAGGTCCGCGAGCTCATTCGCAGCTTCAAGGGCAAGCACACGGTCGTTCTGTCCACGCACATCATGCAGGAGGTGGTCGCCACCTGCGACAGCGTCCTGGTGATCGCCCGCGGGCGCCTGCGGGCCCGCGATACCCTCGAGGCGCTGCAGCAAAAACATCCGGGCAAGAGCCTCGAGGAGATCTTCCTGGAGCTGACCTCTGACGTGCAGAGCGAGCCGGCCGGGCAGTCGCAGGCCGCCTGAGCGGGAGGTAGGGAGAGATGCGAAGCGCCATCGCCATCGCCAAGAAGGAGATCTTGCTCTACTTCACCACGCCTATCGCCTACGTGGCCTTCTTCGCCACCTCCTTCATCGGCGCCTGGTTCTTCCTCTCGTTCACCTCGGAGTTCCAGCGGCGCTCGATGCAGTTCCTGCAGTTCCAGGCGTCGCAGTTCCTCGAGCGCATGAACCTGACCGAGATGGTCGCCGCGCCGCTCATCGTCAACATGGGCCTGGTCCTGGCCTTCGTGGTGCCCTTCCTGACGATGCGGCTGCTCGCCGAGGAGCGAAAGCAGAACACGATGGAGCTTCTGATGACCGCCCCCATCCGCTCCATCGACATCGTCTTCGGCAAGTACCTGGCGGGGCTTGCCATCCTCCTCGTCGTCGTGGGGATCGTGGCCGTCTTCCCCGTTCTTTTGACCATCTTCGGCAGCTCCGACGCGGGCAGCGCGGTCGAATGGCAGACCGTCTCCTCCGGCCTGCTCGGCTTCTTCCTCATGGGGGCGGCCTTCCTCGCCATCGGTCTCTTCATCTCCTCGCTTACCGATTCCCAGGTGGTGGCGGCGCTCATCACCTTCTTCGTCCTGCTGCTGACCTGGGTGGTGAGCTGGAAGGCCGGCGACCTCGAGGGCTCGGCGCAGCAAGTGCTGCTCTACCTCTCCTCGGTGAGCCACCTCGTCCCCTTCGCCCGCGGCATGGTGAACCTCGAGGACTTCGTCTACTTCCTGTCCATCGTCGTCCTGGGGCTCTTTCTCACCCACCGCTCGGTGGAGTCTAGGCGGTGGGCCTGATCGAGGAAGGGGGAACGCGCGATGAACCTGACGACGTTGACGCGGATCGCTCTGGGTTTCGGGATCGCCCTGGTCGTCTCCGCCACCTCGATGCTGCTTCTCGTCCCGGGCGCCGGGGGAATGAGCCTCGGGCAGGGCATCGTCGGCCTGGGCCTGATCGTCTTCTACTTCGCGGCCAACAAGGGCGCGCTGGGCCGCACCTTCGCCGGGCGCGGCACCCTCTTCTACTCCGCCACGGCCGCGATCACCGTGCTGCTCGTCGCCGCCCTGGTGGCCGGCAACTACATCGCGGTGAAGCAGAAGGTCTCATGGGACCTCACCCGTGAGAAGATCTTCACCCTGGCTCCCGAGACCACCGAGGTCCTGAAGTCGCTGAAGGACGAGGTGCGGGTCCTCGCCTTCTTTGGCCCGAACGACCCGGCCTACGAAGGCGTCAAGGAGCTCCTCGATCGCTACCAGCGCGAAAGCCCGCACCTGGTGGTGCAGTTCGTCGACCCGGACAAGGAGCCGCAGCTCGTCCAGGAGAAGAACATCACCCAGTATGGCCCGCGCGTGGTCTTCGTCCGGGGCAACGCCGAGGCCAAGTCGCCCGACCTCACCGAGGAAGGCTTCACCAACGCCCTCAAGAAGCTGCTGCACACCACCTCGCAGATCGTCTACTTCGTCACCGGCCACGGCGAGGGATCGCTGACCGACACGGGCGAGCGCGGCTACGGCACCATCGCCAAGCGCCTCGAATCCGAGGGCATCGAGCACAAGACCTTGCACCTGAGCACCGAGTCCATCCCCGAGGACGCGGGCGCCCTGGCCATCCTCGGGCCGCAGCGGCCCTTCATGCCCGAGGAGGTCGATGCCCTGCGCAAATACCTGCAGGGCGGCGGCCGCCTGCTGGTGGCGCTCGAGCCTACCTACCAGGACCCCTACCTGCAGGACCTGCTCGCGGAGTTCGGCTTCCTCCTGGAGGACGCGCTCATCGTCGATCCGCTCTCCAAGCTCTTCGGCGGCGGCGACGCCATCCCGGTGGTGCAGCAGTACGCTGACCACGCCATCACCAAGGGCTTCGCCTTCCAGACCATCTTCCCCACCGTCCGCCCCATCACCTCGCGCGGCGACGTCGATCCGCGTCCCGTGGTGGTGGCGACGACCAACCCCTCCGCGTGGGGCGAGACCGACTGGCGCAGCGGCGCGGCCCAGTACAATCCGGAGTCGGAGCGCCGCGGCTCGCTGGGCGTTCTCGCCGCGTTGGAAAAGGGTGACGGCGACAAGAAGACGCGGATCGTCGCCATCGGCGACGCCGACTTCGTCAACAACCGATTCGTCAACGCGGCGGGCAACGCCGATCTCTTCCTCAACTCCCTCAACTGGCTCGTCTCGCAGGAGGACCGGATCACCATCCGGCCGAAGATGCGGGCCGCGTCGCGGCTGACGCTGACCGCCGCCGACGCGAAGTTCCTCAACTTCTTCTCCATCGCGGCCATGCCGATGCTGGTCCTCGCGGTCGGCCTCTCGGTGTGGCTGGTGCGCAGGTCGAGGTAGCCATGTCCCAGAAGACCAGGATTCTCGTCACCCTGGCGGCGACCCTCGTCCTCGCCGCCGCGCTGGGCGCATACGCCTACTTCGGCGTCTTCCAGAAGGAGCGAGAGGAACTCGCCGCCAAGGAAGCCGAGGAAAAGCTCTTCGGCCTCGACATCAAGAAGGTCACGTCGCTGACCGTCCGCGCCAAGGGCGAGACCACCGTCCTGGAGAAGCGCGACGGAAGCTGGTGGGTCGTCGCTCCCGTCGGCTCCCTCGCCGACGCGGCCGCGGTGGACCGGCTGCTCCAGGATCTCTCCGAGGCGAAGCGGACGCGGGTGATCCTCGAGGACGCCGACCTCTCCACCTTCGGCCTCGAGGAGCCCTCCGTCCGGGTGGAGGCGAAGACCGAGGACGGCCAGACTGCCTACGTGGCGGTGGGCAACCAGAACACCTTCGACAGCTCGTACTTCGTCAGCAACGCGCCGCGAAAGGTCTTCGCCGGCACGTCCTGGCTCAAGTCCTCCCTCGAGAAGACGAGCTTCGACCTGCGGGACAAGCGGCTCGCCATCCTCTCCCGCGACGCGCTCGAGCGCGTGCGCATCGAGGGCAACCGCTACCTGGTCGAACTCGCGCGCCAGGACGGCAAGTGGAAGATGCTCGCCCCCAAGGAGAACAACACGGACGAGCGCGAGGTGGACAACCTCCTGCGCAAGATCGTGGACCTGAAGGCGATCGCCTTCCCCGACAAGAACAACGTGAAGCTCGGAAACCCCGAGCTTACGGTGAAGGTCGGCGTCCGCGACGGCGAGGAGCGCACCATCCAGCTGTGGAAGGTGGACGACAAGGTCTACGCCCAGGCCAACGGGGGCTTCTTCGCCGAGGTGCAGAAGACCGTCCTGGACGAGCTGCGCAAGAACCCCGGCGACCTGCGCGACCGTCGCATCGCGCCCTTCGAGACCACCAAGGTCGCGCGCATGGTCGTCCGCTCGGGTGAGGAGCGCTTCGTCCTGGCCCGCACCGACGACGGTTGGGCCATCCGGGAGCCGAAGGAGGCGCCCGCCAAGCGGTGGAAGGTCAACGCCGGCCTCTCCAACCTCTCGGAGCTGAAGGCCCTGGAGACCCTGCCGGCCTCGGCGGCGGCGGCACACGGCCTGGACAACCCCACCCGGACCGTCGAACTCTACGACGCCGAGGGCAAGGCGGTGGCCACCTACCATCTGAGCGACGACGACGCCGGAAACACCTACGTCCGCATCGAGGGCCTCGACGGCGTCTTCAAGGTGACCACCTCTCACCTGTTGAACGTTCCCAAGACCCTCTCGGACGTGGAGGAGGAGGCGAAGGACTCCTGACCCGCGAGCCACGTGCGCGGATTTCGTTGACGCCCGCCCCCGACGGCCTTATGGGGAGGGCGCGGAGGTTGCCATGGCCCGAGTCACGGTCGAAGATTGCCTGACCAAGGTTCCGAATCGCTTCGCTCTGGTGATCCTCGCGAGCAAGCGCACCAAGCAGCTCATGGACGGGGCGAAACCGCTGATCGACCCCGGCAAGAACAAGCCCGCCGTGCTCGCGCTCCGCGAGATCGCCGAGGGTCACGTCCACTTCGATCGCGACGTCGAGGACGCGCTGCGGGGCAAGTACGACCCGCCGAAGCGCGACATGCAGATGCGGCCGGTCAACCGCTGAGCAGTGGCCTCCACCCCCTTCCATTCCGTCGAGCCGCGGCCCGCCCGCGGCTTTTTTCATCTTCCGAAGGCCGGCCCCCGGACGGGTAGCACCGGGCGGATGCGCTCTTGACGGGTCGAAAAGCCGCGTTATATCCACCGCCGCAGTTGGCACTCGCCCGGCGGGAGTGCCAACTTCCCCCCACCGAACGACCGCCGTGGGATTTGACTCAGGAGGAACGCATGAAGATCCGGCCACTCCATGACCGCGTGATCGTCAAGCGTGTCGAGGAGGAGGAGAAGACCAAGGGCGGCATCATCATTCCGGACACTGCCAAGGAGAAGCCGCTGGAGGGGAAGGTGATCGCCGTCGGCAACGGCAGGATTCTGGAGGACGGAACCGTTCGGCCTCTCGACGTGAAGCCGGACGATCGGGTCCTCTTCTCCAAGTACGCGGGTACGGAGATCAAGATCGAAGGCGAAGAGTTCCTCATGCTTCGCGAGGATGACATCCTCGGCGTCATCGAGGGCTGATTCGCGTTTCGAGAAACTCCGGGCTATCCGCCCCCTTCGAGAGGTCTGACGAAACATGGCCAAGGAAATCCGCTTCAATCTGCGTGCCCGAGAGTCGATCCTCGCGGGCGTCAACACGCTTGCCAACGCAGTCAAGGTCACGCTCGGCCCCAAGGGCCGCAACGTGGTTATCGAGAAGTCGTTCGGATCGCCCACGATCACCAAAGACGGTGTGACCGTCGCCAAGGAGATCGAGCTCGCCGACAAGTTCGAGAACATGGGCGCCCAGATGGTCAAGGAGGTCGCCTCCAAGACCTCGGACGTCGCGGGCGACGGCACCACCACCGCTACCGTCCTGGCCCAGGCCATCTTCCGCGAGGGCTCCAAGCTCGTCGCCGCCGGTCACAACCCGATGGCGATCAAGCGCGGCATCGACAAGGCCGTCGCCGCCATCGTCGACGAGCTGAAGCGCATCTCCAAGCCCACCAAGGACCGCAAGGAGATCGCCCAGGTCGGCACCATCTCCGCCAACGGTGACACGACCATCGGCGAGATCATCGCCGAGGCGATGGAGAAGGTGGGCAAGGAGGGCGTGATCACGGTCGAGGAGGCCAAGGGCCTCGAGACCACCCTCGAGGTCGTCGAGGGCATGCAGTTCGACCGCGGGTACCTCTCGCCCTACTTCGTGACCGACCCGGAGCGGATGGAGGTGGTCCTCGAGGATCCCTACATCCTCATCCACGAGAAGAAGATCTCGGCGATGAAGGACCTGCTGCCCATCCTGGAGCAGATCGCCCGGGCGGGCCGGCCGATGCTCATCATCGCCGAGGACGTCGAGGGCGAGGCGCTCGCCACCCTCGTCGTCAACAAGCTGCGCGGCACGCTCAACGTCGCCGCCGTCAAGGCGCCGGGCTTCGGTGACCGCCGCAAGGCGATGCTCGAGGACATCGCCATCCTCACCGGCGGCACCATGATCGCCGAGGACCTCGGCATCAAGCTCGAGAACGTCACCCTCAAGGACCTCGGCCGCGCCAAGCGGGTGGTCATCGACAAGGACACCACCACCATCGTCGACGGCGCGGGCGAGAAGGAGAAGATCGAGGGCCGGGTCAAGCAGATCCGCGCCCAGATCGAGGAGACGACCTCCGACTACGACCGTGAGAAGCTGCAGGAGCGCCTCGCCAAGCTCGTGGGCGGCGTCGCCGTGATCAACGTTGGCGCCACCACCGAGACCGAGATGAAGGAGAAGAAGGCGCGCGTCGAGGACGCCCTGCACGCGACCCGCGCGGCCGTCGAGGAGGGCATCGTCCCCGGTGGCGGCGTCGCCCTGATCCGCGCGCTGAAGGCCCTCGACAACCTGAAGGTCGACGACGAGGAGCGCTTCGGCGTGGAGATCATCCGCCGCGCCTGCGAGGAGCCGCTCCGCCAGATCGCCGAGAACGGCGGCAAGGACGGCGCGGTCGTGGTCAACAAGGTCAAGGAGGGCGAGGGCGCCTTCGGGTACAACGCGGCCACCGACACCTTTGAGGACCTCGTCGCGGCCGGCGTGATCGACCCGACCAAGGTCACCCGTACGGCGCTGCAGAACGCCGCCTCCGTCGCCTCGCTCATGCTCACCACCGAGGCGATGATCGCGGAGATCCCCAAGGAGGAGAAGGACTCCGGGTCCCGCATGAGCGACATGATGTGATCGCGCCCTCGGCGTGATCGAAGGAGCGGCCCCTCCTCGGAGCGGGCCGCTCTTTTTTTGGCGTGCAACTTTCCGCGTAGATCCGCATTCTTGTTCCGGCCATGCCGCACGTGAAGATCTACACGACCCGCAGCTGCTACTACTGCGACCGCGCCAAGGACCTTTTGCGGAAGAAGAACGTCGCCTTCGAGGAGATCGACGTCTCCGACGACCCCGAGATGCGGGCCAAGCTGGTCGAGATGACGGGCGGGCGCCGGACCGTCCCGCAGATCTGGATCGGCGACCGCCACGTGGGCGGCTACGACGACCTCTCCGCCCTCGATCGCAGCGGCGAGCTCGACGCCCTGCTGCGGGGCTGAGCCCTCGGACGCTCAGTCCCCGTACAGCCAGTCCACCACGACCAGCGCCTGCTCGAAGGTCGTCTCCGGCCAGATCGCGACGGGGAGGATCAGCGCAAGCCCCACCGCGGCGACCAGCAGCCACGGTCGCCGCATCCACCCCACGAGCGCCCGCGCCAGGGCCGTCAGCACCAGGGTGATGGTGGCGCCGAGCAGAAGCGCCACGTCCCAGGACGCGCCCAGCCAGCGTATGGCGAGGAGCAGAAACGCCAGCGCCAGCGCGTTGGCCACGTCGCGGCCGTTGGAAGCCCACCAGGCCGACCGCTCCTGCTTCCGCAGCCACAGCGCGATCTCCTGAAGAAGAATCGAGGCGAACAGTGCCGACAGGACCACCGCGAACCGGATCAGCATCCCCGATCCCGATGGTGGATCCGACCCGCCTGGCTGCCAAGCCCGAGACCTCCGCCTCCGAGCCACGAAGGTCGGGCGGCGGCGGGCGGCACCTGCGATCCCCGCCGATACCGATCCCCGACGCGGGAGCCCGACGCGCCCTCAGGCCGCTCCCGCGACCTCGTGCAGCTCCTCCTCCGCGTCCCGGGAAAGCTTGACGCTGACCGTCTTGGACACGCCCGGCTCCTCCATGGTGATGCCGTACAGCGTGTCCGCGATCTCCATCGTCCGCTTGTTGTGGGTGATGAGGATGAACTGGGAGGTCTTGCTCATCTCCCGAACGAGCTCGTTGTAGCGGCCGACGTTGGCCTCGTCGAGCGGCGCGTCCACCTCGTCGAGCAGGCAGAAGGGCGTCGGCTTGATGAGGAAGATGGAGAAGATGAGCGCCACCGCGGTCAGCGCCTTCTCGCCGCCCGACATCAGGTTGACGTTCTGCATCTTCTTGCCCGGCGGCTGGGCGACGATCTCCACGCCGGGCTCGGCGTCGGGCCGGGTCGGGTCGCGCACGAGCTCCAGCCGCGCCTTTCCCCCGCCGAAGAGCCGCGGGAAGACCTGCTGGAATCGCTCGTTGACCGCCTCGAAGGTCTCGTGGAAGCGCTCCTTGCTGGCGGCGTCGATGCGGGCGATCGCCTGCCGAAGCTTCTTGAGGCTCGCCTCGAGGTCCTGCCGCTGGCGGTCGAGAAACTCGTACTTCTCCAGGAGTTCCGCGTGCTCCTCGAGGGCAGTGAGGTTCACCTCCCCCATCCGCTCCACCTCGCGGCGCAGCGAGGCGATGCGGCTCGCCAGCTCCTCGCCGGGAAGCGGCTGCAGGTGGTAGTCGCAGACGTGGTCCAGAAGCTCGAGGTTGTAGCGCTCGCGGATGGTCTGCTCCAGGTGCTCGAGCTCGAGCGCGATCTCGCGCTCCTCCAGCGCGCACGCCGAGGCCCTTTGCGTGGCATCCTCGAGGCGACGCCGTAGATCCCGCAGGGTGCGCTCCCGCTCCGCAACCTCCTCCCGCAGCCGCGCGTGCTCCGCCCGCGCCTTCGCCAGCCGCTCCTTCGCCGCCTCCAGCTCGTCGGCGAGGGAGACGATGCTGCCGGAAGTCTCCTCCATGCGCCGGGAGAGCTCCTCGACTTGCTTTTCGATCGCGCCGATCTGCGCCTCGGTCCGTTCGCGATCGGCGCGGGTGCGCTCGCGTTCCTCCTGGATGCGCCGGCGCGCCCGGTCCACGCCCTCGCGGCGCTCGCGGGCCTGGGCCTCCTCGATGCGAAGCCGCGTCAGCTCCGCCTCGGCCTTCTGGACCTCCTCCCGCGCCGCCGCCAGCTCCGCGGCCAGCTGCGCCGTGCGCTCCTCGCGCGCCGAACGGTCGGCCTCCGCCTGCGCCGCCGCGCCGCGGATCCGCTCCGCCTCCACGTCGAGCAGCGCGAGCTGGTTCTGAAGCCCGTCGATCTCGGCGAGCACGTCCTGGGCGCGCGTGCGCAGCCGCGAGAGCTCCTCGGTCACCCGTCCCAGATCCTTTTCCGCGGTCAGCAGGTCGAGCTCGCGCTCGTGGCCCGAGCGCTCCAACCCCTTGAGCGAGTTCTCGAGTTCCTCGCAGCGCTTCGCCAGGCGGCGGTGCTCCTCCGCCGCCAGGGCCACCTTCTGCTCCAGCTCGCGCGTGATCTCCCGGAGCTGCTCCACCTCGCGGCGCTGCTGCAGCAGGCCCGCGCCGGCGCCGTCGCGATCGCCGCCCACGATGCCGCCCCAGGGATAGACCACCTCGCCTTCCAGCGTGGCGAAGGTGTGGCCCGTGCCCCGCGCCGAAAGCTCCACCGCGTCCTCGAGGGAAGCGACGAAGACGACGTCGCCGAGCAGGGCATCGACGAGTTCCGCGTGCGTCTCCGACCGGACCACCTCGCGCGCGCTGGCGAGAACCGCCGGGTGGTCGAGCGCGGGCAGCGGCTCGCGGGCCCGCACCGCGCGGGGCACGAAGGTCCCCCGCCCCTCGCGCGTCTCCGAGAGGTAGCGGACCAGCGAGATGGCCGCGTCGGCGTCCTCCACCAGGATCGCCTGCAGCCGCTCGCCGAGCACCGCCTCCACCGCGGCCTCGTACTCGGCGGGGACATCGATCCGCTCGGAGAGCAGGCCGATGACGCCCTCCGGTGGCGGCGCATCCTCGCCGTCGCGGGTCATCACTGCGCGCACGCCGCGACCGTAGCCCTCGTAGGAGCGCTGGATCTGCTCCAGCGAAGCCAGGCGGGAGCGCCGGTCCGCGTGCTCCTCGCGCAGGGCCGCCAGGCGCTCCTCGGCGGCGACGAGGTCCAGCCGCATCCGCTCCAGAAGCTCGGCCTCCTCGCCGCGGCGCACCTCGAGCTCCAGCTTGAGCTGGCGGGCCGCGTTGGCCTGCTCGCCCAGCTTTTTGCGATCCCTTTCCAGCCGCTCGACGGTGGACTCGATCTCCTCCAGCTCCGCCTCGAGCCGGGCGATGCGGTCGACCACGTCGGAGCGGCGCCGATCGACGTTGATGAGCTCGCCCTTGATCGATGCGGCGCGGGAGAGGACCTCCATGGCCGCTCGCCGCTCGCTCTCCAGCCGCTCGGCGGCCTCCTTCTCCGCCGCGCGGAGCTCCTTGACGCGCCGCTCGTGCGCGGCGAGCGCTTCGCGCCCCGCCCCGGCCTGGTTTCGCAGGCTCTCGAGCTGCTCGAGGATCCTCGCCTCCTCCTCGTCGAGGGCGCGCAGCCGCGCGTCGAGCGCGGCGATCTCCTCGAGCGCGGCCCGCCTTCTCGCCTCGAGCTGGCTCTTCTCGCGCTCGAAAAACTCCAGGTTCGTCTGGTTGAGGGCGGCGCCCTGCGAGAGCCTCGCCACCTCCTCGGAGAGCTTCTCCAGGGCGGCGGCGTCGGCGGCGAGCCGCTCCCGATCCCCGACGATGGCGCCGTCCAGCGCCTCCACCTCGGCCGAAAGCCGCCTCTGCTCCTCGGCCGCCGCCTCGCCCTTCTCCGCGGCGACCTTGCGCAGGGCCTGCAGCTCCAGCCAGCGCAGCGAGGCCAGGTGCAGCTCGCCCTGCCGGATCTCCGCCCGAAGCGCCTTGTAGCGCTCGGCCTTCTTCGCCTGCCGCTCCAGGCTTTCGAGGCGGCGCCGCTGCTCGCCGAGGATGTCGTTGAGGCGGAGCAGGTTCTGCTCCGTCTGCTCCATCTTCCGCTCGGCCGCCTTGCGCCGCGCCTTGTACTTGGTGATGCCCGCCGCCTCCTCGATGAGGTTGCGGCGGTCCTCCGGCTTGGCCGACACGATGAGCCCGATCCGCCCCTGCTCGATGATCGAGTAGGCCTTGGTGCCCACCCCCGTGCCGAGGAAGAGCTCGATGATGTCGAGCAGGCGGCAGGGCGCCTTGTTGATGAGGTACTCGCTCTCGCCGTTGCGGAAGAGCCGGCGCGTGACCGTGATCTCGTGCAGGGAGGCGTACTTCGGGGGAACGAGCCCGCGGTCGTTGACGAAGGTGAGCGAGACCTCCGCCATGCCGAGCGGCGGGTGCTTCTCCGACCCGTTGAAGATGACGTCCTCCATGGACCGGCCGCGGAGGTGCTTGGCGCTCTGCTCCCCCATCACCCAGCGGATGGCGTCGACCACGTTGGACTTGCCGCATCCGTTCGGGCCGACGATGCCGGTCACTCCATCGCCGAAGACGAAGACCGTCCTGGCCATGAAGCTCTTGAACCCGCAGATGTCGAGGCGCTTGAGGCGCATCCGCCCTCCGACAGCGCATGGCAACGTATGGTCACGCCACGCGGCCGGTCGGATCTAGCACGCGGCGCCGGGCCCCCGCAAGGTAACGGCGCCCAAAGGCCCCCCTATCGTGCGCCACCGTATCGCGACTCGAAGTCCCGGGGAATGGGGTTTTTCTGGAAAAGCTGTGGACAACGCGGGCGCTCCCGGTGCACGGCGGAGACCAAACCAGGCGTGCAGGCGAAAGGCTCTGTTAGTGAAACGAATCGCGGAGGATGGCGCCCTCGGGCGGCGGCGGCAACGTGACCCGCTGGCCCTGGTCGATGCGCGCCAGCGCCTCCGCCCAGGCCGTCAACCACTCCCCCACCCGCATCACCGCCGGGTCGGTGGGCGAGCGGGGCCGGGGCAGCTCCACCACCACCTCGTCGATGACGCGCCCGGGGTGGGAGGCCAGCACGTAGACCCGGTCCGCGAGCAGCGCCGGCAGATAGAGGTTGTGCTCCACCCAGAGCACGGTCATCCGGTTGGCCTCCCAGAGCTGGTTGATGTCCTCGATGAGCCGCCGCCGCGTCAGCGAGTCGAGCGCGGTGAAGGGCTCGTCGCAGAGGAGGACCTGCGGTTCGAGCACCAGCGCCCGGGCGAGCGCCACCCGCTGCCTCTGACCGCCCGAGATCTGGTGCGGGTACTTGTCGTGGTGGCCGGTGAGGCCAAGCCGGTCGAGGGCCTCCCGGGCGATGCGGCGGCGCACCGCGGGCGGATCGCCCCGCATTTTCAGGCCGTACTCGACGTTGGCCAGGTTGGTCATCCAGGGAAAGAGCGCACCGTGCTGGAAGACCACCGGACGCTCGAGCGAGGGCCCGGTCACCGGCTTGCCGCCCACGTAGACCTTGCCGTCGTCCGGGGGCTCGAGCCCCGCCACGATGTGCAGCAGGGTCGTCTTCCCGCAGCCCGAGGGGCCGGCGATGCAGACGAATTCCCCCGGCTCCACCACGAGGTTGACGTCCTGGAGGACGACGACCCGGGAACCGCGGTGCTCGTAGCTCTTGGTGACCCCGTCTACCAGGACTCCCGCCGACACCCGCACCTCGCTGACGAGCAGTGAATCTGGCCCCGATGGGGCGTCGGCGCAAGGTGCGGAGGCCCTTCCCCGGAACGAACGGGCCTAGTCGTGCAGCAGGGCGTCGAAGGCCTCGTCGCCCCGCAGCGAGTCGAACATGCGGTCGTTGCGCAGCCAGGCGCGGACGCGGTCGGGCTCCTGCGCCACCGCCTTGCGCAGAAGCTCGATGGCCTTGCCATCCCGCCCCCGCACCGCGTGCAGCGCCGCGTGGTGATAGAGGAGCGACGTATCGTCCGGGGCGATCTCGGCGCAGCGGCGGAAGCACTTCTCCGCCTCGTCGTAGAAGCCGAGCTGCGTGTAGCAGATGCCCAGGTCGAGGTGAGCGTCGAAGTTCTCCGGGTCGAGCTTGACCACCTCGCGCAGGTGGGGCACCGCCTGCCGCACCCGGCCCTCCTCCATCAGGAGGATGGCCAGTTCGTGGCGGGGCAGCGGGTCGTCCGGCGCCAGCTCGATGGCCCGCTCGAGGGCCATCTCGGCCTCCTTGACCCGCCCGAGATCCGCCAGGGCGATGCCCAGGTTGAGGTGGGCGTCCGGATACTCGGGGTCGAGGTCGATCGCCTCGCGGTACTCCTCGACCGCCATCTCCAGCCCGTACGTCGCGAGAAAGGAGGCCAGGTTGTAGTGCGCCGTCGGGGCGTCCGGATCGAGGCGGATTGCCGTCAGATAGCAGGAGAGGGCCTCGCGGTAGAGCTGCTTCTCCGCCAGAACCGTCCCGAGGTTGTCGTAGGCGTGGGCGGCTTCCGGGTCGAGCTCGATGGCCTTTCGGAACTCCTTGACCGCCTCGTCCAGCATCCCGTGGTCCGCGAGCTCGATCCCGCGGGCGTTGTGGCGATCAGAAAGAGCGATCCGATCCTTGTCCCGCATCCACTCGGCTCCTCGATCCTCCGGAAAGGACCGAATTTCAAAGGTTTCCTTCTAACCGGCGCGGTTCGTAAGTCAAGGTCGGCCGATCGACCGATGGGCGGGCCCCACGCGCCCTGCCAGCATGGGCCGTGCGATAGGAGGACCGCCATGAAGAAACTGCTGCTTTTCTGGAGAAGAAGCCGTTGGGGCCGGGAAGATGGCCAGGGGATGACCGAGTACGTCATCGTGGTCGCCCTCGTCGCCATCGCCGCCATCGGGGTCATCACCGCCTTCGGGGACAACGTCCGCAACCTCTTCGCCACCTCCACCGAGGCCCTGGCGGGCAAGGCCTCCGCCACCTCCGGCGCCCGAACCGTCGACGATTCGCTCCGCAAGAGTCGCGATTTAAACGACTTCGCCGCCGAGGCCAGGAAGCGAAAGTAGGGCCGCCTGCCCTCCGCGGCGCCAGGCCCCCTTCCGGGGGCCTTTTTTCGTGGCCCGAAGCCGGCTGCCCCGCGCGGGTCGCCCCGCGCGATCCCTTGCCACGGCTTGGACAATCCGGTGATAATGACTTCTACAAACGGACAGCGCCGTAGGTGAATCGATGGAACGGCTTGCGGCACGTGGCCCGGAATCCGACGTTCCGGGTACCGGGACCACGGCGGACATCGTGCATGAACTGCGTAACGCCGCGACCTCGGTAAGCCTTGCCATTCATTCGCTGAGCGAAAGCCAGGAGATCCAGAGCGCCGCGGGCCGCGTACGCCTCCAGATAGCCCGCAAGGAGCTCGAACACATGCGGCGACTCCTCGATCGCCTGGCCTCGCTCGAGCCCCGGCGATGAAAGAGACCCTGCTCATCATCGAGGACAGCGAGTCGCTGCGTGAACTGCTGAAGGCTCACCTCCTCGACCATTCCCGGGACAGGGACGCGTTCACGGTCGAAACCGCCGCCACTTTCGCCGAGGCCCGTCAGATCCTCCAGCGCATCCACCCCGCTCTCATCCTCTGCGACATGCGCCTGCCGGACGGCAACGGCGTCGACCTTCTCCCCGAGCTCAAGCGGCTCTCCGGGCAAGCCCCGGTGGTCATCATGACCGCCCACTCCGACATGGAGTCGACCATCCGGGCGATGAAGAACGGGGCCTTCGACTACCTGCCCAAGCCCTTCTCCCCCAAGGAGGTCGAGCTCGTCCTGCACCGCGCGCTCGACCTGCGGCGCGAGACGCGGCGGGCCGCCATCCTCGCGGTGGACACCTCGGCACCCAACCTCGCCTCCGAGATCGTGGCGGAGAGCCCGCAGATGCAGGCGATCATCAAGCAGGTAGGCAAGATCGCGGCCTCGAGGGCGACGGTTCTCATCCAGGGCGAGAGCGGCACCGGCAAGGAACTCATCGCTCGCGTCATCCACGAGTACTCCTCCGACGAGCCCAAGCCCTTCATCGGGATCAACTGCTCGGCGATCGTGGACACGCTCCTCGAGAGCGAACTCTTCGGCCACGAGAAGGGCGCGTTCACCGGCGCCACCCACACCAAGTACGGGCGCTTCGAGCTGGCCGAGGACGGCACGATCTTCCTCGACGAGATCGGCGAGATGTCCCTGCCCCTGCAGGCGAAGCTTTTGCGCGTGTTGCAGGAGCGCGAGTTCGAGCGCGTGGGCGGCGTGCAAAGACTGCCGCTTCGCGCGCGCATCATCGCCGCCACCAACCGCGACCTAGAGCAGGAGGTGCGCGAGAAGCGCTTTCGCGCCGACCTCTACCAGCGCCTCAAGGTGGTCACCATCGAGCTGCCGCCGCTGCGCGAGCGCCCCGACGACATCCCCAAGCTCGTGCAGCGCCTCCTCGCTCGCATCGGCGCGCGGCTGGGCAAGCGCATCACGCGCGTCTCCGAGGATCTCATCGAGGAGCTCAAGAGGCTGCCCTGGCCCGGCAACGTCCGGGAGCTCGAAAACGCGCTCATCCGCGCGGTGGTGATGGCGCCCGGCGAAGTGCTCCTCAAGGAGCACTTCCCCTTCCCCAAGCCCGCGCCCCTGCCACCACCGATGGTGCGCGAGGCGCCGCGCCTCCTCTCCCTGGCCGAGGCGGAGCGGCAGGCCATCCTGCAGGCCCTGGAGGCGAGCCGCTGGCACAAGGGCCGCGCCTGCCAGATCCTCGGCATCAGCCGCCCCACGCTGGACCGCAAGATCCAGAAGTTCGGCATCGGGGATCCCCGCAAGAGCCGCACCGCCGGCGCGGCGCCCTCCGGCCGGATCACCTACGCCCAGTCCCGCGGCCTGAGCTCTTGAGAACCGCCCCGTCGACGAGAGACGCGCGCCAGCGGAGGTACCGGTCTGCGCACCGCGCACGAATGGAACGTTCCATTGCACGATTTTACAAATCGTTCGAATCAATCGTGAGGCGTGGTCCGTCGTGGAACATCGTCGCCCGTGAAACATCGCGTAACGTCACATGTTTACCCCACGGCCCGACCCCTGGGCAGCGCTGGCACGGTCCCTGAAGTAGCCGGGTGATCACCCACTACCCATCCATGGAGGTTGCGCCGTGCAGAAGCTGCCCCGTTCTGTGTCGTCGTACCACGCGTCGTTCCCGCTCACCCGCAGTCCCGGACTCCCCGAGATCGCGCCCGAGTCGATCGAGTACCGGGGCTATTTCCAGATCGAGGCCCACCCCACTCACTCGGTCATCTACCGCCCCGGCGACCCGGCCGACCGCGTCTACCTCCTGCGCAAGGGGCGCGTGCGCCTCGTCCGCACCGGTCCGACCGGAACGCGCTCCGTGATCGGCATCCTCCGCCCCGGCGATCTCTTCGGTGAGCTTCTGCGGCCGGAGGGCGCGGTCCTCGACGAATTCGCGATCGCCTCGGGCGAGACGGAGGTGTGGAGCATCGACAACCCCTCCTTCCAGCAGCTGCTCGAAAGCCGGCCCCACCTCGCCCTGGACGTGATCCGCGCGCTCGAGGAGCGCAACCGCGGCATGCGGCGTCGCCTGCTCGGCCTGACGTTCAAGGAGGTTCCCGCGCGGCTCGCCGACACCCTCCTCGCCCTCGCCGACGCCCACGGCGACCCCTGCCCGCACGGCGGCGAGTACGACCTGCGCGGCGTCACCCAGCAGGACCTGGCTGACCTGGTCGGCGCCTCCCGCTCCTTCGTCTCCACCCTCATCAACGAGATGAAGCGGGACGGGCTCCTCGGAAACGTCGGGCGCATCCTCTGCATCCGCGACGTCCGGGGATTAAGGGAGCGGGCGGCCTTCGAGAAGTGAAGCGGGACGAAAGCTCAGCCTGCGAGCGCATCGGCGAGGGCCGGGTAGACCTCCACCCGGCTCTCCTTTCGTTCACCGCGCTCGTGGGCGATGCAGCGGCGCATCGCGAGCACCGCGATCTCGAGCTGGTCGGGCGTGGGCTCGCGCGTGGTGATGCGCTGCAGCCAGAGCCCCGGCGCCACCAGCGCGCGCACGAGACGGAAGTCCGGCCGCCGCGCCGAGAGCCGCTGCAGCTCGTAGGAGATCCCGGCGATCGGGAACATCAGCGGGAGCTTGATCGCCATCTGCAGCAGCGTGTTGGCCAGCTCCCCCTCCGCGAGCCGCGGGATCATCGGAAAGACCACCGAGAAGAGGACGATCGAGATCCCCACCACGATGAGCAGAAAGCTCGTGCCGCAGCGGGGGTGGAGCGTGGTCTGCGCGGCGGCCGTCTCCACCTCCACCGGCAGGCCCTTCTCGTAGGCCCAGATCGTCTTGTGCTCGGCGCCGTGGTACTGGAAGACGCGCCGGATCTCCGCGAGCCGCGAGACGAGGGCGATGTAGCCGACGAAGATGGCCAGGCGCAGCGCGCCGTCGACGACGTGGAAGGCAAACTGCGTGGTATCGAGCGGCCGGCCGAGGAGCTGGCCGAGCCCCCACGTCAGCAGGTGCGGCAGCCCCACGAAGAGCGCCAGGCCGAAGGCCAGCGAGAGCACCAGGGTCAGCCCGATCGCCAGGTTGGACTGCGGCTTTCCCGCCTCGTCCGGCGCCGCGTGCTGCGCCGAGAAGTCGAGCGCCACGTAGCCGTTCCAGAGGCTTTCGAGAAGGACCACCGCTCCCCGCAGGAAGGGGAGGCGGAAGGTCCGGTGGCGGGTGAAGAAGTTGTTCCAGGGCTCCTCGCGCACCGCGATCGAGCCGTCGGGGCGGCGAACCGCCACCACGAAGCTCTTCGGAGAGCGCATCATCACGCCCTCGAGCACGGCCTGGCCGCCGATGTAGGGTCGCGCCCCTTCGGCGAGCGCGATCGGCAGGAGGCGGAGGAGCCTTCGCATGGACCGGGAGGGACGCCGCGCCGGAGGGCGCGGCCGTCGTCTCACTTGGCGCCTTCCGTCTTCTTCGCGTAGCGGGCGCGGAAGCGCTCGACCCGCCCCTGCGTGTCGACCAGCTTCTGCTGCCCCGTGTAGAAGGGGTGGCAGTTGGCGCAGATGGCCACCTGGAAGCTGCCCTTGGTCGAGCGGGTGTGGTAGGTCGCCCCGCACGAGCATGTCACCACCGCCTCCCGGTAGTCCGGGTGAATTCCTTCCTTCATCTTCTCCTCCTGACACGCTTGCACGGCGTCGGAGCCGGCCGCGGCTCGCGGAGGCCGCGCCGCCGCGACAGACTCCTGACCGCCGTGGTCCGGTGCCTGCGGCGCTTCTGCCACATGCAGCGGGCCACCGTCAACGAGGACCGGGCCCGTCGCGCCGCTGGGACCCAACAATCCGCACCGCGCCTTCCTTTCAGCTCGCCATCGACTCGAGGAATTCCCGGTTCGACTTCGTTCCTCGCATCTTGGAGAGTAGGAACTCCATCGCATCGATGGTCGAGAGCGGGTGGAGGAGCTGGCGGAGAACCCAGACCCGGTTGACCGTCATCTCGTCCATCAGCAGCTCCTCCTTGCGCGTGCCCGACTTGTTGATGTCGAGGGTCGGGAAGATGCGCTTCTCCATCAGCTTGCGGTCGAGGACGATCTCCGAGTTACCCGTTCCCTTGAACTCCTCGAAGATCACCTCGTCCATGCGCGAGCCGGTGTCGACCAGCGCCGTGCCGATGATGGTCAGCGAGCCGCCCTCCTCGATGTTGCGGGCCGCGCCGAAGAAGCGCTTCGGTTTGTGCAGCGCGTTGGAGTCGACGCCGCCCGAGAGGATCTTGCCGGACGGCGGTACCACCGCGTTGTAGGCGCGCGCCAGGCGGGTGATCGAGTCGAGGAGGATCACCACGTCCCTGCCCGTCTCGACCAGCCGCTTGGCCTTCTCCAGCACCATCTCCGCCACCGCCACGTGGCGCGTTGCCGGCTCGTCGAAGGTGGAGGAGATCACCTCGCCGCGCACGCTGCGCTCCATGTCTGTCACCTCCTCGGGCCGCTCGTCGATGAGCAACACGATGAGGTAGACCTCCGGGTGGTTCTTGGTGATCGCGTGCGCGATGTTCTGCAACAGCACCGTCTTGCCCGCGCGAGGCGGCGCCACGATCAGGCAGCGCTGCCCCTTTCCGATCGGCACGAGCAGGTCGATGATCCGCGTGGTCATCTCGTTCGGATCGTGCTCGAGCCGGAGCTTTTCCTGCGGGTAGAGCGGCGTGAGGTTGTCGAAGAGGGGCTTGTTGGCGTTCACCTCCGGTGGCTGGCCGTTGACCGACTCCACCTTGAGCAGCGCGTAGTAGCGCTCGCCTTCCTTTGGCTGGCGGACCTGGCCGGAGACGGTGTCGCCGGTGCGGAGGTTGAAGCGACGGATCTGCGAAGGCGAAACGTAGATGTCGTCGGGCCCCGGCAGGTAGGAGAAGTCGGGAGAGCGGAGGAAGCCGAAGCCGTCCGGCAGCACCTCCAGCACACCCTCGCCGTAGATGCGACCCGCCTTCACCGCGTCCGTCTGCAGGATGGCGAAGATCAGGTCCTGCTTGCGCATGCCCCCCGGCGCCTCCACACCGAGGTCGTGGGCCATCTTGGCGAGCTGGTGCGTCTTGAGGCGCTTGAGCTCGGTGAGGTTGACGATGATCTGCGGCTCGACCTCCGACTCCGCCAGCGCCAGGCTCTCCTCGTCCTGCTCGATGTCGTAGACCTTGGGCTCGGCCTTTCCCTTCCGGCGCCGGCGACGGCCGCGGCCCTGCGCCGTCGCCTCCGCCGGATCCGGGATCGCGGCCGGCGCCTCGGACTCCGACGCCTCGAACGAAGCCTCGGCCGCAGCCCCATCCGCGCCGTCCGCATTCCTGGCGGCCTTCCTCCTGCGGGTCGATTCGGTCGGCTCGGTGGCCTTCGTCTCGGTCTCTCGCTCGGCAGCCTTGTCGCTGCCAACCGTGATCTCGGAAGTACGCTCGGGCACGACTCTTCTCGGAGCGATGCAGGAGTCCGCTGCGCGGCCTCCTGGTGACGTATGCCGATACGGCGTTCGTGAGGTGTGCTCTTGGTCCTCTCGCCCGGAACGGGAGAGGATGTTCGACCTATCGGGGAAGGATTGGTTGTAGACACGCTATAGGCATCCGCAAGTCCCTGTCAAGGAAGGACCGCTTTCCTTCCCGTTCTGGTGTAGGTTTCCACCTCCATGAGCAGGCCGCCTTCGACCGACGCGCAGCGGCGCATCGAGGAGCTTCGGCGCGAGATCCGCGAGCACGACTACCGCTACTACGTCCTCGATGCGCCCATCATCTCCGACGCCCAGTACGACCGGCTGATGCGCGAGCTCGAGGAGCTCGAGCGCGCCCACCCCGAGCTGGTCACCCCCGACTCTCCGACCCAGCGGGTGGGCGGAGCCCCCTCGGAGGCCTTCCGGCGCGTCCCCCACCGCGTCCCCATGCTCTCGCTCGCCAACGTCTTCGACGAGGAGGAGGCGGCGAGCTGGTACCGGAGCATTCGCAAGCGCCTCGAGGAGGAGGAACTCCTGGCGCCAGGCGCCCCCATCGCCCTCTATTGCGAGCCCAAGTTCGACGGACTGGCCGTCGAGCTCGTCTTCGAGGACGGCCGCTTCGTCTCCGGCTCCACCCGCGGCGACGGCGAGGTCGGCGAGGACGTCACCCCCAACTTGCGCACCATCCGCTCCATCCCCTTGCAGCTTCGCGAGGAGGTCCCGGGGCGCGTGGAGGTCCGCGGAGAGGTGGTGATGCACAAGAGCGATTTCGCCGAGCTCAACCGGCGCCAGGAGGAAGCTGGCGACCGGACCTTCGCCAACCCTCGCAACGCTGCCGCCGGCTCCCTGCGCCAGCTCGACCCCCGCATCACCGCTTCCCGTCCCCTCGTCTTCTATGCCTACGAGGTCCTCGGCGGCCCGGCGGAGCTCTCGCTGCACAGCGAACGCATGGAGTGGCTGGCCCGCCTTGGCTTTCGCCTCGCCGCCGATCGCCGGCGCGCCGAGTCGATGGAGGAGGTCTACGCCTACTGGCGCACCATGCTGGAGCGGCGAAACGAGCTGCCCTACCTCGTCGACGGCATCGTCGTGAAGGTCGACGACGATCGCTTCCGCAACGCCCTCGGCCAGGTCGCCCGCAGCCCGCGCTGGGCCATCGCCTGCAAGTTCCCGCCGCAGGAGGAGGTCACCGTCGTCCGAAACATCGAGGTCAACGTCGGCCGCACCGGCGTCCTCACCCCCGTGGCGATCCTGGAGCCCGTCCACGTCGGCGGCGTGGTCGTTTCCCGCGCCACCCTGCACAACGAGGACGAGCTTAGGCGCAAGGACGTGCGCATCGGCGACCGCGTCGTCGTCCGCCGCGCCGGCGACGTCATTCCCGAGGTCGTCACCGTCATCCAGGACGCCCGCACCGGAAACGAGGTCGAATTCCAGTTCCCCTCCGAATGCCCTTCGTGCGGTAGCCCCGTCTTCCGCGAGCCCGGCAAGGCCGCCTGGGTTTGCCAGAACACCTCCTGCCCCGCCCAGATCGAGGCCCGCATCCTGCACTATGCGTCTCGGTCCGCCATGGACATCCGCGGCCTGGGCGAGGAGCTGGTCCGGCAGCTCGTGCAACGCGGCCTCGTCCGCGACTTCGCCGATCTCTACGAGCTGACCGCCGAGCAGATCGCCGACCTGGACCGAGTGGTTGGAGAAAAGACATACAAGGTGGGAATGAAAATCGCGCGGAAGGTCGTCAAGGAGATCGAAGAGAGCAAGACCCGCTCCTTGAATCGATTTTATACCGCGCTCGGCATCCGCCTGGTGAGCGAGACCATGGCGCGCGAGCTCGCCTCTCGTTTCCCGGACGTCCGCCAGCTTTTCGAAACACCTCCCGAGGCCCTGGAGGCCATTCCGGGTTTCGGGGAGGTCCGCGGCCGCGCCGTCTCCGATTTCTTCTCCAAGTCGGAGAACCGTCGGGTGATCGAGCGTCTTTTCGCCGCGGGCGTCCACCCCGCCGTCGAGGCGCCCTCGCTCCCTCGGATCGAAGGGAGCCCGCTCTCCGGCAAGGCCTTCGTCCTGACTGGCGAGCTCTCCTCCATGACCCGCGACCAGGCCAAGACGGAGATCGAACGGCGCGGCGGCCGTGTCACCGGCAGCGTCAGCAGCAAGACCGACTACGTCGTCGCCGGCCGCGACCCCGGCACCAACAAGCTCACCGGAGCGCAGAAGCACGGCGTCCCCGTCATCGACGAGGAAACCTTTCTGAAGATGCTCGAGGAGGGTGAGGAGGCAAGTGAATGAGCGCCCCGATTCGTAGAGTCGAGCTCGTCATCCGCGGCCGCGTCCAGGGCGTCTGGTACCGCGCGAGCGCCAGGAGCGCCGCCCTCGAGCGCGGCCTCGTCGGCTGGGTACGCAACGAGCCCGACGGCTCCGTCCGCGCCGTCGCCGAGGGCCCCACCTCGGCCCTCGAGGATTTCATCGCGTGGTGCCGCAAGGGCCCTCCCGCCGCCCGCGTCGATTCCGTCGACGCCACCTGGTCCGACGCGAGCGGCGAGTTCAAAAGCTTCGAGATCCACCGCTGACGCCGTTCTGCTCCCTTACCGTCCGCCCCTCCCTCCTAGTCGATGGCCCCGCCGCCTCAGCCGGCGCCATCGGCATTCGCTACCCGCGGCAATCACTCTTGAGAATCCGCGAGCTTCTTGAGCAGCCGGAACCTCTCCTTCGCCTTCGTTCCCCCAGTCCGGCTACGAGAATCGAACTTCTCCCCTTTTCTCCAGCTCTGCGCCATCGGAAGAGCAAGCACCGCTTTTGCAAAAGCACATCGCTCCTCGGCTGACTCGAGCTGCTCTTTTTCAATATACCGGCGGACCAAGTCGTGCACCTCGTCCTCCGACTTCCTTTCGAGCTCCAACAGCCAGGCCCCCTCTCGCGTCTTCCCGAGTTCGCGCCGCCGCGCTTCTTCCTGCTCCCGCCGCCGAGTTTCAGCGATGTGCTGGCTGAGCTTTTCCGTGCGTTCACGGTCACGAGCGAATAGGCCGAATCCGACGGCCGTACGAGCACCAGCGCCCCGTTCCGCCAGTGCGGCTTCAAGTAACTCAAACGCAACCTTCGCACTCTGCGCTTCTCCCCTCCCCGGTACAGGGACCACACCAAAAAACCAAAAACTTCCTCTGCCTACCGTCAAAAAGTGAATCGGTACCGGCGACCTCCAATCGCCTGGAGGATCTGACGCAGACCACCCGGCGTAGTGCGGTGTTATTACGTCGACTTCAAGGCAGACGGGCTCAATCGGCACCGCATCCAGAAATGCCACCATCCCACTCGCCCCCGGTGCCCCAAAAATCTCATCCTTCCTTTCGGTGCCAACAAGCCGTGCCCAGGCTAAGGTAAGCCCTTTTACAGAACTTCCAGGAAGGTAGGGCGTACCCAAGGTATAGTGCCAGGCCAATCCATTCTCCACGGGGTGGGCCCTGCCCAGACCGGTGACGAAGCGGCTTTCCGCGCGAAAGACTGCCCACTCTCCCTTCATGGCCTGCACGAGTTCGGCCTGCCTCCATGCGAACTCGAGCAGTTCACTTCTAACACCCGCCTTGGACACGCAAAAAGAGCGAAGCCATTCCTTCTTATCGAACTCGAGAGTCGAACGCCCTTCGTCCCACCTCCACGGCCCCGCGAACTTGTCAAACCACAGGCCCGCGTTACCAGCGAGCGGCCGGCACGCCAAGACCCGCCGTCCTGCCTCACTTGTTCGATACAGCGGCAGCACCTCAATCTCCGTTCTTTGTTAGGTAGGCACGGCAGAATTTCTTATGCCACTCCAGCCAGGCCAGAGCCTCCACTTGCGCCCAAAGGTAGTCGTCCTGACTACCCTCGACGATGGCCTCAAGCAGACTCGACTTGGCAGAGTAGACGCCACCATCTCTGCAAAGCCACTGCTGCACCCCCTCATACAGCAATCGGTGTGCCTCCGCTTCCCGCGAGCTACCTTCCCCGCCTGGCTTGGCCGCAGCAAGCTCGGTTGCCATCGCCTGACCTAGGCCGTTTGTCACGATCGCCGCAGGCAGACGCTCCACGTATGCAAGATAGGGCAACCCTCTTTCTACGATAATGGCTTCATTCTGCCTCAGCCAACGGAGAGCGTTTTCGGCTCGTAGTTGCCATAAAGTCTTCATCGTGACCTTACCCCCAGAAAGTGGACCAGGCGAAACGTGAGCCCAGCCGTGTAGGATAGGGCTCATGCGGAAGAGCAGGTACACCGAGGAACAGATCGTCAACGCGCTC
>Ga0207872_100013_pt1 | contig 195258 bp, 176 predicted proteins | sample Passage260B_FD_187372 | JGI IMG/M metagenome (GOLD analysis project Ga0207872, IMG submission 187372) | Cellulose adapted compost microbial communities from Newby Island Compost Facility, Milpitas, CA, USA - Passage2 60B (SPAdes) (version 2) ...
TGCCCGGCCCCTGCCGCTCGGTCGCGATGACGCAATCGTCAACGTAGATGGTGGCTTGGCTCGGCGACAGCCGCGAGGCGTAGTTCGTCACGCCCCACGTGAGGCGGCCGCCGGAGTAGCCCGTCTGCACGTTGCGGAGGTCGAAGAGCTGCTGGCCATCCTGCCACACCGTCACGCGGCCGGAGTTGGAGCTTGCCTCTTCGTAGTAGACCTCCAGGTGGACCCACTTGCCGACAGGCAGGTTGGCCACCGTCTGCTGGTACGAGCGCTTGTGGATCCAGTCGCGCAGGTAGACGTACATCGACCCGTCGGAGCGGTTGCCGACGTACAGGATCCAGAACGGATCGTTGCGGCTCGAGGTGCGCGACTTGAACTGCAAGATGTTCCACCAGCCGCCCTGGACGCTCACCCGCTGGGGGAAGTAGTACCAGGCGCTGTAGTACGCACCCTTCATGCTATCCGGCTCCGCCCAGCGGTGGAGACGCGCGCCGGTATCCGACCCGGTGGCGTTGATGGTCATCTTCGCCGAGCGGGATCCGCTGTGGGCCCGCTCGGTGGTCACGGTGACGTTGCCGTTGCCGCTGTTGAACATGCCTCCGCCACCGCCTGCGCTCCAGGCGTTCAGGTTACCGGACTCGAAGTCGGTGGACCACACGACGCCGGCCGCCTCGGCGGTGTGCGGCTGGCTCATCACCACGCCGGTCAGGGCCAGCATGGCTGCGAACGCGATACTCGCGAGCGACACGATCTGTCGCGGCAAGCGATGAGTCATCGTTTCCCTTCCCTTGACCCGGATACGGTCGTCCGCTCGTCACGCAGCGCCGTGTCGTGGGCTCGGCTCGCGCTTGGCGTGGCGGCCTCACAGATCGCCAGGGAAACGGGGAAGGGAGGGATGTTCGAGACACACGGGGAGTTAAGGCCTGAGGCGTTGCCTCAGACTTGCGGTCCCCGCTGGTCGCAGGTTACCTATGTGACGCAGCGACAGGCATGGCCTGGCTATAGGATCGAGCGCGACTCAGCGTCACGACCCGTCCTATTGGTGCGCAGGCACCACCTGACTCCCGGATAGACTCCGGTCGCCGATCCTGCCTAAGCCGGGTGCGCCCCGGCGCTGCGCTTGGTTGGAACCTGGTGGTCACGATCAGCCGGGCGTCCCCTACAACCGGCTGCATCGATTCCCTGCCCCGAGGCCGGAGCTACGATGGCCTCCAGGCTTCCCTTCCCCAAAAAGTGCGTCCCAATGAGTCCGCTCCTGCCGGCACGACAACGGCGCATTCGCGCTAGCTACGTGCCGGTTACCTCCTTCCGCTCCGTGAGGCGAATCAGAGCGCTGAGCAACTGCGGCAGACCTCGTCGGTGCAACACCGCTGTCGTCTGCGCTGTGCCGTGCCTCGGCGTCGAGCTGGGGTCCCCCTCCCACCTCGACTATTCGGTACGGCATCCCTCTCTGTCAGCGGCGTAATCGTATTGCGTTGTCCCCCAACAGTTACGACTGAGCCGCTGACCAGGCACAAGTTAGCATGACGCTTTTCACTTGTCAACGCAGTGCGCAGACGAGATTTCGGCCGTTTACTCGCCCATGTCGCCCCATCAGGGAGAAGCGATCACGCAAGTCGTCGATACATGCTCTGTCACCTGGCCACACGCGCGAGATAATCGGTCAAGCTCAACGCGTCTGCATCTCCGGTAATGCTCAGAGCACACCTGGCGGCGTTGGGCCATGTCCCAAAGCGCACGAGCGGCGCCCGCTGTTTCTCGATGTGCTCAACCAGCTCAACGTCGCTCGGCAACGTGGCCAGGGTCGCCTGGTCAAGGAAGACGGTGCAGAGAGACGCCGCCGGCGAGGTGTCGACGATGTAGCCGAGGTCGCGCAGCAGGGTCACAGCGTGGCTCGGTGCCTCAGGCCCAACGCCGACGATCGGCCGCAGCCCCGCTGGGAGTCGAAGCGAGCGGCTCTCCAGGATGTGGTAGTTGCCGAACCACGGGCGGCTTGTTCCGGGGCAGTCGAGGTTGCGCACCAGGACGGTGGCCGGGTCCGTCGCGTCGAAATGGATCTCCAGTTGGTCGTCGCTCTCGTGCAGCTCGGCCTTGAAGGCGGCTTTCTCGGCCCACCACTGGCTAATCGAACGCAAGTCGGTGATCCAGACGCGGGGGGTCAGTGCCCTCGCTTCCCGGAGGACTGCCTCGAGCGCGGTCGCGGAGCGGTCGAACAATTCCGGGTGGAACATGAGGACGAACAGCTCGCCACGGGCATGGATCTGCTGCAGAATGGCAATCCACACGTCGGCGACTGCCTCCGGGCCAAGCCTGAGGCCGTCGTAGAGCTGGAGATCCTCCGGCAGCGACACGGGGATCTCGAGCAACCCGTCTTCCATCCAGGGAAGCGCGAGTTTACGCTCGGCCGACTCCGGCTGGTATGAGGCGAGGAGTCGCGTCATCACGGGCGTGGCGTTGTCGAGTCTGGCTGAAGGAATCACGTCCCACCATAGCGCGCGGTTGCTGCTGTATCGGAAGACGCCATTGGGGAGCGCCGGGTGCTGATCCGAGCTGAAGCTGAGGTAGGGACAGCGGAAGCCATCGACCGTGAGTCCAGCCTCTTCGAAGGCCTGAACGGCCTGCCGGTATTGAGCTGCTGCCTCGTCCGGAGCGAGCCGCCGGAAGTCCACGTGGTCATAACCATGGACCGCCAACTCCGCTCCAAGGTCCTGGATCCGTCGGAAGAACTCGGGCTTGCGGGCTACCACCCGGCCGGGCGTGGCAAACGTGGGTCGCCCGTCGTACCGCTGCAGCAAGGCTACGCAGTCGAGCAGCCGTCGTTCGGCCCGAGCTGTCCCCAGACCGTACCGCGTACCGAGCGACATGGCGCGGATGGCGTAGTACTGGAGTTGCATCATCCGGGAGGAGCCGAGCGCGCGGCGGGCTCCGGCGATGAACCCTGGCTCTCGTGTTGCGCCCGTCACCCGCTCCTGCGGTGCGTCGCCGGCGGCGCACTCGTAGGCTCTCAGGAGGGGGGGAATCGAGTAGTGCCAAGCCAGGTGCTGCTCCACTCGCTCCCTCCCGCGGGCGCCGAGTGCCGCCCGCCGGTCGGGATCGTCCATCAGGGAAGCGATCGCCTCCGCAAACGCTGCCACATCGTTTGGGGGAACGTAGACGGGGATGTCGGCGCCCGAGGCGCGGTGCTCCGGCAGGTCGAACGCCACGACAGGCTTGTGGAAGGCCATGTAATTCATCAGCTTGAGCATGGTTGAACGATCGGTGAATGGGTTGGACGGGTCCGGCACGACACCGATGTCGATGGTTGAGAGGTAGCGGACGAAGTCCTCGTGCGGGACCCAGCCGGTGAACCACACGTGGTCGTCCAGGCCCAGCTCGCTGGCGAGCTGCATCAGATCGAGCCGCGCGTCACCTTCACCGATGATGACGCAGAACGCGTCGCGCCGGCCGAGTGAGTGCACCAGGTGGTGGAGTGCCCGCAGGAGGTAGTCGACCCCGTCTTGCTGGCCGATGACCCCTGCGTAGCCGATGATCGCCTTGGAGCGAGCGCGCAGGTCCGGATCCGGATCGACCGGCTTCCACTGGTCCGGGTCGGGGCCGTTCCGGACCACCGTGATGCGCTCGGGCGGGATGCCGCTGAGTTCCATCTCGCGTCGCTTGTACGATTCGTTGCTGGCGATGACGTGGTGAGCCAGCCGGCAGGCGAGGAACTCCGCAAGCGACTGCGCGCGGTAAAGCCAGGAGCGACCTGAGTCACCAAACCGGGCCAGATACATCTCCGGGGCCAGGTCATGGTGGTCAAAAATCACACGCGCCCCGAACGGGCGGTAGGCGGCGGCGATGAGAGCCAGCACGTCGGGTGGGTTGTGCGCGTGCACGAAATCGAACCCGTGTCGCAGGCGGACATACAGCGAGAGCACCGCGATCGCAGCAAGCGAGTAGCCGTACTCGAACAGGTATCCGAGTGTGCCGCTGCCGTCGCGGGGTGCCGAGTAGCGATAGATGCGCACGTTGTCCAGCACTTCGTGGATCGGGTCGCCCCACATGCCCGGGCAGATCACCGTGATGTCGTAGCCGGCCTCCGTGAGCGCCCGTGCCTCGTTGCGGACGCGGGGATCGTCCTCAAAGCGGGCATTCTCCAGGAGCATCAGCACGCGTTTTCGGGGTTTCGTACCTGCGGCTTCGGGTTCGGTTCGGTTCTCTTGCCTCGTCCGCCGCTTGGTGAGGGCGGCGATCCCGGCGACGAGTCCGACGAGCACCATCATCGTTCGCAGGCGCTTCCCACGTCCTACCACCGCTCCACCTCTCGTTGTCGGACCGGCCCCGGGCACGTCCATCGCGCCGAAAGCACCGGTGTCAGATCTGAGCCCGCCATCGACGCGATCCGGGTTCGAGGGAGCCTGAATGCGCACCGATCGCGGTCATCGATGGCCGGCGCAACGTCGCGCGGGCGATGACACAACAGCGCCGGCATCGGGGCACCTGGGGCAGTCGCGTGAACTGCCCCGACGTCGCACCCGGGTGGTCAAGAGTCGATCCGGACCCGTTGCCGTCAGTTGCCCGCGGACTGCCCATTGCCGACCGGTGTTGTGCTCATCACGACATCGTCGATGTAGATCACCGTCGGGCTTGGGTTGAGGCCGCTGGAGTAGCTATTGACGCCCCACGACACCCGCCCGCTGTCGTAGTTGGTCTGGACATTCGTGATGTGGAACAAGAGTGTGCCGTCTTGCCAGACCATGATCTCTCCGGTTGGATCCTGTGCCCGTCGCATGAAGACCTCGAAGTGAACCCACTGGCCGACGGGCAGATCCTTGACGTTCTGCTCATACGATTTCTCGTGGATCCAGTCGCGGAGGTAGACGTACATGGTGCCGTCCTGGCGGTTCCCCACATTGAGGATCCACCATGGGTCGTTGGAGGTCTCGCTCCGGGACTTGAACTGGAAGATATTCCACCAGCCGGCCGAAACATCGACCTGCTGGGGGAAGTAGTACCAGGCGCTGAAGTAGGCCGCGTCGTGCTGGGATGGCTCGCACCAGCGCATCAGACGCGTGGCATTATCGGCGCCGTTGTCGGTGGCGACGGTCAGCTCGACCGAATAGCGGCCGCTATGTGCCACGGCATCGGTCACCCGAGCCTCCCCATTGCCGGTATTGAACTCACCACCGCAGCCATCAGCCTCCCAGGATGAGAGGTCACCCGACTCCAGATCCGCCGCCCAGACGAACTGGCCCTGCGGGCCCGATTCCGGTCCGGGGAGCGCCGTGCTTCCCGGCGTGGGTGTCACCGCAGCCGTCGGCGCCGGCGTGGGGGGCGGGTGGGTCGGTCCGCGAATCTGATCAGCAATGAGCACTCCGATCACTCCTGAGGCGATAGCGACGAGCGCGATCATGACGATGGTGCGCAGCCTGCTGGTGTCCATAGCGGCTAGCTTCTCTATCTCCTGTATGCGAGCGCACGCCGGAGGCACTGGCGAGCGACTCCATCTCCTCCACGGCTGGCCACGATAGGGACCTGGCCGGGGCGGAGCTGCCCCCGGCCGCAGCTCTGGCCACTACCAAGCGATACCTTCGTACTGATTATCTGCAAGCTGAGCGCCACGAGCTCCGCCAGCAAGGTCGATGAGGATTTGATCATCGCGCAACAACGCAGGGGTCCGCTTTGCCGCAGGCCCGTTATTGGCGACGACCACCACATCGACTTCTTCCATCATCTCCTCCAGAGACGACCGCAACATCGACGCGATGTGCGGCAGCTCCTGCTCCAGGTACGACCGGTTGGCACCCACCAGGCAGGTGAGATCGACGATGTCGTCATAGACCCGAACCTGATAGCCACGGCCGGTCAGGGTCTCCACCAGCGGCACAACCGGGCTCTCGCGGACGTCGTCCGTGCCGGCCTTGAAGGTGAGGCCGACGACCCCAACGCGCTTCCGCCCGGTGCGCTCGACCATCTCGATTCCCCGCTGGATTTGTTCCTGGTTACTCTGAAGCGCGCCGCGCAGCAGCGGAAGGTCGATATCGTGCTCCTTGGCGCGGTACAGCAGGGCGCGGAGATCCTTCGGCAGGCAGGACCCGCCGAAGGCAAACCCCGGCTTGAGGTACGCCGGGGAGATGTTGAGCCGCCGGTCCATGCACAGGATGTTCATGACCTCGTAGCCGTCGACGCCGTGCGCCTTGCACACGCGCCCGATCTCGTTGGCGAACGCCACCTTCGTGGCATGGAAGGCGTTGCTGGCGTACTTGACCGTCTCAGCCGTTTCAATGGTGGTGCGTACGCGCTGTGCGTCGATCCCGTCGTAGAGCGCTTCGGTGATGTCGCCGCTCCGCTCGTCCAATGCGCCGATGACGATCTGGCTCGGGTGGAAGTAGTCGTTGATGGCACTCCCCTCGCGCAGGAATTCAGGGTTCATCGCGACGCCAAAGCCATCCCCGGCGTCCCGACCCGAATACTCCTCAATCACGGGGATCAGCCGCTCCCTGCACGTGCCGGGCAGCACGGTGCTGCGCATGACCACGACGTGGTACCCGCGCTTGTCACGCAGTGCGTCGCCGATTTCCCGGCACACGTTCTCGACGTACTTCAGGCTCAGGCTGCCGTTGCCGTTGCTGGGCGTGCCGACGCAGATCAGGCTGACATCGCTTGCGGCCACCGCCTCGCGCGCGCTCGTCGTAGTCACGAGTCTCCCGGAGCGAACGCCCTCCGCCACGAGCTCATCCAGCCCGGGCTCGACGATCGGGGACCGTCCGGCGCCGACGGTTTCCACCTTTTGCGAATTGACGTCGACCCCGACAACCTGGTGCCCGTCGTGGGCCAGGCACGCGGCGGAGACACAGCCGACGTAGCCGAGGCCGAACACACTGATCTTCATGGGGACCTCCTTAGCAGTCGCGTGACTGGATCGTCAGACTGGTAGACCGTCCGGAGGCGACCAGAGGGTCGTCGATTGCCCCGCGGTGCCGGACGTGGTAGACGCGGTAGATTCCACCCATGGCTCTCCTCTTACTGACCGCGATCGCGCGATGCCGGGACCGCGAATGGCTCCCTGGCCGTGGCCTCAGCCACTGATGTCGCTGGGTTGGCGGTATCGGGCTTGTTGGCGGACGCGAGCCCGGCGAGGATCGCCGCGGTCTTGTCGGTGTTTCGCAGTGAGAAGCGCTCTTCGGCGATCCGCCGGTTCTTCTCCCCGAGGCGCGCACGCTCTTCCGGATGGCGGTAGAGGTAGTCGATCGCGCGTGCGAGTCCCTCGGGGTCTTTCTCGTCGACGAGGATCTCGTCGAGGATGCGCGGGATCTCGACGTGGCGGGTCGAAATGACCGGCTTGCCGAAGGCCATGGCCTCGGCGATGGCGGTCGGGAAGCCCTCGGCGCCGCCGAGACTATCGTGGTGGCTGGGCAGGCAGAACACGTCGCAGGCCCGATAGAGGGCTTCCAGTGCCTGGCCGCCCAGCGCGCCGAAGAAGACCACCTGGGATGCCACGCCGCGCTTTGCCGCCAGCGCCCGGGCGTCGACCACCGGTTCCCCCGGGCCGACGTCGCCCACGACCCAGACCTCAATGTCGTCGCGGCCCAGCCGGCGCACGGCTTCGAAGAGGACGTCGTGCCCCTTCTTCTCCACGAAGTAGGCGACGATGAGGATCACGAACTTGTCGGCCGGCCGGTAGCGGTCGGTATCCACCGTGATGCGCACGACGGCGACGCGTTCCGGGTCGACGCCGTAGCGTTCCGCCAGAATCTCCCGGTTGTACTCGGTCACGGTGATGATCTGGTCACATGCCGCGAGGGCGCGGCGGAACAGCCGCGGGTTTGGGTTCTGATACAGCTCGTAGGCGTGAATCGTCACGACCAGCGGGAGCCCGAGAATCCGCTTGCAGAAGTAACCGACGAATAGCTTGTGATCGCCAAAGGTGGCGTAGATCACCGAGGCATCCGTCATGGACCGGGCGAAGTACCAGGCCAGCAGGAAGTCGACGATCGCGCGCATGGCAACGGCTTCGCGGAGCAGGCGCAGGTAGGTCGCCGGCGCTCGAAGGAAGCAGCGCGGCTGTGCCGCCACCACCGCCAGCGGCCGCCAGCGGAGGACATCCCACTCCGGCTTCGGGTTGTAGAGCCCCGGCCCCTGCTTCGTCGGGTAGAGGCTGATGGACAGACCCCGCTTCTCCAGCGACATGAGCTCGCGAAAGACGAAGTGTTCGAGTCCTCGCTTCATCGAGGCGATGACGGCAATCCGCATAGCCATTCAGCGTACGGAGTCGTACGCTGCCTCCTTCCCCGTGGTGTCCTCGGTGAGCGCCTCGGCGATGAGCAGGTGGTACAGGATCATCGCCAGGTAGCGTGGATACGAGCGGACATCGCGCAGCACACCGTAGTCGCGTTGAGAGTGGATGAACCCGCCGTCGGGTCGTTGCAGGCTGATGAGATACGCGTACGCTTTGCGGGCCAGGGGGGTGTAGTCGTCGATCCCGACCCGCCGGGCCTCGGTGAAGGCGGCGGCCAGCGCTCCGGTGTGGTAGCTGACCCGGCGCTGGACACTGTTGCAGGCGTATGCCGCGTGCCCGTCCTCCCGAATTCCGTCGCTCAGGAACCGCAGAACGTTGCTGATAATCGGGAGGACCCGATCGTCACCGGTGAGCGTGTGGTACTGGATCAGGTCGAGACACTCAAACGCGTTGTACTGGTAGCACTGGAAATGTGTGCGCCCGCGCGTGTCTTCCAGACCGTCCACCGAGTAAGGAAGCTCGCCGGTGGAGAGCTGTGCTCGCTCCAGGAAGGTCACCAGCCCGGGCGTCTCATCGAGATAACGCTGGTCCTTCGTCGTCGCCCAGAGTGCTCCGAGCAAATAGAGATAGAGCGTGCTGTTGTTCGGAACCCGCGCGTCTGTTCGGCGAGCAAAATAGTTGACGGCAACTTCGTCGCCAATGCGCTGGAAGCCGATCTCCCGGTGGAGGTAGGAGTGCCAGCGGAGGGCGCCGTCGAGCAGGCGTTGCTCGCCCGTGCGCCGGAACGTCTCGATGAGCCCGATGCTCGCCCAGGTGCCCTCTACGGTCGCCACCCTCCCGGCCCACTCCGGGTTCGGGTAGTCCCAGGCGCCGTCGGGTCGCTGGCGTGCCAGGATCTTGTCGGCACAATCGATCGCTGTTCGGGCGTACGATTCGTCGCCGGTGCGCTCGTGCAGGATCCAGTTCGCAAGGATCCAGTAAGCCTGCCCCTGCAGGTAGTACAACTGATCGTTCCACCGTACGAAGCCCAGATAACCCTTGACAAAGCGGCCGATGCGGTAGTTGAAGCGGATCCCGGGATCGGGCCCGACGAGCGCGCCGCCGTCTCCGTGGTTGGTCACCAGGTACCGATAGAGCTTGTCGGCAGCTAGAGCGTAGTGATCCACGGTTTGACCTCCTTCCCCTGGGACGACCGAGCGGACGTGTCGGCAAGCGCGCGGTCGTAGACCGCGAGCGTCTGCTTGGCGATGACGTCCGGGTGGCACTCGGTCTCCAGCTTTCGGCGCCCGGCCTGCCCCATCCGGTGACGAAGCGGGGCATCGGTGAGCAGGCGGACGACGGCATCGGCCAGAGCGCGCTCGTCCCGCGGGGGGACGAGATAGCCGGTGCGGACGTCCTCAACGAGAGCCGGGAGGCAGCCGACGTCGGTGGCGACGACCGGCTTTCCGGCCATGTAGGCAAGCGGCGCGACGCCGCTCTGGGATGCCTCCACGTATGGAAGGACCACCACGCTGGCCTCGGCGAACAGCGCGGCCCGCTGCTCGTGCGAGACGTATCGGTTGTGGACCTCGAAGTGGTCGGGGTTCTGCATCATCTGGCGGTAGCGGGTGAAGTCCTCGCCCTCGCCGGCGATGACGATGCGCGCATCCGGAACCCTGGCGGTGATCAGCGGCTCGGCGCGGATCAGGTACTCCAGCCCCTTGTAGGCCCAGATTCGCCCGAAGAACAGGATGCGCTTGGTGTCGGCCGGTTCCACGTCCTTGATCTCATCGTGTCCCACCAGCACCCGCTGGATCACATCGATCCGCGAACTGGACAAGCCGCACTCGTCCACGAGTTGCTGCTTCATGCGTTCGCAGTGAGCGATGACGCGGGCCGCACGACGGAACCCATAGTCGAAGACCGCCTGCGGGGTCTTCTGTGATGAGCGATCACCCGGGTGGTGGCGAACGTCGTGAACGGTGAGCACGAGCGGATAGCGCCGCAGGAGGGGGAGGGCAAGGTTGAACCACAGATGCCCCTGCTGCAGGTGCAACACGTCCGGGCGGAAGTCATTGATCTCCCGGAGCAGATGGCGCAGTGAGACGAGTTGCCGGAGCGGTTGCCGCATCCGCGGCTTGTCAAAAGCGAGGAACCGGACGTTCGGGCTGACCAGGGACAGGTGTGGTTCGGAGATCTCGCGCGGAAGGATGAGCTGTACCTCCGCCTCCTGCGCCAAGGCGCTGGCCAGGCGGATGCAGTATTCCGCCGAGATGTAGGAAATCAAGGTCACTCGCATGCGTGGTGTGCCCTCCTCCAGCGGCTGTCTCTCAGGCCGCGTCGTGCGAGTCATTCCGACCACAGGTAGCGATAGTGGGTGCGGACGCGCCGGACACCGCCGGCGGACCAAATCGTCAGGGCGCCGAGCGCGGCCGCGTACACCAAGGCCGCGCTGACGATGGTGATCACGATCCCGTGGTGCCTGAACACGATCAGGTACACCCCCATGCACAGGCTGGCGAGTGCGGGTATGCGCACAGGCGCGAGCAGGTTGACCGAGCCGGCGATGCGGGAGACCTGGATGTAGTGCTGCACCACGCCGACGCCACGGGTTAGCACGATGGTCAGTGCTGCACCGATCAGCCCGAACTGGCTGATGAGGATCACCCCGATGACCAGGTTGGCCAGGGTGTTGATCGCCACGATGCTCAGGGTGATGCGCTCGCGATCTCCGGCGAGTAGGGTCTGCCCGAGGGCCGTCGTGTACGCGCGGAGGAAGACTTCCCAAACAACGATCCGGAGCACGACGGCGCCCAGGGCAAAGTCCTGCCCGCCGTACACGAGCACCAGGATGCGCTCCGCGAGGAACGACAACCCCACGACGATGGGCAGACCGATCGTCATCAGCAGCTCGGTGACGCGCTGGGAGAGCCGCTTGAGGCTCTCGAAGCCCGCTTCGTAGCGGCGGCACATCACCGGGAACAGGCTGAGAACCACGCTCTGGTAGAGCAGCACAACCGGCGTGAGCAGTTGCGATGAGGCGCTGAGCAGCCCGACGTCTGATTCGCTCCGAAAGGACGACAAGATGACGATCGTGATCGTGCCCCACAGGGAGATGAGCACGTCGATGGCGAGGAACGGCGCTGTCTGGCTCAGGGCACGGCGAATGAAGCCGAGATCGATCCGCAGCCTGGGCTGGGTGACACGGGAGACGACAAGCGCCAGCTCGAACGCGGCGATCGCTCCCTGCGTCAGCAGCAAGATCGCGACGACCGTATAGATTCCGCCGCCCGCACGAAGCAGGACGAATGCGCCCCCCGCCTTCGCCAGGTTGAGCGGGATGTTCACGTAGGCGATGAAGTGCATCTGCTCCACCGCCTGGAAGAGCGCCTCGCAGATCGTTGAAATCGTGTACGGAAACAGGATCAGCGCGAGCAGCAAGATCACCCGCGCGGTGTCGGCTCCGTAGCCCATAATCCAGACGAAGCCGAGGAGCAGCACGAGCGAGATCAGCGTTGCCCCCGTGACGATTGCGACCCCGTTCACCAGGTACTGGGCCGTCTTCGTTCGATCCTTCGCGGCCTCGCGGATGATGAGCGTCTTCAACCCTGCCGTCGCGAAGACCTGGGCGGTGTAGACGATGCTCAACGCCAGCGAGAGTTGACCGAAGCGGAACAGGCCCAGGTGCCGGGTAACGAGTGCGTAGAGCACGAACGTCGATGCCCGGGTGACCACGTCGCTGGCGAGCACCGAGGCGGCATTACGAGCGATGGTGCGCAGGCTGATCGAGAAGGTGCTGGACATCGGCGGCTACCCCCCTACCCCAGTGGTGCGGTAGTCGGGGATAAACGCGGGCAGGCGCACCCAACGGTTCGCTGGCCGCCCAGCCACATCCGCGCGGCCGAGCCTGGTGAGGGCGATGAGGAGGCCCGCGACCAGGAACAGCGAGTCGAGTTGCGCCCAGCTCTTGTAGACGTCGACGAACATGTGCACCGACTCCCCGAGCAAGGACCCGAACACCGCTACCGCGAACGGCGCGAGGTCGGGACCGAGCGTGTGAGCGCATGCCCATGCGCGACGGACGGCGGCGGCCAGGATCCAGAGGAAAGCCACGAGCCCCACCGGACCGATCTCGGCCCAGATCGTCAGGTAGTAGTTGTGGACGCTGTAAATGAATTGCGTTGAAAACTGGGGCCCGACATATGCCGGCAGCACGGCGGTGAAGTTGTTCAGGCCCACCCCGAGCGGATGGTCGCCGATCACCAGGAAGGCGATCTGCATCAGGGGGATACGCGCTTCCGCCGCGCCGTGGTCTTCCCCGAAGAGGCGAGCGACAAGCGTTGGCCCGAAGATGACGGCCACCACGATGCCGACCGCGGCCATGGCGACGATCGTGGACGCGGCAAACCACCGACGATGCAGCCCAATCGCGGTGAGCACCATGACGGCAATGCCGAACGATAGGAGACTGCCTCGTGAGAGCGTCAGAATGAGCGCGACCGTGCCCAGCGCAAAGGCGACGCCGCCAAGCCAGCGCAATCGCTTCGGCAGGTGACAGATCGTGAGCGACAGCGCCGGTGCGAGAAGGAAGGCAAGGTAGGCGCCCGCAGCGTTGGGTGAGCCGAGCGTGCCGGCTGCTCGGGTAAACCCGCCGGCGTAGACGCTCGTGGTGGTCACGCGCGTCGAGATACCCGCGACTTCGAAGGTGACGCCGGTCGCGGCCACGCCGATCATGATGATGCTCTCGATCGCCAGCGCCGCCATCATCGCGGCCAGGATGACGTAGACATCCCGCCGCGTCTCCACGGTGCTCGCGACATAAAGGAACATCAGGACGATCTGGATCAACCAAAACGTCTCAAACAGCGACGCGAAAACGTCCCGTGCGAAGAGGATCGACACGATGTTCAGGAGCAGGTACAGGAAGACCGGACGCGCCTCGCGGAGCGCCGGGCGTGGAGCGTACGCAACCCCGGTCAGCGCGGCCCCGATCCAGAGCGCGTACAACCCTCCCAGGGCCACGGTTCCGAGCGAGATGTTCCATCCGCCGATCCCGCCGAGCATCCCAATGGCTTCGCGGTATCCCAGATAGATGTCCGGGCCGGTCGGGATGGTGATGATCAACAGGATCAGGAGCACGTAGCGCACGCGCCCGACAACTGCCACGATGAACGGAGCCAGGAGCCCAGCGAGCAGCAGCGGGGCGAATCGACTGTTCGACCCGGTCACGACGATCGCGGCGCCGCCGAGCCCAAGCCCGACGGCGGCCGCGAGGATCAACTGCGCGGGCCAGGACGTGACCAGATGGCCGAAACCGCCCCGGCTCGCTTCGTCGATCCACTTGGGTTGGACGAGGTTCCAACTCGCCACGCTCATGCTCCTCAGCCGACCGCCGCACCCGTCCGGGCGGTTGGTGGCACGTACTCCGCCTGACGGGCGACTGCGTCGCGATCAGTCAGCGGTTCGTGCGATCCCCGGTGCGGGCTGGTCTCGCTCCAGGACATCGCGAATGGCTGCTGCGACGTAGTCGATCGCGTCGTCCGACAGCTCCGGATACATGGGGAGGGACAGGATCTGATCAGCGACAGCTTCGGTGACCGGAAAGTCGCCGCGCCGGTAGCCGAGCCCTGAGCACGCTTGCAGCAGGTGGATCGGGATCGGATAGTGGATGCCCGTCGCAATGCCGCGCTCAGCCAGTGCGGCGCGGAGCGCGTCCCGATCCGGCACTCGGATCACGTAGAGGTGCCAGACCGGTTCCGCATATGACGGCACCGAGGGGATGCCGACGTTCTCCGGCAAGACCTCCGCATACCGTTCGGCGTGACGGCGCCGTGCGGCGTTCCATTCGTCGAGGTAGCGGAGTTTGACCCGCATCACCGCCGCCTGGAGCGTGTCCAACCGGCGATTGAAGCCCAACTGCAGGTGGTGATACTTCTCCCGCTGGCCGTAGTTGCCGAGGAGGCGCACCGTATCGGCCACCTTGGCGTCCGGCGTAACGACCATGCCGCCGTCTCCGTAGGCACCGAGGTTCTTCGCGGGATAGAAGCTGAAGGCCGCAGCGTGGCCGAAGGTGCCGACCCGTCGGCCCTTGTAGCGGGCACCGTGTGCCTGGCAGGCGTCCTCGATCACGATGAGGCCGTAGCGCCGGGCGATCTCCACGATCGGGTCCATGTCGGCCGGTTGGCCGTAGAGGTGGACCGGCAAGATGGCCTTGGTGCGCGGCGTAATTGCCTGCTCGAGCAGCTCCGGATCCATGTTGTAGGTGCTCGGATCGACGTCCACGAGCACCGGAGTCGCCCCCGTGTAGGCGATCGCGAACACCGTCGCGACGAACGTGTTCGCCTGGGTGATCACCTCGTCCCCTGGCCCGATGTTGAATGCCCGCAGCGCGAGCTCCAGGGCCGACGTACCCGAGTCGACGCCGACCGCGTGCTCGATCTCGCAGTAGTCGGCGAACTCGCGCTCGAACGCGGTGACGTCGGCGCCCAGGATGAAGTCGGTGCCGCGCAGCACGCGCGCGATGGCCGCATCGACCTCGGGCGCGATGCTGTCGTACTGGGCGGCCAGGTCAACGAAGGGGATGCGACGCTGACTCTGCAGGGTAGACATAGAGCGACTCCTTCGTGTTCGTGAGTTCGACCGGCGTGCCACGCATGGCCATCGACTTATCCACTGCCTCGAGAACACGCACGACATCCCGCCCGGCGGGGCCGTCCGTGAGCGGCCGGCGGCCGTGGATCACGCACTCAGCAAAGTGGGCAGCGAGGGTCTTGAGCGGTTCCCGGGGCTGGATGCTGGGGCTGATGATGTCGCCGTCGCGCACCACAAGCTGGTCTCCGCCGATGCCCTCCCCGTTCTGCATCAACGGGGCAACGCCTTTCTCAAAGACGCGCACTTGCTCCATGGTCTGGAGGTCGTTGAAGACGATCCGCTTGTCGCTCCCGACGACCACCACTTCGCGAACCTTGTGGGGATCAGCCCAGCTCACATGGATCTGGCCGAGCACGTTGTCGGGGTACCCGAGGACGATGAAGCCAACGTCCTCGCGACCGTTACGCAGAGCCCGGGAGCCGACCGCGCTGACCCACAGCGGAGCGGAATCCATGAAGTAGTTGAAGATGGAGATGTCGTGCGGCGCGAGATCCCAGAGCGCGTTGACATCTTTCCGGATCGGGCCGAGGTTGGTGCGGCGCGCGTACAGGTAATAGATCCGGCCGACCTCTTTCCGGTCGATGTACTCCTTCACGCGTTGCACGCCCGCGTTGTAGAGGAAGGTGTGCCCGACCATGAGGGTCAACTTGCGGGCATTGGCCGCCGCGATCAGGTCCTCGGCGTCCTGGCTCGTCGTCGCGATCGGCTTTTCGATGAGGACGTGTTTCCCGGCGCGGAAACACTCGCGGGCCACGCGATGATGTGAGGTCGCCTCGGTGCAGACCACCACGGCATCGACACCCGGCATGGCGAGGGCGTCGGCCACATCCGTGGTCACGGCGATACCGGGGTACCGCTGAGCGATCTCGCGCACCCGCTCGGGCCGCTGGTCGCAGGCTACGACTACGCGTGTCTCTGGGATCTCGTTGAAGACCCGGACGTAGTTGACGCCCCAGTAGCCGCAGCCGAGGACCGCGATGCCTATTTGTTCAGCCATGTCCCTCCGTCCTCCCATAGCTCGTGCGTCGACTATCCAGCTCCGGTGCCCCGGAGCACCGCCGGAACGGTCCGGGCCAAGATCTTGAGGTCCAGCACCGTTGACTGGTTCCGCACGTACTCAAGGTCGAGCGCGATCATCTCGTCGAAGGTGAGCGCGCAGCGGCCGGTGACCTGCCACAACCCGGTGATTCCGGGCAGTGCTGCCAGCCGCTCGAAGTGCCACGACTCGTAGTGCTCGACCTCATAGGGCGGCACCGGCCGTGGCCCGACGAGACTCATGTCGCCCTTGAGCACGTTGACGAGTTGCGGCAGTTCGTCGAGGCTGGTGGCCCGCAGGAAGCGTCCGACCCGGGTGATCCGGGGGTCGCCAGTGAGCTTGAAGCCACCCTTGCCGGGTCCGCGTTGCACCTGCCCGCTTGCGTAGGCGGCGATGTGTGCCCGATGGAGCGATTCGTCCGCGTTGTGCACCATCGAGCGGAACTTGTAGAACCGGAACGGCCGGATCTCCCAGGCGACGGTCGTTCCACGACGCCGCATCCGTGCGCCTACCCGTTCGTGAGCGAAGATCACCGGTCCGCGAGAGTCCAGTTTGATCGCCAGCGCGATCACCAGCATCACCGGCGACAGCAGCACCAGAGCTGCGCTGGACAGGACGACGTCGATGCAGCGCTTGGTGGCGTAGTAGCGCAGGCGCCGTTGATCGACGTGCGTAACCACGGCCCTTGGGATCTCCACCGCCTGCTGGGCTTGCATCATGACCCTGTCCTTCCCTAGGCGCAGCCCGGTGCTCTGGGATTCCCGCCAGTGACGTTGAGCGCGTGCCATGCTCACTCATCACCACGCAGAGACGACTCTGACTCGGCCTCCGCGAACCGCTGGCGCAGCCGCGAAGGCCGCCCGTTTCGGACAGCCACTGGTGTCGGGTTCTCATGCGTGATCAGACGAGCGGTTGGGACTGCGTCGTAGCTCTCCGCCGGCTCGCCGTCGTCAGCGTCGGCCTGGTTGGCCACGACCCCGACCACGCGCGCCTGAAGCGTGTCGAGCTTGCGGATGGCGGCGACGACGGCCCCTTCGCGGGCGCGCCCGCTCTGGACCACGAGAATGACGCCGTCGACGATCCCGGCCAGAATCGCTGCATCCGCCACCTGTTCAAGCGGTGGCGCATCGAGCAGGATCAAGTCCGCCGTCGCTCGCAGCTCGGTCAGGAGCTGACGCATCCGCTCCGAGCCGAGCAGTTCCGGCGGATACGACGGCTCGGGGCCGCTGGTCAGTACCTGGATCCGAGGGATGGTGGTCGTCTGGAGCGCGTCAGCCACCGATGCCTCGTCGCGCAGCACGCTGGTGAGCCCACAGTGGTTCGACAACCCGAAGAACTGGTGCTGTCGCGGCGAGCGCAGGTCGGCGTCGATGATGATCACGCGGCGGTTCGCCCCGGCGAGTACGAAGGCGAGATTGGCCGTCACGGTGGAACGCCCCTCGCCGCGTTGGGAGCTGGTGATCACGATCGTCTTGAGCGGTTGCCGTGCGCTCTGATAAAGCAGATTGGTCCGCAGCCAGCGGAACGCTTCGAGCAGGCGAGCGTTAGCAGAGACCAACAAGATGCGGGCACGTCGCCCGGAACGCGGGATCACCGCGAGGATCGGTACGCGTGCCGCGCGACGGATGGCCCCAGTCGTGTAGAGCCGATCGTCCAGATTCTCGAAGAGGAACGCGAGCCCGATGGCACCGACGAGCCCGGCGCCGAGACCAAGGGCCAGGTTCAGCAACTGGTTCGGCGAGCTCGGGCTCTCCGGTGGTACGGCCGGGTCCGCCAGAACGATCGTGTCGCGGCGAGTCGCCTCGGTCACTCGAGCGCGGTCATATTGTGTCTGCAGGGAGCTGTATTCCTGCTGCCGCAGGTCGAGCTCGATCCGCGCGGAAGCGACATCGTTCGGGTCCGCCTGTGGATCCGATGCCAGCGACTCGTACTTGAGCCGTGCATCGAGCAGGGCCTGCTGGGCCGCCGCGAAATCCTCTCCCAGTGCCTGGGCGGACTCTGGGTTCGACTGCTGGGCGGTTTCCACCTGAGCGGCCAGTGCCGCGGTGGCGGCGTTGGCGATCGCGGCAGCCATGGCCGGGTCGCGGTGGGAGGCGCTGACATGCAGGAGTTCCGAGTTCGCCGGGGCGGTCCCGGAGATTTCCGGCAGCGTATTGAGATTCAGTTCTTTCGCCACCTGCTCGCGCACGGAGTGACTGGTGACGAGCGTCAGATAGGTGTTGAGCAGGCGGTCCGTATAGGTGGGATCCCGAATCACGTAGTCGATCGAGCCCGACGTGACCGAGACCCGAGCCGTCGCAGTCGCGACGTAGACAGGCGCGATGATCCGGTTTGCGGCGACCGCGACTCCCAATGCTGTCAGAACCGTGAGGAGAACGATCCACTTCCGGCGGCACAGGATGGCCGCGTAGGCGCGTAGTTCCATTCCACCACTCTCGTCTAGGGAAGCTGCCGCGCGATACTCCGTCGGTCTCCGTCGAGGTTGGGGCAGCTCCCAGACTGTGACCGTCCCTGTCGCGCCCATTCGGTTCACCGGCCTACCTCGCGCGGTGAGCGCCGGTGAGGGTGACGTGGCCGCTGCGGCGGAGTGCAGCGTACGTCCGCGCCGAATGGACCGTTGGGCGGGGGACAGTGACCCGCGCAGCTCCAGTCGCGCGCTACGTGCTGATCGGGTCGGCGTCGTGACTTCTCCACCGACCGACGCAACTCCCGACCATCGACCGGAGTTTCCGTATGTCAGTATGGTCTGGGCCGATTAACAGGGACCCTTACGTTGTGCGTGGAGTCGATAACAGTAATGTTACTGAGGGTTAGCGGCAGGGAACTCATTAGAGCCGCGTTCAGACATGGCGAACTCCGCGCGGAACCGCACGGTGGTCCGAGCTCGTGCGGCCCTGGGTGGAAGGGGAACCGGCTAGGCGTAGCGGTAGACGAGGGCCCCTGCACGCGCCGCGACTGGGAGTGGCATGCGGCGCCACGCCGGCTTCGCCAACTGCCGAAGCTTACTTCCGCGTGATGGGCCACTGGTGCCGGCCTGCGTCGTCGACGGACGACGTTCCACGTAGCGATACATCGGCCGTGGCTGTCCGCCCCACTTGCGCTTGTACCGTGCCAGACCGCTCTCCGGATGGGCGTCGCCGAGGTCGATGCGACGATATCCCGCGTCCCAGCTCGAATGGACGATGTGCCATTGGATCAGGTCGTGACCGTGAAGCTGCCTCGAGATGGGGCTGCGGGCGAGGTACTCGCCAAGAACGGTCTGCGAATTGAGCAGCAGAATCTCGCCCCCGATGAGTTCCGTCCCGTTTCCTCTCGGCTGGTCGACCACGAGGAGCTGCAGCATTCCTTCCGGGCGCAGGTAGTGCCAGGCTGCATCAAACAGGCGGAAGGGGAGAGGCGGGGATTCTTTCTCTTGCATCGTTCCCACGTACAGGCGATACCACGCGACCAGGTCCTCGAAGCGCTCGGCTTCTCGCAGCCGCAAGCCATATTCATGTGCCTTTTTCACCCCGCGTTTGATGACGCTGTGCTTGCCGGCAGCCCCAACCCGGAGCGGCTCCGTGCGCTCCGGAAGATCGATCACGTAGGTCGGGATGCCCTCGACCCTGGAGAGAACGGTGCCTCCCGGATCGAGGTCCGGCACCATCGAGTGAAGTACCAGCCGGTGGGCGGGCGGTTCCTGGGCCAGCCTGATCGCCGCCTGGATCAGGGCCTCGGCCGCTTCGGCACTGGTGGTGAGCGGACCGGCCACGGCCGTGCAGGGGAGTGACCAGAGCTGGCGGCCGCGTATCAGGCCGCGGCGGTAGACCAGCGGCAGCACCCCATGCAGTCTGCCCTGGTCGTCTTCGCAGGCGAGATGAGCAGGGGGGTAGCCGAAGGTGTCGGCCAGGGTGGCGAGCCAGGCGGGGTGGTGGAAGGCCAGCCCGTCCGGATGTGCCGATACGAATGCCGCCCAGCGGGGGTCCGCCGTGGGGTCGACGAGATTGACGCGGAGTCCGCCGGAACGATGTTCGGTTCGCGGGACTGATTCAGTTGCCATACCATCCAACCCCTCACTGTCTCCCGTCCGGTGCCGCCGCTGGGTGATGCTCACAGGTAGTGCGTGACCACCGACCCGATCCATGCTGTCGCGGCGAGTGGCACGCGGCGCCAGCCCGCCTGACCCAGCCGCCCCATCCGCTGCTGGAGCGAGGTGGGGCTGGGGAGCCGGGCGTTCTGCGGGCTCGCGGGGTAGAAGTAGCGGTAGACAGGATGTGGCACGCCGCCCCACTTCCGCTTGTAACGCGCCAAGCCCTCTTGACCGGTCGGCACGTTTCCCAGGTCGAAGGAACGACAACCCGCCTCCCACGCGATGTGGAGCGACTCCCAGTACAGGAGATCGTGGAGGTGGAGCGTGCTCGTGCCGTCACGCTGACCGATACCCTCGCCGACCGCCGTCTGCGATACCAGGACGGTGATCGCTCCGCCGACCAACTCGGATGAGCCTCCCGATCGCTGTTCGATTAGAATGAGTCGCAGGAATCCCCGCGGGTGCAGGTGGTGCCAGGCAGCTTCGAAGAAACGGAACGGGTTGGGGGGCGACATCTTTTGGCGCATGCCTGCGAGGTAGAGCCGGTACCATGCATGCAGGTCGTCGATGCTCTTACCCTCCCGTGCCCGGAGACCGTATTCCGTGGCCTTCCGCACCCCGCGCCGGATGTCCTGGTGGTATCCAGGGGCGCCGATCCGTAATGGGCCTGTGCGGTCCGGCAGCGGAATCACGTACGTCGGGTACCATTCCACCCGCTGCAAGGTCGGAGCGCGCTGATTGAGGTCCGGACCCAGCGTCTTGAACTGCAGGCGGTGCCCTACCTCGCGTTCGGCTAACTCGACTGCCGCCTGCACCAGGGCGGTGGCAGCCGCATCGCTGGTAGCCAGTGGGCCGGCCAGCGGCGTGTGCGGGAGTGACCACAGCGCCTTCCCGCGAAGCCACCCATGGCGGTACACGAGCGGCAGGAAGCCGTGCAGGTTCCCCTGGCCGTCCTCGCAGGCCAACGCGACCGCGCGGTATCCGTATGTGTCGACCAATGTTTGGAGCCACGCCGGGTGGTGAAAGGGAAGACCGTCTGGGTGGGACTCAACGAATGAGGCCACTCGCGAGTCGGCCGTGTGGTCGACCAGTGTGACCCGCAATTGTTCCCGTATGAGGGGTGTTTCCAGGCGGTAGTCGATGCTCATGATGTCCAGCCCTTCACCACTCTCACACACTACAGGTACTGATGGATCCAGCGGCCGAGGGGCCTCGTCGCCGCGAGCGGCACTCGTCGCCAGCATGCAGCGGCAAGCCCGGCCTGTCCCTGAGTGCGTGAGCGCGGCCTAGACAGGCGGGTGCCCCAGTCGGAGGGCGGGTAGAAGTAGCGATAGAGCGGGCGTGGGCGGGCGCCCCATACCTCCTTGAACTGTCGGAGGCCAGTCTGGTCGGGAGCAACACTGCCCAGGTCGTAGCGTCGATAACCGGCCTCCCATGCTTGGTAAATCGCCTGGCCGAGGATCATATCGCTCGGGTGGTACTGGCGGGCGTCCAGGCGGTCGGCGGTGTACTGATCGGTCACCGTGGTGGTCCCATGGAGCACGACGGCGCCGGCAAGGAGCTCCGTGCGTCCACCCGCAACCCGCTCCGCCAGGAGCAGGCGGAGCAACCCCTGCGACCGCATGTGGGTCCAGGCCGCCTCGAAGAGTGTGAGCGGGAGAGGCGGGTGGCCCAGGCGGCGGAGCGTCCGGACGTAGAGGTCGTACCACGCGTGGACGTCGCTGACACGATCGGCGTCGCGCACCTGGACCCCGGCGCGGACCGCCTTGGCGATTCCCCGGCGCCGGGACTTGGAAAATCGAGGGGCCTCCGACCGATCTGACAGGTCGATGACGTAGTTCGGATACCAGTCGACGCGCAGGAACGACACATCGCGGACGGTCAGATCCGGCAGGTCGGAATGAAGCTGTAGGCGCTGCCCGGCGGCCTGCTCGGCCAGGTCCACCGCGGCATGCACCAAGGCCCCTAAGGCCGCCCGGCTCCGGGCCAGGGGGCCGGCGAGGGGTGTGTACGGCAACGACCACAGTTGACGGCCGCGGAGCAGTCCGCGTCGGTACACGAGCGGCAGCACTCCGTGCACCGTGCCGCGCTCGTCCTCGCAGGCGAGGTGAAAGGGTGCGAAGCCGAAGGTGTCGGCCAGCGTGGCAAGCCACGCAGGATGGTGGAATGCCAGCCCGTCCGGGTGGGACGTCACGAACTCGGCCCACCGGGGATCGGTGGTCGGATCGACGAGCCTCACCCGAAGCGATCGTGCCCTGACAGGGCTGTGCTCAATGACCGGTTGCATCCACAATCTCCTTCCCCAACCCCGGGGCGACGTTGCAGCGGCCTCGCCCAATGGAATGAGCGCGCCCGTTTGACCGGAGCGGGGTCCACGCGGGTAACGCGGTCCCCTGGACCGCAGACAACCCCCTGACTCACAGGTATTGGTAGATCCACTCTCCGAGCTGCTGTGTGACCGCGAGGGGCAGGATCCGCCACGTAGCTTGCGCGGCAGCCCGTACTCGCCCTCGGGACGCGACGACGTCCATGACGACGTCCTTGGGAGCGGGGTAGAAGTAGCGGTAGAGAGGCCGCGGCTCCGCGCCCCACTTCAACTTGTAGCGCGCCAAACCGTCGTCTCCTGGTTCCACTTCGCCCAGGTCGAACCGATGGTGTCCTTGCTCCCAGGCGGTGTGGATGGCCGTCCATTGGATCAGATCGTTCGGCCGCAGGGAGAGTGCGTCCTGACGATAGCCGGTGAAGGCGAACAACGTTGTCCGAGCACAGGCAAAGTAGACGCATCCACCGAGCATCTGCGTACCGTTCGACGTGGGGAGCTCGGCCAGGAGGACCGACATCAGCCCCAGTGGTCTGAGCCGCTCCCAGGCCACGGTGAAGAAGCGGAACGACCGCGGAGGCACGCCGAGGCGACGCATGGTCGTGAGGTACAGGTGATACCAGTCGCGCAGCTCGTCGCGCGTTTGCACCTCCCGCGTGACCACCCCATTCTTGAGCGCCTTCTTGACCGCCCGTTTGATCCGCTCGCGATGCCGAGCCGAACTGAAGGCGGGTGGCTGCGGCGGACTGGGCAGGTCCACGATGTAGGTTGGATCCCACTGGACCGGCACCAGCCCGGGGATGTCGGTGCTCAGGTCCGGCGCGTCCGCCTTGATCAGGAGCCCCTGGTGTCCGTCGGCTCCGGCACGTTCCACCGCGGCGCGGAGGAGGGCGGCCGTCGCTGCGCGGCTGGTTGTCAACGGACCACACACTGGAGTGTGCGGCAGGGAAACCAGGCGCCGTCCGCTGAGCAGCCCTCGCTGCGAGAACAGCGGCAAGACGCCGTGCAGGTTCCCGGCTGCGTCTTCGCAGGCGAGATGAGCCGGTCGGTAGCCATACGTCTCTGCGATCACTTGTGACCAGGCCGGGTGATGATACAGATGGCCTTCGGGATGGGCAGTCACGAATTCCGCCCACCGCCGGTCCGTCTCGGCGTCGATCTCCACGACGCGGAGCCGTGTTGCCGGATCGTTGTCCGCTTTCATCCCTTGCGCGGCGGACCCGTACTGCCCCTCCGCGCTGGCTATCGCGACATCATCCCACGCAGGGTGGTTACTCGACACGGGATTCCTCCAATTCCACGCTGCGCGAGACGTCGACCGTTTGAAGTCCCCTCCTGTCGAGGGTGCAGAGGATCGACTCCCCAGCGGTGACGTGGTCGCCTGGCCGGACGTTCACGCGCAGCCCCTCGACCGCCGGCAGCACCAGGTCGACCTGCGAGCCGAGCCGGATCACACCGATGCGCTGTCCCAAGGCGACGTCCTGGCCCTCTCTGACGAACGAGGCGATCTGGCGAACCAGACGCGACGCGATTTGCACGACGGCAATCTGGAGGTTGCCGTTCTCGATGACCGTCGTGACGCGCTCGTTGGCGAAGATCATGTGCGGATCCCGCAGCGAGCCGAAGAGACCGGGGAAGCGTTGCAGCGACACGATGCGGCCCGCGATCGGCGCGCGGTTCACGTGCACGTCCAGGAAGCTCATGCCGATGCCGATGACGATGGCGTGTTGCATCTGGAGCGGGGTTCCTGTCAGTTCTCGCAGGGTGTAGCTCCGGCCCTGTTTGGTGGCGATCGGCAGTTCGCCGTTCGACGACCGGTGGATGTAGAGGACCGTTCCGTCGGCCGGGCTCACAATGACATCGTCGCGGTTGGGGGCCACGCGCTCCGGGTCGCGGTAGAAACGGTAGGCGAGCACGGCGAAGGCCCCGGTGAGCGTCGACACCGTGGTGAGCACGGCGCGAACGCGTCCATTGAGCGCGAGGACATTGCCCAGCGCGGTCACCAGGGCGGCCGACACGGTCGCCAGTACGGTGACGGCCGCCGCGGTGCGGCGCATGCCGAGCTGCCACTTCCAGGCCAATGCGAGCGCGGTGCCGAGGGCAGCGAGGCCTCCGGCCACGAGGTGGTAGATCATGTTCTAGAACCCCCGCTTGATGGCTTCGTACGGGATCAACGCGAGTTCGAAGATCCCGGGAAGGGGATCCTCGCGTGCGAAGACCGACTCGATGTGGATGCCGCGCAGCGAGCGCAGATACGAGCGCAAGGAGAGCGTCCCGTCCTTGATCTCGACGGCACCGGTCGGCAAGTCGGTCACCAGCCGGATCCATCGGATCCCCGGTTGGGCCCGGCAGGGCTCGACCGGGAGTCCAACCTGATCGGCGTACAGGAGGTACGGGAAGTCGACGCCTGCCCGTTGCCCCAGGGTGTGGTAGCCCCAGGCGCGTGCGTTGATGTCGAGGAGCTTGTACTGCCCGTCGCGCGGGTCGAGCTTATACTCCATCTCCACGAGCCCGTAGAAGTTGACGTGGCGTAGAAAGCGTTCGGACAACTCCTCGAGGAGTGGGATATCGACCGTCTCGGCCAGGGTGCTTGCCCGGCCGAACTCCGGCGGGTGCTGGCGCCGGCGCTGGGCGACCATACTGCCGATCGCCTGTCCATCCTTGTAGAAGGCACAGTAGGCGAATTGGTGGCGCCCGTCTCCCGGTATGAGTTCCTGCACCATCGCTTCGCCGGGCCCGACCAGCGCCGCGGCCTGCTGGAACTTCTCGCGCAGCTCCTCGCGCGTGTCCGCGCGCCAGGCTTTAGCCTTCGTCGCGTAGATGAAGTGCTCCTTGATGGCCGGCTTGATCGCGACCGGCAGCTCGACGTTCAGCTCATCGAGCTCCGCAACGTCCCGAGGGCACCAGGTGCGCGGTGCCGGGATGCCGAGCTGGCCGGCCATCTCGTAGGTCCGGCGCTTGTCCCAGATCCACTGCACACTTTCCCAGCCCGGGCTCGGCACGCGGTACTGGGCGCTGAGCTGGTCGCGGTAGCGTGCGAACGCGGCGACGTTCTCGTCGCGCGTCGGGTAGAGGATCCAGCCGTCCAGCCCAAGTCGCCGTCCGACGTCGAGCACCGTCTCGACCGCACGCTGCTCGTCGAGGAGGTCGGGGACGCGGACGTGGTGCGTGGTGTACCGGGAGACCCGGCTGACGGAGATTTCGTCGTCGATGACGCACACCGGGATGCCTCGACGCCCGAGGCTCCGGACAATGCCGAGCCCGGGGAAGTTGCCGCCGACCACGACGGCACCGACCGTCTCGGTGTTCGGTCGTCCAGCAGATCGGTTCCGGCGTGGCTCGGTGTACGCTGGATTATCCGCCGCCTGTCGTTCGACGGTGCTCGCAACGCCCCGTTCCGCTGCTGTTTGGTCCAACCTGGTGCGCTCGGTCACTCCCTGCTCGCCCTTCCAACCTGTTCGTCGCGTCCGAGACGTCTGCCAAGCCACCTGCGCTAGTGGCGGTCGCTGGCAGCCAACTGCCGCCGGGATGCAGCCCGTGTAAAATCGCGGCGATCCCCGAGCAGCGCGTCGTGCTCGCGGCTGTAGTACGTGGCGAGCGATTCGTCCTGCGGCCGCGGGGTGATGCGGTCGGCGAGCGGCATCGTCTGCTGGAAGAGCGTCCAGCCGTACTCCAGTGCACGGAGGTAGACGTCTTGGACTTCGTCAAACTCGGGATAAATTGAGTACTCCACCTGAGCAATGATCGGCCCGTCGTCGATTCCCGACGTGATCTCGTGGATGGTCACGCCGTGCTTCCGTTCGCCGTTCTTCAAAGCCCAGTTGATGGGCGACACTCCCCGGTACCGCGGGAGCGGGCCGTTGTGGAGATTCCAAATCCGCTCGCACTTGGCGATGAACCACGGGCGGATGATGTGCCCGTAGAAGACGGACATCGCCAGGTCGACGCGCCAGGACTCGTCGTGAACCCCCTCGATGTCGCGGTAGTGGCCTGAGGCCACGACGGGCACGCCGTGCTCGCGCGCCCACTCGGTCAACGAGTCGGTCCAGGTCGGCTCGGGAATCACCGGGACGACCTGTGTCAGGTGGTAGTCGGGACTCCGATAGAACCAGTCGGCGATCCGAATCGCCAGCGTACCCTTCCCGAGCACGATGACGGTTCGCGGTCGACCGGCTTGCGTGTTCATGGCCCTGTTGGACACTGGTCCTCCCCTTCGGCTCTTGCATGGGTCGAGAGGGAACAACGGTTCTGAGCACCTGTACACCGGGGGTGCCGGTGCTGTGAGTGCTGACCGTCTACTACCCAGTGAGCCTAGTTGGGACGGATGAACTCTGGCTTACCCGACACAGCCAACAACCTAACATTCTTGGAACACTGTCAAGAACGCAGACGCTGCCGCGTCCATACAGGGGGTGAGGAGCGCCCAGAGGGTGCGGATTCGACGCAATAGCACACTGTCCCGAGTCGCCTGGTGGACGAGCGAGGCCGACCGGTGGGTGGAGCATGTCGGCGTGGTCGCGCTTCCGGGCTAGTGGCGTCGTTTGGCGTCTAGTCGTCAGATGCCTCGTGTTAACCTCGATCCCCGAGCTCGCCGGCCTCTCCGGCCGGATGAAGGCGAACATCGCCTCGGATCGTAGGTTCGGGGCTGTGCGCACTCCTGACGGCCGGTAGCAGCGCTCCCGTCAGCGACCTTGGTGCGCGGGCGGTCACCGTGGCGCCGCTCCTGTCACATATGGGTTTAGACTTGTGCCGACGCCCGGTCCCAGCCGCCGGGGCTTGCCACCGAAAACCCCGGGGCGCAGGATCAGATGTGCACGCCGGTTGGCGCACGCTCGGCGCATTCGTCCCGTCAAGACGGGTGCGGCGATGGCGCCCGCGGTCACCGGGAGTACCACCAGCACGATGGGGGAGTGTTGCGAGCACTCGGTGTGCCACGAATGCTGAACGGAGTCTCAGCCACCGCCTCCGTCGGCGGCTCGCGCAGGAACGGGCGCGATCTCTTGCCGGAGAGGCGGCGGGCCGTCATCCCCCTTGCCGAGCCGGCTACTCAACGGAAACACGCCACGAAGTGGAGTGGTGCGCCGCTCAGTGAATCCGCGGGGTCGTGTGCGGTGGCCAGCAACACGATGCCACGGCACCCACGGTGTCGATTTCGTCCGAGGCCGATCGACTATCTAATGAGACCGCTAACTTCAGTGGCGACGGTACTGCCGGAGCCTAGCGATTCGGAGCGGAGCATGGCCCAGTCAATCACCCCGTGCCTGTGGTTCAACGGTCAGGCAGAGGAAGCCACGAACTTCTACGTGTCGGTGTTTCCCAACTCCGAGGTGCTCGAGGTCACCCGGTACACCGAGGTGGGGCCGGGCGAGCCGGGTTCCGTCGTGACAATCTTGTTCAGGATCAACGGCCAGGAGTTCCTGGCGCTCAACGGCGGGCCGGAGTTCACGTTCAACGAGGCTGTTTCGTTCATTATCGACTGTGCATCGCAGGAAGAGGTCGACTACTACTGGGAGAAGCTAACCGCGGATGGCGGCGAGCCGGGTCCTTGTGGCTGGTTGAAGGACAAGTTCGGGGTGTCCTGGCAGGTCGTCCCGTCGATCCTGAACGAGTACCTCCAGGATAAGGACCGCGAGCGGGCGAACCGCGTGATGTCGACGATGCTCAAGATGTCGAAGCTCGACATCGCCGAGCTTCAGCGCGCCTACGAGGGCCGATAGGCAAGGGGCCGCGTAGGGTCCACCCGCCGCACGGCTCGTTCACCGCACGCGCCGAGGGCAGGGCCGCACAGTCCGAGACCGCCCGTGATCGGACAGGCCATTGCGGCCTCGTTCGGCGGCACGCGAGGGACGGCAGGCGGTTCCGGCTGCTTCCAGACAACAAGACGGCGACCCATCCGGGTCGCCGTCTCTGGGTTCTTGCGGCGGGAGCGACGGGATTCGAACCCGCGATCTCAGCCTTGACAGGGCTGCATGTTAGGCCACTACACCACGCCCCCACGCCGTTGGCCCATACTCTACCATGTTTTTCCCCGTCGTGCCCGCGCCTGTCGGGCATGGAGCGCCACAGAGCGAGCCGACGGTGCCGCCTCTGGTCCGAGCGCCTGGCTCGACCACACGTCGCGGCAAACAACACAGCGACCCGCGTGGGTCGCCGTGCGAGATGCTGTCTGGCGGAAGCGACGGGATTCGAACCCGCGATCTCAGCCTTGACAGGGCTGCATGTTAGGCCACTACACCACGCCTCCAAGCCAACCGGCGGGAATGGTACCACGGCTCTCCCGGGGGTGTCAAGAGAAATCGCCGTCCTGGCGCGGGAACGCGGGACCAGCACGACCCAGTACGTTGCGGACGCTCACGACGCAGCGGTCCGGGTTCGTCCGAGGAGGGCGAGGACGATGTTCGCCTCCTGTCGTCCGACTGCCCCGGAGACGACCAGCGCGCCCGCATAGGCGACGCAGGCTGCGATGGTTGCCGGGATCGCCCCGAGGCGCCAGGTGAGGAGAAGCACGGCACCCATCGCAACGGAGGCAAGTGCCGGCCGGAACGCAATGTCGGACCAGTTGAGCCGCCCGACGTAACGCCGCACCGCGACCCCGAGCGTGCCGAAGATGACGACTTCGGTAGCAACGGTCACCGCCGCCGCCCCGTAGATCCCGTACCGCGGCACCAGCAGGAGGTTGGCTCCCAGGTTGAACACCACCGCAGCGGCGAAGGCCCCGGTGATCGACCGCTGGCGGTCCACCGCGATCAGGACGTATTGGGTTACGCCATTGACATAACTTAACGGCAGGAACCAGATGAGGACGCGCAGCGCGCTGGCGGAGTCGGGGAGGAACTCAGCGCCGCCGAGGATGTCGATCAGGAGCGGCGCCAGCGCGACCGTGCCGAGCGTCATCGGCCAGGCGATGATCAGCATGAACTTGATCGCGAGCCGGTAGCTGTCGATCAGTCGCGTCTGATCGGACGTGGCGTAGCGCGACAAGATCGGGAAGACGGCGAGGGTGAAGTAGGTCGGAACCAGGAGGACCGTGTTGATGAACTTGTAGGCGGCGTCATAGACACCGAGCGCGTGGTCGCCGCGGGTCGCCTGGATGATGAACACGTCGGCCCGGAAGAACAGGTTTACCAGGAGCGAGTTCAACAAGAGCGGCCAGGAGAGCGTGATCAACCAGCGTGCTTCGGTTCGGGTGAGCCGCCACTCAGGCCGCACACCGAGGTGTCGCAGCGCAACGTGGTAGGCGAGCGTGGACACGGTGGTCGTCACCAACGCCACGAGCGCAAGGCCGACGACACCGAAGCCTGCTACCAAGGCCGCCAGCCCGAGGCAGAAGCGGAAGAGGTTTGTGGCGACATTGAGGGCGGCGGGCAGCTCCATTCGCTCATGGGCGTTGAAGATTGAGTTGATCGCCTCGGTGTAACTGCCGGGGACGAGCGAGAGGGTCAGCAGGCCGATGGCGACGGCGCTCGCGCGCGAGAGGTCGAACAGGTGCGTGCCCCCGACGGTGTAGGTGGCAACCGGGGGAACCAAGGCGACCAGCACGACGATACGGAGTAGTGTGCTGGCCCCAAGCAGGCGCCCGGCACGATCGGGTTCACGCGCCGCTTCGCGCGTGACCAGAACGCTGAGGCCGAAGTCAGAGATCGTCTTGAGGTACAGCCACGCCACGACCGCGACCGCGTACTGCCCATTGGCCGTGGCACCGAGGAGGCGGAGCACGAAGGCCGCGAAGACCAGGTCCACCGCGCGGTTGGCGAGCTGCCCGACAATCGGGGCGGCGCTGTTCTTGGCTAATCGCTGCACGGTGTTTCCGGAGATGCGGTCGATGCCGGGGATGCCGACCCGCGCGAGCGCGAAGAGCAGGGTCGCAAAGAGGGCGGCACCCGCCAGGAGTGCCGCCGAGGTATAGGGCCAGTCTACGAGCGCGTCGGTCATCGTGCGGCGTAGATCTCCTGTTGCCTACCGGCCGGACGAAACGCGGTAGACGATGGCGAGCGCGACCGTTGCCATCATGCAGGCGAGCAGCAGGTAGGCGATGACGGCGATCAAGATGATGGATCGACTCGCGCTGCTGCTTGGGCGGCGCGGCTCAGACGGCGCCGGCTCGTTGTTGGGCGGTTCGGGCAACTGCTCGTTCACCGCTCTGCCCTCACTCGTCGGTACAGCGCCAGGTGCGCATCGGCGGCAGCCTCCCAGGTGAACTGTGCCGCCCGCTCGCGGCCGCGGCGCACGAGCTCATCGCGCAAGGCGTCATCTTCCAGCACGCGACACATCTGTTCCGCAAGCTTGTCCGCGTCGCCCGCCGGTACCAGCAGGGCGGCATCGCCCGCGACCTCGGCAAGGGCACCGTGGTCGCTAGTAATCACCGCAGCCCCGCTCGCCATCGCCTCGACCACGGGGAGGCCGAACCCCTCATACCACGAAGGATAGACGAGCGCGGTGCTCCCGGCGTAGAGGCCGGGGAGCAGCCGGTCGTCGATGCGAGAAAGTAGGCGGACCGGTAGTTTGCGCGCGGCCGCGTCGATGTCAGCCACGATGGGATCGGCCAGCCAGCCATGCCGCCCGACGATGAGTAACGACACCTCGGGATGGGCCGCATACACCTTCTCGAATGCCGTGAGGATTGTGCGATGGTTCTTCCGTGGCTCGATGGTGCCGACCGTGAGGAAGTACGGGCGCCGAACTTCGAGCTGGGCATGGACGCGATGGATTTCATCGGGTGCCGGAGGCTGGAAGCGAGGATCCACCCCGTTGGGGATGACGGTGATGCGCTCGCGCGGCGCGCTGTAGTGCTCGACCAGGTCGGCCGCGGTCGTCTCTGAGACTGCAATGATCCCCGCGGCTCGCTCGAGTGCGCGGGGCACCGCCTGCATCAGGTAACGGCGGAGGGCAGGGTGAGCGTATTCGGGTGTGACGATGTAGCTGAGATCGTGGATCGTGACGACCGCCGGCGCGCTGGTCGGCGGGATGACGAAGTCGGGGCCGTGGACGACGTCGACGGAGCCGATCAGGTGCTCAAGCCGGACCGGGGCGTGGAGCCGGTGCCACGCGCCCGTTAGCACGCGCTCCGGCAGGGGCACCCTCCGGAGCTGCACACGACCGTTATCCCACGAAGGCGGATCTTCCGGCTCGGCATCCCGCGCATACCACAGAACCAGTTCTTCGTCATCCCCGAGGCGCTGCGCGACGGCGCTGACGAGGCTCCGCGTGTAGCGTCCGATTCCCGCTCCCTGCCGGATGGCAGGGGTATAGTCAATCGCGATCCTCATACCTGCCTCACCGCCATCGCCAGCGGGTGATGAGATAGAGAACCGCCCCGACGGCGATGACGCTCCAGTACGCCACGACCCGGTCGAGGAGTGCCACCGACGCGGCGGTTTGGTGGAACACCCCGAAGAGGGTCAGCGCACCCACGATACCCAACTCGACAAATCCCAGGCCAGCGGGAGTGACCGGGACGACGGTCAGAAGGCTGGCGAGCAGCGCGACGAACAGGGCGGCAGCGATCGACACGCCCGCACCGACCGCCATGCTGACGAAGTAGAGGCGAACCCCCTCCAGCAGCCAGATGATCGCCGTGAGACCGAGCACCGTGGGGACGCTCCCGAACGAGCCGATTACCCCCTCTTCGATACGGACGTAGTGGTGCCGGAGGCGGGTGGGCACCAGGGCGCGCAGCCGATGACGGAAGCGCACGATGAACAGGAGTCCGGCGACCATGAGCACCGCCAACCCCGCAGCGAAGAACATCCACGACGTGATGGTGCGTGGGAGGTGGCGTCCAAACACGACGAAGCCGGACCCCACCAGGAGCGCGGCCAGTGTTGCCAGGTCGACCAACCGTTCGGCGAAGATCGTCCCGAGCGCGCCGCTGAACGACGTGCGCGCCCGCTGTTTGAGCAGGAACCCGCGGTAGGCATCGCCGAGCTTGGCCGGCACGATGCAGTTGGCGAACCATGAGAGGACGAAGATCGCGCTGAGACCGGGTAGCCCCGGCAGTGATTCGCCGTCCGGCGGGCGGATCTCCGCGCTTTCCAGCAGCGAGCGCCAGCGCGCCGCGCGGAAGCCGAAGGCACCGTAGTACGACGCGAACGCAAGCCCGAGGTAGAGCGGGTTTGCGTGCCGCATCTCGCTCAGGACCGCGCGAAGATCGAGGTCGAAGCGGGTGAGCATGAAGGCGACGATGGCGGCGGCGAGTCCGAACGAGATGAGTGTCTGCGGGCGGAGTACCCGCCGGAGCAGCGAATCGTCGCTCCAGCCGTTGTCGTCGGGCGGTATGGCGTCCCTGGGAGTGGCGCCGTTAGAGTCGGCGGCCGGTGTCGGGGCGGGTACGTGCTCCGAGTGTGTCTCATCGAGTCGTGGTGTTGTCCTCACGCGCTGTTCGTTCCCTCTTCCGCCTGCGCGACGCCGCTCCAAGGTGGATTGTAGAGGGCGAGCACGGCGAGCGCCCAGATTGCGGCGAGTTGAATGCCGAGGCTCAGGACATGCAGGTTCTCCACGACATTGTGCACCATCAGGGCCACCGTCACGCCGACCGCGCCCAGCCCGACCGCCCGGCTCAAGGCATCACGCGTTGTCCGGGCCGCCCTCAGCGCGACCGCCAGAGCGGTCCCGATGAGCCACAGGTATACGGCAAGGCCGAGCGTGCCAGTTTCTGCGGCGGCTTGGATGTAGTAGTTGTGCGCGTGGCCCGCGGAGGTGGGAAATCCGGGATGGACCTGGAAGTCGCGGAAACGACCGTTGAAATTCCCGACGCCGACACCGAGCAGCGGTTCGGCTTGGAACATGGCGATCCCGGTTTGCCAGTGCGCCATACGCTCCACGGCCGCGAAGTTCTCCGGCGTCACGATAACCTGGCGCGCGTCGAAGAGCCGGACCTGGCTCACAAGCTGCTCGTAGCGTTCCTGCACCGCCTCGGGCGCGTAGCGCATGCCCCCCGTGAGCAGCACCACGGCCACGACGCCGGCGACGGCAACGCGGGCGATCGGCAGTCCTCTTGCCGACACGAGCAGCATCGCGAGGAGCCCGGCCGCGGTGCCCAGCCACGCGCCACGGGAAAAGCTGAGGACGATGCCGACCAAACCGGCCAGCGCACACACGGCCATCCAGAGGGTGAACCCGGTCCACCAAATGACGCCCGCGCGTTCGGCGCGACTCGCCACCATCCCGTGCAGCCGGGTCTTTCGGTACGCGCGGAGTTGCTCAACGATTTGACCAAACCCCCACCCAGCCAATGCCAGCAGCAGGGGCGCGCTCAGCTCCAGGTAGGCGGCGTAGGTGTTCGGCTTACCGAAGCTGCCGTAGGCGCGGGACAGCCCGCCACCCGCGGCGAAACTCGCGGGGCCCAGCTCGAGGAGTGACTGGATCACCCCCGAGGTCGCCTGCCACAGCACTCCCGCGCCGATGGCAATCGGGATGGCCAGTGCCGCCCGCCGCGAGCGCACCACGTACAGGACCAGCACGAAGGCAAAGAGCGGTGTCGACCAGCGGTAGATTTCGGCAATGCCAGGGCGGAGGAACTGGGCGTCATGCAGCGACGCCACCATCACCAGCAGGTACGCGCAGTACGGCACCAGGATGCTCGACCACCGGATGGTTTCGCGCCGGGTGACCAGGTGAACGGCGAGCGCACCCACGGCCGCGCCTAGTGCGACCTTGGTAGCCGTCCATTCGACCCCGCCTGCACTGACGGCCCCCGTTGCCTGCACGGGGACCGACGCGACGAGGAAGACCGCCGCTGCGGCGGGGACGAGCAGGTAGAACAGTCCGGCGGCGACCGCCGGGATGGCCAGCAGGTCGAACGGTCGAGGCAGTATCAGGATAGCCAGAACAGCCGCGACGGCGAGCGCCCAGCCGAACAGCGTTGGGGCTGGCAGGCTGGGCAGCGGCTTAGCCGTCGAGAATCGCACGTGGATCCTGCCCTACGTAGCGACGGAAATAGGCGATCGTCTCCCGCAGGCCGTCATGGATCGGGATCGTCGGTTCCCAGCCTAGCAGGGTGCGCGCCCGGGTGATGTCAGGGCAGCGGCGCTCCGGGTCGTCTGGCCGGCGCTCCAGAAACTCGACGTCGGACGGGGAGTCGCACAGATCCAGGATGATCTGCGCCAGCTCCAGCACCGTCCGCTCGTCCGGATTCCCGAGGTTGATGACCTTCCCGCGCGCCTCGTCGCGATCCATCGCCAGGATCAGGCCGCGGACGAGGTCGCTGACGTAGCAAAGTGAGCGGGTCTGAGACCCGTCACCGAAGATCGGGAGCGGCTCGCCCCGCAGGGCGCGCATGATGAAGTTGGGCACCACGCGGCCATCCTGCGGGTCGTTGCGTGGTCCGTACGTGTTGAAGATGCGAACGATGCGAGCGTCCAGGTCGTAGCGGCGGATGAACTCCATGGTGATCGACTCGCCGAACCGCTTGCTCTCGTCGTAGCAACTGCGCGGCCCGATCGGATTGACGTTGCCCCAGTACGTTTCCGGCTGCGGGTGGACCAGCGGATCTCCATAGGCTTCCGACGTCGAGGTGAAGAGCAAACGTGCGCCGCTGCGTTGCGCGAGGCGGAGCAGGTTCAGCGTCCCGACCGAATTCACCAGGTGGGTCTCGATCGGGTGGCGCATGTAGCCCTCGGGGCTGGCCGGGCTTGCCAGGTGATAGATCTGGTCGGCCTCGATGTCGAGTGGCTCGATGACATCGTGCTCGATCAACGTGAATCGGGGATGCTCGAGCAGGTGGGCGACGTTTGCACGGCGGCCGGTAATGAAGTTGTCGACGGCGATGACTTCATGGCCGGCGGCCAGGAGCGCGTCACAGAGATGGGACCCGATGAAGCCAGCGCCACCGGTAACGAGTATCCGCACGCGATGCCTCCTTAGCCGGAATCACCGCCGGTTCGTCCGACCTCAAGGTCGATGATCGCAGTCACGAGCCAAAAGGCTAGCGCCAGACCAGGAAGGAAGTAGCCGTTGTCAACCAGCCCGTGGGTAGCGCCGGCAACGAGTGCGCCCAGAGCACCAAGTCCGAGCCGGGTCTGCTGGCCGACGATGCGGTGAACTCGGCGGACGAGCACCACGACGTAGGCTGCGGCTACGCCAAGGCCCATTATACCGAGCCGCAGCCAGAGGTCGAGGACAATGTTGTGAGGGTGTGAGGTGAAACGCTCCGGCCAGGCTTCGGGCAACACGTAGCGCGGGGCGTACTGGTAGAGGAACTGATCCAGCCCGACCCCGGTGATGGGGTGGTCGCGGATCATCGCCAGCGACGACTGCCAGATCGCGAGCCGCAGCGAGCCGCTGCCGCCGGAGAAGAGGCTGAGGATCCGATCGCCGGCCACCAGGACCAGGACGCCGCCTAACACGACGGCGCCGATCGCCAGTGCTCCGGCCAGGCGACGACGCCCGGCTAGCCAGGCGACGACGAGCAGGCCGGCGCCCGCCCCCAGGTAGGCACCGCGGGAGAAGGTGAGCAGCAGTCCCCCCGCACAGACCGCGGCCAGCGCCAGCCAGCGGGCATCCACGCGCGACCGGAAGGCGATGCCGAGCGCAGCGGCGAAGGGGACGACACGCTCCAGGTAGAGGCCGAGCGCGTTGGGATGCGGGAAGGTACCGCTGATGCGCACGACCCCCTCGACGGCCAGCCCGCTTCCGCTCAGTCCGTCCACGGCTGCGGAGACGGCGGCGAGTGCCGCCGCGCCGGCAAACAGCCAGGCGACGAGCCACCTGTCGGCGCGGTCCGTGAGGTACCAGCGAAGGAGGAAGGCAAACAGCACCGGTTCGAGGATGACCCAGCGATACTCCCGCAGGCTCTCGGCACGGTGGCTCGGATCAGCGACGGTGAACAGCGACAGAGTGCCGACCACCACGAGCGCGATCGCCACCGGACCGAAGCCGCTAAAGGCGAGGGTCCTAGCACGTCCCAGAGCCTCTTGCGCGACGGAGAAGCCGCCGCGGAGCAGGGTTTTGCCGGCACGCAGCGCGATACCCCCACAGGCCGTGGCAAGCAAGACCTCGGCGGGGTTGAACCGCAGCGACCCGAACGGAATGGGCATTTCGATCAGCGCCAGGGACGCCGCGATCGCGGCGAGCACGCCGGGAGGATCAAGCGCGGCGATGCCGATGGCAAGCAAGAGGAGCGCGGCCACGACCGGCAGCGGCGGCTCGATGTAGAGGGAGGCGACGGCCAGCATGACCGCAGCGCTCGCGCCCCAGGTAGGGATCGGGAGCCTTCTCTCGGCCGCTTGACCTACCTCCGACGCCCGGGTGACCTTCACCGGCGACCTCCGGGTTGAGATTCCGTCAGAGAGGTAGGTGCCCAACCGAGCCGGTAGACCGCCTCCCAGGCAAGCCCGCGAAGCGCCACCACGAGGAGCAACAGCACCCCACCGTAGAACAGCGCGAAGGCCCAGGGGAAGGGGGTCTGCGCTTCAACGATGATGGCGGAGATCGCAAGTTGTCCCTGTGACCCGTTCGTGATGATCAGGTCGTGCTCGCCGTGCGCCAACCCGCTGGCGATCACGATGTCGCGATCCGCCGCCTTGCTTGCTCGCAGCCGCACGAAGCTGCCGAGTTCGTCCTGTTCCAGATCCGGCACCGGCTCGCCGTCCACCGTGATGTAGGCGCGGCTCGACTCGGGGCCGACGCGCGCGGTCAGCAGCACCTGCGTGCCGTGGACGCGCAGGCGGGCGACGGCGCCGGGCTGATCGGTGACGACGCTGGTGACATCGCCGAGTGGCTGGGTGTACCAGTCGCCGACGAGCTCGACCGGGGCGTCGACGACATGGTGCTGCCCCGGCGCGAGAATTCCCTCGCGCGCCGCGCGTTCGGGCCCTGGTACCCGGATCGAGGGGAGTGTCGCTTCCAGGTGGATACCCCAGAGGAGCGCGAGGAGCAGCACGGGCACGGCCGCAGCCAGCCGTCTGGCGGTTAGGCCCGGTCGGGGACGCCGCGGTGGGAAGTCGCGCGTCGGTTGAGCGTCGTCAGCGTAGTCGATCATCGTGTGCGTCGTCTCATCAAAATGATGGCGGCGGCGACTCCCGCGAGCCCCGCGAGCGCGTACGCGCCGAACTGAGTATAGGTCCGGCGGTACGCGACGGCGATGCCGTCGATCGCCAGCTCCGAGGCAGAGCCGAGGGTGAGCCGCACCCGATGCTCGGCCTGCGGTCGGTCACTGTCGAGTCCGGAGACGATCGGGACCTCGCGCGCACCCACTGGGAGGGAGCTCAGGTCGATGTAGGCGCGGCCGGCGCTGTCACGCTGGATGCCGGTTCCGGACGCCGGACGGCCGTCGACCTCCACGTACAGGCGCCCGCGGGGTGCAACGGGCGGGAGCAGAAGCGTCACCTCCGAGCCGTAGAACCGTAGCTCGATCGCCGCGCCGGGTTGGTCCGACCGGATGTACTGACCCCCCATGGCGCGGGAATCGCTGACCCGCGGCCAGGTGCCAAAGGCGATGATCGGCGCCTCCATTTCTCCGTAGACCCCGGGCAGGGCGAGCTGCCGGGCGGTGGCGTCGCGTTGAACGGTCAAGTAGGCCAGGCGCGGGGTGAACTCGACGTCGACAAGTCGGAAGTAGTAGAGCGGATCGCTCGGCGGGATGTTCCCGATCTGGCGGAAGTACCAGATGCTGACCGTCCCGACCCACGGGAGATGCTCGCGCATCCAGGCGATGCCCTCGGGGGTCCAGGCGGCCTGCTGCTCCTCGGTCACCCGCCGCCAGACGAGCCGGTCCGCATCCATCGTTTCCGGTGCCGCATTCCACCCGTACTCGTTGAGCCAGACCGCCTTGTGCTCGTCACCGAACTCGACCATGACCTCCCGTAGGAGCTCGATCCGGCGGACGTTGATCTGGTCGGGATCCGGTTCCGCCGTTGGAGGCTGGTCGAGGCCGTAGGCCGAAGCGGACATGATGTCGAAGTAGGCGCCCGCGCCGAGGCGGTAGAGCTCCCGCCAATAGTCCAGCTCGGGCATGGCGCGTTCGGAATGCTCGGTCGTCATCGCCATCGGCGCGCTGAGGATCACCACGTTGGGGTCCACCGCCTTCGCACGGCGGTACGCCGCTTCGAGGAGCCGGGCGTAACCGGCCGGGTCAACCTTGCCGCCCCATTCGACCGCCAGGTTGGGCTCGTTCCAGATCTGGATGAACTGGACCCGGCCGCGGTAGCGCTCGACGAAGGCCGCGACGAAGTTGGCGAAGTCCTCGGGGTCCGAGGGCGGAGTATTCGGCGTCGTGCCGGGGGGACGGGCCCACTCGGGGGTGTGGTCGAGCCGGGCGATGATGCGGACGCCGTAGCGCTCGGCGAGCGCGACGATCTCGTCGTACTTCTTCCAGGCGTCTTGCTGCCACTTCTGGTCCCAGTGGCTGCCGCGGGCGGGCTCGATCTCACTCCAGAGGAACCCCTGCTTGATCCACCCGATGCCCGCCGCCGCGATCATCTCCATCGTCTTTTCGCGCTTCCACGGCTCGACATCGTCGGCGAGAAAGGTGTTGACGCCGTAGGGATTGACCTGAGCGAAGGTCATCGTCTGGATCGGCGTCGGTCGCTCCTGGGTTATCGCCCAGGGTGCTCGAACGGAGAGGTTCCAGGTCTCCAGACCGACACTGGCGATCAGGAGAACGAGCGCGGTGATCGTGCCGGCGCAGGACCGGCGTGTGGTTCGATCGTCGGCCCGGATGTCGTGCTGTGGGGCTGCCGTGTGGCTCATGTGCCTCGCGTCCCAGGTCGCCGAGCACGCGCGGGCTGACCACGCATTCCCTGGCACCGGGCCGCCCCGGCACGGCTCGGAGTGGCGGCAGACGCGCGCCCGATTATAGCAGTCGCTCCCGGCGCGGACGGCACGAGGCCTCCAAATGGCGGGTACAATGGCCGCGCGACCGGACCTGACTGAGGAGGAGGGCGCCATGGTGGATGAGCCGCGTGCGGTGATCGGGGTGATCGGCGGGAGCGGGCTCTATCAGATGCCCGATCTCACCGACGTGCAGGAGGTAGAGGTCGATACGCCCTTCGGTCCGCCGAGCGCTCCGCTGGCGATCGGAACGCTGGCGGGGGTGCGTGTCGCGTTCCTGCCGCGGCACGGGCGGCATCATCAGCTTCACCCGTCGCGAGTCCCGGCACGGGCCAACTTCTGGGCGCTGAAGGCAGTCGGCGTGCGCCGCGTCATCTCCGTGAGTGCCGTGGGCAGCCTGCGCGACGACATCCACCCGCTCGACCTCGTCGTGCCCGATCAGGTCGTGGATCGGACCGTCAATCGTCCTCGAACGTTCTTCGATACGGCTCCGGTGGTCCACGTGGAACTGGCCGACCCGTTCTGCCCGGAGGTGCGCGCGGCGCTGGTGACGGCTGCCAAGGCGGTTGCGAATCGGGTACACGATGGCGGTACCTACCTCTGCATCGAAGGGCCGCAGTTCTCGACCCGCGCGGAGTCGGAACTGCACCGGCGATGGGGCATGGATCTGGTCGGCATGACGGCGATGCCGGAGGTCCGCCTGGCGCGCGAGGCGGAATTGTGCTTCGGGATCCTGGCGTTGGTGACCGACTACGACGTCTGGCACGAGAGTGCCGAGGATGTCAGCGTGGCGCAGGTGATCCAGAACCTGCACCGGAACGTTGAGACGGCGCAGGAGGTCTTGCGCGCCGTCATCCCCTCGCTTGCAACGGAACCCGCGTGCACGTGCGGCACTGCGCTGCAGCACGCGATTGCGACGGCTCCGGAAGCGGTCCCTCGGGAGACGCGGCAACGCCTCTCGCTGCTCCTCGGCCGGTACCTCCCAGTTGAGCCGACCGGTTGACCGGATGCCGCAGCGTGTAAGATTCCCGGCTGCAGCCACCCGAGCCCGGTGGTGGGGGTGGCGTCGGTCAATCTGACGGGAAGGATTGTGCCGCGTGCTGGCGGCATTGCGCCGATTCCGCTTCACCGAGTTTCAGTTGCTCGTCGTGCCGTCCTTGATGGCCATCGTCGGGCTGCTGACCATCTTCTTGACTCGGACGGGCACCGTCGAGTGGACCTGGCGAGACATCTGGGTCAGCCTTGCCTACGTGGCGATGCTGATCGGTATCAGCGCCTGGCTCAGCATCTCCGGCTTCAAAGGGGATCAGGTCCTCTTCCCGATCGTGGCAATGCTCGCCGGGCTTGGGTTGCTCATGACCCAGCGCCTGCAACCGGTCCTGGAGGCCAGGGGAGCCGCCTGGGCTCGCCTCCCGGAGCGTCAGTTGATTTACCTGGCGATGGGGCTGGTGCTGTTCTGGGGCATGATGACCTTCGTCCGCCAGCTCGACTGGCTGCGGCGGTATAAGTACACCTGGGCCTTCGCCGGCGTGCTGTTGATGGTGATCACCTTCATGTTCGGCCAGGAGATCAACGGCGCGCGGCAATGGCTCGACTTGGGGATCGTCACGATCCAACCGGACGAGATCGTCAAGCTCATCCTCGTCGTCTTCCTGGCGGCCTATCTCGACGACCACCGGGCAGCGATCAACACCGTCTGGCGCGTCGGACCGCTGAACTTGCCGCCGATCCCGTACCTGCTGCCGATGGTGCTGATGTGGCTTATCGCCGTGGGGACCGTGGTGCTTCAGAACAACCTCGGCAGTGCCTTGCTCTTCTTCGGGATCTTCCTCGTCATGCTCTACGTCGCCACGGGGCGGACGCTCTACGTCGTCGTTGGGTCCGCGTCGTTTGCTGCGGCGGTCTACGTCGCCTACCAGCTCTTCGGCCGGATCGCCGACCGGGTGCAGAACTGGATCAATCCGTGGGTGGATCCCTGGGGCACGGGTCTGCAGCCGATCCAATCGGACTACGCGATGGCCGCCGGGGGCCTGTTCGGGACAGGTCTCGGGCACGGGTATCCCCAGTTCATCCCCGTCGTTGAAACCGACTACATCTTCGCCGTCATTGGGGAGGAGCTGGGCCTCCTCGGGACGATCGGCGTCCTCTGCCTGTACCTGCTGCTGATTGGGCGTGGCTACCTCATCGCGCTCCGGGCAGAGGACGGGTTTGCCCGGCTCCTGGCGACCGGACTGACGACAATCATTGCGCTCCAGACGCTCATCATCGTCGGCGGTGTGGTCCGCCTGATCCCGCTGACGGGTGTGACCTTGCCGTTCATCAGCGCGGGGGGTAGCTCGCTCCTCGCCAACTTCATCATCGTCGCTTTGCTGCTACGCACCAGCGACCCTGAGTGGAGGCGAGGATGAGGCTGTTCGTCCGTGCCGTGGCGCTGGTCGCCGCGGCGCTCGTGGTTGGCTACGGGTTCTTCGTGCTCGACCAGGAACAGCAGGTCGAGTGGCTCGGGGTGGTCGCGGTCGCCTTCTTCCTCCTGGTGCTTGCGCTCTGGCCATCGTTCCCGGCTGGTGGGGGAAACAGCTTCGAGCGGTCGTTGACGCGGACGGCGTCGGTGGTGTTCGCTGTCTTCGTTCTCGTCAGCGTCCAGTTGGTGCATCTCCAGGTGGTCGATGCCGACGAGATCGGTTCGCGGACCATGCCGACAGCAGAGGGCACGGTCATGGACCCGCGACAGGCGATCGTGTCGGCTCGGGTGGCGCGCGGTCGCATCCTTGCGGCCGGGGGAGAGCCGATCGCGGACACGGTGATCAATCCGGATGGGACGTGGCGGCGGGAATACGGGGATCCCGCGGCCACCTACCTGGCCGGCTTCTACTCGCCCCTCGCGTACGGCTTGAGCGGCCTGGAGCAGACCTACAACGCCTATCTCCGGGGTGAGGAGGGGGGCAACCCGTTCACCGAGTGGCTGGACGGCATCCTGCACCGCGAGCGCCGCGGCTACGACCTCGAGTTGTCGATCGATCTCGACCTCCAGCGCCGGGCCCACGAGCTGCTGGGCGATCAGGCAGGTGCCGTCGTGTTGATGGATGCCAAGACGGGCGCCGTGCTCGCGATGGCGGGCTCACCAACCTACGACCCGGCCCGCCTGTACACCAACGCCGGGCCGGATTCCGACGCCCAGATCCAAGCGGCTGAGGCGTACTGGGCGGAACTGACGCAGCCGGGCAGCTCCGCGCTCTTGACGCGCCCCACGCAGGGCCTCTACGCGCCCGGCTCGGTCTTTAAGACCGTGACCGCAGCAGCGGCGATCGAGACGGGCGTGGCGGCGCCAGATACCGTCTACCGCGACGAAGGTGCGCTGACCGTCGACGGACGGGTCATCCCTGAAGAGAACCGCCCCGACCCCAACCGGGTCAGCTACACCCTCGATGAAGCGTATGCCTGGTCGCTCAACGTCGTGTACGCGCAGGTCGGGCTTCAGCTCGGAGCGGAGCGGCTGAAGCAGTACGCGACGCGCTTCGGGTTCGAGCAGGAGATCCCGTTTGACCTCCCGGTGGCGGTGAGCCAGATCTCGCAGGACGAGGGGTTCCTCAACAACCGCGCGGCGCTGGCCGACACGGCATTCGGACAGGGGCAGCTTTTCGTCACGCCGCTGCAGATGGCGCTCGTCGCCGACGCGGTGGCCAACGGCGGCGAGATGATGCGGCCGTACCTCGTCCAGCGGGTCAGCACGTACGACGGCAAGACGCTCCAGACCCGTTCGCCGGAGGTCTGGAAGCGCGCGATCTCCGAGGACACCGCCGCCGTCCTGCGGGACATGATGGTGCATTCGGTACAGAACGGCTGGGCGAGTGATGCCGCGATCCCGGGCTACCTCGTGGGCGGCAAGACGGGGACGGCTGAAGCGGGCGGTGGCGAGCCGCATGGCTGGTTTATCGGCTTCGCGGGCAAGCAGGAGCCCGAGTACGTGGTCGCGGTCATCGTCGAGCACGGCGGCGTCGGCGGAACCTCGGCGCTTCCGATCGGCCGCGAGATGCTCCGGGCGGCCCTCGAGCGGTCGGGCGAGTAGTCGCCAATCGGTTCCTTCTGACCAACCGGGAACGGCCAAATCTGCGCTCCCTACGGGCCTATCGGGGCCTCCCCGACGGGCCCGATTTTGGTATGCAGACAATGATCCTGGTATAATTGGCAAGTGCGGCAGGCTTGGGAGGTCGGGGAGTGAATATCAGCCGATCGGTGTTTGAACGTCTCGTCGTTCAGGCGCTCGATGACCTTCCGGAAGAGTTCCTGGCCGCCCTGGACAACGTCGATGTCGTGATCGAGCGCGAGCCAACCCGAGAGCAGCGCCTGGCGGCGGGGGTCGGTGGAGGAACCCTGTTCGGGCTCTACGAAGGCGTACCGCAGACCGAGCGCGAGGGGTACGGGTTCGTTCTGCCGGACAAGATCACGATCTTCCAGGGACCCATCACCCGCTACGCCCGCACGCACGCCGAGGTTCGGGAGATCGTGCGGGATACCGTGATCCACGAGCTTGCCCACCACTTTGGCATCTCCGATGAGCGGCTCCGCGAACTGGGCCGCTACTGAGGAGGAGACGGAGCCCACGTGCAGAGTCAACGGCGACCGAGCGAGGCGGACAACCAGAAGCTGCCGGGCATCATCGACACGTTCGGCGAGGCATTCGCTCTGGTCGTCCAGCGCCCATACTTGGCGCTCGTGCCGGTGCTCCTCGATCTCTACCTCTGGCTCGGTGTGAGTCTCTCCGTAAAGCCCTTGGCCGACGAGGTGGAGCGGTGGCTTCGTTCACTTCCCGACGTCAACGCTGAGGCGGTCGATCAGGTCGTGCGATTCGGGGAGAGCTTCGACCTCGTCTCTCTGCTCGGTGTGAGCATTCCGACGCTGGTCGGCCAGCTCGGTCACAGTGCCGTCGCGGCGGTCGGTAACCACCTGTGGCTGACGGATCTGCCGTGGTGGTCGATTCCACCGCTGGCGGCTGCGCTGGTGGTCGCCGGGCTGATCGTCGGCACGCTCTACCTCACCGGCGTGGCGTACGTGGTACGGGCGCAGCCCTTCAATAGGCGGTTCTGGCGGGATGCGGGCCGTAACGCCATGCGGATGCTTGGGTTCGTGGTCATCACGATCCTCGGCGCAATGCTGCTGATCTTGCCGGTCATCTTCACCAGCGTGGTGCTGATGGTGATCGGGATCAATGCGGTGCCGCTCCTGGTTCTGCTGGCGTGGTCCGCAGGGATGTGGCTGTTCTTCCTGCTGTTCTTCGCGCAGTACGCCATCGTCGTCTCGGATGTTGGACCGCTGCGTGCCATCTACCTCAGCTACAACGTGGTTCGGCGGAATGTCTGGAGCGCGGCTGGATTCATCATCGTCTATTTCGTGATCAGTAACGGCGTGCCCGTGGCCCTCAACCTCCTCACCAGTTCGCCGGTGGGCGTGGTGCTGGCCATGGGCGGGAACGCCTTCATCGCAACCGGGGTCATCGCTGCGGCGATGCTCTTCTATCGGGACCGGGCGCGAGCGCTGGGCCAACCCGGTCCACTCTCTAATGCCCCGGCCGGCCCAGCGAGTTGAAAGGTCGTAGTTTCGTGGCAGAAGCACTTCTTTCCAAGTACGACGCGTCAAGCATCCAGGTGTTGGAAGGGCTGGAAGCCGTTCGACGTCGCCCCGGTATGTACATCGGGACGACCGACATCCGTGGCCTCCACCATCTCGTGTATGAGATCGTCGACAACAGCGTCGATGAGGCCCTGGCAGGGTACTGTGACCGGATCGACGTGACGATCCACGCCGACGGCGCGGTGACGGTCGTCGACAACGGCCGCGGCATTCCGGTGGATGTTCACCCGAAGCTGGGGAAGTCGGCGCTAGAGGTCATCATGACCGTGCTCCACGCCGGCGGGAAGTTCGGCGGCGGCGGATACAAGGTGTCCGGCGGCCTCCACGGCGTCGGCGCGTCGGTGGTCAATGCCCTGTCGGAGTGGGTCGTCGTCGAGGTGCGTAAGGACGGGAAACTGTACCGCCAGCGCTACGAGCGGGGGCGGCCGGTCACGCCGGTGGAGCAGGTCGGTGAGGTCGGGCCAGACGAGCACGGCACCAAGACGACGTTCAAGGCGGACGCCACGATCTTCGACTCGATCAACTACAACTTCGACACGCTGATGCAGCGCTTCCGGGAGATCGCCTACCTGACCAAGGGGCTCCAGATCACTTTCCGGGACGAGCGCACCGACCGCGAGATGTCCTTCTACTTCGACGGGGGGATCGTCTCGTTCGTGCGGCACCTCAATCGCCGAAGGCAGGTGCTCCAGCCGCGGCCGTTCGCCGTCTCGCGGGAAGTGAACGGCAACCTGATCGAGGTGGCGCTGCAGTACAACGACGGCGTGGCCGAGTCGACGTACACCTTTGCCAACAACATCAACACGATCGACGGTGGGACGCACCTCACCGGATTCAAGGCCGCGCTGACCCGGACGATCAACGACTACGCGCGGCGGGCCGGCTTCCTCAAGGAGACGGATGAAAACCTCAGCGGTGAGGACGTCCGCGAGGGGTTGACGGCCATCGTCAGCGTCAAGCTGCCCGAGCCACAGTTCGAAGGGCAGACCAAGGGGCGGCTCGGGAATGCCGAGGTGGCGGGCCAGGTCCAATCGGTGGTGAACGACGCGCTGGCAACCTACCTGAACGAGAACCCGCAAGCGGCCCGCCGCATCGTGGACAAGTGTGTGACCGCGGCGCGTGCCCGGGAGGCAGCCCGCAAGGCGCGCGAGCTGGTGCAGCGCAAGGGTGCACTCGACACGCTCAGCCTCCCGGGTAAGCTCGCCGACTGCCAGGAGCGTGATCCGGCGCGGGCCGAACTCTACATCGTCGAGGGTGATTCCGCAGGCGGTTCCGCCAAGCAGGGACGTGACCGGCGCTTCCAGGCGGTCCTGCCGCTGCGCGGGAAGATCCTGAACGTCGAGAAGGCGCGCCTGGACCGGATGCTCCAGAACGAGGAGATCCGTGCGCTCATCACGGCGCTCGGCACGTCGATCGGCGACCAGTTCGACGCGTCGAAGCTGCGCTATCACCGGATTATCCTGATGACCGACGCCGACGTCGACGGGGCGCACATCCGGACGCTGCTGCTGACCTTCTTCTTCCGCCATCTTGAGAGCCTGATCGTCGACGGGCGGCTGTTCATCGCCCAACCGCCGCTCTATCGCCTCCAGTCGGGCAAGGAGATCCACTACGTCTACTCCGATGCGCAGCGCGACGAGATCATCGCCGCGGGCGGCCCGAACAAGACGTGGGAGATCGTCCGATACAAGGGCCTGGGCGAGATGAACCCGGAGCAGCTCTGGGAAACGACGATGGACCCGGAGAACCGAACGCTGCTCCAGGTGACGCTGGAAGACGCCGTGCGGGCCGATGAGACCTTTGACATGCTGATGGGGAGCGCCGTGCCGCCGCGCCGCCGCTTCATCCAGATGCACGCGCGCGAAGTGCAGAACCTGGACGTTTGATCCGGAGCGGCTGGAGAGGGCCGGGACCATCTTGGAGAGAACCGCGACGTCGCGGGAGAACCTGCCGATCGCGTTGGACGCGTCGGGCGGTGATCGCGCTCCGGAGCAGCCGGTCGAGGGCGGCGTCCGGGCGGTGCGGGAATTGGGGATCCCGGTGGCGCTGGTCGGGCGCGCTGCGGAGGTCGAGCGTCTCGTCCGCGGTCTTGGCGGCCCGTTTCCCGGACTGACCATCATTGATGCCCCCGACGTCGTCACGATGGAAGACCAGGCGGTCGCAGCGGTGCGGCGCAAGAGCCGTGCGTCGATCGTGGTGGCCATCGAGGAAGTCAAAGAGGGGCGGGCATCGGCAGTCGTATCGGCCGGGCACTCGGGTGCGGTGGTCGCAGGGGCGCTCTTCGGTTTGGGTCGCCTGCCGGGGATCGACCGTCCGGCGATCGCGATACCATTCCCCAAGCTCACCGGTGGTTCCGTGCTGTTGCTGGACGCGGGAGCGGTGACGGACCCCCGACCCCAGCACCTGGTGCAGTATGCGCGCCTCGCCACGGCGTACCTGCGCTATGTTGACGGTGTGCCCGAGCCGCGGATCGGGCTGCTCAGCAACGGCGAGGAGGCGGGCAAGGGGAACACCCTGGTACGGGAGACTCACAGCCTGCTTGCGGCGGCTCCCGATATTCGTTTCGCTGGGAACATCGAAGCCAACGCGATCATCTCCGGGACAGTCGACGCCGTCGTCTGCGACGGCTTCACCGGGAATGTGCTGCTCAAGACCGCGGAGGGGACTGCGGCATTCGTACAATCCGCGCTGCGCGAGGCATTGACCGCCCGGTGGTATACCCGGATACCGGCGCTGCTGCTGCGCAGGAGGCTACGCCAGGTGGCCCGCAGCCTGGACTACCGGGCGTACGGCGGCGCGCCGCTCCTCGGGGTACGCGGCATCGTGATCATCGCGCACGGGAGGTCCGACAGCACCGCGATCAAGAATGCGGTGGCCGCGGCGCAGCGAGCCGCAGCCTCGGGCCTCGTCGATTCCCTCATGGGCGGAATGGTGGAACAAGACGCCCAGCGGGCGTAGCTCACACGCGCTTCTCGACTGCCGTACGTCGAGACGCGCGCACCAAGCCTGAGGGCCGTGGACGGCACTCTCACAGGTCAGTTTGGCGTTTAATCCAGGGATGCTGGGCGGAACTCCAGCGATCGAGCCCCGCCCAGATTCGTGATCGGGTGGGTTGAACTAGTCGGCAGCCGCGGCCTCGCCGCTCACCGCACGCTTCAACTGCGTCCCGGGCTTGAAGCTCGGGCTGCGGCGCGACGGGATGGTGATCCGCTCGCCGGTCTGCGGGTTGCGCCCCTCGCGCGCGCCCCGCTCGCTGATCCGGAAGGTGCCGAAGCCGGTGATGGCGACTTCATCACCCGACGCTAGCGCCTCGCGAATCGCCTCGAAGGTCGCGTTGACGACCGTGCTGACGTGGCTCTCCGGCTGCTGGACCTTCCGTGCCACCGCCTTGACGAGGTCGCTCTTCCTCATGAGTCGATCCCTCCCATCGTCGGCCGCGAGGGCCGTTGTGACGAAACGTCGCGTCCACTATAGCACATCTCGATGCTAGATCAAGGATTGTGGCGCGTATGTACGCTTATCGTCTCACCTGTACCGCGCAATTCACGTGCCCGGCGCTGTCTCGCGGCCTCGAAGAGGATCACGGTGCCCGCCATCGCCGCGTTGAGCGACTCCAGGCCACCCGCTAGTGGGATGCGCACGGTCGCGGTCGCAAACTCCCGCGCGGCCGGGGAAAGGCCGTCTGCTTCGCTGCCGATGATGACGCACGCCGGGGCGGTCCAGTCGATTGCGTCGTAGACGATATCGGCGTCGGCCGTCGCGGCAATGCGGGTGGCGATGCCGGCGATTCTTGGGTCCGGCGCCCGCCAGTCCAGGTGGGCGATCGGGAGGCGGAAGTGCGCGCCCATCCCGGCGCGGACGACTTTCGGCGCGAATGGGTCGGTTGTGCCCGCGGTCACGTACACGCCGTTCGCCCCGGCGCCCAGCGCCGCGCGCAGCAGCGTTCCCAGGTTCCCCGGGTCTCGAATTCCGTCGGCGATCAGGATCAGTGGCGCGGTGACTTTGTCGTGTGCGTTTTCACGCTCCCCGAGTTGCGGGAAGGGGAAGATGCCGACGACGCCCTGCGGTGTCTCGGTGTCGGCGATCGACCGGAGGAGGGCACTCGCCACCGGGACAACCCGTGCGCCGCGGGCACCAGCCTCCGCAGCAAGCTCCTGGAGAGCCGTGTGCTCCTTCTCCGCGTCGATGAAGAGAACCGACGGGGCTGCGCCCGCGTCGAGGGCGTCGGTGATGAGCCGTACCCCCTCAACAAGAAAAGCCCGCTCTGCGTAGCGGGCCTTCCGTCGCTGGAGCGATCGGGCGAGCTTCACCCATCGGTTCTGGCTGCTGGTGACCGTCGGTCCGAAGTCGGACATGGCCCAGGCGGCCCTTACAGCGCCTGCTTGGCCACCTCGACCAGCCGCCCGAAGGCAACGCTGTCGCGCACCGCCAGGTCGGCGAGCATCTTGCGGTCAACCTCGACGCCAGCCTTGTTGAGACCCTCGATGAAGCGGCCGTAGGGCAAACCGTGCTGGCGTGCACCGGCGTTGATGCGGACGATCCACAGCCGGCGCATGTCGCGCTTGCGGTTGCGGCGGTCGCGGTACTGGTTGGTCAGCGACCGCATGACCGCTTCATTGGCGGCCCTGAACCGGCGGCTCCGCGAGCCGCGGAAGCCCTTGGCCTGCTTGAGCACCTTCTTGTGGCTACGGCGCGCAACGGTGCCGCGCTTGACGCGAACCATTTCGTGTCCACTCCCTCGTCAGTCGGGCCGGGTTAGGAGCCGTACGGGAGCAGCCGGCGGAGCTGCTTGCGGCTGGCCGGAGCGACCTCGATCATCTTGTCGAACGCGCGCAGCCGGCGCTTCGCCTTCTTGCGGCGGAGATGGCTGCGCTCACCATGCATGCGCATGATCTTGCCGCCTGCGGTGATCTTGAAGCGGCGCTTGGTGCCGCTGTGGGTCTTCATCTTCGGCATTGCTGTGTCCTCGTGTCCTTCTCGCTCCCGTGGCGCAGCCTACTGCTCCGCGCCTGATCCTTCGTTCGCCTCGGGGCGCTCCGACTCGCCACGCTCCGGTGCGGGGGCCTTCGGGCTCAGCATCATCACCATGGTCCGGCCTTCCATATGCGGTGCCTGATCCACCACCGCGACCGGAGCCAGTTGCTCCGCCAGTCGATTGAGCAGACCCTCGCCGATGTCCTGGTGCGCGATCTCGCGCCCACGGAACAGCACGGAGATCTTCACCTTATCCCCGGACTGCAGGAACCGGTACGCTTGCCGGCCCTTGGTGGCGAGGTCATGGTCGTCGATCTTGGGCCGTAGCCGCACCTCTTTGACCACGACCGCCCGTTGCTTCTTGCGCGACTCCCGCTCGCGCCGGCTCTCTTCGTAGCGGAACTTGCCGTAGTCCATGAGCCGGCACACGGGCGGCGATGCGTTCGGCTGTACCTCGACCAAGTCGAGGCCCCGCTCACGCGCCATCTCGAGCGCGTCGCGCGTCCGCATGACACCGATATGCGTGCCGTCCTCGTCGATGAGGCGAACTTCCGGCACGCGGATCCGCTCGTTGGTTCGTACTGGTCTCGTCGTACTGATTGATGCCTCCCGTTGAACAATACAGAGCCGCAGCATCGACGACCGCGCGTGCTGCGGCAATCAGGCGAACCTCGCTCGAAATCTTAGCATAGCCGCGGCAAGGCGGTCAATTTGGCCGACTCGCCAGTTTCGGGTCGTCGGGGCGCTCGAAGATAACCACATCGCCCTGTTGGAAGACCCGCGACCAGCCAAGCTGCTCAAGCGCGGCCAAGCCGTCCTCCGGATAGGGCGGGCCGACCGTGCACCCAGGCTCATAGCCGTCGCGCTCGTGCGTACCCACGTAGATATAGCGCACACGGTATTGCTCCAGCAAGGCACGGGCCATCGGGCTGGTAGGGTCACGGTAGATGGTATTCACGTCTGCCTGCCGCTGCCCGATCTCGGCGAGCTCCTCCGGCCGTCCGCTGCGCCACTGGTACTCGTGGAAGTGCCAGCCGATCACCGTCGGGAGCCCCGTAGCCATCGATACTCGGTCATGCGGTAGCCCGGCCGCAACGCCGTAGGAGCAGCCCGGAGCCTCGAGTACCACGTCACCGGGCCGTGCATTCGCCGCCAGCCATGCGATCGCGGCTCCCTCAGCGGGCGACGTCGTGTCGATGTAGGCCAGACCGTCAATGCCTCGCCAGTCGCCGAAACCGTCGGTCCAGCGGTACGCGGACAGTGGCGGGTACAGTGCCGCGCCGAGCATGACGAGCGCCAGCAATGCGCCCGCAGCCCAGGTAGGCGCGCGGCCGAGGGCGTCGCGCAGGCGAGGCATGGCGAGGACGATCGCGGCGGCACCCGCAACCGCGAGGATCGCCCAGACCTGGAAGTACACCTTGAAGACGGTGTTCATCCGGTCGCCGAAGGCATCCTGCAGGAACGCGACTTCGGGTACGAGCACCAGTGCCCAACCAAACGCGAGGAGCGCCCCCGTCGCGCGCATCGTGGGCTCGGCCGGCGCCCGGCGCAGGAGCAGCAACAGGAGCGCCAGCGGAATCCCGATGAGCCAGAGCGCCGCGAAGCGTGCCAGGGTTCCGACCACCATGGCGACGGGCACGGCCGCCAGGAGCAGACCGCTCACAGGACGCCGCGACTGTGGGGTGAGGATCCAGAGGGCGGCGATCAGGAGCGCGGTAATCCCGAGGAAGAGGCCATAGATCGTTAGGAGCGCCGTCGCTGCGCTGCGTGGCCAGATGACGATTCCGACGGTTCGCACGAGCCGCCCGACGACGGGAAGGTCGGCGATCCAGGCAGGGATCGCATCCACGCTGGTCCCGATAGCGGGGGTGTAGCCGAGCGCGAACGGCAGCGCGGTGAGGAGCGCCGCGCCGACGAGGACGGCGAGCGCCACGAGTGCGGGGCGGAGCTGGCACCGGCCCGCCCCTAGGAGCAGCCCCCCGCACGTGAGCGCCAGGGCGGTTGGGAGATCCCAGGAGTTGATGGCGTAGAGTGCTCCGGCGACGATCCCGCTCGCCGCCAACGGGAAGAGGAGCGGTCGCAGTCCTCCACGAGCTCCTCCGCTCGCGCACAGGGAAAACAGCCCGACGGCGAGTCCGATCGTGGCGATGAAGAGTGGATAGGCCAGGACGTGCGGGTGGAGATCTCCCAGGACGAAGGAGAAAGCGGGAAACTCGTTGATCGTCGGTCGGGGCCCGCTGGACCCCGGCACGCCCTGGTCAACGATGACGCGCGATGCCTGCCATCCGACCCCGCTCCACCAGCCGGCGTCCAGCGTCGCTCGCGGGTTTCGAAGGAAGCGAAGCGGCGTCTCCAGGTTGCCGATGCCGACGAGCAGGAGCGCACCGAGGATCCCGCCCAGCCAGGCGGTGCCACGACCACCCGTGGCTTTGCCGAGGCGCGCAGCGCGAACGAGGTTGGCCGCGGTGCCGGCGGCGGCGACAGTGGCGTAGGCGAAGGTGGTCGCGAGGCTAAGAGTGAAGGCGACCCCAGGACCCGAGCCTGACAGCCGAGCGAGTGCCGCCATCAAGACATATCCCAGGTAGTAGTAGTTGATCGGCTGGCCGGCGAACCACGGGTCAGGCGGCGGCATGTCGGTCGCGCGGATGGCGCTGGCCAGCATCGCCATGTCCATTGGCTTTTCAGTGTAGGCCGCGTCGGGGTTGAAGCCGCGGAACACGACATAACCCAGGAATAGTACGAGTGTCGACGTGGGCCAGAGCAGCACGGTGCCGATGTTTCGCCTAAGGTAGGGGAGGATTTCTCCCCGGCGAATCTCCCATGCCCAGAGGGCAGCGCCGACCGCCAGCGGGATCGCGACCAGGAGGGTGTTGGTGAAGCGCGCGATCCCGGCAGCCGCCAGCCACCACGGTCCGGCCACGGCAAAGAGGAGGCCCAACGGTCCCGCGAGGCTCAACCCGCGGTCGGGCAACGCCGGGCTTGCCCGAAAGACGATCGGGTAGAGCAGCGCGCTCAACACGAACGCGACCCCGTACCAGGCGAGGCCCTGGGTCAGGGCGTCGATCACGCTCATGACGCCCCCCGGGAGGCCAGCGGCGGGAGGCTGGGGACGGGGAGCACCTCGTAGATCCGGGTGTTCCCCGATTCGAACACGAGCCTGAGATCAGTGCCGAGCATCTGGTCGAACGCTGCCAATCCCTCGGGCGAGGCGTACGGCTCAGCCGGCTGCGTCGCCCCGGCGAAGGGCGCCTGGATGATCGTGTGGCGCTCCACGTCTCCGACGATGATGTAGCGTACGCCGTAGCGGTGCAGGAGCGCGCGCTTCTCGTTCACATCCGTGCTGGTGTAGATGCGCCGGACGTCGAGCAGTCGCTCGTCGATCTCCGGCCAGGGCCGCTGCTGGCGCTGGTGGCGATCCCAGCCGAGCACGTCCGGCAGGCCGGTGGCGGCCGAGATGCGGCTCCCGTTGCCGCGGTATGGCCCGATACTGGCTTCCAGGATCACCGGGAGGCCTTGAGTGTGTTCGCGGAGCCAGCGGATCGCGTCGTAGTCCCCGCTGAAGTCGATGGGCTGTCCCGCCGCGTTGAAGATCCACGACCCCCGCATCCAGGCCAGCCCGTCAAGTGTGGGTGTGGTGGGACTGCCCGGCATGTGTTCGGCGAGCCGGGTGCGGGTGGCGAATATGGGATAGGCGAGGCCGGCAAGGACGAGCACTACCGCTCCCGCGAGCGCCGCGCGAGCCACCAGAACCTGCACGGTGTGTTCTACCCCTCGCCGCGGCCGACCGCGGGCCTTGGGGTGGGCGATCAGGCCGATCGGGCTGGACACCGTCTCCGAAAGCACGGCCCGGATCAACCAAGCCATTGCGACTGTGGCGGCCAGCGCGTAGAGGGGCCAGCTCTCGAAGTAGAACTTGAAGACGGTGTTCATTCTGGCCCAATCCGAGCCGCTCAGATCGTCGACGACGTAGACGAGATCCACCCCGAATCCGATGCCGACGGCGGCAGCTAAGGCGAGCGCTGCCATCCCCGCGCCCGGGCGATCGCGCAGCTGGACCCAGAGCGCCGCCGAGACCGCGAGCGCGGGAATCAACACCGCAGCGGTCGGCCGGACGGGGGCCAGACCTCCTGCCACGACAGCCAGGAGCGGCAGGACGGGCCGGATCGCCGTGAGGCTCCCGCAACTGACCAGAGGAACCCCGAACCCCATCACCGCCGCGCCGAAGAGTGAGATCGCGATCCCACCGATCGAGAGCCACCTGAGCGGTCCGAGCACGAGGACCACGATTGTGTACCCGGCCAGGGCAGCCACGACGGTCGTCAGTACGACGAACATGTCGACCGGGGCACTGTCATGCGCCGCCGCACGCACCGCGTAGTGCCGGACGGCGAAGGTCAGGCCCGCCAACGCCACGATCCCGAGGAACGGCCCGAAGTGGACCAGGTACTGGGGCAGCGCTGTCCCCTCCGTGGTACGGGCGACGCCGCTGACGAGGACGACAAAGCGGCTGAAGAATGGCTCGAACAACCAGCGAGCAACGATCACGAGAGCAGCGCACTGGAGTACGGCGAAGCCGACGGTCCGCCACGGACGCCGCTTGTTCCGGAGCGCGGCGGTCACGAGCACGGCGCCCGTGAACAGGACGGTCAGCGGGAGGTCCCAGGAGTTGATGACCGCGATCGATCCGCCGGTCAAGGCGGCCGCACCGCTCCAGAGCCACGGCCAGAATCCTCCGCGGGTATCTGGCGGACGCAGGAGCCAGGCATAGAGCAGCGCCAGCAGCAGGAGCATGACTGGTAGTGCCAGCAGGTGGGGGTGCACGTCGGCCCAGAGCAGGCTGAAGTACGGGAACTCGGTGATAGCGTAGTCGACGACCCGGCTGCTCTGCCAGTAGTCGACGCGCAGCGAACGGGTCGCCACGATCTGGCCCACCGCGTCGAGGTTGCCCATCGCGACCAGCAGCACGGTCCCCAATACGCCGCAGCTCACGATCGCGCGGGGGTGCTCCAGGCGCAGCGCGCGGCTGCAGAGCGCCGCGGAGAGGCTGAACGCAGCCGCGGTGACCAGACCCGCGAGCGTGGCGGCCGCCAACTGAAAGCCGATCTCAGGAGGCACGCCGGTCAGCTTCCACAGCAGGGCCATCAGGTAGAAGCCGTAGTAGTAGTAATTCATTACACCGCCGGCGAACCACGGGTCATACGGCGGGAAGGTGGCGCTCCGCCCGATGGCACTGATGTAGGCCATCTCCATCGGCTTTTCGCCGCCCCAGTAGGTGTGCCAGAGGTCTGGATTCAGGGAGCGGAGGAACAGAAAGAACCCGAACCCGACGAGGAAGGCCAATTCGCTGGCGATGATCACCGGCCGACGTCTGCGCACCTCGTACAGCAGGGGCGGCAGTTGCCCGCGGAGCCCACCCCAGGAGGCGAACGCGGTCAGGACGACCGCGACGATAATCCAGGGCAGCGTGAAGCGGCTCACGCCCAGGCTGGCGCCGATCCAGACGAGGTAGCCGACGGCGACGAGCCCGACGGTCCGCGCGAGACCCCAGCCCAGGTCGGGGAAGGCGCGGAGCAGGAGCAGCGTCGCCGGCAATGTCGCAAGGCCCAGAAGCGCGAGCGCGATGAGCCAGACGACGGTAGCGGCCACGCTGTTCCGCGTCAGTCTGGCGGACCACCCAAGGTCTTGCGCTGCCTGGCGCTGCCCGGGCGGCATGCCGTCCAGCAGGTAGGTATCCGGCCGCTCGCGAGTCGGCCACCAGGGCTGTGCCAGTGCCCAGGCGAAGCGATCGCGTAGCTCCTCGGTGGAGAGCCGCTCCACCTTCTTGTAGATGCGCACCTCGGGATGGTCATAGACGCGGAAGCTCTCGTCGGCAGCTTCGTCCACGATCGTCACGGGGCCGAGCCGCGGGTAATTGGTGCCATGGTAGACGAGCTGAAAACCGAGCTGACCGTTGTCGAGCAGGTGGTAGTACTGCTTGTAGACCGGGTAGCGCCAGGGCAGACGCGGGATCGAAGCGGAAAGCCGGTCGCTCGAGAGCACGATGTAGTCGGCCTGCGCCAGTTGATCGACAAGGTAGGCGAAGGCTGATTCGTTGTGCCGGTCAGCGTAGAGGTCGAGCGTCAGCGTGCGGTACGTGTCCGGCGGTTGGCCCGTGACGGGGATGGGCAACGCGTCGTCCCAGTACTCGGCGGTGAGCGTCGCGCCGGGTGGGATGTTGCGGTAGATCCACTCCGATGCCGCGACGCGTGGGTGCGTCTGCGTGTAGATCGCCTCGAAGGCCAGTGCCCAGGCGGCGGTGCCGAGTACGACGAGACCGACCAGGCACCAGGTGACGGCCCGGCGCCATCGGTGGAGCTCGTGGCGCGAGGCGAGGTCCGTGAGCCAGGCAGCGGCGAGGATAACGAGTGCCGGGACGATCGGGGCCATATAGCGCAGGAACTTCGCCTCGGCGGTCGCCACGAGTGCGAAGTACGTCACGACCCAGGTGACCAGGAGGATGTCCCCCGGGGAACGGTGACGAAGCGTTCGACGAATCGCGGCGAGCGTGCCGGCGATGGCGGCGAGTCCGAGCAGCGGGCCAAGGCCCCAACGAACCAGATTGTCGATCTGGTACACGCCCCGCGTGGTGCCGACGAACTGGCGGGTGAAGGGCACGTCGAATCGGCCGCTAACGATCTCCCATTGGGTCAGCGCGTCCTCGATAAACGGGCCAGGGCGCCACAGCGCGTACGGCTCGAAGACCGCAAAGACCAGCAGCGCCGCCACCGCGGCAGCCCCGAGGCGGATCACACCCGAACGCTCGACAAACGGCCGGCGGGGGCGTCCTTCCGGTGCCAGGGCCGCGACGAGCACCGGGACCAGGAGCGTGACGACGCTGACCTTCGTCGCCAACCCCGCACCCACCGCGGCGCCGGCGACCACGGCCCAGCCAATCCGGCGCGTCTCCCACAACCGTAACGCCGCGAACAGGGTCGCCACGGCGAAGAAGGTGATCCAGGTGTCGGTCGTGAAGAAGTGGGCCAGTTGGATCAGGATGACGCTGGTGGCGAGGAAGATGCCCGTGAGTGCGGCGACCGCTCGCCCGTAGACCCGGGCTGCGAACGCCATGGCGAGGAGCACCGTGGCGGTGTCGAGGAGTGCCGTTAGGGGACGACCTACGGCTGCGACGTTGCGATAGGCGTGGTAGTCAACGCCGGTCAGGTGCCCCGCAAACCACCCCACGATTGCCACGACGTAGAGGGGCAGGCTGCCGTACGCGAAGGATTGGGGCCTGCCGTCGGCGTCGTTGGCGCGAGGGTTTAGTGGGCTCCGGGCCGGGTCGAAGATGACTGAGAGGTCACCCGCCGAAGGGACGTGGATGCGGTCGCTCACCACGATCGCGATGAAGCGCTCGTCGGGGTGAAGGTACCAGCCATCATCCCAGTTGTGACCGAAAAGTCGCAGGCCCAGGGCGAGGGCGAGGATCGCGCCAACAGCGATATACCAACCGGCGCGGGGAGCGAGCACGTTCCTCATTGCTGCGAAATCATAACAGCGGGACCATACCAGGACAATCGGGCCGTTGACCCCCCATTGGCGGGAAGCCTATACTCGGGCGGCGGGTTGGGGTGGCATCACAACCCACATCCTCGACGATGGGAACTCGCTCATGCGCACACTCAAGGTGATCGTCGGCGGTGAAGGTAACGTCGGGAAGACCTCGCTGATCCGTAAGTATGCGCGGGGCAAGTTCAGCGAGGCCCGCAACATCACCCTGGGCATCGACATCACCACACAAGAGTTCACCATTGACGGCGAGACGGTCCGCCTGGCGATCTGGGACATTGAGGGCCAGGCCGGGAACCGGCCGAACTTCTACATTGGGGCCCAGGCCGGGATGCTGGTCTACGATGTGACCGAGCCCGCCTCGCTCCAGGCCTTGATCGAGTGGCATGCCCGCTGCGTCCGGTATGCGCCGGATGCGCCGCTGATCATCGTCGGCAACAAGATCGACCTCGGCCTCGTCTTCCCTCCGATGTGGGGCCGGGTGCTGGCGCGGCATCTCGGAACACCGCACGGGTTCCTCTCTGCCAAGACCGGCGAGAATGTGACGCAAGCGTTCACCCTCTTGGCGGAAGCGGCGTACCGCCACGCGCGCGCCGCACAGCGATAGGCTGCCATGGCCATCTCCGTCGTCTTCCTCGGCTCACCGGCATTCGCTGTCCCCTCGCTTCGAGCGCTGGCTTCGGATGCCCGGTTCACCATCCCGCTCGTCGTGACCCAGCCGGATCGTCCGGCGGGACGCGGCCGGCAGCCGCGCCCCCCGGCGGTTAAGGAGGCCGCCCTGGAGCTGGGTCTACCTGTCTTCCAGCCGGAGACGCTGCGCGACCCGGATGCGGTCGAGCAACTTGCGACCGTCGCGCCGGACGTGCTGGTGGTCGTCGCGTATGGAGAAATCCTGCGCCAGGTGGTCCTCGACCTGGCACCCCACGGGTGCCTCAACGTGCACCCTTCGTTGCTTCCGCGGTATCGCGGTTCGTCGCCGGTGCAGGCGGCCATCCTGAACGGCGACGCGGAGACCGGGGTCTCGATCATCAAGCTCATCAGACACATGGATGCCGGCCCGATCGTTGCCCAGCGCCGCATCCCACTCGACGGGACGGAGACCGCCGGAACCTTGTCAGAGCGCCTCGCCAACCTGGCGGCGGAGATGCTGCCGGACGTGGTAGCCGGCTGGGTCGCAGGGAAGCTGAACGCTGTGCCGCAGGACGACGAGGCCGCGACGTATACCCGTGAGCTCACGACGGCGGGCGCTCGGATCGACTGGCGCCAGGACGCTGCGGCGATCGAGCGTCTGGTGCGGGCGATGCAACCGTGGCCCAAAGCCTGGAGCATTCTCGAGGGCCGCCGGCTGGCCATCCTCGCTTGCGACATATCCCAGGCGGTAAGCACCGAACCCCCCGGCACCATCAATCTCACAGCGCAGCCGCCTCGAGTTTCCACCGGTTCTACCGACCTCTTGCTCCTTCGGGTGCAGCCCGAAGGAAAGCGCGAGATGTCGGCGGAGGACTGGGCCCGTGGCGTACGGCTCCCTCGCGGTGCGCGGTTTGCGCCGGTGGAGGAGGTGGGGGAGGGGAGCGGCCCTCAGGCGGGAGCGTGAGCGCGCATGGCGGATTCGCTCCGTGCCGCGTTGATCAACGAATATCGCCAGCGGCAGCGGGAACTCGCCCGCTCCGTCGTGGAGCGACCGCTCGCCACGCCCCCGCGCCTCATCGCCGCGGTCGACGTCCACCTGCGCGGAACACAGGGCGTCGCCGCAGCCGTCCTGTGCGCGTATCCCACGCTGGAAGAGCTGGCCCACTACGTCGCCTTGGGACAGGTCCCCTTTCCGTACATTCCAGGTCTGCTGTCCTACCGCGAGGCGCCGCTGTGCCTTGAGGCCATTAGGGGACTGCCTGAGTCACCCGATCTGATCCTGGTCGATGGGCAGGGACGTGCACATCCACGCCGGGCCGGGATTGCCTGCCACCTCGGTGTTGAGCTGGGTCTGCCCACCATCGGCGTGGCGAAGTCGATCCTGGTCGGCCGCCATGAGCCGCTTGGGGATGAACGGGGGAGTGTGGCGCCACTCGTCGCGGACGACGAGGTGATCGGCATGGCCGTCCGCACGCGCGCCGGCGTCACACCGGTCTACGTCTCGGTCGGCCACCTCGTCACGCTGGAGGACGCGGTCGAATGGACGCTGCGCACGACGACCCGCTACCGCCTCCCTGAGCCGTCGCGCCGGGCGCACCGCCTGGCGCAGGATGCCGCTCGCGCGCTTCCATCCAACGATTCCCGAGACTGACGGCGCCACCGACCTTCGTGGTCTATCCCGGTGTAAGCGACATCCTCACCCTCCGGCTCTGCGCCAGGTCAGAATACCGACGATTCTCAGCGTGCGAGTTGCATGTCATCGGATGACGGGGATACGTCGCCCGCCAATACCCGCAACAAGTTCGACTTACCCGCGCCGGTCGGACCGATCACACCCAGAGCCTCACCTGCGGTGGACATAATCAGCTCCATCGGTGTTGTGTGATCACATCGCTGGCCGCCAGGGTCGAGTCCCGCGGGAAATCAGGCATGCCGTCGATCCTCATGCGCTGGGATCATCAAGCGAGGTGGAGGGACGCGCTCAGGCACTGGCACCGGGGACCTAGGAATTCAGGATGGGTCTAGCGTGGACCTCTGGATATCTCGACCGTCGTCCGTTGCGCCGCGTGTCCCTGGCGAACGACGCGCTCTGCGGGCAACCTATACCAACGGTGGCTCACGGGTTCCGGCCGACAACGGACAGGGATCCGCGGACGGCACAAGGGATGGTCGCTCAGTGCTCGCGGACACCTGAACGCGCTCCTGGCACCTGCACGAAGCCACGATCCCACTTACACCCGGCGCGAAGCCGGCGGGATGGGCGGAGATGTCGGCGCCGAGGCGGAGCAATCATCGTTGCGGATAAGCGCACTTATCCGCATGTGCTCGTGGGCGCAGGTTCAGTGTGATTGTGTCGAACTCCCCGGCCCCGACGGCACGGACGTCAGTGATCGGCAGGCGATTGACACCGCACGTCCCCAGCACACGGATCGAGGCGATGATGTCAGGAGCGACCGTGGCGAACAAATGCCGGGCTGGGTTTCCACCTGCCGCAGGAAAACCGCGGGTGCACGAGTCGCGTCGCCGAGTCCCGAGTACGTTTGACCGGTCCAGTACGCGAGCATCCGCCGGCTCGCGTCGTCCCAGCACAAGACGTTTCCCGCCACCTGGCCGTCGACCAAGATCCTTCGAGCACGTGCCGTGTCGCCCTGCGGGACCTTTGACCAGTCCACGCAGTCGTCCTACCAGTCCCGCGCGCGGAAGCCTGCCATCGTCGACCGGATGAATTCGTGCAGTTGTTGGACTTCGCGCCGCTGCGGTTCGTCCAGCCGCTACCTGTCAGTGTACAGTGCGCACAACGGCAGAGCGCTGGGTCGCGCTGCGGCGCGCTTGGGGGAAGGACGGGCGGTGGAGCGCTTTCTGAAGTGGCTGTTGCCCGCCCTGATCGTCGTCGAGATCGTCCTGGTCCGGGGCGGTGTGCTTTCACTCGGGCAGGCGGTGGCGATCGTGGTCGCCATCGAGGGCGGGATCGCGCTGATCGCCGCGCGGCAGGCGATCGTCGCCGTGCGACGCTTCCGCGCCGGGCGGCGCGACGGAGTCGATCCGTGGACCGCCGCTGAGGACGCGCTGACCGTCGTTTTCCCGCGGGTGATGGCGCGATTCATCGTCATGGAGCCACGCGTCTGGATCTGCCTCATCCGCTGGGTCACGCGGCGCTACCGTTACGATCCAGACGACTTCCCGTATCACGCCGGCTCCATCCTCGGCATCTTTCTCGTGGTCATTCTCTTCACCACGCCGGTCGAGATCATCCTCTTCGAGTTGCTGATCCCCTGGGCCTGGCTCCGCTGGATATTGCTGATCCTGGCCATCTACGCGGTGGTCTGGGCATTCGGCCTGTACGCCTCGCTGGTGGTCCTCCCCCACCGCCTGGAACCTGAGGGGTTGCGTGTCCGCTATGGCGTCCTGAACGAAGCGGTGATTCCATACGACCGGATCGTCGGTCTCGAGGAGGAGCAGCGCAAGACACCTGACGGTCGCGAGGGTCTGATTTTCCCCGAAGGCGAAACGGGGGTGGCCTTTCTCAGCATCGGCGGCCGCACGCATCTGAGGATCGAGGTAGACGAGCCCGTGCGTTTCCGAACGTTCACAGGTCCCTCGCGGCCGATCAACGTCTTGTCTGTCGCGGCGAACCACCCGGATCGGCTCGGTGCCGCGCTGCGCGAACGCCTCCCGTCCCGCCGCCGCGACGACCCCGACCCCAGCGAGCGCCGGGCAGCGTGAAAGGACGCTATACTAGGCAAGCATGTGCCGATTGGTCGGTATCGGTGGAGAGCGGGCAGGACGCCGCTCGGTGCGCCCTTGCCCCCACCGGGCACGGGTGATGCGCGGCGGCCAGTGGTAAGGAGAGTACGCGGCGATGGCGATGTCAGTGAAACGGAAAGTTCGCGGTGGTGTGGCGCTGATCAAAGCCCTCGAGGCGCACGGCGTCCGCACCACCTTCGGTATCCCCGGCGTGCACACCCTCGACGCATACGACGCCCTCTACGACAGCGATCATATCGCCACGATTCTCCCGCGCCACGAGCAGGGTGCTGGGTACATGGCCGACGGGGCCTATCGTGCCACCGGCAAGCCGGGAGTGGCCCTCATCGTCACCGGTCCCGGTGTCACCAACGTGGTGACCGCCGCGGGTGAGGCGTTCGCCGACAGCTCGCGGGTCGTCGTCATCGCCACCAATCTGGAGCGCAAGTACCTCGACTCGCTGGAGGGCAACCTCCACGAGATGAAGGACCAAATGGGCGTGATGCGCCCGGTGACGAAGTGGGCGCACCGGGTCATGTCGGCGAAGGAAATCCCGAGCGCCGTCGCTGAGGCATTCCGGCAGGTGCAGTCCGGGCGCGGCCGACCGGTGTACCTCGAAATCCCGATCGACGTCATGGCTGAGGAGGTCGAGATCGACGAGCTGCCGGTTGGCGAGGGTGAGCGCACCGCTCCCGACCCGGCGCAGGTCGCCGAGGCAGCCGACCTGATCGCCGCCGCGAATCGGGTCTTCATCTTCGCCGGAGGTGGCTGCGACGACGAGGAGGTCTCTCCCCTCCTCCGCGAGCTGGCGCACGAGCTGGGCGCGCCGGTGTGCACCTCGCTCATGGGCAAGGGTGCGATCCCGGAGGACGACGACTACGCCGTCGGCGCCTTCGGCTACCGCTGGTCACCGAACAGCCCAATCGTGCCGCTCATGAAAGGCTCCGACCTTACCATCGCCATCGGCACCGGCCTTGGAGTCCGCACGACGGCGCAGGGCACGATGCCGCTCCCGACGCCGCTGATCCACATCGACATCGACCCGCATGAGATCGGACGGCGCTACCCAACCGCCGTGGGCATCGTGGCCGATGCGGCGCTCACACTGAAGGCGCTGCTCGAAGCGGTGCGCGCCGGGAAACGGCCGAAGGGGCGCTGGTCGACCGAGGAGGTCCGGGCCGCACGGGAGGCCAACTTCCAGCCGGCGGACGAGCGCGCCGAGCGTTATGTCGCTTACCTGCGGGCGCTGCGCGAGGCGACACCACGCGATGCCATCGTCACCTGCGACATGACGATGATGTGCTACGAGGCGGTGCGCTACTTCCCCGTCTACGAGCCGCGGACCTTCACCTTCCCGCGCGGGTTTGGGACGCTGGGGTCGTCGCTGCCGACGGCGTTGGGTGCGAAGATCGCCCGGCCCGACCGCAAGGTGGTGTCGCTGAACGGCGACGGCGGCTTCCAGTTCACGATGCAGGAGCTGGGTGCGGCCGCGCACCACCGAATTCCGGTCACGATCGTGATCTTCAACGACAGCACCCATACGGCGGTCAAGGTGGCCCAGCGTGAGTCCTACCCTGGCCGCTACATCGACGTCGATCTCGTGAACCCTGACTATGTCAAGCTCGCAGGGGCCTACGGGATCGCGGCGATGCGCGCCGAGTCCCCGGCCGCGCTGAGTGAGGCGCTGGCGTCCGCGCTCCAGCGAGACGAACCGGTGTTGATCGACGTGCCGATCAAGCTGGAGCAGTACTAGGCCGCCTCACGCGGCGCCGATCCCGTTTCGATCGAGGCTCCGCGCGCGAGACCTAGCGACGTCTGCCCCCGCCGACCCGCTCAGGATCGGCGGGGGCTCCGGTATAATCCTGGCGTGTTCAGCCGCGTGGGCCCGTTCCGGGCCGCATTGCCCAGATAGGGGTACTCGTGACAACCAGTCCCCAGACGACGGAGGTAGTGGAGACCACACCGGCGCCGGGTGCGCGACGACCGCAGGTCTTCAACTGGCTACTCCTGTTGATCGTCTTCGTCGGCGGCATCTGCAGCATCGGCATCGAGCTGACCGCCTCACGGCTTCTCGGCCCCTACTTCGGCGACTCGACGATCATCTGGGCCAACCTCATCGGGCTGACGATGCTGTATCTCTCGATCGGGTACTACTTCGGGGGCCGGGTCGCCGACCGGTGGCCGAGCGCGACCCTGCTCTTCGCCATCACCGCCGTGGCCGGCTTCGCGACGGGATTGATCCCCTTAATGTCGCGCCCGATCCTCGAGCGCTCGCTCGTCGCCTTTCAGGATCTCGCGGTCGGCGCATTCTACGGCTCTTTGCTCGGGGTCATCCTCTTGTTCGCGGTGCCGGTTACCCTGCTCGGCTTCGTATCGCCCTTTGCTATTCGCCTGCGCCTCTTGAGCGTCACCTCCGCAGGGAACACCGCCGGGTCACTCTACGCGCTCTCGACGGTCGGAAGCATCATCGGGAGCTTCCTGCCGGTGCTCCTCCTGATCCCGTGGGTCGGAACCTACAAGACCTTCTACACCTTCTCCCTGATCCTGATCGGCACATCGGTCATCGGGCTGTTACTCCTGCGGGCGCGCGTCATAGCGCTCGGAGCCATCCTGTTGGCCGGAATCGTCCTGGCTGTCGCCGCGCTCTGGGAGACGAGCGCGATTCGTCCGCCGGAGTACGGCGAGATCGTGCATGAGGAGGAGTCCCAGTACAACTACATCCAGGTCGTCCGGGACGGCAGCGCACATTACCTGTCACTGAACGAGGGCCACGCGATCCATTCGATCTACGACCCGGAGCGCCCCCTGACCGGTGGACCATGGGACTACTTCATGGTCGCCCCCTACTTCAACCCAGACACCAGTCCCAGCGATGTGCGCAGCATGGCCTTGATCGGCCTGGCGGCCGGCACCGTGCCGAAGCAGTTTACGGCCGCCTATGGGCCGATTCCGATCGACGGGGTGGAGCTCGACCCGGAGATCGTCAAGGTCGGCCGCGAGTACTTCGACATGAACGAGCCGAACCTGAACGTGATCGTCCAGGATGGACGCTATTTCCTGGCTACCACCGATCGCCAGTACGACGTGATCGGCATCGACGCCTACCACCAGCCCTACATCCCATTCCACCTGACCACCCGGGAGTTCTTCCAGGAAGTGCGTGACCATCTCACGCCCAATGGCGTCGCGGTCGTCAATGCCGGCCGCACGGCTACCGACTTCCGGCTGGTCGACGTGATCGCCTCGACCATGAAGTCGGTCTACCCGAACGTCTACATCATCGACGTGGGGCGCTTCGCGAACAGCATGGTGATCGGCACCAACCAGCCCACCGACATCGCCAACTTCGCCGAGAACATCGAGCGCCTGCCGCCAGGCTTGATCCGGGACGTGGGCGAGATGAGCTTGAAAACGGGGAATATCCGCGAGTGGACCTCGACGGACCCGAAGCTTGTCTTCACCGACGACTGGGCACCGGTGGAGCGGGTGGTAGATCTGATGATCATTGACACGGCGACGGGGCGCTAACGGTGGGGGTTGAAACGCAGACATTGCCGGTCTTCCGGTTCAAGTGCTTCGACCCGGCTATGGTACGGCACGGCATCACCGGGCGAACGTCCAACCTTCCAGCCGAGGGGACGGTGACGAACCGGCCCGGACTCGACCCAGCGATCGTCACGGCGAACCGTGCCGCCTGGTCCGCCGCCATCGGCGTGGACGCCGCATGTTGGACCTATGGGCGGCAGGTGCACGGCGCCGAGGTCGCGCTCGTCTCGCGCAACGGCCTCGGGCCTGATGCGGGAGACGAAACTTTTCTGCCGGGCACGTGGATTCAGGGGCGGGACGCGCTCGTTACCGCCGAACCTGGAGTCCCGGTGGTCGCCTTCTGCGCCGACTGCGTGCCGATCTTGCTGCACGATCCGAAGCGGGGTGCCGTGGCGGCCATCCACGCCGGGTGGCGCGGCACGGTGGCCGACGTAGTCGGCGCGACGATCCGGACGATGCAGGAACGACTCGGCTGCGACCCTCGCGACCTGATTGCGGGGCTGGGACCGTCGATCGGACCCTGCTGCTACGAGGTGGGCGACGAAGTCATCGAGGCGTGGCGCGCGACCGAGCTCGATCCCGATGGCCTGGCGGTCCGACGCGACGGATGTCGCACCATCTTCGACCTGTGGCGCGCCAACTGGACCGCGCTCGTCGCGGCAGGAGTTCCGGCCGATCAGATCGAGGTGGCCGGGGTTTGCACTCGCTGCAACGCGGACCGGTTCTTCTCCCACCGTTCCCGCCGCGTGACGGGCGCGCCGCCTGCGAGCTTCGCCGCAGTGATCGCGATCGTGCCGCAGTGAACTAAGCAAGGAGCAGGGAGCCAATGGTGATTGGAGGAACCGACGCGGCCGTTGTCTCCGAGAAGTTGGCGAGGGTGCAGGAACGCGTGCGCGCCGCCGCTGAGCGTGCGGGACGCGACCCGGCCGGCATCCGCATCGTCGGCGTGACCAAGACGCTTCCGCCCGACGCGAGCGCCGCCGTCGAGGCAGCCTGGGCCGCGGGGCTGCGCGACTTCGGTGAGAACCGAGTCCAGGACGCGGCCAAGAAAGTGACCAGCCTCTTCGCGTCGGTCCTGGACTCGGGCGCGACACTGCATCTGATCGGCCACTTGCAGACGAACAAGGCGCGAGACGCCGTTCGCCTCTTCTCACTGATCCACTCGGTCGATCGCCCCGGACTGGTCGACGCCCTGCAGCGCCGCGCCGAGCGGGAGGGGAAGCGCCAGGATATCCTGCTCCAGGTCAACGTCGCACGAGAGGAGCAGAAGCACGGCTGCGCGCCGGAGGATGCGGAGGCGCTGCTCCGTCACGCCGCGGCGCAACCCAACCTTCACGTGCTCGGGCTGATGACCATCGCCCCGCTCGTGGACGACCCTGAGGAGACGCGCCCTGTCTTCGCGGCGTTGCGCACGCTCCGCGACCAGCTCCAGGAGGCAACCGGCATCGTGCTGCCGGAGCTCTCCATGGGCATGACCAACGACTACGAGGTGGCCATCGAGGAGGGCGCGACCATCATCCGGGTCGGCCGAGCGATCTTTGGTTAGTGGTCCGTGTGGTGTGGGACTTGACGTGTGAGGCATCGAACTGACCGGTCGTTGTCCGGCGTCGGGTCTTCGGCTCTCCTGCAACACGCAGCACGGAACACGCAACACGCATCAGCATCGAAGGGTAGTGACGCGTTGCGAGTCACGTCGTTCGGGAGCGGCAGCAGTGGGAACGCCCTGCTGATCCAGGCGGAGGGGCCTGCGGGCAGCACCAGCGTGCTGATCGATGCGGGCATCCCGGTGCGTCGCCTGCGGGCCGGACTGGCCGCCGCCGGCGTCCCGGATGACGGGCTCGATGCGATCCTGGTCTCCCACGAGCACCACGACCACATCAGCGCGCTGCCACGGCTGGTGCGCTACCAGAGATGCCCGATCTTCGCCACCAGCGGCACGATGCGCGCGCTCGACGTCGCCGCGACCGATCGCTGGGAGCGCCTCGTGCCTGAATACTCCTGCCGGATCGGCACGCTCACTATCACCCCGATCGCCGTTCCCCACGACGCGGCGGAGCCCGTTGGGTTCCTGGTCGACGACGGCACCGTGCGAACGGCGATCTTCACCGATCTCGGCAGTACCGCGTCCCTGGTTCGCGACCCGATCGCGCAGGCACATCTGGTCATCCTGGAGGCGAACTACGACATTGAGATGCTCGAGCGCGGCCCCTACCCCGCCCGACTGAAGCGCCGCATCCGGAGCGGTCACGGCCACCTCAGCAACGCCGAGTGCGGCGATTTCCTCGCTGAAACCCTCGGGTCGACCACGGTGGATATCTGGTTGGCGCACCTCTCGGAGAACAACAACCGGCCGAAGCTGGCCGAGGAGACAGTAGTCCAGCGGCTCGGCTCCGGACCGAGCGGTCCGCGCGTTCAACCGATGCCACGGCACCGACCGGTCGTCTGGGAGGCGGCCAGCGCACTCCAGCGCCCGCGCCAGCTCGGTTTCCTCTTCCCGTAGTGCGACCCCGCGCGTGCCGCGCGCGACTAGTCGGCGGCGTGCGCCTCCTGGCTACGGAACTGCATCGTGTAGAGGTTGTAGTACGCCCCGCGGCGCTCGAGCAGCTCCGCGTGGCTGCCCATCTCGACGATTCGGCCGTGATCCAGGACCACCACCCGCGATGCCTGCTTCACCGTCGACAGACGGTGCGCGATCATGATCGCGGTGCGGCCCTCCAGGAGGGTTCGCAACGCCCGCTGGATCTGCAACTCCGTCGTCGTGTCCACGCTTGACGTGGCTTCGTCGAGAATGATGATGCGCGGATCCGCCAGGAGCGCGCGAGCGAACGCCAGGAGCTGGCGTTGGCCCACCGACAGCGTGGCGCCGCGCTCATGTACAGGTGTGTCGTAACCGAGGGGTAATCGCACGATGAAGTCATGGGCACCGACCGCCCGAGCCGCGGCTTCGATCTCCTCGTCCGTCGCATCCGGGCGCCCGTAGGCGATATTCTCTCGGACGGAACCATCGAACAGGAAGGTGTCCTGAAGCACGATGCCGAGTTGCGACCGGAGCGACCGCTGCGTGACGTCACGGACATCGTATCCGTCGATGCGGATGCTCCCGTCCCAGACGTCGTAGAAGCGCGCCAGCAGGTTGATCATCGAACTCTTTCCGGCCCCGGTCTCCCCTACCAGCGCGATCGACTCGCCCGGCGCCACGTGCAGATCGATGCCATGCAGCACCGGCGTCGACTCGTAGCCGAAGACGACGTGGTCGTAGTCGATCGCGCCGCGCACTCGGGGGAGTTCGACGGCGTCGGGCGCGTCCTCCACCTCGGGCTGCACGTCCTCCAGATCGAAGATCCGCTCACCCGCCACCATCGCGGCCTGCATGACGTTGTAGCGCTGGCTGAGGTCACTGATCGGCTCGTAGAAGCGGGAAATGTAGGCGACGAACGTAAACAGCTCGCCAATGGTGAAGGCCGAATCTCCTAATACGATCCGGCCGCCGACGTAGAGCACGAGCGCCGTCGCAAGCGCCTGCGACACCTGCACCACCGGGAAGAGGATGGCCGACAGGCGGGCAGCCCAGAGGCTGGCATCCAGGTTCTCCTGGTTGATCCCGCGAAACCGCTCCATGTTGCGAAGCTCGCGGGCAAAGGCCTGGACCACGCGCATGCCGGCGATGCTCTCAGCCAGGTTCGCGTTCACCCGGGCGATGGCGATGCGGGTCGCGCGGTAGGCAGCAATGGCACGCCGGCGCCACCAGATAACCGTGCCGATGAGCAGCGGCATGACGGCGAACGTTAGCAGCGCCAGGCGCCAGTTCGTCGCCAGCATCACGCCCACGATCCCGACCAGGATGACGAGATCCATCATGATCCCGACCAGCCCGTCGGTGAACAGTTCATTGATGACGCTGACGTCGTTCTGCACCCGCGACATGATCGAACCGACGCCGCGCTTGTCGATGTAGCGGATGCTGAGGCGCTGGAGGTGCGCGAAGAGGCTGGCGCGGAGATCGTAAACCAGTCGCTCCCCGACCCAGGATGTCAGGTAGAGCTGCCCCGCATAGGTGACGAAGCGCAGCGCGATGATGACGACAAAGACAATGACCAACAGGTTCAGGGCAGACATTCCGGTGCGACCGGCAAACGTCCGGCCCGAGTCGGGGTTTACCACGTCGAGGCCGAGCCCGAAGAGGTAGGGCAATGCCAGGTCGGCGGCGGCGGCCGCGAGCATACACGCGATGGTCAGGGCCAATCGCCAGCGGTAGGGTGTGACCCGGCTGAGCAGCCTGCGAGCGACCCGGCTATCGTAGGCCTTCCCCAGGAGATCGTCGGCATCCCCGCGAAAGTGCATCATGTTCGTCTTCGGCGGAGGCGCGGACCTCAGTCCGCCACCTCGGCCAGATCCTCCTGATCCCGAAGCTGGAGATCGTAGATCTCGGCATAGAGCCCACCATTACGGAGCAGCGTCTCATGTGTCCCGCGCTCGACGATTCGCCCTCGGTCGAGCACGAGGATCAGGTCGGCGCGCTTCAGCGTCACCAGCCGGTGGGCGATGATGAACGTCGTGCGACCCACCATCAGCTCATCGAGCGCGCGCTGGATAGCGTGCTCCGTCTCGGTGTCGACGTTGGATGTCGCGTCGTCCAGGATCAGAATACGCGGGTCCATGACGAGCGCCCGCGCCAGGGCCACCCGCTGCTTCTGCCCGCCGGACAACGAGACCCCGCGTTCGCCGACGATCGTGTCATAGCCCTCCGGCAAGGCGGTGATGAAGTCGTGCGCCTGCGCGGCACGAGCCGCTGCCTCGATCTCCTCGTCGGTCGCGTCAGGCCGCCCGTAGGCGATGTTGTCGCGGATCGAGACCCCGAAGAGGAACGTGTCCTGCAACACGATCCCCACCTGGCGCCGGAGCACCTCGAGGTCAAGTTCACGGACGTCGACGCCGTCGATGCGCACCGACCCCGCGGTGACGTCGTAGAAGCGGGGGATCAGCGAGGTGAGCGTGCTCTTCCCCGATCCCGGCTTACCCAGAAGTGCGATTCGCTGACCGGGCTCGGCAGTGAAGGTCACATCGGCGAGCGCGTCCTCACTGGCACCCGGGTACCGCACCCAGACATGTTCGAACGCGACATGCCCCTCGATCGGCGACAACCGCACGGCGTTCGGCGGCGATGCAATGGCCGGCCGGGTATCCAGCACCTCGAAGATGCGTTCGCCGGAGGCCAGGGCGCGGGCGAGGCTGTTGACGACCCACCCGAGGAGCCGGATCGGCTGGCTGAGCATGGCGAGGTAGAAGTAGAAGGCGGTCAGCTTCCCGATCGACAAGTTGCCGAGCGCGACCTGCCGGCCTCCGTACCACAAGATGAAGGCCAGTCCGAGGCTCGAGAGGAGGGTCATCAGCGGGAAATAGAATGCGGAGCGCCGCACGGTATCCATGCTCCGCTCGTAGAGCCGCTGGATGGCCCGGTCGAACTTCGCTCGCTCGTCTTCCTCGCGCGCGAAGGCCCGCACCACCCGCGCGCCGGCGAGGTTCTCCTGCAACACGTTCGTCATCACACCGAATTGCTGCTGGACCGCCAGGAACCTCGGGCGGATGGTGCGGCCGAAGTGAATCGCGGTCCAGGCGAGGATCGGCATGACACTCAGCGAGAGGAGCGCGAGCCGCCAATGCGTCGTGATGAGGATGATCGACACCACGATCAGCATCCCCACCGACTGCACGAGAGATCGCATCGAGAACATGAGGAACCGCCGGATCGAGTTGACGTCCTCGGTCGCCCGCGACATCAACTGGCCCGTGTGCGCCCGGTCGAAGAACGAGAAGGGGAGTGCCTGAAGGTGTCGGTAAAGATCGTTGCGGATGTCAAAGGAAACCCGCTCCGCCAGGAACGTGAAGAGGTAGCTCCGCACAAACGTGAAGGCGCCCTGCAGCAGTCCTGCGGTCACGATCGCGAGTGTACCGAGCGTCACAACGCGCAGGTTTGACGCGACCAGGCCGCTGTCGATCACGTACTCGACGAGACGTGGGACGGCAAGCTGCATCGCGGTCCCGATGAGGAGCGCCACGTAGGCAACGATCACTCGTCGCCAATACGGCCGCAGATATCCCACAATGCGTTTGAGAATAGCCATGGACGTCCCACGCTTCCGCAAAGGTCACATCAGTCAACTATACCACGGAGACGCGGGAATCGGCGCACGTCGCACTGCGTGCCTCTGAGTCACATCGATTGGAGGACTCCGCAAGGTCGACCCCCATCCGTCCTGGAACATGACGATCTGGACAAGGAAATGTTGACCGAGCCCGAGACTGAGCGTACAATAGGTACGTACAGCGAGAGGGTGCAGAGCGGCCACTGGCCGAGAGGGAGCGGACGTGGACGAGGCGCTAGATTTCCAGGAAACCATCGACAAGTGGTTGCGGGTCGTCTACAGCAACCAGTACCGGCTCATGTCTCGCCTCTATCCCCAGGCGATCCAACCGCTCACGATTGAACAGCTACGCGAGGGTCCCCTCGGTCAGGACCTGGCCCGGCTGGCGGCCCTCGCGCGCGGCGAGGTACGCGAGGCGAAGGAGCGCGTTCTCGAAGCCATCGACTCTGTCCTCCAGATCCTCTTCTGGCCGCCGGCGGCCGAGGATTACACCGTACCCCGGAGCTTCTGGGAGACGGATCTGGGCCGGATGATCTCGATGGCCAAGTTCCGCGCGTACGAGCCAACGGAGCTGGTCAGTATCGGCAACGCGGCACAGCAGCTCGGCGTCACCCGTCCAACCATCTATCGGTGGATGGATGACCGCACGCTCGGCTACGTGCGCGACGAGATGTCGGGACGCACCTTCGTCGTCCGTGCCGACGTCGAAAACCTGCGACGCAGCATGGAGACCCTGGGGTCGGAGGCTTAGACCCCTGCCCCACTGATTCCGCCCGGGAGCGCCCCGGAACGGACAGCCCCGCCCGAGGCGCCTCCCGGGTTTTCTTTTCCCCAGGACACAGCTCCACCACCCCGCGACCAACGCTAACCCGCTCCCGCATCTGATGCCTCAGGAGCGACCAGTCGAACCCATCCGACGTTACGGGTTCCGATCGTCCGTCGCCGAGTGGCGTCCGCCACAAGCTCGGGGAGAGCCAGCCAGCGAATCGCGCGGTCGAAGCTGAAGTCGGCCTTGGAGTGCGGCGGCCTGAGCCTCCGCTTTGGGATGGCGAGGCGTGAGCCGAGCGGGGATGGATTCGTACCGCCGTCGGGACGCCGGATGGATGGCGCGAGGGTCCGACACCCTAGCATGAGCGTGGTGCTAATGGAGTTCAACGACTTAGCCTCGGCTACCCGCTACCCGCTCCCGCGTGCATGTCATCCTGAGCGGAGCCGGCCGGCGCGGGCCCGCCGGGCGGCGGCTCCGCTCAGAATAACAGCGCCCGGGCGACGGTGACGACAGCGTAGACCACGGAATGTGGTCAGACTCCGTTACCAGGCATCGCCATATCAGGCCGGGCGCTTTAGCCCCAGGCACCTGCCAACAGCGTACATCTGTGGTATTCGTCAAACGCCGTCAGCCCTGGACACTCTCAGGTAGGGGTCTTACATAAGGCTGGTCCTGATCATCTGGGATATGTCGTGTGCTTCGGTGTGGACGACCGCTATTCGTCGCCTTGCCCGGCCTCTTCGCTCGCCATGAGGCGCACGATGTCGGAACGGCTGACGATGCCCACAAGTTCACCAGCGTCGTCCACGACGGGGACCGGGTTCACTCGGCGCTCGTACATCAGGGTCGCAGCGTCCTGCACGGTGGCGTCAGGCTTCAGCGTGATCGCGGGGGCGGACATCAATTGTCCCGCCGTGGTCGCCAGGATGCGGCGGAGCTGCTCTTCGTCGCCGCTGCCCGGCACGCGGAGGAAGGCGTCCAGGAATACCACGTACAGCGGCGCGTCCCATTCGGACTGGCGCGCGATCAGGTCGTACTCGGTCACGACGCCGACGACACGCCGCCCCTCGAGGACGGGTACCCCGGTCAGCTTGTGCTTCCAGAGCAGGCGGGCCACGTCGGATACGGGGGTCGCCAACGTGACGGACACCACGTCCCGCGTCATGATCTCCCGGATCGATCGATCAATCGTCATCCGCCGGTCCTTCCCCACCGCGCATCATAGAGCGCTGCCAGCGCGCCCGGAAGCGCGTCGATCAAATCGCCCGCGACCAACCCGAGCGTCCCGACGCGCTCCATCGCCAGGATGGCTGCCTCGGTCCCCAGGTAGACCCCAGCCGCCGCTGCTTCGCGCGGCGCGAGGCCCTGAGCCATCAGCCCCCCGATCATTCCGGCCAGGACGTCCCCCGTACCGGCTGAGGCGAGCGCAGGGAGCGCCTGCGGCGCCACCAGGAGTGTGCCGTCCGGGCTGGCCACGGCCGTGTGACCATGCTTCAACACGACCACCTGCCCGAACCGCGCGGCCGCCTCGCGCGCTGCGGCCCACGGATCGGAGACGATCTGGTCGACGTCCATGTCGAGCAGTCGGCTCAACTCACCGGGGTGTGGCGTCAGCACGAGTTGCGCCGAGCGAAGTCGGTCGGGCCACTCCGACTGCTTCGCCAGCCAGTTGAGCGCGTCGGCGTCCAGCACCGCCCGGGCACGGAACTCCTGCGTCTCCTCTGCCACGACGCTCGCGCCGAACCCGATCCCTGCGGCGACGGTTCGTACCCGAAACAGCGCATTCAGGAATTCGTCGATCGGTGAGTCCTGACCCAGCCCCGGACCCACGACGAGCGCCTGGTAGCGATCGATCTGCTCGTGGATCATCCGCGCCATGCGCGTCCCAGCGCCGCCAATCTCCCCCTCCGGGAGCGGGAGGAAGGTGACCTCGGGGAGAGCCGTCGCGATGGGGGCGATCAGCGACCGCGGGACAGCCAACGTCACCAGCCCGGCCCCGACTCGAGCGCCGGCTGCCGCGGTCAGCCGCGGCGCCCCGTAGTAGGTCGGCGCCCCTCCGACGACGAGGAGCGACCCGACCTCGCGCTTGTGCGTGTCCGCTCGCCTGCGCGGCAGCCAGGCACGCACGTCCTGCTCGGTGATGAGTTGGGGGATTTCAGGGGATATGTCGGGCGCCGGCAACCCGATGTCGACCAGCCGGAGCATCCCGGTGTACCGCAGCGCCGGCGACCGGTAGAGCCCGATCTTCGGCAGTCCCACCGTGACCGTCATGTCGGCTGCCAGCGCGCCCTCCGCGACTGCCCCGCTGTCCGCGTCGACCCCACTCGGCAGGTCCAGCGCGACCACCGGCGTGCCACGCTCACGGCGGACGGCGTCGACGGTTGCGAACGCGTCCACGACCTCCGGCGGCAAGGTGTCCTTCCCGCCGATGCCGAACACGGCATCGACGATGACGTCTGCCTCTCGTGCTGCCTCGCGGAGCGATCCCGGTTCGAGCCAGACGAACTGATCGGCCGTGGCAGCATCGATCGGGGCACCACTGCTGTCAGCTCGGCGATAGCCCCAGATCAGACAACGCCAACCGCGCTCACGCAAGGCCGCCGCGGCAACCAGACCGTCGCCGCCGTTGTTGCCCGGGCCGGCCAGCACGAGGACGGTTCCCGCGCGCCCGCCGGTCGCCCGTTCGATCTCCCGCGCCACGCCGCGACCCGCCGCGCGCATCAGGTCCGCCTCGGAGCGCCCCGCATTCATCGCGGCACGTTCCGCGGCACGAATCTCCTCCACTCGACACAAGCTGATCACGACCCGTCCGCCTCCCCATCCGTCGATGCGCGCTTGGTGGCCACGACGACCGCCATTGCGACGCTACGTGAGTGTGTCAGTGAGATCGAGAAGTGGGTTAGGCCAAGGTGTTCGGCCCGCGCCGCGGCGGTGTCGTGGAGCACCACGATCGGCTTGCCACGGCGGTTTGGCAGGACCTCGATGTCGCGCCAGCGGATCCCACGGACACCGGTCCCGAGCGCCTTCATTACCGCTTCCTTGGCAGCGAAGCGCGCCGCCAGCTCCGCTGGGCGGCGGCCATAGCGTTCCCGCTCCCACTCGGTGTAGACCCTGCGCAAGAATCGGTCACCGAAGCGTTCAAGCGTCTGCTGGATGCGGTCGATCTCAATGACGTCGACGCCAACTTCTACCGGTCCGGCCGCCTCTGGGTCCCAGAGGGGCTGATAGCTAGCGCCCGACACCGGCATAGCGGAACCCGAGACGCCGCACATCGGCCGGATCGTAGATGTTGCGCCCGTCCAGCAGCACCGGCTGGCGCATCAAGCTCGCGACCCGTCCGAGATCGGCCTGCTTGAACTCGTTCCAGGGCGTCAGCACCAGCAGGGCGTCGGTCCCGCGGACGGCCTCGTAGGGATCGTCGAAGTACTCCGCCTCGGGGACCACCTCCCGGGCATTGTCCATCGCCGCCGGGTCGTAGCAGCGAGGGATGGCCCCGCGCTGGATGAGCATGCGCACCACGTCGATCGCCGGTGACTCGCGGATGTCATCGGTGTCCTGCTTGAACGAAAGCCCCCAGATGGCGATCGGCCGCTGGTGTAGGTCGCCCACCATGGTTTGCAGCTTGTGCACGAAGCGGCGGCGCTGATCCTGATTGATCTCCAGCACGGCGTGAAGGAGCTGCGGGTGACAGCCCGCCTCGTGCGCCATGTAGGAGAGTGCCTTGACGTCCTTGGGGAAGCAGGACCCACCGAACCCGATGCCGGCGTCGAGGAAGAGCGGCCCGATCCGCGGGTCGAGGCCCATCCCCTGCGCGACGACCTTGACGTCCGCCTGATATTGCTCGCAGATCTGCGCGATCTCGTTGATGAAGCTGATCCGTGTCGCCAGGATCGCGTTGGAGGCGTACTTGATCATCTCGGCGGTCCGACGGTCGGTGATCAGCACCGGGGCGTTGAGGGCGCTGTAGAGTTCGGCGACGCGCTCGGCCGCCTCACGGTCCTCGGCCCCGAGCACGATCCGGCTGGGGTTGAAGACATCCTGAACCGCCGACCCCTCACGGAGGAATTCGGGGTTGCTCACGACGGCGAAGGTTGCGTCGGGCGACTTGACCTGGTTGATGATCGAGGTGACGAGATCTCCTGACCCGATCGGCATGGTGCTCTTGTTGATGATGATGGTGTGACCGCGAATCGTCTTCCCGATCATCTCGGCCGCGGACCGCACGGCCCGCATGTCGGCCTCACCGCTGAAGGAGGACGGTGTGCCGACGCAGATGAAAACAAACTCAGAAATCGGCACGGCCTCGTCATAGCAGGTGGTAAAGCGAAGGCGCCCCGCCTTGAGGTTGCGGGTCACGAGCTCGTCCAGCCCGGGCTCGTAGATCGGGCTAATCCCCTCCGAGAGGAGCTGGACCTTGCGCTCGTCGATATCGACCCCGAAGACGTGATTCCCCAGGTCGGCGAAGGCGGCCGCGTAGACGGCCCCGACGTAGTTCGTTCCGATGATGGTAATGACCGCCACTCGTCTACATCCCTTCACGCACCGGGTCGCTAACCCGCCTCGGGTCGCGGCTCGACTGCGGGTCTCCTGCCTCGTTGCTCGTCAACGATAGATTGGTGACCCGCGCCTTATAGCTATGTCCCGAACTGTACACGAGGAGAGACGTGATCTGGCGCGGTAGCGGCATGACATTTCTGAGGTCAAACTCGACATGCCGCCAAACCCCACGCTCGATCAACGTCGCTCGTCCCTCGGGCTCGGGGGTCTGCCCCGGCTGGATGTAGAACCCATGCCACCACTCTCGAGGCTGCCCCTGCAAGTCCACGTACGTCACCTTCAGGATCAGCGGGTATTCCGTGTGCATCTCGCCGCCGCCCGGCGGTGACTGCTCCTCGATCCAGATATCGGCCGCGAGGCGGAGGGAGGAGTGGACCCGCAGCGTCACACCGATTTGTTGCTGGATCCCCGTCTCGCAGTGGTCAGTGTTCCCGCTGGAGCGTGAGAACTCGACGGCGACGTGCCGCTCCCCGAAGTCGTCGACAGGAACGCGCTGGACGAGTCCGAACTCGCTGCCACCGTCGCCACCCTGGTCCTGATACTCCACCCATTCGGCCAGACCGCGCGTGAACTGACCATTCCGGATCATCTCGCGCACAGCGGCCGTTACCGGCCCGAAGGCACCGCCCGCGCTGACGATGGTCTGCTCGTTGGCCGCGAGGCTGCGGGTGCCGGCCTCGCTGGTGACCGTGGCATGCCCTCGCAGGACCCCGACCCGCACCGCCATGATCGGCTCGTTCACTCCCCCGTTGCGCGAGCTGCGCTGCACCTCGACCAGGAACGACCCTGCATCAGGGCTGCGCGCTGAATCTACCATCACCACCTCGGCCGGGCCCGCGGTCACGCGTAGGGTGGACTCGGTGATGTCGCCGTGCGGCGCCATACCGACGTAGATGATTCCGCGCACGGGCGTCAGCACGAACTCCTTCCGCGTCGACCAAAACCGGGACGTCCGCATCCGCTGGACGGTGACCTCGGTTTCCTCCGAGATTTCCACCGTTCCTCCATCGAACAAGGTCAACCAGCCCACGGTCCCCTGCCCGGCGGCGATCGTGTCCCCCTCCTCCACGGTGACGACGTCCGTCACGAGGCGCCACTCATCCTGGCCGGCGGGACGCACGAGCAGCCCCGATCCGCTCACGACCTGGAGCGACGCCGGTTCCGCGGTGGTGGCGTTGGCGAGGTACCAGCGCGCACCGAGCACCGCCGCTCCGACCAGGCTCAGGAACATCGCGAACCCGGCCAGGAGCAACGCCCAGGCCAGTCGCACCTGGCGCCGGACTAGCGGCGAATCGTAAAGCCCTGAAACTCCGGTCCCGGTTCCAACCATTCGCAGGTCATCCGGTTCACCACGGCTCCCGGCGGGCCCTCGCGCAGCGCGGCGCGGAACCGCTCCAACGCCTCCTCGGGTCCATCCGCCACCGTCTCAACGGAGCGCCCATCCTCACGGTTGCGCACCCAACCGCTCAACCCGAGCGCGGTGGCAGTGCGCACCACGAATGCCCGGAAGCCGACTCCCTGCACGCGGCCTTCGACTACGCAGCGCAGGCGGGCCTTCGCCTCCGGCACGTGCATCGAGCTTCTCTCCACCGATCACCCTCTCCCCATGCCGGCCTCCGCACCGACGACGCGGTGACGCTGGCGCTGCAGCGCGGCCGCCGCGCTGTCGGCAGGGCGGTAGCGATCGAGGAAGGCGCGCATCTCCTCGGCAAAGGTTCCCCGGGCGATCGCGTCCCGAATTCGTGCCATCTCCCGCTGGATGAACCAGAGGTTGTGGATCGTGCCCAGCCGGTAGGCCAGCAGCTCACGCGCGCGGAAGAGGTGGTGAAGGTAGGCGGCGCTGAACGTCGTGCAGGTCGGGCAGGTGCACGTCTCATCCACCGGCCCGAAGTGGGTTCGGAACCGCGATGCGGTGACGTCGATGCGCCCATCCGGGGTGAAGAGCGCACCCCGCCGCGCCACGCGCGTCGGGTGGACGCAATCGAACATGTCGACCCCGGCAGCGACTCCGCGCCACAAGTCCTCCGGCGACCCGACGCCCATGAGGTAGCGCGGCCGCTCGGGCGGGAGACCATCGACCGAGGCGTCGAGCATCTCCGCCATGACCTCTTTCGGCTCGCCCACGCTCAGGCCGCCGATAGCCGAGCCGTCGAGTGGCAGGTCGCGCAGGAAGCTCGCGCTCTCGCGCCGCCTGTCCGGATCGAAGCCTCCCTGGGCAATCCCGAACAGCATCGGACGGGAGGCGGGCGCCACATCGGCCTGGCGCGCAGCAAAGCGCTCGATGGCACGCAGCAGCCAGCGGTGCGTGCGCTCCATCGCCGCTGCCTGTGCGGCGTCGTCACTCCCGTAGCCGACCAGCTCATCGAGTGGCATGATGATGTCGGAGCCGAATCCGAGCTGGAGGTCGATCGCCGACTCAGGTGTCAGTTCCCAGCGGCTCCCGTCCAGGTGGGAACGGAAGGTCACGCCCTCCTCACGCACCTCCCGCCGCTGCGCCAGGCTGAAGACCTGGAACCCCCCGGAGTCGGTCAGGACCGGTCCGTCCCACGCCATGAAGCGCTGGACCCCGCCGGCCGCCTCCAGGACAGCCACGCCCGGACGGAGCATGAGGTGGTAGGTATTTGCCAGGATGATGTCGGTGCCGGTCGCGCGAACTTCATCCGGCGTCAGCGACTTGACGCTGGCCTGCGTCCCGACGGGCATGAATGCCGGCGTCCGCACGTCACCGCGCCGGGTCCGGAGGATACCGACGCGGGCCCGGGTCGCCGGGTCCGCGGCCAAGATCTCGAAATGGTGAGGCTGCTCGCCGCCGGAGTGTGGTGCGGCGTTATCGCGCTCCATCATGGTCGAATGGTAGCACAGGCGCCGAGGGGCACGTCAGGAACGACAAGCGATCGATGCCGATGAGCGACAAGCGCCGTACGCGCGAGATTCGCCGCCGTCTGCAACTCTGGGCGTTCGACCAACTGTACCGGCATGCCTGGTTCTACGACCCGCTCAGCCGCTTCGTGTTCGGCGACGAGTGGCACCATTGGCGCCAGACCGTCCTCCCCTTCGTTGGCCCGGGTCGCGTCCTCGACCTCGGCTGCGGCACCGGCGCGCTCCTCCCTGAGCTACGTACGCGAGCCACGGCTATTGGAGTGGATTGGTCCCGGAGCATGCTGCGAGTAGCGAGCCGACGTGCTCGCGACGGCGGGCTGGTTCGCGCAGCCGCAGCCAACCTCCCCTTCCGCGACGCCACATTCACCAGCGTCGTATCCACCTTCCCGGCGCAGTTCATCGTGGAGCGAAGCACGCTCGATGAAGTAACTCGAGTTCTGGCACCGGGTGGGCGGTTCATCGTCGTGCTCGGTGGTGAGGTTACCGACTGGCACGGCTGGCGCCGGCCAATCGGGGCGCTCGCTCGTCTCTTCTACGGCGATCGGGTCGATGGCACCGTCCCTCGAGGAGATGTGCTGGCACACCCATCCCTTCCCGGGGACTGGCACACAGTCGAAACGCCCCGTGGGCGGGCTCTGCTGTGGGTTGCAAGCCGCGCTGACAGCACGACGGCAGAGGGCTAGCTGGTTGTGCCGCCGGACTCCGAACCGCTGTCGTGGCCGTTGGACGCAACCGCAGCCGAAGCGTCAATCGGCATCAGGTCCGCAAGGGGGTCGGCCTTGGTCGGCATCCGCAGCGGGGCAGCAGCCTTAGCCTCGGCCACGGCCTTGGAGACAGCCGCCGCCGCTCCCGGGGGTGGCGGGGGCGTGTTGATCTGATCCAACCGGGTCGCCTCGGTCAGCACCGAGGTCGTGGTCCGGTGCACGTCGGCCGCGGACTGCCGGACCTCGTCTCCCACCGACGCGACTTCACTGGTGACCTCGTTGAGGGTCCGCTGGAACTCGCCCGTCAGGTCGCTGGTCGCGGCCCGGAACTCGCGGATGCCCTTCCCGATCCCCTGCGCGATCTCAGGCAGCTTCCCCGGCCCGAAGATCATGAGGGCGATCACCATGATCACCAGGATCTCCATCGGCCCCATGCCAAAGAAGTTCATCCACGCTCTCCGTTCGACGCTGCCGCAGCCCCTGAACCCGTCCGGTTGCTGACGGTTGGTAGTATACCATCGCGAGCGGGCACGATCGGCGAGGCACGGTCGCTGGAACGTGTGCTGGCCGCATGGAGAGGGAACGGCAGCCGGTGCTCCTACTCGACGGCCGGATCTTAGCATATCGGCGCGGAGGTATCGCGCGATATGTCGCCGAACTCGCCGCGCACCTGCTCGCCGCCGCGCCGGACCTCACCGTGCGCGTCCTCGTCAACCGCACCGGTGTCGACGCGGGGTTACCGACCATCCGCGTCATGACCCCTCCGCACCACCGTGTCGAGCGCTGGTTACTCGGGCTGGAAGTCCTGCGCCATCGACCCCGGCTGCTTCACAGCCCGGACTTCATCCCGCCAGTAACACCCGGCGTTGCACGCGTGGTCACCGTGCACGACCTCGCTTTCCTCAGCGACCCGTCCCTGCTGGCGGCCGACGGCCTGCGCTACTACGGTCAACTCCCGCGTGCGATCCACGCGGCACGAGCCGTCATCACCGTCTCGGGCACAGTTCGTGAACAGGTCATCGAGCGGCTCGGTGTGCCACCGGAGAAGATACATGCCGTCTACAACGGTGTGGCAGACACCTTCTTTGCCGAACCGTCCGAGCCGCCGAGCCATACCATCGCGCGGGAGGCGCCCGAGATCGCCCCTGCCCTGCTCGCCGGGGGTCGAGCCATCATTTTGATCGTTGGAACCGTCGAGCCGCGCAAGCGCCACGTGTTGCTCGCCACCGCGGCAGCGGATCTCGCCACGCGACGCCCGGACCTCGCTCCGCTCCTCGTCGTCGCCGGCCAGCCGGGTTGGCGCTCGGAGGAGGCCACCGCGGCGATCCGCAAGCTGGAGCAGGCCGGGCTAGCGATCTGGCTGACGGATGTCGGCGACGGATTGCTCCAGGCGCTGTACCGGACGGCGACGGTGCTTGCCCTCCCCTCGTTCGACGAGGGGTTCGGCCTGCCGCTCGCCGAGGCGATGGCGACCGGACTGCCGGCAGTGGTCGCGAAGCGCGGGGCGCTGCCCGAGGTCGCGGGCGATGCAGCGGTACTCGTCGACGAGGGCGATCCGGCAACGTGGGCGGAGGTGCTGGAGCGGGTGTTCGACGATGCGGCGTTGCGGCACGACCTGGCTGCGCGCGGCAGGGAGCGCGCGGCACAGTTCCGCTGGGAACGAACGGCGCGGGAGACCGCGGCTATCTACCGGAGGGTGCTCGCAGGTGACTGAGCGACCGACCTGGTTGATTGTAGGGCTCGGCAACCCGGGACAGCGCTACGCCGCGACCCGGCACAACATCGGCTTCATGGTGGTCGACCATCTTGCACGCCAGCTTGAGCCAGGGGACCGGCGCAACCGCTTTGATAGCGAGTTGATCGAAACGCGCGACGCGGCCGGGCGCATCGTGCTGCAGAAGCCGCAGACGTTCATGAACCTCAGCGGCACCGCCGTGGCCCAGGCGGCTCGCTGGTACCGGGTGCCCACTGAGCGCATCCTCATCATCTACGACGACCTCGATCTCCCGTTTGGCCGCATCCGGCTGCGTCCGGGCGGCAGCAGTGCCGGCCACAAGGGACTGCAATCCGTGATCGAACACCTGGGAACCGACCGCGTGCCGCGCCTCCGGGTGGGGATCGGCCGCCCGGAGCACGGAAGCACCGTGAGCTACGTGCTCAGCCGCTTCCGACCCGAGGAGGAGCGGGCCCTGCCCGAGGTCATCGCCCTCGCCGCCGACGCCGCGCTCAGTTGGTACAAGGATGGCATCGATGCCGCGATGAACATGTACAATCGGGCTGATGCCCAACGTGAGGTCGGACGCGAAGCGCAAGGGAGAGCAGACAGCCAGCGGTTCACTTCCGGTACGTAGCGGCAGCCGGGAGCAACGAGGCTCCAGGCAGGAGGTGTAACGTGGACTTCGCACTCGACTCCGAGCATCAACTCTTCCGGGAGCGCTTCCGCGCGTTCGCCAACGAGGTCGTCGCGCCACGCGCCGCGGAGATCGACCGCACCGGCGAATTCCCCTGGGACGTGATCAACGCAGCAGCCGAGCTGGGGCTCCTCGGGGTGCCGATCCCGGAGGAGTACGGCGGCGTGGGAGCCGACGGGCTCGCATTCGCCCTGCTCATCGAGGAGATCGCCGGCGCATGCGGGTCCACCGCCCTTACGATCGCCGCCCACACCGGCCTCGTCTGCGTGCCGCTGCTGATGTTCGGCAACGAGGAGCAGAAGCGCCGCTACCTCACGCCGCTGGCTGAGGGGAAGATGCTCGGCGCGTTCGGCCTCACCGAGCCGCAGGCCGGCTCCGACGCGGGTGCCACGCGCACCGCGGCCGTGCGCGACGGCAACGAGTTCGTCATCAACGGCCAGAAGGTGTTCACCACCAACGGCAGCATCGCGGGGGTCATCATCGTCACCGCCGTGACCGACCCGGAGGCCGGGCGGCGGGGCATCTCCAACATCATTGTGCCGGCCGATGCACCCGGTGTCAGCTTCGGGCAGGACCAGGAGAAGATGGGCCTCCACGGCTCGGTGACCTCCCAGGTCTACTTCCAGGACTGCCGCGTTCCGGTCGAGAACCTCCTTGGCCGCCCGGGTGAAGGATTCAAGCAGTTCCTCCAGGTCCTCGACGGGGGCCGGATCGGCATCGGGGCCATGTCGGTCGGCATCGCGCAGGCCGCGCTGCGTGCGGCCCGCAACTACGCGCTGGAGCGTGAGCAGTTCGGACAGCGCATCGCGGACTTCCAAGCCATCAGCTTCATGCTCGCCGATATGGCGACCCAGCTTGAGGCAGCGCGGTGGCTGGTCTACCGCGCCGCCTGGCTCAAAGATCGTGGCCTGCCGCACACCACCGAAGCGGCCATGGCCAAACTCTTTGCCTCGGAAGCCGCCGAGCGCATTTGCCACAAGGCGATTCAAATTCACGGGGGATACGGGTACACCACGGAGTACCCGGTCGAACGGTACTACCGCGACGTCCGCCTGACTGAGATCGGTGAGGGCACGTCGGAGATTCAACGGCTCGTCATCGCCCGCCGGCTCCTGGCGGAAGCTTAGGAAGGGACGGACAGGCCGATGGAGATCACGCGTGTCGCGGTCGTCGGCGCGGGGACGATGGGGAGCGGGATCGTGCAGGCCGTGGCTCGCGCCGGCATCCCGGTCACGATGATTGACCGCGACCAGGCGATCCTCGATCGCGCATTTGAGACGATCGCGCAACGGCTCCACCGAGAGGTGGAAAAGGGACGCCTCACCGAGGAGGAGGCCGGCGTCGCCACGAGCCTCATCAAGACCGACGCCTCCGTCGACGGCGCCGCTGAGGCGGACCTGGTCATCGAGGCGGTGCCGGAAGTCCTCGACCTGAAGGCGGACATTTTCCGTCGCCTCGACGAGATCAGTCCCAGCGCGACGATCCTGGCATCGAACACCTCGTCGATCTCCATCACCCAGCTCGCCGCGCTCACCCGTCGACCGGACAAGGTTGTGGGCATGCACTTCTTCAATCCGGTCCCGGTCATGCAACTGGTGGAGGTCATCCGCGGGCTGGGCACCTCGGACGAGACGCACGGCGCGGTGATGGATCTAGCGACACGGCTCGGGAAGACGCCAGTCACGGTGAACGACTTCCCCGGCTTCGTCTCCAACCGCGTGCTCATGCCGATGATCAACGAGGCGATCTACTGCCTGATGGAGGGGGTCGCCACCGCCGAGGATATCGACACCGTGATGCGGCTGGGCATGAACCACCCCATGGGTCCGCTAGCGCTGGCCGACCTGATCGGCCTGGACGTTTGCCTGGACATCCTGGAGGTGCTGCACCGCGACCTCGGCGACGACAAGTACCGCCCGTGCCCGCTCCTGCGAAAGATGGTTGCGGCCGGGAAACTCGGCCGGAAGACCGGCCAGGGGTTCTACACCTACCCGTAAGGGAGCGACGATGGACTTTGCCCTCCCGGACGAACTTCGGCTGCTCCAGGAGACAGTGCGCGAGTTCGTGGCAGACGCGGTGACGCCGCGAGCCGCGGAGCGCGACCGCGAGGCCGCGTTCCCGGCCGATGAGCTCCGCGCCGCCGCGACGCTCGGGCTCTGCGGCCTGATGGTGCCGGAGGAGTTCGGGGGGAACCCGGTCGGCAGCCTGGGTGCCGTGCTCGTCTATGAGGAGGTCGCCGCCGGGTCACCAGCTCTGTCCGTCACGCTCTCGGTCCACAACACCCTCGTGTGCGGAGCAGTGGCAACCTACGGCAGACCCGAGCTACAGGCCGAGCTACTGCCCAGGCTCGCTTCCGGGGAGATTCTGGGTGCGTACGCACTGACCGAGCCCGGCGCCGGCTCGGACGCGGCCGCGCTCACCACCCGTGCCCGCCGCGACGGCGACCATTACGTCCTCGACGGACGGAAGATCTTCGTGACGCACGGGGACCACGCCGGGCTTTACATCATTTTTGCCGTCACCGACCCGGAAGCCCGCACCTCGCGCCGCATATCCGCATTCGCGGTCGACCGGGACACGCCCGGACTCACGGTGCCGCGGCGCGAGCATAAGCTCGGGCTGCGCGCGTCCGAGATCGCCGAGGTGACGTTGACCGACTGTCGCGTCCCGGCGACTCGGCTCCTGGGCAATGAGGGTGACGGATTCGGCATCGCGATGGCGCTGCTCGACGGTGGCCGCATCGGCATCGGTGCCCAGGCGGTCGGCATCGCCCGCGGCGCCTATGACCTAGCCCGACGATACGCCCGGGAGCGGCAGCAATTCGGCCGCCCGATCGCGGACTTCCAGGTGATCCAGTGGAAGCTCGCCGACATGGCCACGCGGATCGACGCAGCTCGGCTCCTCGTGTGGCGGGCTGCGACCCTGCGCGACCAAGGCAAGCCACACACCCAGGCTGCCTCGCAGGCCAAACTCTTCGCCTCGGAAACCGCCACCTTCGTGACGGATCAGGCAGTCCAGATCCACGGGGGCTACGGCTACCTTGAGGAGTACGCGGTCGAACGCTATTTTCGGGATGCCCGCGCGACGGTGATCTATGAAGGAACCTCCGAAATCCAACGTCTCGTCATCGCGCGCCGGCTTTTGAGTGACAATCAGTGAGGGTTGGAGTAACCGATGGCAGGTCAGTCAGCAGAGAAGAACGGAGAGTCGACTCAGCGCGGTTATCTCATGCTGCTGGTGGGGCACGAGCGCGCGACGTCGGACGCCGCACTCGGCATCGCCCTCCGCGCAGCGGGCCACAACCTGCGCGTGCACATCATCGAGTTCCTGAAGGGCGGGCGCGACCGCGGCGAAGTTGCCGCGGTGTCCTTCCTCACCGGGGTCACGCTTACCCAGTACGGCACCGTTCCCCCCCAGCGGACGACGGAGGACATGGACGGCCCGGCCATCGCGCCTGATCGACTGGAAGCGGCCCTGCGGGAGGCGCAGGTGCACGTGCGCCAGCGCGTCACCAACATCTTGATCCTCGACGGACTGCTCACGTTGGTCGGCCAGGGGCTGGTCGAGGAGTCCAAGATCCTGGAGCTGGTAAACGAGTCCGCCCCGTGGCTCGACATCGTCGTCAGCGGGGCAACGGTCACCGATTCGCTGAAGGAGGCCGCCGATTCCGTTACCATGATGGAAATCGTCAAGTCCAGCGAGCGCGCCGAGCAGCCGCTCCGCCGCGGCATTCACTACTGACGGCCCGGCCCGCGCGCCGGACCGAGGAGGTGGGACACGCCATGCGCTACTTCGACGTCAACGACGACGAGCGATACCGCGAGCCACCCGATCCGGCCCAGCGGGATTTCACGACCGTCTCGGGTGAGCCGGTCAAGGAGGTCTACACCGAGGAAGATCTTGAGCGCATCGGGTTCGACCCCGAGCGCGACCTGGGCCGCCCGGGCGAGTATCCCTTCACCCGAGGCATCCACAAGAACCTCTACCGGGGCAAGCTCTGGACCATGCGGATGTTCTCGGGCTTCGGCTCGGCAGAGGAGACGAACGCCCGCTTCCGCTACCTGCTGGACCACGGTGAGACCGGCCTCTCGATCGCCTTCGACCTGCCCACGCTCTACGGCCGCGACACCGACGACCCGATGGCAGAGGGTGAGTTCGGCAAGTGCGGCGTGGCCGTCTCGTCCCTGGCAGACATGGAGATCCTGCTCGACGGGATCCCGCTCGACCAGATCACGACCTCCATGACGATCAACGGCCCCGCCGCAGCGATCTGGGCGATGTACATCGCCACGGCGGAGAAGCGTGGCATCCCGCGGGCCAAGCTGGGCGGCACGCTTCAGAACGACATTCTCAAGGAGTTCACCGCCCAGAACGAGTACATCTTCCCGCCCGAGCCGTCGATGAAGCTCGTGACCGACACCATCGAGTTCGCCACGCGCGAGATGCCGAAGTGGAACAGCATCAGCGTCAGCGGGTACCACATCCGTGAGGCGGGAGCGACCGCGACCGAAGAGCTGGCGTTCACCATCGCCGACGGAATGGCCTACGTGGACGCGGCGCTCGCCCGCGGCCTGGACATCGACGAGTTCGCGCCCCGCATCTCGTTCTTCTTCAACTGCCACAACGATTTCTTCGAAGAGATCGCCAAGTTCCGCGCTGCCCGGCGCATCTGGGCTCGTTTGATGCGCGAGCACTACGGGGCGAAGAACCCGCGCTCCTGGTGGCTTCGCTTCCACACGCAGACCGCCGGCTGCTCCCTCACGGCACAGGAGCCGGAGAACAACATCATCAGGACCACGATCCAGGCGCTGGCGGCCGTCCTCGGTGGAACCCAGTCACTGCACACCAACTCGCTCGACGAGGCGCTCGCACTCCCGTCAGACTTGGCGGTGCGCATCGCCCTGCGCACCCAGCAGATCATCGCCTACGAAAGTGGCGTGGCCAACAGCGTCGACCCGCTCGCCGGCAGCTACCTGGTCGAGACGATGACGACCGAGATGGAGCAACGCGTCCAGGCGATCCTCGACGAGATCGCTGAGCTGGGTGGCGTGCTCGCCGCCATCGAGAGCGGCTACTTCCAGCGGCGCATTGCCGACAGCGCTTACCGCTACGAACAGGCTATCGCCGAGCGCCGCAAGATCGTGATCGGCGTCAATGCGCTGCGCAACGAGGAGCCGGCCGACATCCCGCTCCTGACGATGGATCCAGAGGGTGAGGTGCGCCAGCGCCAGCGGCTCGCCCGCATCCGCCGGAAGCGCGACCAGGTCGAGTGGCGGGCTTCCCTCGACGCGCTGGAGCAGGCTGCGCGCGCTGGGGAGAACCTGATGCCGCACCTGCTGCGCGCGGTACGCGCCTACGCAACACTCGGAGAGATCACGAACTGCCTCAAAGCCGTGTACGGCGAGTACCGGCCCGTGGCGGTGGTGTGATCGAGGGGAGGAGGAGAAGGTGACTGCCAGCCGGACGCGCCCGATCCGGGTACTCGTGGCGAAACCCGGCCTCGACGGCCACGACCGCGGCGCCAAGGTCATGGTCCGCGCGCTACGCGACGCCGGGATGGAGGTGATTTACACCGGTCTCTTCCAGACGCCGGAGATGATCGCCCGCGCCGCCGCCGACGAAGATGTCGACGTAGTCGGCCTGAGCATCCTCTCGGGAGCACACAACGCCCTGGTACCGCGGGTCATCGAGCAGTTGCGGGCGATGGGGATCGACGACGTGCTTGTGGTCGTCGGCGGCACGATCCCCGAAGAGGATGTCCCGCGCCTGAAGGCAGCCGGGGTCGCCGAGGTCTTCGGTCCCGGAACACCGCTGCCGGACGCGATCGAGTTCATTCGCGCGAACGCTCCACGGCGAGAGGACGCGGCGTGAGCGACCTTATCGAGCGTTTCCTGGCAGGCGACCGGCGCGCCTTGGCGCGGCTGCTCACGCACGTCGAGAACCGGACCGAGCTCGGCGCCCGCGCCATCCGCGAGTCGTTCGACCGCACCGGGCGAGCGCACATCGTGGGGATCACCGGCCCGCCCGGTGCCGGCAAGAGCACGCTCACGAACGCCCTGATCCGTGAACTGCGCGGCCGCGGGCGCACCGTCGGGGTGCTGGCCATCGACCCCTCCAGCGCCATCACCGGCGGCGCCACGCTCGGCGACCGCATCCGGATGATGGAGAACCACGCCGACGAGGGCGTCTACATCCGCAGCATGGCAACTCGCGGCCAAATGGGCGGGCTGGCGCTGGCCGCCACCGGCGCAATCCACCTCCTCGACGCGTTCGGCTTTGAGGTCATCCTTGTCGAGACCGTCGGTGTGGGGCAGGACGAAGTCGACATCGCCGAGACGGCCGATACCACCCTGCTGGTTCAGGTGCCCGGCCTGGGCGACAGCATCCAGACGATCAAGGCCGGCATCATGGAGATCGCCGACATCCTGGTCGTCAACAAGGCCGACCGCCCCGACGCCCGGCAGCTCGTCCGCGACCTGCGCAACATGCTGCTCCTGGGTCAGACGCCCGAGGGCGACTGGAAGATCCCCATCGTCGAGACGGTGGCGACGGATGGCACGGGCATCCCGCGGCTGGCGGATCAGATCGCCGCGCACCGCACCTGGCTGGAGGAGTCGGGGCGGCACCGCGGACGCATCGAACGCCGCCTTGCCCGCGAAGTGGTGCTCCTCGCGCGCGAGCGATTTGACCAGTGGATCACTGCCCGGCTCCAGGATCCTGCGTTCGCAGACGAACGCGCCGCGCTCCTGGCACGCCAGGTTGATCCGGGCACGCTGGCGGACCGCCTCCTCCACGGCGTGCTCGACCCGGCCGACACCACGCAGAGCCGTCGCTAGCGCGTCTCACCCCCCAGGGCCGCCATCGCCGCGTCGATGAGCGGCTCTGGATCGACCTCCTCGCCGCCTTCGCGGCTCAGCCAGACCAGGAACTCGACGTTCCCCGCTGGGCCGCGGATCGGCGACGGCGTCAACCCGCGGCCGGTAAAGCCGAGCGCCTGAGCGTCGGTCAAGACCCGCCGGAGCACCTCCCGGTGCACCCGGGGATCGCGCACGACCCCGCCCTTCCCGACCTTCTCTCGCCCCGCCTCAAACTGCGGCTTGATCAGCGCCACGCACGAGCCGTCCGGCTTCAGCACGCGCAGCGCAGCCGGCAAGACCAGCGCCAGCGAGATGAAGGAGACATCGATGGTCACAATGTCGATCGGCTCCGGCAGCGACTCAAGGTACCGCACGTTGGTGCGGTCAAGCACGACGACGCGCGGGTCCTGCCGCAGCCGGTAGTCGAGCTGGCCGTAGCCGACGTCGATGGCGTACACCCGCGCCGCGCCCCGTTGGAGCAGGACATCGGTGAACCCGCCGGTCGAGGCGCCGAAATCCGCGCAGACGCAGTCGCGGACGTCGAGGGCGAATTGCTCCAGCGCCCAGTCGAGCTTCTCCCCGCCCCGGCTGACGAAGCGGGGACGCTCACGCAGATCGAGCGGCGCGTCGGGCGGGAGCAGGGTTCCTGGTTTGTCGATAACACGGTCGCCCGACCGAACCGCCCCTGCCATGATCATCGCCCGCGCCCGGCTGCGGCTCTCGGCCAGTCCCCGCGCGACCAGCAACTCGTCCGCGCGAACCCGCTTGCTCATCGATGCGCCGCTCACATCTGCTCGACCGCACGGTGGAACCGGCTTGTCTGGGCATGGCAAAGGGCCACGGCGAGGGCATCGGCCGCGTCATCCGGCTTCGGAACCTCGTCGAGGTTCAGGAGGAGGCGCACCATCTCCTGCATCTGCGCCTTGTCGGCCTTGCCGTATCCGGCCACGGCCTGCTTGACTTCGGCCGGCTTGTACTCCACCACTGGCACCCCCGCCTGCGCAGCCGCCAGTAGAACCACCCCGCGCGCCTGACCGACCGAGAGGGCGGTCGTGACATTGCGCGAGAAGAACAGCTCTTCGATCACCACGACATCGGGCGCGTGGCGACGTATGAGCGCGCTCAACCCTTCGTAGAGCTTCAGCAGCCGCGCGGGCATGCGCTCCGACGACGGGGTGGAGAGGACGCCGTACTCCAGCGCCTGCGGCTGGTCGTTGCCGACCACCAGCCCGTACCCCAGCAGCGCTGTCCCCGGGTCGACGCCGAGGATGATCTCCCCACGCTCGCTCATCGCGACACGCCACTCCCACGAGAGCCGGCAGGGTGAATCGGCAGGGGATCCTCCTGCGCAGCCCCGCTTACGACGACGCGTCGGTTACGGGATGTACCGTTCGGCAACCACATCCCCTTCCCGCTTGAAATTCGGAAACTTTCCGGGTATACTGGTAGGTAAGAGTTGAAACAAGGGGCGGCATGATCGGAATGCGACGGACAATCCACGTGCATACCCTCGAATCAGTTGGGTGACCCAGCGTGCCCAGGCCCCAGTGGCCCGGGATTTTTTTATCTAATGTACTCGCCCTCAGGCGGTTCCGGCGCCTTGAGAAGGTGGTGAAGAAGAGTATGGATGCGAGCCTGATCGCGCGGGGCAAGGATCGCGGGTACTTGCTCTCCGATGAAATCATCGCCGCATTCCCGAACGCTGAGGAAAATGTCGAGTCCCTCGACGAATTCTATAGCACCCTCGTAGAGCAGGGAATCGAAGTCCTCGACCACGAGCCAACCAACGGCAACGGTACCACGTCCTCCCTTTCCGAGCGCACCGCATCCCAGCCCGCACCCGCATCGCCAGCCATCGATACGCGCCAGGATGTCGCCGACGCGGTCAGCGTCAGCGACTCAGTCCGTCTCTACCTCCAGGAGATCGGCGAAACCAATCTGCTGACCATGGAGGAGGAAGTCTGGCTCGCTAAGCGTATGGAGCGCGGCAAGATCGCCGAGCAGCGCCTGGCAAACGGCGACTACGCCTCCGAAGCCGAGCGCGCCGAACTCCTGGCCGACAAAGAGGATGGCGAGAAGGCTCGGGCACACCTGATCCAGGCGAACCTCCGCCTTGTGGTGAGCGTCGCCAAGAAGTACGTCGGGCGCGGCCTCTCCTTCCTGGACCTCATCCAGGAGGGCAACATCGGCCTGATGAAGGCCACCGACAAGTTCGATTACAAGCGCGGCTTCAAGTTCTCAACCTACGCGACGTGGTGGATCAGGCAGGCGATCACCCGCGCCATCTCCGATCAGAGCCGCACCATCCGCCTCCCCGTCCACGTCGGTGAAACGATCAACCGGGTCAAGAAGACCAGCCAGCGCCTCCAGCAGATCTTCGAGCGCGAGCCAACCTTCGAAGAGGTCGCGCGCGCCATGGACATCCCGGAGGAGAAGGTGCGGCAGGTGCTGGACGCCTCCCGCCACCCGGTCTCCCTCGAAGCGCCCGTGGGACAGGAGGGCGACGCCTTCCTCGGTGACTTCATCGAGGACGAAACGATGCCGCCCCCGCTCGAACTGGCCTCCCAGGAACTGCTCAAGCATCAAATCAGCGACGCGCTCTCCAAGCTCACCGAGCGCGAACGCCGCATCATCATCCTCCGCTTCGGGCTGGAGGACGGGCAGTTCCGCACGCTGGAAGAGGTCGGGCGCGAGTTCGGCATTACCCGCGAGCGCATCCGGCAGATCGAGGCCAAGGCGCTGCGCAAGCTCCGCAACCCCACCTACAGCCACCGTTTGCGCGGCTACCTCGATTGACCGTCGGGAAATACGAAATCGCCCAGGGGAGCGAATCAATCGCTCCCCTGTTTGCGTTCCCAAGCGCTGGACCGCTAACAGTGCCCAGATGCAGCCGTGCCGGGCGATCCCCCGCGCCCGCGATGGGGCCCTATCAGCCCGAGCGGAGACGGCTGGCACTGATGGGGTTTGGCGTAAGACACGGATGTGCGCGATCGGCCCGTGCCCGGGGCTAGAGCCGCCGGGCTGAATAAGAAAAGTCCAGGGAGGGGGCTGGGAATGCGGTGTCCGGTGGGTGGCCGAATCGGATTACACCTGTCGGTAGCCATCGCAGCCCCTTCAGTGGGCTTACCCAATGTGTCAGCCCGGCGGCTTTAGCCCCGGGCACGCACCGACCGGCGGACACCGCATCATCTGGGGCTGTGCTCGGCGGTACCTCAGCCGGCTTCAGCCGGCTTTCGTTGTCAGCCCGGCGGCTTCAGCCCCGGGCGTGGGCCACGGCGCCGGAACCGTTCCGCCACCCACCCCGAGCACATGCCACGACGCGGATATCCTACGCCACCCACCTCGCCGACCGTCGGCACCCGCCCGAGCCGGTTGAGCTGGGTGGAAGACTGACGGCCGCTATCCCACAATCTCCATCGCACGCGGACAGCGGACGCGAAGGATCTCTCCCCAACGCGGCCGTTCCCGCGTGAAATCTTTGGGATGCGCCGGAGAGGCTACCCTTCGTATCGCGAGAAAACCAGACTGACGTTATGTCCACCGAAACCGAGGGAGTTCGACAGCGCGTGGCGGACCTCGCAGCGCCGTGGACCGTCACAGATGTAATCCAGGTCGCACTCGGGGTCGGGCTGCTGAAGGTGCCAGGTCGGCGGGAGCACCCCGCGCGTCAGCGCCAGCACCGTGAAGACCGCCTCGACCGCGCCCGCGGCGCCGAGGAGATGACCCGTCAGCGCTTTGGTGGAGCTCACCGGCGGTACCTGCTCCTCCCCAAACACCCGCTTCAGCGCGACCGTCTCCAGGCGGTCATTGAGCGGCGTCGAGGTGCCATGCGCGTTCACGTAGCCGATGTCGCTCGGCGCGAGCCCAGCCCGTGCGATGGCAATCTCCATCGCCTCAGCCGCCCCGGCACCCTCCGGGTCGGGCTGCACGATGTGGCAGGCATCGCCCGTCGCGCCGTATCCGGTCAGTTCGGCCAGAATGGGAGCTCCCCGGCGCAGTGCGTGGTCGAGCGACTCGAGCACCAGCGTCGCCGCGCCCTCTGCGATCACGAAGCCGTCTCGCGTGCTGTCGAACGGACGGCTGGCGCTCTCGGGCTCGTCGTTCCGGGTCGAAAGCGCACCCAAGGCGCAGAATCCCGCCACGGTACCTGGCGTGACCGGCGCCTCGGCTCCTCCAGCCAGCATCACGTCGGCGTCCCCACGCCGGATGATCTCGGCGGCTTCCCCCAACGCATGCGCTGCGCTGGCACAGGCCGACAGCGAGGCGAAGTTCGGTCCCTTCGCGCCGGTCACAATCGAGACGTAGCCGGATCCCATATCGGCCAGGAACATCGGGATGAAGAAGGGACTGACGCGTCCCGGACCGCGCTCGGCCAGCGTGCGCAGTTCCCGCTCGGCGGTTTCGATGCCGCCCAGGGCGCTGCCCAGGAGCACGCCGACCCGCCGGGCGTTCTCCGGCGTGATCTCCAGCTCCGCGTGCGCGAGCGCGTCCTGGGTCGCCGCCACGGCGAGCTGGATGAACCGGTCGGTCCGCCGCGCCTCCTTTGGCTCCAGCCGATCGCGCGGGTCGAAATTTCGTACCTCGCCAGCGATCGTGCTGGCGAAGCCTTCGGCGTCGAAGCGGGTGATCGGGCCAGTGCCCGAGCGGCCGGCGAGCAGCGCCTCCCACGCCGCCTCCAGGGTGTTACCGACCGGGCTCAAAATGCCCATGCCGGTGACGACGACTCGGCGCGCGTCACGCTCAGTCACGATTGAGTACCTCCGGATTCAGGCAGCGTGGCGGCGTCTCGCCGCGCAGGACAGCGAGCAGGTTCCGCGCCGCCAGTTCCGCCATCCGATTTCGGGTGGTGAAGCTCGCGCTCGCGATGTGCGGCGTCACCACGACGCGCGGGTGACGTAGCAGCGGATGGTCGGCTGGCAGGGGCTCGGGGTCGGTCACATCGAGACCTGCAGCCCAGATCCAGCCTTGCTCCAGCGCCTCGAGCAAGGCGTCAGTCTGTACCACGGGTCCACGGGCCGTGTTGATGAGCACGGCACCCCGTCGCATGCGCTGGAGCTGTTCGCGGCCGATCATCCCGCGGGTCTGCTCCGTCAGCGGGACGTGCAGACTCACGAAGTCGCTCTCGGCCAGCAGGGCGTCCAGCTCCCGCCACTCGGCCCCGAGCTCTTCCTCAACCTCGGGGCGGCGCCGTGGGGCGTGGTAGAGGATACGCATGTCGAAGCCACGCGCCCGCCGGGCGACGGCCTGACCGATGCGTCCGAGCCCGATGATGCCCAGCGTCGCGCCGTGGACATCCGGTCCCAGGTAGCCCATGGGCTCCCAGGTGCGCCAAGCCCCCGCGAGCACCGCGTTGTGGCCCTCGGGGATCCGCCGCGCCACCGCCAGGAGAAGACCGAACGCCAGGTCAGCCGTCGTCTCGGTGAGCACGTCGGGCGTCGTGCACACCGCGACGCCACGCGCCGTGCACGCGGCGACGTCGATGTTGTCGAACCCGACCGCCATGTTGCTGACGACTCTGACCGACGGCAGCCGGTCGAGCAAATCCCCGTCAACCCGCTCAGTGAGCAAGGTCAGCAGGCCATCGGCGCCCTCGGCCAGCCGCACCAGTTCTTCCCGACTCGGCGGGAGCTCACCCTCCCAAACCGCCACATCGCCCGCTTGTCGGAGCAGGTCAAGTCCAGCTTCCGGGATGACCCGGCTCACCGCGATCCGCACGCCGTCCTCCCTCCACCGAACATCGTGCGGATTCTAACGGGCAGTCTCATAGGCGGCAACATGCCCGCAGGAAAACGGGCACGGTGGGTGCCGACGTAGCCTCCGACTCGCCGCTGGGCAAGCGCTGACCGATTCGCATGGTTCGCGATGCAGTGCGAAGCTCGTCCCTCGATACGACCACAGGTGACCCACGTACGCCTCCGGCGCTCAGGTGCGACCCCAATTCCTGCTTCTCCCCATCACCGTGCTGCGGTCCGGATCAGGGCAAGGAATTCCTACATCCGCGTCCTCGACAGCGGGAACGGGTTGAGGCCTAGAGGGCCGGATCCCGGCATCGTTGCACCGCGGCACTTGACAGGAGGATGCGGAACCGGGGCTCGCAATTGCGCAGACTTGAAGCGAAGCCCCTAGCGTGGTAGTATCCAGTAGGGTCAAGCCCCACCCCGCACGGCGTGTACGACAACGTTTTGAGCCAACGTGAAATAACCGACGGGAGCTGCTAAGCGGGCCTCGTGGGGCTCGGGGTTGCGGCACCCACCTGCCTTTGCAGGTTCAAAACCGAGTTACACGCGGCGGAGGTGGGGTTTTGCCCCACCTTTTTCATGCCGTTTGTCCTGGGGGACTGCCTGGTGATCCTAATCCTCCACGGCACCGATCGGCTCGCGATCGACGAGCGGGTCCAGCAGTTGCGTGCAGAGCACGACCCGTCCGGCATCACGACCACCGTCGTGGAGCGGGCGGCCGAGCAACTCGGCGAGTTGCGCAGCGCATGCCTGTCCCCCGGATTTTTCGGTGCTACCCGTCTCGTCATCGCGCGGGATCTAATCGCCGGCGGGGGCGGCGGGCGTGGCCGCCGCGGCGGCTCCGACCGAGCCGAGGCGCTCGACCTGCTGGCCGCGGTTCCGGACAGCACCGTCCTGATCGTCACCGAGTCGGAGATCAAGCCGGCCGACGAGCGCGAGCTGCGCGCCAGGGTGCCTGGCCTGACCATCGAGCGGCACGACGTGCCGCGCGGTCGTGACCTGGTGGAATGGGTTCGTACCCGCGCCCGGCGCTACGACGCAACGATCGAAGCCGAAACGGCTGCGCAGCTCCTCGAAGCCCTCTTCCCCACGTCCTGGCGTGCCGTGGCGAAGCGAGATGACGTCGCCCCCGACCTTTACCGCCTGGACGCGGAAGTGGCGAAGCTGGCAACCGGGGCGGGGCCGGGTCAGGAGATCACGCGAGATCTCGTCGGCGCGCTCGTACCCGATGCCGAAGCGACGAACATCTGGGGGCTCACCGACGCCATCGTGGCCGGCGACGTAGCGGGTGCGGTGCGCGAGGTGGAACGCGCGCTCGCGACCGGGACGCCCTCCGAGATGCTTCTCGGTCAGCTTGCGTCCCAGCTTGAGGTGTTCGCGGTCCTCGCCTCGGGTCCTGCGCAGAGCGCCGCAGCGCTCGCAGCCGAGACGGGGATCAGCGAGGGGCGGCTCCGGCAGGCGGGCCGCACCGCGAGTCGCTTCCCGCACGAGCGGATCGCGCGCGGCCTTGCCGCGCTGCGCGAGATCGACGTGGCGACCAAGCAGGGGCAGGCCGAGGCAGCCGATCTCCTGGTCGGCACCGTCGCGCGCCTGGCTGCGGACCGCTAGTGTCCGGAAGCGACCGCGCGTAGCCAGCTAGGGGTAATTTCAGGGCACGACAAAACGGGCCGCGGATGCAGCCCGTATCGCATACACGCTGTTGCGCCGCGATCCGTGAGGGTGCTATTCCTCGCCGCGGATCAGCGCGTTGAACTTCTTCATCAGCCGCGCCTTGCGCCGCGCCGCGTTGTTCTTGTGGATGATGCCCTTGATGGCAGCCCGGTCGAGCGTGCTGATCGCGTCGCCCACGGCCGTCGCCGCCGCATCGGCATCACCCGCGGCAATCAGCCGCTCGGCCTTGCGAATGTAGGTGCGGGCCGACGACCGGAAGATCCGGTTCCGCATACGTCGTCGCTCGGCAACGCGGACGCGCTTCGCCGCAGACTTCGTGTTGGGCAAGTCTCACATCCCTCCGGATTTCGATCGCACACGCAATCGGCGGCGCCACCGCCGAACCACCAAAGTCTAACAGGATCCGCGATTCCAGGCAACACCGCGCCCGTCCTCTGCTACGATGGACGCACACCGATCCGACTGGCGAGGTTCGCCTCGCCGCCACCGAGAGCGGGGAACGCGATGCGGGTGATTCGCAAGGGATCTGCGCCGGCTGAGCGCGGCACCACCTTCACCGGCGAGACGACCCTGGAGCGCTACCTCTCCGGGGGCGCGGAGGGCATCTCCCTCTCCGTGGTCCACTTCAGCGACGGATCGCGCACCCACTGGCACGAACACCCCGGAGAGCAGATCCTCTACATCCTCGACGGTCGGGGGCGTGTCGGGACGGAGAACGAGGAGAGCGAAGTCGGGCCCGGTGACGTGATCTACACCGGACCCGGCGAGCGACACTGGCACGGCGCTGCACCGGGTGCGTCGATGACCCACATCAGCATCACCCGCGGTGGCCCTCCGGTGTGGGGTGAGCCGCCGGAGTGATGCCCTCGCCGCACCTCCAGCGGCGCGGGGTAGAATGATCCTGGTTGGTGGCTGGACACCGGGTCGAGCCACGGTGTCATCGTGGGAGCGGTGATGTCCAACCCGATACCCGACCTGGGCCTGCTGCTCACGCGATTGCGCGCGCTCCACGACGAGTTGCAGCGGACACGTGAGCGCGAGAGGCTGCGTGTCGAAGAGGTCGAGCGGCGGATCGGGGCGGCCGCGATGGACCCGCCACGTACCGAGGAAACGATGCACGAGCTTTTTCAGGCCTACGAAGCTCGATCCTTCGCGCGAGGGCGACTCGATGCACTGGACCACGTGATCGAGCGCCTCGACCTGCTGCTGCCCCCGTTCCCTGAGGGGTCGGGGCGACGCTGATGCCAGCCCCACCAAGGCGCGCGTCCGGAGCGCGGCCGGTCCCCACCCCTTCCCGGCGACCACGCCGGATCACGCCACAAGAAGCTCGCCCGTCCCGCTCGGTGGCGGCCAATGCGACGATCGTTGCCGCCGCCTTCGTCGTCAGCCGCATCCTCGGTCTGCTCCGCGAGATCCTGATCGCCCGGCAATTCGGCACCAGCGGGGACTACGACGCCTACGTCGCCGCCTTCCGTATCCCGGACCTCCTCTTCCTCGTCGTGATGAGCGGCGCGTTCGGCTCGGCCTTCATCCCGGTCTTTGCCGGTTTCCTCAGCCGGGGGGAGCAGGACCGCGCCTGGCGCCTCGCCAGTGCGGTGCTCACCTACACCGTGCTCACGCTGCTCGTCGTGGGGCAGCTCGTGTTCATCTTCGCCGGCCCGCTCATGCGGGACATCGTCGCACCCGGGTTGGCACCCCCGCAGCAAGACCTGGCAGTCAACATCACCCGGCTCCTGCTGCTGTCGCCCTTGCTGCTGGGACTCGGTGCCGCGGCCCAGGGGATGCTCCAGGCTCAGGACGCCTTCACGCTCCCCGCGGTGGCGCCGATCCTCTACAACCTCGGTATCATCGCCGGCGCCCTGCTCCTCGCGCCCACGATGGGCGTCTACGGATTGGCCGTCGGCGTCATCGTCGGGGCAGCCGGACACGCCGGGATTCAATTCGCCGGGTTGATCCGGTGCGGCATGCGCTTTTCCCCCACGTTGTCGCGCCATGTGCAGGGATTGGGTGAAGTCGCCCGGTTGATGGCCCCGCGACTGGTAGGCCAGGCGGCCTTCCAGATCAACTTCATCGTGATGACGAACTTCGCCTCCCGCCTGGGCGAGAGCAAGGTCTCGGCGATCAACTACGCCTATCAGGTCTTCATGCTGCCGCACGGCGTGCTGGCGCTCAGCCTCTCGACCGTGATCTTCCCGATGATGGCCCGCCAGTACGAGCTGAACCAGCTCGACGATCTCAAAGTCACCTTGCGCGGCGCGCTCGGCCCGCTCATCTTCCTCACCTTCCCGGCGTCGGTCGGGCTCTTCGCATTCCGCACCAGCATCGTCCAGGTGCTCTTCCAGTTCGGCTCCTTTTCCGACGAGTCCACCCGGCTCGTCGCCCAGGCCCTCGCCTACTTCTCGGTGGGTCTGGTGGCATTCGCGGTCGTCGAGGCGGTCACACGAGCCTTCTACGCCATGCACGACACCCGCACGCCCGTAACGGTCGCCATCGTTACGGTCATCGCCAACATCGCCCTCAGCGCTTACCTTGCACCGCGCCTCGGGCACGGAGGACTTGCCCTCTCGATCGCGCTCACCACGGTCGTGGAGATGGCCATTCTGCTGACGGTGCTTTACCGCCGCATCGGCGGGCTCGGCCGCGGCCTTCTCGAGTCAACCATCAAGGCGGCAGCAGCTACGGCGATCATGGCCGTCGTCGCGCTACGCTTCGCAGGACCGCTCGCCCAGGTCACCGATCCCTCGGACGGCCGTTCACTCGCGGGTATGGTGATGTTCGTCATCACCCTCGGCGCCACCGGCATCACGTACCTCGTCGCCGCCTACTACCTGCGTGCACCCGAGTTGTTCGAGACCCTCGACCGCGTCCGCTCTCGCCTCCGCCGCGCCTGATGGCCACTGCGGACGGCGCGGTCGCTCGGTTATACTTGTCGTTCGAGCATCCGCAGGGGTGGAGGTCGCGGCGCAGGCTGTATGATCGAACAAGAACGTATTCGAAATTTCAGCATCATCGCCCACATCGACCACGGGAAGTCGACGCTGGCTGACCGTCTCCTGGAGTTCACCCACGCGGTGACCGAGCGGGAGATGGTCGAGCAGATCCTCGACTCCATGGATCTGGAGCGGGAGAAGGGCATCACGATCAAGGCCCGATCCGTTCGCATGGACTATCAGGCGAAGGACGGGCAGACCTACGCCCTTAACCTCATCGACACGCCGGGGCACGTCGACTTCTCGTACGAGGTGAGCCGCAGCCTCGCCGCGTGTGAAGGTGCGTTGCTCGTCGTCGACGCCGCGCAGGGAATCGAGGCGCAGACGATGGCCAACGTTCACCTGGCGATCGACGCGGGTCTCGCCATCGTGGCGGTCGTCAACAAGATCGACCTGCCCAACGCCCAGCCGGAGAAGGTCGCCCACGACCTGCAGCAAGTCATCGGGCTGCTCGAGGACGAGATCATCTTCGCCTCCGCCAAGTCCGGCATCGGCGTCGAGGAGATCCTCGAAGCCATCGTGACCAAGATCCCGCCGCCGAGCGGAGACCGCTCCGCGCCGCTCCGTGCGCTCATCTTCGACTCGCACTACGACCCCTACAAGGGCGTCATCGCCTACGTGAAGGTGGTCGACGGTATCCTGCGGGAGGAACAGCCGCTGCGCCTGATGGCGACCGGCAAGGAGACGGACGCGCTCGAGATCGGCGTCTTTCGCCCGACGATGACCCGGGTGACGGAACTGGGCGCCGGGGAGGTCGGCTACATCGCGACCGGCCTCAAGGTCGTCACCGACTGCCAGGTAGGCGACACCGTCACCGACGCCGAGCGTCCCGCCCCGGAGCCACTTCCGGGTTACCGGCCGGTGAAGCCGATGGTCTTCGCCGGGCTTTACCCCGTGGATGGCGAGGACTACCCCGCGCTGCGCGATGCGCTGGCGCGCCTCAAGCTCAACGACGCGTCGCTGGTCTACGAACCGGAGTCGTCCGACGCCCTGGGCTTCGGCTTCCGCTGCGGCTTCCTAGGTCTGCTCCACATGGAGATCATCCAGGAGCGCCTGGAGCGCGAATATAAGCTCGATCTATTGGCGACCGCGCCGAGCGTCGAGTACGAAGTGCTGAAGCGCGACGGCACCGTCGTCCACGTGGACAACCCGTCCGACATGCCGTCTCCGGGGGAGATCGAAGAGATCCGCGAGCCGTGGGCCAAACTGACGATTATGTCGCCGTCGCGCTACATCGGCGCGATCATGGAGCTGGTCACCAATCGCCGCGGCCAGTTTGTCGACATGACCTACCTCGATGAGGACCGCGTCCAGCTCTCCTTCGAGATGCCGCTGGCGGAACTGATCGTCGATTTCTACGATCAGCTCAAGTCGCGCACGCAGGGGTACGCCAGCCTCGACTACCAGCTCGCGGACATGCGGGCCTCGGACCTCGTCAAGCTCGACATCCTCGTCAATGGGCAGCCGGTGGACGCACTGTCGCTGATCACCCACCGCGACTCGGCGTACCACCGCGGCCGGGAGCTGGTGGAATCGCTACGCAAGCTCATCCCGCGCCAGTTGTTCGATGTCCCGATCCAGGCATCGATCGGCAGCAGGGTGATCGCGCGCGAGACGATCCGCGCCATGCGGAAGAACGTCCTGGCCAAGTGCTACGGCGGTGACGTGACCCGCAAGCGCAAGCTGCTGGAGAAGCAGAAGGAGGGCAAGGCGCGGATGAAGATGGTCGGGAGCGTCGAGATCCCGCAGGAAGCCTTCCTGGCCGTGCTGAGCCTGGGCGGCGACGCCAACGGCCGTTCGCCGGGGCGGGAGTAGCGCGCACATGCCAGGCATGACGCTGGTCGGCCTCGGTCCCGGCGACCTCTCGGCGCTGAGCGATGCCGCGCGGGACGCGCTCACGAGCGGGCAGGTCTTCCTCCGCACCCGCCATCATTCGGTGGTCGCGCAGCAGGCGTCGCTCGCCAGCCGGCCCGCCTTCGAAGATCTGGCGGACACCGGCGCGCCGCTCGCGACCATCGTCGAGCGCTGGGCCGACACCCTGCTCGACGCCGCGCGGACGAACCCGGTGGTGTACGCCGTCCCTGGGAACCCGCTCGTAGGCGACGCCACGGTCCGTGCGCTGCTCAAGCGCGCCGAGGAAGCCTCCGTCCCGGTCACCACCGTTCCCGGCAGCAGCATCCTCGACGCTGCGACCGCTGCACTGTCACCGTCCGCCCTCACATCGGGCGTGCAGGTGCTGGATACGCTCGACCTGGCCCTGGCAGCCGAGGGCGCGCCGTTCAGCGGCGGGGAAGCGGCGCTGTTGCCGCTACGGCCGCTACTCTTGACGAACCCGGCTCCCGCGCGCGTGTTAGCGGCCGCACGCGAGACGCTGGCGCGCTTCTACCCGGCTTCAACGACCCCGCTGGTTCTCAGCCACGTACCCATGGGAGGGCTCAAGCCAGCGGAGACGGCGTTGGCGAACCTCGCGGACGCCGTCGACGGCGCGCTCGCCGTCTACATTGCGCCCGTCTCACCCCTGGAGAGCGCCCGGCATGCTGACGGCCTGCAGCGGATCGTGGCGCGGCTCCGCGCCCCGGGTGGCTGCCCCTGGGATCGCGAGCAGACCCATCGATCGTTGATGCGTGCCGGGATCGAGGAGGCGTACGAGGTTCTGGAGGCGATCGAGCGGGACGACGCGGCCGCCCTGCGGGAGGAACTCGGCGACCTGCTGCTCCAGGTCTACCTGCACGCGCAGATCGCCGAGGAGGCCGGGGAATTCACGCTGGAGGACGTCATCGGCGAACTGTCAGCAAAGCTGGTGCGCCGCCACCCACATGTCTTCGGGACGGCTCACGCCGCCGACGCGAGCGACGTCCTGAAGCGCTGGGACGAGATTAAGCGGGCCGAGCGAGCGGAGCGGGGAGACGACGAGGAGGCGCACCCGCTGGGCCGGATTCCTGCCGCACTCCCGGCCCTCATGCGTGCCCAGACCGTCCTCCGCCGCGCCATGCGGGCCGGACTCTTCCCGCTCGATCCCGCCGCGCTCAAGAGCCGCTGGCGAGCACTTGCGGATGGAGAGGAACCGGTATCGGCAGCGACGCTCGGCGATGCACTCCTGGCGGCAGCGTTCCTGGCAGCCGAGGCGGGGCTCGACGCCGAGCAGGCGCTACGCGATCGGACGCTCGAGATCGAGGCGGCCATCCGCGAGCGACCGAGTGCCACCCCCGATGATCTATACTGATACGTCCGTACCGACTGCGCGCCGGACACGGCCGCGACGGGCCACGCAGTGCTTGAAGGGAGAGTGCTCCGCATGACCGACTCGGGTGACATCCAGCAGCGCGCCGGGCAGCGCCGCTACACGACCTGCGGCGAACTGCGTGCCGGCGACGTCGGCCGCACCGTCACCCTCAAGGGTTGGGTGAACCGGCGCCGCGACCACGGCGGCCTGATCTTCCTCGATCTGCGCGACCGCTACGGCATCACCCAGGTCGTGGCCAACCCGGAGCATTCGCGTGAGGCCCACCAGACGGCCGAGACGGTTCGCAACGAGTACGTCCTCTCCATCACCGGGACCGTCGCGGCACGACCCGCCGGCACCGAGAACCCCAACATGGCAACTGGGGCCATCGAGGTCGTGGCCGACACGATCGAGGTGCTCAACCCCGCCAAGACGCCGCCGTTCTACATCAACGAGGACGTCGAGGTCGATGAGACGCTGCGGCTCGAGTTCCGCTACCTCGACCTGCGCAAGCCCAGGATGCAACGCAACTTGATGCTGCGGCATCGTGCGGTCAAGTTCATCCGCGATTACCTCGACGCGCGCGACTTCATCGAGATCGAGACACCGGTGCTGGTCAAGAGCACGCCCGAGGGCGCGCGCGACTACGTCGTGCCCAGCCGAATCTACCCCGGGCACTTCTACGCGCTGCCGCAGTCGCCGCAGCAGCTCAAGCAGCTCCTCATGGTCGCGGGGATGGACCGCTACTACCAGATCGCGCGCTGCTTCCGCGACGAGGACCAGCGCGCCGATCGTCAACCGGAGTTCACCCAGCTAGACCTGGAGATGTCCTTCGTCGACGTGGAGGACGTGCTGACCCTCACCGAGGGCCTGTTCACCGCCATGTTCGAGGAGCTGGCGTCCAAGCCGATCCTACAGAAGCCGTTCCCGCGGCTCACCTACGCGGAGGCAATGCTCCGCTACGGCTCCGACAAGCCGGATCTCCGCTTCGGTATGGAGATCGCCGACGTGACCGACCTCGTGGCGGACAGTGAGTTCGGCGTCTTCTCCAACACCGCTCGCTCGGGCGGCGTCATCCGCGGCATCGCCGTCCCTGGTCAGGCCGGGATGAGCCGCGGCCAGATCGACCAGTTGACCGAGCAGGCGCAGAGTTTCGGAGCCAAGGGCCTGGTCTGGATCGGCCTGCAAGCGAGCGACGACCGCTCCCTCACGCCACGCTCGCCGATCGCGAAGTTCCTGTCCGAGGACGAGATCAGGGGCATGGCCGAACGTCTCGGCGCCGGGCCCGGCGACCTGATGCTGCTCGTCGCCGACCAGGCACCGGTGGCCGCCAACGTGCTCGGCCGCCTGCGCGTCGCTCTGGGGCACCAGCTCGGGCTTGTTAACACCGACGTGCACGCCTTCTGCTGGATCGTCGAGATGCCCTTCTTCGAGTGGGATGAGGAGAACGGCCGCTGGGAGGCCGCACACCATCCGTTCACCTCGCCCATGGATGAGGATCTGGAGATCCTGGAGACCGACCCCGGCCGCGCTCGGGCCAAGGCGTACGACATCGTCCTCGACGGCTGGGAACTGGGCAGCGGGAGCATCCGGATTCACCGGCGCGACATCCAGAACAAGATCTTCGAGTTGATGGGCTACGACGAGGAGGAGATCGAGCGGCGGTTCGGTCACCTCCTGCGCGCCTTCGAGTACGGCGCCCCGCCGCACGGCGGCATCGCCCCCGGCATCGACCGCACCGTCATGATCCTGGCGGGCGAGGAGAACATCCGCGAGGTCATCGCCTTCCCGAAGAACCAGAGCGCGCAGGACCTCATGATGGGCGCGCCATCACCGATCAACGAAGAACAGCTCAAGGAACTCCACATCAACGTCGTCCTGCCGAAGCCGGCCGGCGCCTAGCCGCCCGGCTTCGGCCTCTAATCTCCGGCGCTGCGTGCCGTCCACTCGCAACCGAGAGAGTACTTCCATCCTCCTCACCGGCAGGGAGGTCCATCTCGGCTTTGGGAAACGCCCCTAACCTCCAAGCACCACGCGACGGCCCTCGGACCTCCAGCGAGTAGCGAGGCGCGCAGAGTTCGGTGGCCGCCGCTCCCGCCGAGGAGGCGCACAGCATCGCAGTTGCCCCGGGCGACTCGTCTCGAAAGAGTCTCACACGTCACGGATCAAGAGTCAGGTTCCTCCGAGCGTCGTCTTGCAAGCAGAATACTTGCTTCGAACGATATTCCAGATGACTACGAAATCCTAAGGGAGGAGGACATGTCTGTTCGTTAATCAAATTGACACACGATCCCGCTCCTCCATATCATGTGATCATCAACACATCCGAGACGAACGATGGAGGGCGGGACACGATGGCGTCTGCAGTCGAACCCGACCGCGACGGGTTAGCCTACATGACAGCAGCCGACCTCGCGGCACGAATCCGGCGCCGCGAACTGTCGCCTGTGGAGGTTGTCGACGCCTTCATCCAGCGCATCGAGGAACGGAACCCCAGTCTGAACGCGTTCGTGTACGTCGCCTTCGACGAGGCCCGGGAGCGCGCCCGGGAGGCCGAACGAGCTGTAATGTCCGGGGCGGAACTCGGCCCGCTCCACGGCGTGCCGACGGCGATCAAGGATCTGTTCGACTACCATCCTGGTTGGAAGAGCACGTTCGGCGGGATTCGCGCGCTCAAGGACTTCGTGGTCGATGCGCATTGCGTCTTCGCTGAGCGAATTAAGCGCGCCGGAGCGATCATTCTCGGGAAGACCAACAGCCCAATCATGGGGTTCCGGGGCACCTGCGATAACTACCTATTTGGTCCAACGCGGAACCCCTTCGACCTGTCGCGCAACAGTGGTGGCTCATCAGGCGGCAGCGCAGCCGCCGTCGCCGACGGGCTCTTACCGCTGGCCGAGGGCACGGACGGCGGCGGATCGATCCGGATCCCCGCTTCCTGGTGTGGCGTGTACGGTTACAAGCCATCGTTCGGCCGTGTTCCATACGTAAACCGCCCAAATGCGTTCAGCGGTATTGATCCGTTCCTGTTCGAGGGCCCGCTGACGCGTACCGTCGAAGATGCGGCACTCGCCCTGACCGCGCTGGCCGGGTACGACCCGCGGGATCCCTTCAGCTTGGACGAGCAGGTGGACTTCATGTCCGCACTCCGTCGCTCGGTAAAGGGGTGGAAAATCGCCTACAGTCCCGACTTCGACGTTTACCCGGTGGATCCCGAGGTTCGGCGGGTCGTGGACGAAGCAGTCCTCGCCTTCACTGAGGCTGGTGCTGAGGTCGAAGAGGTACGCGTCGGCATCACGCGCGACCAGCGCGAGCTGAGCGACCTCTGGTGCCGCCTGATCATCCCGCTCAACGTCGCGGGTATCGAGGGCTTGAAAGCGAGCGGGATCGACCTCTTGGGCGATCACAGAGACGACCTCCCACCCGAGTACCTGCGCTGGATCGACGAGGGCTATCGGATGACGGCGCTCGATATCCAGCGCGACCAGCAGATGCGCACGGAGATCTACGACGCCATCCAGGGGGTTCTCAACCAGTACGACCTCCTGATCACGCCGACTCTCGCCTGCCTGCCGGTCGAAAACGCGAACGACGGCAACACGGTCGGACCATCCGAGATCAACGGCGTGCCCGTCGATCCGTTGATCGGCTGGTGCATGACGTACTTCATCAACTTCACGGGGCACCCAGCGGCATCGATCCCTGCGGGGATGGCACACGGGAAGCTTCCGGTGGGCATGCAGATCATCGGTCGGCGGTATGCCGACGCGGATGTTCTCACTGCCAGCGCGGTTTTCGAGCGTCTGCGACCTTGGCGGCAGACCTACGAGATTCCGGCTAGCCGGCCACTAGCCTGAGTATCGATGTCGGGGTTTGGTCCCAGGGTAACGGCAGCGTAGACGCAGTTCCGTCACTGCGGCGAGCAGCGGACTCGGTGTCGTCGACCTGGCAGCGTCGAGCCGCCGTCTCACGAACGGGCGAGCGGGAACTACTGCCTCCAGGAGAGCCCCGAGGAGGCGTCGATTCCGCGTCCCTTGAACAGCTCCTGGGGCTCACCGAGTTTCGGCATGCCGTCATCACCTACGGAGAACGGGGCTGCGACGGCCTTGAAGGAGTCACCGTCAACCTGGAGGAAGGCGATCCAGGATCCGTCAGGGGACCAGGTCGGCGCACGAACGTTGTGGAGATTCGTGAGCCGTATCGGCGTGCCGCCCTCGGCGGGCACGACCCAGATGTCGTTTTCAGCCCCTGTCCGGCCGGTGTAGGCGATCCACCGACCGTCCGGCGACCACGCGGGGTCGTAAGCGCCTTCGGTGGACTCCACCAGCGGTGTGAGCCGTTCCGTGTTGAGATCCACGATCCAGAGCTGGGTCCAGCGCTCCAGATCACTATTTCCGGTCGTGCGCTGCGCGAACACGATCCGCTGCCCGTCCGGCGAGAAATCGGGATGCTCCACATTCTCACCGTTGTAGGTGGAGGACTGAACCTGGTAGGAGTTCTCACCCGGCGATGGCATCAACCAGAGGAAGTTCTTTAGCGTGTTGCGGTCGCTGACAAACGCGATCGCATCCCCGGCTGGCGACCACACCGGATCGAGCGCCCACATGGCCTCCTGGATGTACGCCTCGGTGCCCGGTTGGAGGAGCGGCTGGTAGAAGGTTAACTGTTCCATACCGCTCCCGTCGGCGTTGGCCATGTAGAGGTCAGAAAAGGCGTCGCCGGTGCGGACGAACACGAAGCGATTGCCGTCAGCCGACCACCGTGGGTAAGACGCGTCGCCGACGTGCGTGAGCTGCGTCGTCGACCCGTTCCACATGTAGATATCGCCGTTCTGGGCAAACAGGATTCGGCCGGTCGGCGCGGCGCCCAGCGCGCTCTCGTTCTCCAGCAACGGGTCGGGCGCGCCGCAGGCGATGCCGGCGAGTCCCAGCAGCATCATCAGGACCAGTCCGGCCCGCACCAGCCTACGCCATCGTTGCAAGATCATCGCTCGTCGCTTCCCGCGGCGGTGCATCCATAGCCGCGCTCGCGGAGTGCCAGTTCCGCCTCCTGCGCTTCATCCCATGGGCGCCGTTCGGCGCCATAGATGATACACCGCTCGTGGCCCTTCCCAGCCAAGAGGACACCATCCCCGGGCCGGGCCCAATCGAGCGCCGCCCGGATCGCCGCCCGCCGATCCTCAATGCACACGTAGTCCCGGCCTTCGACCGCGCCGGCGTCGCGTGCCCCGGCCGCGATCTCGGCGATGATCGCATCGGGATCTTCAAACCGCGGGTCTTCCGACGTGAACACCGAGAAGTCGGCGAGGCGGGCGCTGACCGCCCCTTGCAGCGGACGCTTGGCTCGGTCTCGCTCGCCCGCACTGCCGAAGACCGCGATGACGCGACCGGGCACGAGCGACCGCAGCAGCCGCAGCGACTTCTCCAGCGAGTCGGGAGTATGTGCGTAGTCCACGATCACGGCGTAGGGTTGCCCCAGATCGACGCGGTGCATGCGTCCGGGCACGCCCGGGAGCGACTCCAGCCCGCGGGCGATCGCGTCAAGGCTCAGTCCCAGCAGGTGCCCGACACCGGCCGCGGCCAGGGCGTTGTCAACGTTGTATGCACCGATCAGATTGAGCCGAACCGGCACCGACCCGCTGGGCGTTGTCAGTCGGAACGACGTGCCGTCCGCCGCGACTCGGACGTCGTCCGCTCGGAGATCGGCAGGGGCGCCCGTGCTGCTAAACCAGAGCACCGGCGCCGTCCCGGCCGCGCCCGCTATCGCGCGGGCTCCCTCGTCGTCCCGGTTCAGCACCACCCCGCCAGGGTAGGGACGCGAACCACGGCTGGCGACGCGTTCCAGAAGACGCGCCTTGGCCCGCCGGTACTCCTCGATAGTGCCGTGGAACTCCAGGTGCTCGTGCGTGATGTTGGTGACGACGCCTACGTCGAAGGCACATTCGTCGAGCCGGTGGAGCGCAAGGCCGTGGGATGTTGCCTCCAGCACGGCCCAATCGACACGCGCCTCGCGCATTTGCGCCAGCAGGCGCTGCACGTCGAGCGACTCGGGCGTTGTCTGTCTCGCGTCGTGATCGACGATGTCGTCCCCGACCCGCACTGCGATCGTGCCGATCAGACCGGTCCGGTAGCCGGCCGATCGCAGCATGGCATCCACCAGGTAAGAGGTGGTCGTCTTGCCGTCGGTGCCGGTGATGCCGATAACCCCGAGCGCTTCGGACGGGCGGTCGAAAAACGTCGCCGCTACCAGCGGCAGCGCCGCGCGTGTGTTGGGCACCGCGGCGTAGGCAGGGTAGTCCGTGAGATCAGGCTCCCACGATTCGACCAGTGCGGCGACCGCACCGCGGGCGCGAGCGTCCGCCAGGTACCGGTGCCCATCGGTGTAACCGCCGCGCAGCGCCACGAAGAGGCTGCCCGGGCGGGCCAACCGTGAGTCATAGCAGACATCCGTGACCACCGTCCCGAGGTCTCCTCCAGAACTGGTCACGGGAAGTGCCTGAATCAGGTCGCTGAAGCGGCTCTGTCTCACGTATCCCCCGGTTCAAGCCGGCCCACCGGCCGCACCGTCGGCAGCCGGACGCCGCCTCGCTGCTACACGCACGATTTGCGCGCAAGATGACACGTCCTCACCGGTCATCGTGAGGACGCCTCGATAGTATTCAACGCGTCGGGAGCCGGATTCGTCACAACCCGCGGGACGCACAGCCACCCCGGTGCGGGATGGAACGAAGCCGCGACCCGCGGCCACCGTAGCGGCCACGGGAGTGGCCAGCAGACAGGGCCTCATACCCCGGGCCGCAGCGGATCGGACTCGTAGAGGGCCTGGACGAGCGCGTCCTCGGCGGCTTCGCGAACCACAGGATCCTTGTCCCCGCGCAGCCGGCGCAGGACGTTCACCGCGACGCGACCACCGATCTGCCCCAGCGCGCCGATCGCAGCCGTCTGCACCTCGCGGTCCTCGTCGCCCAGGAGGTTCAGCAGCGAGTCGAGCGCCTGTGGATCCCCCAGCTCGCCCGCGGCCTTGGCGGCTTCATAGCGGAACTCCGGGTCGTCACTCTCCAGCTCGGCGAGGATCTGCGGCAACCAGGACGCGTCCAGGTTCCGCCCCATGCCGAACAGCGCGCTCACCCGCAGCTCCCGATCCTCCGACTCATACGCCGCCGCGATCTCGGCCGTGACCTCGGCGTCGTCAGCGAACCACGCGAGCGACTCAAGCGCACGCCGGCGCACCCACGCCGGCGCGTCCCCGTGGAGCAGGTCCATCAGCGTGCTTCGGACCTGGGCCGTGCGCTCGTCGTCGAGGTCGCCGATGCTCGCGCGGTAAGCGAACTGCCCGAGACCGGTCGCGATGGCCTCCAGCACCGCTGGTTCGCGCTCATGGTCGAGCATCCCCAGCAACTCGTCCAGGCAGTCGTTGCTCTCGTCCTCCCAGAGGCCCGTGACGGCCACGGCGCGCACCTCGGCGTCGTCGTCAGCCAGCGCGACGCGCAGGATGCGGCTGAAGTTAAGTTCGACGTTCTCCTCGGCAAGGTCGACCATCTGCCGGACGAGATAGCGCCGGGCCTCCAGCGGGAGCTGCGGCCACTCGGCGCGCACCTGCGCCGCCGCGGCCCGGCTGATGTCCGTTAGTTCGGCGACCGCGCTGGCCGAGCGCTGACCGCCACCGATCGCTCGGAGCCGCTCGATCACCCGCGCGGCGTTCGGATCATTCTGCGGGAACCGGCTGATAGTAGAAAACATCTTCGACATCTGGATCCACGCTGAACTGCGGATTGCTCGGCGACTGCACGATGTCCCGGATCAGCTCGGCCGGCATCGGGCGCTCCACGTTGGCCGCGGCGACCAGATCGTCGAGCATCGCCATGTAGCGAACGGAGTCGCCACTCCCCTCGGCCTCACCGATGCGCTCGAAGATCGCCGCCAGCGTCTCCTCCGGCCGCCGCCGGACCCGTTCCTCCAGCGGGGCCTGATTCGCCAGACGCGGGAACCGGTTCTCGGTCAGAAGCATGTTCTCCTGGGTCGCGCAGTAGTACGTCGTCGGCCGGAAAACGTAGCGGCCCTTCTTCTCGTCGAGTTGGAGCAGCTTGCGATCCTGGCCGGACACCGGCAGGTACTCGATCAGGTACGTGCCGTCATTGTCACCGCGCTCAATAGTGATCAGGGCACCCGGCACAAGGTTGGCGCTGAAGAACTGATCGAATCCCGCCAGGTAGCCACCCCGGTTCCCCGTCGGGTAGCGCAGCTCAACGAAGAACGTCTCATACGTCTGCGGCGACTCGAAGACAAGCACCGCCGCCCGCTGGTCGGGCAGCACCGGGGGCGGGAACAGTGCGGCGAACGCAGCGTCGTAGGGGAGCACCCCGTAGTGATACTCGTAGAACGTGAGCACGTGCTCCACCACCGGCTCGGCCGCCTCGACCGGCTCCGTCACGTAGTCGAGCAAGAAGCGGTAGTCGGAGCCGATCTCGCTCGCCTTCCGCTTCGTGGTACCAATCGTGGGAAGGCCGCTCGTGCTCCACAGGCGCTGCCCCGGAGTCCCGACGAATTCGAACTCGCGATGCTCCCGTGAGAGCCGGAAGTTCACCGCAAACCGCATCAGCTCGTAATCGGACGCCGATGGATTCAGGCCCAGCACGTCCTGAAGCAGGATGTCGTCGGTCAGAGGCTCGCCGCGCTCCAGGAGATAGTCACGGATGCGCCGCAACTCGCCTCGGCTCAGGCGGGGGACCTTGTCCTCCATCATCCACAGGTCGCCGAAGTTGGCGACCGAGAGATCCTGACGCAGGTCCCGACGAATGATCTCCGCCAGCCCAGCATCGTCCAGAGCGGCCAATTCCTCGTCGCTGACAGGCGCGGCGGCTTCCATCGCCAGCACCGGCTCGACTTCCGCCTCTGCCTCAACCTCGACCGGCTCGCTCGGAACTGGCTCGGCCAATTCCTCCGTGATCTCGGGGACCACCACATCCGCGGGCTCCACGACGACGGTGTCCCCCACGAGATCCGGGCGCCGCCGCGGCTCGAAGACCGCCGGCTGCTCGGGTAGCGGAACCGGCTCCTGGAATCGCTGGGCCAGCGTGTGCTCAGAGACGGTCTCTTCCTCCGGCACCGGCGCGCGGCCTTCCCGCGTCGTCGCAAAGACCACTCGCCCGTCCGCCTCCACGCGCTGGAACACGTCCGGGTTCATCGACAGGACGCGGTCGATCTCAGCGCTCCACTCCTCCGCGGAGCGCTCACCGTGTCGCGCCGCGTAGAACTCAGCGAGCGCGGAGAGCGGGCTGCGGATCGGCGCCGAGCGCGGGAACAGTCTGCCCATGGTGGACAGCGCCTGGAAGATCTCCTCAGCCAACCGCTGCTCGTCTTCAGTGCCTACGAATTGCGGCTTGGAAGCTGCCTCTGCCGTCTGCATCCCGGATCCACTCTCCTCGCGTCGAACACATGGGCGGACCGCGTTGGTCAGCGGCTCAGCCGCTCCCGCAGCGCCCGGACGAGGTCATCGGTCGTCATTGGTTTCGGGGAGTTGCGCAGCAGGAACAACAGATAGGTGAGATGCTCCTCGCTAAGACGCACGCTCGACATGGCCGTTCCTCCCATCACCAAGGCCACAAGTGCAAAGTGTACATGCGTTCTCGTGGATCAGGCAACGCGCACGAGCGGCGTCGGGACCGACGGTGCCGCTACCGGACCTCGTCGCTCCGCAGCGCGAGCGCGACCGCACCGAGGATAGCCGAGTCGCCGCGGAACTGCGCGGTGGAGAGCCGCAGGCGGCGCACCGACGCCGGGTACGAATACTGGCGCACCCGCGCGCCGAGGGGGTCCATGAGCAAGGCCCCGACCTCCGCCACCGGACCACCCACAATCACCGCCGCCGGGTTCAACACCGTGATGAGATTGGCGATCGCCAGCCCAAGCACCCGCACCGTCTCGGTGACGACCTCCCGGGCGATCTCGTCTCCGGCGCGCGCCCGCTCGAAGATCGCACCGACCGTGATCGCTCCGGGCGCCGACCAAGCGTCGATCACCTCACGCCGGGCCGTCCGCAACCGTTCGCGAAAGTTGTTGACGATCGCCGGAGCCGACGCATAGGCCTCCAGATGGCCGGGCTTCCCGCACGAGCAGATCGGTCCACCCACCGAGACGACCATGTGCCCGATCTCGCCCGCCGTCCCGCTGGCGCCATCGACCAGACGACCGTCCACGATGATTCCGCCGCCCACGCCGGCACCGAGGTGGACGTAGACCACATCGGCGCATCCGCGGGCCGCGCCGTAGCTGGCCTCACCAACGGCAGCAGCCCGAGCATCGTTCTCCAGCACGCTCGGGATGCCGACCGCCTCCTCAAGCAAGTTGACCAGGGGAAAGTTCTCAAAGCCCGGAGCCCGGTGCGACAGGAGCGTCACCCCTCGCGCTGCGTCCACCGGGCCGCCGAAGGCGATCCCGATCCGCCAGATTTCCGAAAGGTCCACCTGGATCGAACTACAGGCCTGGTCGATCAGACCCCGGACCGTGTCCACCACCACCGGCGCCGGCGCCGAGGCATCGATCGAGTGGGCTTCGGCCACGATGCGTCCCGACGGCTCGGCCAGCACCACCCGCTGGCCACGACCGGCGATCTCCACCCCAAGCACGAAACGCTTGTCACAGGGGAGTACGCCCCACTGCCCCGGGAGCTGGGCCTGCTCCACCCGAAACCTCCTCGGCCTGTCGTTTGCGCGGACAACTGTGCCGGTGCGCCCCGACCCAGATCGCGGCCGGGTGCCCCATTCTAACACGCCTCTCGGCGCTTGTGCGGAATTGCACGAACACCATGTCCGTCTGGATCGCCGCCGGGTCACGATGCGCCAACACGCGGGCCGCTCGCGGTTGCATCCATCGCGGTTCCGTGCTACACTCCTGGGCGGCAAATGAGGCTGTCGACGTTCCCCGATAGCTCAACGGTAGAGCAGGCGGCTGTTAACCGCAAGGTTGAAGGTTCGAATCCTTCTCGGGGAGCCAACGGGAGGACACAGATCCTCCCGCTTCTTGTTTCTGTGCCCTCTCCTTCACCCCCGCCCCGCAGACCGTCACCTTGTCCAAGCCATGGCCGCTCTCGTCCCTGAGGCACGGTCGTCTGGCCACTGGCGAGACACGCCGCCGCCCCGCCGCCATCCCGCCTCGGTCGGCTCGCGCGGCTGTCGACCGAATCCGAGTTGGGTCGAGAAAAGGTTTCCACGCCGCGATGGGTGCCCGGGGCTAGAGTCGCCGGGCTGCATAGGAAAAAGCCCACTGAAGGGGCTCCCATCTCCCACACCTCGGCGGATCCGGTCTGGCACCCAGCCGGACGCGGCATCACCAGCCCCTTCAGTGGGCTTCGCTTTGTCAGCCCGGTGGCCTTACCCCCGGGCACGGGCCACGATGCGGGAATCCTTACGCCACCCATCTCGGAATCGATCGGCGGCCGCCCGAGCTGGCGTTCGATGTTGAATGGCACAACGCCACTTACGTTTCCCTGCCTTCAAACCGGACATCATTGCGCGAAGCTCATCGCAATGGCACGAGTCAGCGCTATTTGCGTCATTCGCGTCCGCACATTACCATGGGAGCGTTGAGATTGGCCGGCTCGCCAATCCGACGACCTCGCAGGCGGTCCCCACGGGTGGTGCTCCGATGACACGTTCCGACGCGCTCGAACGGGCCAGGGAGTTTTTCAGCATCCATGCTTGGCATGATGCATACGACACGCTGGTTGCCGCGGACGAACAGACGCCGCTTTCGGCATCCGACCTGGAGCGGCTCGCCATCGCTGCCTTCCTCACCGGGAATCTCCGCGGCAGTGCGAACGCCCGGGCACGAGCACATCGGGAGTTCCTCAGGAACGGCGACCCGGTGCGCGCTGCGCGCAACGCCTTCTGGGTCGCCTTCGTCCTCATCGACCTGCGCGATGTCGCAGGGACAAATGGCTGGACCGCCCGAGCACAACGCCTGCTCGACGGCGGCGCCCATGACTGCGTCGAGCGGGGTTATCTGCTCCTACCCACCGCACTCCGGCACGCTGCCTCGGGCGACCCCGCCGGCGCGCGCTCCTGTTTCCACCAGGCCACCGAGATCGGCGAGCGCTTCGGCGACACCGATCTGGTGGCCCTCGCCCGCCAAGGAGAAGCTCGGGCCTTGTTCAGCATGGGGGAGATCCCGAGCGGCACGGTGCTGCTCGACGAGGTCATGGTCGCCGTCGCAAACGGCGAGGTATCCCCACTCGTGACCGGCACCGTCTACTGCAGTGTGATCGAGGCGTGCCACGAGATCTACGACCTGCGTCGGGCTCACACCTGGACGACGCTGCTGACCCGCTGGACGGAGGCCCAACCCGGGCTCATCACCTTCCGCGGACAGTGTCTGGTCTACCGCGCGGAGATCCTACAGGTGCGGGGCGCGTGGCCGGACGCCCTGGACGCGGTGCAGCGGGCACAGGAGTGGTTCGCCCACGCGCCCGCCGACCCGGCCACAGGCTCCGCGTTCTACCGGCAGGGCGACCTTCATCGGCTGCGCGGTGAGTTCGCCGAAGCCGAGGAAGCGTACCGCCGTGCGAGCCACTGGGGGTACCGGCTGGAGCCAGGTCTGGCCCTCTTGCGGCTGGCTCAGGCCAAACACGATGTCGCCGCGGCAGCTATCCGCCGCGCGCTCGACGAAACACACGACCGGCTCGCCCGCTCCGCCCTTCTCCCGGCCCACGTCGACATCATGCTCGCTGCGGACGACGTGCCCGCAGCGCGATTGGCCGCCGACGAGCTTGGGAGAATCGCCACCGAATTCGGCGCACCCCTCTTGCGCGCCCGTGCAACCCACGCCGCTGGAGCGGTCCACCTCCGTGAGGGAAACACCAAGGCCGCGCTGGCCGCCTTGCGGACGGCCTGGGCGGCCTGGCAGGAGATCGAGGCCCCGTACGACGGCGCGCGTACCCGCGTGCTTATCGCCCTCGCTTGCCGGGAACTGGGGGACGAAGAGACGGCGACGTTTGAGCTCAATGCGGCGCACTGGTCCTTCACGGAGCTCGGTGCCACGCCCGACGTGGCCCGCGTCGAGGCGCTCTCCCGACCGCAGGCGGCCGCACCGCAGGCAGGTCTGACCCCGCGCGAGGTGGAGGTGCTCCGCCTTGTGGCCGCGGGCAAGACCAATCGCGCGATCGCGGCGGATCTGTTCATCAGCGAGAAGACGGTCGCGCGCCACATCAGCAACATCTTCACCAAGCTTGATCTCCCGTCGCGAGCGGCAGCCACGGGGTACGCCTACGAGCACGGCATCGTAGCCCCATCTACATAGAATTACCCATCACGATCGTCGCTCGGAGTTGGGTATCCCGCCCGATGCGGCGCCTGCCGGCGCGCACCTACCCTGAGATATGCAGAACGACGGAACCGTCCCGGCCGGTTGAGCCGGATGTATCAGGGAGGTGACCCATGACCGGCCAGCTCGCCCCAGAGCGCTTGCAGACGATCGTCATCGGCGGGGGCCAGGCGGGGCTCGCGGTCGGCTACTACCTGGCATGCCAGGGTCTGTCATTCGCGATCCTCGACGCCAACGAGCGAGTCGGCGATGCCTGGCGCACGCGGTGGGACTCCCTCCGCCTGTTCACCCCGGCTCAGTTCGACGCGCTCCCCGGGATGCCCGTCCCGGCGCCGAACCACGCCTTCATCACGAAGGACGAGATGGCCGACTACCTCGAAGCGTACGCTGAACACTTCGCCCTGCCAGTGCGCACGGGGATGCGGGTGGACCGGCTGTCTCGGGACGAGGGTGGGTTCGTGGTGACGGCGGGCGATCGGACGTTCCATGCCGAGCAGGTCGTCGTCGCGATGAGCAACTACCAGCAACCTCGAGTGCCGGAATTCGCCCGTGACCTGGCACAGGACATCGTGCAGTTGCACGCGATCGACTACCGCAATCCAGGGCAACTACGAGACGGTGGTGTCCTTGTCGTCGGGGCGGGTAACTCCGGCGCTGAGATCGCTATCGAGGTCGCGCGGGGCCATCCGACCTGGCTCTCCGGGCGAAGCACCGGCCAACTGCCCTTCCGGATCGACGGCCGGGCGGCGCGGCTCGGGGTTCTCCGGTTCGTACTCCGCGTGCTGTTCCACCGCGTCCTTACGGTCCAGTCGCCCGCTGGCCGCCGCTTCCGGGCGAAGCTCGCCGGTCACGGTGGGCCACTCATTCGCCTCAAGGCGGAAGACCTCACCAACGCGGGTGTCGTGCGGGTGCCGCGCGTCAGTGGAGTGCAGGACGGCCGCCCGCGACTGGAAGACGGCCGCGTCCTGGACGTAGCGAACGTCATCTGGTGCACCGGGTTCCACCCAGGCTTTTCCTGGATCGACCTTCCGGTCCTGCAGGACGGCAATCCCGTGCACCACCGGGGTATCGTCCCTAACGAGCCCGGTCTCTACTTCGTCGGCCTCGAGTTCCTCTCCGCGGCCTCCTCCGTGATGATCCACGGCGTTAGTCGAGACGCCGCACGCATCGCGGATGCGATCGCCGTTGGGGCCCGTCGCGTATCCGTGCCCGCCGAGGAACCAGCCCTGGCCACTGCCTGATGCACACTGTTGAGAGGACCACGACCATGGTTTCCCAGGACATCGCACAGACACGAGCCGAGTGGGATCGCATCGCCCCGGGTTATGACCGGACCAACACGCGGACGCAGATGGCGCTCGGAGCCGAGGCGCTCCGTCGCGCCGGATTGAGCCCCGGAATGCGCTTCCTTGACGTTGCCTGCGGCAGCGGAGCGCTTTCCATTCCGGCCGCGCGTATCGGCGCGAGCGTGGTCGCCATCGACCTGTCCCCGGTCATGCTCTCGCTCCTGCAGGAGCGGGCACACCGGGAAGGTCTCGCCATCGAGACGCGAGTGATGGATGGTCACGCGCTCGAGTTCGAGGAAGGCAGCTTTGACCTGGCAGGCTCGCAGTTCGGCGTCATGCTGTTCCCCGACATGCCGCGGGGTGTGCGTGAACTAGCCCGTGTCGTTCGCGAAGGTGGGCGCGTTCTGATCGTCACGTACGGCGACCCTCACGCGATCGACTTCTTGACGTTCCTGATCCGCGGGATTCACGCGGTCCGACCCGACTTCACCGGCCCGCCCGCCGATCCCGCGCCGCTAGCGTTCCAGTTACAGGACCCTACTCGCCTCCACCGGGAACTGGTCGCCGCAGGGCTCGCTGACGTTACGGTGAACACCGTCACCGAGGCAACCGAGTTCCAGGACGGCGCCGAGCTATGGGACTGGGTCATCTGGAGCAACCCGATCGCGCCGGCGCTGGTGGACAGCCTGGAGCTGACAAGCGTGGAGCTCGACGCGGTCATCGACCGGCTTGACACGCTCATCCGCGCGCGGGCCGGGGGCACTGGCCCGGCCACACTGACCAACCCGGTACACATCGGGATCGGCAGGAAGTAACGAATCCGGCGAACGACAACAGGGCGCCGCCCGGAGCGGCGCCCTGGTCAACGTCGAGCGAGTTCCGCCAGCTTCTGCACCATCGGGTGATCCGGCATCACGCGCTCAAGGTTTGCGGCCCACCTAAGGGCGCCGTCTTTGTCGCGCTCAGCCAGCGACAGATGGATCATCAGTGACCCCAGGGCCACGTACTCTTCGACGTGGAAGCGGGTCCGGTTGAGCAGCGGTAGCAACATCTGGCGAGCCTCGGCGTACCGTCCCTGCTCGATGCGAATCTGCGCGAGTCCGAGCGTGGCGAACATGTAGTCGGGGCTGTCGGCCACTACCTCCTGCAGCAGGGCCTCCGCCTCATCAAAGCGCCCCTGCAGCGTAAGGGCCTGCGCCAGGTAGGATCGGATGCCCGGTGACTCGGGCTCAACGTCGAGCGCCTGCCTGAAGAGCGTCTCCGCCCGTTCCGGCTGCCTGGCTTGGAGCGCCGTCCGAGCCTCAGCCAGCAGCGCCTCGACCTCAGGAGCGTGCGCGACTTCGAGCGGTTCCTCGTGGAGCTCGAAGCTCTGCGCCTGTATCGTGGTCCATTCCCCGCCGATCCACATGTCGAATGTCTCGCCCGGTTTCAGGAGGCCGGCATCCTGCACCGCCGTGATCGCCTGCTGGCGTTGCGAGTCCGTTCCGCGCTGGGACAAGGCGAACCGATGCAGGGCTTCGAGCAGCGCCCGATCCTCGGAGTAGGCGGCGATCTGCACCGCGATCGTCCGACCCGCCGGGTCCCCCCGTTCGAGGAGGACCGGAACGACGCCTTTCAGTTCCGGGCACTGCCGCAGCGTCCGCCGCACGACGCGGGCAAGCGCGACCTCGTCCTGCGCGATCACTGCCGCCGTGAAGGCGGTCAACAGGTTGTCCAAGACGCGCTCGGACACCCAGTTTCGGAATTCGAAGGGCCACGGTGCCTGCCGTTGGCCAACGGGCCGGCTCAAGTCCGAAAGATTCTCCCGGGCAGTGTGCAGATCAGGATCCAGCTTCAGCGCTTGTTCCCAGAGCGTCCGCGCCCGCTGTTCGTCGCCCTGGTTCATCGCTGCCACCGCCGCGAGGTGGCAGATAAATGCGCGGCCAAATTGGTCAAGTACACGTGCTGCCGTCGCGCGCTCGTACACGTCCAGCACGCGCTCGTCGTACCCGACGAAACTGAACGCCTCCGCCAACTTGAGCCACTCGTCCTCTCGGACCTCGTCCACCAGCGCCAGGCGATCAGCCTCCGCCCGGGCCGCCTCCACTTGACCCGTCATCATGAACGCGCGGATCAGGTTGCCACGCGCGTGGACGTTTTCGGGATCGATCGCCAGAGCGCGCCGGGCGGTCGCGATCGCCTGGTCATACGCCCCTTCGAACGTCAGGATCAGCGTCAGGTTGTTTAGCACCGGGACAAAGTCAGGCCACCGCTTGAGGGCCTTCTGGGCCGCCGCCCGAGCCTCTCTCGTGCGCCCCTGATCCATCAGCGTCTGGATCTCTTCGTGGAGCGCAACGAGCTGCAGCCCGTCCTCACCGCTCACACCTGACTCGGTGAGCATTTCGTCGACGTCCGGTCGGAGCCGCATGAGGATCTGCTCAACCTCTGGCACCTGGGGATGGTTCGGCCAGCGCTGTAGGAAGGATTCGAAGGTACGGAGGGCGAGCACCGGGCGCAGGTTCCGCATGTAGGCATCGCCCAGCGCCAGGGTCACGTCGGCATCGTTCGGCTGCTGCGAATGCCACTGCTCCATGGCAGACAGGTAGGTACGCCAGTCCTCGAGCTCCCGAGTGACCGCCGCCAGCGCCTGGAGGACCGCCGGATGGGGCCTGGATTCGTCGGCCAGCTCGAGGAGCAGCTCACGGGCCCCCTCATAGTCCTGCTGCATGAGCAGTTCTCGGACCTGATCAAGCTCCCTGGGTGGCGGCCGCCGAACCGCCTCCGTGGGCAGCTTGCTCCGCTTGCGCTTGGCCATCCAGTACCTCCCCCACGTGTCTTTCCTGCCCGCGCGCAAACTCTACCAGTCCACGCGGAACCAGTCAGCTACCTGTCGCCCGGGAACCGGGCACTGTTCGGCCATCCAGCGCGCAATCACCATCGGCGTCGATTTCTCCGGCGCGCATCACTCATGCCGTCGGAGGAATCCACCTCGGGCAATACCCCACCCCGAGCCCTCCTCGTGGACGGGCTCAGGCGAGTCGTCCGCCGGTGACTGACAAGCTCGCGGCCACCGGGGCGCGAATCTTGCCATTCTCGCGAGCCGGGTGAGGGACAGGAGCATGCATGAAAGAACCATTCGATATCGATGTCGCCATCGCTCGCGTCCGCCAGGCCGTACGCGACTTTCCGCCAGCGGCGCTCTTCGCGCTGGCAGATGAGGGCCACCGCTCCCTGTTCGAACAGGTCGTGGCCTGCATCCTCTCAGTCCGCACCTACGACGAGGTGACGCTACCAACCGCGCGGCGACTGTTCGCGGCCGCGCCGACCCCTGCAGCCGTGGCGGAACTCCCGGTCAGCGACCTCGAGGAACTCATCCATACCGTCTCCTTCTCCGAACCGAAGGCGCGGCAGATTCACGCCGTCGCCAGGGCAACCGTGGACGAGCACGGCGGCTCCCTGCCGTGCGACCGCGACACGCTGATGAATTTCCACGGAGTCGGGCCGAAGTGTGCGCACCTGGCGCTCGGGATCGCCTGTGGACAGCCCTGGATCAGCGTGGACGTTCATGTTCATCGTGTAACCAACCGCTGGGGGTATGTCCACACCAGGACCCCCGGGCAGACCACCGCCGCGCTGGAGGCCAAGCTCCCAGAACGGTACTGGATCGAGATCAATCGCCTCCTGGTTCCCTTCGGGAAACACATCTGCACCGGCGACCGGCCGCACTGCTCGACCTGCCCGCTGCTGTCGATGTGCCAGCAGGTCGGGGTGACGTCGCACCGCTGAGCCGCTTGCCACATCCGCGACCGCGACTGATACTGCTTCCGTTCGACAGTACACGACAGGACGGAAGCGGGGGATGAGATGGCGATCCGGATCGTCACCGGGGGCATCGCGCAGGAGACGAATACGTTCCAGTGGCAGCCGACCACGCTGGAGGACTTCCAGACCGGGTCGAGTGGCATCCACCGGGGACAGGAGATCCTGGACCTCGACGGGACCGGAACCATCTACGGCGGCATTGTGGCCGAGGCCAGACGCCAGGGCGTCGAGTTGATCCCAACCACGTACGCCCACGCGGTGCCGGGTGGACGGGTCACCCGCCACGCGTTCGAGACGCTCAAGCGGGAGATTCTGGACGGCATCCGGGCCGCGCTGCCGGTAGACGGCGTGCTGCTCGGCATCCACGGGGCGATGGCGCTCGAAGACGAGGATGACGGCGAGGGACCGCTGATCGCAGCCGTTCGTGAGCTCGTCGGGCCGGACGTCCCCATCGTCGCCCCGCTGGATCTGCACACCAACCTGTCCGACGCCATGATGGCGGGAGCCGACGCCTTCGTCGGCTACAAGCACTACCCGCACATCGACACGCCGGAAACCGGCGCGCACGCGATGCGCATCCTCCTGGCAGCCATTCGGGGCGAGGCGCGGCCCACTATGGCACACGTGCGCCTGCCGCTCATCGCGCCGAACCAGTCGATGGTGACGACCTGGCAGTCTCCGCTGAAAACGGCGATCGATCGCGCTCGGGAGATCGAACTGGAGCCGGGTGTCCTCGCCGCGACGGTGCTGGGCGGGTTCCCCTTCGCCGACGTGCCCTTCGCCGGCGTCGCCACGATCGTCGTGACGGACAACGATCCGGCACTCGCTCGGCGCTACGCGACGGAGTTGGCCCGCATCTGCTGGGATCTGCGCGACGACTTCACCATCCACCCGACGCCGATCGCCGACGCCATCGCCGAGGCCATGGCCGGTGAACCGGGGAGCGTCTACGTGTTGGCCGACATCGCCGACTCGGGCGCGAGCGGCACGGCCGGCGACGGCACCGCGGTTCTCCGCGGGCTGCTGGAGGCCAACGCCCGCTCGGCTGCGGTGGCTCAGATCATGGACCCGGAGGCGGTAGCCGCCTGTATCAAGGCGGGCGTCGGCGCGACCGTCACGCTCTCGGTCGGCGGGAAACACGACACCTACCATGGCGAGCCGGTCGAGGTCACCGGCCGCGTGCGTCTCATCCATGAGGGCCGTTTCCCCATCCTCGGCCCTATGGGCGCCGGGACCTATGCCAGCCGGGGGAAGACGGTCGTGCTGGAGATCGGCGGTCCGGACGGCATCGAGCTGCAGCTCACCGAGCTGCGGGGCCATCCCCACGACCTGAACTTCTTCCGCTGCTTCGGGATCGAGCCGACCCAGCGTCGCATCCTGGTGCTGAAGAGCGCTGCGCACTTCCGCGCAGCGTTCGAGCCGATCGCGACCAAGGTCATCGAGGTCGATGCGCCCGGCATCAGCAGCCCGCGACTCGAGCGCTTCGACTACAAGCGGCTACGCCGTCCGATCTACCCGCTCGACCCGGAGACAACCTGGTCCCCTGAGGACTAACGCGCCGAGCGCCGTTGGGACCAGGCGGCCTCACCACGCCGCGCGCAGTGCCGAGCGCGCGGCGTGGTACCCGCACATACCGTGGACGCCCCCGCCGGGCGGCGTCGAGGCAGAGCAGATGAAGAGCGTCGGGTCAGACGTACGGTAGGGGTCCCAGCGCGGCAGCGGTCGGGTGAAGAGTTGCCGCAGATCCTGCACGCCGCCGTTGATGTCCCCACCCACGTAGTTCGGGTTGTACGCCTCGAACTCGCTGGGACAGCGGGTGTGGCGGACCAGGATCCGGTCGCGAAACCCGGGGGCGAAGCGCTCGACCTGCGCTTCAATGCGCTCGGTCATGTCGACGTCACAGCCGGGCGGGACGTGGCAGTAGGCCCACGCCGTGTGCCGGCCGGCCGGCGCGCGGGTGGGATCGAAGAGCGACGGCTGTGCCAGGAGCACGAACGGACGCTCCGGCACGCGGCCATGCGTCGCCGCCCACTCGGCCGCCGCGATCTCGTCGAGCGTACCGCCCAAGTGCACGACGCCGGCCCGCCGGCACTCGGGCGACCGCCACGGGATCGGCCCGTCCAGCGCCCAGTCAACTTTGAACACGCCAGGACCGTAACGGTACCGACCGAGTCGATGGCGCTCGCCGGGACGCAGCCGCTCCCCGGCAAGCGCCACCACCTGGCGCGGCGTCAGGTCGAGCAGCACCTGACGCGCCGCGGGTAGCGCATCAACGGATTCCACCGGATGGTTGGTCACGACGTCACCTCCGGCCGCCCGCAGGCATGCGACGAGGGCATCGGTCAGCGCCTGCGCACCACCGCGGACGAATGGCCAGCCGACGGCGTGAGCGTACATCCCGAGCACTAGACCGATCGCCGCGCTGACCGGCTGGTCCAGCGCAAGCATCGAGTGTGCGGCCAGCCCGGCGAACAGGGCACGGGCACGCTCCCCGCTGAAGACGGTCCGCGCCAACGTCCGGGCGGGGAGCAACCCCAGCACACCGAAGCGGGCGAGCGCGACCGGGTGCCGCGGCACGCGGAGCGGACCGAGCAGATCGTGAGCGAGCATCTCCGCCCGCGCCGAAAGGGCACCGAAGATCCGCTCCCAGGCGGCGCCGTCCGACCCGAGCCCCGCCGCTGTGGCCGCCACCGACCGCTCCAGCACCACCGCGGTGCCGTCGTCCAGCGGGTGCGCCAGCGGCGCATCTGGGTGCACCCAGGACAGTCCGTAGTCTTCAAGCGAGAGCTGGCGGAAGAATGGTGACGCAGCAGCCAGCGGGAACGCGGTCGCGCACACGTCGTGGCGAAATCCCGGCAGGGTCAGCTCTTCGGTGCGCAGGCCGCCGCCCCAGGTGGTCGCAGCCTCGTAGACCACCACCGAGCGGCCGGCTCGCGCCAGCGTGATGGCGGCGGCCAGCCCGTTCGGCCCGGAACCGACCACAACCGCATCGTGACCAGCGTCGCGCATCGTCACCACCTTTCGCGACCGCATGCTACACTGCTGCGGCCAGGTCCGCCATGACGACGCTAGTCTCGGGGAGGTGCTGGGATGTTGGTACTCACAGCCGCTGACGTGCAGGAACTGGTGCCGATGCGCACCGCGATCGACCTGATGAAGCAAGTCTTCGCGGAGCTCTCGGCGGGGCGTACGGAGTCACCGCTACGGATCCCGCTCGAAGTCTCGGAGCACGAGGGCGTGACCCTCTTCATGCCTGCCCACGTCCCGTCCGCAGAGGGACTCGGGGTCAAGATCGTCTCGGTCTTCCCGCGCAACCCCCAGCAAGGCAAGCCGACCATCCACGCCGTCGTGCTCCTGACCAGCACCGAGACCGGCGAGCCGCTCGCGCTCCTCGACGGCACCTTCATCACCGCGCTTCGCACCGGTGCCGTCTCGGGCGCGGCCACGGACCTGCTGGCTCGCCCCGACAGCCACGTTCTCACGGTGATCGGCGCCGGTGTCCAGGGGCTGACACAGGCCTGGGCCGTCGCGACGGTGCGGCCGATCGAGCGCGTCAACGTGTTCGACGTGAACGCCGACGCAGCCGCCTCGTTCGCCGATCGGCTACGCGCCTATGACCCGGCGCTGGCCGATAAGGTCGTGCCCGTCGACGACGTACACCGCGCCGTGGCTGAATCCGACGTGATCTGCACCGCGACCACCGCACGCCAGCCCGTTTTCGCCGACGCCGACGTCCGGCTCGGCACACACATCAACGCCATCGGTGCCTTCACCCCCGAGATGCAGGAGATCCCACCCGAAACCGTCGCACGCAGCTACCTGGTGGTGGACGCGGTCGACGCGGCGATGGCCGAGGCGGGCGACCTGTTGAAGGCCATCGATGCGGGGCTGATCTCCCGCGACGCGGTGCGCGTCGAGCTCGGGCACGTGGTCGACGGTAGCGCGGAACGGCGCACCAGCCCGGAGCAGGTGACCTTCTTCAAGTCGGTGGGGAACGCGGTGCAGGACGTGATCGTCGCCCGCTACGCGGTCACCGCAGCCGAGCGGTCGGGACGTGGCCAGACGATCACCCTCTGACAGCATGGCCCGCCCGCGCGGGCTTGGACCGTCACTCGCCGTTATCGCTGCGGCGAGTCTCTGGAGCACGCTCGGGATCTCGTACGAGGTCCTGCTGCGCGACGGCGGCACCGACCGCATGACGATGGTGACGCTGCGCCTCGGCATCGCGGCGCTCGTGGTGCTCGCGTATGCGCTGCTGCGGCGGCGGGACGCATTGCGGGTGCCGCGTGCCGCCCGCGCCAGCATCCTCGGCACCGGCGTGATCAGCTTCGGCGTGTTCTACATCGTGCTCATCTACGCCTATCACTGGTCGAGCGTGCCTGTCGCCACGGTGCTCCTCTACACCGCACCAGCCTGGGTCGCCCTGGGCGAGCACGTCTTCCTCGGATACCGAGTGACCCGTACCGCGACGCTCGCCCTCGGCGCGACCCTGGTTGGCGCAGTCCTCGTCGCCGACATCCTGCGCGGCGCGGGCGACCTGACCCCGAAGGGCGTCGCCGCTGGGCTGCTCTCGGGCGTGACCTACGGCAGCATGAGCCTCTTCGGCAAGCGCGCCATGGAGTCGGTCCCGCCGCTCACGGTGATGGTGTTCGGCATGGGGATCGGCGCGCTCTGCCTCATCCCGGTCAAGCTGATCGTCTCCGGCACGACGCTCCCGGAGCCCTCGCTGCTCCTGAAGATCGCGCTCTGGCCCGCGCTCGCCGTGACCGTCGTGCCGGTCGCGCTCTACACGTGGGGGCTCAGCATGTTGCGCCCGAGCACGGCGTCGATCCTGGCGACGGTCGAGCCGGTGTTCGCGATCGTCCTGGCGTGGCTGGTCCTTGACCAGCGCTTGCACCCCTTCCAGATCGCAGGCGCGGCGCTGGTGCTCGGGGCGGCCGTCTACCTCTCGCTAAACCCGTCGGCCGGCGAGCACACGAAAACGCCCGTCGGCGCACAAACCGGCGGGCGCTGATGCTCGGAATCGCTGCGATATCGCTTCTCGTGCGCTAGTCCCCCGCGGCAGTTGCGGCTGGCGCAGCCGCATCCACCGGGCAGACCCCTGCGGGGCACCGGTGCTCGTCGATGTGCGCCGCGAAATCCTCGGGGAACGCGCGGATCATCCCCAGCGTTGGCATCGGCGCGACCTGCCCCAGACCACACAGCGAGAGATCGATGATGGGGCGGCTGGTTTCCTCGATGAGCGTCAGGTCCCCCGGCCGCGCGTGTCCAAGGCGGATACGCTCGATGATCTCCACCAGCGCGGGGTTGCCGAGCCGGCAGGGCACGCACTTGGCGCACGACTCGTAGCGGTTGAACTCCTGGAGGTAGCGCGCGAAGTCCACCGCGCAGACCGACTGGTCGAAGACGACGAACCCGCCCGAGCCGAGCATGCCGCCCAAGGGCGTCAGCGAATCGAAGTCCACCGGGACGTCGAGCTGCTCCTCACGCAGCGGGCCGGCGGAGACACCGCCCGTCTGGACGCCCTTGAAAACGTGCCCCTCCCGCATGCCGCCGAAGAGGCCGAAGATCAACTCACGCATCGGCATGCCCATCTCGATTTCGACCACGCCGATGCGCTGCACCGGTCCCTGCATCGTGATGAGCTTGGTGCCGGTGCTCTTCTCCGTGCCCATCGCGGCGTACCACGCGCCGCCGTTCCGGATGATGCCCGGGATGTTGGCGAACGTTTCGGTATTATTCAGCACCGTCGGGCGCTTCCACACGCCCTCTTCGACGGAGCGCGGCGGCTTGGTCCGCGGCTGACCCCGCTGGCCCATGACCGAGTACATCAGCGCCGAACCCTCGCCGCAGATGTACGCGCCGCCACCGGTGCGCACCCGGATGTGGCAGCTCACGCCACTCCCGAGCACGTTGTCGCCGAGCAGGCCCAGCTCATAGGCCTGATCCACCGCCTTGCGGAAGCGCTCGATCGCCAGCTTGTGCTCACCCCCCACGTAGTTGTACCCGTGAGGAGTCTCGAGCGCGTAGCACCCGATCATGATCCCTTCGAGGACCAGATGCGGGTTGCTCTCGAGCATCCGGCGATCCTTGAAGACGTTCGGCTCGCCCTCGTGGCTGTTAGCGATGACGTACTTGGGCCACGCCTGAGTGCGCCGGCCGCTTTCCCACTTGATCCCGGCCGGGAAGCCCGCGCCGCCGCGGCCGCGCACGTTGGAGATCTTGACCTCGTTGACGACCTCCTCGGGCGTCATGTCGAAGATCGCCTTGATCCACGCCTGGTAGCCGCCACGGGCGATGTAGTCTTCGATCGACTCGGGGTCGATGATCCCCCAATCGGCCATCAGGACCCGGCGCTGGCCGGCGAGGTAGGGGTGCTCGTTCAGCGGTGGGACACCTTCGAACGGCTGATCCGCGCGGACGCCGAGCGCCCAATCGGCCTTGACGTCCCCCCGCTTCATGGCATCGACCAGCTCCGGCACCTTGTCGGTCGTGATTTTCTGGTAGATGACCGGCGGCGCACCGGGCGCCTGCACTTCAACGTAGGGCTCGGCCCAGCACCAGCCGGCGCAACCGACCTGCCGCACCTCGGCCTGAATGCCCGCCTGCTCCAGCGCAAGCCGCAGGTGGTCCAGCGTTTGCCTCGCGCCCTTCGCGATACTGCACTCGCTAATGCCCACGCTCACGACCCAGCGGTCGCCTGCGGTGCGCTCCGCCCAGCGCCGCTGGGCCTCCGCGACGTACTGCTCGAACGCGGCCCGGTCAGTCAGTTTCATTACGCTCCTCCAGGGGTTCGCCGCGCTTCAAGGCTTCCAGGGTTTCGCGCAGGCGATCCGGCGTCAGGCGCCCGCAGTAGGTGTGGTGGTCGACCTGGATGACCGGGGCGAGATCGCAAACACCGAGGCAGCCGTTGACCACCTGCAGCGTCAACTCGCCGTCGCGCGTCACCTCACCGTTGGTGATGCCGTATTCGTCCCGCAGCGTGTCGATCAGGCGCTGGGAGCCCATCACATAGCAGGCCGTCCCGTGGCACAGGAGCAGGAAATGCTTCCCCGGCGGCTCAGTTCGGAAGTCGGCGTAGAACGTGAGAAGGGCGTACACCCGGTTGACACTGACGCCCAGGTGGTCGGCAATGGCTTGCGCCGCCGGCTGGGGCACCCAGCCATACAGGTTCTGGGCCTCCTGGCAGGCCCCGAGGATCAACTCCTCGGCATCCTGATGCGTGTCGTAGCGGAAGTCGCGCTCGAGAATCCGCTTCAGCGGTTCGAGGTCCAGCTCGCCGTCCGTGTGTGTTGCGTGGGCCAACTCGCCGTCCTCTCAAGCCTCCGTCCACGTGGGCGGAGAGCGCACAATCCCTCCGGCGAGTATAACAACGGCTTCGGGGCCGTACAACGCTTGCCGACCGGGCAACTCTCCCTGATGGCTGCTAGACTTGAGCCGATCTGACCGAGCGCACTGGACAGGGACACAGCACGCCATGTGGTGGTGGGATCAGCTCATTGAAAATCGCGTCGAGGAAGCCAACGAGAAGGGGCTTTTCAAGAACCTGCGTGGGCAGGGCAAGCCGCTCAAGCTCGACCCCGGCTCCGGGCCGGAGTGGCTGGCCAACCATCTGCTCCGCGAGAACGACCTGCTCCCCGACTGGCTCCAACTGCGCAAGGAGATCCATGCGGAGCGGCCGCGGGTACTCGCCGCGCTACGGGAGTACGACGAGCAGGCGGCGACCCTGGATCCACGCCGGCCGGGGGACCGCGCGATCCTCGACCGGCTGGAGCAGCGTTACGTCCAGGCCGCTCGGGAGATCAACCGCAAGATCGACGAGCACAACGTGCGTTGCCCCTCGATCCACCATGAACTCGTCCGCTTCCCGGAGGACGCGATCGCCCGTCGCCGGCGGCGGGCCAGCGCTCACTGATCGCACATCCGCCGGACTTTCTCGACCAGCGACGGCGGCGCGCTGAGTTGCCGGCAGCACGTACCGACCCGCCGGAGCACGTTCTGTTCGAACGTGAACCGATCGCGGCACGGCGGGCAGGCGTCGAGGTGGGCGCGAACCTCCGCCAGCTCCGCCTCGCTCAACTCGCGGTCGAGGAACTGATACAACCGTTCCATTACCTCATCGCAGTCGAGCATCGCACGCATCTCCATCGGAACCGACGGAACACGGAGCCGCGGTGTACGCCTGCAAGATCGCGCTCTGCAGGCGTCGTCGAGCTCGATGCAGGCGGGACATCACCGTGCCGACCGGCGTACTCATGATGTCGGCGATCTCCCGGTACGAAAAGCCTTCCACATCGGCCAGGAGCACGACCTGGCGGAACTCGTCGGGGAGGGAATCCAGCGCGGCGATCACCGCCTCGTCGGGAATGTTCGCCAGGACTTCGTCTTCCGGGCGCGAGCTGGCCGGCTGGATGCCGGAGTCGATTAGGTGCGAGTACAGGTAGTAGTCCTCTACGTTGTCCAGCGATGTGCTCCTCGGCCGCCGCGAACGCTTTCGGTAGTCGTTGATGAACGCGTTCGTCAGGATCTTGAACAACCAGGCACGCAGGTTCGTTCCCGGCCGGAACTGGTGGAGCGACCGAAACGCCCGCAGGTACGTCTCCTGGACGAGGTCCTCCGCGTCCATGGCATTCCCGGTCATACGGTATGCGGTGCGGTACAGCGCATCGATATGGCTGAGCGCCTCTTCCTGGAGCTCAGATCGGGAGGTGGCAGACTGGTCTTGATTCACGGAATCGGCCCATCACCTTCTGTGATCGCTCCCTGTCCGTGGAGCGCCGTTGGGGTGGGCGGGGACGACTAACGCCGGCGTCGCGCGAAGAGAGCGTGAAAATCGCCGTCGAAGGTCTCAAGGAACTCGTGCATGTCGAGCACGTCGTCGACGGTCACCGGCTCGGGCTCGTCCTCGATCGTTTCCTCGATCTCGGCCTCGACCGCGAGGTCGTTCGCGTCGAGCCAGTCGATCCCATCGGTTTCCGCGATGTCGAACCCCGCCTCGCCAACCACGGCCGCGACGTACACCTCCGCGTGACACGCCGTGCAGTGCACGCGCAGCACCCACAGGCCATCACGACGCCCCACGACCTGGAAGTCGTCGAGCGAGTGGGGATAGTGGCACTGCGAGCATTCTTCTAACACCGACAGGATGATCCGTCGGACCTCAATGTGGTCTGGCTCTCTACTCACGGGTACCGACTCTCAGTGGTCTCGTCGCCGGTCGAAGTCGTCGAGATCCAACGAGTTAATGAACTCACGGAAAACCGACAGGTCGGCTTCCGACACCGTGGACTCGCTGGACCGCTCCTGCGGCGGCACCTCTGGCTCGTCGGCCTCGCCTTCCGCTTCCAGTTTGACCCCCGCCCGGTCCATCACGGCCTCGTCGACCAGGATCGGCACCTTGGTGCGCACCGCCAACGCGATGGCGTCGCTCGGCCGGCTGTCGATCTCGAGCATTCGGCCGTTCTGCTCGATCATGATCCGGGCGTAGAAGACATCCTGCGACAGATCGGTCACCTGGATCTCACGCACGACGCCGCCCATATCGGTGACAATCCGCTTGAGCAGGTCGTACGGGAGGGGACGCGCGGCAGGCACCCCCTGCAACTCCATGGCGATCGCCTCGGCCTCGAACGGGCCAATCCAGATCGGCAGGTGCCGCTCGCCTGCCACTTCCTTGAGGATCACCACCCGGTGCTGCGTCACCAGGCTGACGCGGATGCTCTCAACCACCGTCTCAATCATGGTGCCGTACCTTCCTCGCGCGCGCGGCCACGCACCTGGACCGTCCCCAAGAATGCATCGACACGCGACCATGATCGCGAGAGACGTGCTTCGTCGATTCTACTATCGCCGCCCTGAGAACGCTACCGCCGCTCGGCGATCAGTAGGCCGTCAATGGAACGCATAGGCCGGCTGGGGAAGCACCTGCATCTGGCCAGGGGGCCAGTACGCGATCCACGCCTTACCGATGATTTGATCCATCGACACCTGGCCGAAGACGCGCGAGTCGCTGCTGTTGTTGCGGTTGTCACCCAGCACGATGACGTGGCCCGGCTGCACCACCATCGGCTCCTCGAGCAGACCGCCCCAGAGTGTCGGGCCCTTGAGGTAGGGCTCTTCGAGGCGCTTGCCGTTGATGTACACCGCGCCGTCTCGAATGACCACCTCGTCACCCGGCAGGCCGATGATCCGCTTGATGAACGGTTCGGATCCACCCACGGGCGGGTGAAAGACGACCACGTCACCCCGCTGCGGCGGGCGGAACAGGTACCACTCACGGGTTCCCTTCACGTCGACCCCCGGAATCCAGGCGGCCAGCGCGTTGAGGTCGATGTGGAAGTACTCCCGCCGGTTGACGATGAGCATCTCGCGGTCGTGGAGGTTCGGCTCCATGCTGCTGCCGTCCACGCGGTAGTTCAAGACGACACTGCGCACGGCCACGAAGATGAGCAGGGCCAGCAGGAGCGTTTCGACCAGCTCCCAGACGAGCGACTTGCGCGTCGCACCGCTCCGCTCCTGAGGCGGAACCGCATCCACCTCCTCGTCAACGTTAACGGCATCGGGATGCCCGGAGGCGGAACGGGACGAAACAGGTTTCAGCACTGGTCCTCCGACGTTCGGTCGCCCGCGAGGATGCGACTCGGTCCCTCGGCTCGATTATACATCGCCCGTCCGCCGCCCCCAGCCCGGAAATAGGACCGCAGTACGGGCCGTGCCCCGCTCGGCCTTGCGATAATGAGGGTACGCAATCGCCCCGTCCCCGCGGTCACGACGACGCTGCGGGATCCGACCATGGGCAGAAGTCGCCGAAAGGGTCACGGTCGTGGCCGAGATTGCTCGCTCGCAGCGCTACCGAGACGCCCTCCCAGCCGGGACCATCCTCGAAGGCCGGTACGAGATCCTCCGGGTCTGCGGCCAGGGCGGGATGAGCACGGTCTACGTCGCTCGTGATCTCCGCTTCAGCCAGGTCGAGCGGCTCTGCGCCGTCAAAGAGATGTTCACCCGCGCGCCGGACGACCGGACCCGCATGCTCCAGCTTGCCAACTTCGAGCGCGAGGCGGCGCTCCTGGCGACGCTCAGCCACCCCGCCATCCCCAAGATCTACGACTACTTCACTGTCGGCGGGCTCATCTATCTGGTGCTGGAGTTCATCGAGGGGACCGACCTCGAGCGCATGATCGCGAGCAAGCAGGAGCCGGTTCCCGAAGACACGCTGCTCGACTGGACGCTCCAGATTCTCGACGTCCTCGCCTATCTCCACGAGCAGCAGCCGGAGCCGATCGTCTTCCGCGACTTGAAACCGTCCAACATCATGCTCCGGAACGACGGGGCCATCACCTTGATCGACTTCGGCATCGCCCGGACGTTCCAGCCACTGCAGCGAGGAACGATGATCGGCACCGAGGGCTACGCCCCACCGGAGCAGTACCGGGGTATCGCCGAGCCGCGCGGCGACATCTACGCCCTGGGCGCAACGCTCCACCACCTGGCGACCGCCTCCGACCCGCGGTCCGAGCCTCCCTTCACGTTCGCCCAGCGGCCGCCGCGGGAACTCAACCCCGAGCTCAGCCCTGAGTTCGAGGAGGTAATCCTCCGCGCCGTCGCCTACACCCCCGCGGATCGATTCCCATCGGCCGCGGCCATGGCGCAGGCGGTCATCGAAATCCGCGACCGACGCGCCCGCGTGTCGGAGTCCGGCACGCCCCCGACCATCACCTCCACGGTGGCCCCCACGAGGCAGGAGACGGAGACGCCGCGCGCCGACACCGCGCCGACAGCGGTGGCGGAGCGGATCGTCTGGACGGTGCAGACAGGCGACGAGGTTCGCGGCACTGCGGCCGTGGCGGGCACCACCGCGTACATTGGCTCGTACGACCAGCACCTGTACGCCCTCAATCCCCAGGACGGCGGGATTCTCTGGCGCTTCCGCGCCAACCGGGGTATCGTCGCCTGCCCGCTCGTCCAGGGTGACCTGGTGATCGTGGGGACGGAGGACCACACCGTCTACGCCTTGCGCGCCGTTTCCGGACGGCTCATCTGGTCCTTCCGTACCGCCATGCCGGTGCGGTCGTCGGCCGCAGCCTACGGGGATGCGATCGTCGTCGGCTCGGACGACGGCTATTGCTACTGCCTGGACCTGGAGCAGGGCCACCTCCTCTGGCGGCAGCGCACCTGGGGGCCGGTGCGCTCCTCCCCGCTCGTGGTCGACGACCGGGTGATCGTCGGTTCCGACGACGGCTCGCTCTACTGCTATTCGGCCACCGACGGCCATCTGCGCTGGCGAACTCAGTTGGGCCGGCCGGTGCTCTCGTCACCGGCCGCAAGCGGCAACATCGTGGTGGTCGGCGGTACGGACGGCGTGATCTACGGGGTCGACTTCGACAGCGGGACGCGGCGCTGGGCCTTTCAGACATCGCGGCCGATCATCGCCTCCCCGCGCATCGCGGGCGACCTCGTCGTAATCGGGTCGACGGATGGGGCACTCTACGCCCTGGAGCGTAAAGACGGTACCCTGCTCTGGTCGCAGCAAATCGCCAACCAGATTACGTCGAGCGTTGCCATCGACGGCGCGCGGGGTTACGTCGGCACCGTGGATGGCTACGTCGTCTGCGTGCAGCTCGACGACGGGCAGACGCTTTGGACGCAGCGTCTAGGCGGTCCGATCGCCTCGACCCCCGCCGTCACGCGCGGAATGGTCATCATCGGCTGCCTGGACGGCCGCATTTATGGCCTACGGGCCTGAGGAGCCACCAGGAAGAATAGCGAGGTCAGGATGTCGATCAGGGTTGTCGTCCACCTACACAACGAAGAGCCCTTCGTCGCCGAGATGGAGGAGATGCCGGACCCGAAGGACAACTTCATCGTGCTGCGCAACCCGCGCAGTCGCGACGGCCGCTCCCTGACCTTCGTCAGCGACGGCGCCACCGCGTTCGTCTACCCCTGGACGCGGATCACGTTTATCGAGATCATCGACGGCGCCGGCACTCAGGAGAGCATCGTTGGGTTCTTCCGCGAGGACTCCCGCTCGAACCGCCCCTGATCCGGGCGAACCGTGATCCTCAGGATGGGTGGCATCTCGTGCAGGCACGGGATCGCCACCGAGCGGCAGCCATTGTCTGGTCGCAATCCCTCCTGCGCGGCCCCAAAAGCACAATCCCGGGTCGGAGCCCGGGACTGCCATTGCATTCCTGTGTGGTGACGCCGATCCTAGGAGAGATCCTTCGGAGCCGGCTCGCGCGCCGCGGTCTCCGTCGTCGTCTCCTCGTGCTCTTCGGACTCGTCCCGGGTTGCCTGGCGGAATTCCTTGATCCCACGACCGAGCGCCCCACCGATCTCCGGAAGCTTACCCGCTCCGAAGATGATGATGACGATCAGCAAGATCAGCAGCAGTTCTTGCCAGCCTAGTGACGGCATGTTGAGGTCCCTCCATTCGCGCTCCCGGCCTCGCTCTCCGGCGCCGGGATTATACCGCAGGCCGCTATGCACAAACCAATCGGATCTTGGCAATTCGCTGCCTGGTTCCGGTCTCCCCCCTCTCACGGCGTTGCGGTTGCCGCTCCACCTGTCTGCACAAACCATCGGACCAAGCCGTCGAGACGGTCGCTCGGTCGAATGATGGGCACGGGCTCCACCCCATGGACGTCCGCCTGGACCGCGAAATAGTAGCGCGGGTAGTACAGCGGGATCGCGGGCACCTGCTCGGCGAAGATCGCCTGGAAACGTTCGTAGAACTCCCGGCGCTTGTCTTGCTCCGTCGTCTGCCGAGCCTCAGTCAGCAGCGTATCCACCTCTTGGTTGCGCCATCCGGTGAAGTTGAGCCCCTCGTCGGCGAACGCCGAATGCCAGAGCTGGTAGCAATCCGGGTCACCGGTCGCACTGTGCCAGCCGAAGAGTGCCGCGGAAAACTGCCGGCTCGCCAGCGCGCTGGACACCTCTGGCGCCGGCATGGCCTGCACCAACGCCTGCACGCCGATCTGCCGCAGTTCATCCACGATCTCCTGGGCGACTGCAACCCGTTCCGGGTCGTCGTTGTTCACAAGCAGCGTGAAACTCAGGCGCGACGCGCCACGTTCACGGACCCCATCGCCGTCCGCATCGGTCCACCCGGCGGCCTCCAGGAGAACCTTCGCCGCCTGCGGATCGTGCACCAGCCCGGGCGGGCTGTACGCCCAGGACGTCACGGGGATCGGGCCGGACCCGATCTCTGCGCGCCCGTCCAGCGGTCCCTTCACGATCCGCTCTCGGTCCAGGGCCAGGTCGATGGCGCGGCGGACGTCTGCGCTGGCAAAGAGCGGGTCCCGCATGTTGAAGAAGAGTGCCGTGTACCCGGGCATCGGCGAGGCGTAGACGACCGCGCCCTTGGGAAGCGCGCCCCGCAGCAGAAGTTGTTCGGCAGGCACGGCTCCGGTCCCCTGCACCGACCCGTCGCGCAGCGCCTCTAGGAGGTGCTCCACGTCCTCGTAGTACCGGAACACGACCTGATCGAGGTAGGGCCGCCCGCTGGGGAAGTTCTCGTTCGCCCGGAGCGTGATCTCCACCACCTGCCCGTCATCCAGCCGGGAGTCGAACCGGAACGGGCCACTCCCCACCGGCTGTGACGCGAACGGATCTTCAGCGAGATCCCGCGCGAGCACCCCGCCTAGGAGGTGCTTGGGGACGATCGGCAACGCGGCATACGTCGGGAACGCCGCGAACGGCTCCAGGAGCTCAAAGACGACCGTGTCGTCCGACGGAACCGAGACCACCACCCCGCGCCAGAAGCGAGCGAGCGCTTCATCGCCCGGAAATTCCGGATCCTGGACCAGGCCCACGGTGAACCGGACGTCCTGTGCCGTTACCGGCTCCCCGTCGTGCCAACGGGCGTCGTTCCGGAGCGTGAACGTGTAGGTGCGACCGTCGTCGGAGACGCTCCAGGATGCAGCCAGGTCCGGCTGAGCGGTGCCCGAGCCATCGACGCGCGTGAGGCCGCGGAACAGCAGCCGCGCGAGATCCTGCTCGGACTGGGTTCGAGCCAGCAACGGGTTGAGGGTCGACGGAGCGCCGATAGCCCCTTCGACGTAGGTACCGCCGAACGCCGGCGTCACCGGCGCTTCGACCGTCGCGGGCTCGCCTCTATCCCCATAGCGGATGAACAGGCCGACGCCGGCCGCCACGACGACGACCACCAGACCCACGACCAGCGCCGCAGGCCCGAGTCGCCGGCGGTGGGAGGATCGAGGGATCTGACCGCGCACGCCCGGGTGCTACGAGAAGTAGTAGCTGGACACGATCGCCAGAACCACCCAGACGGCGGCAACCACGATGGTGAACTGGAAGAGTGTCCGCTCCAGGCCGCGCCGCGTCCGGTAGATCGACGACGCATCGCCGCCGAAGGCGCCGCTGAAGGCGGACCCCTTCGACTGAAGGAGAACGACCAGCATCAGGACGATCGAGACGAGGATCGTTGCGAGATACAGTGCTATTTCCATGCGCGAGCCTCCACGTGTGTCCCCACCCGCCGGACGGCAACTATAGCACCGGGCAATACCTACTATCAAAGCCGGATTGCAGCGGCTCGCTCCACGATCTGCGTAAACTGGTCCGCCTTCAAGCTCGCGCCGCCCACGAGGGCGCCGTCGATCTCCGGCAACGAGAGGAACCCGGCTGCGTTCTCAGCATTGACACTTCCGCCGTACTGAACCCGAATCTGGTTCGCTGACTCCGCGCCAACGTAGCGCGCCAGCACCTCACGGATCCAGTTCGCCATTTCGCGCGCGTCCTCGGGTGTTGCCGCCCGGCCGGTGCCGATGGCCCACACCGGCTCGTACGCGATGACGGTACGAAGCACGTCGTCCGCCTCGACCCCGTCGAAGGCGCTCTGGAGTTGCCGCTCCACGACCGCCCGCGCTTCACCGCGTTCCCGCTCTTCGAGCAGCTCTCCGACGCACAGAATCGGTCGGGCACCGTTTCGGAGCACCGCGCGGAGCTTCGCCGCGACGACCTCGTCGGTTTCCCCGATGATGTGCCGCCGCTCGCTGTGTCCCACGATGATGTACCGGCAGAGCGGGGCCAGCATGCGCGCAGACACCTCGCCCGTGAAGGCGCCCTGGTCCTCCACGGCGCAGTCCTGCGCACCGAGGACGAGATCGCTCCCATCGAGGATCTCCGCCAGCGGGACGATCCAGGGAAACGGAGGAATGAGCACACGCTCGACCGTCGAGTATGGGGACAGCGTCGACCGCAGCTCCCCGGCGAGCGCCCGCGCCTCCTCGAGGGAGGTGTTCATCTTCCAGTTGCCGGCAACGATCGGCTTCCGCATGCGCGCCTCGTCAATCCTTCTTCCGTAGTACGGCCACGCCCGGCAGGTCTTTCCCTTCCAGGAATTCGAGCGACGCCCCACCGCCCGTCGAGATGTGCGAGATGCGGTCCGCCAGGTCCATCTGCTCGACCGCTGCGACGGAATCGCCACCGCCGATCAGCGTGAAACCATCACAGGATGCGACGGCCTCGGCCACCCCGCGCGTCCCAGACGCAAAGGCCGGTACTTCGAAGACACCCATCGGCCCGTTCCACACGACCGTCCGAGCCGACCGCAGCGCCTCCGCGAACCGTGCCACCGTCTGGGGTCCGATGTCGTAGATCGCATCGTCGTCCCCAACCTGTTCGACTGGGACGACCCGCGTGGGCGCGTCGTTTTCCAGCCGGGGCGCGACCACCACGTCCACCGGCAGGAGCACGGTGACCCCACGTTCGCGGGCGCGATCCAGCGTCGCCCGGGCAACGTCGAGCTTGTCGTCCTCGACCAGCGACCGGCCGACGGGCAAACCCTCCGCCTTGAGGAAGGTGTTTGCCATTCCGCCGCCGAGCAGCAGCAGATCAACGCGGTCGAGCAGGTGCTCGATGACCCCCACCTTGTCCGACACCTTGGCCCCACCGAGGATCAGCGCCGCCGGGTGCTCGGGCGACTCCAGCACCTTGGTCAGAGCCGCGATCTCGCGCTGCATCAGCAAGCCCGCCGCTGACGGCAGCAGGTCCGCCACGGCCGTCGTCGACGCGTGAGCGCGGTGCGCTGCGCCGAAGGCATCGTTCACGTAACAGTCGGCCAGGCTTGCCAACTGCCGGGCGAAGTCGGCGTCGTTCGCCTCCTCACCCGGCTCGAAGCGCACATTCTCGAGCAGCCCGACCTCGCCCGGCTGCAGCGAGGCGGCCATCGCCTGCGCCTCCGGCCCCACGACGTCGCGCGCGTACTTCACCGGCTGGCCCAGCAGCTCACCGAGCCGGGCCGCGACCGGCGCGAGCCGCAACTCGTCGCGGACCTTCCCCTTCGGCCGGCCAAGATGCGAGACGAGGATGATCGCCGCCCCGCGCTCCCGCAGCGCCTGGATCGTCGGGAGCGTCGCACGGATACGGGTGTCGTCGGTGATACGTCCGTCGTCGAGCGGCACGTTGTAGTCGACGCGGACGAGGACACGCTTGCCCGCCACGTCGAGGTCGTCGAGCGTGCGAATCGCCATCGCCACTGGCTCCTTTTCTGGACGTGCATTTGGGTGGGCGGGCGGCCGTTGCGGCCGCCCGCCCGCGTCGCAGTCAGGTGGGATCTAGCTGATTCCCTGCTCGGCGACGAGGTTCGCCAGATCCGCCACGCGGCAGGAATACCCCCACTCGTTGTCGTACCAGGCCACGACCTTGGCCATGTTCCCGTCCAAGACCATCGTCGAGAGCCCATCGACGATCGCCGAGTGGGAATCGCCGCGGAAGTCCGTCGAAACCAACGGCTCCTCGGTGTAGTCGAGGATCCCCTCCATGGCGTCCGCCGCCGCATCCTGGAATGCGCCGTTCAGCGACTCCACCGTGGCCGGCTTATCCAGCTCGACGACGAAGTCGATGATCGACACCGTCGGGGTCGGGACACGGAGCGCGAAGCCGTCGAACTTGCCCTTCAGCTCGGGGATCACCAGCGCGACGGCGCGGGCGGCGCCGGTCGTGGTGGGCACGATATTCAGGGCTGCGGCACGTGCCCGGCGCAGATCCTTGTGCGGCGCGTCGAGCGTGACCTGATCGTTGGTATAGGAGTGCACCGTCGTCATGAAGCCGCGCTTGATGCCGAAGGTGTCCTGAATCACCTTCGCCACCGGAGCGAGGCAGTTGGTGGTGCAGGACGCGTTCGAGATGATGTGATGGCGCTCGGGATCGTACTGATCCTCGTTGACGCCCAGGACCACCGTGATGTCTTCATTCTTCGCCGGAGCGGTGATGATGACCTTCTTCGCCCCGGCCTCGATGTGGGCGCGGGCTTTGGTCGCATCCGTGAAGAAGCCGGTGGACTCGATGACCAGGTCGACGCCCAGATCCTTCCACGGCAGGTTCGCTGGGTCGCGCTCCGAGAACACCTCCAACTCGCGCCCGTCGACGGTGATGGTGCTGTCGGTAGCCTCCACGTCCAGATCGTACACGCCGTACGTGGAGTCGTACTTGAGTAGGTGGGCCAGGGTGTGCGGGCTGGTCAGGTCGTTGACGGCGACGATCTCCAGCGTGTCGTCGTACTCCCCGACAATGGCCTTCAGCACCTGCCGGCCGATGCGTCCGAACCCATTGATCCCGACACGAACAGCCACTTTCTTCCCTCCTACACGACGGGCGCCCGCTACGCGCCCCGGACCGTCACCTGGGACTCGAGCGACCCGCTCACCGGGTCGTGACCATTTGCTCGCAAGACGGCATCCACGCCGGGCGACGTGGGCCGTTGCTTGGCCAGCTCAATCAATGCGGTCGCCAGCTTGTCGGGGTCGTGGCGCAGCGGGAACTCAGGGTTCACCACGTCGCGGAGCACCACGTTGACCGATCCCTCCAGGGCATCGATCCCGTCCAGGCTGACCGCGGAGACCGCCCATTCGGGCTTGATCTTGGTGGCCGCCGGGCCGAAGTTGTCATTGACCAGGACGTGATCCACGATCGGCTCGCCGACGTGGTCGTGCAGGGCCCGCAGGTGGTCCACCACCCTGAAATCATCTGTCTCGCCCCGCTGCGTGGCTACGTTGCACACGTAGACCTTGGTCGCGGTCGAGCAGCGGATGGCATGCGTAATCCCTTGAACGAGCAGGTTGGGCAGCACCGACGTGTAGAGGCTGCCCGGGCCGAGGACGATCAGGTCCGCCGAGAGGATGGCGACAATCGCCGGATCATAGGCGGCCGGGTGACGGGGATCGAGGAACACGCGCTTTATCCGCGACCGCTCCGCGACGATCCGCGACTCCCCGCGGATGATGCGGCCGTCGGCCAGCTCGGCGCACACCGTGATGTTCTCCAGCGACGAGGGGATGACCTGGCCGCGCACGGCGAGCACGCGCGACGACTCGTACACGGCGCGCTCGAAGCTCCCGGACACCTGGGTCATCGCGGTGATGAACAGGTTACCGAAACTGTGTCCACTCAGCTCCGAGCCGTTCTCCTCGAACCGGTACTGGAACAAGTCGGCCATCAACGGCTCGGCATCCGCCAGCGCCACGAGACAGTTGCGGATATCGCCCGGCGGCGGCATGTTGAACTCGGTCCGCAGACGACCGGAGCTCCCGCCGTCGTCCCCCACCGTCACGATGGCGGTAATGGCGACATTCTTCTGCTTCAGCCCGCGCAACAGGGTCGAGAGCCCCGTGCCGCCCCCAATCGCCACCACGCGCAGCTCGGGCTGTTCCGGACCAAAGCGGTGCGCCTGGATCAGGTCGGCCAGGCCCTTCCCGGCCGGCCGCTGATCCCAGAACGGGGCGAGGAGGGATCGGCTGAGCTGGTAAAAGCCAAGCCCGATTCCGATGGTTCCTCCGGTGAGCATCACGAGCTCCCGGTAGGGATGCGGGATGAACTGGAGTGTGACCGTCTGGACGAAGTCAGTAAACCGTTCCGGGAAGTGATAATTGCGGTATACCCAAGCAAGCGCCATCGCCAGGGCGAGGCTCGTCATCACGAGCCCGGAGAACAAGAGCAAGATCCAGCGCTTGACGAACATGCCTGGGCGGAGCCATGTCCGGAGCTTCATATGTCCCCCTGTCGCTCCCCGGCGATCCGCGTCTGGCCGGGCCGTATTATAGCACGCAGCCGGCGGAATTCCGGGGAATGGTGCCGTTGCGCCGGCTCCGTCGAATCTGCTATACTAGGCAGCGGAACCGAAGGTGCCCGAGCGAGAGTGGGCGATGCCCACTTTAATTTTTGCCGCGCAGCACTTCGTCCCACCTGACCTTGTCCTCACATCGCAGCGCAACCTGAGGGCAGGTCCGAGCGAGGAGGTATTCCACTACCATGAAGAGCGATTTCTATACCGCCATTGCGACGATTGCCGCGGAGCGTAACATCCCGCGCGAGGCGGTCCTCTCCTCCGTGGAGCACGCGCTGCGCACGGTCTACAAGAAGATGGCGGGTACGGAAGAGGAAGTTGAGGTCCAGATCGACCCCACCCTCGACCCCAACAAGGGCGGCATCCGGATCTTCGTCGTCAAGCGAGTTGTCGAAGAGGTCGAGGATCCCAACACCGAGATCTCGGTCGCGGAAGCACGCACCACGCACCCCGACGCGGTCGTGGGTGATGTGATCCGCTTCGACCGCACGCCTCAGAATTTTGGGCGCATCGCGGCGCAGACGGCCAAGCAGGTCGTGCTGCAGCGCATCCGCGACTACGAGCGTGACAGCGTCTACGCCGAGTACATCGATCGCGTCGGCGAAGTGCTGAACGGTATCGTCCAGCGCGCCGACCCGAAGGCGGTCATCGTCGACCTCGGCAAGGCGGAGGCGGTCATGCCCGCCCGCGAGCAGGTGCCGAACGAGCGCTACCGCGTCGGCCAGCGCCTGAAGGTCTACCTGCTGGAGGTCAACAAGGACACGCGTGGCCCGCAGCTCATCGTGTCGCGGACCCACGCCAACCTGATCCGCCGCCTCTTCGAGCTGGAGGTTCCGGAGATCTACAGCGGCGCGGTCGAGATCATGGCCGTTGCCCGCGAGCCGGGGCTGCGCTCCAAGGTGGCCGTCGCCGCGCGCCAGGAGAAGGTCGATCCGGTCGGCTCGTGCGTCGGGGTGCGCGGCGTGCGTATCCAGAACATCGTGAACGAGCTGTACGGCGAGAAGATCGATGTGATCGAGTGGTCGCCGGACACGCCGACGTTCATCGCCAACGCGCTGAGCCCGGCCAAGCCGATTAGCGTGCAACTGAACGAAGCCGAGAAGGTCGCCAGGGTTATCGTCCCGACCGAGCAGATGTCGCTGGCGATCGGCAAGGACGGGCAGAACGCCCGGCTGGCCTACAAGCTGACCGGGTGGCGCATCGACATCAAGGACCCCGAGGCGCTCCGCGGCTCGGATGACGACATCCTGCGCCAGGCCCGTGCGGCTCTGGCAGAGGTGCCCGACGACCTGATGACCCAGGGGCGGCAGCCGCGCCTGGTCCGGGCCGACGGCACCATCAGTGTGCGAGAGCGCGAGTTCGGGCCGCTTCCGCCCGACCTGGTCAACATGAGTGTGGACGTCGAGATCGTCAACGGTGTGCTCGACGTCTACTACAACCGAGAACTCCGGGCCCGCTTCGACTTCGCCACAGGGCGCGAGCTCTCGCTGACCGAAGACGAGGGGTCTCGCGTCTAGCCTCACGTGGGCTCGTCGGGGCGGGCCCGCGGAGGGGGTGGTACGATGACACAGGAGACGGGCGCCCGGCAGCGCCGCAAGGGCCCGCGGCCCAAGCATGTGCCGATGCGGACTTGCGTCGTATGCCGGACCAAGGATGCAAAGAGGACATTCGTGCGGATCGTCCGAACGCCGGAAGGCGCCGTCGAGATCGATCCGACGGGAAAGAAGAATGGGCGCGGCGCGTACCTGTGTACGCGCTTTGCGTGTTGGGAGCGCGCGGCCTCCGGCCCCGCACTGGAACGAGCGCTGCGCGTCGAGGTGACTGAGGAGGCCCGACAGGCCCTACGCCACTACGCCGACGTGCACTTCCGCCGGGACGATGAGGGCGCGTCGCATTGATCTCCACGCACCGCGCCGTGATTGAAGGAGGAACCAATGAGCCAGCACAACCGACGAACACAGCGCGGCGGTGGGCGAGGCAGGGCCAGAGGGCGAGGCGGAGCTCCGGCGAACGCCGGGCCTCGCGGTCCCCAGCAGGCTGAGGGCCGACGCGCCGCAGTGCTTTCCGGGCCTGTGGTGCTCGGCTCGGTCGTAACCGTAGGTGAACTTGCCGAGGCGCTCGGCGTCAGCCCCATCGACGTCATCAAGACCCTCATGGCGCGGGGCATCATGGCCAGCATCAACCAGCAGGTGGACTTCGACACCGCGGCTGCGGTCGCCGAGGAGTTCGGCATCGAGGTCGAGGAGCACGTCCCCGAGGTCGTGCAGCAGGCCGATCAGGACATCGAGACTCGCCGCGATGAGGGCGATGACCCGGGCGCAGTGCCGCGGCCGCCGGTCGTGACGATCATGGGGCACGTCGACCACGGGAAGACCAAGCTGCTGGACGCCATCCGGCAGACAAACGTCGCGGCCGGCGAGGCTGGTGGGATCACCCAGCACATCGGTGCCTATCAGGTCGAGGTCCAGGGACGGAAGATCACCTTCCTCGACACACCCGGCCACGAGGCATTCACCGCGATGCGCGCCCGCGGCGCCCAGGTGACCGACATCGCCGTCCTGGTCGTCGCGGCCGACGACGGTGTGATGCCGCAGACGCGCGAGGCGATCAGCCACGCACGCGCGGCCAACGTTCCACTCATCGTGGCACTGAACAAGATCGACCTCCCAGCGGCGAATCCCGACCGAGTCAAGCAGCAATTGGCCGAGGTCGGGGTCATCCCCGAGGAGTACGGGGGTGATGTGCCCGTGGTCGAGATCTCGGCCAAGGAGCGTCTGGGGATCGACGACCTGCTGGAAATGATCCTGCTCGTCGCCGACCTTCAGGAGCTGAAGGCGAACCCGAACAAGCCCGCCATCGGCGTGATCATCGAGGCGAAGGTTGACCGCAACCGCGGACCGGTCGCGACTGCCTTGATCCAGTCGGGAACGCTCAAGGTGCGCGACGTGGTGGTCGTCGGCGCGACCTGGGGCCGCGTCCGCGCCATGATGGATGATCGAGGTCGTCGCGTGCGCCGCGCGGAGCCGTCCACGCCGGTGGAGATCCTCGGCCTGCTCGATGTGCCGGAGGCCGGTGACATCCTCCAGGCAGTCGAGGACGAGAAGGCCGCCCGGACGCTCGCCGAGGAGCGGGCCCGCCAGCGGCGCGCGGAAGCCTTCATGGAGACCCGCGTCGTCAAGCTTGATGATGCGTTCGCTCAGCTTGAGGAAGGCGAGACGCGAGAGCTCCGCGTCGTGCTGAAGGCAGATGTTCAGGGCTCACTGGAAGCCATCCAGGGGACGCTGGCGAAGCTAAACGAGGAGTCGGACTCGGTCGGCGTCAGCGTGGTCCATGCCGGCACCGGTGCGATCTCGGAGTCGGACGTGAACCTGGCCGTCGCCTCGAACGCCATCATCGTGGGGTTCAACGTACGGCCCGACGCCGCAGCCAAGCGAGCCGCCGACGCCACCGGGGTGGACATCCGCTTCTATGACATCATTTACCAGTTGGTAGATGACATCAAGGCGGCGATGTCCGGCCTGCTGTCGCCGGAGATCCGCCAGGTCACCGACGGGTACGCCGAGGTGCGCCAGACGTTCCGGCTGCCCTCGCGCGAGGTGGCGGCCGGGTTGTACGTCCTCGACGGCAAGGCCTCTCGAAACTCTCGCGTCCGCGTCCTGCGCAACGGTGCCGTGATCTACGACGGCGTCGTCTCGTCGCTGAAGCGCTTCAAGGATGACGTGCGGGAGGTTCAGGCGGGTTACGAGTGTGGGCTGGTCGTCGAGGGTCTGACCGACATCCAGGTCGGCGACCAGATCGAGTTCTACCACACGGAGCAGGTGGCCCGAACCCTCTAGTACCGGGCCGGGAAGCGGGGTGCGCGACGCACCCCGCCCCCACGCGTCCCGGACTTCACCGAAGGAGCCGGCCATGACCAGCCGACGGCGGGTTCAGCTCGCTGACTTCCTCCGTGACGAGATTAGCGAGATTTTGCAGCGGGAAATGAAAGATCCCCGGCTCGGGTTGGCCAGCATCACCCGGGTTGAGTTGAGCCCCGACCTGCGCTATGCCAAGGTCTTCGTCTCCGTGCTGGGCTCCGAGGAGGACCGCGAGGACACCATGGCCGCGCTGACCGGCGCCGCCGGATTCGTCCGGCACCTCCTCAAGCCGCGCATGCGCGTCCGGCACGTACCCGAGATCCGATTCCGCCTCGACCGGTCCATGGAACACGCCGAGGCGATTCAGCGGACGCTCCGCGAACTCCACCTGCAGCGCAGCGACGAGGCCGACGCGGATCCGGTTCCGGAAGGGGATGCGCGCATCGATGAGTCAGAGTGACGGTTTCCTCAACCACGACGGCCCTCCGCGCGACGCCTGGCAGGCGACGTGGGATGCACTGGCCGGCGCATCGTCGCTGGTGGTGGTGACCCACGCCAATCCGGACGCCGATGGCGTAGCGTCCCTACTCGCGGTGACTGCCGTGCTCACGTCTCGCGGCAAGCAGGTCCAGGCGGCCGTCGCCGACGGAACCCTTCCGGATACCCTTCGCTTTCTTCCGGGCGCGGACACACTTCGTGCACCAGAAGATCTGGCCCTCGGCCCCGACGATCTCCTGGTTCTTGTCGACTGCGCCGACGAGCCGCGGCTCGGCCCCCTGTATCGCGCGCACCCCGAGTGGTTCGACGGCACACACCGAATGGTCAACATCGACCACCACGTCACCAACACCCGCTTCGGCGCGATCAATCTGATCGACCCCGCGGCGGCCGCGACGTGCGAGGTGCTTGCCGTCCTGTTCCTGGAGATGGGCGTGCCGATCGACGCCGCATTGGCTACCTGCCTGCTCGCCGGCATTGAGGGCGACACTCTGGGCCTACGCACCCCGAGCACGACCAGCCGCACCCTGCGCGTGGCTGCGGAGCTCCTCGACCGTGGGGCCGACCTCGACACGATCGTTGACTACCTCTTCCGGGTCAAGCCCTTCTCCACGATCCGCCTGTGGGGCAACGTACTCAGCCGCGCCGTGTGGACAGGCGACATCGTCTGGAGCGAGATCACCCCCGAGATGCTCGCCGAGAGCGGCGCCACCGCCGCGGAGGGCGAGGGCATCGTGAACTTCCTCGCCGGAACTCGCGGAGCGCTCGTCGGCGCTCTCTTCTATCAGCAGGCAGACGGCTGGCGGGTCAGCCTCCGGTCGATCCGTGAGGATGTCGACGTGGCCGAGATCGCCCGCCTCTACGGCGGCGGGGGACACAGCCGCGCGGCCGGCTGCCGCGTGCCACCCGGTATCGAGGCACGCGACCGCTTCCTTAGCGACGTCGCCGGGTATCTCGCAGGCATCTCGGCGGCACGGTAGCGGCGTGCGGCGATGGATCTTCACGGCTTCCTGATCGTCGACAAGCCGCGCGGCGTGACATCGCACGACGTCGTCGCCCTGGTGCGACGCCGTCTACGCATGCGCCGTGTCGGTCACGCCGGCACCCTGGATCCGGCCGCATCCGGCGTCCTCGTCGTCGCCGCAGGCGCCGCAACCCGGTTGATCGACCGCGTCCAGGACGGCGACAAGCAGTACATCGCGCACATCGTCCTCGGCGCCGAAACCGACAGCGCCGATGCCGAGGGCCGGCTCGTCGCCACGGCGCCGGAAGACGTGTCCGCGCCTTCGCTCGCAATCATCGAGCAGGCCCTCAGATCATTCGTTGGGACGATCAGCCAGATCCCGCCAGCGTATTCGGCCATCAAGGTCGATGGACAGGCGCTCTACCACCGTGCCCGACGCGGTGAGCAGGTCGAGGTTCCAGCGCGCACCGTCACCGTCCACGCGATCCGCATCCTGGCCTACGCGTATCCCGACCTTCTGGTCGTCATCGATTGCGGAAAGGGAACCTACGTCCGCAGCATCGCGCGCGACCTCGGCCGCGAGCTGGGCACCGGCGCCTACCTCCACGCCCTGCTCCGCACCGCTGTCGGCCCGTTCACCCTGGGCCAGGCATGGACCGCCGACGAGATCGAGGCGTACCTGGAGCCGCGTACGTGGCCACTCATGGCACTGCACCCGGACGTCGCCCTCTCCCCCACTCCGGCGCTCATCCTCGACCGCGACGCGGCGACCGCGTGGTATCATGGGCGACCGGTACCAACCGGTCGCCAGCCGCCAAGGGCGGCCATCGAGGCGCGCATCTACGATCAGGACGGTTCCTGGTTGGGTGTGGCGACGGCCGATCCCGAGCGGCGCCGGTGGCGACCGCGGCAGGTCGTGGCCCGGTGAGACAGAGCGAGCGGGGAGCGAGATGCCGACGCAGATCGTCCATGGGTTGAGCGCAATCCCATCCGGACCACACGTCGTCACCATCGGCAATTTCGACGGCGTCCACCGCGGCCACCAGTACCTCCTGAAGCAGGTGGTGGACCGCGCTATCGACGGCGCCCGGTCGCTTGCCCTGACGTTCGACCCACTGCCCGCCGAAGTCCTGCGCCCCGACCGCGCGCCGAAGCGGCTCACCACAACCGAGGATCGGCTCGCGCTCATGGCCGAGACCGGGCTCGATGTGATCGCCGTCGTGCCCTTCACCCGCGAATTCGCCGCTCTGGAGGCCAGGGAGTTCGTCGAGCGGCTTGTCGACGCCGCGCAGCCTGTCCACTTCGTCGTCGGCGCCGACTTCCGCTTCGGCCACGACCGCACCGGCTCGGCGGACCTCCTGCGCGAGCTCGGTCCCGAGTACGGCTTCACGGTCACCGTCGTCGAACGCATCGGCGGCGAGGAGATCAGCAGCACCCGCATCCGCCAGTTGCTCGCCGAGGGCGACGTCAGGGCAGCCGCCGACCTGCTCGGCCGGTGGCACACCCTTTCCGGACGGGTGGAGACCGGAGCCGGTCGCGGCCGCAACCTGGGCTTCCCTACCGCCAACCTGGCGATCCCACCGGCACTCGCCATCCCGGCCGACGGCATCTACGCGGCGCACGCAGCGCTGGAGCGCGACGGCGAATGGCTCCCGGCGCTGGTCTACATCGGCACCCGCCCCACCTTCAGCGAGGCCGGCCGCGTCGTGGAAGTCTTCCTCCTGGACTTTACCGGTGACCTCTACGGGAGCGAGGTGACCGTGCGGTTCCTCGAGCGCATCCGCGGCGATATGACGTTCGAATCCCCGGAGGCGCTCACCGAGCAGATGCACGCCGACGAGGCGGCGGCGCGGCGTATATTCGCGGAGTTTGAAAACATGTCGAATCCTTCCGGGGCACACGCGTCCCGGACGAGCGGAAGAGAGGCGGAGCGTGGCCACGGCTGAGCATCAGCGCGGCCTGGATCGCGAGGCTGCGGTCGAGCACTTGCTGACCCACGCCGTCGCGGACGTTGTCGTCAAGGAGGATCTTCGCCGGGAGCTGCTCGGGCCCCGGCCGTTGCGGGTGAAGCTCGGGGTCGACCCGACGCGCCCTGACATCCACCTCGGGCACTACGTCTGCTTCCGCAAGCTGCGCGAGTTCCAGGAGCTCGGCCACCAGATCGTCGTTATCATCGGCGACTGGACCGCCCGCATCGGCGATCCCTCCGGCCGCTCCGTCCAGCGCCAGATGCTCTCCGAGGAAGAAGTCCGCCGGAACGCCCAGACTTACCTCGACCAGTTCTTCAAGGTAGTCGACGTCGACAGGGCGGAGATCCGCTGGCAGAGCACCTGGTTCAACGACTTCACCCTGGCCGACGTCATCCACCTCACCTCCAAGTACACCGTGGCCCAGATGCTCGCCCGGGACGACTTCGCCAAGCGGTTCAGCGAAGGCAGCCCGATCGCCATCACGGAACTGCTCTACCCGCTGCTCCAGGCATACGACTCGGTCGCGGTTCAGGCGGATGTCGAGATCGGCGGGACCGACCAAACCTTCAACCTCCTGGTCGGCCGCGACATCCAGCGCGAGATGGGCCAGCGGCCGCAGAACATCCTCACCGTCCCCCTCCTGGTCGGCACCGACGGCGTCCAGAAGATGAGCAAGAGCTACGACAACTACATCGCCGTCAACGACCCGCCGGAGGAGATGTTCGGCAAGATTATGTCGATACCCGACTCCCTCCTGGGCGACTACTACCGCCTCCTCACCGACGTACCCGAGTCGGAGATCACCAGCATGCTCGACGCCGCGGCGCGCGGCGAGGTCAACCCCCGCGACCTCAAAGAGCGCCTGGCCATGATCATCGTCACCGACCTGCACAGCGCCGAGGCCGCCGAGGCTGCGCGCGAGGCCTTCGACCGCGTCTACCGCCGCCGCGAGTTGCCCGAAGAGATGCCCGAGGTCGCCGTCGCCCGTGAGGAGCGCATCCTCTCCCTCCTGATCGCGGCGGGGATGGCGAGCACCAACAACGAGGCCCGCCGTCTCGTCACGCAGGGCGGCGTCCGCCTGGGCGGCGAGCGCGTCACCGATCCGGAGGCCACGGTGAAGATCGCCGGCCCGACCGTGCTCCAGGTCGGCAAGCGCCGCTTCGTCCGCCTGGTCCCCAAGGGCTAGTCAACCCCGTTTGGGGACCGATATGCTATACTATCCGGTGCGGAAGCGCGGTTCGGGGTGTGGCGCAGTTGGAAGCGCGCGGCGTTTGGGACGCTGAGGTCGGAGGTTCGAATCCTCTCACCCCGACCGATGCGGGAGTAACTCAGTTGGTAGAGTTCCTGCCTTCCAAGCAGGCTGTCGCGGGTTCGAGTCCCGTCTCCCGCTCCAGAAAACGGGCCTCCCAGCCCCAGTCTAACAGCCCTGGCTCCGGTGTCAATCCGGTGTCAGACCGGGTCAGCCACCGCCTAGCTCGACCCGGACCACCCCCGTCTGGACGGGGGCGAGCAGCCTCCTAGAAGAAGTCATACCCGTCCTCCTCTGCCCAGGTTCCCCGCCGGAAGCGCCAGCGCTGGAAGCGCAGCCAGGCCTGCTCCCGCGGACTGAAGTACTCCCAGCGGAAGGTGCCATCCTTCCCCAGGATCATCAGCTCCCGACTGGGGGCGTGGGCCAGGCCGTAGCGCACCACCCCGACGATCCGCTCGGCCAGCCGGTCCGGTCCGAGCTCAAGGGCCCGGTGCGCCGGCAGTCCGACCAGGCCCAGTTCCCCCAGCCCGATCTGGAGCAGGAGCTCCCCCTCGACCGGGACGACCCGGGTCCACACCTCCAGCCCGGCGCCCAGTAACCGCCCCACCAGGGTGGACACCAGCTCATCCAGCGCCCGCTGAACGTCCTTCGGCGGCAGCTGCTCGGCCATCGCTAGGCATCCAGCCCCGGCGGCGAGAGAAAGGGGAGGTCCCCCAGCATGGGCCGGGCAGGCTGGTACGACACGTCGGTCACCAGGCCCACCACCCGGATCCCGCGGCTACCGGGGTAACTGATCTGGTCGACCAGGAGGATGATCTCCAGCCGCGGCCAGCGGAGCTGGACGGCCCCCAGGTAGGGATCGTCGGCACCCGCCCGCTTGGTCAGCCCCTTGGAGAGGGAGGGCAGGCGCAGCGTCACCATCAACGGTCCGTCAAGCGGGATCGGCAGGAACTCGCTCCCCTGCCGGCGGGCGACCAGGACCTCCCCCTCGGTCACCTCGACCACGAGCTCATCTCCTGGAAAGAGCTGGTAGGCCATCACTCACCTCCTTTAGGCGACCCGCACGCGCCGAACCGGTCGCAGGAATTGCCCGGGTTGATCGGGATGCCGTCCGCCGTGCCTCCTTCCATCAGGTACACCACCAGATCAGGATTCCGCCGAAACGTGTCGAGGAGCGCGGGCGCGAGCGCGGCCAAGGTTTTCTCGACATCACCCTCAAACCCCGCTAGATGACCATAGAACCAGATCCCGTGTAGCACCTCGTGCAGCAGTGTTACCGCCAGGTGGTCCGACTGCTGGTTTGGGTCCAGACTGATGGTCTGTGCGTGGTAGTCGATGCGACCCCAGCAGTTGGTGGCATTGGTCACCCGTTGGTTGTGTTCAATCGTGTACACCACCGGACCAATCTGGACCGACCGTGGTAGATCCATTCCGTCCTCCTACTCGCGGTCGAACCGCCGCGACATCGCATCGGCGATCGACTGTCTCCACGCTTCATCCTCCTTTCCCGCACCGAGCTGGTCCAGCAGCACCTCGCGCAGGGTCCGGCCCCGGCTTGGTGGAGGGAGACTCACGAGCCACTCGCCGAGGTCCTTGGCCCCCGGCACCGGGGCCGGGAGCCGCACCCAGCCCGGGTGGCGGGCCAACAGTTCGCGAGCGGCTTTCTCCCCAGCCTCGTCCCAGTCGGTCGCCACCACCGCCCGCCGCGGGAGCGGCCCGGTGAGCCGCACCAGGCTGGCGGCCCCGGTCGAGACGGTCACTCCGTCGACCCCGTACTGGCTGGCGAGCAGGGCATCCAGCTCCCCCTCGACCACCAGGGTGGGCCAGCCCCGCGGGTTGGGCCGGAAGAGGCGGGTCCCCAGCCCGGGCGAGTTCTGGTAGCGCGGCCCGTCCCAGGCATAGGCCGGGTCGGCCCGGTACTTGATCCCGACCACCCGGCCGTCCTGGTCCCGGTAGGGGACGGTGAAGCGCAGACCGTCGTGCCCCAGGAGCGCTCGCTCGACCGTCTCGAGGGCCAGCCCCCGCTCCCGGACCAGGTAGTCCTGCCGCGGGCGGCGAGCCCCCCGGACCAGGTGGTGGTGGGCCAGATGGGCGCGCACCTCCCAGTCGATCGACGCGGCGGGCTTTCCGCGCCGTCCCGGAGCCACCGACCGGGCCTGCTCGGGGTGGGCAGCGAGGCGCCGCAGCAGCTCGGCCGGCGTCTCCCGGAAGCCGCAGCGGAAGCAGTAGCTCCCGTCCGGCCAGACGACGAGATTCGGGCGCCCCCCATCCTGGTGGGCCGGGCAGGCCAGGGTGACGTAGCGCGTCCCGGGCGGTACCCCGAAGAGGGCGGCCAGGTCGATCTGGGCCGGGGCACCCACCGTTATCCCTCCCGGTCCTGGGCCAGCGCCTGGCCGGCCCGCACCTCAGGGTCGACGTAGACGATGTGTGGAGCCGGACGGCTGGCCACCACCCTGGTCAGCTCCGGGTTGCGCCGCAGCGTGTCGACCAGGGCCGGGGCCAGGGCGGCGATGACCATCTCGGCCAGCTCGCCCTCGACCCGCTCGGTCAGGCCGGTGGTGGCCCAGAGGGCGTGCAGCACCTCGTGCAGCAGGACCACCGCCTGGTAGTCGGGCCCGTTGGCCGGGTTGAGGACGATCTCCTGGCGCGACACCCAGCAGCGCCCGTCGGTCTGGGTGTGCTCGGCCAGGTGCTGGTCGAGCCGGACCTCCAAGTCGAGCGGGCCCACCTGGATCAGGCGCGGCAGCTCCATCACGACTCCTCCTCCTCCTTCACCGTCGCCACCTCGGCACCGATGGCGGCATAGCCCGCCACGTCGACCCAGGTGTCGGCATGGTCGGGGCTCTCGACCAGCCGGGCCAGCTTGAGGCCGACCATCAGCTGGGCCACCTCGTCCGGCCGCAGCGGACGCAGGAGCACGTGCGCCAGCTGGGCCGACCAGATCTGCGCCGTGATCTCCAGGTTCTTCCGGGGCGGCCCGTAGGTCCGGTTGCGTTCCCCGGTTACCAGGGTGTAGGCCCGCTCCAGCGTCTCCTCTTTGGTCAGAGCCATGGCTACCCTCCTAAACACACCAGGCCGAGAACGATCCCCTCCCGGTCCTGAGACCACATCAGGGGGCCAATGACCCCGGGGGCCATCCCGAAGAGGCCGGACAGCCCAGGGGCTCCCTCTATCCATCACCCACCAGCTCCACATGCTCACTACAAACGGTGCGCGGAAACGCCTGACTCCGGTTGATAAACCCCTGCCGGATGACCGCACCGCAGACCGTACAGGTGTCCGACTCGGACCAGGGCGACAACCGGAACGCCCCCCACCGCTGGCCGAGTTCGTCCACGCCGCACCAGGCAGTAAGCCGCCGTAGCCGGATCACGTTGTTCATGCTGCCCTCCGTTCCCATTCACCCAGCTCCTCCCGATTCCTGCTCGAGTTGCCGACAGGCCTCCACCACCGGGCACCAGCGGCAGAAAGGGTGATCCGCGGGCAGGGCCGGCGGCAGCTTCCCCTCCCGGTGGGCGGCGAGCAGCGTCCGGCCGATCTCGACCAGCCTGTCCTCGAAGGCTTTGGGGTCCATGAGATCCACCTCGACCAGCCGGCTCCGCACCTGACGCCGGCCGGTGGCCCGGCTGACCGAGCCCTGGCGCTCGACGAACCAGAGCCGGGCCCGGACCGGGTCCTCGCCGTGCTGGCGGAGCAGCCAGACGTAGGCGTTGGCCTGCAGGACGTAGCTGTGGTCCGGTCCGGGCCGGCCGACCCGGACGACCGATCCGGTGGTCTTGTAGTCGGTGAGCGTCCGGCTGGGCCGGTGGTAGCGGTCGATCTGGCCCGAGATGGTGAGGGTCTCGCCGTCGACCGGGAGGAGCGCCGAGAGTCGCACCTCGACCAGGCTGTCGGGGTCGGATGAGCGAGCGAGCACCGCGTGTACCCCGGTGCCGACCAGGGCCTCCCAGCGGTCGTCGGGCCGCAGGGTGTAGGGCTCGTAGTGCTCGAGCACCTTCTGGCGCAGGCAGTCGCCCAGGTCGGAGGCCCGGAGGCGATACGGATCCCGGGGCTGGTCAGCCAGAGCCGCCAGCACCTCGGCCGGCCAGCGGCCACCGACCAGCTCCCCCGCCCGGGCGAGCGCTGCCACCTGGTCCAGGTCGTAGACCACGCCGTCCACCTCCCAGCCGACTAGGGGCATCAGCGGACCTCCAACTTCGCCGCCCGGCGGATCAGGGCCCGGTAGTTGGCATAGCTCCGGGCCCGGGCCTGGCGCGGCAGCCGCACCACCTGGCCGGTGACCGGGTGGTCCAGTCTCCAGCGGCCGTGCCGGGTCCGCTCGGGGGTGACCCGGAAGCCGAGGGCCCGGGCCTGGCGCAGTAGGTCATGAATCAGGTCCATCGCATCACTCCTTCACGGCCCAGGAGTCACCCACCGCCACGCTAACCTTGGCCGGCACGTCGACCAGGAGCTTGCTGGCGGCGCCGACCATCGCCGACTCCACCACCTGGGCCGCGTCACCTGCCCGCTCGTCCGGGCAGATCACCACCAGCTCGTCGTAGATCTGCAGGGCCACCCAGGCACCCCACGGGGCGATCTGGCGGTCGACGGCCGCCATGGCGAGCAGGGTGATGTCGGCGTTGGCCGCCTGGATGACGTGGTTGGCCCCTGAGCGCATACGCTCCTCCAGGTTGGTGCCTGGCTCGAACCCCCGCCGCCGGCCCCAGGGGGAGCGGGCCTCGCCAGTGCGGCGGACCTGCTGCCGGGTGCGCTCGAGCCAGGCCCAGGCCTGGGCAAAGCCTTGCTGCCAGCGCTCGATGAAGGACTTGGCCTCGGCGAGCGACAGGGCAATCCCCTTCTGGGCCACCTGGGCCATCAGGTTGCTGGCCCCGCCGCCGTAGCAGATGAGGAACGAGATCGTCTTCCCGACCTGGCGGCGATCGCCCCACTCAGGAAGTTCTTCCAGCACTCGTGCTCGCGCTGATGACAGGACGTGCAGAGCGTCTCTCAGTTCGAAGAGTCGTTGTTGGTCCGGCCCCGACCCCGGTGGTGGACCAGGAGGAAGCGGGTGCTCCCGCAGCGCTCGCAGGAGTCCTTCCGGTAGCGCTTGTAGACTCCGATCCCAGACTTCCAGTTGGGATGGTCCGGGCCTGGTGGGTGCGCCTTGCCCGTGCCCACCCCCGGCCGCCTGAGCCTCCCGGACTTGACGGCATGCCTGTAGGAACTCCGGCGTTGGGACTCCCGCAGGCGCTGCTTCGAGCAGGCGGGACAGGAGCGCTGCGCCGGCCCGGTCGGTTGATACGCCCGCCTGCATGGCCCACAGACTCGCGGTGCGTACGGCCTCATCGGGGAACATCCTCAGCGTCGTCTCGAAGTGGATGTCGCGGTTGTTCTGGAAGGCCTCGATCATCCCGGGATCCCCCGAGAGCTGGGCCAGGATGCGGAGCTCCATCTGGGAGTAGTCGGCCACCACCACCCGGTGCCCGGGCGGGGCCACCACCAGCCGACGGAAGGCCTTGTCCCGGGGCAGTTGGAGCACATTGGGCTCAGACGCGGTGGGGCGGCCCGAGGCGGTGCCGACCGGCCGGATGTTGGCGTGGATGGCCTGGTCAGGCCCGACGTACTGGGGCAGTGGCCGGCCGAAGGCGGAGAGGAGCTTGCTCGCCTTGCGGTACTCGAGGAGCGGGGTGACATACGCCTCGCGGTGCTCCGGCCGGATGTCGGCGACAGCCAGCGCATCCACGCTGACCGAGGGGAGGTCGTAGCCGAGTAGCTGAAAGGCCTCCCGCACCTGGACCGAGGAGTCGGGGTTGAAGGGACGGGGCGTCGGACTCGGCTTGGGCGGCTTGGGGTGGGCCTTGCGCCAGGCCTGGATCCCCCAGCGGACGAAGCGCTGCTGGCCCAGTGGCATGCCCAGGTTGCCTGGGGTCTCGTCCAGGACCAGGCGCATGAGCCGGACCGGGTCCTCCCCCTGCTCGAGGCGGGCGGCGATCAGGGGGTGGTAGGGCGGGGCGGCGAGCGCTCCGGACTCCCGCAGCTCGGCCCACTCGGCGGCGAGTCGCCGCTCCTCGGCGGCCTTCTCCGCCTCCCACTGGTTGATGGCCCGCTGCTGCGCCTCCTGCTCGGCCAGCCGCACCTCCTCGACCAGCTGGCCGAAGCGGAGCTCGACGGTGCGGCGCAGATCGGCGGCCCGGGTCTCCAGCTCGGTGGCGAGCTCCTCCAGGCGCGCCGGGTCGACCGGCAGGCCCCGGGCCACCAGGCGGACGAAGGCCGGCAGGACCAGCTGGGTCAGCCGCCAGGTCGGGATGAGCCGTGCCTCGCGGAGGGCCCGGTACTGCCGGCGGGCCAGCGGCAGGAGAATGCGGGCATCGGTGGCGGCATAGGTGTACTGGTCGGGGCTGAAGACCTCGCTTAGGAGGAAGCTCTTCTGGAGGGACTTGTCCAACTGCTCCCCCAGCCGGCGCAGCACCGTCTCCTCCAGCGAGACCGAGGCACCGGTCCCCGCCACCAGGAGCTGCTCGGCCGCCATGGTGTCCCAGATCCGCTCGGGGACCGGCAGCTGGTAGTGGTAGACCAGGCGGGCGAGGTCGAAGGTGGCATGGTGGACCAGGATCCGCCGGGTGCGGAAGAGCTCGGCCAGCTTGCTCGCCAGGTCCATGCGGAGGAGCGAGTCCTCGGGCGGGACCACCAGCAGGGCTCGGCGGTCGTCGGCGAGGGCGATCAGTTTGGGCGGACTGCCGTGGAAGTCGAGCCCGCCGGTCTCGATGTCGACCGCAACGGGGTCAGCAAGCTCGCGCAGCCGTTCGTAGTCGAGGTTGACGAGCTGGTAGGTACTCATGACTCCCCTCCCGGGTCGGGGCTGTAGCCGATCGGCCCCGAGGGGCCCAGGATGAAGAACCCCTGGGTCATGGTGGTGCCGGGCTTCGGCCCCTCATGGACGTAGGACAGGAGCTTGGGATTAAACAGGCCGCCGAGTTCGAGGGCGTGCCAGCGGCCGTTGGTCGAGAGGCCTTGGTGGAAGTGGTGGACGTGGCCGATCGCCACGTGTGATGCCTCCTGGTCGGCAAAGAGCGTCGCGGTCCGGCCCCTGACCTTCGAGTAGGAGGCGGGGTGCAGGAGGACCCAGGGCTGGCCATAGACCCGGAGCTCCAGGCGCGGTAGTCTCGAGACGACCAGCTCCCGGTCCTTGCCGGCCACCCGGACCGTGCCGGTCCCGCCCCGGAGGAGCCCGGCCTCGGGCAGGATGACGCGGACCAGGTCGAGCATGCCGAGCTGGTACTTGAGGGCTCGGAGCACCCGCACGTCGTGGTTGCCGGGCAGGAGGTAGAGCCGGTCAACGTGGGCCAGGAGCGCCAAGAGCGTGCGGCGGGCCAGCTCGAGCTCGACCTGGAAGTCGGCTGACGGCGTGCGGAGGCCCGGCGGGTGGGAGGAGAAGGCTTCCTGGTCGAAGAGGTCCCCCACCAGGGCCACCTCGCGGCAGCGGTGGCGCTCGAGAGCTCCCAGGAACTGGGCGAAGAGGTCGGCGTCCATGAGCGGCAGGTGCAGATCGGAGCAGAGGCCGACCGGGCCGGTGGCGACGTAGGCGGGGTGGAGTACCCGTTCCTGGTGCTGGGCCAGCAGCTCCCGCACCTCGGCGAGCGCGGCCGCGGCGGTCAGTCGATCGAGCTCAGGCGCGCGGGTCGGCATGGGCCGCCTCCTCTCGCACGCCCAGCCCGGCCAGCTGCTGGAACTGGGCCAGGGGCAGGATGGCGAGATACTCGGTGCCAGGGCCCCCGTAGCAGACGATGACCCAGTAGGGCCGGTCCCGGTGACGGGGATCCTTCAGGTTCGCTTTGGCCTGGGCCACCCACTCCCGCAGCTGGTCGAGGCGCTCCAGGCGGTAGCCGCGGCGGTACTTGGCCTCGATCACCCAGGGGCCGGCCACGACATCCCCCCGCTCGCCGGCCCAGATCAGGCCACCGAGCCGATCGGCCAGGCGGCGCTCCAGGGCTCGCCCCCGGGCCCGAGCCCGGTCCCGGTCACTCACCATAGATCACCACCTCCCCCAGGTCCTCGAAGCGGGTGGTTGCCCCGTGGAAGTGGAGGGTGAAGAAGCCGTGGGGGCCGTTGCGCTGCTTGGCCACCGTCACCTGGGCCAGCGAGGAGCGGCTGATGGCCCCCTCGCCGAGCGAGAGTTTGCGGTAGAGGAGGAGGACGTTGTCGGCGTCCTGCTCGACGTTGCCCGAGTCCCGCAGCTCGTAGAGCGAGGGGGGCGGCTCGTTGAGCTTGTCCTGGGGCCGGGTGAGTTGGGAGAGGGCCAGGATCGGGATCTCGAGCCGGTTGGCGAGCGCCCGCAGCCGGCGGCTGGTCTCGGTGGCCTGCTCGTAGGGGGAGCGGCCGTAGGACCCGATCACCTGGAGGTAGTCGACCACGAGCAGCGCCACCGGCCGCTCCCGGTGCAGCGTCTCGACGTCGACCACGAGATCACCAATGTCGTAGCTGACGGCCCGCAGGGTGAGGTAGGGCGCGAGCGCGGCGAGCTCCACCAGGGCCCGTCTCCAGGCCTGCCGCTCTGAGGGGTCCGCCTCCCCCCGACGGATAGCCCGGTAGCCGACGCGCGACTGGATCGAGGCCATCCTGGCCACCAGGGCCTTGTCGGTCATCTCCGGGGTGACGTAGACCACCTGTGCCGACTCCTGGCTCCGGTCGAGCTCCTGGGCCACGGCGAGCGTCACCTGCAAAGCCAGCGAGGTCTTGCCGGAGGACTGGCGGGCCCCCAGGACGGTCACCTCACCCGGGTGCAGCCCTCCGGTGATCTCGTCCCAGGAGGGAAAGCCGGTGGATCGGCCCCAGACCCGCTCCCGCCGCTCGGCCCATTGGGCCTCCGCCTCGAAGAGCTCGCGGGCCACCCGGGCCAGATCACCCGTCTCCTGCCGGTGGGCCTGGGTGGGGACGGTGGCCGGAAGCTGGACCTGGCTACTCACCCCGGCCACCCCACATCTCGTCCCAGAGGGCGTCCACGACCGGGTCGCCCGCTTCGGCGGCAGCCTGGGCCGGTGGCACCTCGGCCCTGATGGGGACCTGAGGCGGCGGGTCCTGCCGCTCGTCGGCCCCAGCCGTCCGCTCCTCCCAGGTCGGCTCCGACCCGGGCGCGGGCGGTGGGGCCGGGGCGGCCGGGACCAGGCCCCGCTGGACCTGCTCGGCCCGCAGCTGCTCCACGCCGACCTTCCGGATGACGCCCACGGTGTAGCCGGCCAGGGAGTCGATGGGGCGACTGGGCTGGCGCGTCGCCAGCTGGCGGAGGAAGGTGGCCACGGTCAGCCCGTCCCCGCCGGAGAGCTCGAAGAGGCGCTGGAAGGTCTGGTCGGTGAAGTCCCGCAGGTCCCCCCAACCCTCGATGAGGGCCTGCTCGAGCACGGCCACGAACTGGTCGTAGGGCAGGGTCGGTGCCGGGCTGACCGTCGTCACCCGGGCCGGCCCACCCTGGTAGCCGACCTGGCGCTTGAGGGCATCGAGCTGGCGCATCGCCTCGAGCAGGGCGCGCTCAAGACTGGCGATCTGCTGCTGCATGGATGTGCGCTCCTTCCGGGATGTGGGCCCGGGGCCGGCCGGGGGCACGCAGGGCACCGATGTCGACAAGGTGTGCCCGGAGCCGGTCCCGGGGGATGTCGTAGGCACGGGCGGCCTCGGCCAGCGAGGCGCCGGCGAGATACCGGGCGGTGGCGGCCGCCAGGCGCTCCTCCGGCTGGGGCGGTACCCCGAAGAGGCGGACCAGGGCGTCGTAGGTGACCGGCCGGGGCGTGTAGTCCTCTCCCGGCAGCTCACCCGGGTAGGGCTCCCCAGCCCGCTCGGCCGCCAGGCGCACCACCTGCTTGTAGGCCCCGAGCAGGCGGTAGAGGGCGCGCCGGGCACCCGGCACCTCGGCAAAGAGCCGGGCCAGGAAGGTCTGGGGATCGGGCTCGGCCAGCCCGCCACTGGCGACGAAGCGACGGACGGCCACCTGCTCCGGGATCCAGTCGGTGTGGTCCTGGGGGGCCAGGCCCCGCAGGAGCTCCCGCCCCCGAGGCACGGCGAAGAGCAACCGCACCAGGGCCCGGCCGGCGACTACCTCGCTGAACTCCTCCAGCTCGAGGTCGATCGGGCCCTGGGTCAGGCGCTGCTGCATCCAGAGCTGGTAGAGGACGTTGTTGCGCCGGTCGGCCTCGGCCTCGGCCCGGATCTCGGCCAGGGGGTCGCGGGCCGGGGCCTCGTCCGGGTCCGGCGTGCTGGGCCGGGCCGGAGCAGTGGCCAGGAACTGCTCGGCCAGGGCGGCGTAGACCGAGAGCCGGCGGGCCACCTCCTGCTCCGGGCCCTCGGCTGCCTCCTCGGCCGCGGCGATCCGGTCCAGCACCTGGGCGTAGGCCACGGCGAGCTGGGTGAGCCCGTCGGCCTCCTCACGAGCCGCGCGACGACGCGCCAGACGTGCCCGCAGCCGCCCGCCGGTAGGGGGCATCGGGGTTGATGCGGGCCGGGCTGACGACGGTCCGACGCTGGACCGGGGTGTCGACGACGTGGGCCGTGCCATCCGGGTTGACCAGATCCAGCTCGTCCCCACAGAACTGGGTGCCAAAACCGAGGCCAGCCAGGGCCCGCCCCAGGGCCTTGGTGCAGGCTTTCTCGATGTGGTCGGCGAAGTCGGCCTTGGTCTCGGAGCCGTAGTCGGTGGCGCTACCGCGGCCCGGGATGGTGACGGTGGCGCGGGCCAGTGCGAAGTCCTCAGACCAGTGCAGGAGCTCAATCTCGGTCGTCGCATCGGGGTACTCCGTTCGGAGCCAGAGGACACGCTTCTGGACAGGTAGGTAGTCACTCACCCCACCGCGCGAGCGGAGCTGGATCAGGTGCGGGCGGGGGTCGAACTTGGTGCCGTTGCTGTTACTTGGGTCCACGGTGCCTCCTCTCGGCAAGTCGAACGAACGTTCTGTACGTACGCCCAAGGATAGCCGGGCCCGAGAGCTATGTCAAGTGAGAAGCCTGGTTATGACAATGTGACCTCTGGTCCCGCCCCCCTTGCCACCTCGATGCTGGCCTGCTATACTGTACGTACACCGAGGTCGGCCCCAGGAGGAGGGGGAGGGGGGTAGTGGCCTCTAGACCGGCCCATAGGGCCGGGTACAGGAAAGGTCCTTCCTGACCTTGGTTGGGTTAGGGGGTAACCTAACCAGGTCTGGTTAAACCAGGGGTAGGTCTGGTAAAACCAGGGTAGGGTGGTCCTCACCGAGACCTAACCAGGGGCCAGGCTGGTAGGAACCAGGGGACCATGGTTCGGGGCCAGGGACGAACCAGGACCTAACCCTGGTTGGTGGTAGGGAAGGGGGCTTGCCCCTTCCTGGACAGGAGAGGTCCTCAGGGACCAGAGGTTAACCATCACCAGGACAGGAGGGGTGGGATGGCACGCCCATTGGTCCAGGCCTGGAGCCCTGTGGATCCGGCCAAGGTCGTCCGCCGGGGCTGGGTTGACCTGGAGCGGGTCCGGGCCCTGCGGGCCGAGGTCCACCCGGTCCGGTCCCTGCTGGGCCAGCACCTGGACCGGGCCCGGGGCTGGCGCCAGGTCCACCCGGTCTTTGGCGAGCTAGTCGACTTCTGGCACCCCCAGGCCCGGGTGGCCCTGGTGCTGGACGACCCGGAGAAGGCCTGGGTACTGGCCGAGCGGGGGGTGCTGGCCCTGTCGGTCGACTCGGCCGACGTGCTGGTCCAGCCGGCCGCGGTGGCGGCAGAGGTGGCCCGCTACCTGGTCTGGGGCCTCCCCGTGGGGCCCGGCCAGGAGCCGAGGGCCCGGCCCCGCTCGGTCCGGGAGCGACTCCGCCGCAGCCGGGTCCGGGCTGGGCGGTACTGATGCCCCCTGACCTGCCGGTCCAGGCCTGTTGCCGGTGCGGGACTGGAAGGTCGAGGTGCGGAAAAAAACGGCGGGGGATGACCTCCGCACGTTTCTCAGATCGGCCGATATACTCAGGGTGTAGACCATACCACACCGGTCGAGGAGGAAAGGTGGCCGAGCACCAGCACCACCTGGGGGCCCTGGCCAAGGAGATGAACCGCCGGCGCCAGGCCCAGGTCCGGGCCCAGGAGCGTGTCCGCCGGGCCCAGGCTTTTGAGGACTTCGTCGCCCTCGGGGTCCGCCGTAGTAAGCAGGCCCTCTTGGAGGCCTACCAGGAGCGGGCCGCCGCCGAGGGACCGCAGTCGGTGCCCACCCTCTCCCGCGAGGTGATCGACCGCTGGGCCCGCGAGGATGACTGGCTGAACCGGGCCCACGAGCGGGACCTGGAGGCCATCGCCAAGGCCCGCCAGGCCCTGGAGTCGGTCCAGGTCGAGGCCTTCGAGCGGGTGGGGCAGCTGGTCAGCTCGGCCCTGGGCGTGGTCGAGGACATCGTGACCGGCAAGGACCCCAAGGCCACCCCCACCGTCCGGCTGCGGGCCGCCGAGCTGGTGCTGGCGCTCGCCGGGGTGGACGCCAAGACCATGGCCGAGGCCGCCCAGGAGGCCCCGCCCCCGCTGCCGCTGCCGGCCGGGGAGGACGGGGAGCCGGTCGACTTCGCTGCCTACTACCGTCAGCTCGTCCAGAGTCGCTAGGAGACCTCATGGCCCGCACCACCAAGCCCAAGCTGGGCACGGGCGAGCGCTTTGCCCGGCTCTCGGCCCAGCTCCGACGGAAGGGCGTCAAGGACCCGGAAGCCCTCGCCGCCTACATAGGCCGCAAGAAGTACGGCAAGGCCCGCTTCCAGCAGCTCGCCGCCAAGGGCCGGAAACGGAAGGCGTAGCCCATCTGGGGGGTGCGCGGAACGCCGGGGTAACCGCGGATCTGGTGCTCCGGGACGGGAGGTTCGACTCCTCCCCACCTCCACCAACCGAGACCTGGAATTCCACATCTCCGGCCCGACAGGGCCGGGCCTGCTGTTCCTGACCAGCGAGACCCCAAACCTTCCCCGGTCCGGGCCGGTCCCCGGGGCCTGCCCGGGCCTTTCCCCCACGATCACGAGGGATATGTCGGCACTCCCCAGCACCGAGACCCTGGCGTTGCCCCAGGGGCCCGCGGATCTTCACAAGCGGGTGGCCGTCGAGCTCCTGGCCCGCATGTCCGCCGAGGGCCGGGCCTCGATCCGGGAGAAGGCCCGGGAGGACCCGGTCTGGTTCATCGACTACCTGGGCTTCACCTTCGACCCCCGACTCCCGGGGGAGGAGGCCACCATCCCCTTCCTGCTCTACGACTACCAGCGGGAGCTGATACGCGAGCTGGTTGCCCGGATCGACGCCGGCCGTGACCTCCTGGTCGAGAAGAGCCGGGACATGGGGGTCACCTGGGTGATGCTGGCCGTGCTCACCTGGTACTGGCTCTTCCGCCCAGGCTTCCAGGCCCTACTCGGCTCCCGCAAGGAGGATTACGTCGACAACGGCCAGCTCGGCTCCCTCTTCGGCAACCTCGCCTGGTTCGTCGATCACCTGCCTGGTTGGATCCTGCCCCCAGGCTTCTCCTCCAAGAAACACCGGCGCTGGATGAAGCTGGTCAACCCCCACAACGGGGCGGCCATCATCGGCGAGTCCTCCAACCCCAACTACGGCCGCGGTGGCCGCTTTAGCGTCATCGTCCTCGACGAGGCAGCCTACTGGCCCGACATCGAGGCCGTCTGGCGCAGTACCTCACAAAGCTCTCCCTGCCGCATCCTGATCAGCACCCCCAACGGCCGCAACTACTTCGCGCGGCTTCGTTTCTCGGGTCAGATCGACGTCCTCAGCTACCACTGGACCCGACACCCACACAAGGACCGGGCCTGGTACGAGGCCGAGAAGGCCAGGCTGGTCGACCCGGCCGTGGTGGCCCAGGAACTTGACATCTCTTACGACCGGAGCATCCGGGGGCTGGTCTACCCCGACTGGGAGCACGTCCCCAAGGGGCACTACCCCTACCAGGAGGGTTGGCCCCTCTTCGTGGCCATCGACTTCGGCATCAACGACCCGACCGCCATGATCTGGGCCCAGCGCGACCCGCGCACCGGCACCGTCCGGCTCATCGACTGCTACTCGAACCGGGGATACCCGGCCGACTTCTACATCCCCTTCGTCACCGGCGAGATCCCGACCGACTGGCCCTACCAGTACGACCCCGAGGAGCGGGAGATGATCGCCCGCCACGGCACCTGGGGGATCCCGATCATCTACGGCGACCCGGCCGGTGCCCAGCGCTCCCAGGCCACCGGCAGCTCGGTGCTGGACGTCTGGCGGACCCACGGCCTCTCGGTGGTCACCAACCCCCGGGCCCAGAAGTTTGCCGAGCGCTGGCAGGCCACCAGCATGCTGATCCGTAATCTGGAGGTCAACCTGCCTGACTGTGCCAGCCTGGACGAGGCGATTGCTGCTGCCCGCTTCCCCGAGCGGCCGGCCGACCACCGGTCCACCAACGAGATCAGCCTGCCGGTCCATGACTGGACCGCCCACTTCCGCTCCGCCCTGGAGTACCTGGCGGTCAACCTACCCAAGCTGACCCGGCGGACACCACCGCGACCGGTCCGTCAGCAGATGGCCTACGACCGGTTCTAGCCCGAAGGGAGGTCGCACCTGAGCATCCCGCTGCCGCCCCTTCCCGGCATGCCCGGCTCGCCGCCCCCGCCCAAGGGCCGGCCCGGTCTGTTCGACCTGCCGTCGGAGCTGGCCGAGGAGGCCCAGGCCCCGCCGATCACCCAGCCGCCCGAGCCCCAGCCGTCCCGGGAGGCCCCCACTGAGGAGGAGGTGCGGGACCGGATCGACCGGGCCGTCGAGTTCTGGGCCGAGCGGGACCGGCGCATGGATGAGGACCTCTCGCTCTACCGCCTGGCCACCGACCTCGCCGGGGTGGAGGAGTTCGAGGCCAGCGGGGGCGAGGTGGTGGTGCGCAACCTGCCCTACGTCACGGTCGAGAAGCTCGCCAACATGATCTCGGCCGAGAAGCCCCTCCTCTCGGTGCTGGCCCCCAGCCCCGACATGACCGAGGCGGCCGAACAGGTCGAGGACCTCTGCCGTTGGATGCGGGAGGAGTGGGCCCGGATCCACCGCCGCACCATCAAGGGGTCGCTGGCTCGGGACGAGGCCCATTTTGCCCTGCTCCGAGGCTGGGTGGCGGCCCGGCTGGAGTACGTCTTCGACACTCCGCCGGGGGAGGTCCCGGTCGAGGTGGTCCTGGTCGACCCCCGCACCGTCTACCCCATGCCGGGGGACCGGGGCATCCGGTATGTCGCCCATGTCCAGCGGCTGACGCTCTCGGCCGTGCTCGAGCGCTACCCGGATGCCGCCGAGCTCTTCGAGGGGCAGGACGAGACCCAGTCGGTCGAGCTCCGGGCCTACTATGACGACTGGTGGCACAGCGTCATGGTGGACGACAAGGTGGTGGTGCCCCCCACCGCCCACGAGTACGGCTTCGTCCCCTGGGCCATCGCCATCGCCGGCGGCTCCCCCATCCGCGGCACCGCCGACGACGACGAGAGCTGGGTGGCCGACGTCGGCCCCTCGATCTTCCACGGCCTGCGCCGCACCTTCCGCCAGGCCAACCGGATCTACAGCCAGCTGGCCACCGAGATCGCCCGCATGGGCAACCCGGCCAAACTCTACTACTACGACGCCGACCAGAACGACCAGCCGCAGGAGATCGACCTCTCCCCCGGCTCGACCAACTTCCTCCTGGCCCCGCGGGAGAAGGTCGAGGTCATCCGCACCAGCCCCAACCCGGCCGATGTCGCCCCACTCCTCCAGGCCCTGTCCGAGGACCTGCAGCGGGCGTCCTTGCCGGGGGTCCTCTGGGGCATTGCCGGGCCGGAGGTCTCGGGCTTTGCCGTCTCGCTCCTCTCGGGGGCGGCCCGGGATGCCGTGGCCGGGGTGCTCGGGGCCATCGAACAGCTGCAGGAGGACTGCTACGAGATGGCCCTCAAGCTCCTGCGGCGCTTCCACGACCAGCCCCTCGGCATGGCGGTCATCGACCGGTCCGGCCGCTGGGTGGCCGCCGGCCGGGTGACCCCCGAGACCCTGCGGCAGGTCGGCACCCGGGTCCAGGTCCGCTTCCGGGACTTCGCCCCGCGGGACCGCCTGGCCCTGGCCCAGCTCGGGGCGCAGCTCGCCCAGGGCAAGCTCATCTCGCTGCGCACCGCCAGGGAGCGCTACCTCGACCTGGAGAACCCCGACGCCGAGAACGACCGGGTGCTGGAGGAGCTCATCTACCAGGACGACGAGCTGGTGCGGGAGTACCTGGTGCCGCTGGCCCTGGCCAAATTCTCGCCCGAGCTCTTCCAGGTCTGGCTGGCCCGGGAGGGGCGTCGCATGCAGGCCGAGCAGGCCGCCGCGGCCAGCCCGTCCCCTCCGGCCCCGGGCGAACCCACCATCCCCGGCCCGCCGATGCCTGGCATGCCGCCGGGCCCGGTTCCGCCCCCCTTCGGCCCAGGCTTCGATGCTGCCGCCCAGGCCGAGGCCGCCAGCGCCGGGGCGGCCGGGGTCGAGGGTCCCATTCCACCCGTGAACCGACCGTAGTCAGGGAGGGGTTCGGTGGCTCGCACCAGAGACCAGCGACGGTATGGGTTCGAGAACGTGCCCATGACGGATGAGGAGATCCTAGGCTTACTGAGTAACAGCTTCCGGGAGTATCAGGTCGGGCGTGAGCAGCCGGTGGGGCCGACTGTGTCTCCCCAGCCCTCCACCGGGCCCAAGACAGGGTCGTCGCCGGTGACCGCTGTGATCCCAGACATTCGCCGCCAACCGGTGGTGGAGCGTGGGTCCGGGAACTGGACGACGGCGGCCCTGGAGATCAAGCATCCCCCGTTGGTCGTCTCTAATGCGCCCGATACCTACAGGTACTCCCGTCTATGGGATGAGTACATCTCTCTCTACGGCCACGCGCCGGACCGCTCCATGTCGCTACAAGACATCGAGAGGGCGGTCAGGGACGGTTGGGAGGAATACCGGGAAGACCAACGGGCGAAGCGTGAGAAAGAGAGGTTCGAAACCTTCACCCTCGAGTGGACGTCGGACCCGTACCTCATGGAGGCGCTGGACGAGCTCGGCATCAGCCTGCGCGAGGCGTTCGAGAACCCGTACCTGCGGGAGCAGGTGATCCGGCAAGCGATCATCCTCTACGAAAACGCCAAGCAGGCCTATGAGGCCGGTGAGGACACCGACGAGGCAAAGCGCTACGCTAAGTACATCAAGGGGTCCTACCAGACCACCAAGCGTTACGCTGAAGAGTCGTATGACTATGACGAGGACGACGAGGAAGAGTCGTATGACTATGACGAGGACGACGAGGGGGACTAAGGAGCAAGGAGCTGGTAATGGCTACCCGATTTAAGCCCCTCAATCTGCCGGTTGCGGCTGGTCCTCGACCAGCGGAGCCTCCGGCCCGGTCCGTTCCGCCGATCCCCACCAGGGCTGTTGCTAGTGATGGGGACCTGCCTCCCCAGCCGGGCCAGGCCGAGGAGGCATCGCTGGGGGACGATGTGATGGCCAAGCTGGCCATGTTGCTCCTCCAGATCCCCGTCCTGCGCGAGCGAATCCTGGAGATCCTAGCCGACCAGGACAAGGAGCCGGCCGGTGACCTGCCGTCGGATCGGGCCCTAGGATCAGGAACCCCCTTCCTGTCGGCGTTGATGGGGCTAGAGGAGGACGAGGAGGACCTGCCCCTCCCACCGCCGCGGCGCACCCGACGCTAGGCTGGTCGGCTGGTTCGGTAGTCGGTCAATGACTTAGGTCATGACGTCATCCATGTCTGCTACCAACACCCAGGCGGGTCTGACCCGAATTCCCAACCTCAACGACTATTTCCCCCACGGACTGACGCCGTTCGATGGGTCGGCCGCCGTCTGGCCCATCCCACGGTATGCCCAGTCAGACATCAACGACCTGGTTACGAGCGCGCTTCCCTTCGTCGAGGTGTGGATAGCCTCGCTCCCGTTCACGCAAGAAGCCAAGTCTCTCCTGACTCGCTACGCCAAAAACATTGCCCTGGACTGGGCCGAGCGAACCTACGCCCTCAACCAGGAGGTAAAGAACTCCGATCTTTTTCGGTTTGGTCAGTATGACTGGATCTATACGCCGGTAAGTATCGGTGACTACCTGTCCAGGATCGACGTCGACGCCCTGCTCTACTCCCTCTCGCCGCAGGTCTACTACGAGAACGCCATCCAGGGGTTGACCGGCCTGACAGCCGAGGAGCGCCAGCGGCTGGCGAGCTATGTGGAGCAGATCGCCTCCCAGTATGGGCGCCAGGCGCCGTTGGGGCGCGAGCTTCTCCTGTCGCTGGACCCACAGTATGCGATGGAGACCTACCTCGCCCAATCGGATATGACAGCCGAGGAGCAGGCGCGTCTGTCTCGCCTGTTTCCTCGACTCCTCTCCGAGTCTCGGGAGGCTGGTCAGCAGTTCTGGGCCTGGCTCAACCAGCACCCGGCCCGGCAGATGCTGGTGACCTACGACCCGGAGTACGCCTTCGACCAGTTCCTGGCGAACGCCAACCTGCGGGATAACGAGCGGCAGAGTCTGCGGCGCTACTTCGACGTGGCCCTCGCCCAGTGGCGGGCCCAGGGCTCACCCGGCTCCTTCCATACCTGGCTCGGGGCCCAGGCCGGCCAGACGCCGTCCAGCCAGCAGCAGTTCCTCGAGGGGCTCGACCCGGCCTACGCCTACCAGGGCTGGATGGCTCGCCAGACCGGGGCCATGTCGGAGGAGGGGCGCCGCCGGGTCGAACAGTCCTACGACCGCCTCTACAACTACTTCCGCGACCGGGGGGACCAAGCCCCGGCCACCTTCCGCGATTTCTTGAAGAACTACCAGCCTGGTGACGTCGCGCTAGGCCAGGCGCCGGCCCCGCTGCGGGATCTGGTGGGCCGCACCCGCTGGCTGGGCTACTAGGGGAGGAGCAGTTGCGTGGCACTGGATTGGGTCGACACCTGGCTTAAGACCTTAGGCCTGCGGGACAAAGACGAGATCGACCAAAACCGGGCCGGGGATGAGGACTGGACCTGGGTGCTGGATGACGGCGGTACCCGCACCCTGGTGCAGGGGGCCCTCGAGCAGCGCGGGTTGCCGCGGCGGGGGCGGCTCGCCGACTACTGGAGCCGGCGTCTGTCCGGGAGTGACATGCCGGACCTGGTCTACAAGATCTACCACACCCAGGGTGGGCAAGGCGGCACCGAACAGGATGTTGCCACCTTCTGGCGCGACTACGTCTCCGGCGTGTTCGACAGTAGCATCGGTGACCGACTCGGCTTTGCCCCGGCCCGGACCTACGGTCAGGCCCTGGCCCTCCTGAACGATGCGATCAACCCTGCCACCGACCGGGCCATCTTCAGCCTGATCGAGGAGGCCTATCTCTCCGAGGATGACGCCCAGATGCTCAACGTCATCAGCGGCATCATCGGCGCGGTGGGGGCGACGGTCTTCAACCGGCTCGACATGCAGATGATCGAGAGCCGCCTCAACCGCATCTGGGAGGACTTCCAGCACCTCAAGTACAACCGGCAGGCCATCCCGATCGACATGAACTTCCTCGAGTTCCTGGCCCAGGAGGGAGCCTTCTACCTGAGTCGCCTCCTGCCGGGAGTGGACTGGTCGGCCCTGGCCCGGCTCGAGCAGCGGATCAAGGAGCGGGAAGAGAAGTCTGGTGGTGGCGACCAGGAGGAGCCCGAGCTCGTCCCCGGCCCCACGCATGACCCGACCGAGTTGGCCCGACGCCAGCCGCCGGTGAACATGCGGCCAAGCTAGTCCGCTGGGGGAGTCTATGGATCGGCTCCGGGAGGGAGTGACCCGCTTCATCGATCTCTGGTTGCCGGACGAGCTCCAGCAGCCCCTCGACACCTTCAACCAGACCATTCGCCAGGCGCTGCGGGGGGAGGTGGGCCGGGTCTGGGACAGCTGGCTGGAGCCCGACGTCGGCCCCATGGGCCAGATCATCAGCTCGGCCCTGCGGGGTAGCCTGGGTGACCTCACGCTGCTCGCCAGCCGGCAGCGGGCGTCCACCAGTGGCCAATCGGGTGGGGTCAAGGTCGCAGGTCCTACCTTCCCCGGGGACGGGACGGTCCCGACCGGCAAGCTCGCCAAGGGGCAGGGGGTCCTCCGCTGGTCGGACTACATCAACGAGGCGGCCGACTACCACGACATGCCCGCCATCGTGATCGCCGCCATCATGTCTGGCGAGTCCGGCGGGAATGCCTCCGCCCGGTCCGGGGCAGGGGCCACGGGTCTGATGCAGATCATGCCCCAGTACCACGCCTGGCGGGCCTCCAAGTACGGCGGGGACCTCTCCGACCCCCGGGTCAACATCATGGTGGGGGCCGAGATCCTCAAAGAGAACTACACCCGGGCCAAGCAGCTCTACCCGGAGATTACCGATCACCGGGCCTGGGAGATCGCCGCCGCCGCCTACCTGGGGGACTGGGACTGGGAGCGGGGCACCTACGCCGGTCGTCGGGACATGTACGGCACTGACGGGCGGGCCTACGTCGAGCGCTTCAACCGGAATCTGCAGGCCCTGGCCCCCTACCTCCAGGGGAGTCCGGCCCGGCGCCCTCCAGGCCGACGAAGATCTCGTTTGGCGGGGCGTACAGCCGGATGTTACGGGAGGGGATGAAGGCCATGATCCCGTTGGCCTCGAGCTCCTTGGTCAGCCGGTCCCGGGCCTCCATCTCCAGGGTGAAGGCCTGGGAGTAGAGCTCGCCCGGGGCCGGGGTGCGGAACTGGCGGGCCGCCCGCAGCAGGTTCTGGCGCCCCACGGCCTCGACCTCCTCGGGCTTGGTCTTGAGGAGGTAGTCGACCAGGTTGACACGAATCACCGGGTTGACTACAATACCAGCCATCACATAATCCTTCCTAGGCCCTGGTGGGCCCACTCTAGCCAATTGCCGGTCCCTCCTGACCGGTCACCATCCGACCCGCGAAGCGAAAACCAATAGGGTCGGACTAGGGTGGGACCCACCTTGGGCTTGGGAGGAGGTCGGACATGGCACACCTCCTTTCCACCACCCATGTTGAGATCACCACCCGCCCCGCGCAGCGAGGAGCGGCGAGGCCTTGGCTGGGTGGGGGGATAGGAGCCGGTAGGGGTTGCGCATGTGCGTTCGCGACCGGAGTCCCACCGCAATTATTAGCCGCCCCAGGGCTTGACACGCTTGGCACATCTGTTCTATACTCGGGGTGTACGTACGGCCTGGTGAAAGGAGATTCGCGATGCCGACGTCCCTGCCCCAGCCCTACCCGGCCGTGGCCAACCTCGACGGATGGGCCCTGTCCCAGCTCGAGCCCTGGTCGGAGAACCTCGCCGACCGACTGGGCTTCATCGTCTCGGCCTACCTGCACGCCATGCTCGAGGATCGCCCCGCAACCCGGGATGAGGCGGCCTTGCTGGCTATCGCCAAGGCGGTCGACGGCTGGCGGCCGGCCCCCTTCGAGCTGTCCGAGATCCACGCCGAGGTGGAGGGCTACTACCTGGGAGACCACGACCCGCCTGTCCAGCGGGCTATCAGCTGGCTCAAGCGCCTCTCCCCCAACGCCCGCCGGTCACTGACCGAGGCCATGCTGGTGGCCCTGGACCACGGGGACCCGGAGCTGAGCCTCTCAGACCGGCTGCGTCGGATGGGGGTGCTGCTGGGGACCTAGGGAGGTGGTGGCGGTGTCCTGGAGCGAGCTGGGAGAGGTCTGCCCCTGGTACGAGGAGCTCCCGCCGGAGCGGTGGAACGAAGGGCAGCCCCACTTGACCCAAGGCCGGACCTGGACCTGGAGGGACGAGGAGGAGGAGTGGTGGCGCCGAGAACTGAACCGTCTCGAGGAGTGGTGGCCAACCGAGGATGAGGAGGAGGTAGTGGGAGGCGAGGAGGCCGGCTCTCAGGTAGGTCAGGAGCTCGCCCATCCCACTCCTCTCGACCACGATCAGGCCACGACCCCTCAGGCCGCCGAACCTAACAGGGAGGCACCACCCATGCTTAGCCCGCCCCGCGCTCGGGGCTACTATCCTAAGGGCTGGAACTCATACTGGGAGGCCTGGGCGGTGGCCAACGCTAGGGAGCGGGTCTACTGGGAGCACTGGGACCCAGAGGGTTGGTGGAAACCCGAGATGGAGCCGGAGGACTGGAATCTGGAGCTGGAACCGGAGGACTGGGGGGTGGAGCCTGAGGACATCGAGGCCGACCCCGACCCCTGGGCCACCTATCGAGCCAACCCCAAGCCAGAGATCGACCTGGCCGATCTGTTCTAGCTCCCCATCACCAGGTCCCAGGCCTCGACCACCCGCCCCCCGGCCGGCAGGCTGTAGGCGTAGACATCCAGACTGAGGCTGGCCCGGCTGTGCCCCAGGTGGGCTTGCAGGCTCTTGGGGTCCAGCCCACCCCGGACCAGCAGACTGGCGTGGACGTGGCGGAGGTCCCGCAGGGCGAGCCGCGGCACGCCGGCCTCCCGGCAGAGATGGGCCATCAGCCTGGCCAGGTTGTCCTTGCGCGGTGGTGAGCCAGACCTGGTGGTGAAGAGCCGCTCCTCCAGCCCCTTGCCGGCCGCTCGCCGCGCCAGGATGGCCTGAGCGAGATCGACCAGCACCACCCGGCGCCGGCCGGTCCGGCTCTTGGGAGCCTCGGGGTAGCACCGACCCTCAACCCAGACCAGTCCCTCGGCGATGTGGGCCAGGTCCTGCTCGAGCCGGGCCGGGGTGAGGGCCAGGGCTTCGGACAGTCGCAGACCGGTGAGGAGTAGGAAGGTGACCAGATCGGCATGGGCACGATCCGAGGCCAGAGCCGTAGCCAGGAAGGCCTGTGCCTGCTCCGGGGTCCAGTAGACCTTGGGGGTGGGCCTCGCCTGTGGTTTAGGCACCTGGTCGAGCGGGTTGGCGGGGAGCAGCCCCAACCGGACGGCATCGGCCAGACACGCATGCAGGTAGGCCCAGCGCTGCTGGAGGGAGCGGGCCCCCACCCCATCCCGCTGCCAGCCCCAGAGGAGGGCCTGGAGGGTGGCCGGGGTGAGCCGGTGGAGGCGGGTTGTCCCCAGCACCCCGCACCAGGCAGCCAGTGCCCGCCGGTAGGTGGCCCGGGAGGAGGCTCTGAGGGTCTTGCCGGCAAGCCACTGGTCTGCCCACTGGGCCAGCGTCAGCCGGGTCGGGGGAGCGAGGTGGCCGAGCCCCAGCTCGCGCTGGAGGGCGGCCAGTTTCTCCTGGGCCTGTTTTTTGGTTGGGGCGTATCGGGTGAGTTTGCGGCCGCCGACCCAGAGGGCGGCGACCCAGCGGCCGTCGGAGGAGCGCTGGTAGACGGAGCCGGTGGCCATGGGGCACCTCCCTGCCGATCCGGTGTCATTCCGGTGTCAGGCCCGGGAGGCCCACCTGACACCTGCGTACGGACGCGGGCGGGAGTAACTCAGTTGGTAGAGTTCCTGCCTTCCAAGCAGGCTGTCGCGGGTTCGAGTCCCGTCTCCCGCTCCGCCAGAATCCCCGCCCCGGCGGGGATTTCTTTGTGCCCGCAGTCGGCAGCCTCGCCGGCTGCTGGATCGCAACATCCAGACGCTAGAACTCCCACTGACCTGTTTCTGCCCGATCGCACTCACTGAAATGGTTCATAAGCCTGACTTGCGAGGAAGGCGCCGAAGTCAGAGTATGCGTAGGGATCGCGAAGCTGCTCAACGGCATAGTTGTCGACCAAACGCTGGAACTGAGCTTGGCAGGCGTCGCGCGCCAATGGACCAGCAACGAGAGCTGCTTCGCAGTAGGGCTCGATGAGGTACACCCAGTAGGCAGACGGCCCTGGTGCGATAAAGTCCGGGTCGGAACCAGCTTCGATGGCGCGAACACGCCGGCCGATATCGCTCTCGGGTTCGTAAATGGCAGCTCGTATTTGGGCGCAGGCGTGCTCCCGCAATTCGTTCAGGTAGGTATAGCCGTCAGCCGACTGGAACCATGTGATGTACTCGACGAGCCACGAATAAATGCCCATGGTGTTGGAGTTGAAAAAGCCGACCTCTGCTGTCACGAGGTGGTAGAGGTGACGGATGGGGTCAGCGCGTTCCAGATAAAGCTGAGCACCGGGGTTGGTCGGGGAATATGGAACGCCGGTTACCTCCTCGAGGGCAAGAACAATAGCTGCCTGGGGGTCGAGGTATGCCGGAGAGAGGATCGATTCCGGCATCGGCTGGGGCTGTGGGGTGGGTTCCGGCGGTTGCACATGACCAATGCTGGCGACGATCTCCCAAAAAAGGGTGGCCTGCGGCACGGACCCGTCGGCCGCTTTGGCGAAAAAGCCCGTTATCGTCCACGCGGCACCGGCCGCCGAGTACGAGACCGTGATCACTTGGCTCGGGCTACCGTAGACGTTTCGGTCCTCAACTTTGACAAGACCTGGGTAGCCGTCAGTACCGACCTGGATGGGTTCGGCGACTGTCATCGGGGAAGGAGGTCCCGACTGCTGAATCGTGACCGCGCTGCTGCCGGCGGGAAAGACGCCACCCAACACCTGTGTGCTGCTCGCCAACATGAGCGGATTCGCTGGGGTGGCCTCAGCGACCACCCACGCGGTCGGGTAATCTATTGCGATCCCCAACACGGGATCGACATAGTGGGTCCATTCCACGGCTGGTGTCGGGGCCGGTGTCGGTGTCACGGTAGGCGACGCCACGGGAAGTTCGACCACCGTCTCTGCTGGGGACACATGCGGCGACGGTGGCGGTGAACCTGACGGAGTGGAGATCCCTGCTGGTTCAGCCGGCCGACAGTTAGTCACAGCAGCCACGATGAACACGAATATCACGATGTTCTTCGCTGATCCTCGGCGTGGTATCACGCGGATACCCCTTTCCTGACCATTCCTGTGCCCTATGCAACGTGCTCATCGCGGGGCGACGGGCGACATCACGGTGGCAAAGTTATCACTTTCAGAAAAACGAATGGCTCGCGGCGCGGTGCCCGGTCCTCCCGACGTGGGTTCAGCAGAGCCACCGAGAGCTGGCAAGCGGCACGTGCCACACTGCTCGCCAGCACCCTTCCTTCCACAACCGGGGTGGTGGACGTGCGAGGGACGGGGCACGACCTAAGGTCGGCGGATATTCCTCCCGTTACGGTTCGATTCGACATCGGCTCGCCCCGAGGCTGGCAGGTCAAGAGTCCATAGGTGGTCAGTGTACCCAATCTGGGACTGCAATCTGGACAAGCGCGTCGGCATTGCAGGGCTGAGCCCAAACACCGTTTGTCTCACCATCGCGTTGGAAAGCTTGGAGGTGAGCGCCGGAACGACCCGTACCCCGAGCCTGGCTGACCAGAGCGACATGCAGCGCCGGGTCACCTGCGCGCACCCACAAGGCAGTGAAACAACGCCGGGCGTCGGGCGATCCATGGACGCTGGACCAACACTTCGTGACCGGGTGGCGGATTGCCGCACGACAAGACTCTGGGCTGGGCGTCCGTCCCACATGAACGAGGCCACCTGCCGAAGGTGACCTCGAGGTTCGCCGCATGTTCACCATCCGCGGAGGCGGATCGCCTCAGGTTGCGAGCAGTTTCGCCTTGGCGGCCTGGAATTCGTCGTCGGTGAGCATGCCCGCGTCTTTGAGTTGGGCGAGCTGCTGGATCTGGGTCATGAGATCGGAAGGGGGCGGAACAGGCGGGGTTGCTGCGGACTGTACCTGTTGGGCCTGCAAGGATTCGAGCTGGGAGTGCAGCTCGTCGATCTGCGCCTGGGAATCAAGCGCGGCGGCGTCGGCCGCCTGTTCTTGCTGCTGGCGCATTGCGCGGTCGTCCATCCGCCCGCTGACGGCGCGCGAGGTCGCGGTCGCGGTGCCGGCGATGACTGCCGTCCGCGCCGCCGTCCGCACCACCCCGGGTCCACGCCGGCCGGCCATTCCACGTCTCACCATCAGTTGTGCCTCCTCGGCAGTCGCCGGACGTTTCCACGCGCGTCACGGCGTCTCGGGTTCAGCCGCATAGAGTTGCTCCATGACTACGCGCGGGATGTGCTCGTACAGCACGAGTTCACTGTTTGCGCGACGAAGCGCGTCGACGAACCGCGTGGCCCACGTGTTCTCGAAGAGCATCAACGCGGCGGACTCGTTTCGCTCGAGCGCGCCGGCCAACTGCACGGCATCCTCGGTCGAGAGCAGGCCGGGGACATCGTCACTGAGCGGGTCGAAGGCGGCAAACTCGTCTCCCTCGAGCTCGCTGATCTCCGTGGTCGTCACGTTACCCGCGTTGTCCTTTCGCATCAGCAGGATGTCGATGATGCGGATCGTCCCCTGGTCCGTCAGCTCGCGGAGCGCAGGGCCGATCCCGCCATTGAACACATTCCCCGGGAACTTGACGACGACAAGGTCTACGGGTCCGTACGACATGTGTCACCTCCTTCGCCTGCGTGCGAATCGCGTCGTTCTCGCGAGCCCGCCGCCTGATTCGGTACTGGATGGCGGTGTTGATCAAACCGGTGGACACCAGTTTTCCGGTCGTTGACGAATGCCCCGCTCGAGCAGGGCGGCGATTCGCAGCGCGATTGCGAACGATGATCCTCACTCGGCTGTCAGGCGGTGCGTGCCGTACTCGGCGGTACGGACCGGGATGGCAGTCGGGTGTCGATTCCGGTCGTGCTTCCGACGATCTCGGGACCGGCGTGGTGCATGCAGCACGTCACTCCGGCCACACCACTCGGTCATCCGCCACACGGTCACGGGACGAATCCGGAACCGTGCATCCGGTTCGACCCGTACCGTGATCCTGGCGAATCGCCGGGCCACGCCACCCTGCGTCGCCCGGTGCGCGCGACCGCCGGAATCGCACGAAGCGTCACCGCGAGTACTCGTCGATGGCCGCTTGTCGTGCCATGCCCTCCTGGACCCAGTAGCTCGACCCTTCCTTGGCCGGCAGCACCGCGCCGATCAGCCACAGGATGGGGAAGAAGATGCCGATGATCCCGAGGAGCGTGTACCCCTTGCGGAACGTCAGCATACAGACGGTGAGCAACAGGGCGAAGTAGAGCGTCAGCAATGTGATGGACAGGATCCATTCGAGGCCCGACATCGGACTGCTCCTTCATGTGCCCGCCGCCGTCACGGTCGACAGCGCCAGCGGAATCACCAACGACACACGCGAATCCATGGGCGAACTGTAGGCCGGGTGCCAACCCGTTCACATCACCCCTTCGGGAGTAGTCGGCGGGTGTAGCCCATGCAGCGATGGGAGGGCCTCACCGCCTCGAACGCCGCCGCCATCGACCAGTGCACACACGTGATTCCCGACACGTAAACCGATGTGACGGGAGCCACGGCGGTTGCTAGGGCTCACAGTTCAGCGACGTCGATGCCTCTCGGAAGGACGTAATGACGTCCTGCACCGCGGTCTGCAACTGCTGCGCCTTGGTGTCCTCACTCTTGCTACTGTTGAGGTCGTCGAGCGCCGACTTGAGCTCGTCGAGCGACTTCCGCAGGTCGTCGATACTGGTGCTCCGCACGTCGGTGGTGGCAGTGCGCACCTGGTCGACGCTCGCCTTGAGATCGTCCCAGGATCGCTTGAGCTGCTCCGGCGTTACGTCGCCACTGGTGACGACGCCGGCGAAGTTGGCGAACGACGTGCGGACCGAGTTTAGGCTGGTGCAGAACGCCGACGCTCCGGGCGCGGGCGAACCGGCCCCTGGGGAGCCCGCCGGAGGAGATGTGGACATACCTCCGCCAGCAGACGACGTCGTCGTCGGAGACAGCATCTGTGCACTGGACCCGCCGCAGGCAGCCGCGATCAACGCGACGAGCACGATCGCAAGTATTCGTCTGATCATCACACGTTTCTCCTCTGCTATTCCCGCAGCGCCGGGTGCATGGATGCGTTTCGTACCGTCCGATCCGCCGCGAGTCGTCAACCTCGTCTCCAGGAAGACGGCCACGGACGCGGCATGCAACACGAATGAGACGAATCGCCCGGCGCTAGACGTTGCGAACTAGTCTAGGGACTCGGCAGCACGGGCTAATCGGCAGTCGGTCGCATTCCTCGGGTGTAGACCGCAGCCGGTCACAACATCGGGCACCGACCACCCACGCCCAACCCGTGGGGTGCGTCACACTGGCGGTCCATGCGGACCTGGCATGAACGTGGCGCCACGGACGGCGGATTCTCTCCACAGCACACGAGGCGTCGCGCACATCCAGCCTGCGTCCCGCGATTGAACCCGCGGGTTTGATCAGGCCCGGCAGCCGGCACGGTAGCGTGGGCGCATTGAGATCCGTGAGACGCGCGATGCCCGGGAAGGACGTGCCCGTGACCGCGAAAGATTCGGGGGGTGCCCCATGGACAGCGGGTGGCCGGACGGGGGTGTCAGCCCAGATCCACGCCTGGCCGCGCTGGGCGTTCCGTATGTTGATCGTGATCGCCGTGGTCCTGTTGGCCGTAGCCAACATCGCCGTCTGGGTCAACCTCAGCTTCGTCAACGCGTCGCGCTTCGTCGACACCGCCGTCGGCGTGCTGCAGCACGAGGACATGCGGCACGCCATCGCACAGAAGAGCGTCGACAAGCTGATGGGGGATCGACCGGCCGTCCTCCAGGTGGTCGAACACGCCATGGTCAACGCCGTGACGGACCTGCTCGGCACTCCGGCGCTTCAGGACGCGTTGCGCACCATCGCGAGCCAGCTCCAGCCGATGCTCATCACTGGCGAGAAACCGACAATCACGATCGAGTCGCGGGCCGCGGAAGCGATCGTGCGGACCGTGCAGGCAGTCGCACCGGGAGAGACGCCCGCCGTGCAGCGGAGCGGAGGAGCGGTGACGATCGAGTTGTTCGCACGCCGCGACATCCCGTCCCTGGCACCGTACGTCAACGCGATCCAGTGGGCCGGCATCGTCTCGGGTGTCGTTGGGGTCGGCCTTCTCGCCCTGCTCACATGGGGCAGCCCGGGCTGGCCGCTCGGCCTGCGGCGCGCTGCCCTCGCGGTGATGAGCGCGGCCGTCGCCTCAGGCATCCTGATCTTGATCCTGGGGCTGGGGTTCATCAGCCAGGTTCCGGATGCATCAGCGAAAACCATCGTCAGCGGCGTCTACCGACCCTTCGCCGTCCAGTTCCTGGTGCAGTCCGCCATCCTCTTTCTGGTGGGACTGGTGGCCTGGGTCGTCGGCTGGCGGCGTCGCGGGTTGGTCGCGCGGGACTAGGCATTGGCCCGCGCAGCACCGGACCAGGTGCGCACACGGAAGGCGATCCCTGCCCGGTCTCTGAGACGGCCAACCGGTGGAGGGGTGCCCGAGCGGCACCCGCCCGTGCGTCATTGCCAACGCTGTGGGCGGCCGGGCCTCAGTCCCCGTCACTTCCTGCGCCGCCGGCGGCCGCGGGCGCCTGGGCAGGCTGCGCGGGCGGGGTGATACCGGGGCTGGCCCCCGCGCCGACCTGCGGCTGATCCGCCGGCGCCGGCTGCACAGGGGCGCCTTCCACGAGAGCGTCCCGCACCATGAGCACCTGGCTGATATCGTCGGCCCGTCCGATGTTGAGGATCGCCCGCGTGTTGCCGGCCAGGGCGCGGGCGACGTCAATCCGAACCGAATCCCAGTCGTACGCGGCCGCGCGTGGGAATTGCTGCAGCCGCTCGTCCAGCTTCGCCAGTCGCAGGGATTCGGATGCAGCCTGGAGAGAGATCAGTCCCTGTCGAGCCTCTTCGATCTCCCGCCGGATCTCCAGTTCCTCATGTTCGCGGTGCATGCGTGCGAGCATCCCCTGCCGGTCGAGCGTATCCCGTTCGGTCTGACGTTGCTGAGCGAGGGCCTGCTTCTCTGCCTGCTCCGCGCGCTGGAGCACGGTCAGTTGCCGCTCTTCTTGGGTCTGAATGAAGGCAGCCGGCGGCTGCGCGAAGGTGATCTTAATCTTCTGGATGCGCACCCCATACGACTCCATGTCGGGTGCGATCATCTGCCGTAGGTCGTCGGTGTCGCGCTGGGTGAAGTTGAGCACTTCCTCGACCGTGGCCTGGCGAATGACCGCGCGCAGCGCCTCCTGGCAGGATGCCTGGAGCACCTGGTCGAAGTCATCCGTCGAGATGTTGAAGACGAAGCGGTGCGGCTCCTCGATCGAGAAGGTCACCAGAGTATCCACCGTCACCCGGACATTCTCGCGGGTGGGCGACTCGACCACTGGCACGTCGAACGGGATCTCGCGCCGGGTGACGAGGTGGGAGACGCCAATCCACGGAGCCATCCGATACGTGCCGCTGCCAATCGTTCTTGTATACCGCCCGCCGCGGGAGAGCAGGCCGTTCGCACCCTCGGGGATGCGGACCAGGAATGATCGGTAGACGGCCAGTGCCACCAACAGCGCGGCAATGAGCACCACCGGCAGCACGAGCCACGCGATCACCAGGACCACGATAACCGTCGGGAGCCCAAAGACGAGCACGGCCGCCGCCAGGGCGAGGAGATCGTTGCGCACGTGATGCGACCGCCTCGGGACGATGACGATCGGGATGCGCCCGCGGGCATCCCGCTGGGCAAAGGCGTCTGCCGCATCCTCGAGCGGTACCTTCACCTGCACGAGTTGCTGAGCGGACGGGGGCATGACGTTGTCGACCGGTGATTCGGCAGCCATGAGGAATCCTCTCGGGCGTTATCGCGGCGCACCCGGTTCCGATGACGGGCTCGGAGCTCGCGTGCGTTGGTAGACCAGCGGCACGCGCGCGCCAGCCGGTTCCGCGGCAATCGCCTCCTCCGCCGCGGAGGGCACTTCGCCCGGAAGCACTCCCGCCGGGCGGGGCGGGTCGCTCAGCCGGCCGTAGGTGTAGCGGAAGAGATCGCGCACCACGGCGGCGACCGGCGCGGCGAGCAGAGCCCAGCCGAGGCCGAGTCGCGCCAGAGACACCAGGAAGATAGCGAGAAGAGCGGGATGCAGATTGATCACCCGGTTCTGGATGCGCCCCGTGACCAGGCGCCCTGCCAGCCACCGGACTCCCAGGTACACGGCCAGCGCCGCCAGAGCAATCTCCGGCGTGGTACGTAGGCCCGTCAGGAGGATCACCACCCCCACCGCGATTGGGCCGAAGGTCGGGATCAACTCAAAGAGGCCGGCAAGGGTGGCCAGAGCGAGCGGATAGCGGGTTACCTCGTACCCGGCTCGTTCCATCAGCAGGAACCCGCCGAACAACAGGATCCCGATCAACAACCCCAGCCCTGCCAGCCCGCGCAGATAGGCGCCGAGCGCCCGATCGACGATCCGCAAGACGGCCCAGAAATCGCCCTCCATCCAGTCGGGAAGCGCCCGGCTGATGGCCGTCCCCGCCTGCCGCTGATCTTTCATCACCAGGAGCAGCCAGATCGGCAGCACCAGGATGCCGAGGACAAGGGCGATGGTCTGAATGACGCCCCGGACAACCAGGATCACGAGTTGGTCGAACCCGCCGATGGCCTGCTGGAGCTCCGCCCGCGCGTTCAGCAGTGCGGTCTGCAACTGTTCACGGACGAATGTTTGCACTGGCACCGGCCAGCTTGCGATCAGCCCATTGAAGCGATCGACGAAGCTATTGAGCGCCTCGGGTGACGGCACGCCGCGGTACGCGCCCACTGTCTCAATGACGAGCGGACGAAGCACGAGTACGACTACCCCGACGAGCAACCCCGCCAGCAACAGCGTCCACAGCGTCGCGGCCACGACGCGAGGCATGACGCGGTCGAACGCGTTGACGAGGGGAAGCAGGATATAGGCAAAGGCCGCACCGATCACGAAGGGCAAGGTCGCCGGCCACGTCGCCCGGAACAGCGCGACGAGGCCCACAGTTGCACCGACGACCATCACGAACCGGGCGATGCCGCCGGGGGTCAAGGAGCGGACCTGGGCGCCCAGTTTCCGCCACTGGCGCGCCGCACGGCTCTGTGCCGCAGCGAGCCGCGCATCTACGGCAGGCTCCGTCTGGGACTGCGTCTGGATTGCCATGCCTTCGCCTCTCCGCAAGGAAACACCGGCCGAATGGCAAGCACGGACGACCGCGTCGGCCAGCACATCGCCCCTCGTTAGAGGATCGTACGCGGTGCGCCCGCGGACTCAGACCCCCACGCGGTCGTAGCGGTCGGTCGTAATCAGTACGGGGAACGGAATGCGACGACGTGCGCTGTCCCTGGGAGGCGCGGGGCGATCCTGACGGCACGAGGTTTGCGCGCCTCGGAACAAACCGAAGCGCAGCGTCGAGGAGCGAAGGTGGAGGCCGAACACCCCCAGTTGCCGGCGGCACCTGGATACTCCCCCTTCCCATGACGTGGCCGACTCCGAAGGCACACGTCGGTGACGCCCCGATCCGGTAGGGGCCTCGTCGGCACCGCACCTCGTGACCTTGCACCGCACGTACCGGCTAAGGGTATTCATACTATGCAGATCGCTCAGCTACGCGTGTCCCCGCTCCTGCCCCATTGGGACTGGGGTCCGCTCCTGACCTCCAAGTTGCGTCCACCGGCTCCCCGTGGCGAATATGTCAACCGACCGCGCTTGCTCGCAGCGTTAGACGGAGACCGCCAGGATACGGTCACGCTCGTCGTCGGCCCTGCCGGCTACGGCAAGACCACGTTGCTCGCCCAATGGGCCGCCCAGAGTACGCAGCCCGTCGCGTGGCTCGCTCTCTCCTCCAGCGAGAATCACGCGGCCGTCTTCACCGCGTACGTGATCGGCGCCATCCGTGAGATCGACTCGGGACTTACCCGCCTCGACCCCATGGATCCGCGGCTACGGACAGCCACCCCCGCCAAGTTGGCCACGATGCTGCTCAACGACATTGCCGAGGCGGAAGACCCATTCGCGCTGGTCATTGACGACTACCACGTGATCGACGATCCCGGGGTCCACGCGGTAGTGACAGCCCTGCTCGAACACATGCCGGAAAACCTGCACCTCATCATCAGCAGCCGGCATGAACCACCCTTCCCGCTGGCGCGATTGCGCGTCCTCGGGAAACTGAGGGTCATCGGCATCGACGAGCTCCGCTTCACGCCCGATGAAAGCGCCGCGTTCTTCGCCGGTCTTGGGATCGCGCTCGAGGAGCAGGACGTCGACACACTGCATGAGCGCACCGCGGGTTGGATCGCCGGGCTCAAGATGGCGGCGCTCAGCCTGGTGGAAGGGGCAACCAGCGACGAGACCTTCCTCCAGCGTATGAAGACGTCGTCGCGGTTGCTGCAAGATTTCTTGCTCGAAGAGGTCCTCTGGCGGCAGCCACCCGAGGTACAGGGATTCCTGCTCCGGACCGCGCTGTTCGACCGCTTTAGTGCCGACCTCTACCAGGCGATCACCGGGCAGTCGGGGTTGCCGTTGCTCGAACGGGTGCTGCGCGCGAACCTGTTCATCATCCCGCTGGACCAGCAGGCGACTTGGTTCCACTACCATCACCTGTTTCGGGAGTTCCTGCGTTCGCGGGCAGCCGTCGAGTTGGACGAAGCGGCCCGCCTCGAGATCTTCCGACGAGCCAGCGTCTGGTTCGCACAGCAGGGGATGACCGGCGAAGGCGTCTCCGCGGCGATCACCGGCCGCGACTGGAATCAGGCCGCGTCTATGATGCGCCCGATCGTCGATGCGGCGATGCAGCGAGAGGATCTCGGGCAACTCGCGAACTGGTTCCGCGCGCTCCCACCCGGCCTGCTCGACGCGGATCCCGACCTGGCCAGCCGCTACGCCTGGTGCCTGGTGCGAATCGGCGACCTGGGTGAGGCCGAACAGGCGATCGCGCGCGCCGAGCACGTAGCGGAAGCGCAAGGCGATCTGCTCTCGCTGGCAAGCGCGACGATCGCCGGCGCGCAGCGGTCGCGCTTCTCCGACGACCCGATATCCCTGATCCGGCAGGCGGAGCACGGCGCGGATCTGCTCACCCGTCTCGCGGACCAACACCAGCCCGAGGACGACGCGGCGACCGATCCGATGTTGAGCCATATGCGCGTGCTCCACGTGATGAACGCCCTGGCGCGCGTTCTCCGGGCGTCGGGGCTGCGCCTGTTGGGTCACGCGGCCGAGGCGGAGCGGGTCGTGGTCGCGGCTCGGGAGTTCGCGCGCCGCCCAGATACGCCGTTCCAGTTTCAGGCGGCCACGGTCGAGCTCGGGCGGGTGTTGATTCAAGTGGCGCGACTCGCCGACGCGTACGACCTCCTGCAGGAAGCGGCCGCGGCGACGACCATCTATCCGAGCGACCGGCGGCTCGCGCTGCTCTCGCTCGCTGAAATCGACCTCGAGGGCAATCGACTCGATGAGGCGCAGCGCTCACTGGATGAGAGTCGCACGAGTCTCGAGCGATCCGTCGTGCGCGTCTGGTGGCCACACCTCCACCTCCTTCAAGCACAGGTCGATTGGGCCCGCGGCGCGCTCGACGCCGCGATCGAGGACGCGCAGGAGGCGGGCCGCTTAGCAACGGAGAGCGGCAACCAACGCATCGCGCGCGAGGCAGCGGCGCTCGTGGCGCAGATCGAACTCGCCCAGGGCCACTTCGGGACGGCGTACAAGTGGACCTACGACGCCCACCTCGCTCCGGATGACCCAGCAGATTACGTCCGCCTGCGGGAGCATCTGGTGTACGCCCGCGTGTTGATGGCCCAGGACGAGGTCGATGATGCCATCGGTCTGCTCGAGCGGTTGCTCATCGCGGCAGACACCGACGGTCGAGTCGCGGATGTTATCACCATCCTCGTGAGCCTGGTGCTGGGATACCAGGAGCTCTTCGAGCTGGACAAGGCCGTCGCCGCGCTCAATCGCGCACTCGCCCTGGCGGAGGCGAGGGGGATCCTCCGCACCTTCACCAGGGAGGGGCTCCCGATGGTGCGCTTGCTCAAGGTGGCGCAGCGCCGGGGTATGTCCGGAGCTGCCGCCGCACACATCCAACGGTTGCTGACCGAGATGGGGGAAACCCCTGCCGAGACCGCCAAGCTCTTCCACCCGGACCTGATCGAAGGCGTCACGCCGCGTGAGATGGAAGTCCTGCGGCTTATCGCAGTCGGGCTTGCCAACCGGGAGATCGCTGACGAGCTCTACATCTCGGTCTCGACGGTCAAGCGCCACGTCACCAACCTGTATGGGAAGCTCGGCGTGTCGACGCGCACCGCAGCCGTCCAGAAGGCACGACACCTCGGGTTGCTGGCACGACCAAAGGGCTCGACCGCCATTGAGGGTGACTCGCTGACGGACTCACGCTGAATACACCCCGCGGCTGCGACCGCAGGGGTCGTGTCCGCGAACAGGCACCATCCTACCCTGAGATGGAGACCCTTTCGACGCGCTGCTCCGGCCGGCGCACGCACCTACCGGAAAACCCTGAGGGTTGTCTCACCACGAACCTCCAAGAAATGTCGGACGTGATGACACACATACCATCCGACCCAGAGCGCGACACGCCCGGCTCGGACTGGTACCGGGAACTCGAGCATCTTGCCCTGCGCCATGAGATGGGTGAGGTGAGCGACGATGAGTTTGCGCGGGAGAAGGCACGGATCCTGAGAGAGGTCAATCGGCCTCACCTCGGTGCCAGCCCGCTCCAGCTCATCGTGGCCACGTACGCCACCGAGACCGATGCCCGCAGCGCATTCGATCAGCTCGGGATGCTGAACCAGGATGTCATCGCCGGGATTGTCGATGCGGCAGTGCTCGCACGCGAACGGTCCGGTGTGGTGCGCGTCGCCGCCTACGGGTCGTCGGTGACCAGCAAGAGCGGGGAGCACCGGCCCGCGATCGGTACCATCGCCAGGGTGATGTTTCCCCCCTCGCTGGTCAGCGGAGTCGAACCGGGGCCGCCCCGCGATTCGTCGGTCGATGCTCTGCGCGGATGGCAGGCTGATGCATACGACTTGCGTGCGATGGGCAACCGCGTCTTACCAGGGGAGGCGGCGATCATCGCCGTGGTCCACAGCCAGGAAGCGGACGAGGTGGTCAGTCACCTTCAGAGCTACATGATCTGCACCAGACACATGCTGCACCCGAGCATCGCGAACGCCATGCTGGGAGAAGCCACCGACGACCACGACGCTGACGCCCCGTAAGGGTGTGTGACGAGCCGCGACCGGCGCGCACGTCACCGGATCCTACGCGCTCATCGCGCCCTCCAGGAGCACGCCGTCTCCCGAACGCCAACGACAACCCCACCATCACGACCATGACCGGGCCGAAGGCAACCGTAAGCCGCCAGCGCCGATTAGTCGGGGATAGACCACCTCGCGGAAGGTTGGATGGTCGAAGGCCGGCACTCGACGGCCGGTCGAGCTTCGACATCCGGTGCGGACACTCATGTACACCTTCGGTTTGCGACCTCCCGGATGACGCTTGACCGCGAGGGAACCGCGACACTGGTGCGGGAAGGCGTCGCCAGGGAGACGAGCAGCCGCGTCCGGATTCCAAACCGGACGCGGTCGCTGCTCAGTCAGTGATCCTCCCGACGTCAAGCCACGAACATGCCGATCAAAGGTCGGCCGCGTCTCCCAAGGAGCGACGACGCGGAGCCGACTCCAGCCACAATCGAGAGGAGCGGTAGGCAAGCATGGATGCGAGCGAAACCTTCTTCAATCAACTCGGCCATCGCGGGCATGTGCCGGCGCTGGAGACAGTCACCGGCTCGGTCCGCTTCGACCTCCAGGAAGACCAGGGAACCGACCACTTCCGAGTGGCGCTGACGCACGGCGCTGTCGCCGTGACCAAAGACGATACCGACGCGGACTGCGTCCTGACCGCGAGGCGAGCGATCTTCGATGACATCGCCAGCGGCGACACGACCCTTCTGGTCGCGTTGCTGCGTGGCGACCTCGGAATTCAGGGCGATGTCGGGATGCTCGTGCTCTTCCAACGGCTCTTCCCCGTACGGCAGCACTCGAGCGGCCGCTCCGCCGCGACCGACACCGAGAGGGCGCACTCATGACAGACGGGTTGATCAAGATCCTTGACGGAAACACCTTCGCTGTGAGCGACGAGCGAGGCGACATCGAGGCGTCGCTTTCCGACCCGACCGGCCTCTTTTCGTACGACACGCGCTTCCTCTCACGCTGGGTTCTGACCATCGATGGCCAGCGGCTCAACGCGCTTTCGACCGACGATCTCCAGTACTTCGAGACGCGTTTCTTCCTCGTCCCCGGCACCGGAACCGTGTACGTGGACGCCAAACTCTCGGTGATCCGCCAGCGTGCAGTCGGCGACGGCTTCCACGAGTCCCTTACGCTCATGAATCATGAGCAGACGCCGGTCGACGTCACGGTACGGATCGAGGCCGACAGCGACTTCGCCGATCTCTTCGAGGTCAAGGACGCGCTCAAGAAGCACGGGACGTACACACGGCGGGTCGACGATGGACGGCTGATCCTCGGGTACCAGCGCGGGTCGTTCAAGCGACAAACCGCCATCTCCTCGTCGGAGCCGGCCCAGATTGACGAGCACGGCCTGACCTACACCGTCCACATCGAGCCACACGAAGCCTGGTCGACCGACGTCGACGTCGTCACCACACTGATCGGCTTCGGCGAGGCCCGCATCCAACCGAAATACGTCGAAGACGGGAGCCGTCCCCGTCCGAGCATGCAACAGGATCTGGGACGGTGGCTCGACGATGCGCCGCGGGTCGTGTGCGACTGGGAGCCGTTGACGGCGATTTACCGTCGCAGCCTGGTCGATCTCGCCGCGCTCCGCTTCTCCCCCACCATCGCCAAGGGTCAGAGCCTGCCGGCCGCGGGGCTGCCATGGTTCATGACCATGTTCGGCCGCGACAGCATCTTCACCAGCTTGCAAGCGCTGCCGTTCACGCCGGAGCTGGCCGCGACAACCCTCCGCGTGCTCGGGCAGTGGCAGGGGAGCCGCGTCGATGACTTCCGCGACGAGGATCCCGGCAGGATCCTCCACGAGATGCGCTACGGCGAGATGACGGCATTCGAAGAGCGGCCGCATTCACCGTACTACGGCACCGCTGACGCGACGCCGCTCTATGTGGTGCTGCTCGACGAGTACGAGCGCTGGTCAGGCGACACCGACCTCGTCCGCGCCCTGGAGCCCGAGGCACGCGCCGCACTGAACTGGATCGACGCATACGGCGACCGGCTGGGCAACGGGTACATCTCCTACGAGCGCCGCAACGAAGAGACCGGCCTCGAGAACCAGTGCTGGAAGGACTCCTGGGACTCGATCTCCTACCACAATGGGGACTTGCCCGGCTTTCCGCGCGCGACCTGCGAGCTCCAGGGATACGCCTACGACGCCAAGATGCGCGGCGCCCGGTTGGCGCGTGCGGTTTGGAACGACCCGGAGTACGCCGACCAGCTCGAGAGCGAAGCGGACGAACTCAAGCGCCGCTTCAATCGCGACTTCTGGGTTGCGGACGGCGAGTACTACGCGCTGGCGCTCGACGCTGACGGCCGGCAGGTCGACGCCTTGTCCTCGAACATTGGACACCTGCTCTGGAGCGGCATCGTCGACGAGGCGCGGGCGCCCGCAATCGCACGCCACCTCGTGGGTCCGCGCCTCTTCTCGGGCTGGGGAGTTCGCACACTGGCCGAAGGGGAAGGTCGCTACAACCCCATCGGCTACCACGTCGGCACCATCTGGCCGTTCGACAATTCGTTTATCGCGTGGGGCTTACGGCGGTACGGTTTCAAGGATGAGGCGGCGCAAATCGCCTCCGGGATTCTTGATGCAGCGGCGATCTTCGACGGACGCCTACCCGAGGCGTTCGGAGGCTACGAACGGTCGCTGACGAAGTACCCGGTCCAATATCCGACCGCATGCAGCCCGCAGGCCTGGTCGACCGGCACGCCGCTGCTCCTCATCCGGACGATGCTCGGCCTCGAGCCGATCGGCGACCATCTGACCGTCGACCCGGCGCTCCCCGTCGGCATCGGCCGTCTGGAGGTGCTGGACATCCCCGGGCGCTGGGGACGCATCGACGCCTTCGGTCGAGGCCGCGTGGACATCAAACCGCCGCAGCTTCAGCCGCGGCTGGAGGATGCAGCCACCTCGTCGAGTTAACCTACTCACTCGCACGGAGAGCCCCGCGGGGGACGCCCCTGATGGCCGTCATCACCCGCGGGGCGCCCCATGCAGCTCAACCTGGCGACCGGTCCGAACCTGGATCAGCGGGCCGGGTGGGCCATCTGATCGATCGCCGCCGTCACCGCCAAGATCACGGCGTCGTTCTGGCCCGGTGCCACCTCCACGCCGTAGGTGTCCCGAACCCGGAACCAGTTCTTGGACACCTCGGCGACCCGGTCGCGGCCATCGCCGATATGGTATTCGTGGTCGAGGATGTTGCCCTGCACCTCGAGGTCGGGCCCATCGGCGACGCGGACCACCCAGCGGTCACGGAGCGGCGTGATCAAGGCCTTCTTGACCATCGCGACGCGGTCGCCGCCGGGTCCTTCAATCTCCATGCTGTCCTTGATACGCAGCATCCGCTCCTGGATCTTGCAGAGCTCACGCCCATGTGCGTCCTCGAAGATCAGCGTCTGCCGGACGCGCAGCGCCTTGCCGTCCACCTTGAAGACGCGCTCGCCCCGCTCGTTCTCGATCCAGTAGTCGTCCCCGATGGAGAGCAAGCGCTGGCGCATCTGATAGCGATGCCCGTCAGCAGCCCCTGCGGAGCCGGACTCCTCAGCTCGTTCCTCTCGTCGTCGCCGTATCATCGTTTCCCTCCGAGTCATCGTCACGCGTCATTGGCAGGTTTATCGCGGGTCGTCCCGTAGCACCCGTTCCACTCTCAGCCGCGCCGGATCTGGACTTCCCGCACGTGCGACCGAGCGCGCCGGGCCGTTCGGGTGACAACCCGGCGACCGACCGCAACCGCGCCAGCAGGACCGCTCCCCGATCAGGTCGCAAGGTCCCGCCCGTGCGTCGCCAGTGCCCAGATGACGACCACGTCCAGGGCGATGATCAAGAGCGACCAGAACGGGTAGTACGGGATGGACAGGAAGTTGAGGATGGCGCTAACTCCGGCGACGACGATCCCCACAAGCACCGCCCAGAGGCTCCCGCGCAGCAGATAGACGCCCGCGAGCAGGACGATGATGCCGAGAATAAGGTGGAGCCAGCCCCACGTGGTGACGTCTATGCTGAACAGGTAGTTGGGCGTCACCACGAAGAAGGCATCCTCGAGGATCGCGGACAGACCGTTGAAAGCGTGGAAGACGCCGATGATGATCAGCATCACGGCGGCAAAGAGGACGAACCCCCTTGCCCACGAAGGGGCCTTCTCCGATTCGAACACTGGACAGCTCCTCTCGGTGCCGAAGTCTGGCTCGGGTCTCTCTCCAGCCTAGAAACACCCACGTGTCCGGTGATCAACCACGAGGTCGCAGCTTCCGGTAGTACCTCCGCCACGCGCGCACGGCCGCGTCGGGCGTTCACCGAGACATGCATGGCGGATCCCCGACTCGCGCCTGACGATGGGCAGTCAGTTGTTCCGCAGGCTTACGCCCCTGACTTACACCCTGTCGAACGTGTCGCGGAACCATCGCCGGACCTACATTGCATGACACGTTGGTGTGGGAGACCCATGGCGATGGCTGCGAGATGCAACGGAACTCACCCGATGGGCGAGGCAGCGATCCGCGTGTTCATGCGAACCGGCTACCGCGCCGAACGAAGGAGGGCATTGGATGTGGGTTGACGAGTCGGCCGCACAGCGTCGCACGCGTGCCCCGGACCAGCATGCTGATCTGCCGGAGGGGACAGCAGCCTGGCACCGGCTCTTCGCGGGTGCGGCAGAGGCGGCACGGGCGTTTACGGCCAGCCTGATCCACATCGTGGCGCGAGCGACACACGGACTCAACCCCGGCAACAACCAGCGGCAGGCCCGGCATAGCCCCGGTGACGGTATCGCCGGTGACGACGAGACTCGGGCGCACGATTCCCGGAGCGACCGGGAGGTGGGCGCCACCGAATCCGCCTGGCAGGCTGCCGACCCGTTACCGAACGTGGACGCCCGGCCGGTCGAACCGACCATCTCGCGCGTCGCGGGGCGCGATCGGCGTCTGCACGAGATGCTTGGGGAGCCGCTAGGGCAACTTGACCGCGCCCCGACGGCACCACTGGAGCTGGCCGGGCTGCTGGAAACGGGGTTGTCGGTACAGCAAATCAACTTCCTCGTGTTCCAGCGGTGGGCGATCGGCGGGCCGCGTTTTCCACACACCATTCGGCTCTCCTGGGAGGGAGAGCGACGGGGCCTCCTGTACAAACTGGCCCGGTGGTAGAGCGGAGTTCTGGGAGCAGCACTCGGGCACGGCTCCGCCTCCTAGCCGGCCCGGCAGGTGCCGGCACCCATCCGACGGAAACCGCAACTCGTCCCGTGACCCGGCAAGCGCACGACCGATGATTGGCAGCAATGTCCAATCGAGGTAGACACCGCCGGTGAATCGCTCGGCTGTCGCAACGTTCTGATCGGAGCACCGCGGTGAGCAACGAATCCTATCAGCTTATCGCCGCCAGCTACGGCACGTACGAACAGGGAGACACGATCCTCAAGACGATTCAGGCGATGAAGAAGGGAAGGACGATCCAGATCGCCGACGCTGCCATGATCGTGAAGACGGACGACGGGAAATTCGAGGTTACGGAGACCAAGGCGCTGACCGGACGCAAGGGCGCCCGCCGGGGCGCGGTCATCATGGGGACGTTGGGGCTGATCTTCCCACCCAGCTTCATCGCGAGCATCCTCGTCGGTGGTGGGCTCGGTGCGCTCTTAGGCAAACTGCGCGACACCGGGATCAAGACCGACGAACTGGACCGACTCGCGCAGAGCCTCGAGCCGGGTCAGGTCGCCGTACTGGTCCTGGCTCACGCCGACTCGGTGCGGAAGGTCACGAGGGCGCTCCAGGGCTACCAGGGGATGATCGTCACCGAGCCGATTGACGCCAACGCCACAGCCACGCTGGCAGAGTCACCGAGCGTGCCGAGCGAAAGCCCCAACGTCGAAGGCTAACTGGCCGCGGTCGCCGTCCTGGCCGTCGGGTGTTCACACCCCCTGGCCCGACGCCCGGCCAATGGACTATGGACTAGTGGTGTTGCTGGGTCGGCACTTCCAAGTCGCCCGCGGCGGGCTCTGGTGCGGAGGCCTCTCCGTTCGGATGGTCGGCTTTCCCGCGGACGGCTTCCGATGCCGGCGCATCCGGAGTTGCTACCTCATCGGCGCTGACGACGCTCATCGTCTCGATCTGGCGTGCGAGACGCTGCAGATCGTCCGCGTTCGTGCCGAGCGCGGCCGACATCCGCACCAGGCCCTCCCGCAGCGATCGCATCCGGACGGTAAGGCGGCCCAGCCGATTCTCGACCAGCCCGAAGGGCCGGACGTGCGTGAGCGGAACGGAACGGCCTGCCGTCGACTTCGCACCCGACACAGTGCGGATTACCTCGTCGAGCAGTTCTACGCTCTGGGCCAGCGACTCCTGCGCGAGCACGGCGGTCGAGGCAAAGTCGTCCAGGGTCGCGACCGCCAACGCTCGACTGTCCGCGATGGATGAACCTTCGCGCAGCGCCCGCGCCTGCGCGCGCCACCCCGGCCGACGGTAGACGTAGATCAGGGTGCCGATGACTGGGAACAGCACCAGCGCCACCAACCAGAGGACCTTCTCGCCGCGTGAGAGGTCACGCCGCCGAACGGTATCCCCCAGAGACACAAGCCAGAGGAGCGTCAAGGGGATAACGACGAGCACGACGATGGCCGTGTTCCAGATGGTGGCGTTGAGGCCAGAGAACGCCAGACCCATACCCGTGCCGATCAACCTACTGCCGGTACTCCGGCAGCCGCCCATCTCGTTCGTCGATCCAAGACGCACTATACGCAGCCTAAGACCCGATGCACGCCATCGGCAGGGCGCATTTCACGGTCGTACCTCCGCCGAGCATCCGTCCACACCTCCGAACTGAGAGGGGGCGTGCTCCGACGCTCACGTACCGCCCAAGCGGGTCAAACGCGCATCAATCCCCCGGGAGCGCCGCGGTGCTGCCAGTTCGAGGGTGCGCCTGCATCCCTGGCCTACGACTATGCGGAGGATGACCGCGCCTTGAACCGGGTGTTCCATGGGAAATGCACCGGGGGCGGCCCCCGCCTGCTGCGACCGGCTTCTCCTGTGTGTCCCGACACGACGACCCCCAGCGGGATCAGCACGACTGTGGGGCGTTTCCCTCACTCGGACCAGGATTGGCACGACGCGACCAGGCGAGGAGCAGTGGCATGGCACGTAACACCACCCCGGAACCGGCGGGTCTGGCCGCCGTACCGGCGGCGCTCAACGAAGGCGTGGCTGGAACCGTCGAGGACGTGAAGGCGCTGCCGAACGCGGTGTCGTCGGCCGCGGCATTCCCCGGAAAGCGGATTCTGCTGCCACTCCTCATGGCGCAGTTCCTGAATGCCTACGACACCGCGAGCATGAACGCCGCGATCAGCACGATCGCCAACGACTTGAATACGACCGTCACCGGCGTGCAGACGGCCATGGCGACCTATACCCTCGTCATGGCGGCCGGCATGATAACCGGCAGCAAGCTCTCAGACATCGTTGGGCGTCGCCGGATCTTCAACATCGGCGTGATCACCTACGGGACGGGAGCCCTCATCACGGCGTTGTCGCCGACGATCCTGGTCATGGGGTTCGGCTGGTCGATTCTCGAAGGGATCGGCTCCTGCCTGATGATCCCACCGATCTACATTCTCGCGACCGTGAGCTTCACGGATCTCAAGGCACGCGCTGCGGCATTCGGCGCAATCGCGGCCGCGGCGGCAGGTGGTAGCGCCAGCGGCCCGCTGCTCGGGGGCATCATCACGACCGCGGTCACGTGGCGCCTGTCGTTTGCCCTCGAGACGCTCGTGGTCGTGATCATCGTCATGCTGCGGGGACGAATCGTAGACCCCGGGCTTGAAGGCCCGAAGCCGAAGCTTGACGTCCCGGGAGCGATCCTCTCGGGCCTCGGCATGACAGGGATCATCGCCGGCACGCTGCTGGTCGGCAACTACGGCCTCATTACCGCGCGGCAGGACTTCTCGGTCGGTAGCACGGTGCTGCTACAACAGGGTCAGATCTCTCCGTCCATCATCGCGATCCTGATCGGACTCGCGCTGCTGGTCTTTTTCGCGTGGTTCGAGCGGTACAAGGAGCGACGTGGTGGGGAACCGCTGGTGCGTATGCGAGTCGTCCTCAATCGCATCGCGGCCACCGGCTTGTCGACCCAGGCGGCCCAGTGGCTCCTCTCCAGCGGGATCGGGTTCGTCGTCTCGGTCTTCCTCCAGGTCACGTTCGGGTTTAGCGCGATCCAGACCGGGTTGATGATGATACCCGTCATCGTCGGCGTCCTCTTCTTCTCCCGGCGCTCCGCCAAGCTCGCCAAGAAGTTCCCGGCCAAGGGGATCCTGGTCGCCGGCTTCCTCGTTGCCGAAGCCGGCATCGCCGCCATCCTCCTTCTGGTCGACCCGAACGGCTCGTCGCTCTGGTTCATCCCCGGGTTGCTGTTGATCGGCTCGGGCGTCGGCATCATCATGCCGGCATCCGTCAACGTCGTGCAGTCGTCCGCGACGGAGGCGGAGCAGGCCGACATCTCCGGCGTCTCCCGTAGCGTGTCCAATTTCGGCTCATCCTTCGGCGTCGCAATGGCCGGAGCGATTCTGGTATCGACCCTTGTCACCGGCATCACCCGCGGCGCGGACCAGAGCACCGTGCTCTCTTCGCAGCAGCAGCAGCAGATCAACACCTACGTGCAGCAGAACAACATGTCGGCGATGAGCAACGAGCAGATCGAGCAGTTGACGCAGGGCCAGCCACAGAACGTCGTCAACGAGGTCGTCAGCATCAATGCGACGGCCCGGAGTCGAGCGCTCGGCTACGCGATGCTGTCACTGGCCATCGCCAGCCTGGTGGGTCTCATCGGCGCGCTGCTCATCCCAGGACGGGCACGGCGCACCGCCGAGCAGCGCGCGAGCGGGACGGTTGAAGCACCTGCTCCGCCCGCCGCTTCCGGCCCGTCTGGCCCCGACGCCGAACCCGGCCAGCCCTCGGCCAAGCAGCCGAGTCCTGGCGGCTGAGCGGCGCAGCAGCCGCGCATTCCTACTGGCGCGGTTGCGCGCACCTGATATGAACGTTGACGAATTGCATGGGCGTTTGCCAGGCGGCATGTGCCCGGGGCTAACGGTTATTGGCGAAATGACCCTGCACACCGGCCGCTCCACGTCCAGCCTGCCTGAGCCACGTCGGGCGGCTACCGACCGTCTATGGGGTTGGTGGTGGAAAGGTTCCCACGCCGTGGCGCGTGCCCGGGGTAGGTTAGGTGGCGAAAGGCATCCCACGCCGTGGCCCGTGCCCGGGGCT